>Ga0207692_10000004_pt1 | contig 413600 bp, 399 predicted proteins | sample LARL52metaG_FD_184345 | JGI IMG/M metagenome (GOLD analysis project Ga0207692, IMG submission 184345) | Corn, switchgrass and miscanthus rhizosphere microbial communities from Kellogg Biological Station, Michigan, USA - LAR L5-2 metaG... | ecosystem: Host-associated > Plants > Roots >...
GGATCCGCAACGGCACACCCTTCAGAATCGTCGGGAACGGATCCGAGACCACACTGATCTGCGCCGTGATCGGATCGATGTGGATCGACTGCCGCACGACCACCGTGCCCAGATCAAACGGGCCGGCGAGCGCATGCACCGCAACGGCAAGGCCGTACGGGCCGCCCTTGTATGGACCGGTCAAGTACACGCGACCCGTTGTCACATAGAACGGATTGCTGCCAACACCGGCACCCACCGTCGCGTGACCGATCAGCGAGCTGTCGGGGCAGGTGTTCGCGTTCGCAGCAGCATCCGAACACTGCGCCGCGTCCTTCACACGCGCCAACAACCCCTTCGGCGTATCGATCGTCACCGACCGGAACCACTGATCATCGTCGGTGCGGTTGATCGCCACATGCAACGGACTACTCGCGCCCGCGATCGGACTCTCCACACCAGCACGCATCGTTGGCGCGAACTGCGGCGCCTTGCACCCGCTGACCGCGAACGTGCTGGAGTTGTGTGCGGTGCCGTTGTTCCACCCGACGAAGTCCACAGCGGTCTGGTAGAGCCCACACACACTCGGTGTCGCGAGCGGCGCGCGCTGCCCCGTCATGAAATGGAGATCCATCGCGTCGATCGGCAACTGCGGCAGACCATCGAACGTTGCCGTCATCTGACCGCTGCCGGGGTCGACTCTCAGCGACCCAGGCAGACGGATCGCGATCCCGTCATCATCCGAGCGCATCTCGATCGCCAACCGGTACATCTCACCCGACTGCGGATCATCCGAGTTCTGCGTGCGCAGGAACACCGACCCGCCAATCGGATGATCGAGCAACGGCGTTCTCACCGATACCGTCCCGAGCTTTGAGCCGTCCGGGCACGTCGCGGCGCCGTCCACTCTCCACTTCAGGTCACTGTCGGTGCAGGCCTGCAGGCCATCCGCCGATGAGGGGTTGATCGTGATCCCGGCCGGCAGCGTGACTGTCACGCGTCTGATATCGGCCGGGAGCGCACCGTTGACCGGGTCCTGCGGCATCACCAGCGTCGTATCCACCCCGCTCGGCGCATGCGGCGCCTGCGTCGAGGCCACCAACGAAAGCGTCGGATCGAACGGCAGCAGTTCGCACCCGGTCAACGCAGGCGTTGTGGTCTCCCGATGGATGAACGTCTCTGGGTGCTGGTAGCTGTTGATGTCCATGGCCCACAGCAGCGGATCCCCACACGACGTCGGCAAGCGCAAGAACGACGATCTCACCGCAGAGGACGGGCACAGATTCCCGATCGTGTTCGTCCCATACAACCCCTCCGTGCAATCCGCACGCACCGGGTCATACTTGCTATCGCTCGGGACACCCCACAACTGCACCTCGAACTTCGAGATCGGCACCGCACTCGGAGCCTTGCTCGTCACAATGTCAATCCCGTTATCCGACGGACGCACCTTCGCCCGCAAGTTGACGACGAGCCCCTGGTAGTAGAAGCCGAACTCAGCCGGCGCGCCCAACGGCGGCACCAAGTTGTACACCGGCACCGTGTCCTTGCCATTCACGAGCGCAAGCCCGATCTGGCTATCACGCGGACACGCCGGCACCTGCGCCGTCGGACTACTCACCTGCTCAGTCAACTGCGTGGCAGTGCATCGCGCCGGCGTCGACGGCGGATACCCAACAAACCCCGGTGGCACATGCACGACCACATCACGCATGCTCTCCGGCGGCGAGACCACCGTGAAGAACGGAAAGTCGAAGTTCGCGCTCGCCTGCGACTTCAACTCCGCACCAGTATCAATCTCCGTCGGCACACTCCCCGCCTGCGCAGGCTGCACACCCGGGTTGTCCAGAAGTCTGACATCGAAACTATCGACATCAAACGCCCCGATCGGATCAGTGTTGAAGACGAGCGGAACCGTCACGTCATTGCTCGCCCCACCACCCGAGACCTCGACCTCACCCGTCAACGTCCCCGACGCGCCCGGATCGACAGACGTCAGCGTCTCATAGATCGCCGTGCGCCCCAGCGGGAACCCCGTGAAATCGATCACACACTCATCCACCTGACCGGACTGCGTGCACGACGGACCCGGCGACCCATCCGGCTGCGGATCAACCAGCGACACCCCCGCGGGAAACGTGTATCTGATCGTCACATTCCCCGAAAACGGCTGATCGCCCGTGTTGATGATGTTGACCCACATCGCCAACGATCTACCAGGCGTCACATAGTCCGGCTTCAACATGCTAACCCGGATCACCGGATCCGCAGCCGCAACACCCGCAGCAGCACCAGCCAGCACAACAGCAAGCGCCACGCTCCAACACAACCGCTTGACAACGCCAACGGGCCTCATGAACCGACGTCCCTTCCTCACACCAGCGCTGCCGAGAATCGCTCGATGGTTCGTCATGTCAGCGTCCCTTCGCCGCGACGCGGAACGTGACATGAACACTCGCCGTCGTACTCGCACCATTGGCGGCATGGAACGTCAAACGCACCGTCGTCGAGTAATGCCCAAGGCGCCTGAGCCGCGCACGCGCACCCTTGCCCAGCCGCACACGCAGCTTGACCGTGCCCGCGCTCCCGTGCCTCAGCGAGCCCGAGACCACACCTCTGCCGGCCCACACAACCCGCCCAGCACCACTCAACCTCACACTCAACAAGCCCGCAGCACCACGGAACCTCACGCGACGCCTCACACCCAGCCGAGCAACTGCCGCACCGCCACCGTTATCGCCCTCAAGCGACAAACTCCCCAGCGATTCGTCGGCCGGCGACGCCGACGGCGCCCCATGACACGCCTCACCCTCACAAGCAGGCGCATCAGCCGGCTGATCCGGGAGCGCGGCCCCAACACGCACGTCATACAGATCGACGTAGTTATCTTGATCAGATCTCACAAGCTTCGCGCGCGTGACGACAAACACATCATTGCCGCTCCGGCTCGCATCAACGAACATGGCCGGGTCGACACCCTTCCCCGACGTCAAAAGACTCAGTGTTCTCGTCTGCCCGTCGTACTCATACACATCCGCGATTCCGTTCGTGTCCGCAGGCACCAACGACCCAGTGCTCGTAAAAAACACTCTGCCGTCATCGGACAAGAACCGCGGACGGAAACCTCTGAAATCACGCCCCCCGCTATCAGTGACCGACGGAACCACCGACGCATCAGACGGACACGACACGCACGTCAACGAGTTGCTCCTACGATCATAGACGCGCATCTGGCCGTTCTCGATATAGGCCAACCAATTACCATCAGGCGAGACCCGCCCGCCTCCCGGCTCCGCCGCGACAAGCGTCAACCACTCTCTCGGCGTAGGCGGCCGGGAAGCCGAAGGATCCACCAGCGTGAGGCCCGGCACGCCCTCCTGCCAAAGCTGCAACGTGCCGCCGTTCTCATGCAGGTAGACACGTCTAGCGTCATCGCTCATCCCGACGAGAGTGCCGCCGAAGCTGCCAGGGTCGTCCAGCGCTTCGCCATTGTTGGTCAACAAAGTGAGGTGTCCGCCATCGCTCGCAGGATCGGCACTAAATGTGAAGCGGTACTCGTCAGGACCTGGAGCGGTGTCACCGTCGACCAAGGGGTCGTCAGACACAAAAAACAAGTTGTTGCCGTCAGGCGTCATGCCCTCAAACTGGATCCCGTTCGCAGGCGTTCTATCTCCGTTACTCCGCTCCGGCTCACTGACCCACACCGTTCTTCTTCCATCCACATGCAGATACAACTGCGGGGGCGCACTGCCATCGGGCGATGCCATAAAGACCACGCGACTGCCGTCAGCCGACATCGTTCCTCTGATGTTCGTGGGGAACACCGTCACGCCGCCCGGCGGCACCGAGCCATCCGGCAACGTTCCGGCGAGGCTCAAAACGCCATCATCCCACTTGTAAAGGTTCGGAACCCCCGGCGCAGCATCCGGCAGCAGCCGGGTGAACCCGAACGGCGTCGGCTGAGAAACGAACGCGAGATGCTTCGCATCCGCCGAGTACCCCGCGAAATTCGTGTTCAGGAAGTCAAAGATCGTGATCGGGTCCTGCTGCGTCTTGCTGACCGTCCGCAACGCACCGGTCGTCGTGTCCTCCACATAGAGATTCTCCTCCAGTGGCGTATCGTCAGTGACGGCAGGCAGGTCATAGGCCCAGACGAGCGCGCTGCTGAGATCGTCGGCAAAAGCCTCCACTCTCGTCGGCGCCGAAAGCACCTGAACCGCGTCCGGGCGAGACATCGGCGTCACCGAATGCGTCGACCAGCCGCCCGCGCCTCGCCGCGCCACGTACGTCGTCCGACCAACCGTCCCCGAGCCGACCGCATCCCCAAAGTTAAGCCGCGACTCAAACGCAGCCGCATCACCAGCGTCCGAAGCCATCGTCGACAACCCCTCACCGATGATGTCGCCATCGCCCTTGGCGGCGGGCGAAACCTGCTCGTAGTGGCGAACCTCAGCGGCACGGACAGACACCGCGGAGGCAGCACACCCAAGGGCTGCCACGCTGAGCGCGATCACAAAAGCCCGCAAACGGCCTATCTCTCCTTGCAGCAACACGTGGACCTCTCTCCTGAAAACGAACATGGCTACCATAGCGGCCCGGTCTCCGAACCGCAAACCGGTGCTGTAATGCGCTTGACACTGGTCCGCCGGGCACCTACCCTGTCATCTGGCGCTCAATCGCTCTCCGCGGCTCGTGGAAGAGCCGGTTGGTGCCCTGCGCTGTCGGAGAAAGGGGGACAACCGACACATACCTATACGCGGTCAGCGCGTATCCTTCTGTTAACTCGTCGATATGAAACGAGGATCTTTCACATGAAGTTCAGCAAGCTGCTTCTCGCCGTCGTAGGCGCCACCGTGCTCCTCGGCGCACTCGTCAGCTCCGCTTCAGCCGGCCGACTCGAAAACTCGTCCCAGACCAACAAAGCCATCTGGACCACTATGACTTTCGCCGGCGGCTTTGGCAACGTTGAATGCGAAGTTGTCCTTGAAGGCTCGTTCCACACAAGGACGATCACAAAGAGCGAAGGGTCGCTAATCGGCTACATCACTGCTGGCAACGTCAACAGGTGCGTCAGGGGCGGCGCCACGATCAACAGGGAATCCCTTCCGTGGCACCGCAGGTACCGGAGTTTCTCGGGCACGCTACCGAACATAACCGGAGTCTCGGAAACAGTCATAGGTGCCTCATGGACGATCAGGGAACCGACATTTGGCATAACCTGCACTGTTAGGGCCGAAGCCTCCTCAACCATAGGCACCTACACGCTCTCAGCGGGCACCGTCACCAGGGCCGACGTCAGCGGCACCAGCAGGTGCGGCAGCTTCGAAGGCACGCTCAGCGGTAGTACCACCAATATAGAAGACAGGAACAGGGCCAGGCTCACCATCAGGCTAATATAGGCTTAGCTCGACGGAGTAGTACAAGGCGGCGCTGTGCAAGCAGCGCCGCCTTTCTTTGCGACACCGCTATGCTCGTCTTCATAGCTTGACGCCCTCATAGCGGTGCAGCCATGAGGCATCGGTGGAGACCGCCGCTTATTCGCACTACGGGACGGCAGCGCGGCTGAGGTGTCATAGGAGGCGGTGCTGGAGCGCTCCGCGTACACATGGCGCGCGTTCTTGGCCTATCATATAGTCACACGAAGGCGCTTTAGGCATGAGCTCAGCAAGTCGCTTTGTCTTCGTAGGTACTGCCGCGCTCTTCGGCACGCTGTCACCTCTGCATCAGCCGGGCGGCTGGAGGACTCGTCTCACATCATCAGGGCCGCTTGGACCAAGACGGGCTACAGGAGTGGCCTCGGCACGGGGGCAACCTCCCCCTACCGCCGATGGTGACAGCACCGAGAACACCGAGCCTGACCGTGGTCAGCACCGGCACCGCCCCCGGCGGTCAGGCGATCGCGGCGAGCTCGCGCGGGCGCAGGAACACGTGCAGCTCACCCTCGGCGATGCCGGCGAGGGCCGCCTTCTTCATCCGCACGCGCGCCCCGGTGCAGTCGCAGATGGCCTGCGCGAAGTCGGGGTTGTGCCCGACCAGCAGCACATCCTTGCCGAAGCCGGCGGCGACGCGCTCGGGGTCGAAGGGCCCGCCCGACAGCTCGGGCGCGAGCTGCACGTCGAGCCCGAGCTCCGCGCAGGCGATCAGCGCCGTGTCGCGGGCGCGCACGCGCGGGCTCGCGAGGCACGCGTCGAGCGGGACGCCGAGCGCCTTCAGCGCGAGCCCGGCGACGCGTGCCTGCTCGCGGCCCTTCTGCGTCAGCGGCCGCTCGGCGTCCGGGCGCCCGTGCGCGTCCTCCGCCTCGGCGTGGCGCAGCAGCCAGATCACCGGGCGCTCGCCGCCGTCTGCGCCTCGGCGCTCAGCTCGGCGCGCCGCGCCGGCTCCTGGAACGGCGCCGGGTCGCGCAGGTAGGCGGCGATCACCTCCAGCTCGCGGTCGCTCGCGGCGCCGCGCAGCCCCTCGACGCTGTCCGCGTCGAGCACCAGCAGCGAGACGAGCCGCACACCGGCCGCTTCCGCGCGCCGACGGGCGTCGGCGCCGCGCTCCAGGAACACCACGACCGCCTCGGCGCGCACATCCTCCACTCCGCGCCGCTCCAGCTCCAGCTCCAGCTGACGCAGCGCGATCTCCTTCGAGTCGAAGCCGGTCACGAGGTCGTCGACGAGCGCGACGCGGTCGCCAGGCCGGAAGTCGCCCTCGACAAGTCGGTGGCTGCCGTAGGACTCGGCCGCCGCACCATCGCCCAGGTCGGCAACGCGCCGCACGCCCGGCAGCTTGCGCGTGTAGCCCATCGGCAGCCCGAGCTTGTACGCGAAGCCGGCCGCGAACGGCACGCCGGCCGCCGCGAGCCCGACGAGCTGCGTCGCGTCCGGGACCTCGGCCGCCACCAGCTCGGCGCCTGCATCGATGAGGAAGCGGAACAGCTCGGGGTTCGCGGGCGCGTCGCGGAAGTTGACGTAGAAGGGGCTCCACGCGCCCGACATCAGCTCCCAGCCGTCGGGCTGGTCACGCAGCCACGTGCGCACGACGCCCGCCGTGTACAAGCGCCGGATCAACTCGCCGCCCAGCTCGCGCTTGCGCTCGTCCCAGCTCACGGGCGCGAGCGTATCGCGCGCGCCGACGTGGCAGCATCCGCGCGGTGCTGTGGATCGTGCTGACGGTGATCGTCGCGACCGCCGTCGGCGTGGCCGTCGAGCGGCGCGACAACGCGCGCGCACACAAGCTGCGGCAGGTCCTCTTGCAGGCGATGCTGTGGGTGCTGGTCCCGTTCGTCGCCTACGTCAACATCGCGCGTGCACACCTGTCGCTCGATGCGACGCTGTCGATCGCAATCGCGGCCGCGTCGATCGTCGTCGCCGGCGCGATCATGTGGCGACTCGCGCACGGGCCGTTCGCGCTGCCGAGCGCGAGCGCCGGGGCAGCGGTCGTGACGACGATCCAAGCGAACACGGCGTACTTCGGCCTGCCGCTGATCGCGGCGCTGTTCTCGCATGCGGAGCTCTCCCAGGCGGTCGTGTACGACGGGCTCGTCTCGCTGCCGATGTTCGTGATCGGCAGCTACAGCGTCGGCGCGCGGCTCGGGCATGCGCGCGAGGGCGGCGTGCGCGAGCAGTTGCGCACCGGCCTGGTGCGCAATCCGGTGCTGTGGGCGGTCGTGGCCGCGCTCGTGGTGCCCGAGGCGTGGGCGCCGGCGGCGCTCGTCACGCCCTCGCACGTCGCCGTCTACGCGCTGCTGCCGCTCGGCTTCTTCATCGTCGGCGTGACGCTCGGCGACGAGGCAAAGGACGGCATGCTGCGGATCCCCCCGCCGCTGACGCCGCCGATCGGCGCCGTCGTCGTGCTGCGGATGGCGTTCGTTCCGCTCGTGCTGCTCGTCGTCGGCCTGCTGTGGATCGACGTGCCGGCGCCGTTCTACGTGATGGCGGCGATGCCGGTCGGGATCAACACCGTGCTCGTGGGCCACGCGACCGGGCTCGACCTGCGCCTCACTTCGTCCGCGATCGCGTGGACGACGGTCGTGGCGCTGGTCGGCATCGTCGTGCTCACGCTCGTGCGCGCGGTCTCCTGAGCCGCCGGGTCACGCCGCGTACACGTCCGCCGGCGTCACGAGGCGGATGCGGTCGGGCTCGGCCGCGGCAAACTCGCGCATGCGGTCGGTGAAGCCCGCGCGCGAGAAGAACCAGTGGCGTTTGACCTGCTCGGCGCCCGGCATGCCGGCTTCGAGCTGGGTCAGCAGCTCCTCTTCGCCGTAGTCGAGCCGCGCGTTCGTCCACTCGCAGCTGCCGGTCGCGATGACCTCGCGCCCGGCCCCGACCGCGACCACGTCGAGCTCCCGCTCCTCCGTGCGGCGCGACGTCACGCGGACCTTCCCCCACCACGCGCCGACGTCGTGCGCGTCGGGCTCGTGCCGGCGCACATGCTCGCGGCACACCCGCTCCCAGCACGGGCGCGAGACGAACGCGTCGAGCTGCGGCAACACGGTCGCATGCAGATGACGCTCGGCGTCCGCGCACGTGCGCAGACGCGAGCGATACGGCTCGACGAAGCGGAACGAGAAGTCGAGGAAGCCGTCGCGGATCGCGTAGCTCGTGCGCTTCGATCTCGGGCTCGCCGTCACCGGCCGGCGCTGCTCGACCAGCTGGAGGCGCTCAAGCACCGCAAGGTGCTGGTGCGTCTGCGCGGTGTCGAGGCCGGTGAGCGCGGCGATCTGGCTGTTGCGCGTCGCGCCGCGCGCGATCGCCTCCAGCACCGAGAAGTACTGGCCCGGGTCGCGCAGCTCCTGACGCAAGAGCAGGTCGGCCTCCTGATGCAGGAAGCCGTCATGGCGCAAGACGTTGTGGAGAATGTTGTCGGCCAGCGGGCGGTCGTCCGTGAAGCGCGCGAGGTAGTACGGCATGCCGCCGCAAACGGCGTACGTGCGGACACGATCCTCGGGCGCGTAGCCCGGTGTGAAGAGCGCCGCGGCTTGATGGTCGAACGGCGTGAGCTGCAACTGCCCGTCGCGTCGCCCGTACATCGCGCCAGCAAGCACCTCGTCGCGGAAGAACGACACCTCGCTACCGGCGATCACGAGCACGAGCGGGAGCGTGCGCCCCGTTCTGCGCCACCACGTGTTGAGCAGCGTCGGCAGCTCGGGCTGACGCCTGGCGAGAAACTGGAACTCGTCGAGCACGACGAGCGTCCGTTCGCCGCTTGACGCGAAGCGGGCGATCGCCGTCAGCGCCGACCGCCAGCTCGTGAGCGGCTCGTCCGCAAGCAGCTCGTCACCGCTCGCGAGCGCAAGCTCCTGGGAGAGGCTGCGCAATTGGACCGGCTCCGTCGTGTCGGTCGCCTCGAAGTAGAGCGCGCGCCGTCCGTCGGCGAAGCGCGTCAGCAGCTCGGTCTTGCCGACGCGGCGCCGTCCCCACAACACGAAGAAGCGCGCGTCGCGGACGGCCCACAGATCCTCGAGTGCGGCCAGCTCGTCGGTGCGGTTCAGGAACTCCACCGCACGAGGGTATCAAGTTATTATAGATAGATCTATATTAGGTAAATCTATAAAAGCTTAGCGACGGTGTCGGTGCCGGCTCGGCTTGCGCCCGAGCGTCAGCCGCACCTTCGCGTCGGCTGAGCGCAGCGCCCCGCGGCGGGGGCTGGTGGAGCGCACGACGAGCGGGCCGCGGGCGTGCGCGCCGCGCACCTTGCCGAGCTTGCAGTGGGCGCGCTTCAGCAGCTTGCGCGCCGCCGCGAGCGACTTGCCCGCCAGCTTCGGCACCTTGCACTGCACCACCGTCCAGCGCGCGGTCGCGGGCGTGGGGTCGACGACGATCCCGTGCGGCGAGCTGGCGCGCACGGCGAACGCGTGGCGGCCACCCTTGACCGTGACCGTCAGCGGGCTGCTGCACGGCGCGAACGCCCCGTGGTCGAGCTGGCACTGGAACGTGTCGGCGAGCGCGGCGTCCGTGCGCGTGAACGCGAACGTCGCGCGTCTCGACTTCGTCGTGCGATGCGGCTTGCGCGTGAGCATCGTGTCGCCCGGCGGGCGGATCTCCTCGAGCGCGGCCGCCGCGTCGAGGCGCCCGCCCGACGCGGTGCGACCCGCGAGCGCAGGCAGCGGGTGGACCGTCGCCAGCAGCGCGGCGCGCGCCTGCGCGACCGTCGCCGACGGGTTGAGCGAGAACAGCAGCCCGGCGGCGCCCGTCACCTGCGGCGCCGCCATCGACGTGCCGTCGAGGAAGGCGTAGCCGGGCGGCGTCGTGAGCGGCGCGGCACAGACGATCGAGAGGTTGTCGAGCCACACGCCGTCGGTCGGCTGCGGCGACGGGCCGGCGTGGTAGCTGACGGTGACTCTCAGGCTCGTGCCGGCGACCGACACGATCGGGCTCGTCGCGAACGTCCCCGACGTCGTCACCGGACCGGAGTCGAACACCGAGCTGCCGTTGCTGTCGATCTCGTACTCGTAGTAGCCGCCGCCGGAGACGGCGACGTTGCGCGTCTGTCTGAAGACGCAGCCGCCATAGCCGGCGGGGATCGGGATCGAACGCGACGTCGAGGAGACGACGGCGTTCGGCACCGGCGCTCTGCCCGGCGAGTCGCTCATCCCCCACGACGTGAGCGGCGCCTCGTTCGTGCGCGCGAAGCCGCCGCCTCTACCCGTCGGCCAGTTCGTCGTGAAGTCGTTCGTCTCGAAGTCGTCGCTGAACGACGGCGCGGCGTCGAGCGGATAGGTGCTGAGGATCTGCGTGCCGGGCGCACCGAGGTCGACGGTCGTCGCGCCGTAGTTCGAGAAGCTGGCGAGGCCGTCGGCCTGGTTCGTCGCCGCGACGCAGACGACGTTGTCGATCGCGCCCGCGATCCCGGACGTCGAGGGGTCGTACACGCACGGGTACTGCGGCGTGCCGCCCGGGTCGTCGTTCGTCCCGCTGTTGCCGGCGGAGACGACGAACAGCACGTTCGGGTTGGCCGCGAACGCGTCGAGGACGGCCGGGTTCGGGTCGGGACCGCCGAGCGAGAGGTTCGCCGCGCGCGCGCCGTGACTGCCCGCGTAGTTGATCGCCTGCACTTGCGCGGAGGCGGGGCAGCGCGTCCCGGAGTTGTCTCTTCCGTCGGCGAAGTTCGTGTCCGTGAACCAACTGCAGACACGCAGCGGCATGATGCGGACGTCCTGCGCGACGCCGCTGATGCCGATGCCGTTGTTGCCGGCCGCGCCCATCGTGCCGGCGGTGTGCACGCCGTGACCGCCGTCGTTGATGTTGTCGTCGGTCGGGTCGCCGTCGACGGTCGGTCTCTCGGCGGCGCTGCCGACGAAGTCCGCCCCGTGCGTGTCGTCGACGATGCCGTCGTGGTCGTCGTCGATGCCGTTCGGCGGGTCGCCCGGGTTCGTCCACGCGACCGGCGCGAGGTCGGGCGCGTCGAAGCGGTAGCCGGTGTCGATGTCGGCGATCACGGTCGAGGGCGTGCCGCGCGTGCGATCCCATGCGGCGAGCGCGTTGACGTCGGCACCGGGGACCGCGCCGGCGCCGCCGTCGACGTTCGCGCCGACGTTCTGGAGCGCCCACTGCTGACCGAACAGCGGGTCGTTGGTCGTCGCCTGCGGCGTGTCGTAGGTGTCGCGCACAGCGGTCTGCACGTTCGGGTCGGCGCGCAGCGCAGCAAGCGCATCGGCGACGCTCTGGCCGGGTTGCGGCGCCAGCAGCTGGAAGCGCGGGTCGCCGAGCGTGCGTGTAAAGCCGGTCTCGGCCTCGTCACGAGCGGTCAGCCGATCGCTGCGCGACGCGTCGGGCTTCCACACCACGATCAGCCCGTCGGAGACGGCGCCCGGAGCGGCGGCAGCGGGCGCGATCGAAGCCGCCCGGCCGGCCGCGGCGCGCCGCTCGAAGCCCGTGCGCGCACCCGCCGGCTGCGCGAGCGCGAGCAGGCTGAGCGCCGCGACGGCGGCAAGGCATATGGATCGGGAGCGAGCAGGCACGAGGGATCTTCTGACCGAAACAGGCGAGGCCAGGCTAGTAGATCGGTCGCGTTCGTCAGACGCGGTCGGATGTTTGTGTCCGGACACCGACGCGCGTTGCCGCCACCACCGGCGCGACCGGGAAACGCGCTCGTCTAACCTCGGTCTATGCGGATCGAGCGGAAGGTCATCCCCCTCATGCTCGCCCTCGCCGGCCTGGCGCTCGCCGCGCCCGCCGTCGTGCAGGCGACGCCAGTCAGCAACTTCAGCTTCCAGGTGACGAACATCAAGCCCGGAGGCCGCTTCACGCTCCTGTTCCACGCGCAGACGTTCGACACCACGGGCGGCGTGCCGCCCTTGCCGACGACCGACTACCTGCGCATCCCGAAGGGCGCGACGCTGCGCAAGGAGTTCCTCAACAAGCGCTTCTACTGCAACGGCCCGAAGCTGCGCGATGACATCAACGCGATGGACTTCAGCGGCGTGCCCTTCACCAAGCGCGTGCAGAACCTCAAGCCGTTCATGAGGATGCTCGCGCGTCACAAGGACAAGGCGTCGAGACGCGCGCTCGCGAACGCGCAGGTATGCGACCGCGCACGCATCGGCCAGGGGACCGTGAGAGTTGACGCGCGCGGCGTCTCACCGAAGCTCGACAGACTCATCAACGGCACCTTCTCGGTCTTCTTCAGCAAGGCGACGAGACCGGGCGCCGTCGCCGGCTTCACCGTGCTCGGCGCGGCCGACGAGAACCAGGAGATCGTCAAGCGCAGAACGTTCGAGGTGTTGACGGGCGTGCACGTCGCGGACAACGCGAACTTCGTCAACGACCCGACGCCCGACGGCCTCTACGGCTATCGCCTCGACCTGCCGCCGAGCGAGATCAACGGCCTCAGAGTCAGCCTCGCGGAGCTGAACGTGACGACGAACGGCCTGACGTTGAAGAAGGGCGCGTGCCTCAAGCAGAACGCCCGCGGGCGGTGCGTCAAGCGCGAGAGAAGAACGCTGTTCTGGTTCACGATTCCGCCGTGCCCGGCATCCGGCGCGTTCAGCTTCGAGCAGTTCTTCGGCTACGCCGATCCTGCGCTGAACAGCAGCAGAACGGTGCAGGTGGCCTGCCCGAAGTTCCTCCCGTAGCCGGCCCGGTCCTTCCCGCGCGTCGCCAGGAGGCTGTGGTGGAACCCCCACGGCGCCTGGCGGCGGGCGACGCTGCGCGGATGCTGCGTCCTCGGGAGGCGGCAATAGCGCCGCTATTGCTCGCCTCCCTGCGTCCTTGCCCCGCTTGGTCGCCCATCCGCCAGCCGCTCGCGCGGGTTCCGCCACAGCCTCCTAGTGCGATGCGATGCGCGGGAGGACGCGGTCGAGCCATGCCGGCACGTGCCAGGTGCGCTCGCCGAACAGGCGGATCAGCGCCGGCAGCAGGATCAGCCGCACGATCGTCGCGTCGAGCAGCACCGCGACGGTGAGGCCGACGCCGAACTGGCGGATGTTCGTCACCGGCGAGACCGAGAACGACAGGAACACGGCGGCCATGATGAACGCGGCGCCCGTGATGATCGTGCCGGTCTTCTCCAGTCCGTGGTGGATCGCGCCCTCGGTCGTGCCGGTGCGCGCGCGGCCCTCGAGCAGGCGCGTGATCAGGAACACCTCGTAGTCGATCGAGAGCCCGAAGATGATCGCGAAGATGCCTGAGAGCGCGATCGCGTCGAGATAGCCGGGGCCCCCGAGGAGCGGCGCGTGGCCGCCGAAGCAGATCACCAGCACGCCGACGGCGGCGCCGACCGTCACGAGGTTCAGCAGCACCGCGCACAGCGCCAGCACCGGCGAGCGGAACAGCACCAGCAGCACGAGGAACGTGATCAGCACGAGCGCGATCACGAGGGCGGGGAAGCGCGCGCTCGTCGCGTGGTCGAAGTCCTCCAGCAGCACGGCCGGACCGCCGACGACCGCGTCGGCGGCGCCGAGCTGCCTCGCGGTGCGGGCTTTCTCGACCCGCAGCTCGTGCGCGACCCCAGCGCTCGCCGGGTCGAACGGGCCCGCCTTCGGGATCACGATCACGCGCGCCGTGCCGCCGCCGCCGGCGACGTTCGTCACGAAACCGGTGTTCGCCTGTGCGCGCGGGTCGGCGCCCTGCAACGCGGCCAGCACGAAGTAGCCGGAGCCGACGGCTGCGCCGACATCGGTGCCGCCGCGTCGCAGCGCGGCGCGCTGCCGATCCACTTGCACGCGCACGCTCACGACGCCGGTGAGCAGCCGCTGCACGCCGCGCCCGAGCCGGTTCGTGCCGCCGACCGCCGCCTGCAGCCCGTCCGCCAGCGCGCGCGCGCCGCTGCTGCCGTCCGGCCCGTCGAGCAGCGCGTGCACGCCCGCGTTGAGCTGCCCGAGCCCACCGCTCAGCCGATCGCTGCCGTCGGCGAGCCGCCGCGACCCGTTCGCCGCCTGGCCGAGCCCGTCGGCGAGCTTGCCGGTCGCATCGCCGAATCTCCCGAACGCGCCCTTCACCCGCGCGATCGCGCTCGCGATTCTGCGCGCGGCGAGCGCATTCGCGGTCTGGTCGGTGAGCGCCAGCGACAGTCGCTGCTGGACGTCGCCGAGCTTGAACAGCGCATCGTTGGCGGCGCTCAGCGCCTGCTTCACGTTCGGGTCGGTCGCGACCGCGGGGTCGTTGGCGATCGCGGATCCGAGCTCGCGCTGGGCGGTCTGCACGCTCGAGGACGCGTCGAACAGCGGGTTGAGCAGGTGCGAGGTGCCGGTGTGGTCCGCATGCGTGAGCGAGTCGCGCAGCACGTTCACGTTCTGTTGCAGCTTCAGGACGTTCGGCTGCGCTCTCGTGAGCGCTGCGTGCAGCCGCTTGGCGCCGTCGCCCGCCTGCGCGACGCCATCGGCGAGCCGGCGCGTGAGCGGCGCCGCGCGGCGCGCGCCGTCGAACAGCTGGCCTGCGCCGCCGGCGAGTTGATCGATCCCGGCGACGAGTTGCGACGCGCCGTCAGCGCCGGCCGCGAGCCCGTCGCGCAGCAGGAACGTGCCGTGGTCGGCGCTGCGCAGCCCGCTCTCCAGCCGTCGCAGCGGACCGTTGAAGCCGAGCGCCTGCGTCGCCAGCGTCCGCAACTGCTCGGTCCGTCTCAGCAGCACCGCGGGACCGATCACGGACGCAACGCCCGGCAGCGCGCTCACGCGCTGCTGGAAGTCATCGAGCGCCTGCAGCCGGTCGGTCGTCGTGATCGGGCCGCGCGTGCGGAAGTCGACCTCGAACGGCGCCGCATAGCCGGCGCCGCGCGCCTGCTGGAAGCGCTCGAAGCTGACGCGCGCGGCGTTGTGCGGCGGCAGGTTCTGGAGGCTCGGCGGGCCCGTGTTCAGCCCGAGCGCCGGCACGCTCAGCAGCAGCAGCGGCAGCAGCACGAAGAACGCGGCAGCGCCCGGGCGCCGCAGCGCACGCTCGGCGATCGCGACCCACGGGCTCGCCGTGCGCGCGCCGCCGAACTGCCAGCGGTTGACGTTCGTGCCGAGCACCATCAACCCGGCGGGCATCGCGAACAGCGCCACGATGACGGCGACGACCGTCGCCACGAACAGCCCAAGTGCCGAGGAGACGAGCAGCGAGCCGGGCGCCAGCAGCAGCGCCGTCAGCATTCCGATCGCGAGCGCGGTGCCCGCGAACAGGACGGTGCGCCCGGCGCGCGCGACCGTCTCCTCGACCGCCTCCGGCACGCTCCGCCCGTTCGCGAGCTCCTCGCGGAAGCGCGAGACGACGAGCAGCGAGTAGTCGACGCCGAGCGCGAGCCCGAGCATCGCGACCATGTTGAGCGCGAGCGCGTCGATGTCGGTGGTGCGGCCGATCAGTCCCATCAGCGCGGTGCCGACTCTCGTCACGAGCAGGCCGCTGATCGCCGGCACGAGCGCCGCCAGCGGGCTGCGGAAGATCGCCAGCAGCATGATCAGCAGGATCGGCAGCGCGATCAGCTCGCCCTTGTCGAGCGCGTGCAGCGCCTCGTCGTTGATCGCGCGCATCAGCGGCGCCTGGCCGGTCAGCTCGATGCGCAGGCCGTCGCGGCCTCTGTAGTGCGCAAGCACGTGCTCGACCGCCGGCGTCGTCTGGTCGAAGATCGCCCGCAGCGACTTCGACACCTGCAGCGTCAGCAGCGCCTGCCCGCGCTGCTCTCTGAGGATGCGGCGGCCGTTGCGGTCCCACGGGCTCAGCACCTCGACGCCGTCGATGTGGTCGAGCTGGCCGACGATCCTGGGGCCGACCGTGTCGACCGTCCGCTGTCTGCCGATCAGCAGGACGGCGAGCGCGATCGTGCTGCCGAACTGGTGTTCCGTCAGCTGCGCCGCGCGTGCCGAGTCGCTGCCGGGGATCCGCAGGTCGGTCTGGTGGATCTGCTGACGCGCGTTGGAGGCTGTGAGCAGCGCGACGACGAACACGATCGCCCACGTGCCCAGCACCCATGCCGGGCGCCGCGCGGCGAAGCGTCCGAGCCTCCTCACGCGGTCAGCGCCTCCTCCAACCTCACCCCTCTGCTTATACCTGTGGTGCGGCGCGCCCGCGCTACATGCGGAAGACGGGCGTTGCTCGCGGTGCGAGCGGGGCGTTCGCGCACGCGCCGAGCGCGAGCCCGATCGTGCGGCGCGTGTCGAGCGGGTCGATCACGCCGTCATCCCACAGCCGGGCGGTCGCGTAATACGGGTGGCCCTGGCGCTCGTACTGCTGCTTCAGTTGCGCGCCGACCTCCGGCTGGCCGACCTCCGTCATCACCGTCGCGGCCTGCTCGCCGCCCATCACGCTGATGCGCGCGTTCGGCCACGTCCACAGGAAGCGCGGATCGTAGGCGCGTCCGCACATGCCGTAGTTGCCGGCGCCGAAGGAGCCGCCGACGATGACGGTGAGCTTCGGCACGCGCGTGGTGGAGACGGCGGCGACGAGCTTCGCGCCGTCCTTTGCGATCCCGCCGGCCTCGTACTCGCGCCCGACCATGAAGCCGGTGATGTTCTGGAGGAAGAGGAGCGGGATGCCGCGCTGGTCGCACAGCTCGACGAAGTGCGCCGCTTTGAGGGACGACTCGCTGAAGAGGATCCCCTGGTTCGCGACGATCCCGACCGGGTGGCCGTGGATGTGCGCGAATCCGGTGACGACGGTCGTGCCGTACTCGGCCTTGAACTCGTGGAAGCGGCTGCCGTCGGCGATGCGGGCGACGATCTCGCGCGGGTCGTACGGGGTCTTCGCGTCCGGCGGGACGGCGCCGTAGAGCGTGCCTTCGTCGACGGCGGGCGGCTCGGCCGGCGCGCGCTCCCACGGCGCCGCCGACCGCGGGCCCAGCGTCGCGACGATGCTGCGCACGATCCGCAGCGCGTGCTCGTCGTCGTCGGCGAGGTGGTCGACGACGCCGCTTGTGCGTGCGTGCAGCTCGCCGCCGCCCAGCTCCTCCGCGGTGACCTCCTCGCCGGTCGCCGCCTTCACAAGCGGCGGGCCGCCAAGGAAGATCGTGCCCTGGTGCTTGACGATCACGGTCTCGTCGCTCATCGCCGGCACGTACGCGCCGCCGGCGGTGCACGAGCCCACGACCGCGGCGATCTGCGGGATCCCCTGCGCCGACATCGTGGCCTGGTTGAAGAAGATGCGGCCGAAGTGCTCGCGGTCGGGGAAGACCTCGTCCTGCATCGGCAGGAACGCGCCGCCGGAGTCGACGAGGTAGACGCACGGCAGCCGGTTCTCCAGCGCCGCGCGCTGCGCGCGCAGGTGCTTCTTGACGGTCATCGGGTAGTACGTCCCGCCCTTCACCGTCGCGTCGTTGGCGACGACGACGACCTCGCGGCCGCTGACGCGCGCGATCCCGGTCACGATCCCGGCGCCCGGGGCGGCGCCGTCGTACAGACCGTCGGCCGCCAACGGGCTCAGCTCCAGGAAGGGGCTGCCGGGGTCGGCCAGGCGGTCGACCCGCTCCCGTGGAAGCAGCTTTCCTCGAGACGTGTGCCGCTCGCGCGCGCGTTCGCCCCCTCCGAGCGCGGCGTCGGCCTGCCGCGCGCGCAGGTCGGCTACGAGGGCGGTGTGCGCCTCGGCGTTCGCCTCGAACTCAGGCGTCCCCGGCCGCGCGTGCGTGCTGAGCACGGTGCTCATGCTGGAACCTCCGAGCTGTGTCGTTCCGAGTCCCCATAGGGAACCCTCCGTGACACAGCTCCGTCCGACAGCGCGACGAGCGGGGCGGACTGGGCGACGCGATCGCCGGTGGCGACGAACACGTCGGCGACGACCCCGTCGGCCGGAGCCTGGATCGCGAGCTCCATCTTCATCGACTCCAGGATCACGAGCGTGTCGCCCTCGGCGACCGCGGCGCCCGGCTCGACGCGCACATCGATGACGGTGCCGGGCATGGGAGCGTCCAAGGAGCCCTCGGCACTCCGCGCGCCGGCGCAATCGACGGCGACCGACCAGCGCGAGGGAACGCCGCCGTCGACGAGCCACACGGCATCCCCATCGGGATAGACCTCCACGGTCCGCAGCACACCCCCCTCCCCCTCGATGCCCAAACCGCCGCGCACGCGGCGTACGCCGTCGGAGGGCGCCACCGCCGAGACCTCGCCGTCGGGGCCGACCAAGCGCCTCCGCGCCGGCGCTCGCACGCCGCCGAGCCGCCACCCGTCGAGCGCGTCCCACGGATCGTCGGAGGGAGCCGAGCCGAGCAGCGCAAGCACCGCGAGGCCCGGCAGGTCATCCGCGAGCGCGGGCGCAGCGACGTCCGCGCCGAGCCGCTCGATCAGCGTCGTGTCGAGCTCCCCCGCCCGCACCTCGGGTCGCGCGAGCAGCGCCCGCAGCCACGCGGCGTTCGTCGTCGGGCCGACGACGCGCAGCTCCGCAAGGGCGCGGTCGAGGCGGTCCAGCGCGGCCGCTCGATGCGGGGCGTGCGCGATGACCTTGGCAAGGAGCGGGTCGTAGTGACTGGTGACTTCGGACCCCTCCTCGATGCCCGAGTCGACGCGCATGCCGCGCGGCTCCCGGTACGCCACGACCCGCCCGGTCGAGGGCAGGAACCCATGCGCCGGGTCCTCGGCGTAGACGCGCGCCTCGATGGCCCACCCGCTCAGCGACACGTCCGACTGCGCGAGCGACAGCGGCTCGCCGGCCGCGACGCGGAGCTGGAGCTCGACGAGGTCCAGCCCGGTCACCAGCTCGGTCACCGGGTGCTCGACCTGCAGGCGCGCATTGACCTCCAGGAAGTAGAACGACGTCGGGTCGTCGCGCTCGGCGATCAGCTCGACGGTGCCGGCGCCGACGTAGCCGGCGCTGCGTGCGAGCGCGCACGCGGCCTCCCCCATGCGCGCGCGCAGCTCGGCGGAGACGACCGGCGAGGGCGCCTCCTCGACCACCTTCTGGTGGCGCCGCTGCAGCGAGCACTCACGCTCGCCGAGGTGCAGCACGGTGCCGTGCGTATCGGCGATCACCTGCACCTCGATGTGCCGCGAGCGCTCGACGTAGCGCTCGACGAGCAGCCGGTCGTCGCCGAACGCCGCGGCCGCCTCGCGCCGCGCCGCGCCGATGGCCTCGGGCAGGTCAGCCAGCGCGTGCACGACCCGCATCCCCTTCCCCCCACCGCCGGCGGCGGCCTTGAGCAGCAGCGGCAGCCGCTCGGCCGGGGCGCCATGCGCACCGGTCGCCCGCCGCCCGTCAACCCACTCGATGATCTCCCCGTCCGTCAGCGCACAGTCGGCGCCCGCGCTGAGCCCCGGCACGACGGGCACCCCGGCGCGCACGGCCACGCCCTTCGCCGCGACCTTGTCGCCGAGCAGCGCCATCGCCTCCGCGCCCGGCCCGACGAACGCGATGCTCGCCTCCGCGCACGCGCGCGCGAACGCCGGCCGCTCCGACAGGAAGCCGTAGCCGGGATGGATCGCGTCGGCGCCGGCGGCGAGCGCCGCCGCGATCACCTCCTCGATCTCCAGGTACGAGCTCACCCGCACGGCCCGGTCCGCCATCCGCACGTGGACGGCGTCCGCATCGACATCGGTGTAGATCGCCACCGACTCGACACCCAGGCGGCGCAGCGTGCGCATCACGCGCACGGCGATCTCTCCGCGGTTGGCGATCAGGACGCGCGCGAACATCAACGCCGCCAGTCGACCGGCCCGGCCACCAGCGTGTGGGAACCGAGCGGGCGGCCGAGCACGTCGGCGACCATTCCCGACGCGACGATCAGCGCCGGCAGATCGACGCCGGTGGCGATCCCCATCTCCTCGAGCATCGAGACGAGATCCTCGGTTGCGATGTTGCCGGTCGCGCCCGGCGGGACCGGGCAGCCGCCCAACTCGCCGAAGGAGGACTCGAACGAGTCGACGCCGGCGCCGAGCGCCGCCACGACGTTCGCGAGCCCCTGCCCGCGCGTGTTGTGGAAGTGCGCCGTCAGCTCGACCTCGCCGCCGAGCGCCGCGCGCCAGCGCGGGAACAGCTCCGCCACCTGCCGCGGGTTCGCCATCCCGGTCGTGTCGCCGAAGCCGACCTCCTGCGCGCCGGCGTCGCGGAGCGCGCAGGCGATCTCCGCCACGCGCTCCGGCGGCACGAAGCCCTCGTACGGGCAGCCGAACGCTGTGGAGATCACGCCCTCGCAGCGCAGCCCCTCCGCGCGCGCCCGCTGCAGCACGCGCGAGACGCCCTCGATCGACTCGGCGATCGCGCGATTGACGTTCTTGCGGTTGTGCGTCTCGGACGCGCTCAGGAAGACGTTGACCTCGTCGATGCGCGCGCCTTGCGCGAGGTGCTGCAGTGCGTTGTCGAGCCCGCGCTCGTTCGGCACCAGCACGCTCACGCTCACGTCGTCCGGCAGGTCGATCGCCTCCAGCACGGCGGCGGCGTCGGCGAGCTGCGGGATCACGTCGGGCCGCACGAAGCTCGTCACCTCGATGCGCTTGAGGCCGCTGCGCCCGAGCTGGTCGATCAGCCGCACCTTGTCGTAGGTGGCGATCGTCTCCGGCTCGTTCTGGAAGCCGTCGCGCGGACCGACCTCGCGGATGCGCACACTCGGCGGAAACGGTCCGGCGCTCACGGCGTCACGCCCCCAGCGCCCGCGCGATCACCATCTGCTGCACCTCGTCGGTCCCCTCGCCGATCGTGAGGATCTTCGCGTCGCGGTAGAAGCGGCAGACCGGGTACTCCTCGATGTAGCCGTAGCCGCCGTGGATCTGCACCGCCTCCTCGGCGCAGCGCACGGCGAGCCGACCGGTCTTCAGCTTCGCCTGCGCGGCGGTGAGCGTGAAGTTCTCTTGCCTGTCCTTCAAGCGCGCGGCCTTGTACACGAGCAGCCGCGCAGCCTCGATCTCCGTCGCCATGTCGGCGAGCTTGCCCTGGATCGCCTGGAACTTCGAGATCGGCTGGCCGAACGCCTTGCGCTCCTTCGCGTACGCCAGCGCCTGGTCAAGCGCGCCCTGTGCGAGCCCGAGCCCCATCGCCGCGACGCCGATGCGCCCGATGTCGAGCACATGCAGGAACTGCTTGAAGCCGCCGCCGCGCGGGCCAAGCAGGTTCGCCTCCGGCACGCGGCAGTCGGTGAACGCGAGCGGCCGCGTGTCGGACGCGTTCCAGCCCATCTTGCGGTACGGCTCGCCCTGCTCGTAGCCGGGCGTGCCGTTGGGGACGATCAGGTTGGAGATCTCGGGCCCGCCGCCGCCCTCGCCGCCGGCCCCCCGCTCGTCGCCGGCCCCGTCCGTCCGCGCGGTGATGCAGACGACGCCGCTGATGTCGGTCCCGGCGTTCGTGATGAACTGCTTCGCGCCGTCGATCACCCACTCGCCGCCGTCGAGCCGCGCCCGCGTCTTGACGTTGCCGGCGTCGGAGCCGGCCTCCGGCTCGGTCAGCCCGAACGCGCCGAGGATCTCTCCGCTGCACAGCCGCGGCAGCCACTCGGCTCTCTGCTCGTCGCTGCCGAACAGGTAGATCGGCTGCGTGCCGAGCGAGGTGTGCGCACACAGCGTGATCGCGACCGAAGAGTCGACGCGCGTGAGCTCCTCGACCGCGAGCGCATAGGCGAGCGTGTCGCCGCCGCCCCCGCCGACCTCCTCGGGGAACGGGATCCCCATCAGGTTCAGCGCGCCGAGCTTGCGCACGATCTCGTACGGGAAGCGCTTCTCGCGGTCCAGCTCCTCGGCGACGGGCGCGACCTCCTGCGTCGCGAAGTCGCGCACGGTGCGCTGGATCAGGCGGTGATCGTCGGAGAGGTCGAAGTCCATGGCTGCTCACATTACCGAATGACCGTTCTAATTTCGAATGACTGTTCGGTGCGTGCGGTACGCTGGCACGCGATGCCCGCCGCCTCACCGCCGACGCGCCCCGCGCTGCGCGCCCGCTACGACCGCCGTCAGCAGAAGGTCGTCGCGACCGCCGCGCGACTGTTCGCCGAGCGCGGCTACCAGGCGACCTCGATGCAGGACCTCACGCAGGCGACCGGCCTCGCCGCCGGCGGCCTCTACCACTACATCGGGAGCAAGGAGCAGTTGCTGTTCCGCATCTGCGACGAGCTGCTGGAGCCGCTGCTGGAGCAGGCGCGCGCGATCGTCGCGCGCCCCGCGCCGGCGACCGAGCACCTGCACGAGCTGCTGCGCGCGTGGCTCACCCACCTCGCCGCGCATCGCGACCACATGGCCGTCTTCGCGCAGGAGCGCCACACGATCGAACGCGAGCCGCAATGGCGCGAGGTGCGTCGCCAGCGCAAAGCGTTCGAGAAGATCCTCGACGACGTGCTGGCGCGAGGAGAACAGGACGGGACGATGGCGTTCGCCGACCGCGGACTGGCGCTGCTCGCGCTGCTCGGGATGGTGAATCACACGGCGACGTGGCTCAAGCCGCGCGGACGGCTGAGCGCCGAGCAGATCGCCGATGGCTATTGCGACCTGCTGCTGAAGGCGGGAGCAGCGGCGTGACCGCGGCGGCGCCCATCCTGTGGCGGCCGAGCGCCGAGCGGATCGAGCACGCCTGGCTCACGAGATACCAGCGCTGGCTCGAGCAGCGCCTCAGCCGCACGTTCGCCGACTACGCCGACCTGCAGCGCTGGTCGGTCGACGAGCTGGAGCCGTTCTGGCACTCGATCTGGGACTTCTTCGACGTACAGGCCGACGGCTCGCCGGAGCGGGTCCTCGGCCGCCGCGAGATGCCGGGCGCCGAGTGGTTCCCCGACGTGCGCCTCAACTACGCCGAGCACGTCTTCCGCGACCGCAACCCGGATGCGGTCGCGATCCGTCACGCCTCCGAGCTGCGGCCGCTCGCGCAGATGACGTGGGGCGAGCTGCGCACGCTCACCGCGCGCATCGCCGCCGGGCTGCGCGCGCAAGGCGTCACGCCAGGCGACCGCGTCGTCGCCTACCTGCCGAACATCCCGGAGACGATCGCGGCGATGCTCGCGACCGCGTCGCTCGGCGCGACGTGGTCGAGCGCCGCGCCCGAGTTCGGCGCGCGCAGCGTGATCGACCGCTTCGAGCAGATCGAGCCGAAGGTCCTGCTGGCGGTCGACGGCTACCGCTACAACGGCCGCGACTTCGACCGCTCCGCGCAGGTGGCGGAGATCGCGGAGGCGGTCGGCGGCCGGCTCGTGCGCTTCGGGTACCTGGACGGCGCCGGCTTCGAGGACGGCTTCCTCGGGCCGGCCGACGCGCCGCTGACCTTCGAGCGCGTGCCCTTCGACCACCCGCTGTGGATCCTCTACTCCTCCGGCACGACGGGGCTGCCGAAGGCGATCGTGCAGGGGCAGGGCGGGATCCTGCTGGAGCAGCTCAAGAAGCTGCACCTGCACCTCGACGCGCACGCCGACGATCGCGTCTTCTGGTTCACCACGACCGGCTGGATGATGTGGAACTTCCTGCTCGGCGTGCTGCTGACACCCGCCTCCGTCGTCCTCTACGACGGCTCGCCCGCCCACCCCGACATGGACGTGCTGTGGGACCTCGCCGCGCAAGCCGGCACCACGATCTTCGGGACCTCCGCGGGATACATCGCGCAGTGCATGAAGGACGGCGTGGAGCCGGCCGCCGGCGGGCGCAACCTGAGCAGGCTGCACGCCGTCGGCTCGACCGGCTCGCCGCTCGCGCCCGAGGGCTTTCAGTGGGTCTACGACCACCTTGGCGCCGACACATGGCTGTTCTCGACGAGCGGCGGCACCGACGTGTGCACCGCGTTCGTCGGCGGCGTCCCGACGCTGCCGGTGTACCGCGGCGAGCTGCAAGCGGCGTCGCTCGGCTGCAAGGTCGAGTCGTGGTCGCCCGAAGGCAGGCCGCTGATCGGCGCGGTCGGCGAGCTGGTGATCACGGAGCCGATGCCGTCGATGCCGGTCGAGCTGTGGAACGACCCCGACCAGGCCAAGTACCGCGACGCCTACTTCGACATGTTCCCCGGCGTCTGGCGCCACGGCGACTGGATCGAGCTGACCGAGCGCGGCACCGCGATCATCAGCGGCCGCTCCGACGCGACGATCAACCGCGGCGGCGTGCGCATGGGCACCGCCGAGATCTACCGCGCGGTGCTCGGCCTCGACGAGATCGTCGACGCGCTCGTGGTCGACGTCGACGGCTGGATGCCGCTGTTCGTCGTGCTGCGAGCGGGCGCGACGCTCGACGACGAGCTGACGAAGCGGATCGCGCAGCGCGTGCGCGAGGACTGCTCGCCGCGCCACGTCCCGAACGAGGTCCACGCGGTCCCGGAGATCCCCCGCACGCTGTCCGGCAAGGTGCTCGAGATCCCGGTCAAGCGGATCCTCGAGGGCACCGACCCCACGCAGGCAGCCAGCCGCGACTCGCTCAGAAACCCGCAGGCGCTCGACTGGTTCGCCGAGTTCGCCGCTCAGCGCGGCACAGCCGCCGCGGCGAACCGCAGCGCGTCGGCGTAGATCGCCAGCATCACGCTTAGAACAGGTTCTTAGCCCAGCTGGCGCAGCACGTGCCCCTGCCCGTCGAGCCACAGCACGACACGCGGGTGCTCGTCGAGATGCCGCGCCGTCGCGATCCACACATTGCCGATCACGGGGACTTCGGCGCGCGAGCCATCGCGGAAGCGCAGCCCGACGCGCGCGACGCCGTCGGGCGCCATCCCCGCCAACTGACGGCCGCGCGAAACGGCGAGCGCACGGCCGTGCCGATACGCCGACACGTCGAACGCGGCGACGGTGCCGCCGCTGAGCCGCGGCCCGACGGCATAGACCGTCAGACGCACCTGTCGCGCGAACGCGCGCACACGCCGCTCCAGCATCGCCTCCCGCTCGCGCTGGTGCGGCGTCAGCGTGCGCAGGCAGTCGGAGCGGGGCGTGAGGTCGGGAACGTGCTCGGTCGTAGGGACGAGGTACAGGCGCTCACCCTGCGCTGTCGTGCGCAACAGGCGGATCGCGTCGACCTCGACGGTCGCGTGGAAGGGCATGTGCAGCATGCCGTCGAGGAACGCCCGCGGCGGCAGGTCGCTCGCCCGCTGGGGGCGGCGCAGCGCCGCGATGCGCGCACGCAGCGCGCGCGGCGGAAGCGTCGAGACGAAGCGGGCCGGTCTAAGCAGTTCCGCGTCGTGCCCAGCGCACGCGTAACTCTGAAAGCGGATGCCGGCCGACGTGTCGTTCATCTGGTACGGCACGCCCGCCCGGCCGAGCAGCTCGCCGCGCGCGCCGCGGGCCTCCGCCAGCATCCCGAGGTACGGCGGCCTCAGCTCCGCCAGCCAGTACGCGAACGGGCGTCTGCGCCCGAGCGCGGCGAGCAGGCGCGGCTCGCGCACGTGGATCACGCGCGCACGCGCGTAGCCCACGCGCCGCAGCGGCTGGCGCGCGTTCGGGATCGGCGTCATGAAGCGTTTCCCCGGGCGCGGCACGCCGTGCCGTATCCGCACCGTCGCCGCCGTCGGGTCGACCGCGCCGAGCACGAGGCCGCGCGCGAGCCTCGCGATCGCGATCTGCGCTTGCCAGTCGAGCGGTCTGCCGCGGCGGGGATCCGGCGAGCCGCAGCCGCCGCTGCGGTCCTGCCGCGGGAAGTCGATCTCGATGCACAGGCCGCGCGTCGTCTGGAAGCCGACGAGCTGCCATGGCCGACCGTCGTAGGCGAGCCGGCCGCGCGCGAACACGACCGGCCGCGTGAGCGGCTTCACACCTGCGGCGCGCTGCTGCGGAGAGATACGCGCGAACGTGAGCGACGGCGGGCCGCCCACCTCGCCGCGCGTGGCGAGCAGGCCGGCGGTGCCGCCGGCGCCAAGGAGCGCGACGGCGCCCACCAGCACGAGTGCGCGGCCGTGCGCGCGCCGTGCCAGCGACGACGGCAGCACGCGGCGCCAACCGGCGGCGCGCCGCTGCGCCTGCCGGCGCGCGGCCGCGGTCAGCTCGTCGCCGAGCCGCTCGACGAAGTCGTGCTCGCTCATGCCTGCTCCTCCAGCTGGGCGCGCAGCGTCGCCAGCCCGCGACTGACGCGCTTGCGCACGACAGCCTCCGAGCAGCGCAGCTCGCGCGCGATCTCCGGGTAGTCGCGCTCGTCGAGCACATGCGCGACGATCGCCTCGCGCTGCGCTGGCGGCAGCGCCTGCAGCCGCTCTGTCAGCGCGCTCGCGCCGGCTGCGGCGGTGTCGACGAGCGACTCGACGCGTTCGAGGTCGGCGTCGGTCAGCGGCACCGGCTCCATCCCGAGCCGTCTGCGTGCGCGGTCGGCGACGGCGCCGCGGCGGGCCGCATCGGCGAGCTTGTTGCGCGCGATCGCGTACAGCCACGCGCCGGCCGGCTCCTGCCGGCGACGGTAGCGCCTGACGCCGCGCAGCGCGGCCGCGAATGTCTCGGCTGTCAGGTCGGCCGCGACGTCGGGCCGCCGCGTGCGTACCGCGAAGTACGCGAGCACCCCGTCGACGTGGCGGCGGTAGAACGTCGCGAACGCGTCCGCGTCCTCGACGCTTGCCAGCAGCAGCTCCTCGTCTCCGCGCGCATCCATCTCACCGAATCAATCGCATGAGCCGGCGGCGTGTGACGCGCCGGCGCTCTGTCGCGCACTTGACACAGCGAGCGTCGCGCGGGCGAACGACGCGATGGCCGGCCGGCACGACGATGGACACAGCTCGAAGGCACCGTCCATCTAGGAGGAACACCATGGCCCGCACCGCCCGCCTCATCTCAGCGCTCGCAGCACTCGCCGCACTGCTGCTCGTCCCCGCCGTCAGCCACGCGAAGACCTACACGTTCGGCACCCGCCTCGACCACGAACCGTCGAACTCCGCCCCCGCGCACAACTGCAAGGAGGACGGCGGCGACGACCCGACGCCGGCGTGCACGCGCGTCGCGATCGACATGGGCGACGCCGTCGCGGGCGGCCTGACCGCCCCGCGCACCGGCACGATCGTGAAGTTCCGCGTTCGCGCGGGGGCGCCCGGCGACCTGACGTTCCGCCTTGCGCAGTTGAAGCAGCTCGGCTTCGACCCCTCGCTCGACGACTTCGCCGGCTTCGGCAAGGGCGCCGGCACCGGTCCGACCGTGCACGTCGAGGGCCGTGGCTTCGACGAGACAAACCCCGTCGAGGAGTTCCCCGCGCACCTGAAGGTCCACAAGGGCGACTACCTCGCGATCGACTCGACCGCCGCCTCGACCTTGTACTGCGCCGGCGGCGGGAACGCCCAGCTGATCTTTTCGCCGACGCTGGGCCGCACGTTCTCGCTCAGCACCCAAAGCGAGGGTTGCGACCTGCTCGTCCAGGCGGTCATGAAGCCGGCGCCGAAGCGCCACCACCACCGCTGAGGTTCAGCGCGGCCGCGTGCGGGCGCGCAGCACGAGTCCGAGCGCCAGGCTGGCCGCGCCCACCGCGGCCAGCCACGCCGCGTCGAGCCCCGTGCGCGGGAGCGGCGGCCGGGCCGGGGCGGTCGGCGCCGCGGCCGGGACGTGCGGAGCAGGCGCGGCCGTGGCGGGCGCGGCCGGGGCGGTCGCAGCCGGGGCCGGCGGCGGCGCGCTCGTCGCAGCCGCCACCACCTGCACCGTCCCTCTCATGAAGGGATGCAGGGTGCAGTGGTAGGCGAACGTGCCGGCGGTCGTGAACGTGTGCGAGCCGCTCTGACCGGCCTTGAGCGTGCCGGTGTTGAACGTGCCGTCGTTCGCGGTCGCGGTGTGCGGGGTCGGGCCGGCGTTCGTCCAGGTCACGGTGTCGCCGACGTGGACGGTGATCGTCTGCGGACCGAAGCTGAAGTCTCTGACGGCGACGGAGGCGCCCGCGGCGGCACGTGCGACCGGCGGCGACGCGGCCGCCCGTGCGACCGGTGCCGCCACCGCGGGCGCCGTTGCCGTCGGCGCGGCTGCCGGCACCCCGCTGACGGCGACGGTCTTTCCGACGACGCGTCCCTCGTCGGCGGCGGCGGGCGCCGACGCGACGAGCGCGATCGCGAGCACAACGAGGACGGTTCCGCGCATGCCCACTTAGACACCGCGCGCGGCGCTCCCATTCCCGGTGAACCCGACAGTAGGATCTCGCGCGGTCAAGGTCGTTCAGGAGAGGAGACCCCCGTGACGTTCGCAGCCACGACGTATCAGTGGTACCTGGCCGTGCACATCCTCGCCGCCGTCATCTGGGTCGGTGGCGCCCTCACCGTCCAGCTGCTGGCGATTCGCGCCGCGCGCCCGAACGCGGCGTTGCAGATCGGCTCGCTCGCGTCTGAGATCGAGTGGGTCGGCACGCGCGTCTTCATCCCCTCGTCGCTGATCCTCGTCGTCATGGGCTTCCTGCTGATCCACGAGGGCAGCTGGGACTACAAGTTCTTCATCGTCTTCGCGCTGGCCGTGTGGATCGCGTCGTTCCTCGTCGGAGCAGCCTTCCTCGGGCCCCAGTCGAGAAAGCTGAGCGCGGACGTGGAGCGCCACGGCCCGGACAGCGCCCAAGCACGAGCGCGCTTGCAGCGGATCTTCCTCGTCTCGCGGATCGAGCTGGTGTTCCTGCTGCTCGTCGTGCTGGACATGGTGTTGAAGCCCGGCTCCTGAGCGCGTCGCAGCGCGCCGTCAGGGTACGCTCGCTGCATGCGGGAGCCCCTGCGCGACGGACACGGACGGCCGATCGGTGACGTGCGCGTCTCCGTCACCGATCGCTGCAACTTCCGCTGCCAGTACTGCATGCCGGCGGAGGGGCTGCCGTGGCTGGAGCGCGACGGGATCCTGCGCTTCGAGGAGATCGCGCGACTCGTCGCGCTGCTCGCCTCGATGGGCGTCCACGACGTGCGCCTGACCGGCGGTGAGCCGCTCGTGCGGCGCGACTTCCCGCGGCTGGTCGAGATGCTCGCGGCGATCGAGGACGTGCGCGACCTCGCGATCACGACGAACGGCTACCTGCTCGAGCGCGACGCCGCGGCGCTCGTGGAGGCGGGTGCGAGTCGCTTCAACGTCTCGATCGACTCGCTCCAGCGCGACCGCTTCTTCAAGATGACGCGCCGCGACGCGCTGCCGCAGGTGCTGCGCGGCCTGGAGGCGCTCGCGGAGCATCCGCAGGCGCATCCGATCAAGGTCAACGCCGTCGCGCTGCGCGGCTTCACCGAGCAGGAGCTGCCGGCGTTCGTGCGCTTCGCGCGTGAGCATCCGTACGAGGTGCGCTTCATCGAGTTCATGCCGCTCGACGGCGACCACGCGTGGAGACCGGACGACGTCCTGACGGGCGAGGAGATCCGCGCCGCGATCGACGCGATCGAGCCGTTGGAGCCGCAGCCGCGCGAGCCGCACGCGACCGCGCGCGTGCACCGCTTCGCGGACGGCCGCGGGAAGGTCGGCTTCATCAACCCCGTCTCCGAGCCCTTCTGCGGCGACTGCAACCGCATTCGCCTGACCGCCGACGGGCGCCTGCGCACCTGTCTCTTCTCGCTGCACGAGACGGACCTGCGCAGCCCGTTGCGCGCGGGCGCGAGTGACGACGAGCTGGAGGGGATCGTGCGCGACGCCGTCTGGCGCAAGGAGCTCAAACACCGCGTGAACGAGCCGGGCTTCGTGCAGCCGGCGCGCACGATGTCGGCGATCGGTGGCTGACCCGCCCGCACCCCCGGCCCACGCGGTTGCGCCGATCGTGCGCGACGGCGACGTGCGCGACGAGGTCGCCGTCGAGGAGCCGCTGGAAATCCGGGTGGACGGCGCGCCGCTGAGCGTGACGATGCGAACGCCGGGGCATGACGAGGAGCTGGCGCTCGGCTTCCTGCATGGCGAGGGACTGATCTCGGGCGCGACGCCCGCCCCCGCCGCCGGCCCGACCGCCGACTTCGCCGCGAACGTCGTCGAGGTGGCCGGGCCGCTGCTGCGCGACCCGGGCGCGCGGCGCTTCTACACGACCTCGTCGTGCGGCGTGTGCGGGAAGGGCGCGCTGGAGGAGGTCGACGCCGTCGCCGTTGCCGGCGCCGGTCCGCTGCCGCCCGGTCCCCGCGTCACGCGCGCGCTGTTGGCCGATCTGCCGCGGCGGCTGCGCGCCGACCAGCCCGCATTCGCGCGCACCGGCGGCCTGCACGCAACCGGCCTGTTCGGCGCCGACGGCGAACTGCTGCTCGTGCGCGAGGACGTCGGGCGCCACAACGCGATGGACAAGGTGATCGGCCGCGCGCTGCTCGACGGTCTGCTGCCGCTGCACGAGCGGATCCTGTGCGTCAGCGGCCGGCTGTCATTCGAGCTGGTGCAGAAGGCGGCCGTCGCCGGCGCGCCGCTGCTCGTGGGCGTCGGCGCACCCTCCTCGCTCGCGATCGAGCTGGCCGCCGACCGCGGCATGACGCTGTGCGGCTTCGCGCGCGGCGACGGGCGCGTGAACGTGTACGCGGGCGGCGAGCGGGTCGGTCCCTAGACCAGCTCGCGCGGCGTCACGAGCCGGATGCCCGGGTCGCGTCTGGCTGCCGCTCTGAGCTGCCGCGTGAAGCCGCTGCGCGAGAAGCAGTAGCGCGCCGGGCGCGCGCCGCCGTCCGCCAGGTGCAACGCGAGCACGTCGAGCTTCGTCAGCTCGTCCGTGTCCACCGGCTCGTCGGTCCACTTGCATGTGCCGATCGCGATCACCGCACCATCGTCGTCGAGCGCAACGGCGTCGAGCTCGCGATCGACGTCGCGCAGCGCGCCGCTGCGATGCTCGCGCACTCTTCCCCACCACCAACCGACGGCGGCCGCGTCGACCTCGGTCCGCAGCCACTGCTGGCAGACCTCCTCGAACGCGGGCTTGGAGACGAACGCGTCGAGCTGCGGCAGGACGCGCGCGTGCAGATGACGCTCCGCGCCGGCACGATCGATCAGCCGGTCGCGCGAGGGCAGCACGAAGCGGAACCAAAAGCGCAGGTACGGATCGGCGATGCGGTAGCGGCTCTGGCGCGAGCGTTCGGGATTGGCGACGGTGACCGGCAGCTGCTTGTCGACGAGCCACAGTCTCTGGAGCGTGTCGAGCATCTGGCTCACGCGCGAGCTGCCGCCGGCGATGCCGGTCCGTTCGGCGATCTGGGCCACGCGCGTCTGGCCCGCTGCGATCGCACGCAGGACTGAGAAGAAGCCGGCTGCGTTCGCCAGCTCCTGGTCGAGCAGCAGCCGCGCCTCCTCGTGCAGCAGCCCGTCCGGCGCCAGCACGAGGTCGAGAACGTTCTGCGCGAGCGAGCGCGCGGGTCGCAGCTGCGCGAGGTAGTAGGGCATGTGCCCGAAGACGGCGTAGGCGCGGATGCGGTCCTCCGCGGACCATCTCGGCACGAACAAGCCGACGTCGCGCGGGCTGAACGGCCGCAGCCGCAGTTGCCCGGCACGCCGCCCGTAGGTGGTCGCGGAGTAGCCGACGACCTCGCGCTCGAAGAAGCCGACCTCGCTGCCGGAGAGGACGACGAAGATCGGCAGCCGCTCGCCGCGCTCGCGCCACCAGACGTTGAGGATCGAGCCGACGTCGGGACTCTCGCGCGCAAGGAACTGGAACTCGTCGAGCACGAGCAGGACCGGCCCGTCCTGTGCCCAGTCGGCGACGGCGTCGAGCGCCGCCCGCCAGCTCGCGACGGACAACTCGGTGCGGCCGGTCGCCTCAGCGAGCCGCTGCGAGAAGTCCACAAGCTGGTCGGCGCGCGTCCCGCTCGTCGCCTCGAAGTAGAGGTGGCGCTTCCCGCGCGCGAACTCGAGCAGCAGCAAGCTCTTGCCGACTCGGCGCCGACCCCACAGCACGAAGAGCTGGCTCGTGCGCTCAGCCCAGCGGCGCTCGAGCATCGCCAGCTCTTCTCTGCGATTGCGGAACGCGCCCGCTGCGCCCAGCGACATGGAAAGAACTTATCTCAGAACTACTTATTCGTCAATAAGTTATTTCCAGAGCAGCTACGTCGCCCACTCGACGTCGAGCCGCGCGAGCGCGACGCCGGCGTGCACAAGCACGATGGCGCCGGGCTCCAGCCGGCCGAGCAGCGCGGTCTCCACCGTCGTCGGGATCCCCGCCACGCAGGCACAGCGCGCGCGCGTGCCGCCGGCCGGATCGAGCGCGAGGACGCGCATCGGCACACCCGACCCCGGACCCCGGTCACGGGGCTGCCGGACGTCAGGGCCGCCCGCCCCCGGCGGATGCGTCCCGTCCACGCTCACGACCAAGGTCTCTCCAATCGGGCTGGCGCGTGAACCGCACTCGGTCCGTGCGCGAACCGCTTCTTTCCGCTCACTGCGGGATTCGCAGGTCCAGCCACAGCTCGCTGCGCGTCGGGAACGCCGGAACGGCGTGCTCCAACGTCGCCAGCGGCACCTCGCCGACGATCGCGATCGTCGCCGCATGCAGCAGCTCCGCGACGTCTGGGCCGGCGAAGGTGGCTCCGACGAGCAGCTTGCGCTCGGCGTCGAGCACGAAGCGCGTCGTGCCGGACGCATTGCGGCCGTGAAAGCTCGCGCCGGCGGTGCCTGACGTGTCGCGGTCGACCGCGACCGCAGCGATCCCCGCCTCCTGCGCGCTCGCCAGCGTGTGGCCGACGGCCGCCACAGCCGGGTCCGTGAAGATCACGCGCGGCGACAGCGCGCCGTCGCGTCTCGCGCGCAGCCGTCCACCGCCGCAGATCGCGTCGACCGCCACGCGCGCCTGGTACTTGCCCATGTGCGTGAGCTGCGCGCGGCCGTTGACGTCGCCGATCGCGTAGAGCCACGGGGTGCCGTCCACGCGCATGTCGTCGCCGACCGCGATCGGCTTCCCCGCCTCGAGACCGCATGCGTCCAGCCCCAGCTCGTCGGTCCGCGGCCGCCGGCCGATGCCGACGAGCAGCTCGTCGCCGCTCACCTGCTCGCCGTCCGCCAGCGTCACGGTGACGCGACCGGTCGTGTCCTCGCGCGCGACGCCCTCCGCTCTTGCGCCGATCCGCAGCTCCACACCACGCCGCTGCAACCCTTCGGCGACCTGCATGCTCGCGAACGGCTCCTCGCGCGCGATCAGACGGTCGGCGGCCTCGATCAGCGTCACGCGCGCCCCGAGCGAGGACCAGGCCTGCGCCAGCTCGACGCCGACGACGCCACCGCCGAGCACGACCAGCGCGTCCGGCACGGTATCCGCCGTCGTCGCCTCGCGGTTCGTCCACGGCCGCGCTTCCATCAGGCCGGGGATCGGCGGCAGCAGCGCGGTTGAGCCGGTGGCGATGGCCACTGCCTCGCGCGCCGTGAGCACGCCGACGCCGTCGACTTCCACGCGCCGCTCGCCGGCGAGCCGCGCCTGCCCGCGCAGCAGCGTCACGCCGCGCTCCTCCAGCCATGGCATCTGTGCGGCGTCGTCGAGCCCGTGGATCACCTCGTCACGGCGGCGCAGCACGCGTGCCGCGTCGAGCCCGCGTGCGGGCGCACCGTCCGCGACGCCCGGCACGCGGCCAATCTCGTCAAGCAGCTCACCGGCGCGCAGCAGCGCCTTCGACGGCATGCACGCCCAGTAGCTGCACTCGCCGCCGACGAGATCCCGCTCCACCAGCGCGACGGCTCTGCCGCGCTCCGCCAGCTTCCCGGCTGCCACCTCGCCGGCCGGCCCGGCGCCGATCACGATCACGTCGAAAGACCGCTCCATCGCGAGCAGCCTTCCCCCGCTCGGCGCCGGTCATCCCACCGGCCGGCGGGCCGCTCAGGCGCGCTTCGCGTACTGGTCGATCTCGCCGAAGTCGATCATCACGCACGGCTCGTCGCCGAGCACCTCGGCGTCGTGGCCGGGCGGGATCGCGACCACGTCGCCCGCGCCGATCTCATGCGCCTGGCCGCCGTCCATCGTGACGCGCATGCGGCCGGATACGACGTAGCCGAGGTGCGAGACCTGGCAGCTATCGGTGCCGGCGATCGGTCTGACGTTCTCCGACCAGCGCCAGCCGGCCTCAAACGTGCCGCGGCCGATCGTCTTGCCGGCGACCTGCACGACCTCCGCCTTGCCGCGCCCCTCGAACGGACGCGTCTCGTCGGGTGCGTCGAAGCGTTTGACCTCCATCGTGGCCGTCGCTCCCTCCATGGCTCGCTCCTTTCCTCCGGTTCGCAGAGCACCGCCCGCTGGGTGCTTACCCAGAGGGCGGTGCGCGCCGAACCACGCGGGCGCGCTGCAGCGCGCCCGCTCAGGCGAGCAGCGCTCAGCGCAGTGCCAGCACGAGCCCGAGTGCGTCGTCCACCGCGCGCTGTTCTTCCGCGCTCAGGCGGCCGGCCAGCTCGCCGAGCCGTTCGAGGTCGAGCGCGCGCATCTGCTCTACCAACACGCGTGTGCGCTCGCCGTCGATCTCGATCTCCGGCCGGAAGCTCGCCGGGCGCGCGCTGCGCGACGTCGGCGCGACGAGAACCATCGAGAGGCCGAGCAACTCGTCCGCCTGGACGAGCACCCCGTAGCGCGGGCCGTGCTGCTCGCGCCCGCGTCGAGCCGGCAGCTTGATGCGGTGGACGTCGCCGCGCGTCACGCGGGCCAGTCGGACGCGACGGCGTCCATGTCAGCCATCAGCTCGGCGCGCGCCGCGCGATCCCGCTCGTCGGCCGCGAGCCACTCGACCTCAGCGGCCAGCGATGAGCGACGCCGGCGCCGTTCACCGGCCTCGACGAGCGCGGCACGCACCGCCTCGGACTCGTTGAGACCCTCACGCATCAGCAGTTGGAGGCTCGACTCCGACGACTGGTCGAGGCGGGCGCGAACGACGCGAGAGGCCATGCGGGCCAGCGTAGCACGATGTGTGCCACGCATCGAGCGCGCGCTTGACTCCACCCATACGATGAGTGAGCTCATCGAAAACGATGACCTTTTCAATTCTCTCTATGGCTCACAGATCCGAGTACGACGCTCTCGCCAAGGCGGTCCGACACCTCCGTCGTGAGCGCGAGCTGTCTCAGGAGGCGCTTGGAGCGGCGGCAGGACTTTCTGGCCGACACGTGAGCGTGATCGAGCGCGGAGAGCGGGACGTGCGCCTGGCCACACTTCTACGGCTTGCCGAGGCGCTCGACGTCTCTGCCGGCGAGCTGTTCAAGAGCATCGACCAGCAGAAGCAACTCACCCAGGACCAAGAAGCCAATGCCACCGCGCGGCCTCCTGACCGCCGTGAGCGCAGACCCGCGGCGCTGCCCAGTCACCGCTACAGACGAATGAAGGACGACTGGCCGTCGGGGAGTGCTCGATCGACGAGGACACGCAGGTAATCATGAGCACGGCGCTGACGGCGGTGACGATCTGCTCCGCCGCGCTCGCGACGATTGGGGTCCTGCTCGTCGCGGCGTCGTTCTTCCAGGCGATCAGGCGCGGAGCGGCACTCGACGCCGATCTGAGAACGATGCCCTTCGCCATCAAGATCCGGCTGCGGCCACAGATCCACGAGCGCACCTCCGGCGAGGACACCTGATGAGGTGCCGGTTGCGCTCGGCTCAGGCGAGCAGCGCGAAGGGGCGTTCGAGCAGCTCGCGCACGCGCGCGACGAACTGGGCGGCGTCGGCGCCGTAGAGGATGCGGTGGTCGCAGGAGAGCGAGATGTCCATCAGGCTGCGCTTGACGACGGTGCCGTCGGCATCGAACGCCGGACGTGCGACGGCGGCGCCGACGGCCAGGATCGCCGCCTGTCCCGGGTTGACGACGGCCGTGAACGAGGTCACGCCGAACATCCCGAGGTTGGAGACGGTGAAGGTGCCGCCTGACAGCTCCGGCGGCAGGATCGTGCCGTTGCGCGCTCTCTCCGCAAGCGCGCGCGTCTGCTGCGCGATCGCGGTGACCGGCTGCACGTCGGCGTCGAAGATCGTCGGGACGATCAGCGTCCCCTCGCCGGCGACGGCCACACCCACGTTCACGCGCCCGTACAGCTCGAAGGTGCCGTCCTTGTAGGCACCGTTCACGCGCGGCTCCTCGCGCAGCGCGAGCGCGCACGCCTTCACGACGAAGTCGTTGACCGACGGCGCGCTGCCCTGCGCCGCCTTCATCTGCGCGCGCAGGGTGAGAAGTTCCGTCACATCAGCCTCGGTGCGGATCTGGATGTCCGGCACCGTCGCTCTCGACTCCGCCATTCGCCGCGCGATCGTCTTCTGGATCGACGTCAGCTCGACCGTCTCGACCGCGCCCTTGCCGGTCCCTCCGACGGCGGGCGCTGGGGCGGAAGCCGGCGCCGGCGCCGCAGCGGGCGCGGCCGGCGCCGCCTGCGCCGCCGCCTCCACGTCCGCCTTCACGATCCGCCCACCGGGCCCCGAGCCCGCAAGCGACGCAAGGTCGACGCCAAGCTCGCGCGCCAGCCGACGCGCGACCGGCGACGCCTTGACGCGCACGCCGGAGCCGGAAGCGTCCGGCGCGGCGGCCGATCCGGCGGGTGGCGCGGGTGCAGGCGATTCCGCGGGCTTGCCCGCGGAACGGCTGTCACCGGCGACAGGACCCGCCGGCGCAGCGGTCGGGGCCCCATCAGAAGCCGGCAGCGACTCACCGTCAACGAGAACATGCGCGATCACGGCACCGACCGGCAGCGCATCGCCCTCGGCAGCAACCGCTCTGAACACCCCCGCCGCATCCGACTCATACGTCATGTTCGCCTTGTCGGTCTCAATCTCGGCGATCTCGTCCCCGCGCGCAACCGCGGCGCCCTCGGCGACGAGCCATCTGAGGATCGTCCCCTCCTCCATCGAGTCGGAGAGGCGCGGCATCGTGATCTCGGGCATCTAGCTCTTTCGGCTCAGGGTCGCGAGCGCGGCGCCCACGATCCGCTCGTCGTTCGGCATCGCGGCCAGCTCGAGGTTCTTCGCGTACGGCAGCGGCACCTCGGCCATGCCGACGCGCTCGACCGGCGCGTCGAGCTGGTCGAAGCAGGCGTGCTGGATGCGCGCGGCGAGCTCGGCGGTGACGCCGTAGGTCGGCCAGCCCTCCTCGACGCACACGGCGCGGTTCGTCTTGCCGACCGACGCCGCGACCGTCTCGACGTCGAGCGGGCGCAGCGAGCGCAGGTCCACGACCTCGGCCGAGACGCCGTGCTCGCGCTCCAGCAGCTCGGCGGCGGCGAGCGCACGCACGGTCGCGTAGGAGTGCGTCACGAGCGTCACGTCGCTGCCGGGTCGCAGCACCTGCGCGCGGCCGATCGGCACGACGAACTCAGGGTCGAGCGGGACCCCGCCTCTCTGCTTGTAGATCGGCAGGTTCTCGATCACGAGCACCGGGTCGTCGTCACGGATCGCTGCCTTCAGCAGGCCCTTCGCGTCGGCCGGCGTCGCGGGCGAGACGACCTTGAGGCCGGGCGTCGAAGCGAACCACTGGTCGAACGACTGGGAGTGCTGCGCGGTCAGCTGGTTGCCGGCGCCGTTGGGCGTGCGGATCACGAGCGGGCAGCGCACCTCGCCGCCGAACATCGCGCCGATCTTCGCCGCGTGGTTGATCACCTGGTCCATCGCGACGACGAGGAAGTTGAGCGTCATGATCTCGACGACCGGGCGCTCGCCGAGCATCGCCGCGCCGACGCCCGCGCCGACGAAGCCCTCCTCCGCGATCGGCGTGTCGCGCACGCGGTCTTCCCCGAACTCGTCCATCAGGCCGGCGGTGACCTTGTAGGCGCCGTCGAAGACGCCGACCTCCTCGCCCATCACGAAGACGCGCTCGTCGCGCGCCATCTCCTCGCGCAGCGCGAGCCGCAACGCCTCGCGGTAGGTCATGACCTCGGTGGCGCCGATGGCGGCCGCCTCGGCGCGCTCCGCAACGGCGCTCATGCGCCCAGCCCCGCGTCGAACGTGAGCGCCAGCTCGCCGTACGGCGAGCCCGGCCGCATACGCGCGAACTGCTCGGCGCTGCCGTCGGCGTGCATGCCGGCGGCGAGCTGCCCGACGCTCGGCTCCGCGCTCGCGAGCGCGAACTGCACGGCGGCCGCGATGCGCTCGTCCGCGCGCTGGTCGACCGCCTCCAGCTCCGCCTCGGCGATGCCGGCTTCGCGCAGCTGCTGGCGCACCCTGCGAATCGGGTCATGCGCCTGATGCTCGGCGATCTCGTCCTTCGTGCGGTAGGCGAGTCCCGCGTCGGCGACCGAGTGGCCGCGGTAGCGGTAGGTGACAGCCTCCAACACTGCTGGCGTCCGCTCCTCGCGCGCCACGCGCAGCAAACGGTCGGCCGCCTCGTAGACGGCGTCAAGGTCATCGCCGTCGACGCGCTCGCCGTGCATGCGGTAGGCGCTCGCGCGCTTCCACAGCTCCGGCTCGGCGGACGCGCGCTCGACCGCGGTCCCCATCCCGTACTCGTTGTTGACGACGAGGAAGACGATCGGCAGCTTCCACAGCGCCGCGAGGTTGAGCGACTCGTGCCAAGCGCCCATGTTCACCGCGCCGTCGCCGAGCTCGCACACGACCGCCTGTGGCTTGCCCTGGCGCACGAGCGCAAGCGCAAGACCGGTCGCGACGGGGAGCTGACCGGCGACGATCCCCCAGCCGCCGTAGTAGCCGTGCGCGACGTCGAGCAGGTGCATCGAGCCGCCGCGGCCGTGCGCGCAGCCGTCCTCGCGGCCGAACAGCTCGGCCATGACGGCCTCGGGCGGCGTGCCCTTGGCGAGCGCGAAGCCGTGCGAGCGGTAGCCGGTGACGAGCAGATCATCCGACTCGAGCGCGTGCACGACGCCGACGGTGGCGGCCTCCTGGCCGGAGGAGAGGTGGCAGTAGCCGCCGATGCGCGCGGCCTTGTACTGGCGCTCGGCCTCCGTCTCGAAGACACGGCTGAGGACCATCGTCTCGTACAGCTCGCGGCGCGTCTCGAGCGATACGTGAACGTCCTCGGCGGGAGCGGTTGCGACCGACATCACGACTCCTCGAAGTACTCGGGGTGCGCCGCCTGGATCTGCGGCACGCTGGACAGGACCATCCGAAGGTGGTGGCGCATCGCGGCCTCAGCGCGATCGGCGTCGCCGGCGGCGATCGCCGCGACGACCTCGCGGTGCTCGGCGACCATCTCGCCGAGGTAGCCGGGCTCGGGCAGGGAGAGGCCGCGGACGCGGTCGAGGTGACCGTTCGCGCGACGCGCGAGCGTCCAGGCGATCTCGTGCCCGCTCAGGCTGGCGAGCAGGCGATGGAGCGCGTCGTCGAGCGCGTCGAACGCGTCCGTGTCGCTCTGCTGCTCGGCGCGCTCCTGCGCGGCGAGGTTCGTCTGCAGCTCGGCGAGGCCGCTCTCGGTGACGCGCGCGGTCGTGCGGCGGATCGCGGCGCACTCGAGCGCCTCGCGCACGAACGCGGCGTCCTCGACGGCGGCGGGGCTGATCAGCGTGACGAACGTCCCCAGCTGCGGCACGATCGCGACAAGCCGCTCGTCGCGCAGACGGGCGAGCGCTTCACGTACGGGGGTGCGGCTGACGCCGAGCAGGTCGGCCAGCTCGTTCTCACTCAGGCGCCGACCCGGCTCCAGCTCAGCGGAGACGATCGCCGCACGCAGCGCGGCATACACCTGGTCGCCCGTGGACAGGCCGTTTACGCGATCGTGCAGGGCAATCCGCATAGCTGCGGACTAGTATACAAGTGCACTGCAAGTGCTCCCGGCTGGTAGTGGGTCAGTTTGGTAGCGACCCTCTCGGTGCTCTACGGTCCCCGCCGTTCTGAGAGAGGTGGCCCGACGGATGCTTGGAACATCCGCCGGGCCTGCACACGGAAGGGTTGGTTCCGCATGCAGGTGGAGGGTATCCCGCAACAGCGGGCGTTGGGCAGGGCGGTGCGTGAGTTGCGTGCGCGGCGTGGGTTGTCACAGGAGCAGCTTGGGTTCGCTGCCGGGTTGCATCGCAACTACGTGGGCGCGATCGAGCGAGGGGTCTTGAACCCCACGTTCGGGACGCTGCTCAAGCTGCAAAGAGGGCTGGCGCTGCCGTTGTCGGAGGTGCTGGAGGTCTACGAGCGGCAGTTGCGCGATGGGCCTCAAGGACGCTGACGGCAAGACGGCCGAGCTGGTCGCGCTCGGCAAGGGGGTGCGACGGTTGCGCGAGCGTCACGGGTGGGTGCCGCAGAACGCGGTGTGCTTCGACGCCGGCCTTGGCGACGGCTACCTCGGCCCGCTGGAGCTGGGCCGGACGAACCCGCGGTTCCTGACGCTCGTCGCGATCACGCGGACGCTCGGCTTCACGCTCGGCGATCTCGTCGCGGTCTACGAGCACAAGCTGGCCGGCGTCGACCCGCACGCCGGCCACGACGTGCCCGTGTGTCCGACGCCGGAAGCGCTCGCGCACCTGGCCGGGCTGAACGCCGACTGGCACGAGCTCCAGGCCAGAGCGCTGCGGCGGAAGCTGTGGAGGCGGCGGGTAGGATGAGGCCGTGGACCTGAACAAGCTCGCCGCCAAGATCGTCAAGGAGTCCACCGACCCTGACGCGCGCGACGCTCGACCGGATCCTGCCGCCGTCGAGCGCGGCAAGAAGGGCGGAAGCACGCGTGCTAACCGCATGACCCCCGAGCAGCGCAGCGAAGCAGCGAGACGCGCGGCTCAGGTTCGCTGGGGTCGCTCCACGACGTAAGCGTCGGACGCGACTCACACAAGTCCCTGATTTGCAGGGATTCTTTTTCTGCCGGTCTTCGCAGCAGACTCGCTTGGTTCTTGAAAACACGAAGGGCGCTAGAGCTGGTGCTTTAGCGCCCCCGTGGAAGTCCAAGCCGAGTGGATGTGGCCGAGGACCGGTGGTGACTCCCGGATCGTCGCATAGCCCCCGGCGGAACCCCTGAGGAGGGGCTGCGCGATGAGAAGAGAGCAGTGCGAGACCTACGTCACGATGTGGCACCCGGAGGCCGAGGCCGAGTTGGCGAAGGTCAGAGACGGGAAAGAGCGCTACGCGATCCACACCGCGATCGACAAGGTCAGACGAAACGGCCCGAAGGTGTGCCACCCGCACCGCAAACAGGTCCAAGGAGTCGCCGGGCTCCAGTCCCTGCGACCGAGAGGCGGGCGTTCGGTGTGGCGTGTTCTCTACGCATGCTCCGGCGAGCGCAGATACATGCTGCTCGCGGTGACGAGAACGCCCAGAGTCAGCCCACGGGCGTTCAAGAGCGGAGTCGAGAAAGCCTGCCGTCGGGCCCAGGGCTGTGGGCTTGAGGTCGGCTAATGACCGACCCGTCGCCTGCCGATAACAGGCGTGATATCTTCGACCCGTACCCGGACGCGAGAGGAACGAGCATCATGACCGCCCCTGATGCGAAGTCCTACGGAACGCTCGTCGGCGAGGAGCTGCACGACGAGGAGTTTCGGAAGGAGTGGGAGCGCCTGGAAATGGCCCGGATCGTCGCCGCAGCAGTGGTGGCCTACCGACATGACCACGGACTCTCCCAGCGACAACTTGCAGAGCGCCTCGGCTGTAGCCAGCCCCAGGTCGCACGAATCGAGATCGCCGAGACGCACCCGAGCGAGGCAACGCTGATGCGACTCGCAGGGCGCCTCGGCATGGAGTTCAACATCAGCATCACCGCTGAGGACCAGACCCCGCGCCTCGTTGCGAAAAGCACGATTGCGCGGTCGCAGATTGTACGCACGGCGACGCACTCGTCGATGCGCTTCGCCGCTAGTTCCAAGGCGAGCAGATGACCGCTGGCGCTCTGCCGTAGCCCTGGCCGCCGGTTCGGCGTGGCGTGTCGGGGGTTCCGTCCGATGCTCTACGCATAATGGTCAACATGAACCGGCTGAGTACGGATAAGCGCGCCGCGATCATCGGCTGCCTGGTCGAGGGAAACAGCATCCGTGCGACGGTGCGGATCACGGGTGCGGCGAAGAACACGGTCACGAGATTGCTGGTCGATCTCGGTGCGGCATGCGCCGAGTACCAGGACGCGACGCTGCGCGATCTCCCGTGCAGAACGATCGAGGCAGACGAGATCTGGAGCTTCGCCTACGCGAAGCAGAAGAACGTGCCCGAGCAGTTCAGAGGGACGCCGGGCTACGGGGACGTGTGGACGTGGGTCGCGCTCTGCGCGGATACAAAGTTGGTCCCGTCGTGGCTCGTCGGGGAGCGCACGATCGAGGACGCGATGACGTTTGCGCACGACCTTCGCGGCCGGCTCGCGCAGGAGCGCGTGCAGATCACGACCGACGGGCTTCGCGCCTACCGGGAGGCGATTGGCGACGCGTTCCGTGACGGCGCGGACTTCGCGCAGCTCCACAAGGTCTACGGGACCGACCCGAGACTTAGAGGCTCAGAGCGCCGCTACAGCCCGCCGGTCTGCACGAGCACGCAGGTCACGGTCGTGGCCGGCGATCCCGACCCGGGCGAGATCTCCACCTCATACGTCGAGCGGCAGAACCTCACGATGCGGATGGGCATGCGGCGCTTCACGCGCCTGACCAACGGCTTCTCGAAGAAGGTCGAGAACCTCGCGCACGCCGTCAGCCTCCACTACATGCACTACAACTTCGCGCGCGTCCACCAGACGCTCAGATGCACGCCCGCGCAGGCCGCTGGCGTCGGCGACAGACGGTGGACGCTGACGGACATCGCCGGCCTCCTCGGATAGTTCAAGATTCCCGGCTTATAGCGCCAAAAGCCCGTTGCTGAGTGTGTTGATACGCCGTAAGGTGGCGTCTTGCAATTAGCAACGAGGAGAGGAGCTTCCCCCAATGGCGAACGTATGGCGTAAGCGGAGAGGCGTCGCGTACGACACCTGGCACTTCTGCCGCAACTGCTCGAACTGGCCGACCAGCAACTACGACGAGCGGGCTACCAAGCCCACAAACGGCGAGCTGTGCGACGAGTGCGAGCGGAAGAAGGCGAACAGCAACTGTTCGTAGCCGCGTAGGCCCCGGACACGGGATAGAACTCGACCCCTTCCCGCGTCCAATCGACACCGCTTCTGGTCGCGTAGCGGTCAAAGCAGATCAGGCACAGGACGTTCGTGCTGTGGCGCGCCGGGACAACGGCGCGCCACACGCGGTCTGGGACCGTGAAACCAACCGGGTTCTCGCGCCAGCACCGCTTGCACCTCTCGCGCCGCAGACGCGGCCGCAAGCGGTAGTCGAGGCGCCGCAGCAGAGCCGTCATCCATCACCGCCCTCGTCGGTCGTGCTGCCTGCGTGGTGCCCGGCGATGCGGCGGGAGAAGTCCAAAGGGTCAAACTGACCCACTACCTCCCGGCTTCATGCTCGGCGATCTCGTCGCGGTCCACGAACACAAGCTGCCGGCATCGACCCGAGAGCCGGCCACGACGCGCCGGTGTGTCCGACCCCGAAAGCGCTCGCGCATCTCGCCGAACTGAACGCCGAGTGGGCCGAGTTCCAGGCAAGAGCGCTCCGGCGGAGACTGTGGAGACGCCGGGCAGGATGAGCCGCATGGACCTCAACCGCCTCGCCGTGAGGATCGTCAAGGAGTCCACGGACCCTGACGCGCGCGACGCTCGACCGGATCCTGCCGCCGTCGAACGCGGCCAGAAGGGCGGCAAAGCACGCGCGGCGCGGATGACGCCGGATGAACGGTCCGAAGCCGCGAGACGTGCTGCTCAGGGCCGATGGGGGCGTAGATACATCGTTAGTTCTGGTACTAGACCATTCTAATATTAGCCTTTAGACTTATACAAGTCCTTTGGCTACTATTAGGGCATGGCCTCACACCAGAAGGAGGATCCGATGGCCTCCGACGCTCCCGCTTTCGAGAACCCGTTCCGGCCTGGCGCAGGACATATGCCGCCACATCTCGCCGGTCGCGAGGAGGAGCGCAGGGAGTTCGCGCGACTCTTGGATCAGACCACCATCCTCGAGAATGCGCTTCTTACGGGACTGCGAGGCGTGGGAAAGACCGTGCTGCTCGACACGTTCAAGCCGCTTGCCATCAGCAAGGGATGGCATTGGGTTGGCACGGACCTCTCCGAGTCGGCGAGCGTCACGGAGCAGGCGCTCGCGATCCGCTTGCTGACGGACTTGTCGGTGGTGAGTTCGTCCTTGGTGCTGGAGCGAAAGCCATCGACGGGCTTCGCAGATTCGCCGCAGGACACCATGCTCGACTACGGCACGCTCGTGCAGATCTACGCCACTACGCCCGGCCTGGTCGCCGACAGACTCAAGGCCGTACTGGAGACGGTCGCCGCCGCGTGTAGACGCGAAGGCATCCGCGGCATCGTGTTCGCCTACGACGAGGCGCAGAACTTGGCCGACTCCCCGGCGGAGAGAGAGTTCCCGCTCTCGCTTCTGCTCGACGTCTTCCAGTCGATCCAGAAGAGAAACATCCCGTTCATGCTCGCTCTGACCGGGTTGCCGACGTTGTTCCCCAAGCTCGTCGAGGCCCGCACGTTCGCCGAGCGGATGTTCCGGGTGATCATGCTCGACAAGCTCAGCGATGAGGCAAGCCGTGACGCGATTCGGAAGCCGATCGCCGACTCGAAGTGTCCGGTTGTGTTCAACGATGATTCGGTCGAGACGATCTGCCGCGAGTCCGGCGGCTACCCGTACTTCATCCAGTTCATCTGCCGCGAGGTCTACGACGCGTTCATCCAGTCGGTCAAGACGCATGGAACTACCACCCCGGTCCCACTCGATGCCATCACCCGCAAGCTCGACAGCGACTTTTTCGCTGGCCGCTGGGCGCGTGCTACCGACCGCCAACGCGAGCTGCTCTGGTCGATAGCCAATCTCGACAACGCCGACGGCGAGTTCACAGTGCAGGAAATCGTGGAAGCTTCCAAGAGACTGCTCCCGAAGGCCTTCGGCAACAGCCATGTGAGCCAGATGCTCGTGACCTTGAGCGGCATGGGTCTGATCTACAAGAACCGCTGGGGCCGCTACTCCTTCGCCGTACCGCTCTTTCACCGCTTCATCTTGCGGCAGCAAGAGGCCATCGAAACGCTGAATCACGCATAGGGGCGCCCACCTGACTGCTGTCCCGCCGGACGGAAGTCGTTCCGTTCCGATGCTCTACGCATAATCTCCACTCCTCCACTACAACTTCGCGCGCCTGCACCAGACGCTCAGATGTACCCCCGCGCAAGCGGCTGGCGTCACCGACAGACGGTGGACGCTGCGCGATATCGCGGCGCTGCTCGACAGCTAACCGGTGGGACCCGCAGGCCGGCGCCTGCGCGCGAGCCACATGCAGCCGTCGACCAGAAAGGACACAAGAAAAGCTCCGATACCGATCCAACGGACGGCTCCGTGGTCTGTGCCGAAGATGACGACCAGCGCAGCTATCCGAACCAGCCAGACCCCGAAACGACTGTTCGCACGGTCGAGACGCCCCAGCATCCAGCGGAGTGTAGGGCGACCTTCAAACTGACCCACTACCTCAGCCCTGGTAGTGCGCCCCACCCGCGCCGCCACGATCATCTGGAATAGTGGCGATCATGGGGCAGGATGCGGAGCTGCGCACGGTCACGGCGGAGGACGTGTCCCGGCTGGCGGGCGCGATGGCCGAGGCGTTCTACGACGACCCGGTGTTCGGCTGGCTGATGCCCGACGACGAGCGGCGGCTCGCGCGCCTGCGCCGCTTCTACCTCGCCGAGCTGCGCCATGTTGGTCTGGGGCGCGGGGAGGCGTGGACTTCCGACGCCCTTATCGGCGCGGCGATCAGCGCGCCGCCCGGTGCGTGGCGCCTTCCGCTGCGCGCGATGCTGCTCCAGGGCGCGCAGTTCGGCGTCCACGTGATGCGGGCGCTGCGGCTGCTGGGCGCGATCGAGCGCCGGCACCTGCGCGAGCCGCACCACTACTTCGCGCACATCGGCGTCGCGCCGGCGGCGCAGGGCCAAGGCCTCGGCAGCCGGCTGATGCGCCCGACGCTCGACCGCTGCGACCGCGAGGGCCTGCCCGCGTACCTCGAGGCCTCGAGCGAGCGCAACGCGGCGCTCTACGAGCGGCTCGGGTTCCGGCTGCTGAGCGAGGTGCGCGTCGGCGACAGCCCGCCGCTGCGGCTCATGGCCCGCCCCGCCGCCGCCACATAGGCGCGGCACCCATCCCACGGCGCCCGTCAGCGGCGGGCGTCGGCGCGGGCGCGATGAAGCGCCTCGTCGAGCCGCGCGAAACGGTGATCGTCGCCGGCGAACATCGTCTGAAGCGTCTCGCGGACCGCGTCGAGGTCGAGCGTCTGGGCCGCGAGCATCGCCTCGATGTCGGCCCAGTCGCGGGTGCGGTCGAACATCGCCTTGAAGACCGCGAGCTCCACCGGCCCGAGGACGGGAATCTGCGTTCTCGCGAAATCCACGCGCTGACGATGCCGAGCAGCGTCGTCGTGGATCGGGACCGTGTCAAAGAAGAGATCGACCGGCGTCTCGTCCCACCACAACCGGATCTGACCGTCACGGGCGATCGTCTCCACGGTCCCGTCCGGCTGCGCGACGTCCGACGGCAGTGCACGCAGCGCCCTCGCCGCCTCGGATGCCGGCAGGAAGACGTTGATGTCGACGTCGCTTGTGGCGCGCGGGTCGAGCGTCCAGTAGGCGAGCGCAATGGCACCGCCGAAGGCGTACGGGATGCGGCGTCTCGCAAGGGCCCGGTGCAGCGCGACTACCCGCTCGGGGAGGGACATCGTCAGCCGACGGCGCCACGCGGCGGGAAGCGAGTCAGCGGCGGGAAGCGCAACTCTGGGTCATGTCGCGTGGGCAGCGCCTCGGCCAGCAACATCACGTCCACCAGCGTGCGGCCAGCTTTCGCGAGCTGAGCCCTAGTCGGACGCACGACCGGAGCGGATGCCGGCACGGTCGTCAAGCGGGCGCCGGCCGCTGCGAGCAGACGTCCGAGCGTCTCGATCGACGGGGCCTTGCGGCCGTGCTCGTAGGCCGAGATCGTCGCCTGCGAGGTGCCGGCGCGGCGGGCAAGTTCGACTTGGGTCAGCCCGGCTCGCATGCGTGTGTCATGAAGGGTCGCCGCTGGGTCCATCAAGCCAAGTATATCCAGGTAGATATCCAAGAGGAACCCCTCCTCGAACGACAGAAGGGCCCCCATCGGGAGCCCTTCTTGGTGCTGCGAATCTGATCGCTCCGGCGGCTGGGCGCCGGGGCGGGTGGTGGTGGTGGTGTCAGGCGGCGAGCGGGCCTTCGTGGCGGTCCGCGCCGAGGCCGGCGACGGCGGCCTGCACGTGCGCGTACTCGACCGAGCCGGGGCCGTACATCAGCCCGCGCAAGATCTTCGTCGCGTCCTCGTGCGAGACGCCCTCGAGCGTCGTCTCGGGGTGGTCGTCGGTCGCCGTGAGCTTCAGGTTCCAGGTGCGTGCGTTCATGTCAGTCACTTTTGATTGGAGCTCGCATCTCAGCGATGCCTCGCGACTGAAGGTAGGCGCGCCGGCGCGCCAGGTGTGTGATGCGCCGCACAGGACGGCCTTCTGTGACGGATCGCACGCTAGAACCAGCCGGCGATCAGCCGCCGCTGATCGCGGCGATCACGTCGAGCCGCGCGTCCGCGCCCAGCGGCGTGTCGAGGCCTGCACGCTCGCCGTCGACGAACACCCGCACGTGCGGGCGCAGCACGACGGCGCCCGAGCCGTCGCCGGCTGGCTCGCACACCCGATCCCGCAATCCCGGCCAGCGCGCGTCGAGCTCCCCGAGCGCCTCCCCCACGCTCGACGCGTCCACGTCGAGCCGGCGCGGGAGCCCCGGGAACAACGGCGGGAGCGTCGGCGGCAGGTGGACGTCGGCCATCGCGCACCCGAGCCGAGCTCAGGCCAGCACCGCCACCTCGACCGACGCAATGCCGGGCAGATAGCCGGCGAGCTCGCGCCACGAGTCGCCTTCGTCCGCGCTCGCGAACAGCTGACCGGTGCTCGTGCCGACGTAGAGGCCCGGCGTCTCCAGCGGGTCGATTGCCATCCCCTCGCGCAGCACCCCGACGTATGCAGACTCCGGCAGCCCGCGCGTGAGCCGCTCCCACGACGCGCCGGCGTCGCGCGTGCGCCACACCGCCATCCGCCCGTTCGGTACGACGCGCCCGTGGCCGCCGTCGAGCGGCACGACGTAGAAGCCGTCGCGGTCGTGCGGGTGCGGGACCGCCGCGAAGCCGAAGTCGGTCGGCAAGCCATCGGTGATCTCGGTCCACGAGCGGCCGGCGTCGTCGCTGCGGTACATGCCGACATGGTTCTGCTGGTAGAGGCGGTCGTGGTCGACCGGCGACATCACGAGCTTGTGCACGCAGAAGCCGACCTCCTCGTGCTCGCGCGGCCAGTCGGCGCGCAGCCCGCGGTTGCGCGGCGTCCACGAGGCGCCGCCGTCGGCCGTCTCGAACGCGCCGAAGCCCTGCACCACGACCCAGAAGCGGTCGGGGTCGTCCGGGTGCTGCAGCAGCCCCGGCATCCCCAGGTGGCCGGGCGGCTGGTTGCCCGCTACGTTCCAGTCCTCGCGGCCGGGCTGATCGTCGAGCGTCGACAGCAGCCGCCACGTGACGCCGCCGTCGCGGCTCTCGAACACGCCGGCCGCCTCCGCGCCGGCCAGCACGCGCCCGTGGCCGGCGGCGAGGCCGGAGACCTTCGACAGTCTCAACGGCGCGTCCTCGCCATACGTGAGCCCTTCGCTGGAGTGCTCCCACGTCTCCCCGAGGTCAGGGCTGCGCCACACCGCGGCGCCGTGCCACGCGCTCGCGGCGGCGGCATAGATCGCGCCGCTGTCGGGGTCGTAGACGACGTGGTAGACCGGCCAGCCCTCGCAGAAGGGCCCGCGCAGTTCCCACTCCTGCCGCGCCGCGTCGCTCTCCAGCAGGAACGCGCCCTTGCGGGTCCCGACCATCACCAGTACGCGCGTCATCGCCCGGAGCCCCTACCCGCGCGGGTTGCGCAGCCGGTCGCGGTCCTCCGACTCGCCCACGAGCAGGAACGCGAGCGAGAGGAGCAGCACGAGCGCGACGCCGAACAGCGCCCAGCCGATCGCGGTCACGAGCACGCTCGAGCCGACGGCCGCGAGCACGATGCCGACGGCCAGCACCACGAGCGCGGCAACGAGAATCCCGCGGTTGGACATGCGCAAGTCATACCCGCCGGAGCGGCGGCGCAGCGGCGCGCGTCAGGACGCGATCGACAGCGCTGCCGCGAGCGCGAACCCCAGCACCGTCACGAGCCCCGCCTGGCGGCCGGCGTCCTGCGTCGCGTCGGGGATCATCGAGTCGACCAGCATCACCAGCAGCGCGCCGGCGGCGAAGCCGTCGACCGCGGCGCGCAACTCGCCCGAGACCGCGTCGCCGAGCGCGAAGCCGCCGAGCGTCGCGAGCGCGCAGCAGGCGGCGACGGCCAGCCACAGCCCGATGATCGCGCGCGCCGGCCGGCCGGCTCTGCGCATCGCGCTCGCCGAGCCGATCGCCTCCGGCAGGTTCGAGACGAAGATCGCCGTCAGCAGCCCGATGCTGATCGGCTCGCCGCCGGCGAGGCCGATGCCGAGCACGAGCTGCTCGGGGATGCCGTCGAGGAACGCGCCGAGCGCGAGCGCGCCGCCGGCCGCGCTGCCGCTGCGGTGCCGCGCGCGGGCGCGCCCGGCGTTCCCCGTCTGCTCCACGACGCCGTCGAGCAGGTAGTACGCGATCGCGCCGAGCGCGAGGCCGCCCGCGAGCGCGGCAAAGCTCCCCACCTTCGTGCCCTCCAGCGCGAGCTCGAACGACACCGCGCTGATCAGCGCGCCGGCCCCGAACGCCAGCACAGCGCCGATCAGCCGCTGCGGCCAGTCGCGCGCGAGCGCCGCGAGCGCCCCGATCACGAGCGAGGAGGCGGCGAGGGCTCCCCAGCCGAGCGCGGTCAGCATGCGCGGAGGCTATCCGCGCTCGGCCAAGGCCAAGCTCAAAGCGTCGCGAGGTCCTTCACCTGCGTGAGGCGCAGCGCGTTGCCGGACGGGTCGCGGAAGCCGCAGTCGATCCCGTAGGGGCGCTCCTCGGGCGCCTCGCTGAACTCGACGCCGCGCGCCTTCAGCTGCTCGTAGGAGGCGTGGCAGTCGTCGGTCGTGAGGAAGACGGTGCCGGCGAAGCCCTTGCCCATCAGGCCGCGGACCTGGTCGGCCGTCTCGGCGTCCATCACGGGCGGGCCGGGGATCGCCATCAGCACGACGCTGAAGTCCTCCTGCCCGGGTGGGCTGACGGTGAGCCAGCGGAAGTTGCCGAGCTCGGGCACGGTCACGTCGGACTGCACGTCCCAGCCGAGCTTCTGCGTGTAGAAGGCGAGCGCTTCGTCCTGATCGTGCACCCACAGCTGGGCGTTGGCGATTCTGATCATCGGGGTCCTCCGCGTGACGTGGAACATGGTGGGGGCAATCTAGGCCTGCCCATCTCCCCTGTCTTCTCGAAACGTGCGACGTTCGGGGCGCCCGTAGACGCGCACGACGCACATCGGCACGACCATGTGCGCGGCGGCCGGCGGGTGCGCCGCGCGGTAGGCGGCCGGCGAGGTCCCAAACATGCGCGTGAAGCTGGTCGTGAAGGAGCCGAGCGACTGCAGTCCGACCGACAGGCAGACGTCGGCGACCGGCCGGTCGGTCATGCGCAGCAGCGTCGCGGCGCGCTCCAGCCGGCGCGTGAGCAGATACGCGCGCGGCGACTCTCCGAAGGCCGCCTTGAAGGCGCGGCTGAAGTGCGCCCGCGAGAGCCCTGCCGCGCGCGCCATGTCCTCGACGCCGATCGGCTCGGCGTAGCGCGCGTCGGCGAGGTCCTTCGCTCTCAGCAGATGGCGGTCGGGCGGGACGAAGGCCATGCGCCGGCAGCATCGCATGCCGCGAAGGGAACGCGAGCGGCCCCGGCGGCTGCGTGGGGGAACGGGGTCGCCGGGGCCGCTACGCGTGGGATGACCTGTCAAGCCTCGTCCGATGGGGGATGGGACGAGACGGCGCACGCGACGGCAGATCCGAGGATGTGCCGACGGCTAAGCCACGGGCCATCAAGCAGCAATGATTCCTGAGCGGTCCGTTTTTCGGTAGTCCGAGTGCCGAACGTTCTAACCGCGAGTATCGCGACCCGACGACATCGGGTCGCACCACCTTCAGGTTGCTTTGTTGCAGTCATCTTGATTACTCTCGATAGACAACCGCATTTGTCAGGGTCGGGTAGGGGGGGAAGGCCGTGCCCCCGTGCAGCGAGGAGGCGTGTCGCATGACGGGGAGTGGGAAGCCGTACGGACCACCGGGCCGCGCCCGATGAGCGAACCGCCCCTGCTCGCGCTCGAGCACGTCACGCGGCTCCGCCGCAGCGGGCGCGACGACGTCGTCGTGCTCGACGACGTCTCGCTCGAGCTGTGGCCCGGCGAGCTGGTTGCGATCCTCGGCCAGCGGCACGCCGGCAAGACGACGCTGCTGCGCGTCGCCGCCGGCGTCGAGGCGCCGGACCGCGGCATCCTGCGGCTCGACGGCGAGGAGCTTGGCGCGCTGGGCACGTCCGCGCGCACGCAACGACTGCGCGCCGTCGGCTTCGCGCCGAAGAGCTGGCGCGTCGTCCGCGGCAAGCCGGTGCTCGACCACGTCGCGCTGCCGCTGCTGGCCGAAGGGCGCCCCCTCGTGACCGCGCACGCCAAGGCGCACGAGACGCTCGAACGCGTCGGGGTCGGCCACTGCGCGAGCGCACGCGCGGACGACCTCGCGCCAGCCGACGAGGCGCGCGTCGCGCTTGCGCAGGCGCTCGTGCACGAGCCGCGCGTGCTGCTCGTCGACGAGCCCGGCGTGCTGGCCGGCCCGGAGGCGCGCCAAGAGCTGCTGGAGCTGCTGCGCGCACTGGCAGCCGAGCAACCGCACCTCGCGCTGCTGCTGACCGCGCGCGACGTCGCCGGCGTGGCGGGCGCACGACGCATCCTCACGCTCGACGACGGCGTGCTGCGCGGCATGTGCGCGCCGCCGAGCGCCGAGGTCCTCCCCTTCCCCGGCGGCGCAACCAGCACGGCGGCGCCGGCGCGATGAGCACGCTCGAACTGCAGGACGTCGTCAAGCACTACGCGAGCGGCGGCGAGATCGTGCGCGCCGCCGACGGCGTGACGCTGACGGTCAGCCCGGGCGAGGTCGTCGCGCTCTACGGCCCGAGCGGCTCCGGCAAGACGACCCTGCTGCTGCTCGCGGCCGGCATGCTCGCGCCGGACAGCGGCGACGTGCGCTTCGGCGGCCGCAGCATCACGCGCCTGTCGCCCGAGCAGGGTGCGCAGCACCGCCGCGCGATCGGCTTCGTGTTCCAGTCGTTCCACCTGATGCCGGCCGTGGCGGCGATCGACAACGCGACGCTGAAGCTGCTTGCCGATGGCCTCAGCCCAGCCCGCGCCCGCAAGCAGGCGACCACCTGGCTGGCGCGCCTCGGCCTCGCCGACCGCGCGCACCATCCGCCCGAGCGCCTCTCGATGGGCGAGCGCCAGCGCGTCGCGATCGCACGCGCGCTCGCGAACGACCCGCGCCTGATCCTCGCCGACGAGCCGACCGGAAACCTCGACAGCGCGCGCAGCCGGCAGACGCTCGGCCTGCTCTCGCGCCTGTGTCGCGAACGCGGCGTCGGCATGCTGCTCGTCACCCACGACCGCGACGCGGCGCACGTCGCCGACCGCGTCTTCGATCTTCGCGACGGCCGCCTCGCCGAGCGCGAAGACCATGCCGGCGTCTCCGCGCTCGACCTGCCGACCAGCGACGAAGCGACGCCCGCTTGAGCCCCCGCACGCTGCTCTACCTGTACGGCTGGCGGCTGCGCGCGCACCCGTTCCAGGAGCTGCTCGCCGGTGCCGGCATCGCCGTCGGCGTCGCATTGCTGTTCGCGGTGCAGGTGGCGAACACGAGCGTGACGGGCTCGGTCGAGCAGCTGCTGCACGCGATCACGGGCACGGCGCAGATGGAGCTGGCCGCCCGCGACGACCAAGGACTGGACGCGCATCTGCTCGACGCCGTCCGCGCGACTCCGGGCGTCGTGACCGCCGCGCCGACGATCGAGCACCGCGGGGTGATCGCCGGACCGCACGGCAGCGAGGCGATCGAGCTGATCGGCGTCGACCCCAGCCTTGCGGCGCTCAACGGCCCCGCCACGCGCGAGTTCGGCGCGGGGCGGCTGACCATCCCCGATCGCTCGATCCTGATTCCCGACCGGCTCGCGCGCGTCACCGGCGTCGAGCCCGGCGACTTCGTCACGCTCGACCTGGCCGGGCGCGCGCGGCGGGTGCGCGTCTCAGCCCTCCTCAACGCGGGCGAGATCGGCCCCCTCACCGGCAGCTCGGTCGCGATCGCCCCGCTGGCGTTCGCGCAGCAGCTCGTCGGTCTGCCGGGACGTCTGTCGCGCATCCTGATCCACGCCCGCGCCGACCGCCTGCGGGAGGTTCGCGCCGCCGTGACGGGGCTCGCCGGCGGGCGGCTGAACGTCGACCCCGCGGACTCCACCGTCCGCCGGCTGGAGAGCGCGTCGGCGCCGAACGACCAGTCGACGGCCCTGTTCTCGGGCATCAGCGCGATGATCGGCGTGCTGTTCGCGTTCAACGCGATGCTGCTGACGATGCCCGACCGCCGGGCGTTCATCGCCGAGCTGCGCGTCCAGGGCTTCACCGTCCGGCAGCTCGTCGCCCAACTGGGGTTCGAGGCGCTCCTGCTCGGGGCGGTGTCGTCGCTCGGGGGACTGCTGCTCGGGGACCTGCTCTCGCGAGGCGTGTTCCAAGCGGTGCCGACGTACCTCGCGTTCACGTTCCCGATCGGCACCCAGCGCGTCGTTCCGCTGCACACCGTCGCGCTCGCGTTCGGCTCCGGGCTGCTGGCCTCGCTGATCGCGGCGAGCCGGGTGCTCACGGACGTCTTCTCGCGCCGCTCGCCCGACGACCTCTTCCGCGAGCGCGGCGAGGTCGGAGAGGCGATCGACGCCTCGCTGCGGCGCGCGATGCTGCTCGGGTCGTTCGCGGTCGTGGCCGCCACGACGCTCGCCGTGTGGATCGACCCGGCGTTGACGATCGTCGGCGTGATGGCGCTCGGCGTCGCCGTGCTGCTCGCGATCCCGGCGGCGTTCGCGCGCATGATGCCGCTCGTCGACCGGCTCGCGCGCGTCCTGCGGCGCAACCTGCTGCTCGTCGCCGTGATGGGCGCGCGCTCGGCGATGACGCGCTCGGTCGCGGTCGCGGCGATCGCGGCGCTCGCGGTCTTCGGCAGCGTCGCGATCGACGGAGCGCGCAGCGACCTCGTGCGCGGCCTCGGAGCGGGCTTCGCGGAGCAGACGCACAGCGCCGACGTGTGGGTCACGACGGTGGGCAGAAGCCTCACGACGGACGCCTTCCCGCTCGACGCGACCGCGTTGCGCCGGCTGCGCGCCGCGCCCGCGGTGCAGTCCCTCCGGCTCTACCAGGGCGGGATGCTCGACATCTCCGATCCGGATCGGCGCATCTGGGTCCTCGGACGGCCGTCGAGCGACCCCATGATCGTTCCCCCCAGCCAGATCGTCAGCGGCGACCCGGCGCTCGCCGAGCGCCGCCTGCGTGCGGGCGGCTGGGTGGCGGCATCGCGGACGATCGCCGACACGCAGGGCGCGCGGATCGGCGGGCGCTTCGACCTGCCGACCCCGAGCGGCACGGCTCACCTGCGCCTCGCCGCGATCGTCACGAACCTCGGCTGGGGCTCCGGCGCCGTCATCGTCAACACCCGCGACTATCAGCGCCACTGGCACAGCAACGCCGTCGTCGCGATCGGCATCGACCTCCGGCGAGGCGTCTCGCCGGCGGCCGGCCGGCGCGCCGTCGAGGACGCGCTCGGGCCCGGGCGCGCCTTCAACGTCGAGACGGCGCAGCAGTTCGAGCACGAGTTCAACAGCCTGCTGCAGGACGGGCTCACGCGTCTGCGGCAGATCTCGCTGCTGCTGATGATCGCCGCCACGCTCGCGCTCGCCGCGGCGCTGAGCGCCGCGCTGTGGCAGCGCCGCCCGCGCCTGGCGGCGCAGAAAGTGCAGGGCTTTAAGGACTCACAGCTGCGCCGCACGCTGCTGTTCGAGGCCGTGCTCGTGCTCATGCTCGGCTGCCTGCTCGGTGCGGCCGGCGGGGCCGGCGGCCACCTGCTCGGCAACCGCTGGCTCGAGCTGACGACCGGCTTCCCGGCTCCGTACTCGCTGCAGGCCGCCGCAACGTTGACCACGCTGCTGACGATCCTCGGCGGCGTCGCCGTGATCGTCGCCGGCGTCGGAGCGTTCGCCGTCCGCGTTCCCCCGGGAGCGAGCTTCGGCGAGTGAGCGTCCCGCCGCCGCGGTGGCGAGCCAACCTCCGGCTGCTGCGGGCGCTCTGGCTCTACTGGCTCTGGATCTTCCCGCGTACGCGGCAGGAGCTGCGTCACTGGAGAGCACGCGCCGAGGCGATCCCCGACCCGGTCGTGCGCGCACACGCGCTCGCCAAGCTGCGCAGCGAGCGGATGGTGCTGGAGGGCGCGGCAGCGTTCGCGCTGCTCGCCGCCCCGTGCCACCGGGTCGACGTGCTCAGGGCCTGCATGACGTTCGAGATCGTCTACGAGCTCACCGACGTCCTGGGCGAGCAGACGGTCGAGCGGCCGCATGCGCACAACGAGCAGCTCAACCGCGCGCTCGTGTCGGCCGTCGAGCCGATGACGCCGCACGAAGCGCACCTGCGCGTGCTCGGCCGGCCCGATCCCGACTACCTGCACGAGCTGATCGACGCGTGCCGGAGCGGGATCCTGCGCCTGCCGAGCCGCGATGCGATCCTCTCGACGGTGCAGCGCCTGGCGGCGCTGGCGGCGGAGACGCAGACGCTCAACCACACCGGAGCCTCCGAAGGGCACCGTCAGCTCGCGCGCTGGGCGGCGTCGCACCACGACGCGGACGCGACGTGGTGGGAGCTGGCCGCGGCGACCAGCTCACCGCTCGGGATCTTCGCGCTGTTCGCCGCGGCGAGCCGACCGCGGCTCGCGGACGAGACGGTCGAGGCGATCGACGCCGCGTACTTCCCCTGGATCGGCGCGGTCGTGTGGCTGATGGAGAGCCTGGTGGACCACCTGGAAGACGCCGGCGGCGAGAACCTCAGCTACTTCGGCCAGTACGCGTCGCCGGTGGACGCGAGCCGCCGTTTGGTCGCGGCGACGCGACGCGCGAGCGCGGCGGCGGCCGGGCTTCCGCACGGCGAACTGCACGCGATCCTGCTCGCCGGGGCCGTCGGTCTCTACCTCTCCACGCACGAGGCCCAGCACCCCGAGGTGCGCGACGCAGCCGACGCGATCTGCGCCGCGATCGGCGGACCGATCCGGGTGCTGATGCTCGCGTCGCGGATGCGGCGCGTCGCCGTCCGCCTCAGCGCCGCTCAGCGCCGCCGCGCAGCTGGACGACGTTGGCGGGCGCGCTGCTCGCCTCGGCGCCGAGCACGCCGCCGTCGATCGTGAGCGCGCGGTCGACGCCGGAGACGCCCATCGCTTCGCCGGTCGTCATCAGCACGGCGATGTCGCCGTCGGCGATCGAGCGCACGAGCAACAACACCGCCTCGCGCTCGAGCAGGTCGACGTGGCGAGTGGGATCGTCGACCAGCAGCAACTGCGGTCTCGTCACGAGCGCCTGCGCGATCGCGACCCGCACGCGCTCGGTCGGCTCCAGCTCGCGCAGCTGCAGCCGCGCGCACGGCGCCGCGCCGACGCGCTCCAGCACGAGCGCCGCGCGGGTGCGCGCGATCTCCGGCGCGGTCCCGCGTGCCAGCAAGGGCATCGCGACGTGGTCGAGGATCGACTCGCCGCCGATGTTGACGAGGCCGACCGGCACGTAGCCGATGCCGTGCGGCAGCCCGTCGTCGTGGCCAGTCGCGAGTGCCCTGTCGTGAAAACGCACCGCTCCGACGTCCGGCTGCTCGAGCCCCGCCGCCACCCGCAGCAGGGTGGTGCGGCCCGAGCGCGGCACGCCCCAGATCGCGATCAGCTCGCCCGGGGCGACGGCCAGCGAGACGTCGTCGAGTGCGGTCACCTCGCGGCGGCCGCGGCGGTAGCGCTTGCTTACGCGCTCAAGCGTCAGCAGGCTCATCGGCCGTCCCCGCGCGTGTCCGCTCGAACGCGTCGATCTCCTTGCGCGCGTAGGCGATCCAGGCGAAGTGTGCGTCGAGCGAGCCGCGCCGTGCGGCCAGCACCAGCCGCTCGACCAGCTCGCCGGCGGCCGCCGCCGGCGTTGTCGCCTCGCGCGCTGGCGGCAACGGCAGCATGCTCGCCTCCTCCAGGCAGGCGCGCTCGTAGGCGTCGACCAGCTCGCGCATCGTGGCGGCGCGATCGACGCCGGCGGCCGCGGTTCCGGCGATGCGCCGCAGCAACTCGACGTGCCGTGGGTCCTCGCGCATCTGCTCGCCGACCCATTCGCGGAAGGCGCGCGCGCCACTCGCGGTCGCGCGGTAGTGAACCTTGGGTTGGCGCTTGGCGGCTGGCCGCAGTGCGTCGTCGGGCAGCGCCATGCGGTCTTCTTCAGGGAGCGGCTCGATCAGCGCGGCGCGCTCGAGCGCGTTGAGCGCGGCGTATATCTGGGAGATCGGCGGGTCGAGCACGCCGCCATAGCGTCGTTCGAGCCGCTGGAACAGCTCGTAGCCGTAGCTGGGCCGCTCGATCACCAGGCCGAGCACCGCCCAGTTGACCGCCGACCTCATTCTCACCGAAGCAGCCACCCAGCCCCCGTCCGTTGCTCGAAGAAACGGTAAAGGGGACGCTATTCCACTTGGCCACCCGAACGCAACCGTTCACGTCATTGAACGGGGCTGTGAACGTTCGCTTTGCGAACGTGCGGCGGGACGTCGCCGGACGCCGGCACGCGGGATAGGGTCCTCGCGTGATGTCCGATTCGGCCGTGATGACCGAGGAGCGCGATGGGGTCCTGCTCGTCACGCTCAACCGCCCCGAGCAGCGCAACGCGGTGAACCGCGCGGTGGCGGAGGGGATCGCGGCCGCGCTCGACCGTCTCGACGAGGACCCTGCGCTGCGTGTGGGCGTGCTGACCGGCGCCGGCAAGGGCTTCTGCGCCGGGATGGACCTGAAGGCGTTTGTCGCCGGCGAGCGGCCGGCGGTCGAGGGCCGCGGCTTCGCCGGGATCGTGCAGCGCCCGCCGGACAAGCCGCTGATCGCGGCGGTCGAGGGCTTCGCCGTCGCCGGCGGCTTCGAGATCGCGCTCGCGTGCGACCTGATCGTCGCGGCGCGCGGCGCGCGCTTCGGGATTCCGGAGGTCACGCGCGGACTGGTCGCGGCGGGCGGCGCGCTGCTGCGCCTGCCGCAGCGGATCCCCTACCACCTGGCAATGGAGCTGGCGCTGACCGGCGCGTTCGTCGACGCGGCGCGGATGGCCGAGGTGGGCCTGGTGAACCGGCTGGTCGAGCCGGGCGAGGCGGTCGCGGAGGCGTTGTCGTTGGCGGCGGAGATCGCCGCGAACGGGCCGTTGGCGGTGGCCGCCTCGAAGCGGATCCTCGTCGAGGCGCCGTCGTGGCCGGCCGGCGACGAGTGGTCGCGCCAGGCTGAGATCAGCGACCCCGTGAGAGCGTCCGCCGACGCGCGCGAGGGGTCGCTGGCGTTCGCGGAGAAGCGCGCGCCGCGCTGGCAGGGTCGGTAGCGCGCCGATGCGCCATGCGCGCCGGTGCGCGTTCGCATGGCTTGACATGTGACCTTTTGGTCACCTATTGTCGCCCACATGGACGAGGTCTTCAGAGCGCTGGCGGACCCGACGCGGCGGGCATTGCTCGACGAGCTGTTCCGCGCCGACGGGCAGACGCTCAGCGCGCTCGAGGAGCGGCTGCCGATGACGCGCTTCGGCGTGATGAAGCACCTGAAAGTGCTTGAGAGCGCCGGGCTGGTGGTCACGCGCCGCCGCGGCCGCGAGAAGCTGCACTTCCTCAACCCCGTCCCGATCCGGCTCGTCCACGACCGCTGGGTGAGCAAGTACGCGGAGCCGTGGGCCGCCGGCCTCAGCGAGCTCAAGCACGACCTGGAGGACAGGACCATGGAGAAGGTCTTCGAGATCTACATCAAGACCACACCGGAGCGCCTGTGGCAGGCGATCACCGACCCGGAGCTGCGCGCGAAGTACAACTTCGGCGTCGGCGTGGAGTCCGACTGGACGCCGGGCTCGACCTACAGATCGGTGCACCCCGGCGCCGGCGTGGAGCTCGCCGCGGGCGTCAACGTCGAGGTCGATCCGCCGCGCCGCCTCGTGCAGACGTTCACCGCACTGTGGGGTGAGGACGTGCAGGCCGAGGGCGAGTCGCGCGTCACCTGGGAGATCGAGCAGGTGGAGGACTCGTGCCGACTCACCGTGATTCACGACGAGCTGCGCGAGGGCGCGAACAGCCAGCTCTACGGCGGCTGGCCGATGATCCTCTCCGGCCTCAAGACCGTGCTTGAGACGGGCGAGGAGCTCACCACGCCCGGCTCGCTGATGTACGCGAGAGCGCGATAGAACGCGTGGCACCGAGCAGGTGCGGGTACCTCTCCGGCCACATGAACGCGGCGATGGGCGTCGCAAGTCGAGAGGAGACGAAGATGCTTTGGTTGCTGCTCGGGATCGTCCTGTTGATCATCGCGATCGCAGGTGGCGTAATCATTCACCCGATCCTGTTCGTGATCGCGATTCTCGCGCTCGCCGCCTTCTTCTTCGGCGGCTCGCGCCGCACTGTCTGACCCGACTTGGAGCGCCGCCTCAGCCGCGTGACGTCACGCGGCTGAGGCTTGCCTCCAGCGCGGCCATCAGGTCGCTCACCGGCGCCGGCTCCGGCTCGACGTCCGGGATCTTCACCTCGCCGCCGCGCTGCTTTCTCTGAATCAGTCTCAACAGCCGGCTGCGGTGGCAGTCCTCGTAACGGCTCGGATCGAAGTCGCGCGTCATCGCGTCGATCACTCTCAGCGCCTCGCCGACCTCTCTTCTGCTCGGCGCGCTGCTGCGATCGGCGGGCACCGCGTTGAGCGCTCTCGGATCGCGCAACTCGTCGGCGAACAGCATCGTCGAGAGCGCGAGCAGGCCGTCGCGCTCGCGCACCGCCACGAGCTGCTCGCGCGAGCGCATCACGATCCGCCCGATCGCGACCTGCTCCTGCTCGGCGATCACGTCGCGCAGCAGCCGGTACGCGCGCGTGACGCCCTCCGCCCCGCCCTGCGGCAGCAGGTAGTAGGGATGGTCGAAGTGCGCCGGGTCGACGTCGGCGAGCGCGACGAACTGCTCGACCTCGATCGTGCGCGTGCGCTCCGGCGCGGCCGCCGCCAGCTCCTCGTCGCTCAGCACGACCAATCTGCCGTCGAGCTCGTAGCCGTGGCCGATCTCCTCCCACGGCACCGCGCTCCCGTCCTGCGCGCAGACGCGCTTGACCTCCAAGCGCTGCGCTCTGTCGTCGACCTCGTGGAAGTGCACGTCCATGTCACGCACCGCGCTCACCAGCTCGACCGGCACGGCGACGAGGCCAAACGCGAGCGTTCCGCTCCACAGTCCGCGCGCCATCAGCGCCGCGCCCTCGCGCGTCTGCGTCTGCCGCCGCCCGCGGTCGAGCGCCGGCGCCGGCCGCCGTGCCTCCCGTCAAGGCTCGCCTCCAGCGCAGCCGCCAGATCGTCGGGCGCCTCCGGCTCCTGCTCCGGCGGCAGCTCGATCTCCTCGCCCTTCGCCTTGCGTCTGATCAGTCTCATCACGTCGGCCGTGTAGCGATCTTTGAACCGCGAGGGTCTCCAGTCGGTCGCGAGCGTGTCGACGAGCGCCTGCGCCATCTCGATCTCCTTCGGCGTCGGCGCTCTGCGCAGCGCCGGGACTCTGAGATCAGAGCGGTCGACGACCTCGTCGGCAAAGCGCATCGTGTGCAGGATCAGCGCGCCGCCGCGCGGGCGCAGCGCGACGAGCTGCTCGCGCGTGCGCAGCACGAAGCGGCCGATCCCCACCTTCTCCGCCTTTTCGAGCGCCGCGAGCAGCACGCGGTAGGCGCGCTCACCACCCTCCTGCACGCCGACGACGTACGGCCGGTCGTAGAAGACCGGGTCGATCTGCTCGGCCGCGACGAAGTGCTCGAGCTCGATCACCTTCGGGCGCGGGCCGCGCGCCGCGCCAATCTCCTCGTCGCTCAGCAGCACCTGCTTGCCGCTGCTCGTCTCGTACGCCTTCAGCGTGCTCGCGCGTCTCACCTCGCGGCCGGAGTCCGCGCCGACAAGGCGGTGCTCGATGCGGCAGCCGTCCTTGAGGCGCACCTCCTTGAAGTGGATGCGTCTGTCCTGCGTGGCGCTGAACAGCTTCACGGGAATCGCCACCTCCCCGAACGCGAGCGTGCCGTTCCAGATAGAGCGGGCTCTGCTCATGCGGTGAGCCCTCTCAGTCTCGGCAGCCGCTGCGTGAGCGACAGCACCTCGGCGAACAAATCGCCGTGCTCGGCCACGCGCGCCAGCACCGCGTCGTGCTCGAAGCGCAGCAGCTCCGGGTCGCCGGCGTCGCGGCACGCCGCGACCTCGTCCCACGTGAGCGGCGTCGAGACCGTCGGGCGCTCCTTCGCGCGCAGCGAGTAGACGGAGACGGTCGTCTTGTGCTCGTCGTTCTGCGACCAGTCGATCAGCACCTTGCCGTCGCGCTCGCCGCTCTTTCTCTTCATGTCGGCGACGACGAGGTCGGGACGCTGCTGCTCGAACGTCACCGCGACCGCGTGCGCGAACGGCTTCGTGGTCTCGTAGCGCACGTCGGGATCGTTGAGTGGCACGTAGATCTGCATCCCCTTCGAGCCCGACGTCTTCGGGAACGCCTGCAGGCCGAGCTGTTCGAACATCGCGCGCAGTTGCAGCGCGACCTCGCAGCACTCGACGATCGTCGCCGGCGGTCCCGGGTCGAGGTCGAACGCGAGCGTCGCAGGGCGCTCGATCTCGTCGGCCTTCGACAGCGACGGGTGCAGCTCGAGGTCGGCAAGGTTCGCGAGCCACACGAGCGTCGGCAGGTCCTGGCAGAGCGTGTACTCGATGTCGCGTCTGCTGTGGCGGCTGTAGACGCTGACGGTCTGCACCCACTCGGGCCGGTGTCTGGGCGACTGCTTCTCGTAGAAGAATCTGCCCGCGACGCCGTCCGGGTAGCGCTTGAGCGTGAGCGGGTGGTCCTTGAGGTGCGCCAGCAGCACCGGCGCGATCGCCATGTAGTAATTCACGAGGTCGCGCTTCGTGAAGCCGGCCTGCGGATAGAGCACCTTGTCGGGGTTGCTGAGTCTGAGCGTGCGGCCGTCGACGTCGAGCTCGACGCCGCCGCGCACGCTGCGCTCGCTCGGCTGCGGCTCGGGCGCCGACTGCACGCGCTCGCGCACGACCGCATCCGCCGGCTTGTCGTCGCGCAGGCCCTGGTAGCGCGGGTGGCGCAGGCGGCCGTCTCTCGTCCACTCGCCGAACTCGATCTCGGCGATCAGGCGCGGATCGACGAAGTGCGCGCCTCTCGCCGGCTGACGTCCCGTGAAGGGCGACGTTCTGCGCGCGAGCGGTCTCAGCAGCTCAGCGAGGCGGTCGAGCTCGGCTTCATCAAAGCCGGTGCCGACCTTGCCGGCGTACTTCAGCTCGCCCGTCGCGGGATCGTGGACGCCCAGCTCGAGCGCGCCGAGGCGGTTCTGGCGCGCTCTTCTGCCCTCCGTCCAGCCGCCGATCACCAGCTCCTGGCGCTGCGAGTTCTTGATCTTCAGCCACGCGCCGTCGCGCCGGCCGGGCGCGTAGCGGGAGTCCAGCCGCTTGGCGACGACGCCCTCCAGGCCCTGCTCGGCGGTGGCGGCGAGCAACGCCGAGCCGTTGCCCTCGTGATGCGCCGGCACGCGCCAGTGCTCGCCGTCGAGGTGCAGCGCCGTGAGCAGCTTGCGTCGTTCGGCGTAGGGCAGTTCGAGCAGCGAGTGGCCGTCGAGCCACAACAGGTCGAAGATCGCGTAGGTGACGGGCGTCTGCGCCATGAGCCGTCTGATGGCCGCCTCGCCGCGCTGGTGGATGCGCGGCTGGAGCGCCTGGAAGCTCGGCCTCCCCTGCTCGTCGAACGCGACGATCTCGCCGTCGAGCATCGCCGTGTGGGAACCGAGCGCGCGGTTGAGCGCGCGCAGCTCGGGATAGGCGGCGGAGACGTCGTTGCCGTTGCGCGTGATGAATCTGAGCCGGCCCGGCTCGGAGCGGGCGATCGCGCGCACGCCGTCCCACTTGACCTCGAACGCCCATCTGTCCTCGTTGGCGGGCATCGTGGAGAGGCGCGCGAGCATCGGCTCGACGAACGGCGGCATCTCGGTCGCGGTCGCGTCCTGGGGCGGATCCATGCGGTGGATCATCCAGTCCTTGTCGGTTCTGCCGGCTTTGAAGAGGGCGTAGCGGCCTCTGAGCTTCTCGCCCTCGAACGCGACGATCACTCTCTGCGGCAGCCACTTCTCGCACGTGTAGGTGCCGCTGTCCCAGATCATCACCTCGCCGGCGCCGTAGCCGGACGGGATCGTGCCGTGGAAGTCGATGTACTCGAGCGGGTGGTCCTCGACGTGGACCGCCTTACGGTTTCTTCTGGGGTCGTCGGGGATGCCGTTCGGGATCGCCCACGAGGCGAGCACGCCGTCGCGCTCCAGCCGCAGGTCCCAGTGCAGGCGACGGGCGTGGTGCTCGTGCACGACGAAGCGGCCGCCGGGCTCGGCGGGCGCGGCGCCGTTGTCGTCGGCTCTCGCGCGTCTGCGCCCGCGCGGCTCCGGCGTCTCGTCGAAGCGGCGCTTTCTGCGGTACTCGGCCAGTCCCCTTGGCATGTGTGACGAGATACCCCTGAAGCGGCAAGATGCCACAGATAGGTTGACCAGGTCAACCTGGTTGACCAGCCCGCTAAGGTGTGTTGCATGGAAGTCACGGTCCAGGAGGCGAAGACGCAACTCTCGCGCCTGCTGCGCCGCGTCGAGGCGGGCGAGTCGATCACGATCCGCCGCGGGCGGGAGCCAGTGGCCATGCTCGTGCGCGCGCCTGCCAAGCCCGGCCATCGTCAGATCTGGGGCGATCTGAGAGGCTCGATCGGGCCAGCGTTCGACGAGCTGCCCGAGGACTTCGCCGGGTACGCGTGAAGCGGCTGCTGCTCGACACGAACGTGGTCGTGTGGCTGTTGCTGAACGATCGCGACGCCGTCTCCGCGAAGGCGACCAGAGCGCTCCTGGACGAGCGCAACGGTGTGTCGCTGAGTGCCGTCAGCGTGTGGGAGATCGCAATTAAGCGCTCGCTTGGCAAGTTGGAGATCGAGCAGGATTGGGCACGCGCGCTCGCCCGGCTCGACTTCGATCCACTGCCGGTCACGTCCGCCCATGCGCAGCAAGTGGAGCACCTGCCGTGGCATCACCGCGATCCATTCGACCGACTGCTGATCGCACAAGCGGCAGCCGAAGAGCACGCGCTCGTCAGCGCCGATCCGCGCATGGCGGACTACGGCGTCGACGTCATCTGGTGAGGACGATTCACACGACGCTCAGCACCAGCAGCGCGCCGACCGACAGTGCGACGAGCACAAGCACCGCGGCGGTCGCGATGCGGTCCCAGCGGCCGAGTGCGTGCTTGCCCATCAGCTCGCGGTCGGCCGCGAGCGAGCGCAGGAACGGCAGGATCGCGAGCAGCAGCACGGCATTGAGCGCCTGCGTGAGGAACAGGATCGGCACGAGCGAGATGCCGGGGATCAGCACGATCGCGGCGGCGATCGCCATGCTGCCGAGATAGGCGCCGTAGAAGACCGGCGCGTCGCGGAAGCTGTCGTTGAGGTCGGCCGGGCGCTCGACCGCCTCCGCGACCGAGTAGGCGGTCGACAGCGGCACGACCGCCGCCGCCAGCAGCGCCGCGCCGACGAGCCCGAGCCCGAACAGCGTCTGCGCCGCCGAGCCGGCGAGCGGCTCGAGCGCGCGCGCCGCGTCGCTGGCGTCCTGGACGCTGATCCCCTGCACGTGCAGCGTCGCCGCGCACGCCACCACGACGAAGAAGCCGATCACGCCCGTCAGCAGCGCGCCGGTGATGACGTCCACGCGCTCGAAGCCGAGGTCGCGCACGCTCAAGCGCTTGTCGACCGCGTAGGACTGCATGAACGCGAGCCCCCACGGCGCGAGCGTCGTGCCGAGCGTCGCGACGACCACCAGCAGCCCGTGGCGCGTGCCCGGCAGCTGCGGCACGACGAGGCCGCGCGCGGCCGCGCCCCAGTCGGGGTGCGCGAGGAAGCCGGAGATCACGTAGGCCGCGAAGATCGAGGACAGCGCGAGCAGCAGGTGCTCGACGCCGCGGAACGAGCCGCGCAGCACGACCAGCGCGACGGCGACCGCCGCGAGCGGGACGGAGACGTAGCGGCTCGTGCCGGCGAGCACCTCCATCCCGGCGGCGACACCGGCCAGCTCGGCGCAGATCGTGCCGACGTTGGCGATCACGAGCGCGCTCAGCGCGAAGGCGGCGGCGCGCGGGCCGCGGCGCTCGCGTACGAGCCGCATCAGTCCCTTGCCGGTCACGACGCCGGTGCGCGCCGCCAACTCGTGGAAGACGATCAGCGCCGCGGTCGACAGCGCGAGCACCCACAGCAGCTTGTAGCCGTAGTCGGCGCCGAGGATCGAGTACGTCGTGATGCCGGCCGGGTCGTCGTCGGACAGGCCGGCGAGCAGGCCCGGCCCGACGACCGCCAGCAGCGCCACCCAGCGGATGCGGTGCCCGCGCCGCCGCGCGAGCGCGCGGTGCGGGTGGCGGACCGCGAGGTGCGGCGGGTGTGGTCGACGGGGGCGGCGGGGAGCGATAGTCATGCGCGCCGATCATGACGGGCTGGGGCGGACACGTTGATGCGAGCGCACCTTATGTGGATCGCAAAGACTGGGCGAGAAAAGAACCAAAAACTTTTCTCCCAAAATTCGATGTAAACTTCGCCACGTGATTTCCTCCCTCCCCCCTGGGGCGTTCTTGGGCCGCGCCGAAGAGCTGGCACGGCTGGAGAGAGTCCTCAGACGCGTCAGACGCACCGGAGAGGGCGCGCTGCTCTCCATCCGCGGGCGCCGACGCGTCGGCAAGAGCCGTCTCGTCGAGGAGCTCATCGCCCGCGTCGGCTGCCCTGCGGTCTTCTACACCGCCGTCCAGGGGCCCGGCGAGATGGAGCTCGCGCGCTTCATCGCGGCGGTCGCGCAGTCGGACGCGCCCGCCGGCGAGGAGGTGCGGAGCGGCGCGACGGCGCGCAGATGGGAAGCGGCGTTGACGCTGGCCGTCCGCGGCGCGACCAGAGCGAAGCCGGTCGTGCTGGTGATCGACGAGCTGCCCTACCTCGCCGCCAAGGAGCCCACGATCGAAGCGGTCCTCCAACTCGTCTGGGACCGGACCTTCCAGCGCCAGCCGGTGCTGGTGATCCTCGTCGGCTCCGACCGCGCCACGATGGAGGCGCTGACGCAGGAGGGCCGCCCGCTCTACGACCGCGCCCGCGACATGGTCGTCAGGCCGCTCGATCCCGCAACCGTCGGTGAGATGCTCGGGCTGGCCGCCGCTGAGGCGCTCGATGCATACGTGGTGATCGGCGGCTTTCCGGTTCTCGCGCGCGAGTGGGGGCGCGGCCGCACGCGCGAGCAGTACCTTGCCGACGCGCTCACGGACCCCAGCTCCTTCCTCGTCATCAGCGCGGAGCGTTCGCTGGCGGCCGAGTTCCCCACCGACCTGCAGGCGCGCGCCGTGCTGTCGGCGATCGGCGCAGGCGCACGCGCGCACAAGGCGATCCTGACGAGGACCGGCCTGCCGCAGTCCTCGCTCGACCGAGCGCTCACGTCCTTGGTCGAGAAGGGCGTCGTCGACCGCCTCACCCCCTACGCCGTCAGAGCGTCGCCGAAGAACCGCCAGTACGTCGTCGCCGACCCCTACCTGCGCTTCTGGCTGCGCTTCGCGCGGCCGGCGATCGACACGATCGAGCGCGGACGCGGCGAGCTGGCAGTTGCGCACGCGGAACGCGACTGGTCGACGTTCCGCGGTCGCGCGATCGAGCCGATCGTGCGGGACGCGATCGAGCGGACGCTGCCCGAGGCGCGCTTCGGCGCCGCGCGCCACGTCGGCGGCTGGTGGAACCGCACGAGCAGCGTCGAGGTCGACCTCGTCGGGGGCGACGTGCGGCCCCAGGCGAGCGAGATCGCCTTCGTGGGCTCGATCAAGTGGCGCGACGAGCAGCCGTTCGGACGTGCCGACGCGGCGACGCTGGCGACGCAGCGCGCGGCGGTCCCCGGCGCGGACGCGGACACGCTGCTGCTCGGGGTGTCGCGCTCGGGCTTCGACACGGATGCCGCGCTCGACCTGCGGCTGACGCCCGAGGACCTGCTCGGCGCGTATCGGCACTGAGCGTGCGAGCCGTGGCGCGCGCCGCTGTCGCGACGGCGTGCGCGACGAGTTACGCTGGCCCGCATGGCAAGCGCCGGTCCGAGGGGGACGGCGGTCGCGCTGCCGCGGCCGCTTCGCCGTGCCGCATCCGCTGGGCCGTCGGACGTCGCGACGGCCGCGTGGGTGTGGGCGCTGCCGTGTGCGCTCGTGACGATCGCGCTGGTCGCGTGGCTGGCGCCGCCGCTCTCGCATGTGCTCTACCCCGGCAGGCCGCTGCCGGTGCTGCCGACGGTCGAAGCGAACCCGGAGCCGGTCGAGGACACGCGCTACCTGCTGTCGCTGCTCGGGCCGATGCTGCTCGCCGGCGCGCTCGTGCTCGGCGCGCCGCGCCTGCGCGTCTCGCCGCGCGCCGGGACGGCGCTCGCGCTCGTCGGGCAGGCGCTCGGGCTCGCCGTCGTCGCCGCCTGCTTCGTGCGCCAGTTCGGAGCCGACTGGCGGATCGAATTCTTCACGCTCGCGCAGGTGGTCGGCGCCGGCGCGATCGCCGTCGCGCTGACGGTCGCCGCGCGGCGCGAGTGGCTGACCGGCTGGCGCGTCGAGCCGCGCTGGCTGGCGCTCGCCGTCCCGCTTGTCGCACTGCTGATCACCGGGATCTGGTTCCTCTCGTACCTCAACACCGACCAGACGATCTGCACCTACGGCGACTGTTACAACACCGCCTTCATGGCGGACGAGACGTTCGCCGTGCTGAACGGGCTCACGCCGCTCGTGAACCACACCGCCGCGTACGGCTCGCTGTGGCCGTTCGTGCTCGCACCGGTGATGGCGCTCGTCGGCAAGACGCTGTTCGTGTGGTCGGCGCTGATGTGGGCGCTGACGGTCGCGATGCTGCTGGCGCTGTTCGGCGTGCTGCGCCGTGTGACGCGCCATTCGCTCGCGGCGGTCGCGCTGTACCTGCCGCTGATGGCGCTCATCTACTACGGCGCCTCGCGCGACCTGCACAACCCGATAGAGATCTACCAGCAGGTGCCGATGCGCACGGCGGGGCCGTTCCTGCTGGCGTGGCTGGTCGCGCGGCGGCTCGACCGCGATGCGGGCCGGCGCGCCGGCCGCGCATGGCCGCTGTTCCTCGCCGCCGGGCTCGTCGCGCTCAACAACGCCGACTTCGGGCTCGCCGCGCTCGGCGCAACGGTCGCGGCGCTCGTGTGGAGCGACCCGCCGCGCTCGCGCCGCGCGGTCGGGCAGCTCGCGGGACAGCTCGCGCTCGGGCTCGCCGGCGCGTACGCGCTCGTCGCGGTCGTGACGCTGCTGCGCGCGGGCGCGCTGCCGGACCCGGCGAAGGCGATCGCGTTCGCGAGGATCTACACGCGCGCGGGCGTCGGCGTGTGGCCGCTACTGCGGCTGCTCGGGCTGCCGCTCGCGATCTACCTGACCTACGCGGCGGCGATCGGGCTGGCGACGGTGCGCGCGCTGCGCGGCGCGCGGGACCGCACGCTCACCGGCATGCTCGTGTGGAGCGGGATCTTCGGTCTCGGCTCGGCCGCCTACTACATGGGCGCCTCGACGATATTGGCGATCGCGACGCTGTTCCCCGGCTGGGGACTGTGCCTCGCGCTGCTGACGGTCGCGGGGGTGCGGCAGCTCGCCGGCGGCGCGGAACGCCTGCCCGGTCTGCCAGCTTTGGCGGCGCTGTTCGGCTTCGGACTGATGGCGACGCTGCTCGCGATGCCGCCGGCGCGGCTGCTGCCGTGGGAGCAGGTGACGCGGCTCGAAGCGAGGCCGTACTACGCGCCGCCGGACGCCGAACCGCTCGCGAAGCCGGCCGATCCGAGCTTCCGCACGTTCGTCGCCTCGACGCCGGAAGCCGGCGGGCGCTTCACGATCCGCCACGGCGCGCCGGTCGCGTTCTTCACCGCGACCGGCCATCTGATCGCGGATGCGTACGGGATCCGTGACGTCGTCCCCTTCACCGGCCGCTCGGTCTTCATCACGCAGCAGTTCGACGAGGCGATCGGCGCGCTGCGCAGGGCCGGCGGCAGCACGGTGCTCGTGCCGGCGATGATATTGCCGCGCATCGCGGCGCTGCTCGACGCCCGCGGCTTCCGCATGCTGACGAGCAGCGGGTACCGCGCCGGCGTGCCGGGCGCATCGATTCCGGCCGCAGCGGTCGTGACGCAGAGCGCCGGCGTCTACCCGGACGAACTGACGAAGTGGGTCGACGGGCGGGCCTTGCGCTGAGCGCCGACGCGCCAACGCAGCCCCGGTCCGTTGCCGCACCGCGCCGCCGTCTTTACACTCGTTTCAGGACTCACTTGATTGAGTCCGTCATCGGGGGGGACAACATCATCTGACGTCCGCCTGCGCGATCGCCGGCGGCACGGCGCGTCAGCGCGCCCGCTCAGGGACGTCGAGCGACGCTGACCTGACAGAAGGGGGAACGCAATGTCGTGGTCGACCGTGCGCTTGGCCGCGCTGCTCCTGTTGGCGATCGTGCTTGTCGCTGCGTGCAACGGCCAGGGTGGCCTGCCGCTCAGGCCCGACGCCGCCTCATACAACTTCGCAAGGACCCTGGGGAACCAAAGGACGGCGACGTTCACGAACCAGCTCAACGTTCCAGTCACCGGGGAACGCTTTGCGATAAACACGAATGGCTTCCTTGGGGTCGGCGCCGAAAACTGCGCAAGGCAGATAGCGGCAAATCCGGGCAACTGCAGGACCACCATAGAACTAACAGCCGACCCCAATGGACCCAACGGAATCCTGAGAATACTGTTCAACGAGACAGTCCTGGGCGAAGCGACCCTCATACACTGACTCGGGAAGGGAAGAACATGTCGCGACACATCAAGGCTGCGATCGCCGTGGCCGCCGCGGCGATCGCGCTCTTCGCCGCCGTCGGCACGGCATCGGCCGCCCGGCTCAGCATGACGGAATCGAGGTTCTTGGCGGGCTGGTCCTCGATGAGCTTCGCCATCGCGGAAACCACCGTCAGATGTCCAGCCATAATCGAAGGCTCGTTCCACGCGAGATCGTTCTCGAAGACGTCCGGAACTCTAGTCGGCTATGTCAGGCTCGCGTATGTGCCGTCAGAACAATGTACCGGCGGCGGGGTCACAGTCAACGAAGAAACACTGCCGTGGCACGTCCGCTACGAATCCTTCACCGGGACGCTACCGAGCATAACTGGCGTCAGATTCCAGATCATCGGCGCGACGCTGAGAGGGGAAATACTCGGGATACGCTGTCAGTACATAACCTCGGCGACCGAACCGCTGGTCATCAGAGCCGGCGTGACGAGTGGAGCGATGAGAGAACTCGAACCACTCAGAGAAAGGACGATAAGAGGCACCGGCGGGATCTGTCCCAACGCGGCACTCTCAGGCGCGAGCGCAACGGCGGAATCCAACCCGATAACGATCAGACTAATATGATCGAACTTGGCGCCGTGGGCTCGATCCCCAGCCCGCCGTTGAACGGCGTCCACGCCGGCCCGTTCACGCTTCGCGCGTACGGGTTGATGTATGTGGTGGGGCTGCTGACCGCGATCGCGATCACCGCTCGGCGGTGGAGACGCGCCGGCGGCGACGGCGAGCTGGTGAAGGAGGCCGCGACCTGGGGCTTCGCGGCCGGCATCGTCGGCGCGCGGCTGAACCACGTCGCGACGAGTTGGGAACGCGTCCCCCACCAGTGGTGGGGGACGTTCGCCGTCTGGAGGGGCGGCCTGGCGATCTGGGGAGGCATCGTCTGCGGCACGCTCGCGGGCTCGTTCGTCGTGCGCCGGCGCGGCGCCGACCTCGCGCGCTTCCTCGACGCGGCCGCCCCGGCGATGCTCGTCGGCCAGTCGATCGGGCGCATCGGCAACTACTTCAATCAGGAGCTGTTCGGCGCGCCGAGCACACTGCCGTGGGCGCTGCGGATCGCCCCGGCGGATCGCCCGCCCGGCTACGAGCAGTACGCGACCTTCCACCCCACCTTCCTCTACGAGATCGTCTGGAACCTGCTCGTCGCCGCGCTGCTGGTGCGGCTCGGCAGGCGCCGGCACATCCACCCGCCCGGCCTGTTCGCGCTGTACGTCGTGGGCTACTCGCTCGGTCGTGTCGGTGAGGAGCAGATGCGCATCGACCCGGCGCACCACCTGCTTGGCATGCGCTTCAACTTCTGGCTCGCCGGCATCGTGTGCCTCACGGGGATCGGCTGGTTCGCGTGGACGCAGCGGCGGCCGCGCCCACGCGTCACCCGCGCCGCATCAAGCGGCGCGCCGGCCGGATGACTCAGGTCTTCTGACTGACAGCGAACCGGGAAACTCTCGTTCAGCGGTCAAGGTTTGTCTCGCGCGGTCGATCACTGTCGGGATCGTCGTGCGGAGCATGGGGCCACACCTCGACCGCCGGGTAGGGATCGGCTGCGCGCTGCTCGCCTGCGCGGCGCTGACCGCCTGGCTCGCATTCCAGCCGGGCGGCGCGACCCTCGCGACGTGGGTCGACGACGTCGCGACCGCCTGCGCGGCGCTCGCCGCGACGCTGCTGTGCGCGCGCGCCGCCGTCCTGCGTCGCGGCCGCGAGCGCAGCTTCTGGTGGCTGCTCGCGGCGGCGACCGCCGCGTGGACCGCGGCCGAGACCGCCTGGGGCGTCTACGACCTCGCGCTGGGCGGCGTGCCGACCGTGTCGTGGGCCGACGCCGGCTACCTCGCGGCGATCCCGCTGGCGGCGGCGGCACTGCTCGTGCACCCCGCGTTGCGCGGCAACGGCGCGCAGCGGGCGCGCACGCTGCTCGACGGGCTCGCGATCGCGACGGCGCTGCTGTTCCTCAGCTGGACGGTCGTGCTCGGTCCGCTGTGGCGGCACTCGGACTTCTCCCGCCTCGACGGCGCGGTCACGCTCGCCTACCCGTTCGGCGACGCGGTGCTGCTGTTCTTCGTCGTGCTGGCGATCCGCCGCATGACCGGCGCCCAGCGCGCCTCGCTCGCGCTGCTGCTCGGCGGCCTCGTCGCGATGGCGGTCGGCGACAGCGCCTACGCCTACCTGACCGGCGTCGCCGACTATGCCTCCGGCGGTCCGCTCGACGCGACGTGGGTCGCCGCCTACCTCGGCATCGCGCTGAGCGCGTGGCTGGCCGTGCCCGCGGACGGCAGTGCGCGTCCCGCACCGGTCGCCGCCGGTGCGCCGGCGGACGCGCCGCTCGCGGCGCTCGTCGCCCCGTTCGTGCCGGTGCTGGCGGCGCTCGTGGTGCTCGGCGCGCAGGCGCAACTCGGCCACCGTCCGGATCGGCCGGGACTCGTCACCGCGCTCGTGCTCGTGCTGCTCGTGCTGACACGGCAGGCGCTGCTGCTGCACGACCTGCGCAGGCAGCGCGCGCTCACGCGCGAGCCGCCGCTGGAGCGCCTCACCTCATGACCGCGAACTCGCAGACGCTGCTGGTCGCGGTGCTCACAATCGTGTGCACCGTGATCGCCTGCTACGACCTCGTCGTCCTGGGGCTGGGCGTCGTCTGAGCGCGCGGCGCTGCCCGCGCGCGGACCGCTTCGCGTACGCACCACCAGCGCCGACGTGCGCGCGCCATTGCCCGCCGGCCGCGCTGGTGGGAGCGTGGCACGAGAGGAACCGAACCCGGAGGATCCGTCATGGCCGACACCCCTGACGCGCTCTTCGTGCTGGCGGCGTCCTACGCCAGCGTCGACGACGCGGTCAACGACTACGAGGCCGTAAAGGCGCTCTATCGCGAGGTCAGAACATCCGACGACTTCGACGCCGCCGTGATCGCCAAGGACGACGAAGGCAAGGTCGAGATCGTCAAGAAGCACGAGCAGCCCACCCGCCACGGCGCCGCCCGCGGGCTCGGCTGGGGACTCGCGGCCGGTGCGGTCGTGGCGCTGTTCCCGCCGGTCGGAATCGTCGGCGCGTTGGCCGTGGGCGGGGGCGCCGGCGCCGCGATCGGCGCGGTGTCAGGCCATGTCAGCGGCGGCATGCCGCGCGACGACCTGAAGGAGCTCGGCGAGGTGCTCGACGAGGGTCACGCCGGCCTGATCGTCGTCTACGCGACCAACATGGCCGACCAGATCGCCGCGAACATCAAGGCCGCCAACCGGATCGTCTCCAAGCAGACGGACATGGCCGCCGACCAGCTCGCGCGGCAGATCAAGGACGCCGAGCGGGCGACGCCGACACCGACGCCCGCCGCCTGAGCGCGACCGCCACGCGTTCGGCCGCCCGGCCCGCGACCGCCGGGCGGTCGGCGGGTGCGGCCGCGACGACGGTGCCGAGCGCGACCGCCCACGCGCCCGCGAGCGCCGGCAGATGCCACGTCCAGTCGATCAGGTTCTGCGCCAGGAAGACGACGACCGCCGGGCCGGCGAGCCACAGCGCCGGCGAGCCGCGCGCGCGCCACAGCGCCGCGCCGCAGGCGGCGTAGAGCGCCAGCGCCAGCAGCAGGCCGACGACGCCGAGCTCGGCGGCCTGCTCGAGCGGCAGGTCGTGCGCGAACAGCGAGGCGCCGGCGCCCTGGTGTGACCGCGAGGCGGGCAGGTACGCGGTCGCGCCCGCGCCGAGCAGGGGGCGGTCGAGCCATGTCCGGGCGGCCGCGCTCCACTCGTGCGGGCGCCCGTGGCCGAAGCCGGCCGACGGCTCGACGCCGACGCGCGCCGTGCCGCCGGGCGCCAGCGTCGCGAGCACGGCGGCGACGACGAGCGACGCCGCGGTGAGCGCGAGCAGCGGGCGGCGAGCGCGGGGACGCGTGGCGCCGACGGCGCCGGTGGTGGCGCGCGCGAGCGCCCGCAGCGGCAGCCACAGCGCCGCCGCCGCGACGACGCTCGCAGCCAGGCCCACGAGCCGCGCGACGTCGCCGCCGAGCGCGTCCGGCGGCGCATAGCGCCCCGCGACCGCGTAGGCGGCGAGCGCCGTGAGCACCAGCAGCGCCGCAGCGGCGAGCGCGGTCGGGCGATGGCCGTGGGCGAGCGCGGTCGGATGGTGGCCGCCGAGCGCCACCCGCGGCCACGCGACCGCGACCGCCAGCAGCGCCGCCCCGGCCGCGAGCGCGAACGCGCTGCCGGAGACGCCGAGCGCCGCGGCGGCGAGCGCGGCGCTGATCGCGCCGGCGACGGCGGCCCACGGCCGCGCGTCACGCATCCGGCGCAGCGCGGCCGGCAGCGCCATCAGCTGCAGCGCGGCCAGCGCCGGCGCGTACTGGAACGTGCCGCCGGCCTGCCACGCGCCGCCGATCCGCTCCGCCTCCGGCAGCTCGCGCCGCGCGACCGCGATCAGCCCGACGACCGCCTCGCCGCCCGCCAGCACGCAGACGCCGATGGCGAACGGCCACGGGCCGAGCCGCGCAGCCAGGAACGCGCCGGCGGCGACCAGCGCGCCGTAGCCGACGATGACGAGCCCCCAGCGCAGCGCATCAGCCGGGGCCGCGATCGTCCACGCCGCGCTCGCGCAGGCGAGCGCGCCGAGCGCCAGCAGCACGAGCGCGGGCGTCGCACGCCAGCGGCGCGCCTCGGCGCGCGGCGTGGCGGCGGCGAGCCACGCCACCGCCGCCCCGCACAGCGCCACGAACAACCCCTGCCCGCGAACCGAGAAGCCGCCGTCCGCCAGCGCCGTGACAGCGATCGCGGCGAGCAGCGGCAGCCCGAGCGCGCGCCGCACGCTCAGTGCCGGAAGCGCTGTGTCACGCGCCCGGCCTTGAAGCTCGACGTCGCGCTGGAGCTGACGGTCAGCGAGACCGGCCGCGCGCCGCGCGGCAGTCTCAGCGTCACGACGAAGCGCCCGTGCTTCGGGCGCACCGTGCGCCGCAGCACTCTCGTGCGGTGGCCGTGGCGCGGCTTGTACACGAGCCGGATCGTCACCGGCAGCGGCGCCGCGATCGTGCCGCGCACCGTCAGCTTGCGGCCCTTCAGGCGCGCGCTGCGCAGTCTCAGGCCGGGCGCTCTGAGCGTGGCCGTCGGTCTCGCCGGCGGTCTCGTCGAGCTGCTCCCGCTGCTGCTGGTGGTGAGCAGCGGACGGCAGTCGAGCGTGAGTACGAGCCCGAGCGCCGGCGGCGGCACCTGCAGCACGTCCGTCTGCGCGTACGGAACGCTGGCGTCGGCGGGCGAGCGGCAGCCGTCCTTCTCCGCGCGCACGCGGTAGAAGCCGGGCGTGACGTCCCAGCCGAAGTGGCCCGCGGCGTCCGTCGCGTCAGGGTTCGTGCGGTTCGCGGGCGCCATCACGGCGCTGCCGTCGGGCACGGCCGTGAACGGGCCGCCGGCGCTTGTCGCGCGCAGCAGCGTCACCTTCGCGCCGGCGAGCGGCGCACCGTCGACGCCGCGTACGACACCGCTCGGGTCGATGTAGATGTCGAACGCGACCGGAGCCGGGTTCTTGGACGGATCTGCGCATCTGACGGTGAACGTCACGAGCGCGTAGCCGTGGTTCGGGTACACGGCCGGCGTGTCGCCCGTGAACGTCCCGGCCGGCCCCTCGCTCATCGGACCGCTCGCGATCGTGTGGACGATCGGGTCGCCCTGCGTGATCGCGTACGTGACGGTCGGATGCGTGCATGCCGTGACGTGCGTCACGAGGTGCAGCGGCGAGCTCCAGTAGACCATCGGGAGGCCGTCGTCGGTCGTCTCCGGGACGTCCGATCTGATCGTCGAGCTGCCGTCCGCCGGCGGCTTGCGCAGGTCGCTGAACTGGAAGTCCTGGCCGAGCGACGCGCCCGCTTCGAGCGTCAGCTCCTGCGCGATCGGCGCGAGGTCCTTCACGCGCGCGTCGTCGACCGGCGGGTGCGCCTCCAGCTCGTAGGTGCCGGCCGCCAGGTCGTCGAGCTTGTAGGTGCCGTCGCCGCCGCTCGTCGCGGTCGTGCAGGGACCGCCGGCCTGCGGACAGGCGACGATCGCCGCGCCCGCGACCGGGCCGGTGTCGAGCGTCTCACCCGCCGCGTGCTCGAACGTCACGGTGCCCGCGATCTGCCCGCACGTGCGCGGGACGAGGATCGTGCGGTGGACGTGGCGCTCGCCGCCGCTGCCAGCGCTGCCGTCGAAGTCGCCGAACACGTCGTAGCCGTAGCTGTGGCTGGCGTGACACTCCGGCGCCGGCACGCGCAGGCTCCATCTGCTGCCGGGCTGCGGGTCGGTCGAGTGTCTCGGCAACGTGCCGACGGCAGCCGGGTTCGCACCCGACATGAGCGTCAGATCGGCGCCGGGTGCGATGCGGACTCTGCCACCGCTGATGTCGTTGTCACTGGTGTTGATCAGTTGCGCCGCGACGTCGAAGTCGCGCGCGCCGATCCCCAGCCGGTTGGGCGCTTGCGTGGAGAGCGTGACGGGCGGGCGCGCGTCGTCGACCGAGCCGGCGCCGCCGACGCCGCCGAAGCCGAACACGAACGTGTTGGGCGTGCCGAGCGTCGGGCCGTCGGGCGTGCTGGGCTGACCGAACGACCACACCTCCGCCTGGACGGCCGAGATCGCGGCGATTGCGGCCGCCTCGGTGGGAGCAGCGCCGTAGTAGATCTTGAAGCGCTCCGTCTCGAGCGGTCCGAGCGTGCCGAAGCTGAAGTCGAACAGCGCGCCGTGGTCGTCGGGACCGTTGTCTCTGAAGAAGCCGGCGGCATCGATCTTTGTCGGCGGGTACAGCGGGTCGGCGGTCGCGAAGCCGTCGTCGGTCGAGTAGACGAGGTCGCGCGTCGTCGGGTCGCCGTCGATCGTCACGTACTCGTTGAACGCCGTCGGCTCGACGTCCCAGTCCATCACGCGGCGGTAGCGCAGGTCGCCGATCGGCGAGCCGGTGAGGTTCTCGACCGACACGTCGGCCTCGTACAGGTTCGGCGTCGCCGGCGAGGGGACGTAGTCGTGGGTCACGCGCATGATCGGCGTGTCCTGGTGCGGGCCGCCGAGCACGTCGACGACCGAGTGCACGGTGTGGTCGGTGGCGCTGAAGTCGACGACGTGCAGCTGCTCGGCGCCGCCGCGATCCTCGTTCGCGAAGCCGGCGTCGCCGGCGTTCGGGTCGGTCACACCGGGTACCGGCGCGTCGCCGACGCCCCAGCCCTCGCACAGGCAGCCGGGCGACGTCGCGTCGGCGTTGGTCGGCATGAAGCGGAGTCCGACGTACTGCGTGTGCTCGCCCGACGAGGGCGTGCCGCCGGGCACGTTGAGGTCGCCGGCGGCGTTGACGCCAAGCTGGATCGTGCCGTTGTCGACGATCGCCGTGCCGGGATAGGCGAGGTCGCGGGCCGTGAGGTCGCGTGCGCGGAGACGCACGCCGTCGCTCGTGCCTGTGTTCGCCTGCTGCGGCGCGAGGTTGCGGGGATCGGCCGTCGTCGGAGCACCCGGCCGCGCCGGCTGTCCGTTCGCGAACGCGATTCCCGCCAACAGCAGCAGGATCCCGCATGCCACCAGCACCAACTTGCCGAGCAGGAGCCGCGAAGGCTCCCTCCCATGCCGATCGTTCCGCACGGCAACGCCCCAATCTTCAGTTCACCCTGATTCCCGAAAAACGACCCTATTTGTTTACTAAAACCTTGTCAAAGCTGTGCTGAAACGACGCGGTGCGTCGGGCGCGGGCCTCGTGCAACCGCGGTTGCGCGCCTCGCGCCGCGGCGCCGGGCACGCCGATAGCGCTCGCCGACGAACACCGCCGGCACGCCGATCGCCGTCGGCGCCGGTCCGCATGGGATCGCGATCGCGCCCGACGGCTCGCGCGTCTACGTCGCCAACGTCTTCTCGGGGTCGGTCTCGGTGATCGACACGGCGACGAACACGGTCATCGCCACGATCCCGACCGGCGGCGCGCCATACACGATCGCGATCACGCCCGACGGGTCGACCGTCTACGCGACCGACTTGGGCAACGCCGACGTCTTCCGCATCGACACCGCGACGAACACCGCCAGCACGATCGCGATTCCCGTGGCCGCCTTCGGCGTCGCCGTCGCGCCCGACGGCAGAACCGCTTACGTCAGCGCATCGAGCATGCAGGCGCTGCTGCCGATCGACACCGCGACCGGCACGGTCGGCACGCCGATCGCGATCGGGTCGAGCCCCGAGGGGCTCGGGATCACGCCGGACGGCAGAACCATCTGGGTGACGGACGTCGGCTCCGACACGATCACGCCGCTCGACCTGGCGAGCGGAACCGCGGGGACGCCCACCCCCGTCGGCCAGTCGCCGATGACGATCGCGATCACGCCCGATCGCTCCCCCACCGCCGCGTTCGCCGTTAACGCGAACGACCTGACGGCCGCGCTCGACGCAGCCGCCTCCAGCGATCCGGACGGCACCGTCGCCGGCTACGCATGGGACTTCGGCGACGGCCACACCGCGACGGGCGCGCAGCCGACCGTCAGCCACACCTACGCGCAGCCTGGCGCCTACACCGTCACGCTCACCGTCACCGACGACGAGGGCTGCTCGCGGGCGTTGGTCTTCACCGGCCAGACGGCTGGGTGCACCGGCTCGCCGAGCGCGCGCGTCACGCATACGGTCACCGTCGCCGCGCCGCCTGCGGCCGCCGCGCCGCCGCCGGTCACCCCGGCGACGTCCCCGACGCCGCAGCCGCACCAGGCGATTGAGCGCTTCGTGCTCGCGCAGCGCTGCGTCCGCCCCGGAGCTGACGGCAAGGCCCGCATCGGCCTGCACCTGCGCCTCGCGCTGCCCGGATCGGTCGCGATCGCGGTCGACCGCGCCGTCATCGCGGTCAACGCGCAGCGCTGCCCGAAGCGCAACCCAAGCCGGCACTTCGACGGCAAGCTGCGCCGCGTCGCGACACAGCAGGACGTCGGCACGCACGCCGCCGCCGCGTCGGTGCGGCGCGAGGTGACGCGCAGCTTCGTGCTGCCGCCCGGGCTCTACCGGATCGCCGTGCGCGCGCACGGCCCCGGTGGCGAACTCACGCGCCCGGCGTATCGCTGGGTGCGGGTCCTCGCCGCGCGTGCTCGCTGACACCTGCGGGCGCGCCGGCCGCTCGGCCGTGCGCTTGCGCGCCGGCTCCAGCCGATTCACGCGATAGGGCCGGCGCGTTGAGGCCTCCAGAGAGACCTCAGCGACATAACTCCCCAGTCGGTTGCATATGGCCCGTTGACGCTCTTCTTTTCAATATTTTGTGCTATGTTTAACCGTAGGGAGGGGTCCCAGACGCGCCGGAGGCGCGAAGTACACAGCCGTCACGCACGTTCACTTGCGTGACATGAAGAAAGGAGCCTCGGACTTCCGAGCCATGCTCGCCACGTGCGCGGCCGCACGACCCAGGAAGCAGCCATTACGACGCCCTTCCCAGCTTGGCCGCCCGGCACGAACGTGGCTCACTCGTTTAGTCGTTATCTAAGGGAGCCACACATGCACACCCGTATCAAGCTCACCCTCATCGGACTGAGCGCCGCACTGCTCATGGCCACCGCGGTCGGAATCGCTTCAGCAGGCCGCTTGAGCTTCAGCCATGCCGAATTAGTCCAGGCCCGCTTTGCCGCAATCAGGTTCCAGATCGCTGGAATCACCGGGGCGGAATGCCCTGTCACGCTCGAATCGAGCTTCCACAGGACGACATTCGTCAAGACCGTCGGCGCCCTAGTCGGCTACGTCACCAGGGCCAGCATAGGCAGGTGCATAACTGGCAGCGCCTCAATCCTATCCGAAACACTCCCCTGGCATCTCCAATACGGAGGCTTCAATGAAGTGCTACCAAGGCCAAGACCCATCAACAACCTCATCGGTCTCTCGTTCCGGATATCGAACGCTCTCACCGGCGCGTGCCTAGCCAAGACCACCGCCACCGAACCGATCGTAACCATATCTGAACCTACATACGAAGCCGGCGGCAACGGCATCATCGAAAGGACCAGGGTTGACGCCGAAAGAAGGATAGAATGCCCCGGCATCGGGAGGGGTAACTTCGCAGGCGAAGGCGCCATCACCGACTCGACCGGCGCTAGAAACGAGTTAGTAAGACTAATATAGCCGCAGCGAGACCGGTCCACAGGTCACCAACAAGGGAGCAACATGCACACCCGTATCAAGCTCACCCTCATCGGACTGAGCGCCGCACTGCTCATGGCCACCGCGGTCGGGACCGCTTCAGCAGGCCGCTTGAGCTTCAGCCATGCAGAATTAGTCAGGGCCAGCTTCGCCGCAATCAGGTACCAGCTCCTTGGGATCACCGGGGCAGAATGCCCGGTCACGCTCGAATCGAGCTTTCACAGCAGGACCTATAGCAAGACCGTCGGCACACTAGTCGGCTATGTCACCAGGGCAAGCCTCGGCAGGTGCATAACCGGCAGCGCCACGATCCTATCCGAAACGCTCCCATGGCACATCCAATACGGCGGCTTCAACGAAGCACTACCAAGGCCGAAGCCCATCAACAACGTCATCGGCCTCTCACTCCGGATAAACAACGCCCTCTCCGGCTCCTGCCTAGCGAGAAGCACGGCGACCGAACCCATCGTCTACATATCCGAACCCACATACGAAGCTGGCGGTAACGGCATCATCGAAAGGATCACGGTGGATGAAACTAAAAGGATAGAATGCGTCGGCATCGGCAGGGGAAACTTCAAAGGCGAAGGCACCATCACTGAATCCGCCGGAGTCAGAAACGAGTTAGTAAGACTAATATAAGCGCCCGGTTCCGAGCAAAGGAGGGTCGCTCGGATGGGCGACCCTCCTGTGGCGCGCGGCCCGTCAGACCCCGGTCGGCTGGGCGAGCGTCTCGGCCGGCGCGGCAGCCTCGACGCCGATCACTTCGGCGACGGGTGCGTAGGTGACCTTGCCGGCGGCGACGTTGAGGCCGGCGAGGAAGCCCGGGTCGGAGGCGAGCGCGCGCGCTGCGCCTTCGTCGGCGAGCCGCAACAGATAGGGCATCGTCGCGTTCGTGAGCGCATAGGTCGACGTGATCGGCACCGCGCCGGGCATGTTCGCGACGCAGTAGTGGGTGATCCCATCAACCTCGTACGTCGGGTCGGTGTGCGTCGTGGGTCTGCTCGTCTCGAAGCAGCCGCCCTGGTCGATCGAGACGTCGACGAGCACCGCGCCCGGCTTCATCAGCTTGAGCTGCTCACGCGTGATCACGCGCGGCGCCTTCGCGCCGTGGATCAGCACCGCGCCGATCACGAGGTCGACTTCGGGCAGGCGCTGCTCGATCTCCAACGTCGAGGCGTAACAGGTCGAAGCGCCGCCGTTGAGCAGCACCTCCAGCTCGCGCAGGCGATCGATCGAGCGGTCGAACACATACACCTCGGCGCCGAGCCCGAGCGCGATCTCGGCCGCGTTCTGGCCGACGACCCCGCCGCCGATCACCATCACGCGCCCGGCGGCAACGCCCGGCACGCCGCCGAGCAGCAGGCCGCGCCCGCCGAGCGGCTTCTCCAGCATGAACGCGCCGGCCTGCGTCGCGATCTTGCCGGCGACCTCGCTCATCGGCGCCAGCAGCGGCAGGCGCCCGCGCGCGTCGGTCACCGTCTCGTAGGCGATGCACGTCGCGCCGCTGTCCATCAAGCCGCGCGTCAGCTCCGGCGCAGCGGCGAGGTGCAGGTAGGTGAAGAGGGTGTGGCGCGACTCCAGCAGCGCCACCTCGGACGGCTGCGGCTCCTTCACCTTCACGATCAGCTCCGCGCCCTCGAACACCGCGGGCGCGTCCGCGACGATCCGCGCGCCCTGCGCGACGTACGCCTCGTCGGGAATCGCCGAGCCGGTCCCGGCGCCGGCCTGCACGAGCACCTCGTGCCCGCGATCCGTCAGCTCGCGCACGCCCGACGGGGTCAGCGCGACGCGGTACTCATCCGTCTTGATCTCAGTGGGAACGCCGATCGTGGTCATGAGCGCCATGATGCTCGTGGGCTGCGGTACTGTCAGCAGATGACGAGTTCATCTGAGATATCCACGGCGATGGACGATGCGGACCGCATCATCCTCAGCGAACTGATCCGAAATGGACGCGCCACCTTCAAGGAGCTGGGCGCGCTCGCCGGCCTCTCCCCCCACGCGGTCGCGCCGCGCGTGCGCCGCCTCAGCGAGGCGGGGATCGTGACCGGGTTCACGGCGCTGGTCGACTACGGCCACGTCGGCCGCGGCCTCGACGCGCTGATCGACCTGCGCCTGCTCTCCACCGCCAAGCCGGAGGCGTTCGAGGCGGCCGCCGCCGAGCTGCCCGCGATCCGCGAGGTCAGCTTCGTCACCGGCCGCTTCGACTACCAGCTGCGCGCCGCCTGCACCGACGCCGACGACCTCGACCACACGGTCCGTGGGCTGCGTCAGGCGGGCGCCGCCGTCACCGAGACGCGCATCGTCCTGCGCAGCCGCGCGCTGTTGCGGCCCGTGCGTTGACGGACCGTCACACGCGCCGCTGCTCAGACGAACGTCCGTACGAGCACGTCGCCGGCCGAAGCGACGCCCGTGAGGCGCTCGCCGAGCGCGCGACCGGCGGCCTCCAGCGCCGCCTCTGTCGGGGCGACCGACACGCTCGCGAGGCTCAGCTCGCGCACGCGTTCACCCGGCAGCGCGCACTGCCCCACGACCGCGTGGAGCGGCACTCGGGCAGCCCGGCAGCGCGCCGCGACCACGGCGATCAACTTGCCCGCGAGGGTCTGCTCGTCGAGCCGTCCCTCACCCGTCGCGACCGCCGTCGCGCGCGCGAGCTGCGCGTCGAAGCCGATCGCGTCGAGCACGAACCCCGCGCCGGGATGCAGCCGCGCGCCGAAGGCCGCCCACAGCCCACCCGACAGGCCGCCCGCGCAGCCGGTCATCGGCACGCCGCGGGGATCGCGCGGCAGCGTCGCGGCGAGCGCATCCAGGCGCGCTTCGAGCAGCGCGACCGTCGCCGCGTCGGCGCCCTTCTGCGGCGCGAAGACGGCCGGCGCGCGCTCGAACGGCACGTCGACGTCGCAGATCACGTCGAGCTGCACGCCGCGCAGGCCGCCAGCGCGCGCGATCGCCTCAATCGCGCCGCGCCCGCCGTCGGTCGTGGCGCTGCCGCCGACCCCGAGCAGCACGCGCCGGGCGCCCGCGTCACGCGCCGCGACGATCAGCTCGCCGGTGCCGGCAGTCGAGGCGGCGAGCGCGGCGGCGGGCGTCGGCCGCGGGCCGAGGTGGTGCAGGCCGGAGGCGGCGGCCGACTCGAGTACTGCCGTCGCGCCGTCGTCCAGCAGCGCCCAGGGCGCGTGCAGCGGGCGGCCGAGCGGATCGCTCGCGGACGCGCGGCGCAGCTCGCCGCCGCGCGCTGAGACGAGCGCGTCGAGCGTGCCCTCGCCACCGTCGGCGACCGGGCACAGGACCGCCTCCACGCCCGCCGCCGCGGCGCCGCGGCCGATCGCCTGCGCGACCCGCGCCGCGCTGAAGGTGCCCTTGAACGAGTCGGGCGCGACGAGCAGCGCGGGCCGGCGGCCGCCGCCCTCCGCCGCGGTGTCGCCGTGCGTCTTCACGCGCGGAACGGTAGGTCATCGCGCCCGCCCCCGAACCAGCCGGTCGCACCCCTCCCCTAGACTCGCCGCGCATGAGCGTCCCCTCCCCCGTCACGATCGTCGGCGCGACCGGCGACCTCGGCTTCGGCCTTGCGCTGCGCCTCGCCGCCGCGCAGGTCCCGGTCGTGATCGGCTCGCGCGACGCGTCGCGCGCGCAGGAGGCCGCCGAGCGGGTGCGCAGTGCGGTCGCCGGCGCCGACGTGCGCGGGCTCGCCAACCCCGAGGCGGCCGCGGCTGCCGAGCTCGTCGTGCTGTCGGTCCCGTTCGCCAGCCAGGCGTCGACGCTGAGATCGATCAGAGAGACCCTGCGCCCCGGCACGCTGCTGCTCGACGTGACCGTCCCACTCGCCGCCGCCGTCGGCGGCCGCCCCACGCGCACGCTGATCGTGCCGCAGGGCTCCGCCGCGCAGCAGGCGCAGGAGCTCGTGCCCGCTGGCGTGACGGTCGTCTCGGGCCTGCACACGGTCGCCGCCAAGCACCTCGCCGAGCTCGATCACCCGCTCGACGAGGACGTGCTGATCGCCGGCGACGACAGAGACGCAAAGGCGCGCGTCGCCGCGCTGCTCGCGCAGATCCCCGGCCTGCGCCCAATCGACGCGGGGCGGCTTGAGATGGCGCGCATCACCGAGCAGCTCACGGCGTTGACGATCGGCATCAACATCCGCCACAAGGCGACCGCCGGCATCAAGCTCACCGGCCTTCCGGCCGGCGGCTCGTTCGGCGGCTGAGCGCGCCCGCGTCCGGGCCGCCCAGCCGGTAGAACTCCATGGCATGGCGAGAGCGGACGCCGCGAGCGTCGAGGCCGGCGGCCGCGAGGTGCGCGTCTCCAGCCCCGACCGTGTGATCTTCCCCGCGACCGAGCGCTCGGGCGCGGTCACGAAGCTCGATGTCGTGCGCTACTACGTCGCGGTCGAGGACGGCATCATGCGCGCGCTGCGCAACCGGCCGACGACGCTCGAGCGCTGGACGAAGGGCGTGCACCCGGACGTCGTCGTCTCGACACGCGAGAGAGGCGGCGGCGACGCGTTCTTCCAGAAGCGCGTGCCGAGAGGCTCGCCCGACTACGTGCAGACAGCGCGGATCGCGTTCCCGTCCGGCCGCAGCGCGGACGAGGTCTGCCCGACCGAGATCGCGGTCGTCGCGTGGGCGGCGCAGATGGGCACGATCACGTTCCACCCGTGGCCGGTGCGCGCCGACGACGTCGACCATCCCGACGAGCTGCGGCTCGACCTCGATCCGCAGCCGGGCACCGACTTCGACGATGCGGTCGCGGTCGCGGGCGAAGCGCGCACGTTGCTGGAGGAGCTCGGCATCCGCGGCTTCCCGAAGACCTCCGGCGGGCGGGGCGTGCACATCTACGTGCGGATCGAGCCGCGCTGGACGTTCACCGACGTGCGCCACGCGGCGATTGGCTTCGGGCGCGAGCTGGAGCGGCGCATGCCCGGCCGCGTGACGACCAAGTGGTGGAAGGAGGAGCGCGGCGCGCGCATCTTCGTCGACTACAACCAGAACGCGCGCGACCGCACGATCGCCTCCGCCTACAGCCTGCGGCCGAAGCCGGGCGGCCCGGTGTCGGCGCCGGTCACGTGGGAGGAGCTGACGGAGGTGCAGCCGGAGGACTTCACGATCGCGACGATGCCGGCGCGCTTCGCCGCGGTCGGCGACCGCCATGCCGAGATCGACGACGTCGCGCACTCGCTGCAACCGCTGCTCGACCTCTACGCGGCCGACGAGCAGGGCGACATGCCGTATCCGCCCGACTATCCGAAGATGCCGGGCGAGCCGAAGCGCGTGCAGCCGTCGCGCGACCGCGACCGCAAGCCGTAAGCCGCAGCCGCCGCTACGGCGCCTGCGGCAGCCGCTTCGCGCCGCGCGCCGTGACCGGTCTCGACGGCGGTGGCACGACCGGGCCGATGTCGCCGTCGGGCGCCTCGTCGAGGTCGACGATCACCGGCGCGTGGTCGCTCGGCCCTCTGCCCTTGCGCGCCTTGCGGTCGACCCACGCCGCCTGCACGCGGTCGGCCACGCTGCCGCTCGCGAGGATCAGGTCGATCCGCATGCCGAGGTCCTGGTGGAACATGCCGGCGCGGTAGTCCCAGTAGGTGAAGACGCGCTCGCCCGGCCAGCGCTCGCGCACGACGTCGCGCAGGCCGAGCGCCTGCAGCTCGGCGAGCGCCGCGCGCTCTGGCGCGGTCACGTGCGTGTGGCCGATGTAGGCGGCCGGGTCGAAGACGTCGGCGTCGGTCGGGGCGATGTTGACGTCGCCGCAGACGACGGTCGCCTCCGGCCCCGCCGCGACCATCGCGCGCAGCGCGGCGAGCCAGGCGAGCTTGTAGCGGTAGTGCTCGGAGTCCGGCTCGCGCCCGTTCGGCACGTAGACGGAGACGACGCGGATCCCGCCGCAGGTCGCCGAGACGGCGCGCGCCTCCGGGTGCGGGAAGCCGGGCGCGCCGGCGATCCCCGTCACGACGTCCTCCAGCCCGACGCGCGAGAGGATCGCGACGCCGTTCCACTGCGCCTCGCCGTGCAGCGCGACCTCGTAGCCGCGCTCGCGCAGCTCCTCCCCGAGCAGTGCAGTGAACGCCTCGTCGGTCAGCTTTGTCTCTTGCAGGCAGACGACGTCCGGCCGGCGCTCGTCGAGCCACGGCAGCAGGCGCGGCACGCGCTGCTTGACCGAGTTGACGTTCCACGTCGCGATCCGCACGGCCCCAAGCTATCGCGTCGGGACGCGGGCGCCCGGTCCGCCCGCGCGCGCCGTTCAGACGCCGACGTCGAGCTCGTAGCCGGCGCTGCGCAGCGCCGCGAGCACGGCCTCCAGGTGCTCGCGTCCGCGCGTCTCGATCGTCAGCTCGACGCCCGACTCGCGCAGCGCCAGCTCGACGCCGTCGCGCACGTGCTCGACCGCGATCACGTTCGCGTTGGCGTTCGCGACCGCGGACAGCAGGTCGGCCAGCCCGCCGGGGCGGTCCGAGACGCGCGTGAAGATCCGCGCGCGGCGGCCGGCGCGCGTCTCCTCGTGCGCGGCGATCGACGCGAGCAGCCCGACGTCGACGTTGCCGCCGGACAGCAGCGCGACCGTCGTACCGGTCGGCGCGGGCGCGGTCACGTGCGACAGCAGCGCCGCGAGCGACGCCGCGCCAGCACCCTCGACGAGCAGCTTCGAGCGCTCCAGCAGCAGGATCATCGCTTCGGCGATCGCCTCCTCGTCGACGGTCACGACGTCGTCGTAGAGGCGTTCGATCAACGGCAACGTGACGGTGCCGGGCTGCTTGACCGCGATCCCGTCCGCGATCGTGCGGCCGACTGCCGGCACGGCCGGCCGGCCGTCGCTCGCAAGCGCCGCCGCGACCGGCGCGCACGCCGCCGCCTGCACGCCGATCAGCTCCACCTCCGGGCGGAGCTGGCGCAGCGCCAGGCCGACGCCGCTTGCCAGCCCGCCGCCGCCGATCGGCACGACGACGCGCCGCAGGTCGCCGACCGCCTGCGCGAGCTCGATCCCGACGCCCGCCTGGCCGGCGATCACGTCGGGATCGTCGAACGGGTGCACGAACGTCATGCCGTGCTCGGCGGCATGCGCCTGCGCGAGCGCGATGCAGTCGTCGACGGCCGTCCCGCGCTGGTGGACGACGGCGCCGAAGGCGCGCACCGCGTCGAGCTTCGAGACGGCCGCGTCGACCGGCATGAAGACGTCGCACGGGACGCCGAGATGCCGCGCCGCATACGCCAGCGACTGGCCGTGGTTGCCGGCGCTGCCGGCGACGACGCCGCGCTCGACGCCGTCGATCGCACGCAGCTTGTTGAGCGCGCCGCGCAGCTTGAAGGAGCCGGTGCGCTGCAGGCACTCGGCCTTGAACGCGACGGTCCCGCCGCAGCGCTTCGAGACGCTCGCCGACGTGAGGACCGGCGTCGTGCGCACGATCCCGGCCGACGCCGCGTGCGCGGCGTGCAGCCGCTCGAGCCGGAACGCCGGCTCGACGTCCACGATCGGCGCGCCGGTCATGCCTGCGAGTGAAGCAGATCGCGCGCAGCCGTCCGCGGAGAGGCTGTGACACGATCTCCCACCGCATGACCCCACCCCATCCGCATCGCGGTCCACACGAGCACGAACACGCTCATGCCCACGCCGAGCTCAGCCACGGACACGGACACGGGCACAGCCATGGCCTCGTCGACCCCTCGATCCAGCGCTCACGCGAGGGCGTGCGGGCGGTGCTGCTCGCGCTGCTGGTGCTCGGACTCGCCGCCGCCGCGCAGCTCGTCGTGTACGTCGCATCGGGCTCGGTCGCGCTGCTGGCCGACCTGATCCACAACGCCGGCGACGCGGCGACGGCGATCCCGCTGGGGATCGCGTTCCTGCTGCGCAGCCGGCGCGCAGAGCGGTGGGCGGGACTGGCGGTCGTCGCGGCGATCTTCGCCTCCGCCTGCGTCGCCGGGTTCGAGGCGATCGACCGGCTCGTGAACCCGCGGGACGTCCACCACCTCGCCGCGCTCGCCGTCGCCGGCGCGATCGGGTTCTCCGGCAATTGGCTCGCCGCGCTGATCCGCACCCGCGCCGGCCGCCGGCTCGACAGTCCCGCGCTGATCGCGGACGGCGCGCACGCGCGCGCAGACGCCTATGTCTCGCTCGCCGTGATCGCGAGCGCCGTCGTCGTCGCGGTCGGCGTCCCGATTGCCGACCCGCTGATCGGCCTCGCAATCACGCTCGTGATCCTGCGGATCACCTGGCACTCCTGGCAGACCGTCCGCGACGGCGCGCACACCCACGCTGGTCGCGTCTCGTGATCGACAGGAACACCACCAGCGCGAGGATCGCGGCGAGGAAGATGTAGCTCGTCTTCGTCGTGCCGAGCCCGAGCCCGCCGTAGGTCTTGTCGTGCTGGGACATGAAGTCCCCGATCGAGGCGCCGAGCGGCCGCGTGAGGATGTACGCCAGCCAGAACACCAGGATCGCGTTGAGCTTGAAGGCGTAGTGGGCGAAGGCGACGAGCGCGATCGCGCCGCCGAAGATCGCGATCGAGACGGCGTAGCCGAGGCTCGCCTTCTCCGCCACGAGATCGCCGGCGGCCGTGCCGAGCGCGAACGTGAAGAGGATCGCCAGCCAGTAGAACGCCTCGCGGCGCAGCACGAAGCGGCTCATAGGCACGTCGGGCACGTCGGTGAACCGCGCGGCCAAACGCGTCCCGCCCGGTATCGCCACTCGGCCGACCAGGTCCACGCTCACCTACCCACGCGAGGCCACCACCATGTTGGGCAGGTGCTGACCGGGCGGTCTCACCAGGTACACGCCCCCGCGCAGGGATCGCGCAGCAGTGGCGTCACAGCGACGGCGGTGCCGACGCGTGGCATCCTCGCAGCGCCCAGCCGCGAACTCCTCCACCGGCTCGGCGAGGCGGCGGGTGGTGCGCTCGCGTGCAGCGGCGAGCGCCGGGAAGGCGCAGCCAGTCTGCGCTTGCAGGCGCTCGAGCGGCGGCGCGGCGGGGGCGGGCATGGGCGGCGATGCTAGTGGCAGCCAACGAGCGAGGGGCCGACCTCGTGTGAGGCCGGCCCCTCGTCTTCCCCCTTCGTCGTCCCCGCGGGTGTTAGCGGCTGCGGTGGTGCCTCCTGGGCTTGGGGCACCCGGCAACCTGGAGCGCCTGGTCCACCTGGCGCACCTTCCCGTTCTGGCCGATGTAGTCGACCTGTGCCTTCTGACGTCTGCTCTTCGCCGAGCAGAGGTTCGTCGTCGCACCGATCGACGCCGTGCTCGGCCCGCCCAGCAACTTCAGCGTGAACGATCTGATCGGCACGTCCGGCGCCGCATTGAACGTCGTGCGCAAGAACGTGTTATGCACGATCGTGATCCGGCCGATCAGGTCAAACGCGACCTGGCCACGCAACGCCACGAACAGATCCGGGATCGCGTGCCCGTTCTTGACGAAGTACGCGGTGCCCTTCAATGGCTCTCTCAGCAGCGGCGTGGACGCCGTCGCCGAGCCCGCGATCGCATGCCCACACTTGCTGATGTCGTTCTCGAACTCCGTGCGCGTGCACGCATCATTGATCGTGTTCAACCGCGCGTTGATCGTCTTCGGCAGCGTCACCCGCACGAACCTCAGATTCGTCTGCCCCCGCTGCGGCATCGTCAACGTCGTGCTCAGCGGACTCGTCTGCCCGCTGCGCGTATGGCCCCTGCCACCGACACGCAGCACCATCCTCGGCTTGAGCCCAAGGCTGGCACAGTCGACCGCTTGGAAGCGATCCGAGACCGCCGCCCGGGTGCCTTCGGTCGAGGTGAGCGTGCCGGTGATTCTCTTCTCGGCACAGCTCGTCGGGTTCAAGAAGAACCCGGGCCGGTCAACGTTGACCCGCACGTCACGGACCTGCAGCGGGATGCCCTGCAGGATCGTCGGCAGCGGATCGCTGACGACTCTCACGCTCGCGTCATGCTTGTCGACGAACAGCGAGCTGAGCGTGACCACGGTGCCGAGATCGAACGGCCCGGCGACCGCCGGAACAACGATCGCGACACCGAACGGCGCACCCTTATAACCACTGGTCAGATACGCCCGCCCGTTCGTAATGAAGAACGGGTGCGTGCCCGCGCCGGCGCCGACCGTCACATCGCCGATCTTCGACCCGGCCGGGCAGCTATCGCTTCTCGCCGCCGCGATCGAGCAGAGATCGACGTTGGCGATCCGGCCGGTGAGGCCGGGCGCCAGGTTGACGGTCACCGCACTGAGCTCCTGATCGAGATCATCGCGGGTAAAGCGCATCTGCAACGACGACGAGCTGCCAGCGCTGTTCGACGCGGTACCGACGTCGAACGTCGGCGTGAACTTCGGCGCCGGACAGCCGCTGACGTCGAACGAGCTGGTCGTATCCACAACCGCCCCGTTCCACCCGGTCAACACCGCGTTCGTCGTCTGCGTCCCGCACTGACGCGGCGTGACCAGCTGCGCCCACGGACCACCGTCGAACTCCAGATGGAGGTTCGTAAACGGCGTCTGTGGGTTGTCGTCGAACGTCGTCGTCAGCTGGCCCGTGATCGGGTCAGCTTCGACTCTGCCGGCGAGCTTGATCACCACGCCCGAACCTTCCGCCACGAGGTAGATCGACAACAGCGTGCCGAATGGGTTGTCATGCGGCGCCGCCAGATAGATCCCACCCTCCAGCGGGTCTCTCAGCAGCGGCGTCGTGACGCTCACCGAGCCGATCTTCGATGCGACCGGGCACTCCGCCGACAGGGCGTCGTACAAATGAATCTGCGCCGACGAGCACGCCTGCAACCCATCAGCCGCAGACGGATTCACCCGCACACCGACCGGCAACGTCACCACGGCCGATCTCACATCCGCCTCAGCGATCTGCCCCGGATCGTTCGACTGCGGCATGCTGAGATCGAACGCAAACCCGGTCGGAGTGTTAGGCGTGTGCTCGGCCGGTTGACCCTCGAGCGTCGGATCGAACGGGACGCGATCGCACCCCGTCAACTCCTGATCAGGCCCCCGATCCCCCGGCGCCGCCGGATAGAAGGGCGCGACGTGATTTCTGAACGACGCCGTCGAGAAGACCCCGGGGTTCAACCACGAGTCAGCGCTGACAACGGTCTCCAGGCCGACGCCGGGGGCCGTGCACGAGGTTGGGTTGCGGATGAACGCGGTCAGCGCGCCGCCCGATGGACAGGAGGGACCGCCGAGCCCCGGCGGGGGACTGTCGAAACAGGCGCGTTCCCCGTCGTGTGCCGAATCAGCAGGCACACCCCACAGCGCGAAGGAGGTGCCCGCGATTGGAATCGCCTCCGAGATGTCCTTCGACTTGAAGGTGATGCCGTAATCCCCACCACTGCGAACCGTCGCGTCAAGGATCACCATCGTTCCACCGACGTTGAAGCCCAAGCGCGCAGGAGCATTATCCGGCGGATCCATGTTGAAGACCGGGAACGGACCGAACATGGGCTGACTGAGCGGGAAGTTGTTGGTCCGCACCAGGACGGTCCCCACCTGTGAGCTCGGTGGGCATCGCGTCTCCGAGGCGATTCTGCCGCGCCCCACGAGTTGTGTGGCGGAACACGTGGGCACCGACGTCGGATCGCCAACAAGACCCGGCGGAAGGTCAACGGTGACATCTTTGACCGGCTCCACGGGCCATGCCGCGCCCGCAACCGGAACAGGGTTCGTATACGTATTGAAGTCCACGCTGACTCCATCCAACGCGGGATGGGCGCCTGCTTGTGTCACCAGGTTGCCATTCAGATCGGTCGCCTGCCCGTCCACCGTGTCCAAACCGAATCTCGGTGGCCCCACCACGATTCTTGTGGGGTCGACCGTGTTCGCGGCCGACAAGCCACCTCCACTGACCGCGAATGAGCTCGTGAGCGTACCGCTCGCACCAGAGTCAGCTCTCACCGTGAGTCGCAACAGCTGATAGAAGGTCGCCGGAAGACTCGCCGTGTTAACGCATCTGACATCGCCAGCCCCGGCGACTGGCGAAACGCCGTCCCCAGCCGTGCAATCGACAGTGACAGGCTGCGTCCCGACATCATCCTTTGGATCGACGTACAGCGTCGCCGCCACCGCCGTGAGGCCTCTTGGCAAGGTCCCGGTCAGGTCGATCTCGCTTCCGTCGGTGGCAGCGCTGCCAGTGTTCGTCGCCTGGACAAGATACTCAAAGGTCTCGCCCGGGGCGACGCTGCTGTCGGCCAATGAGTCGAGGCGCCATGCCTGGGCGGCGCCTGCTGAGCCAGAGAGCCCCAGCAGCATCACGCTTGCAAGCGCCAGCCAGCCGACCCACGCCGCCGCCACGCGGCGCCCGGATCTGTGATCGACGTCACTCATGTATCGCCTCGTCATGCTTGTTTTGGTGATATAAATTGCGTGTATGACGTGTCTCATTGATTCACGAACTCGTTACTTGGCGCTAGCGCGCCGGTTAGCGCCGGCGCTTCTTCTTGACGCAACGAACCTTGCCGTGAACCTTGCGACGGGCGGTCCCGTGCTTGCATCGCTTGCGCACGGCGCGCTTTGCTCTGAGCTTCTCGTGAGCATTGCCGGTACCGTGGACCGACTGACTCGCCGGCGCGGACGCCTCTGGTGCAGGCGCCCGAGTTCCTTGACACGCCCCGCCCGAGCACGCCGCCAGAGCCGGAGGCGGCTCAGGGAACCCTCCGCCGATACGGGCGTCATAGAGGTCGTACTCGTTATCTCTGTCCCAGCCGACGAGCCTCTGTCGCGTGGCAAAGAACACGTCACGACCATCAGCACTCGAGTCGAGATACCAGGAATCGGCCGGGTCCTTGCCCGTCGAGATGAGTGAAACGGTATGCGTTGCGACGTCGTACTCGTACGCGTCCTCTCTGCCGTTCGTGTCTTGCGGCACCAGCGGATCGGCGGTGCTGAAAAACACCCTCGCACCATCGTCAGTGATGCCCCGGTTCACGTACGTGGTGACACGCGCCCCCCCGTTCAAATCCCCGCCGGCCACAACCGCCTCGCTCGTTGCGGGCGCACCGATTGGGTTACATGATGCGCACGCCACCGCTCCAGAGCTCGCGTTGTAAACGTAAAGCTCGTGACAGGGGAAGTTGTCCGCGCACACGCCGTGGTTATATCCACCGAACGCCGAGCTATCATCGGTACTGAACAGCAAGGTCCGCCCGTCGGGGGTAACGCGTGCTTGGCGCAGCGATGCGCCGTAGTTGAAGATCGTCGTCAGATCCTCAGAGACGACAGTCCCCGATGGCCCGATGTCGTGCAATGCCCCATTATGCCACTGGCGCAGCACGCCGCCTGACGAGAAATACACATAGTCCGCCGAATCACTCAGGCCCCAAATCCCGTCCGCATCCGTGCCCGGCGGATTGATCAGTGTCAAGTTATCAGGCGCCGAATCCGGTTTGGTCAGGTCGTACATATAAATGTTGCGGACTCCAGGTGTCGCGTCATCAGTGAGCGCCTGTTTCGTCGAGAAAAACACACGCTCGCCGTTCGCGCTCGCGTCCAGATACCACGCAGGCGAATACGTGTCTGCAGCCGTACGCTCTGATCTATTGAGGAGGATCGTTTGGCTGTGATCGACGCGGGCGTACACGTTCCCATTCGCCAACCCCGACTGCTGGCCAAGGAACACCAGCTGTCCAAAAAGATTCGTTGGGTCGATGTCGCTGAACGTTCCGCCTGCGGCATCGGTCGGCTGCACGAAGAAGGTGCGGCTGTGCCCATCCGATCCATCTGACACCACGTGTGGGGTGTAGTTTGTATAGCGTGCGCCCGTGCCGGAAAGCGACATGTCCGCAGCACTCCCATCAGGCAGCACCCCCGCCAGCCGCAGTTCGCCTCTGTCCCACTCATAGACATGCGGCACACAGAAGAAGGGAGACGGAGGTGGAAGCACCGGGTTCGCGGCCCCGCACTTGGGATCCTGCGCAGGCGTGTCTGAAGTGAGTACCTGGATCGACTCGAAGACGATGTGCTCCATATCGGGCGATGTCGCGGCGAGCGCCGGTGAGAACGGCGCAATCAGCGACGAGGTCCCCTGGACCGGAGCCAGCGGCGTCCCGCCGCTGGCACACAGCGGACAGTGTGTCACCAGGTCGTAGCTTCCCACCCCGGGACTCCGAAGGTCGGTCCGCCGATACAGATTGATAACCGCGCTGACATACGGATCATCAGTGAGGGGTCTCGTCGCCATCAATACGCCCCGATTGAAGTCGGGTGAGAATGCGTTGTCGTAAAACGTGTCGGCGCCTGCCGCACTGAGCTTCAGCGATCCAGCGTCACCTTTCGGGGTGATGGCGTGAGACCGCCAACCGTCTGATCCGCGCACCGCCATGTGCTCCACCGTCACGCCGGTACCAAGGGCGTCTCCGAATGGGACCAAGGAGTCGAACTCGACCGCATTGCCATCGAGCGCCGCACGAGTTCGCGGGGTGAAGGGCATCACGTCCCCGCCGTTCTTGTCCGGCGGAGACACGAGCTCGTAGGCGCGCCCGGATGGTCCTGAGCTAGCGTCTGCTCGCGCTGCAGCAAAAACGGTGCCAATCGTCAGAAGTCCCACGAAAGCCAGCAGCCGCAGCGCGCGCCATGAAGGCGTCGACGTCTTCAGCACTTCGCTCCTCCTCTTTTTGGTGCGTCGGAACCACGATAAACGGTTCTGGCTCTCGTCGCAACTGCACGGGTGTGCCTTAGACGCCACAGAGCCTGACGAACGGCACATCTGTCGCCATCGAATTCGCGCCCCGCTTGCAAGCGCACCGGCTTTTGGTAAGATGCAACGTGTGTGTCCGCACGTGTTCCGACCGAACGGGCGCACGCTGGAGCTTTCTCCGAGAGAAGGGGGTGTACGCCAGAGGGCCACGCCGAATGGCGTCTCCGGCCCAATACAACGAATCACCTTGATGTGCAATCGACTACTGGAGATGTAATGCACACACGTAGCAAGCTCATTCTCATTGGCCTCGGCGCCGCGCTCATCATGGTGGTGGGCATCGGGTCCGCCTCTGCAGGCCGCTTGAGCCTCAGCCATGGTGAATTAACGCAGCTTCGTTGGGCCGCTCTCAGATTCCAGCTTCTCGGCATTACCGGGGCCGAATGCCCGGTCACGCTCGAATCGAGCTTCCACACACAGACGATCACCAAGACCGTTGGCACACTAATCGGCTATGTCACTAGGGCAAGCCTCGGCAGGTGCATAACGGGCAGCGCCACTATCCTATCGGAAACCCTTCCGTGGCACATACAGTACGGTGGGTTCAGCGAATCCCTACCTAGGCCGAAGCCGATCCAAAACCTCGTCGGTGCCTCTTTCAGAATCAGTAACTCATTCATCGGAAGCTGCCTAGCGACGACAGAAGCCAACAGGCCAGGCGTAGGAATAGCGGAACCAACGTATGAAGCTGGCGGTAATGGAATTATCGAAAGACTCAGAGTTGATGAAACCAAGAGGATATTCTGCAATAACCTCGGGGAAGGCAGCTTTGCAGGCTCCGCCGTGGTAGTCGAATCTAGGGGCGGCAGAAACGTATTAATAAGACTAATATAGCCGTAGCCGCTACAGTCCTGGGGCCGCCGAACTCGGCGGCCCCTTAGTTTCTACATGGTGCGCCCAAGGCGGACGGCGTATAGCGATAGGCCCGTACGGCCGTCAGGAGGATTCAGTCCATGGAGATCGGGTACAGATCTACTCTCGTGGGACTTGCGGCAGCCGTCCTCATGGCCGCCTGCGTAGGCTCCGCAACTGCGGGCCGCCTGAGCTTGAGCCATGGGTCATTAGTTAGGGCCACATGGGCAGCACTAAGGTTTCAGCTTCTCGGCATCACCGGAGCAGAATGTCCCGTGACACTCGAAGCTAGCTACCATAGCACGACATCGGCCAAGGTCGTAGGAACCCTATCGGGCTACATGACCAGAGCGCTGCTGGGTAGGTGCATAACAGGAAGCGCAACCATCCTGTCCGAAACGTTGCCGTGGCACATTCAATATGGTGGTTTCAACGAAACTCTACCCAGGCCGAGACCTATACTCAATCTTGTAGGATCTTCTTGGAAGATAAGTAACGCTCTGACAGGCTCGTGCGTAGCCAGGACGACCAGCATGGAACCATCGACGGCGATAGCTGAACCGACGTATGAAGCTGGCGGTAACGGAATCATTGAAAGGATAAGAACCGACGAAATTAGGAGGATAGAATGCGTCCCCCTCGGCAGGGGCAACCTAGCCGGGTCTGCGGCCGTCACTGAATCGCCAGGCGGCGCTAGAAATGTGTTACTCAGACTAATATAGCTATGGCCGGCGGTCCTCCCGGGTGGGCGGGTCCGTGCGGTCACGGGGAGGGTCTTAGCCCGCATCCCCCGACCCCCAACAGCCCACGTTTGTCCAACGCCGCGGCGGTCTGGGCATGAAGTTGCACGAGTGCAGCTGAGGAGCGCAAACGCGGACTGCACAACCCCCCGCCCAAGCCCACCACGCCGCGGGAGCCCGCATGGAAGCGCAGAACGAACCGGCGCATCGGCACGTCAGGCACGTCGGTGAACCGTGCGGCCAACCGCGTGCCGCCGGGTATCGTCACTCTCCCGACCAGGTCCACGCTCACCTGACCCCGCAACGCCACCACCATGTTGGGCAGGTGCTGACCGGGCGGTCTCACGAGGTATACGCCTCCGCGGAGGGGTTCACGAAGCAACGGCTCACTGCGACCGCGGTGCCGACTCGCGCGTCCTCGCAGCGCCCGGCGTGGAACTCCTCCGGCGAGCAGGCGTCTTCCACCACTGGGACTTGGGCGCTGATCCCCACCGGCCGGGTCACGCTCACGCTGCGGATCCCCGCTTCGCCCGGCCGCTGCGTCAACACCGCCGTCAATGGCGTCGAGGACAGCGCGCGCGTGTGCGGCCGCGCGCCCCGACGAACAGGCGCAGTCTCGGCGCGAATGGCAGCCGACCGCAGTAGCCGACTTGGAACCGCGCCGACGACCCCACGGCCCGGCCCGCCACCGACTCCACAACGCCGCGCACCTGCTTCGGCCCGCACGCCGTTGGCAGCACCATGAACCCGGGATGATCAACGGCGACGCGGATGTCGCACAACTGCAAGGGAATCCCCTGCAACACAGAAGGCAGTGGATCGGTCACCGCGCGCAATGCCGCCGTGTGCCGATCGACGAACACCGCCGCGCGCACGACCACCGTCCCCAGGTCGAACGGTCCGGCGATCGCCGGCACCACCACGGACAGCCCGAACGGCGCGCCGCCGTACGGCCCCGTCACGTACACGCGGCCGCCGCCGACCCAGAACGGCAGCGGGCCCGCCCCCACCCCCGCCATCGCACTCCCGATCAACGAACCGGACGGGCACGTCCCAGCCGCCGCATCCGCGTCCGCGCACAACACCACGTCCGCCAGCCGCCCCAGCAGCCCACGGGGCAGCCGCACCGTCACCCGCCGCAACTCCTCGTCCGCATCCGTCCGCATCACCCGCAACAAGAACGGCGAGCTGCCACCCACCACCGGACTCTCGACCCCCGCCGCGAACCCCGGCACGAACGGCCGCGCGCCCGCGGGGAAGCACCCGGAACCAACGTCGAACGACGCGTGCTCGCCAACGGTTCGCCGTCCGCCCCACCCGGCAGCGAGAACGCACTCGTCACGACGCCGGACGCGTCACCCGCAACAGCCACGTCGAGCGTCATCGTCGCAAGCCCGCCGGCCGCAGCGCGCGGTCGGTTGGCGGCAGCGCGAACTGCTTCGCGAGGAACGGTGCGATCTGCGATGGATCTCCACGCCGTCGAGCAGCGCTGCACGCTCGGTGAGCCGGCGGGCGGTGCGCTCACGTGCGGCGGCAAGCGCCGGGAAGGCGCGGCCGGTCTCGTGCTGCAGGCGCTCGAGCGGCGGCGCGGTGGAGGACCTCGCGCACCGCAAGCTCGGGATGAGCGCCGTCCGTCGCATCCGCTCGCGCTTCAACCTCCCTGAGGACGAGGCCATCGCCCTGGGCGTCAGAGCCGTACATGACGTCCGCCGCCAGGCGTGACGCGACTCGTCATCGACGCCAGCGCGCTGCTGTCGGGCATCGTCGCCACCGACCCAAGCCCACCCGCACGACTCGTCGACGCGCTATTCGACGGACACTTCGAGTCCGTCGTCTGCCCGCGACTCGTGGGTCTCACGGGGCTCTTCTCTATAGCGGGGGCGGGGTGTGGACAGAAATCCCCTACCGCGTATCGGGTCGTCGCGATTCAGGAGCTGTCGTAGTCGACGGGCGCTGCACTCGGCGCCAGCATCGCGTGCCCAATCCCTGGCCGCATCAGGTCAAGAGGCGGAGAAGGTGCTCGGCGATCACGCTGGGGGTGGGTGGGCAGCCGGGGATGCGGAGATGGACGGGCAGGATCTGGTCGAGCGGCGGCGCGTGCTCGGCTGGGCTGCCGATCCGGTTGCGGCCGAGCGCACAGTCCCCGAGCGCGGCGACGCGGCGCGGTTCGGGCATCGCGTCGTAGGCGGCGCGGAGTGCCCCGGCCATGCGGGTGGTGATGGTGCCTGTGACGAGCAGGACGTCTGCGTGGCGGGGCGAGGCGACGATTTGGAGGCCGTGGCGTTCGAGGTCGTAGTCGGGGCCGGCGGTCGCGGTCAGCTCGTGCTCGCAGGCGTTGCAGGAGCCGGCATCGACGTGGCGCAGCGCGAGCGAGCCGCGGCACGCAGGCGCCGGGAGCGCGATGCGGCGGCGCTGGCGTTGGAGCTGGTGCAGGAGGACGAACACGCGAGTGTGGTTCAGCGGTCGACGCAGGCGTAGCAGAGCTCGAAGCTCTTGTTGATGAGCGGGAAGTCGGGCAGCAGCTCGCCGGCGACGGCGCGGGCGAGGATGGGCCAGTTGGCGTACGAGCCGGTGCGCAGTCGCATGGTGGCGAGGCGGTCGGTGTTCGCGTCGAGCTCGATCAGGCAGAGCGTCGCGCCGCGAGGGCTCTCGACACGGCTTGCGCCGACGGTGCCACGGCAGCCGGCGGGTGGTGCCGCGGCGGGCCGGAGCGGTCGGCTCAGAAGGTCGACGAGGATGCCGAAGCTTGCGGTCAGCTCGGCGCCGCGGACCTCGACGCGCGCAGCGACGTCCCCGGTCGGCTCGTCGGGTGTGGCCGGTGCGAAGCCGTCGTAGTGCAGGCGCGGGCTGTGGCGGCGGACGTCCTGCGCGATGCCGCAGGCGCGTGCGGCCGGACCGGTCGCGCCGAGCTTGGCGGCGGTCGACGGCGTGACGCCGCCGCAGCCGCTGAAGCGCTCCTGCGCTGAGTGGGAGAACTGGACCTGGCGCCATGCGCGGTGGTAGTCGTCGCGGAGCTGCCCGAGCGTGGCGAGCGCCGTGCGCGCGGTGGCGCGGTCGATCGTCAGGTCGCTGTGGGCGATCGCGATCGTGTCGAACAGGAAGCGGTGGCCGGTGAGGGTCGCGTTGAGTCGGTGTGCGCGCTCCTTGAGGGCGGCGAAGGCCATCGTGCCGGCGCCGAGGCCGACGCCGGCGCAGATCGCGGCGATGTCGCCGAGGTGGTTGTAGAGGCGCTCGAGCTCGAGCAGCAGCGTGCGCGCGCGGCGCAGGTCGTCGTCGGGCCAGAGGCCGGCGGCGCACTCCCATGCTTGCGCGAACGCGACGCTGTTCGCGATCGTGCATGCCCCGCACGCCCGTGCGAGCTGTGCGAGCGCCGTGCTGGGCGGTTCGCCCTCGACGGCCTGCTCGAGTCCGCGGTGCTTGTAGAAGAGCTGCGGGTCGAGCTGCAGGATGCGCTCGCCGACGACGTGGAAGCGGAAGTGGCCGGACTCGATGACGCCGGCGTGGATCGGGCCGACGGCGACCTGGTGGGTGTCGCGGCCGTGCACCGGTGTGGTCCAGTCGGCGAGCTGGTCGGGGTGGCGCAGCAGCGGGCGCAGCGGGTCGTGGCCGGCGAAGCGGATCCCGTGTCGGTCATGCGCCTCGCGCTCGTCCCATTGCGCCGCGGGCGCGTGGGCGATCAGCGTCGGCAACCGCCCGGATGGTTCGTGGCCGTCGAGCAGCAGCAGGCGGTCCTCGCGCGCGAGGACCACGCGGGCACGAGCGCCGCCGTCCGGGAGCGGACGAGCGTCGAGGCCGGCGAAGTGCCAGCCGGCGGCGAGCGCCTCGGCGGCGCGGCGCTCCCAGGCTGCCGCGGACGGGAGCGTCTCGGCTGTCAGCTCGCGAGCGAGCACGTGACCGGTGGCGGTCATGGGAGCCCTGCGGCAAGGCGTGTGACGAGCTGCGCGTGCGGGAGCGCGAGCGCGCCGGCCGACAGTGCGGCGAGCGCGACGGCGACGCCGATCGTCAGCGCCGCGAGTCGCGGCGAGCGGCGACCAACGACTGTCTCGCAGCGTGCGGGCGTCTCGGCGGCGAGCGCCTCGATCAGTGCGTGCGCGAGTCCGAGGAAGCCGAGTGCGAGCAGCATCGCGGCGGCGATCGTGACGGCGAGATGGCCGGTCGCGATCCCGCCGGCGAGGATCAGCAGCTCGCTGAAGAACAGCGGCGCGGGCGGCATCCCGCCGAGCGTCGCGAGGCTCAGCCCGACCGCGCTCGCGGCGGCCGGGCTGGTCGCGTGCAGACCGGCGGCAGGGCTGCGTGCGAGGACGGGGTCGGCGGCGAGCAACGGGATGGTGGCGGTGAACCCGAGTGCCTTCGCGAGCGCGTGGCCGGCGAGGTGGACGATCACGCCGGCGATCGCGAGCGGGCCGCCGAAGCCGATCCCGAGCGCGAGCACGCCCATGTGCTCGAGGCTTGAGTAGGCGAGCAGTCGCTTGAGCGCCATCGGGCGCCACAGGAACGGCACCGCGACCGCGAGCGAGACGAGCCCGAACGCGAGTAGCAGCGTGCGCACCGTGCCGGCGGCGCTGCTCGGCGCGAGCGCGGTCTGCACGCGCCAGGCGACGAGCACGACCGTCGGGAGCAGCGCCGCCGAGAGCAGGGCGCTGACCGGCGGCGGCGCCTCGCTGTGCGCGTCCGGCAGCCAGTTGTGCACGGGCGCCCAGCCGGCCTTCGCGGCCAGGCCGCCCAGCAGGAGGACGGCTGCGAGGGTTGCAGTGGCCGGGTCGAGCATGTGCGCGCCGGCGTGGATCGCCGCCCAGTCGAGCGTGTGCAGCGAGCCGCTCCCGTCGCCGAGCGCGGCGTAGAGCACGACGATGCCGAGCAGCGCGATCGTCAGCCCGAACGTCGTCAGGATCAGGTACTTCCAGCCGGCCTCCAGCGCGCGACGTCTGCCGCTCGATGCGACGAGCAGCGCGGAGGCCGCGGTCGTGGACTCGACGAGCAGCCACGCGACGGCGAGGTTGGCGGCGAGCGGGACGATCAGCAGTGCGCCCCAGAACAGCAGGAACGCGACGTGGATCACGCGATGTGAGCGGCCGCGGTCGTCGCCGCCGAGCAGGCCCGGGCGGGTGTCGCGCAGGTGGACCGGCAGCGTCAGCGCGCTCAGCAGCCCGATCGCGGCGATCACGAGCAGGAAGACGCCGGCCGCCGCGTCCGCCAGGTACCAGGCGCCGGGGGCGGGTGCGACCGGGTCGAGCAGGATCCGCAGTGCGAGCACGGTCGCGACGCCGGCCGTCGCGACAGAAGCCGTCGTGGCGATCCGCGCGGTCGTGCGCGGCGCGGCCGGCAGCGCGCACAGCAGCGCGCCGACGAGCGGGATCGCGAGGGTCGCGAGTGCGAGCGCCTCAGTCACGCAAGCTCTCCAGCAGGCCGCTGTCGCCGCTGCCGAGTCGCGCGTGGATCCGCGTTCCCAGCAGCGCGACGACCGCCACGGTCACGATCAGGTCGCAGCAGAGCCCCAGCTCGATCGCGCCGGGCATCCCGCCGGCGATCGTGAGGCTCGCGAGGTAGACGCCGTTCTCGGCCACGAGCACGCCGATCGCCTGGAAGACGACCGGCCGCCGCAGCGCCGCGATGGCGAGTCCGAGCACGACGAGCGCAACCGCCGCGCGTGCGGCCCCAGCAGGCGTGAGCCCGAGCGGCGGCGCGAGCGCGACCGTGCCGAGCACGACCGCGACCGTCGCGACGAGGCGGCCGAGCGCGAACCGCTCGGCGGCGAGGCGACGCGGCTCGCGCGTGAGCGCGGTGACGCGCGCGAGCACGAGCGGCAAGGCGATCCCGCGCGCGATCAACACGACCGCGGGCAGCAGGAGCGCCCCGGCGCCGCGGGCTTCGTGCAGCGCGAGCGCGCCGAGCAGCAGCGACTGCGCGGCGAGCAGCGCGATCGCGGCCGAGCGGCGCCGCGCGACGACGATCGCGAACCCGAGCGCGACGAGCGCCCACGGCAGCGGCCCGCTCATCCGCCGCCCCCGACGAGCAGGCTGCCCAGGCCGATCAGCGCGAGCGCGCCGGCGCCGGCGAGGAAGACCGGCACGCGCAGCAGTCGCATCTTCGCCAGCACCGACTCCGTGACCGCCAACGCCACGACGAGCAGCACGAGCGCGGCGGCAAGGAGTGCGAGGCGCACGACGAACGAGCCCGTGCTCGGCGCCATCAACCCGACGCCGAGGAGCGCGAGCAGCCACAGCCGTGCGGTCGCGGCCCACTGCAGGCAGGCGAGCTCGCGGCCGGCGTACTCGAGCAGCGGACCCTCGTGGATCATCGTCAGCTCCAGGTGCGTGTCCGGGTTGTCAACCGGCTGGCGACCCGCCTCCGCAAGCGCGACGAGCGCGAACGCGAGCGCCGCGCACCAATGCGCCGGCTCGCCCCACGCCGACGGCGCCGAGCCGGCCGCGGCCATCGCGACGAGGTCGCTGCTCGGACCCGCGCCGAGCATCACGAGCAGCAGCGCGAGCAGCAGCACCGCCTCCGCGAAGACGGCGATCGTCAGGTCGCGGCTGGCGCCCATCAGCGCGAACCCGCTGCCGGTATCCCATGCCGCCAGCGCCATGACGAAGCGTCCGAGCGCGAGCAGGCCGAGCAGCAGCAGCGCGTCGTGCCCGAGACCCCAGCCGGCCGCGCGCCCCGCGACCGGCACGAGCAGCAGCGCGAGGAGCGTGCTGGCGAGAACGAGCGGCGGCGCGAGCGCGTAGAGCGCCGAGACGCCGGCAGGCGCGACGCCGCTCTTGCCCCACAGGCGCCGCAGGTCGCGGTAGGGCTGCAGCGGCGAGGGGCCGCGACGGCCCTGCAACCGACTCTTGAGTCGGTTGACGCTGCCGGCGAACAGTGGTGCGAGCGCCGCGCCTGTCAGCTGCAGTGCCCCGATTCCGATCGCGCTCATCAGGTCCACCCCGTGCGCGCGAGTGCGAGCAGCAGCACGAGGACGCCGAGCAGGTAGCCGAGGTACGCACGCACGCTGCCGCTCTGCAGTCGTCGCGCAAGCATGGCGCCGTGCAGCGCGATCCGGTGCACGGGGGCGTAGAGCCATGCGTCGAACAGGTGCGGCACCTCGGCGGTGTGCGCGACCTGCTGCACGACGCCGTGGCGCATCTCCGTGCTCACCTCGCGGCGAGGACGGAAGCCCGTCGCGAGCATGAGGCGCAACGGCTTGGTGAAGCCAGCCGGCGTCCACGCGAGCGCCGGCTCGACACGCTGCCCGCACGCCCACGCCGGCCGTTGCGCCGCGCGCGGACCGCGAATCGCACGCCGCACGGCGACGGTGAGCGCCGCGAGCGCGACGACGATCCCCACCATCGGCAGGCCGCCGGTCGAGGGCAGCGACAGCCCCATGCCGCCGGGCACGGCCCGGTCCCCGCCGGGCGACAGGCGGGCCAGCAGCGGCACGAGCACGCCGGCCGAGAGTCCGCCGAGAACGGTCAGCCCGGCGAGCAGCGCGAGCGCCGCCCGCGTCGCACGCGGCTGCTCCACCGCTGACGCGGCCGCGTCGCTGCGGGGCGCGCCGAGCAGCACGAGCCCCGCGACCTTCACAAAGCAGAAGACCGCCAGCGCGGCCGTCGCGGCGAGGCCCGCGGCGGCGAGCGCGCCCACGAGGGCGACCCCGGCGCCGGGCTCGTAGGCGACGTGCAGCAGCGCCTGCAGGGTCAGCCACTCCGAGACGAACACGCCGGACGGCACGACCCCCGCGATCCCCGCGCAGCCGGCCAGGAACGCCCACCCGCTCCACGGCATCCGCGCCAGCAGACCGCCGAGACGGTCGAGCTCAAGCCCGCCGCCGGTCCCGCGCGCGAACGCGCCCGCGCCGAGGAACAGCAGCGCCTTCGCGACCGCATGCCCCGCGACGTGCAAGAGCGCGGCCGCGAACGCCAGCGCGCTCCACGTGCCCGGCCCCGTGTCGCCGGCGGCGAGCAGGAGCGAGGCGCCGAGCGCGAGCGCGACGATCCCGACGTGCTCGATCGTCGAGAACGCCAGCAGCCGCTTGAGCTCGCGCTGCACGAGCGCGTAGAGGATGCCGCCCAGCGCCGAGAGCAGCCCGAGCGCGAGCAGCACGAGCCCGACCCAGCGCGGCGCGGGCGCGTCCCACCAGAACAGCACGCGGATCAGGCCGTACAGCGCGACCTTCACCATCACGCCCGACATCAGCGCCGACAGCTGCGCCGGCGCGACCGGGTGCGCGCGCGGCAGCCACGCGTGCAACGGCATCAGCCCCGCCTTCGTCCCGAACCCGACCAGCGCCGCCACCGCGACCAACGCCTGCAAGCCGCCGCTCGACGCAGCGCCGCCGATCGCCCACGCGTGCGCGAGCACGAGCAGCGCCACCCACACGCCGACGCCGCCGAGGTGCGTGATCGCGAGATAGACGAACACCGCGCGCCGCACGGGCGCCTCGCGCCGCGCGAGCAGGATCGCGCTTGCGGGGATCAACGTCATCAGCTCCCAGCCCGCCAGGAACGTCACGACATCCCGCGCCGCCAGCACGAGCAGCAGCGCCAGCACGAACGCGACCGTCAGCGCGTCGAGCAACCGCCGGTGCGGCGTCCCACGCGGCGCGTCGCGCGCGAACAGCAGCGCCGGCACCGCGCCCAGCGCCACCACCAGCATGAAGAACACGCTCAGGCCGTCCAGCCCGAGCACCGGCGACCCAACGCCCCCTGGACCGGCCATCACGCGGGCAACGGGGGACGTCCGCGATCAGGCACGTCAGCGATCACCCAGGACGGTCACGACGTGCAACAATAACAAAAGCTTTTCAGTCTTGAATCTTAGGAGAATCAAAGGTATGACGGACGCGACGAGCACCCTCAGCTACGACCAACGACTCGCGCGCGCCGTGCTCGACGGCGACACGAACGCCGACCAGGCCGCCCAGACGCTGTTCGAACGCCACAGCCCGAACACGCTCACGCAAGCCGTCGACCTCGTCGCGCCCTACGGCCCCGTCCCGCCCGGGATCGTCGACCGCATCAGCCACGCCTACGACATCTACCGCCACGCGCGCGACATGCCGTGCGACTGATGCCACCGCGGAGGCAGATCGACCGCCAGCTGTCGAGTATCGTCGAGCCGTGCCCACCCGCAAGCCCACCGCACCCGTGATCGAGCCCGACAGCCAGTCGCCGATCTACCGCCTCAAGGCCGACTTCTTCCGCCTCCTCGGACACCCCGTCCGCGTCCGCGTGCTCGAGCTGCTGCACGACGGCGAGCAGACCGTCGGCGACCTCCAAGCGGCACTCGACCTCGACTCCGGCGGCACCTCCCAGCACCTCACCACGATGCGCCGCCAAGGCATCCTCGAGAGCCGCAAAGCCGGCACCAACGTCTACTACCGCGTCAAAGACCCACGCACCTTCCAGCTCCTCGCGGTCGCCCGCGAGATCCTCACCACCCAACTCGAAGAGACCCGCACCCTCCTCGGCGACCTCACGGCCGCGCCGACCACGGCACGCAAGGCGCGGCGCTACTAGAGGCTTGATGTGGGTTAGCGTCCGTCGTAGGCGGCGAGGGCGCGGGGTGGGCGGCCGAGAAGGGTGTTGAGGTAGATGCCGATCGTGAGTGCGAGGAGGCGCTGAGCGATGCGCGCGACGAGGCCGCCGATCGTTTTGGCGAGGTGGTCTTGGAGGCCCATCTGGCGCTTGAGCGTTGCGAAGACCGACTCGATCACGAGCCGGATGCGGGCTTTGGCGATCTCGGCCGTGGGGCGCTGGGAGACCTTGTGCTTGGCCGGGGTGATGAGCTGGACCCCGATCAGCTCCATGGAGGCCAGGTACTCGCGGCCCCAGAACCCGCCGTCGGCGAACAAGATGCTGGCGGGGTGCGCGGCGGCGAGCTCCAGCACCGTGTCGCGTTCTTGGCCGGTCTTCGGTCCGACGAGGTCGTAGCCGACCGGGACGCCCTTGTGGTCGGCGAGCAGCACGAATCGCATGCCCCACACGAACTGGCTCTTGGACGGGCAATACCCGAAGGAGGCGTGCCCAGCGAACTCGCTCTTGGATGCGCAGCCGGGGTAGTTCGCGCACGCGATCAACGTGCCGTCAGCGAGCCGGATACGGCCCTCGGCGATCAGCTCGGCGAGCATCAGTTGCACCGTCGTGATCCACGGTGTCAACCTGCGCAGACGGCGGTTGTACTGCGTCTGATCCGGCAAGTCGGGAAAGAACCCCGGCAGCAACCGACCAATGGTCCCCAAGAAGCGCCGGTCGGAGACCGTGCCCATGACCGCTTGGGCAACGGCGAGCGCCACGACCTCCTCGTCGGTCACCTTCCCCGCGGGTCCCGGCCGAGCGATCCGAAACGTCGAGGCGAACACGTAGGCTGCGATAACGAGGGTCTCCAGCGACGCGCACATCTCGTGCTCCAATCACGAGGTTGCAGAGCTGGAGACCCTCTTCTTACGACAACGGCCGGCTCCTCCCCACCAACCCAACCCACATCAAGCCTCTAGTCAGGCCGGGATCGCCCGCTTTCCTCCAGTGCCTCGGCTTGGCGAGCGCTGCGATCTGCGATCCACTCGCTGCCGGGCGTGTCGGTCAGGCCGTGCGCGACGATCGAGCACAGCACGACGAGCGCGGCCAGCTCGAAGATGCGCTCGTTGCCGGGAATCGGCTGCGCGAGGATCAGCAGCGAGAACGTGACCGTCGCGACGCCCTTGGGGCCGAACCACGACATGAACGCCTTTGTCGCCCAATCGGCGCGCAAGCCGGCGAGCGCGACCCAGACCGCGACGGGTCGGGCGATCAGGAGCGTGACGGCGACGAGCGCGACGGCCGCCCAGCCGTCGGTGAAGAGGCCGTCGATCGTCAGCAGCGAGCCGAAGACGACGAAGATGCCGAGCTTGACGATCTCGACGATGTCCTCGCTGCGCTGCTCGAAGTAGTGCTGCACGTCGGGCCGGCGGATTCCGAGCACGATCGCGCAGACGAAGACGGCGATGTAGCCATTGCCGTGCGGCGGCAGGACCGTGATCCCGTAGGTCGCGAACGCGACACCGAGCGCGTAGAGCGCGCGCTGGTGCGCGGGCATCGTCTCGCGCGTGTAGTCGCCTCGCGGCAACAGCACCGACGCGAGCAGGCCCATCGCCGCGCCGAACGCGAAGCCGAGCCCGACGTCTTGGAGCACGAACCGCCACCACACGAAGTGCTCGCCCGAGCTGCCGACGACGAGCGCAGCGCTCAACGCCAGCACCGGCGGCAGCGCGAGCCCGTCGTTGAGCCCCGACTCGAGGTTGAGCGAGTGCCGCACGAGTCGCGGCACGCGCGGGTTCGTCACAACGCTTGAGGAGAGCACCGGGTCGGTCGGCGAGAGCAGCGCGCCGAGCAGGAACGAGTACGTCCAGTCGAGGTCGAGCAGCAGATGCGCGGCGAGCGCGACGATCCCTGCCGTGATCGGCATCGCGATGATCAGCTTGCGAGCGGGCCACGCCCAATGCTGCTGGAGCATCTCGCCCTCGACCTCCAGCCCGTCACGGAACAGGATCACGATCAGCGCGACCGACGCTAGGTCAGCGACGAACCCGCCGCGCGCATCGAGGTGCAGGAAGCCCAGCCCACCCTCACCGAGCGCGAAGCCCGCGAGCACGAACACCGGCGTCAGCGCCAGGAAGCTGCGCCGCGCCAGCCCCGACCCGAGCGCACCGACGACGAGCAGCGCGCCGAAGACGAGCGCGGCATGGTTGAACGCCTCAGTGGCGACCGCAACCGGCAGCATCGTGATCGTCGCCATCGCCGCGAAGCTTCGCAGAGCACCACTCCCAAGGGCATGGCCGCCACCGACCAGCGCACGGGTCGGGCTAGAGTTCGCGCATGCCGGTCAACGTGCAGTGCGAGGTCGAGATCGCGCGCCCAGCCCGCTCGACGGCGGCACGCAGCTGCTCGACGGCCGCGGCGGGCGGATCGGCCATCAGCTCCAGGCGGCCGCCGACGCCCAACGCAGCGATCACCCTCGTCAAGGACGACGACCTGAGCGGGCGCCACACAAGCCCTGTACAGAACGTTACGATCCGTGTACGGTGGGGTTCATGGCCAGCCGACTCAATCTCTCGCTCGACCCCGAGTACTCCGAGAAGCTCTCGCGCCTCGCCGAGCGGATGCACCTCCAAGAGGGCACGCTCGCCAAGTCCCTCCTGTCGACCGCCCTCGACGGCGCCGACCCCGACGCCGCACACATCGTGCAACTCCTCGACCGCATCCCCGGCGCCTACGAGCGCACACAAGCAGGCATCGCGCAAGCCCGACGCGGCGAGGGCATCTCGCTCGACGACCTCGCATAGCCGGTTGCCCCGCGTCATCGTCACGCCGCGCGCAGCCGCCGACCTCGGCGAGCTGATCGAGACACTCGGCCTGCCCACCAACGCCCTCCGACGCGTCCAGACCTCACTGCGCATCCTCGAACGCTTCCCGCTCGCCGGCCGCGCACTGACCGGCGCCTGGGAAGACACCCGCTTCCTCATCGGCCCCTGGCCCTGGCTGATCCTCATCTACCTCCACGACGAGCACGACGACACCGTCTACGTCGTCGCCGCACACGACGGACGCGGCTCCTCGGCAGCCACCAACACCCACTGACGCGACTGGTGCGGGAGGGCCCAGCGCACGGACGGAGCGGCCACCCAGCAGCGCGCTGCAACGCCGGCCATCAGCTTGCCGACGCTGCTCCAGGTGCTCGCGCCCCTCCAAGCATCAAGCGCCTCAGCGCACCTCGAGCAGCGTCGGGCGGTCGCGTTCGAGCGCGGCGCGCAGCAGCGCCGGCAGCGCCGTCACGTCGGCGACGCGCTCGGCGGCGAGCCCGAAGGCGGCCGCCAATCGTTGGACAATACTGTCGGCGCGCCAGCCAACGCCCGCACCGGCTCGCCGCCTGCCGGCGCGACCACGCGCCCGTCGGGCTCCACGAGCAGCACACGGTGCGCGTCGAGGAACGCCTCGCGCGCCGGCGAGCCGGTCGCGGCAGCCGCAAGCACGGCGCCGGCGAGCCGGAGCACATCGCACGTCGTGCCGAGACGAAACAACGCCTGGCTCTCCTCGGCCACCTCGCCGTCACCCGCGCGCAGGACGATCCGCAGCTCCGGCGCAAGCGCACGAGCGGCGACGCACGCGGCGATGTTCGTGATGTCCTCCGAGGTCACCGCGACGAGCGCACGAGCGCGCTTCACGCCGATGCGACGGAGCAGATAGCGATCACCGCCACGGCCGATCACCGTCGGGATGCGAAGCGAGCGAGCCAGCCGCAGATGCGGGCTGTCCGCGTTCTGCTCGACGGCGATCACCGGGACGCCGGCCCGCAGCAAGGCACCGCACAGCCGGAGGCCGACGTGGCCGAGCCCGACGACGATGACATGGTCGCGCCGCGGGGCGGTGTGCCGCCCGAAGATCGGCGTGAGCCGCTGCGTGGTGAGGCGGTTCACGAGCCCGGCCGTGAAGGCCGCGACGAACGCGAGCGCCGCGACGATCATCCCGGAGGCGAACAGCTTGTACCAGTCGGGGCCGGTGTCGGCATGCGGGTTGGGACCGACCGTCGCGATCGTCTTGACGCTCATGTAGACCGCGTTCACCACCGACTCATGGCGCGCGAGCACGGTCACCACGGCGTCGACCAGGAGCACCGTGAGCAGGCCGATCACGCCGGTGAGCAGCAGGCGCGCACTGCCGTCGAGCGAGCGTCCTTGCGCGCCGAGCTTGCGCCACACGCGGCGCGGCCAGGAGCCGTCGTGGCGTCGCACCCTGACGACCTCCCAACCGTCATGCGACGCGACCATGCGCCGCCGTACCGCCGTGAGCTCGCCCCGCTGTCGTCTCAGCAGCACGTAGCGCGGGTCGATGCACGGCCCCGCGAGCGCCGGCACCGCGACGTTGGCGAGCGAGATCACGTCGCAGTTCTCGACACTGCGACGGAGCTCGTCGGCGACCGTGCGATCGAAGATCGTCACGACGAGCGGGACGCCCGCCTGCATGTGCTCGACGAGCAGCGCGTAGCGCAGCGCCACGATGTCGTTGCGGCTCGCGACGAGCACCGACCGCGGACGCGCTGCGAGCGCAATGCGCAGCTCGGCGTCACTCGGCGCGCGCAGATGCGTCGTCGCGGCGTTCATGGCGTCGAGCGCCGCCGCGGCCGCAGCCGCGAGCTCGTCATCGCCGAGCAGCAGCACGACGCCGCGGGCTTCCTCACCAACTCCGGTCACAGGGCGCGCAAGCGTGCTGGAGCGCCGTCCCGCATGCAACCCCCGGTCGTCGGGTTTGAGCAGGACTTTTCAGCGCTCAGGCGCCGGTGCCGAAACGCAAATCGGTCGTCATCCACGCGCTCGGGATCCTGACCTCGCTCAGGCCATCCTGCGGTGGTAAGTGGTCATGGCGAGGGCGTACGCGACGATGAGGATGCCGAGGCACCAGGCGAGCGCGGTCCAGATGTCGCTGCTGACCGGCTGCTGTGCGAACAGGTCGCGGATCGTGTTGACGATGGATGTCACCGGCTGGTTCTCGGCGAAGGCGCGCACCGACGCGGGCATCGTGTCGGTGGGCACGAATGCCGAGCTGACGAACGGCAGGAAGACGATCGGGTAGGAGAAGGCGCTCGCGCCGTCCACGGTCTTCGCGGACAGGCCGGCGATGACCGCCAGCCAGGTCACTGCGAGGGTGAACAGGACGAGGATTCCGACGACGGCAAGCCATGCGAACACTCCCGCCGATGAGCGGAATCCCATGAGCAGGGCGACGAGCACGACGATCGCGAGCGAAATCAGATTGGAGACCACCGAGGTCAGCACGTGCGCCCACAGCACGCTCGAGCGTGCGATCGGCATGGACTGGAATCGCTCGAAGATGCCGCTCTGCATATCCGTGAAGAGCCGGAATGCGGTGTAGGAGATGCCCATCGCGATCGTGATGAGCAGGATTCCGGGCAGCATGTAGTTCACATAATTATCCGACCCCGCCTTGATCGCGCCGCCGAACACGTAGACGAACAGCAGCATGAGGGCGATCGGCATGATCGTGACCGTGATGATGGTGTCCAGGCTGCGGACGACGTGGCGCATGGATCGGCCCAGCAAGACGGCGGTGTCGCCGACGAAGTGCGTGGTCATCGCGTTGCTCCTTCGTTGTCCGGGCCGTCGGCGCTGGCCATGGCCGCGTTGCCGTCGCCGTCGTTGCCGATGATGGCGAGGAAGATGTCCTCCAGGGTCGGCTGCTTCTCGACGTACTCGACCTCGGCGGGCGGGAGCAGCTGCTTCAGCTCGGCGAGGGTGCCGTTCGCGATGATCCGTCCCTTGTGGAGGATCGCGACCCGGTCGGCGAGCTGCTCCGCCTCCTCCAGCTGCTGTGTCGTGAGCAGCACCGCCGTGCCCTGCGCGGCGAGCTGCTTGACGCTGCCCCACACCTCAAGCCGAGATTGAGGATCGAGCCCGGTGGTCGGCTCGTCCAGGAAGATCACCGGCGGGTCCCCGATGAGGCTCATGGCGATGTCCAAGCGACGGCGCATGCCTCCGGAATACGTCGACACCCGTCGATCGGCCGCGTCGACGAGCTGGAAGCGGGCCAGCAGCTCATCCGCGATCTTGCCGGCGTCCTTCAGGTGCCGCAAGCGGGCCACCAGCGTCAGATTCTCTCGCCCGGTGAGGGTCTCGTCCACGGCCGCGAACTGTCCCGTGAGGCTGAAGGACTCCCGCACGTTCGCCGGTTGCGTGGCGACGTCGAAGCCATCGACCGTGGCCGTCCCGGCGTCGGCCTTCAGCAACGTGGACAGGATCTTCACGACCGTGGTCTTGCCTGCGCCGTTGGAGCCGAGCAGCGCGAAGATGCTGCCCCGCGCCACGTCGAAGTCCACGCCGCGCAGCACGTGCAGCGTCTTGAACGACTTCTCGAGACCCTGCACGTGGATCGCCTGAGCCCGCTGCGCCGTCATCCGGATGTCCCTTCGTTTCCCGTGTCGTCTCCAGCGGCGCGCTGGATGGCGCCGGTCAGCCGTTCCCGCTCCCGGCCGATCCAGTGACCGTCCGGGTAGTTCCGAAGAAACGCCTCGGCGAACTCCACGGGGTCCTCCCCGACGATCTTGCGGATCGGGGTTCCCTTCGCCGCGCTCTGCTCGAACAGATCGAGGAGGTCGTCCAGCATCGACAGCAGGCTGTCTGCCTCCCCGGGCCCGAAGAACTGCATGTACCGCTGCAGCGCATCGATCGCCGTGCGATAGCTCGCGGGAAGCCGTTCGGTGCGCACCTTGTACTGCCGGTAGCGCCGCTTCTGATCGAGCGGTCCCACCACCTTCTCGATCCACCCTGTGGCCATGTCTACCTGCCTCCTTCGCGGAGCTGTTCGAGCCGCTCTGCGAGGAAGCTCCAGGTCCTCCAGAATTCCTTGAGGTACTCGTGTCCGTGAGCGTTGAGGGAGTACACCTTGCGCGGCGGCCCCTTCTCGGAAGGGACCTTCTCCACGTCGACGAGGCCGCGCCGCTCGATCCGAATGAGCAGCGCGTAGACGGTCCCCTCGGCGATGTCGGAGAAGCCCTTCTCGCGCAGCCAAGCCGTGATCTCGTAGCCGTACGCGGGCCGGCCGGACAGGATCGCGAGAACGATGCCCTCCAGCGTCCCCTTGAGCATTTCCGTCACCTGCCTTCCCACCCCGACATCTCCTCCCTCTCAGCTACTCAGTGATGTTGACTACCGGTACATAGTAACACTGAATAGCAGCCGGGAGCCTACGTGACGCGGCGCTTCGCTGGGACGCGGGTCGCGCTCATGTCGAGCTGCCGTCCAGATGCCGGGCCGGGATGCCGATGGCGGCAGCGACCGCGCAGATCACGGCAACGCCGCCGTCGCCGTTGGTGAGCGCAATCACGCCGTCGCCGCCCTCGGAACGCACCCCGACGAGATGCTTGAAGCCGGGGTTGTCTCCGTGCTGCCACAGGACGGTTCCGGCGGTGGTGGCGGCGGCGCCCCAGCCGATCGTGCGCGCGCTCTCGTCCACCGCGACGCGCACGTTCACCATCAGCTCGCGCACGGCCCGAGCCGCGGGGTCCGGCCCCCACATGGTCGAGCAGACGAAGCGGGCGTAGTCGTCCAGGCTGGTGTGCAGCGACCCCGCCGCGCGTGCGACCGGCCGGGCCACGCGCTCGATCCGATCGCCTGAGGCCGTGTGCCCCGTGGCGCGATGGGTCGCACGGTCGTCCGCATCCGTGAAGGAGCTGTCCGCCATCCCCCAGCGCGCCAGGGCGGCGGCCAGCTCGCGGTCGACCGCGTCCGCTCCTCGCTCCTGGCGGAGCCACGCCAGCAGGTACTCGAAGCCCTCGCCGGAGTAGACGATGCGCGTCCCCGGATCGGCGAGCAGGCGCAGCGGCTCGCCCGGCGGGCGCCAGTTCGGGAAGCCCGCGCAGTGGCTGAGCAGCATTGCCGGCGTGATCTCGGCGAGCCGCGCGTCGGGCGCGGCGCCGACCAGCTCCGGCGTGAGCGCGATCGGCGCGTCGAGGTCCAAGCCCCCGTCGCGTGCCAGCTCGGCCGTCCAGCGCGCGATGACCGGCTTCGACAGCGAGGCGCCGTCGAACGCAGTGGTCGCGTCGATCGGCCAGCCGTCCCCGTCACCGGTCGTGCCGAGGAGGCGGACCTCCGCGAGCCGGGCGTCGCGGATCAGCCCGAGCGCAGCGCCCGGCGCGCCGCTCGACGCCCACACCGTCTCGAGCGCGGCGAGTCGGGGCAGATCGTGCGCCGGAACCATGGGTTGCACCATAAGAACAATGTATCTATTCTTTGTTCTTACTGCAATGGCGACTCCGAGAATCCCTGTCTTCGACGGGCACAACGACTCGCTGCAGCTCGTCCACGCCGAGGCCCCGCACCGTGCCGAGTGGTTCCTCGACGGCGGCGGCAGCGGTCACTTCGACCTCCCGCGCGCCGCCCGCGGCGGCTTCGCCGGCGGCCTCTTCGCGCTCCACGTATCCACCCCGCCCGGCGCGCGCGGGCAGGGGCCCAAGCGCCACCACGACGACGGCAGCTGGGAGCGGCCCTACGCCCGGCCGCTCGACCCCGGCCACGCGCGCGGCGAGACGCTCGCGCAGCTCGCGACGCTGCTGCGGCTCGAGCGCGACGCGGGGCCGCGGCTCACCGTCGTGCGCGACCTCGACCGGCTGCGCGAGGCGTTCGCCGCGCCCGGCGTCGCGATCGTCCTTCACCTCGAGGGCGCCGAGGCGATCGACCCCGACCTGGACCTGCTGGAGGTGCTCCACGCAGCCGGCCTGCGCTCGCTCGGCCTCGTGTGGAGCCGCCCCAACCTGTTCGGCAGCGGCGTCCCGTTCCGCTTCCAGGCGTCGCCCGACATCGGACCCGGCCTCACCGACCTCGGGCGCGAGCTCGTCGCCGCGTGCAACGAGCTCGGCGTGCTCGTCGACCTCGCGCACCTCAACCTGCGCGGCTTCTTCGACGTCGCCGAGGTGACGACGGCGCCGCTCGTGGTCTCGCACGCCTGCGCGCACGCGGTGTCGCCGTCGACCCGCAACCTGACCGACGCGCAGCTCGACGCCGTCGCCGCCAGCGACGGCGTGGTGGGACTCAGCTTCGACGCGGCGGACCTGCGGCCGGACGGCCGCAACGTGCCCGAGACCGGGATCGAGGCGGTGACCCGCCAGCTCGACTACATCGCCGAGCGCGTCGGTCCCGAGCACGTCGCGCTCGGCTCCGACTTCGACGGGACGGTCGTCCCCGACGCGATCGGCGACGTGAGCGGCCTGCCGCGCATCTTCGCCGCGCTGCGGGAGCGCGGCTGGGGCGAGCAGGACCTCGCGCTGCTCGCGCACGAGAACTGGCTGCGCGTCATCGCGGCGACGTGGGCCGCCCGGCGCCTTCCAGCCACCTGACGAGCGTCGCGACGGGCACGCCCGTCGCGCCCGCCGGCCAGCCCGCGCCGGCGCCGAGCCGGAAGGCCGTCCCGGCGATGTCGAGATGCGCCCACGGCACCCCGTCGGCGAACGGCTCGAGGAACAGCGCCGCGGTCATCGCGCGCACGAGCGCGTGGTCGTTGGCGGCGCTCGGGATCGGCACGTAGTTGGCGAGGTCGGCGACGGGCGAGGCGACGTCGGCGAGATAGCCGTGGTGCAGCGGCAGGCGCCAGCACGGCTCGCCGGCCGCCGCGCTCGCCGCGGCGAGGTCCGCCGCCAGGCGGTCGTCGTTGGCGGCGACACCCGAGATCCGCTCGCCGAACGGGTTCGTGAGGGTCGCCACGTCGACGATCGCGTCCGGCCGCGCCTCGGCGGCGTAGGAGAGCACGTCGGCGAGCAGCACGCGCCCCTCGCCGTCGGTGTTGCGGATCTCGGTCGTGCGCCCGTTGCGATGGCGCACGACGTCGCCCGGCCGGAAGGCGTCCGGTCCTGCCAGGTTCTCGGCGACCGGCACCAGCGCGCGCAGGCGCACGGGCAGCCGCAGCGTCGCCGCCGCCCACACGGCCGCGAGCACCGCCGCGCCGCCGGCCATGTCCGCCTTGTTCCACTCCATCCGGGTCTGCTTGACCTGCATCCCACCGGCGTCGAACGTGACCGCCTTGCCGACGAGCACGAGGTCCGGGCCCGCGCCGCCGTCGTAGCGCAGCTCGACCAGCGCCGGGGCGCTCGCGGCGCCGCGCGCCACCGCCAGCAGACCGGCGAACCGCTCGCGACGCAGGTCGTCGACCGACCACAGCCGGCTCTCCAGGCCGGCCGGCTGCGCCAGCTCGACCGCAGCCCTAACAAGCTCGACCGGGCCCAGCTCGGACGACGGGAGCTCGACCATGCGCCGGGTCCACGCGGTCGCGGCGGCCGTCACCGCCGCGGCCTCCAGCGTCCCCGCGGCCGACCCCTCGTTTACGAGGCGCAGCTCGGTCAGCCGCGGACCGCCGCGGCCGTCGCCGCCCGCGAGCGCTCCCTCGCAGAGGACGCGCAGCGCATCCGCGCCGCCCCCGGCAGGCGCCGCGACCGTCAGCGCCGCGACGCGCTCGGGGAGCGCGCGGACGGCGGCCATCGCCCGCAGCCGCAGCTCAGCGCGCGCCTCGTCGCCCGTCGCCACCGCCCGCACCACGACGAGGTAGTCGAACGGAAGCTCGCTGTCCGCGGCTGCCGGAACCACCGCCCAGCCCGCGCCCGCCGCCGCGGCGAGCGCCAGCACGCGCTCCGCGTCCAAGCCGAGCGGGCGCACGCAGCGCTCGACGCCGGCCGCGTCGTCCCCGGCCAGCACGACGAGCGCGCCGGCGCCCTCCTCCAGCGATCCGACCAGCCGGGTCCGCAGCGCGGAGGGTGCGCCGCTCAACGCGTCTGGCCTCCGGCCGCCAGCGCACGCGCATGCGTGACCGGGTCCGTGACGCCTTCGGTGACGATCACGAGCGCTCGCCGCCAGCCGGCGCCGGCGCCGCCGAGGGCGTCCGGCGCCGAGCGGTGGAGGGCGAGCAGGCCGGCGAGACCAGCCGCCCCGGTCTCGCCGGCCTCCACGCCCTCCGCCGCCAGGATGCGCACCGCCTCCTCAGCCAGCTCGTCGGAGATCGCGCAATAGGCGCTGACCGCAGCGTCGAGCAGCGGCGCGGCGAGCGGCGAGACCGCTCCGCAGTTGAGGCCCGCCATGACCGACGGGTGCGGGCCCGGGACGAGCGCGGGCCCGCCCACCTCCGCCGCCGCCAGCGCGCACGCCGCCGTCAGCGGCTCGACCACGACGACATGTGGGTTCTCCGGCCCGCCCGACGCGGCGAAGTGCCGGATAACCGCAGCCGCGAGCGCGCCGACGCCGGTCTGGACGAAGACGACGTCGGGTCGCTCCCCCAGGTCGCCGAGCTGCGCGTCCAGCTCGCGGAAGATCGTGCTGTAGCCGTCGCTCACCCACTGCGGAATGCGGTGGTACCCCTCCCACGACGTGTCCGACACGACCACCCGCCGCTCGTCCGCCAGCGCGGCAGCCGCCGCGATCGCGTCGTCGTAGGACCCGTCGCAGACCTCGACGACCGCGCCCTCGCCCGCGATCGCCTCGATCCGCGCGTCCGCCGTCCCGGCCGGGACGAGGATCGTGCACGTGCAGCCGAACAGGCGAGCGGCGTATGCGAGCGCGCGCCCGTGGTTGCCGTCGGTGGCGGCGACCAGCTGGGTGCCGTGCGCGCGCGCCGCCGCCGCCAGCTCCACGAACGGCCAGCGCTGCTGCGCCGGTTCCAGGTCGAAGCGCTCGCAGAGCATCAGGAAGGCTGCCCAGGAGGCGCCCAGGACCTTGAAGGCGGGCAGCCCGAAGCGCTCGGACTCGTCCTTGACCCAGATGCGCTCGAGGCCCAGCGCCTGCGCGAGCCGGGGCAGCTCCGTCAGCGGGGTCTGCCGATAGCCGGGCAGGCTCGCGTGGAACGCCCGCGGGTCGGGCGACGCGACCGGCGGCAGCGGCTGGCGCGGCCCGCAACGCTCGAGCACTCGCGGCGCGCGGTCGTCGGTGCGCGGAAGCTCGCGGAAGCTGGCGTGACGGAGAGCGGTCATCGGAGAGTCGTCCTTGGCGTCGGCGGGATGGGCGGCATGCGGAGGCTCGGGCAGGTCATGTGGCATGCGACGACGCCCCCAGCGTCTTGAGCCCGTTGCCGGTGAGCACCACCGCGACGTGCTCCGCGTCTGAGACGAGGCCCTCGCGGCGCGCCCGCGTCAAGCCGGCCAGCGCCACCGCCGAGGTCGGCTCCACGAGGATCCCCGCATGCGCCAGGCGCGCGGCGGCGTCGCGGATCTCGGCGTCGCCGACGGCGAGGCAGCCGCCGCCCGAGCGGGCGAGCGCGGCGACGAGCTGCCCGAGGCGCGGCGGCGCGACGATCTGGATCCCCTCCGCGAGGACGCTCGGCTCGCCCCCCGGCAGCGCACGGCCGAACGCCGCGGCGACCGGAGCGCAGCCCGTGCTCTGCACGCCGAGCAGGCGCGGCGCGCGCTCCACCCGTCCCGCGCGCAGCAGCGCCTCGATCCCAGCCGCGAGGCCGAGCGCGAGCGTGCCGGCTCCGACCGGCAGGACGATCGCGTCGGGCAGCGTCCCGCCCCCCTGCTCCCACAGCTCGTAGGCGAGCGTCGCGGTGCCGACCAGGAACGCCGGGCTCCACTTGTGCGAGGCGTAGACCGCGTCGCCGTCGGCGGCGCGCTCCAGCGCGCGGTCGGTCGCCGCCGCGCGGGAGCCCGACACGCGCACGACGGTCGCTCCGCAGGCCTCCGCCTGCGCGAGCTTGGCCGCCGAGGCGTCCGCCGGGACGAGGACCTCGCAGGCGATGCCCGCCCGCGCGCAGTAGGCGGCCATCGCGGCGCCCGCGTTGCCGGAGGAGTCGACGACGACCCGCTCGACGTCGTGCGCGGCCAGCCACGCCACGAGCGTCGCCGCGCCGCGGTCCTTGAACGAACCCGTCGGCAGCAGCCCGTCGTGCTTGAGCGTGACCGGCCCGTCGGGCGTCGCGAACGTCACGAGCGGCGTCGTCGGCTCGCCGAGCGACAGGGGCGTCGCGAGGCCGATCCACGACGCGTACCGCCACACGCCGGCGCCAGCCAGCGGGCCGCCCTCATCGCGGTCGTCGCCCGCCGGCGCGAAGTCGAGCGGGCCGGCGCAGGAGGGGCAGCGCCACGTCCGCGGGTCGGCAGGCCCCTCCCACGCGCAGGACGGGCACCGCAGCCGCGAGGTCACCCGCGCGGAGACGCCGATCCCCGCGGCGAGCCCGGTCGGAGGCGCGTCAGGCCCCATCGGTCCCCGGGTCGGCGCGACCGGCCAACTGCACGACGAGCTCCGTCGGCAGCGCGCTCACGACGCGGCCGTCGACGCCCGTCACCGTCACCGCGGTGAAGAGCGCGTTGAGGATCGACTCCTCGACCGCCGAGGCGACGGCGCGGAAGCAGGGGTTCATCAGCTCCGGCCCGTCGGCCGGGAGGACCGGCGCGTCAGCGCGTCCGTGCGCGGTGGAGAAGGCGATCACGAACTCCCCGGACCCGTGCTCGCAGTCGCCGCCCGTGCGCGCGATGCCGTTCTGCGCGCGGCGCGCCAGACGGCCGAGCTGGCGTCCGTCGAAGGGAAGGTCGGTCGCGACCACGCACACGATCGACCCGCCGACCTCGCTGCCGGGCGGGAGGCCGTTCGGGCGGGGCAGCTTGTCGCCCACGCGCGAACCCGCGACCGTCAGGTCGTCGGGCCGGCCGTAGTTCGCCAGCACGAGCGCGCCGATCGTGAAGCGCCCCTCCGGCAACTCGACGATGCGGGAGGCGGTCCCGATGCCGCCCTTCCACCCGTAGCAGGTCATGCCGGTGCCGGCCCCGACCGCGCCCTCCGCGACCGCTCCCGTCTGCGCGTCCTGGATCGCCCGCAGCACGTCGTCGGACGTGACCGCGAGCCGCCGGATCGCGCTCAGATCGCCGTCGTTGCACTCGGCCACGAGCGGGTTGACCGTGCCGGCGATGCCGCCGATGTCGGGGTTCTCGGCGAGCGCGTGACGGACGACGCCGGTGAACGCCTCCCCGACGCTGAGCGTGTTGGTGAGGACGATCGGCGTCTCGAGCACCCCGAGCTCGGCGACCTGGGGCCACCCCGTCGGCTTGCCGAAGCCGTTGATCGTGTGGACGGCCGCCGTGACCTTCTCGCGAAACAGGTTGCCGCCGTGCGGCAGGATCGCCGTCACGCCGGTGCGCAGCGCGCTCGCTCCCTCGCCCTCCCAGCAGGTCACGTGGCCGACGCGCACGTCGGGCACGTCGGTGATCGCGTTCACTGCCCCGGGCACGTGATCGCCGGGCAAGGCGATGCCCGCCTCCCGTACGCGCGGGCGCGACGCCCGCAGGCTCTCGACGCTCATCACGCGCCCCGTCTCGGGGCCAGCGCGATCGCCTCGATCTCGACGCTCGCGCCCGGGGCCATCTCGGGCACCACGACCGCGCAGCGAGCCGGCGGCGGCGTGCCCACCACGCCCCGGTAGACCTCGTTCATCGCCGGCCAGTCCGCACGCCGGAGCAGATACACCGTCACCTTGACGAGGTCGTCGAACGACGCCCCCGCCTCCTCCAGCACCGCCCCGAGGTTGCGCAGCACCTGCTCGGTCTGGCGCTCGACGCCCCCCTCCACGGGCACGCCCGTGGAGGGGTCGACCGGCAGCTGCCCCGACACAAACACGAAGCCGCCCGCTTCGATGCCGGGGGTGTACGGGGGGCGGCTGTCCGCCGGCCACCCCCCGGGGACGATCGCGCGCACCGCCGTCACGGCTTCACGCATGCCGTCGTCCAGTCGAAGCGGAACACGGACAGGTTGATCGTGCAGCTCGTGTCGACTCTCGGGCCGAAGAGGTTCGCCTTCAGCAGGTTCGCGAACGGTGCGTACGCCGCCTCGTCGACGATCGTCTTGCGGTCGAGCTCGGCCCAGGCGGCGTTGACCTCCGGCGTGAGCTGCGACTTACCGCGCAGCCTCGCGATCTCCTGGTTGAGCGCAGGGATGTTGACGAAGCTGTAGTTGGTGTTACCGGTGTTACGGATGACTGAGCCGTCGACCATGACGCCGAACCAGTCGAGCGGGTGCGGGTAGTCGTGGTACCACGGCGTCCAGCCGATGTTGGCCTTCGTCTGCGGGCTGCCCTCGGCGTCGAAGTAGACCGAGGCGTCGAGCAGCTTGATCTCGGGACGCAGCCCGATCTGCTGCAGCACGTCGGCGAGGTAGGTGACCGCCTTGCGCGAGAAGGCGTCGCCGCTGTTGCCCAGCACGCGCACCTGCGTGCCGGTGGCGCCCGCGTCCGCGACGAGTCTTCTCGCGCGCGCGACGTCGTGCGTGTAGTAGTCGATTCTTCTGTACGACGGGTACGTCGGCGGCAGCATGTTCTGCGTCGGGGTGGCGAGGCCGCCCGCGAGCTTCACGAACACGTCGCGGTCGATCGCGTAGTTGACCGCCTGGCGGACGCGCACGTCGTTGAACGGCTTGAGCCGCTCGTTCATGAAGAACATCTGCGTGTCCGACGGCTCGTACGGCTTCAGCTGGTTGGCGTGCGTGCGCTGCAGGTCGGCGATGCGGTCGGCGGGCACGTCGTTGGCGTCCCAGTCGACCTTGTCGTCGATCGCCAGCTCGACCGCGCGCGACGGGTCGCCGACGATCGTGCCGGTGACTCTTCTCGCGTTGCCGGCGGGCACACCGTCGACCGCGGTGTAGCGCGGGTTGCGCTCCAGCACGAAGCTGCGTGACGGGTCGTAGCTGACGATGCGATACGGGCCGCTGGCCGGGATCGGCGACGTCGATTGATCCTTCGCCGGCGTGCCGGTGGGGACCGGAGCCGCGAACGGCAGCGCGATCACGCTGAGGAAGTCGCCGCTGGGCTGGGTGAGTCTGAACGTGACGGTGCGCGCGGCGTCGTCGACCGCGATGCCGGAGATGTGCCCGGCGTCGGGGTGCTTGGCGAAGGCGTCCGCGCCCTCGATTCCCGAGTAGAAGCCCACGCCGGGAGAGTTGACGCGGAACAGGCGCTCGATCCCGTAGCGCACGTCGCTCGCCTTGATCGGTCTGCCGTCCGAGTAATGGAGGCCGTCACGCAGCGTGAAGGTGTAGGTGCGGCCGTCGGTGGAGATCTTCGGCAGCGCCTCGGCGAGCGCCGGGACAAGCTCGGTGCCGTCCGGGCCGTTGGCGTGGCGATACGACAGCAGCGACGCGTAGACGCCATAGACGATCGTGAAGCCGCCGCCGTACGAGAGTGCCGGGTCCAGATGGTCGATCGCCGGCCAGGCCACGCGCAGCTCGGGGAAGCTGCGTGCGCTGCTGGACGCCGTCGTGGCGGACGTCTGCCCGCTGGCTGCGCCGTGCTTCGACGAGCCGCCGCAGCCGGCGGCGGCGACCGCTAGCGCGGCGACCGCGCCGACGAGTGCCAGCCATCGCCTCGAGGCGACATGCTTCAGCGTGGAATACATCGATCGCGTCCTTTCTGGATGACCGGTTGCAGCGAGCTTACCGGCCAATAGAACAAAGATCAATCTCTTTGTTGAAAAGCACGGGGATGGTGGCACGCGGCCAGTCGCGCCTCCCCCGTTGGGGCGAGCTCCGGGGAGGTCGCCCTGCAGACGTCGGTCGCGTAGCGGCAGCGCGGATGGAAGCGGCAGCCGGCGGGCGGGTCGATCGCGCTCGAGACCTCGCCCTCGAGCACGATCCGCGATCGCCGCTCGGCGTCCACGTCCGGAATCGGCACGGCCGACAGGAGCGCCTCCGTGTACGGGTGCGACGGCGCCGTGTAGAGCTGCTCCGGCGTCCCCATCTCGACGATGCGGCCGAGGTACATCACGGCGATCCGGTCGGCCACCTGGCGCACAACGCCGAGGTCGTGCGAGATGAACAGGTACGAGACGCCGAGCTCCTCCTGCAGGTCCTTCAGCAGGTTGCAGATCTGCGCCTGCACGGAGACGTCGAGCGCCGAGACGGCCTCGTCGAGCACCACCAGCTCCGGCCGCACCGCGATCGCGCGCGCGACGCCGATCCGCTGGCGCTGGCCGCCGGACAGCTCGTGCGGATAGCGGTCGAGCAGCTCGGGCCGCAGGTCGACCATCGCCATGACCTGCCGCAGCGCGTCCTCGTCATGCGGCAGGCCGTGCACCCGCAGCGGCGCCGCCAGCGCGGCGCGGATCCGGCGGCGCGGGTTCACGCTCGCGCCGTGGTCCTGGAAGACCATGCGGATGCGGCGGCGGAACGGCCGCAGCGCCCGCCGGCTGTGCGCGGGGATCTGCTCGCCATGGAAGCGGATCTCACCGGAGGTCGGCGGCGAGAGCCCCGCGACGCAGCGCCCGAGCGTGGACTTGCCGCAGCCCGACTCGCCCACCAGCGCCAGCGTCTCGCCGGCGGCCAGCTCGAACGACACGCCGTCGACCGCTCGCACCGCCGCGCCGCCCGCGAGGCGGTGCTCGCGGTGCACGTCGACCAGCTCCAGCAAGGGCGTCATGCGCCGCCTCGCTCCACCGTCTCCACGTGCTGTCGCGAGCCTTCCGCCGGCGCGTTGAGCCAGCAGCGGTCGCAGCGCTCCGCGTCGTCGCCGCGCGCCTCCAGCGCCGGGTGCTCCAGGCAGCGCTCGAACGCCTCCTCGCAGCGCGGGCGGAAGCGGCAGCCCGCGACGCGCTCGCGCAGGCTCGGGGGCCCGCCCGGGATCGCCGGCATGCGCGGCAGCGGCGGACGGTCGGCGCGCGGGCTCGAGCCGAGCAGCCCGCGCGTGTACGGGTGCCGCGGGTCGCGGAAGACGGCCGCGGTCGGACCGCGCTCGACCACCTCGCCCCCGTACATCACGACGATCTCGTCGGCGATCTCGGCGACGATCCCGAGGTCGTGGGTGATGAACACGAGCGCCGTCTCGCGCGCCGTCGAGGTGCGCTTGAGCAGCTCGAGCACCTGCGCCTGCACCGTCACGTCGAGCGCCGTCGTCGGCTCGTCGGCGATCAGCACCTCCGGGCCGCAGGCGAGCGCCATCGCGATCAGCGCGCGCTGGCGCATGCCGCCCGACAGCTCGTGCGGGTACGCGTCGGCGCGCCGCGCCGGCTCCGAGATGCCGACCTCGCGCAGCAACGCGACCGCCCGCTCGCGCGCCTCGCGGCGCGAGACGCGCTCGTGCGCGCGCACGGCCTCGGCGATCTGGTCGCCGACCCGCAGTACCGGGTTGAGCGCGGTCATCGCGTCCTGGGCGATCATCCCGATGCTGCGTCCCCGGACGGCGCACAGCTCGGCGTCGGAGAGTCCGATCAGGTCGCGCCCTCCGTAGCGGACCGAGCCGCTCGCGCGCACGTTGGACGGCCCCGCCAGGCCGATCAGCGCGCGCGCGGTCAACGTCTTGCCGGAGCCCGACTCGCCGACGATCGCCACGGCCGAGCCGGCGTGCACCGAGAAGCTCACGTCGCGCACCGCGTGCAGCACGCCCTCCGACGTGTCAATGTGCACGTTCAGGTCGCGCACGTCGAGCAGCGGCGCGCTTGCGTCTGCGACGCTCATGCTCTGATCCGCGGGTCGAGCTTGACGTACAGCAGTTCGACGGCGGCGCCGAGCACGACGACGAGTGTCGAGAAGTACAGCGTCACCGCCATGATCACCGGCAGGTCAAGCGTGCCGATCGCGTCGGCGGTGTACTGGCCGACGCCGTGGAGGTCGAACACCTGCTCGACGAGCATCGTGCCGCCGCCGAGCGCGGCCGCGAAGTCCAGCGCGAACAGGCTGACGACGGGGATCAGCGCGTTGCGCAGCACGTGGCGGCCGAACACGCGCGTGCGACTGAGCCCCTTCGCGCGCGCGCTGAGCACGTGGTCCTCGCTCATCGCGTCGAGGATGTTCGAGCGCAGCACGCGCCCGTAGACGCCGATCAGCGTCAGCGAGAACACGAGCGCCGGCAGGATGATGTGCGAGGCCCAGGCGAGCGGGTTCGCGAACAGCCCGACGTAGCCGCCGTCGGGGAAGACCGAGTGCTTCTCGGCCAGCAGGTAGCGCAGCTCGATCCCGAGCCAGAAGACCGGCAGCGAGAGGCCCGCCAGCGCAAGCCCGGTGAGCATGGTGTCCGGCGGCCGTCCCGCCTTCAACGCCGCGACCACGCCGATCAGCCCGCCGAACAGGAGCCACAGCGCGCCGGAGACGATCGCCAGCGAGAGCGTCGCCGGCAGCCCGCGGACGATCTCGTGCGTGACGTTCGTGTAGTTCTGGTAGGAGATCAGTCTGCCGGTGGCGGCCTGCTCCATCATCTTCACGTACTGGACGTAGACCGGCTTGTCGAAGCCGAACTCCTGGCGGATGTTCGCGATGTTCTGCGCCGTCGGGTTGCGCCCGGCGAGCCGCACCGCGGGGTCGCCGCCCGGGATCTCGACGAAGATCACGAACGTGATCACGCTCACGGCGAAGATCACCAGCAGCAGCGACAGCAGGCGACGCAGCAGGAACGACCGCACGCTCAGGCCCTCCCGGAGCGCGGGTCGAGCGCGTCGCGCAGCGTGTCCGTGAAGACGTTGAGCGACAGCGCGGTCAGCAGCATCGCCGCCCCTGGCAGGAGCGCGAGCCAGGGCGCGGTGACGATGCGGTCCTTGCCCTCGGCGATCAGCGTGCCCCACGAGGCGTTGGGCGGCTGCACGCCGGCGCCGAGGTACGACAGCCCCGCCTCCAGGATGATGTCGTTGGCGACCGTCAGCGCGAAGAACACGAGCACGGTCGAGATCACGTTGGGGGCGAGCTCGAGCAGCATGATGCGCCAGCCGGGGACGCCGTCGGCGATCGCGGCCTCGACGAACGCGCGCTCGCGCAGCGACAGCAGCTGCCCGCGCAGCGGCCGGCCGACGTACGGGATGAAGGCGAAGCCGATCACGCCGATCGGGATCAGCAGGCTGCCGCTCTCGACGTTGATGCCGAAGTGGTGGAAGCCGTCGATCGCGAGCGCGGCCCCCAGCGCGACGCCAAGCAGCATCACCGGAAAGGCCCACATGACCTCGAAGAAGCGACTGACGAGCCAGTCGACCCCTCCGCCGAAGTACGCCGCCAGCAGGCTCATGGCGAGCGCGATCAGCACGCATGCCGCGGCGGCCGACAAGGCGATCGTCAGCGACGTCAGCCCGCCGTAGAGCAACCGCACGGCGACGTCGCGGCCGTTCTCGTCGGCGCCGAGCACGTAGCGGCCATGCGCGGCGAGCCATTGCGGGCCGATCGGCACGCCGCCGGCGTGGATCGAGACTCTCCCGTCCGTCACGGTCGCGCCGCCGCTCGACACGACGGGGACCTGCTTCCCGTCGACCTCGATCGTCGCGCTGAGGTGGTTGTCGTTCGGCCCGGTGTGGGCGACGTGGCGCGCGTAGAGCGGCGCCGACGCGCACAGGATCACGATCAGGCAGAACAGCCCAGCGGACAGCAGCGCCGCCGGCCGGCGCACGAGCTGGCGGCGAATCGCCCGCCACGTCGCCGTCGGCGGTGCCTCCACGCTCGGCAGCTCGGAGGCGATCGTCGCGCCGCCGTCATCCTCGAGCGGCGACGGGTTTGCGGATGGCAGCGAGTTGGCAGACATGGGGCCGGGAGCAGACCCTCCTCCGGGGACGGGCTAGAACCTTACAGCAAAGTATCTTATCTTTGTTGTAAAGGTCAAGGCTGCCGTTAAGCTGCCGCACCGTCCGTACGTCGATGGTAACATCAAATCAATCTAACTTTGTGACGAATGAAGCAGGGGGCCAGATGCCAGACGCAGGGAGATTGGACACGTCGACGGCAGCTCCATCCGGGCGGTCTGCGGACCGGCAGGACGGCGGCCGGCGCGCGCGGGCCGTCTTCCGGCCGATCGTCGGCTCGCGCGCGGCGCTCGAGGTCGCCGACCAGCTCTCGTTCGCGGTGATGTCCGGCCTCTACCAGCCCGGCGAGTTCCTGCCCACCGTCGAGGAGCTGGCCGAGGTGATGCGCGTCAGCCGGCCGACGATCGGCGAGGCGGTCCGCCTGCTCGCGAGCGGCGGCGTGCTGGAAGTCCGCCGCGGCGCGAAGGGCGGCATCAGCGTGCTGAACGCGGCGGTCCCGCCGTCGCTGCTGAAGCTCTCACGGCTGCGGCGCGGCCGCACCCTGACGGAGGTCCTCGAGGCGCGCCGTCCGGTCGCCCTTGCGCTCGTCCGGCTGGCCGCCGAGCGCGGCACCGAGCAGGACTTCGAGCGGCTGCAGAGCGCCAACGACCTGCTTGCCCAGTCCGAGGACGACACGCGCGAGTGGACCCAGGCCAACAACCTGTTCCACGCAACGATCGGGCACGCCGCGTCGAACGAGCTGCTGACCTACATCGAGCACGAGATCCAGGAGGAGCTCGAGCTGCTGCTCGACGGCTACAACAAGCGCTACTCCGACCCGCAGCGCACGATCCGCGAGCACGAGGCGATCCTCGAGCACCTGCGGGCGGGTGACGCCGATGCGGCGGCCGCCGCGATGAGCACGCACCTGAGAGCGCTCGAGGAGATCGCGCCGGCACGCGACGCGGAGCTGACGGCGACCCGCGCCATCGACGCGATCGCCCCGCCGCCGCGGCGCCAGCACGCCGCGCTGAAGCGCTGAGCCGTCCCCGCGCGCGCGGCGACCCGTCAGGCCGCCCCGACGAGGTCATGGCGATGTTGGATGCCGTGCCCGACCTGCGAGACACCCTAGAGGCGGCAACCCGGAACTGCTGCCGGGATCTACAAGGACTTCAAGGTGAGGGCGACCGACGAGAAGGCGACGAGACAGCTCACCCTGGAAACCACCGTGGACGCGGCGCTCGCCACCGACGCTGAAGCAAAACGGCCGCCCGATGGGCGGCCGTCGCTGATGTTTGGCATAGCGGGGGCGGGATTCGAACCCGCGACCTTCGGGTTATGAGCCCGACGAGCTACCAGACTGCTCCACCCCGCGGCGTGGACGGAACAGTATAGCGCCTCGTCGCCGATTTCCGAAGCGCGCGAGCGCCCGGGCAACCGCCTCGCGGCCCCCATACGATGCCGCCGATGGCCCGCATCTTCGTCACCCGCAGACTCGTCGGCGACGGACTCATGCGCCTGCGTGCAGCCGGCCACGACATCGAACTTTGGCCCGGCGCGGAACCGCCCTCGCACGACGAGCTGATCGCTCACGCACAGCACGCGGACGCGCTCCTCTGCACGCTCAGCGACCGCATCGACGCCGCTTTCCTCGACGCCTGCCCGCAGCTCATGATGATCGCCAACTACGCCGTCGGGCTCGACAACGTCGACCTCGATGCCGCACGCGCGCGCGGGATCCCCGTCGGCAACACGCCCGACGTCCTCACTGACGCAACCGCCGACCTCGCGTTCGCGCTGCTGCTCGCCGCCGCGCGCCGCATCCCCCAATCCGCGCAAGCGGTCAAGGAAGGCCGCTGGGGCACCTGGCAGCCGGACGGCTTCCTCGGCGCCGACCTCGTCGGCGCGACGCTCGGGATCGTCGGCGCCGGTCGCATCGGTGAGGCAATGGCACGTCGCGCCACCGGCTTCGACATGCAGATCCTCAAGACGACCAGCCGCGGCGGCATCCCGCTCGACGAGCTGCTCGCGCAGTCCGACTTCGTCTCCCTCCACGTCCCCCTCACGCCGCAGACGCACCATCTGATCGACGCGGCCGCGCTCCGGCGCATGAAGCCGACGGCGATCCTCGTCAACACCGCGCGTGGCCAGGTGGTCGACCAGCAGGCGCTGATCGACGCGCTGCACGCCGGCACGATCGCCGGCGCCGCGCTCGACGTCACCGACCCCGAGCCGCTGCCGGCCGATCACCCGCTGCTGCGCGCGCCCAACGTCTTGGTCGTGCCGCACATCGGCTCGGCCACCATGCGCACCCGCACGGCCATGACCGATCTGGCGGTCGACAACCTGCTCGCCGGGCTGGCCGGCCGACCCCTGCCGCACGCCGCCCCGGCCCCGTAGCATCCGCTGCCACATGCGCGTCGGCGTCGTTGACATCGGGACCAACTCCACGCGGCTGTTGATCGCGGACGTCGAGGACGGTGCGATCGCCGAGCGCGATCGTCGCTCCGAAGTCACCCGTCTGGGCCAGGGCGTCGACACGGCCGGCCACCTCGCGGATGAGGCGATGGAGCGCGTGTTCAGCACGCTCGCCGCCTATCGCGACGCGCTCGACGCCGCCGACGTGCCGGCCGACAAACGCGTCGCCGTACTCACGAGCGCCGCGCGCGACGCCGCCAACGGCGCTGAGTTCACACAGCGCGTCACGCACGACTTCGGGCTTGACGCGCGCACGATCAGCGGCGACCAGGAGGCGTCGCTGACGTTCCGGGGGGCAACACACGGCCGCGACCCGCAGGACCGCACACCGCTGCTCGTGATCGACATCGGGGGCGGCTCGACCGAGCTGATCGTCGGCGCGGCAGGCGGCGCGGAGCCCTCGTTCCACGTCTCGATGCAGGCGGGCGTCGTGCGCCAGACGGAGCGCCATCTGCACCACGACCCGCCTCCCCCGCACGAGCTCCAGCAGCTCGCCGACGACGTCCGCGCGACGATCGAGTCCGACGTCCCGGCGGCGGTGCGGACGGGCGCTCGCGCGGCGGTCGCCGTCGCGGGGACCGCGACCTCCCTCGCCGCGATCGATCAGGAGCTCGATCCCTACGACCCACGGCGCGTCCACGGCTACATGTTGGAGCGCTCGGAGGTGGAGTTGCTGCTGGCGCGGCTCGCGCAGATGCCGCTCGCCCAGCGACGCAGGGTGCGCGGCCTGCATCCCGATCGCGCGCCGACGATCGTCGCGGGGGCAGCGATCCTGCTCGAGGCGCTGCGCGCATTCGAACTCGAACGCGCCGAGGTTTCGGAGCACGACCTGCTGCACGGCGTCGCGCTGTCACTGGCCGGTTCGCCCGCACGCTGACCGTTCAGGCGCGTCGCAACTCCCCCGGAACTGCGGCCATTCTCGGAGAGCTGACCTGATCCCATAATCTCGCGATCGAGATCTCCCTGACTAATGAACTGGACAGATGTTCGATTGTCCGGTCCATGACACCCTAGGAATATGACCAGGTCGGGCGGTGGGTTGCGTGCGAACGTCCTCCATCGCTCGGCCCATAGGCTCGGGCGAAGCCGCATTAACGGCGCCTCCCGCCGTCCGAGCCACCGATACGGCCCTTTCACGGCACGTACCCCTGCCCGTCCTGATGGGGCCACTTCGAGAAAGCCGTCCGCATGATGCGGGCGGCTTTCTCTTTGCCCGGCTCGGGACCCCGCCCCGAACGGAGGCGTCAGGCGAGGTTCGACTTGCGCGGATACACCACGCTCGGATCTGTCAGCACGTTCACGAGCGCCGGGACCCCGGCCGCAAACGCGCGCTCCAGCGCGCCGCGCAGATCCTCCGGCCGCTCGACCAGCTCCCCGTGCCCGCCGAGCGCCTCGACCACCGCGTCGTACCGCGTCGCCGGCCGCAGCTCAGCCGCCACCGAGTAGCCGTAGAGAAACTCCATCGGGTGCTTCTCCAGCGCCCAGATGCCGTTGTTGCCCATCACGCCGACGACGTGCACGCCGTGGCGTGCGAGCGTGTCGAACTCCATTCCCGAGAAGCCGAACGCGCCGTCGCCGAGCAGCAGCACGACCTGCCGCTCCGGTCTCGCCAGCTTTGCGGCCAGCGCGTAGCCGGGGCCGGACCCCAAGCATCCGAACGGGCCCGGGTCAAGCCAGCAGCCGGGCTCATACGAATCCACCACTCGCCCGGCATAGGAGACGAAGTCGCCGCCGTCGCAGACGACGATCGCGCCGCGATCGATCACCTCGGCGAGCCCGCGGTAGACCCGCATCGGATGCAGCGGCGCGCGCTCGTCGTTGAGCTCGGCCGCCTCCGCCGCGTGCTTCTCCGACTCGACGCCGCGCAGTTGCTCGACCCACGCGCGCGTGCGACCAGCGTCGCCGCCGGCTGAGGCGGCGGCCGAGCGCAGCGCCTCGAGCGTCGCCGGGAGCGCGCCGTACAGCTCGGCGGCGACCGCGCGGGGGTGCTCGCGCAGCGGCTCGGCCACGTCGATCGCGACGATCTCCGTCTGCGGCCCGAACGCCTCGCCGAAGGCGAGACGGAAGTCCATCGGCACCCCGATCACGAGCGCCACATCCGCGTTCGTCAGCGCCGCGCCGCGCGCGCGGGAGAAGAACAGCTCATGGTCGGCCGGCACACAGCCGCGCGCCAGGCCGTTCAGGAACACCGGCACGCCGAGCTGCTCCGCGAGCAGCCGCAGCGCCTCCTCGCCGTGACCCCAGTAGAGGTTCGTCCCGGCCATCACGACCGGCCGCTCGGCCTCGCCGAGCAGCTTCCCCGCTCGCTCGACGGCGCCTCCGGAAGCGCCGGCGCCGCGCCACGGCTCAAGCAGCACCGCATCGCTGTCCGGCTCCTCCGCCTCGCTGAAGACGTAATCCATCGGGAAGTCGAGGAACGTCGGGCCGGAGTGCGGCGTCATCGCGGCACGCAGCGCCTCGTCCACCATCCCCGGGATCTCAGCGGTCGCGTCAGGCGTCGCGGCAAGCTTCGTCAGCGGGCGCACGAACGGGACGTGGTCGATCTCCTGCAGCGACCCGCGCCCCCACCGCAGCGCCGGTGCGCGCCCTCCGAGCACCACCAGCGGCGAGTTGTTCGACTGCGCGGAGCCGATCGCGCTGACCGCGTTCGTGACCCCCGGACCGGCCGTCACGGCGGCCACGCCAGGCGTGCGCGTGACCTTCGCCCATCCCTCGGCAGCGAACGCGGCCGTCTGCTCGTGGCGCACGTCGACGATGTCGATCGCCTCCTCGCGGCAGCCGTCGTAGATCGGGAAGATGTGGCCGCCCGAGAGCGTGAAGAGCTTGCTCACGCCGTGGGCCTTGAGGCGCCGCGCGATCAGGCGGCCGCCGTGCAGACGCGTCTGCTCCGTGGTGTCTGTGGACATGCAGGCGATGCTAGACAGCCGCCGATCTGGCCGCGCCGGACGAGCGGCCGCATGGTCCTACACCGCTGCGGCGCACGGGGCGTATGAGCGACGTATGACGACCGACCACTTCTCTTGCAGCCGCTCGACAGCTTGCGGATGATGACCGCGAGCCCAGGAGCGTCAAGGCACGAAGCTCCTCGGTTCCCGACATAGGTCGAACGTGGCCGGCGGAGACGCTGGTCGCCTCCCTATACGTTCGGCCGGCGACGCACAGCTCCCGCGAGCTTGGACCCCCGACCTTGCTCGCCCAACTGGAGCTGCGAACGTGGGTGGGGCTCGGCAGCGACGCCGGGCCCCGTCTGCGTTCCGGGACGGCTTACGCCCGCCGCCAGGCGTGCTCGCCGGTGCCGGCCTCGCGCGGCGGCCCGCCGCCGTCGCCGTCCTCCAGCATCCACGTCAGCGCACGCGGCGCCCACAGCTCCACGCGCTCGCGCTTGCCCTTCAGCGGCGCCGCCGGCCGCGCGTCGAAGCCGCCGTGGTCCAGGCACAGCAGACGCTGCGTGGCATCGGTGACGAGGACCGCGTCGCCGGTCTGGCGCGTCACCTGCTCGACGCGTGCGGCCGTGTTGACGGGGTCGCCGATGACGGTGAACTCGACGTGCCCGCCGCCGCCGACCGTGCCGGCGACGACCAGGCCGGAGTTGACGCCGATCCCGACGCGCAGGCTGCCGCGATAGCGCTCGTGCACGGCGCCGGCGATCTCGATCGCCGCGGCGACGGCGCGGTCGGCGTGCGCGACGATCGGCTCGGGCGCACCGAAGACCCCCAACAGCCCGTCGCCGACGTACTTGTCCGGATAGCCGCCGTGGCGCACGAGCAGCGGCACGACCAGCTCGTAGAACTCGTTGAGGCGGTCGACCACCTCACGCGCGCTCGCGCGCTCGGCGAAGCGCGTGAAGTCGCGGATGTCGAGGCACAGGATCGAGACCTGCAGTTCCTCGCCGTCGAGGTCGACGCCGTCGCGCAGCACCATCTCCGCGACGTTCGGACCGACGTAGGCGCCGAACGCCTCGTGCAGCCGCTCGCGCTCCTGCAGGCCGGCGACCATGTCGTTGAACGAGCGCGCCAAGCGCCCGGTCTCGTCGGCCGAGACGACCGGCACGCGCGTGCGCAGGTCGCCGCGGCGCACGCGCTCGGTCGCTTCGCGCAGCGCGTCGAGCGGCCCGAAGATCGAGCGCGACAGCAGGATCGTCAGCTCCAGCGAGATCGTGAACGCGACGACGACCGCGACGACGACGGCCGGCCCCAGATCGGACAGCGTCGCGCCATGGCGATTGAGCTCGATGCCGGCGACGATCGCTCCGGTCAGCACGTTGATCGCCGGCAGTCCGACGAGCAGGCGCCGGCGCAGCGGCACGCCGCCACGTCCCGGTTCAAAGTCGTCGGAGAGGTGCAGCGCGACGTCGGCCAGCACCGGCCGCAGCAGCGACTCCATCGCGAAGAAGCGGAACAGCGCCCCGTACAGCAGCGTCAGCAGCATGCCCGCGAAGATTGCGAACGCGGCCCAGATCGGCAGGCCGAGCTCGACGGTCGCAAACGTGCCGAACGGGATGATCACGAGCAGGATCGGAACCGTGCGCACGCGCCGCGCGTACATGCTCGGCATGAACGCGAGCGCGCGCCACGCCTCCGTCGTGCTGACGCGGTCGCGCGCGCCGTTCAGCCAGGCGTCGACCGGCGCCAGCAACCGCCGCGCGAGCAGTGTGGAGCTCACGTTGTCGATCGCCACCAGCAGCTCCGCCGCGGCCAGCAGCACGACGAAGCTCCGACTGCTCATCGGCTGGTAGAGCCGCAGGAGCACGAGGCCGCCGAGCACGACGAGGTGCGCGAGCTGGAACTGGAGGACGACGACGGTCAGCGGGTACCGCCGGCCGAGCCGGCGATATCCGTATCGCAGTGCTCGGTCCATCCCAGCAGGGATTGTGACAGCGGAGCGGCCCGATGCCAGCCCGATGAGGAAACGTTAAGCCGGCAGCCGGCTACGAGACGCTGTGACGAGCCATCGCAGCGGCCGCCTGCGACAGCCATGCGGTGATGTGCGCCTCGCCGCAGTACAGGCGGCGCTCATGCTCGAGCACCGGCAGCGTCGCGGCGCCCGCTTGAGCGACCAGGCGCGCGGCCATCTCGACCTGATGGTCGCGGCGCGGCTCGCGCGCGGCGACCAGCGCGTCGCCGACGTCGAGCCCGGCTGCCGCGGCCGCCTCCGCGAGGATGTCGGGGTCCTCAAGGTCGAACCCGCCGCAGAACGCCAGGCGCCCGGCGGCGATCGCGTAGCGCGACGCGCAGCCTTGCTCGTTCGCATAGGTCGCGACGCGCATCGCCGTCGGAACGCGCGACGGGAAGCGTTCGGGCCACACGAGCGGCATCCGCAGCGCGCGTGCACGCCGTTGCGCTTCCGCGACCAGCTCGTCGCCGCGCGCGAGCGGCTGCCGCAGCGCCGCCGGCCGCCAGACGGCGTCCGGCACGCGACGCTCGAGCTGCTCGGCGACCAGATAGGTGTAGGGCGACGCGAGATCGAAGTAGAGCGTGGTCGGCCCGCTGACGGGCCCGGGCAGCGCCTGCCGACCTGAAGGATCGGAACGGCGCTGCGTGAGCTGGATCACCTCAGCCATCTGCCTCTTCCTCCCCGGAGTCCACCACCGATGCGGCGTACGGCAGAGGGCCGTGTCAAAGGAATCCCTCGGCTACCCGTCAGTCGGTTAATCTGTATCACGGTAGGTAGGTCCAAAGCACACGTAAAACGGAGGTCGCCATCCCACCCGCTCCCCCGCCCAAACGCCATCCATACGACCAGTGGTCGCCCGATGCGCGCGCGCTGGATCTCGTCGGCGACAAGTGGACGCTGCTGATCGTGCGAGATCTCGTCAGCGGCCCGCGCCGCTTCGTCGAGCTCCAGCGCACCTTGCCCGGCATTTCGACGGAGCAGTTGCGCTCGCGGTTGAACCGCATGGTCGCCGATGGTCTGCTGACGCGCCAGCGCTACCGCGAGGTGCCGCCGCGCGTCGACTACGAGTTGACCGATAGGGCCCGTGATCTCGTTCCGGTCCTCGGCGCGCTCGCGCGCTGGGGCTATGAGTGGTCGTGGACCGAGCCCCGTCGCAACGAGGCCGTCGACGTCGGGGCGATCTTCCGGCTCGCGCCGGGGCTGCTGACGCTGCCGCGATCGCTGCGTGGCACCGTCGAGCTGACGGTCGTCGACCGCTCGAAGGACAGAGACACCAAGCAGTACACGCTGATCGTCAAGCGCGGCGCGGTCACGCTCGAGGAGCGTGCCGATCCGGATGCCGATGCACAGGTCTCCGGTTCTGAACGCGCCTGGATCGACGCACTCGTGCCCGACGGCGTCACGAGCAGCCTGGAGATTCGCGGTGACGCACGTCTTGCGACCGCGGTGCTCGACGGCCTCTCGCCCGCTTCGGCACGCGCTTCGGCCGTCGCCTGAGACGAGTCCGCCTCGAACAGCAGGACGACTGCGCGGCACTTTCGCTGCGCGGTCTCCTGCGGGGCGGTCACGGCGGCTTTCGCACCTCACATTCCTACGCTACGCCCGCGCGTCAAGGATCGTTCGAACGCGGACGTTCTGCGGCCGTCCGAAGATCGCCAGGTGCAAAAGCTGGTTCCGACGAAACCATCGAGGCTCGTCGGCGCGCCTGGCCAGCGTTCCCCGCTGACAGAGCCGCAAACGCGGCCGCTGGCCGACCACCTGCGAGGCTGTCCCCATGACGCTCGGGTTCTGGCTCTCCGACGCGTGTCTTCTCGGCGTACAAAGTGCGCTCGTCGCAGTGCCCCGCGCCCGCCCCCCGGCCGCGCTCGAACGCTTCGTCGGCCGACTGTCGGGCCCCGCGTGGGCAATCGTCCCGCTCGCCTCGATCGTGCTCGTCGTGATCGCGATCCGCACAGCCGGGACGACCGCCGACGGGCTCACCTGGCTTGCGCTGATCGCCGTCCCGCCGCTGGCGGCGGCAGCGCTCGGAGCGACGATGCGCGGCGGCCGCCCGCTGCTCGCGCTGCTCGTGATCCCGCTGTTCGGACTCGCGTGGTGGCAGCGCGCGACGCTGCTCGGCGAGGGCGCCGCGGTGCTGCTGTCCGCGCTCAGCTGCGTGACGCTCGGCGTGCTGCTGACGGCGGTCGCGCCGCGCGGCTGGCTCAAGCTGGGGATCGTCGCGATGGCCGCCGTCGACGCATATCTGGTCGGCACCGAACTGCTCCAGCCGGCCAACGACGTGCTCAATGCGGCAACCCCGCCGGCACACCTGCCGCAGTTGCAACGGGCGCTGTTCGGCGACGCGCTGATCGGATATGGGGACTTCTTCGTGGCCGGCGTCTTCGGGGCGATCGTGGCGACGGAGGAGGCCGCGGCCTCGGTCGGCGGGACGCCGCGGCGGTGGGCCCTGGTCGTGCTCGGGCTCGCTGCGGCGTTCGACCTGCTGTTCCTGGTCGTCGACGTCCTGCCGGCGACGGTGCCGGTCGCGCTCGCGCTGCTGCTGCGCGAGGGGGTCCGGCGACGCGCCGCCAGGCCGCTTTTCCGCGCGCACGCGCGCGGGTAAAGGCGCAACACGGCCGAAAAGCGCCGAAAAGCCGCAACTCTCACCGCTGCTACGGTGTCCTAGAGGACGAGTGGAGGCCTCAGCTCTCACCCAACCGCTGTCGGGGGCGCACGGACGCTCGCCGCTGCTGCGACTGCAGTCGGACGAGCGCCTGATCGCGCTCGTGCGGCGCGGCAACCACGGCGCGTTCGAGGCGCTCGTCGGTCGCTACCAGGCGCGCCTGCTGGCCTTCTGCCGCCACATGCTCGGCTCGCGCGAGGACGCGGAGGACGTGTTGCAAGAGGTCTTCGCGGCCGCCTTCAACGCGATCCTCGCCGATGACCGCCCGATCAACGCGCGGCCGTGGCTGTACCGCATCGCGCGCAACCGCTCGCTCAACCACTTGCGCCGCACGCAGCCGATCGGCGTCGATTCGATGGACGTCCATTTCGCCCGCAACGGCGCCAGCACCGCCGACGAGGTGGACGAGCGCGAGCAGTTTCGCGAGCTGATCGCCGACGTGCAGGAGCTGCCGGAGACGCAGCGCACGGCGCTGCTGCTGCGCGAGATCGACGCGCTCTCGTACGAGCAGATCTCAGAGGCGATGGAGACGACGATTCCGAGCGTCAAGTCACTGCTCGTACGCGCACGCGTGTCGCTCGCGGAGGCCGCCGAGGCGCGCCAGCTCTCGTGCGAGGACGTACGCATGGAGCTGGGGGAGATCGCCGAGGGGCTGCGCCGCCGCACGACGCCGCCGGTGCGCCGGCACCTGCGCACATGCGAGCGCTGCCAGGTCTTCCGCACCGAGCTGCGCGCGACCAGCAAGGCGCTGGCGCTGCTGCTGCCGGTCGGCCCGCTGCTGCTGGCGAAGAAGCTGGTGCTCGCGCACCTCGGCCTCTCATCGGTCTTCGGGGGCGCGGGCGGCACCGGCACCGCAGCCTCGGGCACGGCGGCCGTCGGCGCAGTCGCCGGCGGCGCATCCGCCGCCGGCAGCAGCGGCCTCGTGTCGGCGGGACTCGGGGCGCTCGGCGCGAAGGCGGCGGCCGGCATCGCCGCCGCGGCGCTCGTGACCGCCGGCGCGGTGGAGATGGAGCAGACACGACCGCATCGCCCCGCGCCCGCAGCGCACCTGGTGGCCGCCCAGCCGGCGACGCAGCGAGCACCGGCCGTCGCCGCCGTCGTGCAGCCGGCGCCCGCGCGCGTGCAGCGCGCACTCGACGCGCCCGCGAAGCGCTCGCATAAGTCCGCCGCCGACCCCGCGGCCACGACGCCCACCACCACAACAACGACAACGACGACTGCCGCCGTCGCGCCGGGCACGGATCCGGCAACGACGCCCGCCGGGCACACGCACGTGGAGACCGGCGTCACGACGCTGCCGTCGACGTTGCCCGCGGAAGCGCCCCCGCCGACGCTCGTGCCGGTGCCGGCACCGGCTGGCGGGACCCCATCGATGACCGCCACCACGCCTGCCCCGCCGCCCAGCGGAACGAGCACTACGCCGGCACCGCCACCGTCCGCGACAACGCCGGAGCCGCCGATCGCAGCGCCGCCCGTCGACGACGTGCCGGGGACCGACACGGTGCCCGTCGCGCCGCCGTCGGACAACCCCGACGAAGCGGCGACGCAGCCGGGAGACTGACGCGCCGGCCCGCGCTGGCCGCGGCGAGCGGCCCGCCGCTCAGGCGGCCGCGACCAGTCCGATGACCTTCATGCGGCGCTCGAGCGCCTTGAGCGCGAACGCCCGCGTCTCGGCGATCGTGACGCCGAACAGCTCGACGTCCTCGTCGTCGGGCGCCCACTTCGGCTTCAGCACGCCCTCGGCGATCGGCGCCACCTCGACGAGGGTGCGCTGGATCGCCGTCAGGTAGCGCGGGTCCTCGCGCGCCATGTCGCGCAGGAAGCGTGCGCCGAACGCGACGTGGCGGTGCTCGTCGCGCGCCACGTTCGTGAAGCCCTCGACGAAGCCCGGCAGCGTCCCCTCGCGCTCGTTGTAGTCGATGATGAAGTGCTGGCCGGTGAGCGCGAGCATCCCCTCGATCACCATGTGGTAGATCGTGACCGCCTCCACGAGCGCCTCGACGTCCTCCGGCTCGACGGCGAGGCGATCGACGCGGCGCTTCAGCAGCTCGTCGAACAGCACGCCGAACTCCGGATTGAGGTGCTCGCTCGTCTCCGCGAGACGCTCGTCGAGCCCGTTGCACTTGAGCACCTCGACCTCGCTGTAGAAGCGGTCGAAGAAGGCGACGTGGCGCGCCTCGTCGGCGATCTGGGTGGAGAGGAAGATGCGCATCTCCTCGCTCGGCGCGGCGCGCATCATCGGCCCCAACTCGGCGGTGACGCGCTGCTCGCCGATGAAGAACGACGAGAGCCCATACATGCGCGCGTAGCGCTCCTCGGCGTCGATCCGCTCGTGCCAGTCGACGCGGTCCTGCGTGAAGTCGATGTCTTGCACCGCCCACTGCTGACGCTCCCACAGCGAGTAGAGGTCGCGGTAGGAGAGCAGATTGGCCTCGCCGCGATCGGCGCTCTCCAGCAGCGCCGGGTCGCTCGTGGCGCGGAAGTCGACGCGGTCGGTGCGTGAGCTGGCAGCGGTGTCGGACACGGCGGACCTCTCTCCTCGCGGACGATGCGCGCCGGACGCGCGGCGACGCGTGTCCAGCCTAGCGAAGCACTGGCTGGCCAGCCAGCCGCAACGGCGCGGTTACGGTCCCGGCTCGCCGCCGACGACGAGCGCGCCGACCCGCTGGCCGTCGAGCGTCACCGGATAGGTCCCGGCCCGCAAGCCGGGGATCCGCACCGCAACGCGGCCGCCACCGGCCACGCGGAGCGTCTGCCCATGCACGCTCAGCGTGTGCGCTCTGCCGTCTCGTGCCCGCAGCGAGAGCTCGACCGCGAGGAACGGCGGGACGGTGATGGACACCGGCGTCAGCCGACCGTCGGGCGCAACGACGAACGCTGCCGGCACACGCACCGGCTCCTCGCCGTCGCTCGCGCCTCCGTTGCCGCCCGGCGCTCTCGCCGTCTGCGTCTGGGTCGGCGTCGGAGGCGGCGGCGTGACGGCGGTCGTGCCGGGCTGCGTGGCGTCCGTGGGCGGGGCGGTCGCCTCCGGCGCGCTCGCGGTCGGCTCCCCCGCTGGGCCGGTTCCCGTGCTGCCGCCGCCGCAGCCGGCGGCCGCCAGCGCCACGATCACCAGCGCAGATCGGATCACGCGCACGCGCCGAGCCTACTCCGCGCCGTAGACGCGCATCAGGCCCGCGTACCACGCGTCGGGCGAGTGGTGCTCGCGCACGTGCGCGAGCGCGGCGGCCCCGGTAGCGGCGCGGGCGGCCGGGTCGCGCCAGAGCGCGGCGAGCGCGCTGCGCCAGGCGACCGCGTCGTCGACTGGCAGGGCTGCATCCGCGCCGATCAGCTCGGGGATCCCGCCGCGATCGCTGCCAAGCACCGGCAGACCGTCGGCGAGCGCTTCGATCACCGTCATCGGGCACGGATCATCCCCGCGCGCCGGGGCGAGCAGCACGGCCGCGCCGCGACGCTCGCGCGTCAGCGCCTCATTCGAGAGGCGGCCGAGGAACGTCACGTCGGCGCCGGCGGCCAGCGCATGCAGCCGCGGCTCCTCGGGCCCGGCGCCGGCGATCCGCAGTGGAACGCCGGCCTCGCGCGCGGCGCGGATCGCCACATCGAAGCCCTTCTCCTCGACAAGCCGCCCCGCCGCGAGCGCATACCGTCCCTCGCCCGCGTGCGACGTCGCCGCCAGCCCGCGCACGGCGTTCGGCAGCACCGACATCCGCTCGCGCGGGATCCCGATCGCCCCCAAGCGCTCGGCAAGCGCGCCGCTGACGGCGACGAGCGCGTCTGCGTGCTCGAGCACGCGCGGCTGTTGGCGTGCGAGCCCGGCGGCGTAGACCAGCCCCTCGGCATACGACCCGCGGCAGCGATGGCGCAGGCCCGGCAGCGTGTTGCGGTCATGGCAGCGGTAGCAGGGCGCGCCATCCCGGAAGGCGACGCCGATCGCGCACACGAGCCGGTAGTTGTGCAAGTGCAGCACCGTGCGCGCTCCGCCCGCACGCGCCGCAGCCAGCGCGCGCCAGCCGAGCAGCGGATGGATGTTGTGCGCGTGGACGACGTCCGCGCGATGCAGCCGCACCGCCTTCGCGACGTCGCCGGGCTCAAGGCCTCCGCCCAGCAGACCTCGCGCCGCCCGGACGGAGCCGGCTTCACCGCTGTCGCGCTCCAGGCGCGCGACGGCATGCCCACGTGCGCGCAGCATCCCCTCCAACTCGTCGACGACGCGCTCCTCGCCGCCGGCCGCCCGGTAGCGGTTGTGCAGCAGCAGCACGCGGACGCGACCGTCGGCGTCGCGTGGCGGGAGGAGGGCCGGCGGGCTCATCGGCCGCCGATTCTGGCACGCTGCGCAGCCGTGGCGATCGCGCTCGTGACGAATGTGCTGGCGCCCTACCGCGTCCCGCTCTACGCGCTGCTGGCTGAGCGCTACGGCGTCGAGGTGCTGTGTTTCGGCGCCGACGCGAGCTACGTGCCGACATGGTTCGACGACCTGGACGCCCAGCTCGCGGCCGCGCCCTTCCCGGCCCGGCGGATCGGCGGGCCGCGCGAAGCGCTCGCGCTCGGCCGTCGCTACGCCGCGGCGATCGCCCCGGTCGCGGGCGGCGCGATGCTGCCCGCGACGTACCTCGGGATGCGCACCCGCGGCAAGCCGTTCGTGCTGTGGGGCTCGGTGTGGGCGCACCCGCGCGGCGGCGCGAAGGCCGCGCTCGGATGGCCGCTCGTGTGGCACGTGTACCGGCACGCCGACGCGGTCGTGACCTACGGCGAGCACGTGCGCCGCTACGTCGCGCGCTACCGCGGCCACGATGACGACGTCGTGATCGCGCCGCAGTCGGTGGAGGCGGAGCTGTTCGGACGCGCGGTGTCCGCGGACGAGATCGCCACGTGGCGAGCCGACGCCGGGTTCCCGCACGAGGGTCCGCTCATCCTGTACGTCGGCCGGCTGGTCGAGGAGAAGGGCGTCGCCGACCTGCTCGCCGCCTGGCCGCACGTGCGCGGCGCGACGCTCGTCGCGATCGGCGATGGGCCGCTCGCGGACGCAGTCGCGGCAACACCGCATGCCCGTATGCTCGGCCCGCTTCCCCGCGAGCGCCTGCCCGTCGCCTACGCCGCCGCCGACGCCCTCGTGCTGCCCTCGATCCCGACGCCGCGCTTCCGCGAGCCGTGGGGCCTGGTCTGCAACGAGGCGCTCCACCAAGGGACGCCCGTCGTCGCGACGACCGCCGTCGGCGCGGTCGCCGGCGGCCTCGTGCGCGACGAGCAGACCGGCCTCGTCGTCCCGCCGCACGACCCGCAGGCGCTTGCGCGCGCGATCGGGCGCCTGCTCGCCGATCGCGACCTGCGCGCCCGCCTCGGCGCAGCCGGCCGCGTCGCGCTCGCCGGCCACACCTACACCGCGATGGCCGATGCCTTCGGCGTCGCGCTCGCGCGCGCCGGCGTGGTGTAGGCGACCGGGCGGCCGCGCGGCCGGACTACTCCCCGACCGAGAACATCGCGTCGAGGTCGTGTCTCGAGTAGACCTCGAACGCGAGCAGCGTCTGCGTCTTCGTGATGCCGGGAAGTTGCGCGAGCTGCTCGGTGATGACATGCGCGAGATCGTCCTGCTCACGCAGCCGCAGGATCGCCGCGAAGTCCCACTCGCCGGTGATCGAGTAGGCCTCCGCCACGCCCGGCACGTCGGCGAGCTGTCCGCCGAGGTCGGGCAGCGCCGTGCGCTCCGCCTGGATCAGGACGATCGCGTGCGTCACGGCGTCCAGCTCTCGCCCGGCGCGAGCACGACCACCTGCGACGACGTGTGGGCCTCGACGTCGGCCTTGAACGCCTGCGCGTCGGTCTCGATCGGCGGGAACGTGTCGTAATGGATCGGAATCACCGTCTTCGCGCCGATCAACCGCACGGCCTCGACCGCGTCATGGCGGTCCATCGTGTAGTGGCCGCCGATCGGCACGAGCGCCACGTCGAGCTCGCGGTTGCGCCCGACCAGCTGCAGGTCGGAGAAGAGGCAGGTGTCGCCGACGTGGTAGATCGTCGTGCCGGCGAACTCGATCAGCAGGCCGCAGGCGATGCTCGGCGTGCCGTTCGGCGAGGTCGACGTGTGCCACGCCGGAACGAGCTTCACGGTGCCCCAGTCGAACGTCTCGGTGCCGCCGAGGTTGGGGTCGCGCACGTCGACGCCCTCGCCGCCGATCTCGTTCGCCAGCTCGACGACCGCGACGACCGTCGCGCCGGTGCGCTTGGCGATCGCGACCGTGTCGCCGACGTGGTCGCCGTGACCGTGCGAGACAAGGATCGTCGTCGCGTCGAGTTCGTCCGCGCTCGCGGCGGCTCTCGGGTTGCCCGTCAGGAACGGGTCGACGAGCACGGTCGTGCCGCCGTCGCTCAGCGCGAAGGCGGCGTGGCCCAGAAAGCGCAGCTCCATCTCTCAGTCCCCTTCCGTAACGGTGTCGGTTCCCAGCGTGCGCGCCAGCTCGAAGCCGACGGCGACGCCCACGAGCATGCCCAGGCGCGTCTCCTCCGCCACGAGCGTGCCGATCGCCTGCCGCCGTCCGGCTGCGTCCTCGACGCCGGCCGCCGCGTCGACCGCCTGCTCATGCGTCTCACCGAACCAGCCGCCAGCCGCGAGCGCTTCGTCGAGCACACGGTGCAGTTGCGGCGCCGCCCGCGCGACAAGCGCCTGCGCCTCGCGCAGACGCCCCTCCTCGCTCAGCGCAGCGAGCGCCGCATCGAGCTCCGCATCGGTGTAGGCGCGCTCCACGCCGCGGATCATAGGGCGGCTCAGCGCCCGCCCGCCATGCGCGCCAGCGGGTAGCCGAGCGCGGCGCCGGCTGCGAGGCCGGTGGCGCCGACGAGCGGATCGGCCCAGTCGGCGGCGAGCGGCAGCAGCAAGAGCACGACCGCGAACACGCCGGCGCCGAGCAGGTCGCCGTCGATCTCGCGTCCACGGCGCGCCTCGCGCAGGTCGGGAATCGCCCACGCGATCAGCAGCGCGAGGGCGGCGCCGTTGCCGCCGAGCGCGGTCGGGAACGTCTCGACAGCCGCGGCCACGGCCATCCCGCCCGCGCCGCCGGCGAGGAACAGCAGCGCGACCGCGATCGGCCCGTGGCGCCGCTCCACGAGCCAGCCGAACAGCGCGATCGCGAACAGCGCCACGAACGCGTAGCCGCTGTTCTCGTACGCGAACGGCGCCGTCAGCACACGCCACCACTCGCCGCGCGGCGTACCGACGATCGCGACGTCGACGAGGTTGACGACGTCCGCGCGCAGCAGCACGAACAGCACCAGGCTGACGGCGACGAGCGCAGCCGTCGCGTAAGGCCGGCCGTCCGGACGAATCCCCGGCATCTCGCCGCGCCGCAGCGGGCCAAGCGAGGGCGCGGGTGCGCGCCGGCGACCGCGGCGGCGCTCCTTCTCGGCCGGTCTGCCGTCGCGCCCGAGCTTTGGCGCGCGCTTGCGCAGCCGGCTGCCGCAGTACGGGCACTCGGTGATGTAGGGGCTGACCTCCGATCCGCAGTTCTTGCAGATCACGAACAGGTCCGGGCCGCCGCTGGTCACGCGATCGATTCTAGAGTGCCGACGAAGGCCGCCGAAGCCCTCGACGGCAGCGCTCAGCCGACGTCGACGGTCGCCGCGGCGATCTCGGCGACGACCTCGCGCAGGTCGTGGTTCGCCTCATGCACCACGAGCTGGCGCGCCGCCCCGTTTCCGCGCTCCAGCAGGTCCTCGACGCCCGCCAACTCGGCGGCGGAGCCAAGCTCCTCGGCGTGCGGACGCAGGCGGTCGAGCAGCCGCCGCGCCAGCTCGCGCGTGGCGACGCGCTCGCGCGAGGGCAGGTCCACCAGCTCGCCGTCGAGCCCGTGCCGGGCGGCGAGCCACTTGTTCTCGTCCACCATCTGGTGCGGATAGCGGGTCAGCTCGCGGCCGGCCTCGAAGTGCTCGGCCAGCTCCTTCACCATCGCCTGGATCAGCGCCGCCAGTCCGAGCGTGTGCTCGACGCGCGTCTGCGCGTCCATCACGCGCACCTCGATCGTGCCGAGGTTCGGATGCGGGCGCACGTCGTACCAGAGGTACGTGTAGTCCTCGATCACCCGCGAGGCGACCATGAAGTCGATCTTCTGCTCGTAGTCGGCCCAGCCGTCGTAGGTCGGTGGGATCCCGACACGCGGGAAGGCGCGGAAGATCGGCGTGCGCGTCGAGGCCAATCCGGTCGCGTCGGCGCGCCAGAAGGGCGAGTTGGCACTCAACGCCAACAACACCGGCAGGTGGACGCGCATGCCGTTGGCGACATGGATCGCCTTCTCGCGGTCGTCGAGCCCGACGTGCACGTGCTGGCCGAACAGCAGCTCCTGGCGCGCCACGAAGCGCAGGTCGCTGACGAGATCGCGGTAGCGCGGACGCGCAACGATCCGCTGCTGCTCCCACATCGCGAACGGGTGCGTGCCGGCGGCCCCGATCGTCAGGCCCTTCGTCGCGGCCACGTCGGCGACCTGTCTGCGCAGCGCACGCAGCTCGGCGCCCGCCTCCGCGGCATTCGGCTGCGGCGAGGTCGCGATCTCCAGCACCGACTCCATCAGCTCGGGCTTCACGCGCTCAGGCGACTGGCCCTCCAAGAGCGACTCGACGGCGTTGACGAGCTCGAGCGTCTCGGCGTCGAGGATCATCAACTCCTCCTCGATGCCAATCGTGTAGTTGGGAGCGGCGAAGTTGGCGTCCACGGGCGGGCAGCGTAGCCGGCCCACAGGCGGTGCAAACGGCAGCGCAGGGGTAAGATCGGCCGGCGCTGGCCCCCGACGAAGGACGACATTCATGGCTCTCGGCTACGACGGCAAGCTCTACATCCTCGCGTTCGACCACCGCGGCTCGTTCCAGAAGAAGATGTTCGGGATCGCGGGCGACCCGACGCCGGAGGAGACGGCGACGATCGCCGACGCCAAGCAGCTCATCTACGAGGGAATGGCGCTGGCCGCTGACCGCGGGGTCGAGAACGAGGCCGTCGGCGTGCTCGTCGACGAGCAGTTCGGCGGCGACATTCCGCGCGAGGCGAAGGCGAAGGGCCTCAAGCTCGCGATGCCGGTCGAGAAGAGCGGCCAGGACGAGTTCGACTTCCAGTACGACGAGGATTTCGGCGCCCACATCGAGCAGTTCGACCCGGACTTCTCGAAGGTGCTCGTGCGCTACAACCCGGACGCCGACGCGGAGATGAACGAGCGCCAGCTCGGGCGTCTGAAGACGCTGGCGGACTGGCTGCACACGAACGGCCGCAAGTTCCTCTTCGAGCTGCTCGTGCCCGCCGAGCCGGCGCAGCTCGAGTCGGTCGGCGGCGACACCGACCGCTATGACGCCGAGCTGCGCCCAGCGCTGATGCGCCGCGCGATCCAGGAGATCCAAGACTTCGGCATCGAGGTCGACATCTGGAAGATCGAGGGCGTCGACGCACAGGCCGACGCGCAGATGCTCGCCGAGCAGACGCGCTCCGGCGAAGGCCGCGAGAACGTCGTGTGCGTGCTGCTCGGCCGCGGCGCGAGCGACGCGAAGGTCGACCACTGGCTGCGCGAGGCGGCGCCGGTCGACGGCTTCGTCGGCTTCGCGATCGGCCGCTCGATCTGGTGGGACGCGCTGAGAGGGTTCCTCGACGGATCGCTTCCGCGCGAGGACGCCGCGTCGCGGATCGCCGACAACTATCTGCGCTTCATCAAGGTCTACGAGCAGCAGGAAGTCGCGTAGCCGTCCCGCGCGCGAAGTCGTCGCGAAGCGAGGCTGCGTCGCCGCACCCGGCGCCGTAGCCTCGCCGCATGACCTGGCCGCGCGCGCTCCCGTGGATCGCCCTGCTGCTGCTCGCCGGGCTCGTCCTGGGCGACGTGCACGCGCCGCGCTGGCTCACCGGCGACGACGGCACGACGCTCGTCGCCGGCGGCAGCGCATCGGCGCGGCTGGAGCGGGTGATCGACGGTGACACGATCGTCGCGCGACTCGCCGGCCGCGAGGAGCGGATCCGCTTCATCGGGATCGACACGCCCGAGACCGTCAAGCCGAACACGCCGGTGCAGTGCTACGGCCCGCGGGCGCATGACCTCAACGCCCGCCTGCTCGGAGCCGCCGGGGCGTCGCTGACGCTGCGCTTCGACCGCGAGCTGCGCGACCGCTACGGCCGCCTGCTCGCCTACGTCTACCGCGCGCGCGACGGGCTGTTCGTCAACGCCCGGCTGATCGCGGCCGGCGCGGCGCGCACGCTGCCGATCGCGCCCAACACGTCCCGCGCCGTCGAGCTGCGCAGCCTGCAGGAGACCGCCCGCGCGGCCGGACGCGGGCTGTGGGGCGTCTGCTGAGCCGTCCCGCCCCACCCGCGCGCGTTCGACGCGCTGGTAGGGTTTCCTCCCCTATGAAGATGCGACAGAGCCTCGCTCAGCTCGAGCAGGCCTTCTTCGAGGAGACCGCGCAGGATCGCGTCCGCCGCGAGCGCCTGCGCGCCACAGCCGTGCAGCGCACGCGCCAGCGACAGATCGAGCGCGTGCACAAGCACGGAAGCTGGCGCTTCGCCTTCCTCGTGCTCTCGATCATCGTGACCGCCGTGGTGGTGACGATCGCGATGTTCGAGACGCTCTACTACGTGATGGGTTGAGACCCGCGCCGCGGGCGAGAGGCGCGAGCCAGTTCGCGGTCAGCTCTCCGAGCTGATGTCGCGCAGCGCGGCGTCGACCTCCTCGCGCGCGCCCGCCCGTCCGCTCTCCTCCTGGATCTCCAGGTAGACCTCTCTGCGGAAGACGGGGACGTCGCGCGGGGCCTGGATGCCGATCCGCACCTTCTCCCCCATGATCGCGAGGACTGAGACCTCAATGTCGTCCCCGATCATGATGCTCTGGTTGGACTTGCGCGTCAGGACCAACATTGCGCCGTTGCCTCCCTGCTGTCCATGGTGGCCGGATGAGCGATCGGGCGGTGAGGCAAAGGACACCGACCCCTCCAGCGGAAGCATAGCCGCCGCCCCCGCTGTGTTCCCCATTTCCCGGCGGATCGCCGCGGGCCGACATTCGCTAGTCTGCCCGGCCGATGGCACGTAGATCGCTTCGCCCCCAGCTGAATCAGATTCGCACGTGGGTGCGCCAGGGTCGTACCGACGCCTGGATCGCGCACCAACTCGAGGTTACGACCCAGCAGATCGCCGCGTTCAAGCGCGAGAACGAGCTCGTCCCCGATGAGGCGGAGCCGAACGGCGCCGTCGACTTCGACGACGAGATCGACCTGCGCGCCGAGGACGACGCTCTGATCGCCGCTGAGCTCGAGGCCGCGCAAAAGCAGCGCGAGCAGGAGGAAGCGGAGGCCGCCAAGAAGGCTGCCGCGCGCAGACGCTCGCGCAGACCCGCCGCCGAGGCCGAGCCGGAGTCCGACGAGGACGCCGAGGAGGACGATGACGAGAAGCCGTCGCGCCGCCGCGGGCGTCGCGGTGGACGGCGTCGCAAGACACGCGCCGGCGGTCCGCTCGAGGGCACCTTCGACCATGGCGACGAGGGCTACGGACTGTGGCTCGACCCCGCCGTGCAGGACGACCCCGTCTACGCCGAGCACTGGGCCGGCCACCGGCCGGTCGAGATCACGATCGAGGAAGACCAGATCGTGATCCGTCGCGTCGACGGCGGCGACGAGTAGGGCGTCAGCCCTGGTCGAGCGGCGTCGGCTGCCGCTCGATCTCCTCGGCGTCGCGCCGACGGCCGCCGGACCAGTCGGAGGCCTCGCGCACGTAGCGCGCGAACGCGGCGTCCCCGGCCGTCTGCGCGTCCCACCCGCGCGGATCGTGCGGCACGGTCGCGATCGCGACGTCGAGGCACCAGTCCGTCCCCGCGCTGTAGAGCTCCGCCAGCTCCCCCGTGGTGAACGGGCCGCCAAGTCGGCGCCGCAGCTCGTCGACGATACGGTCGACGACGCGTTCGAGCAGCCGCCGCTCGTCGGCGTTCGCGCGACTGAGCCGGCGCTGGCCATCGCTCCACAGCTGCAAGGCGGTGTCGACGTGCATGACGCGCAGGCTACCCGCCGGCGCGTCCCAGTCAGTCCTTCGGCAGGCCTTGAATGACGTACGAGCGCTCGCCCGGCTTGACCATCCCGAGGCGGCGTGCCTCAGCCTGGAGCGTGCGCGGGTCGCGCAGCGATCTCGCGCGTCTGAGCAGCAGGTCGTGCTCACGCTGAAGCTGGTGGAGCTGCCCCTGCTTCGCATTCGACTCACGCCACGTCGACAGCAGCGAGCGCGCCGGTCCGACGTAGGCGAGCGCGACGAGCAGCAGCACGACCAGCAGCGCCGTGCGGGCGACGCGATCCCAGCGCACCCGCAGCGCGGCAGCGCCGAGCGCGGTGGTGGCGGCCGGGCGGGCGGGCGGGCGGCGGCGCGTTGCGGCGGCGGTTCCAGCGGGCGGCATTGCGACCCTTTCGCGAGCCGCCCGCGGATTCCTCCTCTATGACTTCCGGCGTTCAGCCGGAGGTCAGCCCGCGCGTCTGAAGGCGCTCTTGCCCGGGAACGCCGCGTCGGCGCCGAGCGCCTCCTCGATCCGCAGCAGCTGGTTGTACTTCGCCACGCGATCCGAGCGCGACGGCGCGCCCGTCTTGATCTGGCCGCAGCCCGTCGCGACGGCGAGATCGGCGATCGTGACGTCCTCCGTCTCGCCGGAGCGGTGCGACATGACGGCGCTGTAGCCGGCCTCGCGCGCCAGCTTGATCGCGTCGAGCGTCTCCGTCAGCGTGCCGATCTGGTTGACCTTGATGAGGATCGAGTTGCCGACGTGCTGGTCGATGCCGCGTCTGAGCCGCTGCGCGTTCGTCACGAACAGGTCGTCGCCGACGAGCTGGACCTTCTCGCCGAGGCGCTGCGTGAGTGTCGCCCAGCCGTCCCAGTCGCCCTCGTCCATGCCGTCCTCGATCGAGACGATCGGATAGCGCGCGGCGAGGTCGGCCCAGTAGTCGGCCAGCTCGGCCGCCGACAGCGAGCGGCCCTCGTGCTCCAGCACGTAGCGGCCGTTGTCGTAGATCTCGCTGGTGGCCGGGTCGAGCGCGATCGCGACGTCATCGCCGGGCGTGTAGCCGGCCGCGCTGATGCCCGCCATCAGCACCTCCAGAGCCGCCTCGTTCGAGGCGAGGTCAGGGGCGAAGCCGCCCTCGTCGCCGACCGCCGTGCCGAGCCCGCGGTCGTGCAGCGTCTTCTTGAGGTGGTGGAACACCTCGGCGCCCATCCGCAGGCACTCCGAGAACGTGCTCGCGCCCCACGGCACGATCATGAACTCCTGGAAGTCGACCTTGTTGTCGGCGTGCGCGCCGCCGTTCAGCACGTTCATCATCGGCACCGGCAGGATGTGCGCCGCGTCGCCGCCGAGGTAGCGCCACAGCGGCTGGCGCTCCTCCGCCGCCGCCGCGTGCGCGGCCGCGAGCGAGACGGCGAGGATCGCGTTCGCGCCGAGGCGCGACTTGCTGGGCGTGCCGTCGAGCTCGATCAGCAGGCGGTCGACGGCCGCCTGGTTGGTCGCGTCGGTTCCGCGCACGGCCGTCGCGATCTCGCCGTTAACGTTCTGCACCGCCTTCGTGACGCCCTTGCCGAGGTAGGCCTCGCCGCCGTCGCGCAGCTCGGTCGCCTCGAACTCCCCGGTCGACGCGCCGGACGGCACGGCCGCGCGACCCCACGCGCCGGAGCGCAGGGACAGCTCGACCTCGACGGTCGGGTTGCCCCGGCTGTCGAGGATCTGGCGGGCGTGGACGTGCTCGATCTGGCTCATTCGTGCTCCTGGGACGGGGATCCCGCGGCCAGCCGACCGCGGGCGTAGTACGCGAGTTGCTCGTCGGGCGCCAGATCCTCCCAGGCGCGGCCGTCGCGGGTCGCCAGCTCGACGGCCGCCTCGACGCGCCCGCGGAAGCGCTCGCTCGACGCGCGCAGCGCCAGCTCAGGGTCGACCTTCAGCTTGCGCGCGACGTTGACGGCCGCGAACAGCACGTCGCCCAGCTCGTGGAAGCGCGCGTCGCGGCCGGCGTCGCCGGCGGCGTCTACGGTCGCCTCCAGCTCCTCCAGCTCGTCGCGCACGGATTGCAACGGCCCCTCGACGCCGGGGAAGTCGAAGCCGCTCGACGCGGCGCGCCGCTGCACCTTGCGCGCGTGCAGCAGCGACGGCAGGTTGTCCGGGACCTCGGCGAAGACGCCCTGCTCGCGGCCTTCCTCCGTCTTCTTGATCGCGTCCCAGTTGCGCAGCACGTGCGCGGCGTCGTCGACCTCGACATCCGAGAAGACGTGCGGGTGGCGGCGGATCAGCTTCTGGCGGCAGTGCTCGGCGACGGCGGCGAGATCGCCGGCGCCGCGCTCCTCCAGTAGCAGCGACAGGAAGTGGACCTGGAACAGCACGTCGCCGAGCTCGTCGAGCAGCTTGGTGTCGTCGCGCCGGTGGGCTGCATCGGCGAGCTCGTAGGCCTCCTCGAGCGTGTGCGGGACGATCGTGCGCTCGTCCTGCTCGCGGTCCCACGGGCACTCGCGCCGCAGGCGACGCGTCAGCTCGTCGAGGCGCAGCAGCGCCTCCTGGATCTCCGGCCGGCCCGCGCTCACGCGCGGGAGCCTACTTGGAGGTCGTGCTGGCGCCGCCGGAGGGCGCGGAGGCGGGCGTCGAGGTCGTTCTGATCGCCGGCGCGTTCTTGCAGAGCTGGACGACATAGCCGGCGCGGCAGTTCGTCTTGCTTCTCCAGCGCTGCTGGAAGTCTCTGATGAACGTGCTCAGCTTCGTCTGCTGACCCTGCTGTTGCAGCAGCGCTCTGATCTGCGCTCTCGCCTGCGAGAGCGGCGTCTGCTGCGCGGGCGTGATCGTCATGACGCGCACGACGTAGTAGCCGAACTGGCCCTTGACCGGTCCGACGATGACGCCCTTTCTGGCGCTGAAGGCGGCCTGGTCGAAGGCTCTGTCCTGCTGGCCCTGGCTGACGCCTCGCAGCACGCCGCCGGTCGCCTTCGACGCGGCGTCGGTCGAGTACTTCTTCGCGGCCGCAGCCCAGCTCATGCCTCCCTGGACGGCGCTCTTGGCAGCGTCTGCCTGCGCCTTGTCTCTCGTCAGGATGAGCTGCACGTCGCGGCGCTCGGGCACAGAGAACTGGCTTCTGTTTCTGTTGTAGTAGCTCTGGATCTGAGCGTCGGTCACCGGCGCCACGCTGTTCTGGATCTTTCTCGTCAGCGCGGCAGCGAGGGCCTGGACGCGGATCCGCTCGAGCACGTCGGCCTGCGACATCCCGGACTGCTTGAGGAATCTCTGGTAGGCCGCTTCGTTTCTGAACGACTGTCTCTTCGTCGTCGCGAGCTGTCTCTGGACGTCGGCGTCGGAGACGGAGACGCCCTGGTCCTTCGCCTCCTTGCTGATCCAGAGGTTCTGGATCAGCGTGCCCATCGTCTGCTGGACGAGCGCTTCGTTCTGCTGTCTGCACTGTGCGCGAAGCGTGACGTCGGTCGGCTTCGGCTGGCCTCTCGCCGGTCTCGACTGGGCCCGCAGCGTCGCGATGCAGTTCGTGAAGGTCGGCGGGTCGGGCACGACGGCTCTGCCGCCCTGCGCGGACCCTCTCGCGGTGACGGTGGCCCACTTCACGTAGTCGGCTCTGGTGATCGCCGTGCCGTCGACACTTGCGACAGCGTCGCCGGGCACGTTGTTGCTGCTGCTGCCGCATGCGGCAAGCACGATCACGGCCGCAAAAAAGGCGCCCAGCGCCAGAAGGATGCGAAGTGGTGTCCTCACGAGCAGGGGCACTGTAGCGAACCGACGCAAGTGTGTGCGTCAGTTCGGGGAATCGTTATCCAACTTTTAGCCAGCACTGCGCAATTTGCCCGCAAATAGGGCATTTCGATGGCCTACGCGGCCTCGCGCGTGACCGCCAGCAGCACGTCGGCCGCCCGCACGACGGCCGGGAAGCGCGCCGCCGGGTCCTCCGGGACACGCATCGAGAGCTGCGACTTGCCGGACTCGTAGAGCGCCTCCGGGATCTGCTCGCGAATCGCTTTCGCGCGGCGCGAGTCGAGCTCGATCGGCGTGACCGCGAGCCGGCCACTGCGGAAGCTGACCGCGCGCGCGCCGGCCTCGCCGAGCTTGATGCGCGCCTGCTGCAGCAGCAGCAGGTTCTCCAGCGGCGGCGGCAGCTCGCCGAAGCGGTCCTCCAACTCGGCTCTCAGCTCGCGCAACTCGGCCACCTCCCGCGACCCGGCGATACGACGGTGGACGTCGATCTTCGCCTGCTCATAGGGGACGTAGTCGGCCGGCACGTAGGCGTCGACGTTGACGTCGAGTCTGACCGGCTCCCACGACTCGTCGCGCTCGCCCTCGGCGCCATCCCCTCCGAGCTCCGCGACCGCCTCGTCGAGCATCTGCATGTACAGCTCGAAGCCAAGCGCGGCGACGTGTCCGGACTGCTCGTCGCCGAGCAGGTTGCCGGCGCCGCGCAGTTCGAGGTCGCGCATCGCGACCTTGAAGCCGGCGCCCAGCTCGGTGTAGTCGGACAGCGCCGAGAGCCGCTGCGCCGCTTCGGGCGTGAGGGCGGCGGCGGAGGGATACAGCAGATAGCCGTACGCACGCTCGCGCGAGCGGCCCACGCGCCCGCGGATCTGGTAGAGCTGCGCCAGCCCGAAGTGGTCGGCGCGCTCGACGATCAGCGTGTTCGCCTGCGGGATGTCGATGCCCGACTCGATGATGCTCGTCGCCACGAGCACGTCGGCCTCGCCGCGCAAGAACGCCAGCATCCGCTCCTCCAGCGCGTGTTCGTCGAGCTGCCCGTGCGCGACGATGAAGCGCGCCTGCGGCACGAGCCCGCGCAGCCGCTCAGCCGTCTCGTCGATCGTCTCGACGCGGTTGTGCAGGAAGAACGCCTGCCCCTGGCGCGCCAGCTCGCGCTCGATCGCCGCCTTCACGAGCTGCTCGTCGTACTCGCCGACGTAGGTCTTGACGGGGCGCCGGCCCTCCGGCGGGGTCTCGATCACCGACAGGTCGCGGATGCCGGCGATCGACATCTGCAGGGTGCGCGGGATCGGCGTCGCACTCATCGCCAACACGTCGACCTTCAGCTTGAGCTGGCGCAGCAACTCCTTCTGCTTGACGCCGAAGCGCTGCTCCTCGTCGACGATCAGCAGGCCGAGGTATCTGGCGCGCACGTCGCGCGAGAGCAGCCGGTGGGTGCCGATCAGGATGTCGACCTTGCCTTCGCCGAACGCCTTGATCGCCGCTCTCTGCTCGGCCGCCGGCCGGAAGCGCGAGACGTGCTCGATCGTGAACGGATAGTCCTTCAGGCGCTCGCGAAAGGTGCCGTAATGCTGCTGCGCGAGGATCGTCGTCGGCACCAGCACCATCACCTGTCTGCCGTCGGCGGCGGCCTTGAAGGCGGCGCGCAGCGCGACCTCCGTCTTGCCGTAGCCGACGTCGCCGCAGATGAGCCGGTCCATCGGGCGGCCCGTCTCCATGTCGGCCTTGACCTGCTCGATCGCCTCGCGCTGGTCGGGCGTCTCGCGGTACGGCCACGCATCCTCGAACTCGCGCTGCCAGTCGCCGTCGGGCGGGAACGCGTGGCCCTCGCGACGGCGGCGCTCGGCGTAGAGGTTGAGCAGCTCGCCGGCGAGCTCCTGCGCCGCTCTGCGGGCGCGCGACTTGATCGTCTCCCAGCGCGTGCCGCCGAGCTTCGAGAGCGGCGGGTGAGCGCCGTCGGCGCCGACGTAGCGGCTGATCTTCGCGAACTGGTCGACCGGCAGGAAGACCTTGTCGGTGCCGGCGTACTCGAGGTTCAGGTAGTCGCGCGTGACGCCCGCGACCGTCTTCGTGTCGAAGCCGGCGAAGCGCGCGAGACCGTGGTCCTCGTGGACGACGATGTCGCCGGTGCGCAGGTCGGTGAAGGAGCGCAGCGCGCCGCGGCGGCGCCCGCCGGCAGCCTGACCGCCGGTGCGCGCCGCGCGGCGGCGAAACAGCCGGTGCTCCGGGATCACGGCGAGTCTGAAGCCGGGCGCGACGAAGCCGTCGCGCAGGCGCGCCTCGGCGAACGCGAGGTCCGCGCCGGCCGGAGCGCTGCCGTCGACCCAGCGCACCTTCAGGCGCCCGAGGTTGTAGGCGGCGCGCTCGCCCTCGCCTCTGGCGCCGAACGCGATGATCGTGCGATAGCCGGAGCGCACGAGTCTCTCCAGCTCCGGCTCGGCGTCTCTGACACTGCGCGCGGCGACGTCCGCCGCCTGTCCGCGGAACTGGAACGGCTGGTCCTGGTCGATCGCCGACAGGCGCACGCGCGCCCGCGTGTCGAGCGCGGTCTCGATCGCGCCCGGCGCGATGTAGAGATGGTGGGCGTCCTCGTCGTGGAAGGCGTTGCAGACGTCCGTCCAGTGGTCGACGAGCGCCGGCGCGATCTCCTCCTCGGCGGCGATCAGCACCGCCGCGCCGGGGACGAGGTCGAGCATCGCGTGGAAGTCGTGGACGGGCAGCAGCTCGGCGACGTCGCGCCGGTCGGCGGCTTCGTCGGCGATCGCAGCGGCCTCTGCCAGCTCGCGGTGCTGAGGCGCCAGCTCGGCGGCCGGCGCGACCTCGACCTCGTCGACGTCGCCGAGCGAGCGCTGGGTGAAGGTCGAGAACCAGCGCAGCGACTCGATCTCGACGTCGAACAAGTCGACGCGGATCGCGTGGTCCTCGGTCGCCGGGAAGACGTCGAGCAGGCCGCCGCGAATCGCGAACTGGCCGCGATCCTCGACCTGCTCGACGCGCTCGTAGCCGGCGGCGACAAGGTCGACGGCGCACTCGTCGAGGTCGAGCAAGTCGCCTCTTGTGAGCGTGAAGCCGTGCGGGCGCAGTCTCGGATCGGGCACCTTCTCCGACAGCGCGACAGCGGAGACGACGACGACGGGGGCATCGTGATCGCGCGCTGCCTGCTCGTCGAGCAAGGCGTCCAATGCCGCCACGCGAAGGCCGACGAGGTGGGCCGGCGGCGCGAGATGCGACTCGTACGTGACACCGCGACTCGGGTAGAAGCGCACCCGCCGCGGCGCAAGCCAGGTTCTGAGATCGGCCGCGAGATCGCGCGCGTGGCGATCGTCCCCGGCAACGACGAGCAGCGGCCGCGCGCGGTCCTCATTGGCGAGCGCAGCGATCACATAGGGCCTGAGCGACTGCGAGACGAACGCGCGGCCACCACTGCTCGCCAGCGTGGCGGTGGCGGGGTCGTCGGAGGCGTAGGCGAGGAGCGTCGAGAGCATGGAGCGGGCACGCAGAACGGCCGCGCAAGGGGTTGCGCGGCCTGTCCGTTTTGAGTCTACGACGCGGCGTTCCGCTCCTGCGGTCTCGTTGCGCGGAGCGTGGCTCGTGGGCATCGAGGGGGCGGGCAGCGGGGTCCGTGCCCCGGCTGCGGCCGCGCTCAGCGGCTCGCGATCCCCGCTCCCGCATGCACCGGAAATACGAATGTCACTGTGACCCCGTATAGCGAGGCGAAAGGTGCAGTGATCTGAGCGAGCGGCCGGTAGCGCGACTGCTCCCTCCCCCTCGTAGCCATCGGCGGACGCGGCGCACCACCGCCACCGCCCGAGCGGAGCTACGCCACCAGCGAGCGGGAGCCCAGCACGATTGACTCGGCTACGTCCGCAGCGTCCGCCACGAGCGCTTCGACGTCGGCTCGCGGCTCGCGGAATCTGCCGAGCACGTAGGCGGCGACGCGGTCGGGGTCGGTCGTGGGCGGACGGTCGACACCGATCCGCACGCGCGCGAAGTCCGCCGAGCCCAACTCCCGCTTCAAGGACTTCAGTCCGTTGTGGCCCGCCAAGCCGCCGCCGAGCCGCGCGCGGATGTCGCCGAACGGCAAGTCGATCTCGTCGTGCAGCACGAGCACGCGCTCAAGCGGCACTCTGAAGGCGCCGCGCGCGGGGCCGGCGGAGCGGCCGGCCTCATTCATGTACGTCTGCGGCAACAGCACCGCGACGTGCGGACGCTCGGCGCCGACGTCGGGCGCGCCGATGCGGCCATCCGTGATCAATCCGGCGTACTTCTTCTTCGCGCGCGGAAGACCCCAGCGGGTCGCGAGCAGGTTCGCGACCTCGAAACCGATGTTGTGACGCGTGCCGGCGTACTCCGCGCCCGGATTCCCGAGCCCGACGATCAGCCAGTCGGCGCGCGCCGCTCCAGGCAGGCGCACCGCTCAGTGTCGTGGTCGGTGACGGGCGCCCCGTTCTGGCGAGGCGCTCGTCGTGGCTGGCAAGGACGCAGGGAGGGAGCAATGGCAGCGCCATTGCCCCGACTGAGGACGCAGCCAGGCGCGACGAGCGCCCGACCAGACGGGGCGACCGTCGCTGACCACGGCACCAGAAGCGGCTACTCGCCGCCTTCGGAGGACTCGCCTTCGGCGGAGGCTGCGGCGTCGCCGCCGCCCTCGCCGACGACCTCGGTCTCCGTCTCGATCTCGTCGCTCGGCTCGGTGGAGAGCCGCGGCGGCGTGACCGTCAGGAGGACCGTCTCAAGCTCGTCGAGCAGCGTCACGCCGGCCGGTACGGTGACGGAGTCGAGCGTGATCGTGTCGCCGATCTCGACGGTGGACACGTCGTGCTGGATCACGTCGGGGATCTCGTTCGGCAGCGCCTCGATGTTGAGCTCGCGCGTGACCTGCTCGGGCACGCCGCCGGCCTTCACGCCGGGGGCGTCGTCGACGCCCGTCAGCTCCAGCGGCACGGTTGCGTGGATTCTCTGTCTCAGATCGACGCGCAGCAGGTCGACATGCATCGTGTCGCCCGTGACCGGGTGGCGCTGCTGATCCTTGAGCACGACCGGCGTCTCGCCCTCGCCCTCGACGGTGAGCGCGATCACCGCGCCGCCGTGGGCCAGCGCCTGGCGCAGCGTGCGCGCGTCAACTTGGAAGGCGAGCGGCTCGCCTTCGCCGCCGTAGACGACGCCCGGGACGAGCCCGGAACGGCGCAGCCGGCGGTTGGCGCGGGAGCCCTCGACGGAGCGAGGGGCGACAGTGAGTGTTGTTGTGTCGTCGGCCATGAGCGGCGACGCAGCTTAGCGCAAACCCTGCGCAGGCCGACGCGTGGCGCTAGGCTCATCTCATGGGAGACGAGACGCTTCTCGTCGCACTCTTGGGCGGACTGCACCTGCTCGGCTTCGGCTTCGCCGCCGTGCTGCTGCTGCCGCTGCTGCGAGACGAACGGATCGTCCCGATCGCCCGCGGCGAGGATGAGGACGAGGGCGGCGGCGGCAACGACCGCGTCCTGCCGAGGCCGCGCCCCGGTCCGCGGGGCGGCGGCATCCCGCTGCCCGACGCCGTCCCCGCGCGCGTGCGCCTGCGCGAACCTGCGCGCCTGGCCGACCTGCTGCCGCCGCCGCAGCGCCGGCGCGAGCACGCGCCCGCGCCGACGCCGACGCGCACCCCGGTGCGCGGGCGTTAGCGACGCACGTACTGCCGGACCTTCGCCTGCTCTTGCGCGAGCGTCGCGAATGCGGGCTTCTTCGACCAGTCGAGCCGCACGAGGCCCTTCTGGTGCAGCGGCGGCGAGCCCCACGGGTTGCCGCCGCCCCAGAACGGTCGCACGCGGAACTCCTGCAGCGCCCAGTAGACGCTGCCCGTGAGCCACGGCTTGGTCGCGAAGACACCGAGATGAAAGCGCACGAAGTCCTCCTGGAAGGCGTACGTGCCCTTCTCCTCCACCGGGCCGTCGCGGTTCGCCTCCGCGCCGTACTCCGTGACCGCGAGCGCCTTGTGCGGGTAGCAGCGGCGCAGCGCGTCGAGAAAGCTCGAGAGCTGGTCGCGATCGGCGATGTTGCCACCGAAGCCGGTGTACCAGCCGAAGTAGTCGTTCATGCCGAGCAGGTCGATCGGCGCATAGGCCGTCTGGCACGGCGTCTCCGGATGGCCGGCGAACGCGAGCGCGACCGGCCGCGTCGGGTCGAGCTGCTTCGCCAGCGCGGCCGCCGCTCTGACGTACGACGCCTGGTTGCGGCCGGCGTCACTCGCCATCTCGTTGCCGACTGACCACACCGCGACCGATGGGTGGTTGCGATTCGCGAGGATGTTCGCTCTGAGCTGGTCGAACGCGGTCGTGCGGAACAGCGGGCGGCCGAGGTCGGCTTCGGGCAGCTGGTACGTCGCCGGGATCTCAGACCACAGCAGGATGCCGTTCTGGTCAGCGAGGTCTTGGAAGTCGGGGTCGAGCGGATAGTGCGAGCGCAGGAAGGTCGAGTGCGACTCCTTCAGCAGCGCGATCACGCGCAGCCGATCGGCGTGGCTCATCACCGGTCCAGTGGTGAGCGTGTCCTCGTGCAGCGCGACGCCGCGGAAGTGCACCACCGTGTTGCCGTTGAGGATCAACTGGCCCGATCTGTTGACGACGAGCGTGCGAATCCCGGTGCGCAGCGAGTAACCGGCGGCCGGCGTCGGTCTGCCTCTGCCGGCCGCGGCCGTCGCGACGAGCCGCACCGCATACAGCTTGGGGTGCGCCGGCGACCACAGCCGCGGCCGTCTCACGACAAGCGCGCCCGCGAACGCGGCGGTCGCGCGCGCGGGAATCGTGTGCGTGCCGAGGTCGAGCGGTGCTCTGCCGAAGCGCGCGGTGAGGTGCACGAGCTGCGTCTGATGCGAAAGGTTGCGAACGTCGGCGGCCATGCCGATCGTCGCGGCGCAGCGCGGGCAGGACAGCCGCGACTGGACCTGGACGTGCTCGACGTCGACGCGGTCGACGGCGCGCAGCGAGACCTCGCGCAGGATCCCGCCGTAGTTCCACCAGCCGCCCGGCGGCACCGGGATCTCACCCGGGCCGCCGCTCGGGTCGCCGCCCGGCCGGCGGTTGTCGACGCGCACGACCAGCCGGTTGACGCCCTTGCGCACGACGTTCGGCAGGTCGAGTTCGAATGGCACGTAGCCGCTGACGTGACGACCGAGCTGGCGGCCGTTGAGCCACACGGTCGCCCGGTAGTTGACGGACTCGAAGCGCGCGATCCAGGCGAGCGCTCTGTCGCGCGAGGGCAGCCGGAAGTCCTTGCGATACCAGGCGACCGAGCCGAGGAAGCTCGCCGGGCTGTCGTCGCCGGCGTTCCAGGCGCTCGGCACGGTCGTCGCGGTCCAGCCGTCGGTGGAGCGCTGTGCGTAGAGGCGCTGGGCGAGCCCCGTGTCGGTCGGATCGAGCCGTACGAGCCACGAGCCGCCGAGCAAGAAGCGCTCGTCCTGGCCCTCGAGCGCGTGCGGTCTCGTGCTGGGGGTGTCGACGGCGTAGGGCGTCGCGGCGTGCGCGGCGGCGGGCGCCAGCGCGAGCGCGAGGAGGGGAGCGAGCAGCAGGCGGCGCATCGGTGCGTGAGGGTACGACAGGCCCGGGACGCCAGCGATGCGGGTCCACGGGGACCGCTGTCAGGAGCCTGACGCGACCCGCGCCGGGCATGCGGCCTGGTGCCCGATCGGCCGGCTCAGCGCGCGCAGATCGACGGACAGGCCGCGGAACACGTCGCCCCCGCGATGAACGGCGACGCACTGCACGACGGTCGTGCGCGTCGGCGTCTTCCACACGACGCGCGCGACGCCGTCGTGGCCGCCGAGCGAGAAGCTCGTCGAGGCGTCGAGGCGCACGAGCGTCACCTTGCCCGCCGAGCGCAGGCGCAGCGCGGTCTGGTGGGCGTCGGCGACGCACGCCGAGCGCCGCGCGCAGCCGTCCAACTTGGCAATCACCGCGCCGGCGTCGCCGCGCGCCTGCGCGCGCAAGAGCGAAACGATCGCCGACTGCTCGGCGCCGTTCGCGTTCAGCACGCGCGCCAGCCCGACGCTGATCGCGAGAAACAACAGCACGCCTAGCGCAAGCAGCAGGATCCGGAGGGGGCGCCGCATCGCGGCGGGATCATCGCGGATCCGGCGGGCGATCAGAGCAGTTGCGACGGCGGCGACTGATCCTCGCCGCTCAGCTCGAGGAAGCGTTCGACCGACGCCTCCTGGCGCTCCAACTGCGCCGCCAGCTCGCGCGCGTGCTCGGCCGCCAGCTCGGCGAACTCCGCAAGGCAGCGCTCCGGGTCGTCGGGCAGTGGATAGATACGCGCGAGATCCTGCTGTGCGCACGCGATGCCCAACGGCGGCTTGCCCTCCGCCAGCGTGCGCGCGCCGCAGACCGGCGCGACGACGAGCTGGCGCTCGGGCGCCACGAGCGCAACCGGCAGCAACCGATGCGCCGGCAGCGGCGTGCGCAGCATCACCGAGCGCTCGACCGCCACGTCGCCTTCGGCGAGCGCCTCGAGCGGCTCGCGCCAGACGCCGAGCACGGTGTCGGCGCCGATCAGCGCGTCGCGCAACGCGGTCGCCTGCTCCAGGTAGAGCTGCGCCGCCTCGTCGCGGTCCTCCGCGTCGCCAAGGTCGAGGTCACACGGCACTCGCAAGAGCTCACGCGCGGCGATCGTGTCGCCGGCGCCGCGGTGCCCGTGGGCGACGTACGTCTGGATCGTGCCGAGGTCGCGCCGGCCGTGGAACACGACCGTGACCGACTCGCTGACCGGCAGGCCGTCAACCGCGAGCGAGACGGCGGCCGCAGCCGACGCGTCGAGCAGCGCGCGGCGCAGCAGCTCCTCCGCTGCGCCGTCGTCCCCGTTGCGGTCTGGCTCGCTCATCTCACTCGGGGAGATTTTCCCGCCCATGGCAAGGGCATGTACGCGGAGCGTTGCCCTTGCCATGCGCAAGCGCATGCAGGGGTAGGCTTCCCGGCGATGAAGCTGCTCTACAAGCCGTTCGGCCTGATCGCCGGGATCATCAGCGGCCTGCTCGCGCGGCGGCTGTTCACCGTGCTGTGGGGCGCGGTGGACGACCAGGAGCCGCCGGAGGCGAAGACGGAGCGTGCGAGCTGGCCCAGAGTGCTCGCGGCCGCGGCGATCCAGGGCGCCACCTTCTCCGCCACGCGCGCAGCCGTCGACCGTGCCGGCGCGAGAACGTTCCAGCACCTGTTCGGCGTCTGGCCGGGCGAGCGCGAGCCGGATCGCACCTAGCGCACCGCGTTCTGGTACGAATGGCGCATGGCCAGCCGCTCCCAACGGGGGAGTCGGGCGGCGGCCGCCGCAGCACCTCGGGGGGACCGGCGCACGGCGCTGCGCGATCACGGGGTCGTTCGCGCGCTCGCCGCCCATGAGCACCGCAGCGCCGCGCTGCTGCTCGCGCTCCTCGTGCTCGCGTACCTGTGGCCCGCGCTGATCGAGGGGCACATGCTCGCGCCGACCGCGCTGTTGTACGCCGAGCCGCCGTGGCAGGCGTTCGCACCGCACGGCGTCGAACGTTGGATCAACGGCGATCTCGGCGACGTGCCGTACGCGTACTACGCGTGGGACGTGCTCGCGCGGCGGCTGATCCACGCCGGCACGTTCCCGGCCTGGAACCCGTACGCGTTCGGCGGCACGCCGCTGTGGGCCAACTCGCAGATCGCGTGGCTGAGCCCCTTCAGCCTGCCGCTGTGGCTGCTGCCGCTCAACTACGGGCTCGGCGTCGCGGCGGCGCTGAAGCTGTGGGCCGCCGGCTTCGGCACCTACCTGCTCGGCCGCGAGCTGCGGCTCGGCTTCTGGGCGGCGCTCACCTCCGGCGTCGCGTTCGCGCTCTGCTCGTTCAACGTCGTGTGGTTGAGCTACGGCGTGTTCGTCTCCGTCGCGGCGATGCTGCCGTGGGCGTTGTGGCTCGTTGAGCGGATCCTGCGGCGGGGCCGGGCGGGCGACGGCCTGGCGCTGGCCGCGGTGCTCGCGGTCGCGCTGCTCGGAGGCCATCCCGGCACGCAGGTGCACGTGCTGGCGGCGGTCCTGCTCTATGCGCTCGTGCGCGCCGCGACGCTCGGGGAGGCGGGGCGCCGCGAGCGCGGCCTGCGCCTGGCGCTCGTCGGCGGCGCGCTCGCTGTCGCGCTGCTGGTCGCGGCAGTCGTGCTGCTGCCGGCCGAGCGCGCCTCGGTCGACACCGTCGGCGCAGCGGTGCGAGCGCACGGAGCGCCCGGCTTCGGCGGGTCCAGGATGCCGGCCGGCGTTGCCCGCACCGCGCTGTTTCCCGACTGGTGGGGACGCCCGAGCGAGGGCGTCTTCGGCGGTCCGCTCGCCGGGCCGGAGCCGGTCGGCTACCGCGAGCGGACGTTCTACGCGGGCGCGGCGACGCTCGTGCTCGCGCTCGTCGCGCTGTGCTCGCCGGGCGCCTGGCGGCGCAAGGGACCGTTCGCGCTGCTCGGGCTGCTCGGGCTCGCGATCGCGGTGCGCATGCCGGGGCTCTACGAGCTCGTGATCCGGCTGCCTGGCTTCGACCGCGTCCAGAACTCGCGCATCTACCTGTGGCTGCTCGTGGCGATCGCGGTGTTGGCGGGCTTCGGCGTGCAGCGGATCGCCGACGTGCGCGGACGCATCGGACGGGCATGGGCGGCGTTCGTGCTGGCGGCCGTCGCGGTGGTGGCGGCGGTCGTCTCGATCGCGCCGAGCGCGAGCGCGTGGGGCTCGGCGCTCGCGCATGCCGTGCACCGGACGCACACCAGAGCCGCAGGCGTGCTGGCACTCGCGAGCGTGCTGTGGTTCGTCGCGTTCGCGGCCGCGGTGGGGGTGGTCGTCGTGCTGCTGCGCGCGCGGCCGCAGTGGCGCAATCGCCTGCTCGCGCTCGTCGCGCTGCTCGTCGCGCTCGACGTGCTGCACATCGCGCACGGCTATCAGCCGATGGGGCCCGCCTCGGCCGTCGCGCCGCCGACGACACCGGCGATCGCCTACCTCCAGCGTCGCCGCGACGAGGGCCGGATCGTCGGGATCGCCGCCTTCACCGCCGACATGTCCAGCATCTACGGATTGCGCGACGTGAGCGGGTTCGACTCGCCGCTGCCGACGAGACGCTTCTTCCGCCTGTGGCGGCTGATGGACCCGAACTCGGATCCGTACCACCTAATGACCCTGCCCCAGCTCGCCCCGCGCGTCCTCGGCCTGCTCGGCGCCCGCCGGCTGGTGCTGCCGCCCGGCGCGCAAACGCAGGTGCCGGGACTGCGGCAGGTGTATGCGGGCCGCGACGCCACCATCTACGAGAACCGGCTGACCGCCCCGCGCGCCTTCGTGGCGGGCGGCGTGCGGGTCGTCGACGGCGCCGAAGCGGAGTTCGCCACGCTCGCCGAAGACGGCTTCGACCCTCGCCGCATGGTGACCATCCGCCGCGCCGAGCTCACCGGGCCGGCGCCGGACGCAAGCGGTCCCGGTGGAAGCGCGCGCGTCGTCGCCGAGCGCAACGATGCGGTGACGCTGCGCGCGCAGCTCGCGCGCCCCGGCGTCGTGGTGCTGGACGACACGTGGGAACCCGGCTGGTCGGTGACGGTGGACGGGCACGCGCGGCCGCCGGTGCGCGTCAACGCGGTGCTGCGCGGGGTCGTTGTCCCGGCCGGGTCGCACGCGATCGCGTGGCGCTACCGGGTGCCGGGTCTGCGCTTCGGCGCGCTGCTCAGCGTGTTGGGGCTGCTGGTCGCGCTCGCGTGGGCGGGGATGCTTGTGCGCTTGCGCCGGCGTCAGCCACCGCGCAGCACGAAGCCGCGGCCTCTCAGCTCCGCCACCTGATCCTCGAAGCGCGCGAAGTCGCGGGCGAGCAGCGCGTCGAGCGGGCGGCCGGCGGGGCCGGTCGCGCGCACCCAGCGGCGCAGCACGGCGGCGCCCACCTCCTCCTCCGCTTCGGCCAGCAGGTCGAGCAGGATCGTCAGCTCAGGCCGGTGGTCGAGCTGGCCGGACAACAGCTCGAGCGGGTCGGCCGCGAGCGTCGTGCAGAGCTCGTCCTCGGAGAGACCGAGCAGGTCCATCAGGCGGGCGGCGCGGTCGGCGGCGTGCGCCATGGCGGCGGCGGGATCGCGGCCAGCTCAGAACAACTGGTTCTCGCCGCGGAAGACCTCGGACACCGAGCCGTCGGTGAAGATCTGGCGGATCGAGCTGGTCAGCAGCTCCGCGCACGGCAGCACGGTGATGTTGTCGGGCGCGCCGTCGCGCAGCGGGATCGTGTCCGTCACGACGATCTCGTCGAACGCGGCGGCGGCGAGGTTCTCCCACGCGTTGCCGGAGAAGACCGCGTGCGTCGCGGCCGCGAGCACGCGCGTCGCGCCCGCGTCGCGGACCGTCTGCGCGGCGGCCTTCAGCGTGCCGGCCGTGTCGATGATGTCGTCGACGATGACGGCCGTCTTGCCCTTCACGTCACCGATCACGTAGCCGATCTCGGCGACCTGCTGAGCCGGGCGCTCCTTGTTGAGAATCGCCAGCTCGGCGCCGATCGTGGCGGCGAACTTCTTGTTCAGCTTCACGCGGCCGGCGTCCGGCGAGACGACGACGAGGTCTTCGAGGCCTTGGTCGGCGAAGTACTTCGTGAGCATGAACATCGCCGTCATGTGGTCGCACGGCTTCTGGAAGAAGCCCTGGATCTGGCCGGAGTGCAGGTCCATCGTGAGGATGCGGTCGATCCCAGCCGTCTCCAGCATGCGCGCGACGAGGCGGGCGCTGATCGGCTCGCGCGGCGCGGACTTCTTGTCCTGGCGCGAGTAGCCGTACCAGGGGCAGACGGCGATCACGCGGTGCGCGGAGCCGCCGACGGCCGCGTCGACCATCTCCAGCAGCTCCATCAGCGCGTCGTTGGCGGACAAGCCCATGCGCGGGTTGCCGCAGATCGGCTGGACGATGAAGATGTCCGCGCCGCGGATCGACTCCTCGAAGCGACAGTAGACCTCGCCGTTGGAGAACGTCTTGAGCGTCACGCCGCCCAGCTCGACCCCGAGCTTGGAGGCGATGTCGTTCGCGAGCGCCGGGTGCGCGCGGCCGCTGAACAGCATCAGCCGCTTGTCGTAGCCGATGTCCAACTGGGTGCTCAGTCGCTCCTGCGGCTCGGCGGCGCTCATCTCGGGTGCGAGTGTACGCCTAGGAGGCGACGAAACCGGGCTCATCTGTCGGCGCGCTCCTTCAACGCCTCGTCATAGCCGTCGAGGTTGCGCTGGCGCGCGCGCGCGATCCCGAGCGCGCCCTCCGGGACCTCCTCGGTGATCACCGAGCCGGCGCCGATCCACGCGTCGTCGCCGACCGTCACCGGAGCGACGAGCGAGGTGTGGACGCCGCCGTGGACGTTCTCCCCGATCGTCGTGCGGTGCTTTCTGCGCCCGTCGTAGTTGGCGGTGATCGTGCTGGCGCCGAGGTTGGTGCCGGCGCCGACGTCCGCGTCGCCGAGGTACGAGAGGTGCGGGACCTTCGCGCCCTCGCCGATGTCGGAGTTCTTGATCTCCACGAACGTGCCGACCTTGCTGCGCTCGCGCAGCAGCGCGTGCGGTCGCAGATAGGCGAACGGACCGACCGTCGCGCCGTCGCGAATCTCGCACTCGATCGCGTAGGAGTGCGGGATGCGGACGTCGGCCCCGATCGTCACGTCGATGAGGGTGGTGAGCGGGCCGATCTGGCAGCCGGCGCCGATGCGGGTCGCGCCTTGGATGCTGGTGAAGGGGTGGATCGTCGTGTCGGCGTCGATCTCGACGTCGGCGTCGATCACGGTCGAGCCGGGGTCGACGATCGTGACGCCCGCGGTGAGGTGACGGTCGTGGATGCGCTGCTGCGCGATCGTCCGGACTTTGGCGAGGTCCTTGCGGTCGTTGATGCCAAGTGCGAGCGCCGGGTCGTCGACGGTGTGCGCGGCCACGACCTTGTCCTGCGCGCGCAGGATCGGCAACGCGTCGGGCAAGTACAGCTCGCCCTGCGCGTTGTCGGGCTTGACCTGTTGGAGCGCGTCGAGCAGGTCGCCGCCGGCGAATGCGTAGACGCCGCCGTTGACCTCGCGGATCTCCAGCTCGGCGGGCGTTGCGTCGCCGGACTTCTTGGTCTCCACGACGCGCTCGACCGCGCCGTCGGGACCGCGCACGACGCGGCCGTAGCCCGACGGGTCGTCGAGGATCATCGTCAGCATCGTGGCGGCGGCGTTGTGGTCCTCGTGCGCTTGCGCGAGCGCGCGCAGCGCCTCGCCGGTCATCAGCGGCACGTCGCCGCAGATGACGATCACGGGGGCGTCGCGCTCGATGTGGTCGGCGGCGCTCTGGACGGCGTCGGCGGTGCCGCGCGGCTCCTGCTGGACGGCGAGCACGACGTCGCCGGCAAGGCCCGTTGCCTCATCCACGAAGGGAGCCAGCGCTCTGTCCGGACCACCCACGACGACGACCTTCTTGGCGCCAGCAGCGCGCGCCGCCGCGATCGGCCACGCGATCACGGGACGGCCACAGAGCGGATGCAGCAGCTTGGGCGTCGCGGAGCGCATGCGCGTTCCCTGCCCTGCGGCGAGGATGACGACGACCGGCGCGGTCACGGGCGCATCGTAGCCGTGGGCGGCCGACGCCGCAGGGCAGGCCGGCCGGCTTGGCGCTCGCCCTAGAATCGACGCACCCGTTGGGGGGTCGTCTAATGGCAAGACTCCGGCCTTTGGAGCCGGCTATCCGGGTTCGAGTCCCGGCCCCCCAGTTTCTGGAATCTTGCGGCTTCTTTGTAGAGCTGCCGCTCACCGCGGCCGGTAGACGTCAGCCCGGTGTGCGATCGCGACGACCGAGACAGTGCGTCCCCCGTCATCGATCCGGTAGACGATCCGGTACGGGCCACGCCGCGCGGACCAGTGGCCCTCCAGCTCGAACCGTAGTGGCTTACCGAGGCGGCGCGGGTTGCCGGCGATCGCTCTGAGCGTCTCGATGACGGCGGCGGCGACCGAGATCGGCAGGCGGTCGAGCTGGCGACGTGCGGGCGCCGTCAGCTGGACGTCCCATGGCTGCTTGCTCACGCCGAGGCGTCGCGCCGGCGGGCCTCGAGCTGCGCCTGGATCTCGGCGAGGGAGGTGGTGGGCTCGCCGGCCGCGAGCGATCGCTCGCTCTCGCGGATCTGCTCCATCGCGACCGGGTCCGACAGGATCGCGAGGGTTTCTTCGAGGCTTTCGAGGTCCTCCGGGCTGACCAGCACCGCCGCCGGCTTGCCGTTGCGGGTCACGACGACGCGGTCGTGCTGATCCTCGACGCGGTCGACCAGCTCGGACAGATGCGCCTTGACGGAGGAGAGGGGAAGCGTCTCAGACATGACCAGGATTCTAGTCACGCATCAGGCCCTCCGCAAGCCGGCTTCCGTCCGCTCCGGCTACGTCCGCATCCTCTGGGAGCTGTGGGCCGCCGGCCTCGCCCGACCCGGAGCTCGCCGCGCCGTGGGCGTCGGCGGGCAGCCGGGAATAGGTGCTCAGGGCAGCCGCGGCGGCGCAGTCCGGTACGCCGGCGGCGTGCGGGAGAGGCGGATCGGGTTGGCGGGGACGCGCACCGACGGCGCTCCCTCGCGCGGCAGCTCCGCGACCGGCGAGAGCCCGAGCCGCTCGGCCAGCGCGAACGCGCCGGCGACGTCGTTGACCTCGCCGGCCGGCACGCCGGCGTCGAGCAGGCGCTGCGCCCAGTCGGCCGCGGGAGCGGCGGAGAGCCGCTGCTCCAGCTCGGCGCGCAGCACGTCCCGGTGCGCGACGCGCGCCTCGTTGCTCGCGAAGCGCTCGTCCTGCGTGAGTTCCGCGCAGCCGAGCTCCCCGCACAGCGCCGCGAACTGGCGGTCGTTTCCGACCGCGAGCACGAGCTCGCCCTCGCCCGTCGCATAGAGGTCGTACGGCGCGATGCTCGGATGCGCGTTGCCCATCCGTCGCGGCACGACGCCCGCGGCGGTGTAGGCCGAGCCTTGGTTGACGAGCCCCGCGAGCAGGCAGGAGAGCAGGTCGACGTCGACGCGCTGCCCCTCGCCGGTGCGCTCACGGTGGCGCAGCGCGGCGAGGATGCCGACGCTCGCGAACAGGCCGGTCACGACGTCGACGAGCGCGACGCCGACCTTCTGCGGCGGGCCGTCAGGCTCGCCCGTGATGCTCATCAACCCGCCGACCGCCTGCACGAGCAGGTCGTAGCCGGGCAGCTCGGCGCCGGCGCCGCGGCCGAAGCCGGTGATCGAGCAGTAGACGAGCTCGGGCCGGTCGGCCGTGAGCTGCTCGTAGCCGAGGCCGAGCCGCTCCATCACGCCGGGGCGGAAGTTCTCCACCAGCACGTCCGCGGCGAGCGCGAGCTCGCGCGCGCGACCGCGGCCCTCGGGCGTCGCGAGGTCGAGGGCGATGGCGTCCTTGTTGCGGTTGACGGACAGGAAGTAGGTGGCGGTCCCGTGCGCGTCGTAGGGCGGCCCCCAGCTGCGTGTGTCGTCGCCGACGCCTGGCCGCTCGACCTTTGTCACCTCGGCGCCGAGGTCGGCGAGCACCATCGTCGCTAGCGGGCCGGCGAGCACGCGCGAGAAGTCGAGGATGCGGACCTGGTCGAGCGCAGCGGCGGCCATCTGGTTAGATATTAGAAAATATTGGAACCGGACCGAGGCCTGCTCACCCATGACGACTGCCGCCGCCGCCCCGCTCAAGCCGCATGACTTCCTCGACCTCGACGCGCTGCTGTCCGACGAGGAGCGCGACATTCGCGACACCGTCCGCAAGTTCGTCGCGGAGCAGGTGACGCCGTTCGTGGGCGATTGGTTCGAGGCGGGCACGATCCCGGCGGAGCTGGCGCAGGCGCTCGGCAGACTCGGCCTGCTCGGCATGCACCTGAGCGGCTATGGCTGCGCGGGCGCGTCAGCGACCGCGTATGGGCTGGCGTGCATGGAGTTGGAGGCGGGCGACTCGGGCGTGCGCTCCTTGATGTCGGTGCAGGGGTCGCTGGCGATGTTCGCGATCTGGCGCTGGGGCAGCGAGGAGCAGAAGCAGGAGTGGCTGCCGCGGATGGCGGCGGGCGAGGCGATCGGCTGCTTCGGCCTGACCGAGCCCGACGCCGGCTCGGACCCGGGCTCGATGCGCACGCGCGCGCGGCGCGACGGCTCCGACTGGGTGTTGAACGGGTCGAAGATGTGGATCACGAACGGCTCGATCGCCGAGGTTGCGGTCGTGTGGGCGCAGACCGACGAGGGCATCCAGGGGTTCCTCGTGCCGAGAGGGACGACGGGCTTCAGCGCGCCGGAGATCCACAAGAAGCTGTCGCTGCGCGCGAGCGTGACGAGCGAGCTGGTGCTGGACGACGTGCGCCTGCCGGACAGCGCCCGCCTGCCGGGCGTGCAGTCGCTGCGCGGCCCGCTCTCGTGCCTCAACGAGGCGCGTTACGGAATCGTCTGGGGCGCCGCCGGCGCTGCCCGCGCCTGCCTGGAAGCGGCGCTCGCCTATGCGAAGGAGCGGATCGTCTTCGAGAAGCCGATCGCGGCGACGCAGATCCAGCAGCAGAAGCTCGCGTTCATGGCGCTGGAGGTCAACCGCGCCTCGCTTGTCGCGCTGCACCTCGGCCGCATGAAGGACGCCGGGACGCTGCGCCCCGAGCACGTCAGCATGGGCAAGCTCGGCAACGTCAACGGCGCCCTCCAGGTCGCCCGCGACGCCCGCCAGATCCTCGGCGCCAACGGCATCAGCCTCGAGTACGCGCCCATGCGCCACGCCGCCAACCTCGAGTCGGTCGTCACCTACGAGGGCACCGCCGACGTGCACGCGCTCGTGATCGGCGCCGCGCTCACCGGCATCCAAGCCTTCCGGTGAGCGCGGCGGCGATGGCGGCTCCCGACACCACCCAGCAGCACGCCGTCGCATGGCTGCGCCGCGCGATCGTCTCCGGTGAGCTGCGACCCGGCGACCGCGTCCCGCAGGAGGACGTGGCCGTGCGCATCGGCGTGAGCGTCGTGCCGGTGCGCGAGGCGCTGCGGGTGCTCGAAGGCGAGGGGCAGGTCACCTACCGCCCGCGGCGCGGCTACTTCGTCACCGAGCTGCGGCTCGCCGATCTGCAGGAGATCTACGCGCTGCGCGAGCTGCTGGAGGCGCGGGCCGCCCGCCACGCGCTCGCGCAGCTCGACGACCACGGCCTTGAGCGGATCGCGCGCGCCGCGGCCGACTGCGCCGACGTCGCGGGCGGCGGGGACGTCGCGCAGACGCTCGCCGCCAACCGCCGCTTCCACTTCGCGCTGCTCGACGTCTGCGAGCAGCCGCACCTGCTGAAGCTGATCCGCACGCTGTGGGACGCGACCGAGGCCTACCGCGCGCTCTATTACAACGCGCCACAGGAGCGCGCCGCCGCGATCGACGCGCACGACCGCATCGTCACGGCCGCGCAGGCGCGCGACGCCGACCGGCTCGTCGCCGAGCTCGACGCGCACCGCCGCCAGGCGCTCGTCGCGCTCGCGCAGATCCTGCCCCCCGCTTCCGACCACGACGCGGAGCCGCCGGCATGAGCGCGGAGACGCTCTGCATCGGCGGCGCCTGGGAGGACGCGGCGCGCACGAGCGAGCGCACCGACCGGTCGCGCCCGAGCGCTCGCTGTCCCGTCGGCGGTCGCGTCAGGCAGCAAGCGCACACGGCGAGCACGACCGCGTACCATCCCCCGCTCCCCGCCGAGAGGAGGGCAGGATGAAGCAGTTCCGCTGCGCCGACGTGGTCCCTGACTGCACGGCGCGCTTCGAGGCAGAGAGCGAGGCCGGGCTGCTCGCGCAGGTCGTGCGCCACGCGCGCGACGATCACGGGATGGAGCACGTGCCGCACGACGTGCTCGACGCCGTGCGCCAGCACATCGTGGACCGCGACTAAGACGGCGTCTGGCGCTCCGGCGCCTCGCGCCGCACGCGGCCGGCCGCCACGCCCCGTTCGGAAGCGGGCCCGCGCGGTGCGGCGATGCCGAGCACGCGCATCGCCTTCAGGCCGAACGAGAGCTTCTCGCGGCCGTCGGTGGAGTTGACGTCGAGCCCCGTAATCTCGCGCACGCGCTCGAAGCGGTAGCGGACCGTGTGGCGGTGCGTGACCAGCCGCGCGGCGGTCGCGTTGACGTTGCCGTCGCACTCGAGGAAGGTCTCCAGCGTTCCCACCAGATCCGATGTCTCGTACTGCTCGTCGTACGCAACGAGCTTGGAGACCGTCTCGTCGTAGAAGCGCTTGAGCTCGCCCGGATCGCTCATGTGCGGCAGCAGCAGCTGATACGTGCCGGTGTCGTCGTAGGCGAGCAGCGCCTCATCCGGATCGCCCTCGACGACGTTCGCCGCCAGCAGCGCCTCATTGCCGGCGCGATACAGGTCGACTGGGTCGCGCGCGACGCGGCTGCGCCCGACCGCGAACGCAAAGCCGCTGAGGTTTGCCTCCAGCTCGCGCAGCACGGTCGCGGCGACGCGCCGGCCGGCCTCTCCATCCGAGTCCGGCGCGAGCACGACGACCTCGTCGCCGTCCCCGTCGCGTGTGGCAGCGGCGATCGCACCGGGCGCGATCGAGCGGGCGCCGCGCTCGGCGAGCGTCAGCAAACGCACGCGCCAGTCGTCATCGGTCGGTGTGCGGGCGTGCGCGCGCACGACGATGACGCTGCCGCCGCGGTCGAGTGCGATGCCGAGCTCCTTGCCGCGGGCGACGAGATGGTCGCGGTCGCGGATCTCGCGCGCGAGGACGGCGTGGACGAACTCTGAGGCGGCCGCCTCGGAGGCGCGCTCGGGGCCGCGCACGCGCTCGACCTCGGAGGCGACGAGCGTCGTGACGAGCCGCAGCAGCGATGGGTCGATTCCGGCTTGCGCACCGTCGCGCCCTCGCAACCGCAGCTGACCGACGACCGCGTCGGCGACGCGCAGCTCGACCCGCTCGACGCCTTCGGCCTCGCGCAGCAGCGCGCGCTCCTCCGCCGGCGAGCGCGCCGCGACGGCCAGCACGACGCTCGTGCGATCGATCAGCACGAGGCTGGCGTCGAGCGCGCGAGCGGCCGCCCGCACGATCTCGGGCAAGCCGGCGCCCCCGGCGACCGCCTCGGTGATCGCCTCCAGCGCCCGCAGGTCCGGCGTCGACGCCGTCTCGTCGCGCGCGTGCGGGGACATCGCCGGATTGTACGGCGACTTTTCGGATCGTCAGGCGTCGCGGAAGGGATTCACGACCCGAACCCCCGCATAGTCGACCGCGTCGCTGAGGTCTTCCGACAGGACGACCTCGCAGCCGAGCGAGCGTGCAGCCTCGAGGATCGCAGCGTCCCAATACGAGATGCGAAAGCGGTCGCAGGTCGCAAGCGCCGCCTGCACCACGCCCTCGGTGATCGGTGCGACCGGGAAGCGCCGCGTAGAGCAGGACGTTGGTGTCAGCGAACCGCACGCTCGTGAAGCGCGATGCGACTCACCCGGTCGCCCGCACGGAAGCGGCCGATGCGCTGCTGCACGGCGTGCTGCTGCGCCTCGAGTCGCGCGAACTCGGAGGCGTTGTCCGACAGCGAGTGCAGGAACTCGCTCACGAGACCGCTGACCGAGCTGCCCCGCTCGGCGGCATGCACTCGCGCCTCGCGATAGACCTCGTCGGGAACGCTGACGGTGATGTTTCTCACAGGTTCACCGTACCCACAGAAACTGTGACCCACAGGGCTAGAAGTAACGCGGCCAGAGATAGATCACGGCAGCTCCGGCGAGGATGCCGACGCCGACGAACGCGCCGAGCACCCACAGCGTGAGCAGGCCGGCCGCGACCCGCTCCCATGTGCGCTGGTAGGAGGCGACGACCGGCGCCAGCACGAGGCTGACGAAGGCCGCGAGCCCGGCGACGCCGGCGCAGATCGCGACGAGCTGGGTGATCGCGTCGTGACTCATGCGCTCGCGTCATCGTCCCACACCCCGCGGACCGCCGCGAACGCGGCGTCGACGGGGTGGGCGCCGCGCGCGCCCGGGCAGCGTTCGCGCAGCTCGGCGGCGGCGGCCTCGGCGCGCGCCGGGCCGTCGGGGCCGTGGAAGAGCCCGACGACCGTCGGCCCCGAGCCGGACACGAGCGCGTGGTCGGCGCCGGCCGTGCGCGCGGCTGCGAGCGCGTCGTCGATCGACGGGCACAGCGAGCGCGCCGCCGCTTCGAGGTCGTTAACGAGCGGCGGCAACGCGCCGCGCGCGAGCGCCTCCTCGACCTCCGCGCGCCGCGCCGCCAACTCGCCGCTGCTGCGCGGCAATCCCAGCCGGTCGGCCTCGCGGAACACGTCGGGCGTGGAGAGCGCATGCGGCGAGGCCAGCACGAGCACGCCGTGCGGAGGGAGCGGCGGCAACGCGCGCACCTCCTCGCCGGCGCCGCCGACGAGGACCGGGCCGGGTGCGATCTGCGACGGCACGTCGGCGCCGAGCCGCGGCGCGAGCTGGGCCAACAGCGGGTCGTCGACCGGCCGCCCGGCCGCAGAGGCGACGAGCCGCAGCGCCGCCGCCGCGTCGCCCGAGCCGCCGCCCATGCCGGCCGCGACCGGCACGCGCTTGGCGATCGTCAGCCGCAGCGGCGGCCCCTCCCAGCCGCTCGCGGCGCGGAAGGCGGCGAGCGCCTCCGCGGCGAGGTTCGGCCCCTCGACGCCCGCGCACACAACCTCGTCCTCCCCCGCCGCGCACCCCATGTCGCCGGCGCCGGGCGCCGCCGCCACCAGCGCCGCGCCGGGCAGCGGCTCCAGCGTCAGCTCGTCCGCGAGCGACAGCGGCTCGATCACCGACACCAGCTCATGGAGTCCGTCGGCGCGCGTGCCGCCGAGGAACAGGCACAGGTTCGTCTTGCCAGGAGCGAGCGCGGTCAGGGTCACGCGTGCACACGTTCCCACAGCTCGCGCAGCCGCTCGGGCGAGAGCCGCTCGGCGCGCACGTCGGCCGGCTCGCCGAGCGCCTCCAGCGCCGCGCGCACGTCATCGCGGTCGGCCGCGCCCGCGAGCGCGACCGAGCGCGCCAGCGCCTTGCGGCGGTGCGCGAACGCGCCCTGCACGAACGCGCGCAGGGCCGGCGGGACCGCAGCCGCACCCGGCCGCCGCTCCAGCCCGACGAGCACCGAGTCGACGTTCGGCACCGGATGGAACACCTGTCGCGAGATCGGCCGCAGCACGCGCACGTCGCAGGCGAGCTGCGCGAGCACCGAGGGCACGCCGTATGCCGACGTGCCGGCGCGCGCCGCGAAGCGCTCGCCGACCTCCTTCTGCACCATCGCGACCCAGCGCGTCACGCTCGGGAGCAGCTCGACCGTGCGCAGGATCGCCCCGGCGGCGATCCCGTACGGCAGGTTCGCGACGACCTTCGTCGGCGCCGGCTCCAATGCGCCCAGGTCGAGCGTCATCGCATCGGCGAGCCACAGCGTCACGCGTGCGCCGAACGGGTCGAGCGCGTCGCGCAGCGCCGGTTCCAGCGAGCGGTCGACCTCCACCACGTGCACGTGCGCGACCCGCTCCGCGAGGAACTCGGACAGCACCCCGAGCCCGCCGCCGATCTCCAGCACGACGTCGTCGGATCCGACGTCGGCCGCGCGCGCGATCACGTCGAGGATATTCGAGTCGATCAGGAAGTTCTGGCCGAGGTCGCGCTTCGGCCGCACGCCGAACGCACGCATGCGGCGCAGCGTCGGCTGGGTCGGTTCGGTTCCGCTCACCAGCCGAACAGCTCGGCGGCGTTGCGCTCCACCTGCGCCTCCAGCTCGGTGTATGGCACGCCGCGCTCGGCCGCGACCACCTCCGCCGTCAGCGTGACGTTCGCCGGCTGGTTGCGCTCCTTGCGCACGGCCTGCGGCGTGAGGTACGGCGCGTCCGTCTCGACCAGCAGGCGGTTGGCGGGGACCTCGCGCGCGGCCTCGCGCAGCGCGCGGTTCGGCGGATACGTGACGTTGCCGGCGAACGAGATCCAGTAGTCGCGCTCGAGGCACGCGTCGAGGCGGTCGGGCATCGAGAAGCAGTGCAGGATCACTCTGAGGCCGTCCGCCTGGCCGCCGAGCATCGAGAGCGTGTCGTCGTCGGCCGCGCGCGTGTGGATCACGAGCGGCTTGCCGGTCGCGCGCGCGAGCTGCATGTGCGCGGCGAAGGCGCGCTCCTGGTCCTCGCGCGAGGCGGTCTGGCGGTAGAAGTCGAGCCCCGTCTCGCCGATCGCGCGGCAGCGCGGATGCGCGGCGAGCGCCTGAAGCTCGGCGAGATCGGCGGCGTCGAAGCCGGTCGCGTGGTTCGGGTGGCGACCGATCGCGACGTACACCTGCGGGAAGTCCTCGGCGAGCTGCAGCGCGGCGCGGCACGAGTCGGAGTCCGTGCCGACCGTCAGCATCCGCCGCACGCCGACGCGCTCGGCCGCCGCCACCAGCTCCTCCGGAGATGGCGCGCACGACGTGAGGTGGGTGTGGCTGTCGATCATTGCTGCTTGGGGAACAGCGGCTCGATCTTCGCGACCTCGCCGCCCCAGCCGGTCGCCGCCGGCACCGCCGCCGCGTAGTCCGTCTCCGGGCGACCGAGCGCGGCGAGCAGCTTCGTCGTCGCGAGCGGCATGAACGGGTGCAGCAGCACCGTCACGACGCGCAGCCCCTCAGCGAGGGTCGCGAGCGTGACGTCGAGCGCGTCTGCCTGCGCTTCGTCCTTCGCCTGCACCCACGGCGCGCGGGTCTCGACGTACTGGTTGAGACGCCGGATGCGCTGCCAAATGAGTTCCAGCGCCTGCGACAGCTCGACGCGGTCGAGCAGCGCGGCAACCTCGGCGGCGAGCCCGTCGAACGCCGTCGCCAGCGCGGGATCGATCGGCGCCTGCGGCACGACGCCCTCGCGGTAGCGCGCGATCATCGCGAGCGTGCGGCTCGCAAGGTTGCCGTAGTCGTTCGCCAGCTCGCTCTCGTAGCGCGCCTCGAAGCCGGCCGTCGAGACCGAGCCGTCCTGCCCGAACGACACCTCGCGCAGGCAGTAGAAGCGCAGCGCGTCGGTGCCGAAGCGCTCCATCACCGCGAACGGGTCGAGCACGTTGCCGAGCGACTTGCTCATCTTCTCGCCGTCCATCAGCAGGAAGCCGTGCACGAACAGTCGCTTCGGCAGCTCGAGCTCCGCCGCCATCAGCAGCGCCGGCCAGTAGACGGCGTGGAACTTGAGGATGTCCTTGCCGATCAGGTGCACGTCCGCCGGCCAGAAGGTGCCGGTGACGTCCTCGCCGTCGCGCGCGAAGCCGAGCGCCGTCACGTAGTTGAGCAGCGCGTCGAACCACACGTAGAAGACGTGGTTCGGGTCCCACGGCACCGGCACGCCCCACGTCAGCTTCCCGCGCGAGAGCGAGACGTCGCGCAGCCCCTGCTCGACGAACGCGCGCGCCTCGTTGAGCCGCGCGACCGGCGCGACGAAGTCCGACCCCGCCGCCAGCAGCCGCTCCAGCGGCTCCTGAAACGCCGACAGGCGGAAGAACCAGTTCTCCTCCTGCTCGCGGTCGAGCGGGATGTGGTGGATCGGACAGGTGTTGCCCTCGGCGATCTCGCTCTCCGACTTGAAGTCGGCGCAGCGCGGGCAGTACCAGCCTTCGTAGGTGCCGAGGTACGTGTGGCCGTTGTCGTGCACGCGCTGCATCACCTGCTGCACGCGCTCGCCATGGCGCGGATCGGACGTGCGGATGAAGAAGTCGTTGCTCGCCTCCAGCTGCGGCATCAGCGCCTCGAAGCGGGCGGCGTTGCGGTCCGCCAGCTCCTTCGGCGTGACGCCCGCTCTCTCGGCCGCGAGCGCGACCGGCTCGCCGTGCTCGTCGGTGCCGGTGAGGAAGAAGACGTCCTCGCCGCGCTGGCGCATGTGCCGCGCGAGCACGTCCGCCGCGATCGTCGTGTACGCGTGCCCGAGATGCGGCTGCGCGTTGACGTAGTAGATCGGGGTGGTGACGTAGTAGGTCACGGCGCCGAGAAGGCTACTCGGCGCGAAGCGCTCGCCGCCCCTACCCGACGCGGTGCCAGGTGCCGCAGTTGCTCGTCTCGAAGTACGGCGAGTCGACGCTCACGACGGGCCGGTTGTTGAAGCCGCCGTTGTCGATGATGTTGTCGACGCCCTCGCCGCTCGGACTGCTGAGCTTGGCCCAGTAGCACTCGTCGCCTCCGGGGGACTCGTACGTGCCCGGGATGAAGTCGACGTTCGCCTGCCACGTGCCGTCGCCAAAGCTCGACTTGGCGACCTCCTGCTTGACGGTGTGCAGCTTCGCCTCTTCGTCGCTGATCTGCGCGGAGAGATCGGCGACCTGCCGGGCGAGGTCCCGCTTGCGCTGCTTGTAGCCGGCGAGCGAGAGCTTCTTCGTCGCTTCGTCAAGCCGATCTTGGACGCGCAGCAGTTCGGCGTTGGCCTGATCGGCCTCCTCAGCGGTGCGCGAGAGCTGCGTGCTGAGCGCGCCGTTCTCGTGCTGCAGACGTCTGACGTGGTCCTGCGGACCGGCCGCACCGATGGCTGCGGCGACAATCGTGGCCAGGACCACCGCGACGGCAACGCTCGCAAGCGGCCAGCGGCGGATCGGAACGCGGATGCGGTCGAGCATGAGCGCACCCTATTTCGGAGCCAGACGCTCCGGCATCCGGGATTCGCCACAGGCGCGGCGGACCGACTACTGCGCGTCCGTCAGCGCCTTGTACAGCGCGTTCGCCGGCACGCCCGTCAGCTCCGCCACGACGGTCGCGGCCGGGCGCGGCTTGGCGCCCGCTTCGACGAGCCGGCGCAGCGCGTCGAGCGCCGGCTCGAGCGGTGCGTCCACCGCCGGCGCGGCGCCGATCACGAGCACGACCTCGCCCTTCGGCGGCTGCGCCGCATAGCGCTCGGCCAGCTCGGCGGCGGTCCCGCGCACGACCTCCTCGTGCAGCTTCGTCAGCTCGCGACAGACCGCGACGGGCCGCTGGGCGTCGAGCTCCGCGAGCACCGCCAGGGACGCCGCCACGCGGTTCGGCGACTCGAACGCGACGAGCGTCTCCGGCGTCGCGAACGCCTGCTTCTGCTCGCCTCTCTTGCGCGGCAGGAAGCCGGCGAAGCGCCAGCGCTCGGCCGGCAGCGCGCTCGCCACCAGCGCCGCCAGCGCCGCGCTCGGACCCGGCAACACCTCGACGGCGAGCCCGGCGGCGACGCACGCCTGCACGAGCAGGAAGCCGGGATCCGACACGAGCGGCATGCCGGCGTCGGACACGAGCGCGACGTTCGCCCCGCTTTGCATCCGTCTCACCAGCTCGCTCGCGCGCTCGCGCTCGTTGTGCTCGTGGTAGCTGAGCAGCTCGCTCGAGACGCCATAGCGATCGAGCAGCGTGCGCGTGCGGCGCGTGTCCTCGCAGGCGATCAGGTCGGCCTCGCGCAGCGCCGAGAGCACGCGCAGCGTGACGTCCTCGAGGTTGCCGATCGGCGTCGGACAGACGATCAGGCGGCCGGCCATCAGGCGACGCTCCGCTGCACGCCGTCGAACGCGAGCGCCGCCGCTCCGACCAGTCCCGCCTCGGTGCCGAACTGCGCCGCCACGATCCGGGCGTGCTGCGACATCGTCGGCAGCGCGCGCCGCACGGCCTCCGCTCGCGCCGGCGCGAGCAGCAGCTCGCCGGCTGCGATCACGCCGCCGCCGATCACGACGACGTCGGGGTTGAAGATGTTGAGGTAGCTCGCGATCCCGACGCCGAGATTCGTGCCGATCAGCGTCAGCGCCTCGATCGCGGCGGTGTCGCCGTCGTGCGCCAGCTCCGTGATCAGCGCGCCGGTGACCTCGCGCCCGTCGATGAGCGCGCGCCCCAGCGCCGAGTCCGGCTGCTCGCCGGCGATGCGGCGGCCTTCGCGCGCGAGCGCCGTGCCGGACGCAAGCGTCTCGAGACAGCCGTTGTTCGGGCAGTGGCCCTGACACGGCGGCCCGTCGATGTCGATCGTGATGTGGCCGAGCTCCGCACCGGCGCCGATCGCGCCCCGGAAGGGCGCGCCGTTGACGATCAGCCCGCCGCCGATGCCTGTGCCGATCGTGAGGACGACGGCGTCGCTCGCACCACGCGCCGCGCCGGCGCGCCACTCGGCGAGCGCGGCCACGTTCGCGTCGTTGTCGACCTCGACCGGCAGCCCGAGGCGCTCGGCCATCAGGTCGCGGAACGGCACGTCTCTGATCGGCAGGTTCACCGCCATCGTCGCCATCCCGCGGCGCTGATCGATCAGGCAGGGGATCCCGAAGCCGACGGCGACGACCTCGCCCGCGCTCGCCGCGCGCGCCTCCTCGACCGCCTCGACTGCCGTGTCGAGCAGCTCTCGCTGGCTCAGCCCGTGCACCGGGCGATGGACGCGGTGATGGACGTGCAGGTCGCCGTCGACAACCCCGGCGAGCAGCTTCGTGCCGCCGAGATCGACCCCGATAACGCACTCCGGCGGCATCTCGGCCACTATAGAGCGGCATGGCAGACGACCGGGGACCCGTCCCGTACACCCGCTATCGGTCGAAGCCGCCGGGTCTGCGCGAGCGGCTGCGCGGCGAGGACGCCGGGCTCGACGAGCTGCAGGCGCGGGACGTTCCGCCGCGCGACCGGCTGCCCCGCGGGCGCCGCAGAGGGCGTGGGCGCATCACCCCTGGCCGCGTGCTGCGCTGGGCCGCGCTCGCGGTCGGCGCGTGGCTGCTGCTGTCGCTCGTGCTGTTCCTCGTCAGCGCGCAGATCGAGCAGGGCAAGGTCTCCGGCGACGCGAAAGCGGCGCTCAGCTCGTCCGGCCCACTGCCGTTCTCCGCCAACACGATCCTGATTCTCGGCTCCGACGCGCGGCCGGCCGGCTCGAAGGAGCCGGGCGCGAACCCCGGCGGGCCGAGCCGCAGCGACACGATCATGCTGTGGCGCGTCGGCGGCGGCCACGCCGCGCGCCTGTCGATCCCGCGCGACACGATCGTCGACATCCCCGGCCACGGCCGCCAGAAGATCAACGCCGCGTACGCGTTCGGCGGCGCGGCCCTGTCGATCAAGACAATCGAGGCGTACCTCGGAATCCCGATCAACCATCTCGTCGAGGTGAGCTTCACGAACTTCCCGAAGCTCGTCGACGCGCTCGGCGGTGTGGACGTCAGAACCGGCCGCGTGTGCTCGAAGATCAACGGCGGCCGCGAGAACGGCGGCGTGACGCTGGATCTGCCGGCCGGCACGAATCACCTGAACGGCAGACAGGCGCTGGCGCTCGCCCGCACGCGCAAGAACTCGTGCAACCCAGCCGAGGACGACTTGACCCGCGCGAAGCGCCAGCAGCAGATCCTCTCGGCGATGAAGGGCCGCGTGCTGGCTCCGACGACGTTCCTGCGACTGCCGTGGGTGTCGTGGTACACGCCCAAGGCGATGCGCACCGACATGGGCGGCCCGACGCTGATCGGCTTCTTCGCCGCGGCCGCGACGGGCGGGTCGCCGCCGGTCGAGGTGCTCAGACCCTCGGCGTTCGAGACGCTGCCGGACGGCGGCTCGGGTCTCGTCGTCTCCGACGCCGAGAAACAGGCGGCGGTACGGCGCTTCCTCGACGGCTGAGCTCCGGTCGCGGCTTCGATCAGGTCGCCGCCGGCACCACGACGAAGCGCCACCTGGCAACGACCTCACCGCCGACCGACCAGCGCACGACGTATCTGCCGGGCACGAAGCGCAGCGGCGTGACGGTCGCGACGCCTGCTGCGCCGGTCGTGAGCGTGAAGCAGGTATGCGGCCTCGCCGACGTGTCGCGACGGCGCACGCACGTGCGGAATGTCGTGTGCGCTTGCTTCGCGTCCGAAAACACGAGATCAGCCGCCGCGCGGCCCGTCGCGGCGCTGGCCGCGAGTCGGTGCACCGGGTTGCGCAGGGCGTCGGTGACTTGCCCGCTGAAGCGCACGGGCGCAGCAGCCGCGGCGGCGGATGGCGCCAGCGTCGCCGTCGCGGCAAGCGCCAGCAGGAGCGCGCCGCAGCTACGCCGCGTCAGCCTTCTTCGCGCCGCTCTCGGATGAGGACGCTCTGCTGCTGTTGCTGCTGCTTTTGCTGTCACTGCTGCTCGTGCTCTCACCACTGCTCTTAGCTCTACCCTCGCCGTTCGCGCTTCTCTCACGCGCACGCTTCTTCGTGCCGTAGTCGGTGTTGTAGAAGCCTGAGCCCTTGAAGTGGACCGCGGGCGCATGCAGGACGCGCGTCGCGGGCGCCGCGCAGACCTCGCACGTGTCGAGCGCGTCGTCGCTCATGCGCTGAATGACCTCGAAGGTGTGGCCCTTGTCGCAGCGATACTCGTAGATCGGCATCAGGCGAAGAAGGATAGAGTCCGCCGGCGATGACCGACGTCGTGACCATGGAGAAGATCGTCTCGCTCTGCAAGCGGCGCGGCTTCATCTTCCCCTCCTCCGAGATCTACGGCGGGGTCGGGTCGACCTACGACTACGGCCACTACGGCGTGCTGCTCAAGACGAACGTCAAGAACGAGTGGTGGCGCGCAATGCTGCAAGACCGCGACGACATCGTCGCGCTCGACAGCGCGATCATCCAGCACCCGAGAGTGTGGGAGGCGTCCGGCCACCTCGCCGGCTTCACCGATCCGCTCGTCGACTGCCGCACCTGCAAGCAGCGCTTCCGCGCGGATCACCTCGACCAGCTCCAGTGCGGGCAGAAGCCCTCCAAGCATCCCGGCGAGGGTCCCGACTGCGACCTCACGGACGCACGCGACTTCAACCTGATGTTCGAGACGACCGTCGGGCCGGTGAAGGAGTCGGGCGCGACCGTCTACCTGCGCCCCGAGACGGCGCAGGGGATCTTCATCAACTTCAAGAACGTCCTGCAGTTCAGCCGCAGAAAGCCGCCGTTCGGGATCGCGCAGATCGGCAAGTCGTTCCGCAACGAGATCACGCCCGGCAACTTCATCTTCCGCACGCGCGAGTTCGAGCAGATGGAGATGGAGTTCTTCGTGCCGCCGGACGACGCGAAGAGATGGTTCGAGCACTGGCTGCACGAGCGCGAGCGCTGGTACACCGAGCTCGGGATCCGCCCCGACCACCTGCGCCTGCGCGCGCACGACGCCGACGAGCTGTCGCACTACTCATCGGGCACGAGCGACGTGGAGTACCTGTTCCCGATCGGCTGGTCGGAGCTCGAGGGGATCGCCGACCGCGGCGACTTCGACCTCTCCAGACACGCCGAGCACGCGAACGAGAAGCTCGAGTACGTCGACACGGCGACGAGAGAGCGCTACGTGCCGCACGTGATCGAGCCGGCCGCGGGCGCCGACCGCGCGACGCTCGCGTTCCTCGTCGACGCCTACGACGAGGAGCAGGTCGAGGGCGAGACGCGCACGCTGCTGCGGCTGCACCCGAAGCTCGCGCCCGTGAAGGTCGCGGTGATGCCGCTCGTGCGCAAGGACGGCCAGCCGGAGGTCGCGCGCGAGGTCTACGCCGACCTGCGCCGTCGCATGCAGGCCGAGTACGACGAGGGCGGCTCGATCGGCAAGCGCTACCGCCGCCAGGACGAGATCGGCACGCCGTGGGGCGTCACCGTCGACCACCAGACGCTTGAGGACAGGACCGTCACGCTGCGCGACCGCGACACGCTCGAGCAGGTGCGCATCGCAATCGACGAGGTCGGCGACGAGCTCGAGCGGCGCCTGCGCGCGCCGTGGACGACGCCGAAGCTCTCGACGGCGGCCTGAGCGGCCTCAGGCCGCGTCGGCGATCAGCGCGCGCGCCGCGGCGACCGCGGCTCTGAGCATCGGACGCGGGTCGACGTCCGACTCGGTCAGGAAGCGCAGCGCGAGGCCGTCGGCGAGCGCGAGCAGGACGCCGGCGACCGCGGCCGCGTCGTCGCCCAACCGCACGACGCCCTCCTCCTGCTTGGCGGCCAGCGAGGCCGCAAGCGTCTCGCGCGTCTGGCGGCAGAGCACCGCCAACTCGCCGGCGATCTCCTCGTTGCGGCGTGAGAGGGTGAACAGCTCGAACATCAGCACCACGAAGCCCGGATCGCGCTCGATCAGATCCTCGAGGCTTGAGACGAGTGCGTCGATGAAGTGCTCGCCGGTTCTGGCGTCGCTCAGCGCCGCGCCGAGCGCCGCGAGGCGGATCTCGGCGTCACGCCGCACGACCTCGACGAGCAGCCGCTCCTTCGTGCCGAAGTAGTAGTGCAGCAGGCCGCGGGAGACGCCGGCCTCGCGCGCGACGTGATCGAACGTCGAGCCGGCGGCGCCGCGAGCGGCGACGCTCGCGCGCATCGCGTCGACGATGCGCTTCGCTTTGTCGCTCTCCAGCGGGCGCGTCGTCGCGGAGCTGTCGCCGGCGGGTGTGGTGACGGCCATCGTCCGATCGTAGTCGGTCAGACGGCCGGCCGGCGTCCCCACCGGCCGGCAGGCGTCGAACGGCGGCTGCTACGCGGCGCCGGTCTCCGGGGGGGTGCTCGGGGCGGTGGAGCCGTAGTCGAACTCCTCCTCCTTGCCGAACAGCGCGTCGAGCACTTTCGTGCGCAGCTCCTCGCTGAGCGCGAGCGCGACGCCCGCGCCGATCGCAAGCACGAGCAGCTTGCGCATCAAGCCGCCCCTGCGCTTGTGCTTCTTCGGCCCTTCCTTGAGCGCGCTGCCGGCGTCCTTGAGCGCGTCGGCGGCGGTCTTCAGATCCTTCTGCACCTTCTTGTCGGCGACCGCATCCTTCGGACTCTTGCTGTCGGTGATGCGGTCGTAGGCGTCTTTCGCCGCCTCGAACGCCACACGGAAGTTGTCGCGCAGCTCCTCGTCCTCAGCAAGCCGCTGAACCCATGGGCTCGTCGTCGCGGCCGCGGCGCTCGCCGCCTTCCTCGCCTGTTTCGTGCGTGTCGCCATACGGGGTGCTCCTTGCGCTCGCTTTGCTCGGATGTGCGGCGAGCATACCCAGGGCCCGGCGCCCCGACGCGACCCGTTGGGCGCTGACGCTACGAGCGTCTGCGCTGCTCGTCGTAGAGCGTCAGCAGCTCGCCGGGACGCAGGCCCAAGCCGTCCGCGATCTGCAGCAGCGTGGTCAGCCGCACGTCGCGATTGGCCCGCTCGATCTCGCTGACGTGCTTGGTGGCGAGGCCTGCCGCCCGGCCCAGCGCCTCCTGGCTCATGTCGCGTTCTCGGCGGACGCGGCGGACGACGCGCCCGAAGTCGACCAGCTTGGCGTCGGTTGTCCGCATCTATGACGAAAGCCTTGACCCCCGATCGGCGGATATCCACCCATGATCAAGGGAGTTTTCCCACTTATCAGTGGACTTCTTGGGGGCTTTGTGGGAGGATCAGCGCCGTGGGGGAGGAGGCGTCTCGGCAGGGGACCGGGCGCCTCCCCCGGGTTAAGCGCCCTGGAGGCGCGCCCGCTCCTCGTCGAAGCGCGTCATCAGGTCACCGACGCCCATCTCGAGCGCGTCGGCGATTTGGACGACCGTGGAGAGGCTGGGATCTCTTCGCGCGCGCTCCAGCTCGCTGACGTGGTTGCGCGCGAGGCCGGCTCTATCGGCGAGCGCCTCCTGGCTCAAATCGCGCTCGCGGCGGATGCGACGGAGGACCAGTCCGAAGACGTGTTTCGGGCTGGGATCCATCGCACCGAATCCTCATCGTGCTATGGGCGGCCCTCTACAAGTCAGAGATGGAAGTTCTCCATACGGAGAGGGAGAATTGACATCTCCCGCTTGCAACGGCCGTCAGGCGGCCCGTCGCGAGCGGGTTCGCGCGCGACGCGGCGACAGCGCAATCTCCAGCACTTCATCGATCCGCGAGACGAAATGCAGCTCGAGGTCTCTGCGCAGATGCGCAGGGATCTCGTCAGCGTCCTGCGCGTTGCGAGCGGGTGCGATCACGTGACGGATGCCGCTGCGCTGCGCGGCGAGCGCCTTCTCTTTCAGCCCGCCGATCGGCAGCACCTGCCCGGTCAGCGTGATCTCCCCTGTCATCGCGACGTCGGAGCGCACCGGCCGGCCGCTCAGCAGCGATGACAGCGCCGTCGCCATCGTGACGCCGGCGCTCGGGCCGTCCTTCGGGATCGCGCCCGCGGGAACGTGGATGTGAATGTCGTGTCTCGCGAACCAGTCGTCCGCGATGCCGTCCGGCGGATGCGAGCGGACATAGGAGAGCGCTGCCTGCGCCGACTCCTTCATCACGTCGCCGAGCTGGCCGGTGATCGTGAGCTTGCCGCTGCCGGGCATCGTGGTCGCCTCGACGAACAGCACGTCGCCGCCGGCCGGCGTCCACGCGAGCCCGGTCGCGACGCCCGGCTCGGACGTGCGCCGGCGCGTCTCGCCGAAGACTCTGCGCTTGCCGAGCAGCTCGCGCGCCCGCGCCGCACTGATCGTCACCTTGCGTCTCGCTCTGCCCTCGGCGACCTGACGCGCGACCTTGCGGCAGATCGAGCCGATCTCGCGCTCGAGCCCGCGCACGCCCGCCTCGCGCGTGTACTCGGCGATGATGACTCTCAGCGCCGCGTCGCTGAAGGCGATCTGTCTCGCGCTCAGGCCGTTGCGCTCGGTCTGGCGCGGCACGAGGTAGCGGCGCGCGATCTCCAGCTTCTCCTCCTCCGTGTAACCGGCGAGCTGGATCGTCTCCATGCGGTCGCGCAGCGGCCCGGGAATCGTCTCGAGCGTGTTCGCGGTCGTCACGAACATCACGTCCGAGAGGTCGAACGGGAGGTCGAGGTAATGATCGCGGAAGGTCGCGTTCTGCTCGGGATCGAGCACCTCGAGCATCGCGCTCGCCGGGTCGCCACGGAAGTCCGAGCCCATCTTGTCGATCTCGTCGATCATGAACAGCGGGTTCTTCGTGCCGGCATCGCGCAGCGCGCGCACGATCACGCCCGGCATCGCGCCGATGTAGGTGCGGCGGTGGCCGCGGATCTCCGCCTCGTCGCGGACGCCGCCGACGCTGATGCGCTCGAATCTGCGCCCGAGCGCGCGAGCGATCGATCTGCCGAGCGAGGTCTTGCCGACGCCGGGCGGGCCCACCAGACACAGGATCGAGGAGCGCGCCGCGACGCCCTCTCTGTCCGCGATCAGCTTGCGCACGGCGAGGAACTCGAGGATGCGGTCCTTCACCTGCTCGATGTCGTAGTGGTCCTCGTCGAGCACTCTGCGCGCGTGTCGCAGGTTCAGGTTGTCGTCGGTGCGCGCGCTCCACGGCAGCGACGCGATCCACTCGAGGTAGTTGCGGATCACGCCGTGCTCGGCGGCCGCCGGCGGCAGGCGCTCCAGCCGCGCCAGCTCGCGGTCGGCCTGCTTGCGCGCCTCCTCCGGCAGCTCGAGCGCGTCGAGCTGCTCGCGCAGCTCGTTCGCCTCGGCCTGCATCTCGTCACCCTCGCCGAGCTCGTCCTGGATCGCTCTCAGCTGCTGGCGCAGGAAGTACTCGCGCTGCGTTCTGTCGAGCTCGGACTGGACCTGCGACTGGATCTTGGAGCCGAGCGCGACGACCTCCAGCTCGCGCGCGAGGATCTCCGACAGGCGCCGCAGCCGCTTGGCGACGTCGCGCTCCTCCAGCAGCGCCTGCTTCTCCTCCGTTCTGAGCCGCAGCGCCCCGCCGATCAGATGACTGAGCGCACCGGGCTCGTCCAGGTTCGCGACCGCGACGTGCAGCTCCTCCGGCAGGTACGGGACCTGCTCGACGATGTTCGTGAAGGTCGCCTGCACGTTGCGCACGAGCGCGAGCAGCTCGGGCGTCTCGGTCGTCGATATGTCCGGGAGCTCCTCGACCTGCGCGACGAGATAGGGGTCCGTGCGCGCGTAGCCCGCGATGCGGATCCGCTGCGTCGCCTGCACCAGGATCCGCAGCGTGCCGTCGGGCACCTTCAGCATGCGCGCGACGACGCCGGCGACGCCGACGTCGTAGAGCTGCTCCGGCCCCGGCGCCTCGAGCTCGGGGTCGCGGCTGGCGACCATCGCGATCATGCGATCGCCGCCGAGCGCGTCGTTGATGAGCGCCATCGAGCGCTCCTGCCCGACCGCGAGCGGGACGAGCGTCTCCGGGAAGGTGACCGTGTCGCGCAGCGGCAGGACCGGAAGCGTCGCCGGCAGCCCGCGCTGCGTCGGCACCTCGATCTCGCGCGCGCCGCCCGGTCTGCCGACCTCGATCACGCCGCGCTCATGTCGTCGTCGGACGCGTCGCCGTGCGAGACCTCGATCGGCACGCTGTGGCGCCGCGTCTCCGGCTGCGCCAGCGGCAGCTCGACGCGCAGCAGGCCATCCTCGTACACCGCTCTGGCCGCTTCCGGCCGCACGTCGGCGCCAAGCTGCACGACGCGCCGGAACGGCCCGTGCTCGATCTCGACCTGCTGGTAGACGCGACCCTCCGGCGGCGTCGCGCGACGCTCGCCGCTGAGCACCAGCTCGCGACCCTGGATCTCCAGCCCGAGCTGGTCCGCGTCGATCCCGGCAAGCTCGGCGGTCACGATCGCGCGCGGCGGATCGTCCGCGTAGGCCACGTCGACCGCCGGCGAGAAGCCAGCGCGCTTGCGCGGCGCGATCCCGGAGCGGTGGAAGACGTCGCCGAACAACTCGTCCATCTCGCGCCGCATGCGCTCGAAGTTGGCGAACAGGTCCCGCTCGGGAGGCACGGCTGCAATCTACCCGCTTCGCGTTCGCCGTCGCCGGTCGCGCCGGGCCGCTCAGATCTGGAAGACCGCGCCCTCGCGCGCCAGCTCCACCGGGCCGCCGTAGGCCCGCTGCGCCTCCTCGCGCGAGCGTGCGGCGTCGTGGTCGGCCGAGTAATGCGTCAACACCAGCCGGCGGGCGCCGGCACGCTGCGCATGCGCTCCCGCCTCGGCCGGGGTGAGGTGTCCGCGCTCGCCGCCTTCGTCCGGCTGCTCGAGCGTCGCCTCCAGCATCAGCAGGTCGGTGTCACGCGCGAACGCGACGATCGCGTCGTTCGGACGGCAGTCGGCGCCGTAGGTGAAGCTGCATCCGCCGTCGCGCATCTGCACCGCATGCGTGCGGATGAAGTGCGGAACCTCGTGGAAGCGGACGCGCAGCGGATCGAGCTCGATCTCCTCCGCCGCGTCGTACTCGTGCAGCTCGAACGCCTGCTCGATCAGCTCCTCCGCCTGCCAGGCGCCGGTGATGCGCCGGAACGTCTCCCGCGCACCGGGCGGGGCGTAGAGCAGCGGCCGACTGCCGGCCGCTCGCGCCTGATGCGAGTACGCCAGCGCATACGCGAATGGCACCAGGTCGAAGAAGTGGTCGGCGTGCAAGTGACTGATCACGACCGCGCACACGTCGGTGAAGGCACGCTCCGCGCGCAGCCGCGCGAACACGCCGTTGCCGCAGTCGAGCAACACGCAGCGGCCGCCGGCCTCGACGAGATACCCGCTGCATGCGCCGCCGGCGTCCTGCCAGGCAGGTGACTTGCCGAGCACAGTGACTCTCATGAGCGTGGAACTCCCACGACGCGCGGCATCGTAACCGGGCGTGCGACGCGGCGCTGACGCCGCATGCGCGTTTCAGGTGTGCAGCGCGGCTTGTTCCTGCGCCGTCGGGAACGCCCACACCGACTGGGTGCGGCGCTCCTGGCGGAACTGGAAGCGGAGCTGGCGAGGCGGACGCAGGCCGTCCGGATGTGCCGGGCGGAACGTTGCGCACGGTTCGGCATCCGGCAGCGCGCACAGCAGGTTCTTCCGAAAGAAGCAGTCCTCGCAGCTCACCTTGCGCGCACTTCCACGACCCTTCGCCATGCTGTCTTCCGACCTCCTGCGCTGCTCGTCCGTCGTTGGGGGAGCGGCCATGAAAGCGAACGCGGCGAGGTGCCTCAACGTCGCTTTCCGCAAATCGCATGATTTTTCGCACGCCCGACGAATCACCTGCAAACAAACCACTTTCACCGTCAGCGAAGAGAAACGCCCCGCATTTTGCGGTCCTTTCCCGCCGGCGGCTGCGCGGACGGCGGTCGTCATGCTAAGTGGACCCATGCGCGTCCTCGTCACCGGTGTGAGCGGCTTCGTCGGCGCGCGGCTTGTGCCGCGGCTGCTGCGCGACGGGCATGACGTGCGCGGCTACGCACGCGACCCCCGCCGCGTGACGGTCGACGTGCCGGTCGTCATCGGCGACGCCCTCACCGGCAGCGGGCTCGCAGCGGCGCTCGACGGCGTCGAGGTCGCGTACTTCCTGATCCACTCGATGGAACCGTCGACCGACCCGAGCGCTGCGCGCGACTTCGGCGCACGCGAGCGCGCCGCCGCCGAGCGCTTCGCAGCCGCGGCAGAGACGGCCGGCGTGCAGCAAATCGTCTACCTCGGCGGCCTCGTCCCGCATGACGCGCCCACGTCGCCGCATCTCGCGAGCCGGCTCGCGGTCGAGCGCGTGCTGCTCGAGGCCGTGCCCGCGTCGACCGCGCTGCGCGCCTCGATCGTGATCGGCGCGGGCTCGCGCTCGTTCCGCTTCCTCGTGCGCCTGATCGAGCGCCTGCCGCTCGTGGCGCTGCCGACGTGGCGCGCGCACCGCACCCAACCGGTTGACGAGCGCGACGTGATCGAGGCGCTCGCACGCGCGGCGACCGTCGCCGCGGCAGCCGGCCGCTCGCTCGACGTCGCCGGCCCGGACGTCGTCAGCTACGGCGAGCTGATCGAGCGGATCCGCGACGCGCTGCTGCTGCACCGTCCGCTGTGGCGGCTGCGCCGTACGCCGGGGTGGGCCGGCTCGGGGCCGCTCGCGAGCCGCGTCGCGGCCGCGATCGCCGGCGAGCAGCCGGAGCTGGTCGGCCCGCTGATGGCCGGTCTGGGGAGCGACCTGCTGCCGCGTGCGGACGGCGCGGCCGAACTGCTGGGCATGCGCCTGCACACGCTCGACGCGGCGATCGAACATGCGCTTGGAGAGTGGGAGCGCTGCGAGCCGCTCGCCGCGCGCTGACGAGCCGGGACCGCGTCGGCCCTGCGTGCGGGTGTGACGGGTAGGGTCTCAGCCATGACCGGCGTGCGCTGCGCGATCGAGATCGATGCTCCCCCAGCCCGGGTGTGGGAGGTGGTGATGGATCCCCATCGCCTTGTTGACTGGGTGACGATCCACCGTCGCGTCGACCACGTTCCCGAACGCGTCGTGCGCGGCTCCACGTTCGGGCAGACGCTCAATCTGCGCGGTGCGCCTCTGCACGTGGCGTGGACGGTGGTCGATGTCGACCCGCCGCGTCGTGCGGTGTGGGAAGGACGAGGTCCCGCTCATTCACGCGCGTCGATCGTCTACGCGTTGCGCCCCGACGGTGAGAGCCGAACAGTCTTCGACTACACCAACGAATTCAGACCTCCAGGTGGTGCTCTCGGCGCGGTCGCCGGGCGCGTGCTCGTCGGCGGTCTTTCGCAACGCGAGGCACAGCGTTCGCTTCAGCGGCTCAAAGCACTGATCGAGTCTGAGTAAGTCGTTGCACCTTGCAGCGCCACGATGCTCCGCTAGGATGCCAAACGGTCGGGGTGCCGAGCGAACGTGCGGTGCTGCAGGGGACGCAAGCGAGCAAATGAACCGCAATTCGCATCGCCGCCATTCACACGCTGAACGTTCATACTTCGCCAAGCACGCAGGACAACGTCCTGACTTCGCAATAGGCTACCGCTGGATTAGCAGAGAACCACAGGGGACCGGAGGCACACGTGGCGGACTTTCTTGACGCGAAAGTGCGGGAGATCGAGGAGCGACTGCAGGAGCTGCGGCCGCTGATCGACGAGTTTCATCGTCTTGAGGCGGCCTCTGCCGCGCTCGACGAGGTGGGTGTTACGGGCGCCGCGCCCGTCCGTCGGCGCCGCATGCCCGAGACGAACGGCACCGCGGCACCTCGCCGCGGGCGTCCGCGCGGCGCGCGCGGCGAGAACACGCGCGCAGCTCAGACCGTCGAGCTCGTGCGGGCGCAGCCGGGCATCACGATCCCGGAGCTCGCCGATCGCATGGGCATCAAGCCCAACTACCTCTACCGCGTGCTGCCGCAGCTCGCGGACGACGGCAAGGTCCGTCGCGACGGCAAGGGCTGGCACCCCGCCTGACAGCAGGCGAAAGCCGGCCCGCGCACGGCGGGCCGGCGTACGCGGCGTTAGGAGACGAGCCCGAGCTGCTCGACCGCGGCGCGCTCCTCGCGCAGCTCCGCGACCGTCGCGTCGATGCGCGACTGCGAGAACTCGTTGACGTCGAGCCCCTGGACGACCGAGTACTCGCCGTCCTTCACCGTGCAGGGGAAGCCGGTGATGATGCCCTCGCCGATGCCGTAGGAGCCGTCCGACGGCACGCCCATCGAGACCCAGTCGCCGTCCGGCGTGCCGAGGCACCAGTCGCGCATGTGGTCGATCGCCGCGTTGGCGGCCGAGGCCGCGCTCGACGCGCCGCGCGCGTCGATGATCGCCGCACCGCGCTTCTGCACCGTCGGAATGAAGTCGCTCTCAAGCCACGCCTGATCGACGAGGTCCGCCGCCGACTTTCCGCCGACCGTCGCATGGAAGACGTCGGGGTACTGCGTCGCGGAGTGGTTGCCCCAGATCGTCACTCTCTTGATGTCGGCGACCGTGGCCCCCGTCTTGGCGGCGAGCTGGCTGATCGCGCGGTTGTGGTCGAGGCGCACCATCGCGTGGAAGCGCTCCTTCGGCACGTCCGGCGCGTTGCTGGCCGCGATCAGCGCGTTCGTGTTGGCGGGGTTGCCGACGACCAGCACCTTGACGTCGTCGGCCGCGTGGGCGTTGATCGCCTGGCCCTGCGGCTTGAAGATGCCGCCGTTGGCCTCCAGCAGGTCGGCGCGCTCCATGCCTCTGCTGCGCGGACGCGCGCCGACGAGCAGGCCGACGTTCGCGCCGTCGAAGGCGACGTTCGGGTCGTCGGTCGCCTCGACGCCGGCGAGCAGCGGGAAGGCGCAGTCGTCGAGCTCCATGATCACGCCCTCGACCGCTCTGAGCGCGGGGGTGATCTCCAGCAGCCGCAACTGCACGGGCTGGTCGGGGCCGAGCAGCTGGCCGCTCGCGATGCGGAACAAGAGGCTGTAGCCGATCTGGCCGGCGGCGCCGGTCACGGCGACGCGGACGGGAGTCTTGTCAGTCACGTGGTCATCTCCTATATGCGGCGGATCGGGGCGCGATGCTACAACCCGCCCTTCCCCAAGCTCCTTCAGAGAGACCGATACCCATGAGCAAGATCAAGGTGAAGAACCCCGTCGTCGAGCTCGACGGCGACGAGATGACGCGCATCATCTGGGAGTTCATCAAGCAGCAGCTGATCCTCCCCTACCTCGACGTCGAGCTGAAGTACTTCGATCTCGGGATCGAGAAGCGCGACGAGACCGACGATCAGATCACCGTCGAAGCGGCGGAGGCGATCAAGCGTCACGGCGTCGGCGTGAAGTGCGCAACGATCACGCCCGACGAGGCGCGTGTCGAGGAGTTCGGCCTCAAGCGCATGTACAAGTCGCCGAACGGGACGATCCGCAACATCCTCGGCGGCGTCATCTTCCGCGAGCCGATCGTCATCTCCAACGTGCCGCGGCTCGTGCCGGGCTGGACGAGACCGATCGTGATCGGCCGTCACGCGTTCGGCGACCAGTACCGCGCCACCGACACGCTCATCCCCGGCGAGGGCACGCTGACGCTGTCGTTCACGCCGAAGGACGGCGGCGAGCCGATGGAGTTGGAGGTGTACGACTTCCCCGGCAGCGGCATCGCGCTGGCGATGTACAACCTCGACGACTCGATCCGCGACTTCGCGCGCGCGTCGATGCGGTACGGGCTCGATCGCGGCTACCCCGTGTATCTGTCGACGAAGAACACGATCCTCAAGGCCTATGACGGGCGCTTCAAGGACCTCTTCCAGGAGGTCTACGAGACCGAGTTCAAGACGGACTTCGACGTCGCCGGGCTCACCTACGAACATCGTTTGATCGACGACATGGTCGCCTCCGCGCTGAAGTGGGAGGGCGGCTACGTGTGGGCGTGCAAGAACTACGACGGCGACGTCCAGTCCGACACGGTCGCGCAGGGCTACGGCTCGCTCGGCTTGATGACGAGCGTGCTGATGACGCCCGACGGCAGAACGGTGGAGGCGGAGGCGGCGCACGGCACCGTCACGCGCCACTACCGCCAGCACCAGCAGGGCAAGCCGACGTCGACCAACCCGATCGCGTCGATCTTCGCGTGGACGCGCGGGCTCGCCTACCGCGGGCGGATGGATGACACGCCCGAGGTCACGCGGTTCGCCGAGACGCTCGAGCGCGTCTGCGTCGAGACGGTCGAGCGCGGTCAGATGACGAAGGACCTCGCGCTGCTGATCGGCCCCGACCAGCCGTGGCTGACGACGCAGGACTTCCTCGCCGCGATCGACGAGAACCTCAAGGCGGCGATCGGCTGAGAACAGGCGCGCCGGCGGCGCCGGGCGTGCTTGACTGTCTCTCATGGCAGTCACGCCGCTCGGCGCGTCGCACGCCACGCACACCGTCACGAACCAGCCGCCGCCGCTGGAGGGGCTGAACCTCTTCGAGACCAACCGACCGCTCGTCGAGGCGCTCGAGCGCGAGGGGCAGGGCTGGGGCCACGAGCAGGCGTCGGCCGTCGGCGCGCTCGCCGGCAGCGAGGGCATCCGCCTCGGCTTCGAGGCGAACGAGAACCCGCCGAGACTGAAGACGCACGACCGCTTCGGCAACCGCGTCGACCAGGTCGAGTTCCACCCCTCGTGGCACCGCCTGATGGAGAACAGCGTGCGCCACGAAGCGCACGCGCTGCCCTGGCGAAGCGACCGACCGGGCGCCCACGCGGTCCGCACCGCGCTGGGCCTCACGGGCGGGCAGGTTGAGGCCGGCCACGGCTGCCCCATCACGATGACGTTCGCCGCGATCCCGGCGCTGCGCGCGCAGCCGGACGTGCTCGCCGTCTGGGAGCCGCGCCTCACCTCGACGCAGTACGACCCGCGCGACGTGCCGGCCGACGAGAAGGCGGGCGCGCTGTGCGGCATGGGCATGACGGAGAAGCAGGGCGGCTCGGACGTGCGTGCGAACGCGACCGTCGCGACGCAGGTCGCCGACGGCTGGGAGCTGGTCGGCCACAAGTGGTTCACCTCCGCGCCGATGTGCGACCTCTTCCTCGTGCTCGCGCAGATCGAGGACGCCGGCGTCTCATGCTTCGCGCTGCCGCGTTGGCGACCGGACGGCACGCGCAACGACTTCCAGCTCCAGCGCTTGAAGGACAAGCTCGGCAACCGCTCGAACGCGTCGAGCGAGATCGAGTTCCGCGGCGCGTGGGCGCAGTTGATCGGCGAGCCGGGCCGCGGCGTGCCGACGATCATCGAGATGGTCAATCACACACGGCTCGACTGCGTGACCGGCTCGGCCGCCGGGATGCGTTGGGCGATCGCGCTCGCGACGCACCACGCCGCCTACCGCAGCGCGTTCGGCAAGCTGCTGATCGAGCAGCCGCTGATGACGAACGTGCTCGCCGACCTGTGCGTCGAGTCCGAGGCCGCGACGCTGTCGGCGATGCGGCTCGCGCGCGCCTACGACGAGGGCGACGACGCCTTCAAGCGCATCGCCACGGCGGTCCTGAAGTACTGGGTCTGCAAGCGCACGCCGCCGCACGCGGCGGAGGCGCTGGAGGTGCTCGGCGGCAACGGCTACGTGGAGGAGTCCGGCATGCCGCGGCTCTACCGCGAGGCGCCGCTGAACTCCGTGTGGGAGGGCTCGGGCAACGTCATGTGCCTCGACGTGCTGCGCGCGCTGTTGAAGGAGCCGGAGGCGGCTCCGGCCCTGTTCGACGAGCTCGCGCTGTCAGCCGGCGCCGACCCGCGGCTGGACGCGCACGTGGCGAAGCTGCGCGCGGAGCTGGGCGACTTCGAGGACATCGAGGCGCGCGCCCGCCGCGTCGTCGAGGCGATGGCGCTGGCGCTGCAGGGCTCGTTGATCGTGCGCTACGCGCCCCGCGAGGTCGCCGATGCGTTCTGCGCGTCGCGACTGGCCGGCGACGCCGGACATGCGTTCGGGACGCTGCCGGCCGGGCTCGACTTCCGCGCGATCGTGGACCGGCACCGGCCGGTGCTGTGAGCTTCGCTCAGTCGAGGCCGTAGATCGGGCGCAGCTTGCCGTTGAGGTAGTCGAGGAACGGCTCGACGCGAATCGCCGTGCCGGTCGCGCGTCTGACCAGCTCCCGCGGCGGAAGCGTGCGGCCGAAGCGGTGGACGTGTTCGCCGAGCCACGCCCGCAGCCCCGACCCGTCGCCGGCGGCCAGCGCGGCGTCGAGGTCCGGGAGGTCGGCCCGGGCCCGCTCCCACAGTTGTGCGGCGATCAGGTTGCCGAGCGCGTAGGTGGCGAAGTAGCCGATGTCGCCGCCGGACCAGTGCACGTCTTGCAGCACGCCGACGGCATCGTTCGGCACCTCGACGCCGAGGTACTGCCGCATGCGCGCGTTCCACGCCTCCGGCAGCTCCTCCAGCGCGACGGTGCCGGCGATCATCGCCCGCTCGAGCTCGAAGCGCAGGATGATGTGCAGGCCGTACGTCGCCTCGTCGGCCTCGACCCGAATCAGCGACGGCTCCACCTTGTTGACCGCGCGGTAGAACGCCTCCGCGTCGACGGCGTCGAAGCGCTCCGGGAACAGCTCACGCACCTGCCGGTGCAGCCAGCCGGCGAACGGCCGCCCGCGCCCCACGACGTTCTCCCACAGGCGCGACTGCGACTCGTGCACGCCGAGCGAGACGCCCTCGCCGAGCGGCGTGCGCGCAAGCGCCTCGTCGACCTGCGACTCGTACAGCCCGTGGCCGAACTCGTGGATCGCCCCGTACAGCGCCATCCCGACGTAGGACGCGTCGTAGCGCGTGGTGAGGCGCACGTCACCGGGCCCGAAGCTGGTCGCGAACGGATGCGCGGCCTCGTCGAGGCGCCATCCCTCCGGCCTCCAGCCGAGCCGCTCGACGACGCGCCGCACGAGCGCGCGCTGGCGCTCAACCGGGAAGTCGCCGTGCAGCGGTGTGGCGTCGACCGCATCGGCGCGCTCGGCGATCGCCGCGATCAGCGGCACCAGACCGGCGCGCAGCTCGGTGAACAGCGCGTCGACCTCGGCACTCGTCATGCCCTCCTCGTAGTCGTCGAGCAGCACGTCGTACGGGTCGTCGTAGCCGTCGAAGCACTCGACGTAGCGCAGTTTCAGCTCGACGTTGTGACGCAGGAACGGCAGGAACGCGGCGAAGTCGGCGTGCTCGCGCGCCTCGACCCACGCCTGGTGGCCGAGCGCGCCGGCGCGCGCCAGCTCCGCCGCCAGCTCGCTCGGGACGCGCCGCGCTTTCTCCCAGTCGCGTCGCGTGACGCGTACGAGCGCCTCGTCGACCGAGCCCGCCTCCGGTCTCGCATCGTCGAGCAGCCGCCCCAGTGCGTCGTCGGTGAAGCGCTCGTGGATCAGCTTGCCGAGCGTGCCGAGCTGCTCGGCGCGGCCGGCGGCGGCGCGCTCCGGCATCATCGTCTGCTGGTCCCAGCCGAGCAGGCCGCCGGCCGCGTTGAGGTCGGCGATCTCGGCAAGTCGCTCGCGCAGCTCGGTGAGGGCGTCACTCATCTGATCGCTTTCGGGTGGGATGGCCGGATGGTGGAGCGCTGCGAGAGACCTTGCGCGCGCTGTGCCACCATTCCACCATGTTCGGGCGCCCCGGATCGATCCAGTTGGCGCGCATCCTCGGCATCCGCGTGGGCGTCGACGTGAGCTGGTTCGTCGTCCTGTTCCTCGTGATCTTCTGGCTGTCCAGCTCGTTCCAGGACACGCTCGGCAGCTCCGACACGACCGCATACCTGACGGCGGTCGCGAGTGCGCTGCTGTTGTTCGCCTCGATCGTCGTGCACGAGCTCGGCCACGCGCTGGCCGCCCGGCGGCACGGGATCGAGGTCGCCGACATCACGATCTCGCCGCTCGGTGGCTTCGCGCTGATGAGCCGTGAGAGCCGCACCCCGCGCGAGGAGCTGGAGGTCGCCGGCGCCGGCCCGCTGGCGACGCTCGCGATCGTCGTCGCCAGCGTGCTCGCCGGATTCGCGCTCGTCGGCCCGCACCGCTTCGTCGACGCGGCGCTGCTCGCGTCCAGCGCACACGTCACACCGGTGATGCTGACGATCGGCTTCCTCGTGACGATGAACCTGATCGTCCTCCTGTTCAACCTGGTCCCCGCCTACCCGCTCGACGGCGGACGGATCGTGCGCGCGCTCGTGTGGCGTCTCACAGGAGACCGCAACCGGGGGACGCGCGTCGCGGCGCGGCTCGGGCAGGCCTTCTCGATCGTGCTCATCGGCGGTGGGTTGTGGGTGACGATCGGGCTCGCGAGCTGGACGGGGATCTGGTTCGTGTTCGTCGGACTGATGATCGGCGGCGCCTCGCGCGCGCTGCTCGCGCAGACAGCGATCACCGAGCAGCTTGAGGACGTACGCGTCGGCGACATCATGGACGCCGACCCGGTGAGCGTCCCCGACGAGCTGCCGGCAGCGCGCGCGCTGGACGAGTTCTTCCTGCGCTATCGGTGGCCGTGGTTTCCGGTCGTCGACGCCGCCGGCCGTTTCGTCGGCGTGTTGCGCGAGGAGGGCGCGCGTCACGCCGTCGAGGACGGTCGACCGGTGCAGCTCGTGAAAGAGCTGATGGAGGCCGACGAGACCGGCCGCTGGCGGATCGACGAGGACCAGTCGCTGCGCGCGCTGCTCGACGCCGACGGCCTGCGGACGCTCGGAGCGATGATGGTGCTCGACGGGGGCGGCGTGCTGCGCGGCGTCGTCACGCTCGGCCGCCTGCGCCGCGCGCTGCGCGCCGCGGTCGGCGGACGGCGCTGATCTCCCGATCCCCTCACGCGTAGAACCAGGCGAGCGTCATCAACTGGCCGAACAGGCCGAGCGCGACAAGCGTCGAGACGATCGCGACGCCGGTAGACCTGCCCCACCGCTCGCCGGCGCCACGCGCGGCGAGCGCGAGCAGCAGGCCCAGCAGCGGCAGCAGCGGCAGCAGGTAGCGCCCCTGCACTATCACCACCAGATTGCGTCGCAGATCCGCGGAGAGGGCGACCAGCAGCATCAGGCCGGCCGCCATCGCCCCATAGCCCAGCAGCTCGCCGCGGCGCCAGCGCAGCTCGCGCGGTTCGGCGTGCAGCATGCGCGCCACCAACAGGCCCAGCAGCACCAGTCCGAGGGCGACCAGCCGGTAGACCCACGCAGGGAACCACACGACCAACTGGCCGAACCCGCCGACAAACGACTCGAACAGCTCCTGATAGCCGGGCGCCGAGAGCTCCGTTGCCGGCTGGAACGGCAGCCGCGGCAGGAACACCTGCCACAGGTACCCGACGTGGGCCCACAGCCCGACGTGGCTTTCGGGAGCGATCGGACGCGCGGCGAAGATCGAACGGTGCCAGACGAGCGCCTCAAAGGCTGCGCCCGCAACGAACAGGCCGCCCGCGACGAGCGTGGCGCCAGCGAGCAGCCGCATCAGCCGCCGATCCCACGCGAGCGTTGTGCGACGCGTGGCGAGTGCCAGACCGAGCAGCGCCCCGGGCACGAGGCCGTAGGCGTTCACCTTCGTCAGCATGGCGGCGGCGATCAACGCGCCGACTGCGAGCGCCAGTCGCATCGTCACCCCACGGCGCCACGCGCGCGCCAGGCACACGAACAGGCCGGCCGCAATCGCGAACAGCAGCGCGTCCGGGTTCACGCCCCCGGCGATGAACCCAAGCATCGGCATGAGCGCGACGGCGAGGCCACCGGTCGCCCACGCCCACGGCTTCGCCGGCACGCACTCGCGCACGAACAGGAACGACAGCAGCGCGGTCGCGCCAGCCAACAGCGCCGAGGCGAGCCGCATCAGCAGCATGCGATCGAGCAGCGACGCTCCATGTGCAAGCCGGTAGGGGATCGCCTCCAGCGCGTAGTACAACGGCGGCTCCGGCTCCGCTTCGCCCGCCGCGATCGTCTGGCGGCGTGAGAGCGGCCGCCTGCCGTCGTACGCGAGCGCGCGTTCGCGCTGGCGCGACCAGGCGGCGGAGCGATACGTGAGCGCCGCGACCTTGCCGAAGCCGCTGTCGGCCATCGCCGTCGCCTGCTCGGGGGACAGCGCAAGCGCCGGCGGATGCGGCGGCGGGTGTCCCTGCTCGCCGAGCGACTGCACGTAGGCGACGTGCCCGACCTCGTCCGGCACCTGGAACGGCGGCGTGATCACCGCCCACGCGCCCGCGTTCAGCACGGCGATCGTCGCGATCGCAAGGCCGAGGTGCGCCGGCGGCCGGTTGCGCACGAGTGCGCGCACGACGATCCACCCGGTCAGCACGAGCGCCGCGGCCCACAGGCCGGCGACCGACCAGATCACCCAGCAGAAACGCTCCTTCGCGTGGTCGGCGCAGAGGCGGTCGGCGATCGTCGCCGCGAAGCCCCACCAGGCGCTGGGCCGCGTCAGGTAGCTGATCGCGAGCGAGCTGTCGGGGAGTGGGCGCCCGGCGACGGCGGTCCCGACGCCGGGCGGCGTCGGGCCGCGGCCAAGCGCCGCGTCGGCCCGCATCGTGAGGCAGACTTCGACGTCGTCGAGCGTCTGCGACGGGCGTGCGATCGGGGCCCGGATGACGCCCGCCGCGCGGTCGACGGTCCCGTCGACGCGGTCGAGGATCTGCCCGTGCCGTTGCAATTCGACGAGCGGGGGCGCGAAGGTCCCGCCCGTTATCGCCACCGTCTCGGTGCCGGCCGGCAGCAGCTCGCCCCGCTGGCAGACGGTCCTTCCCGCAGGCACGACGACGGTCGCCTGGCTGAAGACGCCGTTCGTCCCCGCGCGGTGCGGACCGGCGTGCGAGAGCACGAAGCCCAGCGCGCCCGCGAGCGCGAGCGTCGCCACCACGCAACATGTGAGCGCGCGCCGGTCCACGCGTACCGTGGCACGCCGCGACGGCGTGTCGGCCGCCATCCGGCGGTCGCCGAGTGCAGTCAATGGTCCCCCTTGCCGATTCCCCCGCCCGGCTCACGGGCGACCGTGCCACGCAGAGCCGTACGCTGTATCTCCCCGCTGAGACGGGGATCGTAATGGGGTCCGACGAATGACGCCACCCTTCCTTACCAACTTCATCCGGATAGTCGTCCGCCGGCCGGCGCCCCGTCCTTCCGACCGTCTAGCATCCCCGCGGCATGGCGTCGCCCATCCGCTCCACCGCCACCGCGCTGCGCCGTTCGGCGCGCTCGATCGTCCGGCGCAGCGGACGCGAGGAGCAGGCGCGCATCGTCGTCGGGCGGATGCGCGAGGCGCGCTCGGCGTTCGACCCCGCGTCGCGCCAGATGCTGCGCGACGAGCATGCGATGCGCGTGGTGGTGGCGACCGCGCTGCGACACGACGGCAACGCGATCGACGTCGGCGCCAACCAGGGCGACACGCTGGAGCTGATCCTCGCCGTGGCGCCCGACGGTCGTCACATCGCGTACGAGCCGATCCCCGGCCTGGCGGAGCAGCTGGCAGCCAGGTATCCGCATGTCGACGTGCGCAACGCCGCCTGCTCCGACGAGGCCGGCAGCGCCGAGTTCACCCACGTGCTGAACGCCCCGGCGATGAGCGGTCTGCGCCAGCGGCAGGACCTGCCCGCGCACGCGGAGCAGGTGGAGCGGATCACGGTGCGACTCGACAAGCTCGACGATGCGCTGCCGGAGGACTATGCGCCGGGGCTGATCAAGATCGACGTCGAGGGCGCCGAGCTGCTCGTGATGCGCGGCGCTGCCGAGACGCTCGCGCGCCATCGCCCCGTCGTGATCTTCGAGCATGGCATCGGCGGCGCCGACCTGTACGGCTCCAAGCCCGGTGAGGTCTTCGACCTGCTCGCTGCGAGTGGGCTGCGCATCTTCGACCTCGAAGGCGCCGGCCCTTACACGCGCGACGGCTTCGAGGCCGTCTTCGCCGAGCCGATCTGGAACTTCATCGCCGTCCCCGCGTAGGGGAATCAGCGAAACCCGCCTGAGCGGCGGCACGCGGCCGCGCGCGCTCAGCCGCCGGCCAGCCGGGCCTCTTGGCGCACGACGCTCCAAGCCGGCTTGCGCGACCCGTTGAGGCGCAGCAGCCCGTACCACCCCTCGCGATCGCTGCGCGCGCGGCCGGGGAAGTCGTGCAGGTGGTAGATGAAGACAGCGCGGACGCGGTCGGACAGCGGTCTGCGCCGCACGCGCGTGAACACGTCCGCGATCCGCTGCGCCTGTTCCTGCTCGCTGCCACAGTCCGGCCGCTTGTCGCACGTGCTCCAGCCGATCTCGGTGAGCCACACCGGCACGCGCGGCGCGCCAAGCGCCGTCAGCTCGCTGGCGATCGCGTTCACGCGCTCGAAGCGGAACGGCAGCGGGATGCTGGTGTCCGCCCCGGGCGTGCCGAACACATACGGGTGCACCGCGACGCCGTCGATCAGCCGCAACAACCCCGGATCGGCCATCGCGATCGCGGGCAGCCACTGCTGACGGCGGCCGGTCGCGTCCTGGTAGGTGAGGTCGGCCGCCATCAGCCAATGCGTGTCGGGGTTTGCCGCGCGCCCGGCGACGATCGCGGCACGCACCATCGCCGCGTAGCGAACGGGGTCGACACCGCTCGTCGAGAAGAAGCGGTAGTAGGGCTCGTTCCAGAGCTCGAACCACTGCAGCGCGAAGCGTCCGTCGAGGCGCCGGTGCGCGCGCCAGAACGTCCCGCCGGGACCGTAGCGAGCCGCGGCACGCGCCGCGAAGGCGCCGAACGCGGCGGGGTCGTTCGGCAGCGCGAAGTGACCGTGCCCCGCCCACCAGGGCGTCCCCAGCAGCAGCGGCAGCACATGCAGCCGCGCGCGTGTGGCAGCGACCATCAGCGCGTCGAAGCGGTCCCAGCGGAAGCGGCCCGGCGAGCGCTCGATCGAGCTCCAGTCGAGCTGCTCGCGAATCCAGCGCACGCCGAGCGCTCGCGCGCGACCGAGCTCGAGCCGCCGCTGCCGCGCACTGCCGGCGCCGAGCGCGTTGAGGATGATCCCGGTGCGCAGGGGCGGCGCCCCTTTCGGCGGCGACGGGACCGTCACAGAGCCCGCCTTCCCAGCGCACCCGGCGAGCGCCGCGCCGGCGATCAGCGCGGCCACCAACGTGCCCGCCAGCAGCCGCGCGACCAGCGCGGAGCGTGCCCTTCCCACGATCCTCATGCGACGGTGGTAGCGCGCGCGCCGGACGCCACCATCTGCTCGTAGAGCTCCAGCAGCGGCGCCGTCGCCGGCAACGGCGCGTGGTAGCCGGCAAACGTGGCATGCGCGGCGTCGCCGGCAAGCTGGCGCGCCGCCGCGTCGGCGAGCAGCGCGACGGTCGCGTCGGCGAGCGCGCGGTCGTCGACCTCGACGACGAGGCCGCCGCTGCCGCCGATCCCCTCCGCACCGTCTGGCGTGGTGACGACGGGGACGCCGAGCGCGAGCGCCTCGAGCACCTTGATCTTCGCGCCGCTGCCGCGCCCGAGCGGGTACAGCAGCACGCCCAGCTCGCGCAGGAAGTCGGTCGCCGAGCGCACCGTGCCGCGCCACTCGACGCCCGGCAGGTCGGGCAGGTGCGCGAACGCCGCGCGCTCCATCCCGTAGCCCGCCAGCAGCAGCCGCGCATCGGGCCGCTGCTCCAGCACGCGCGGCCACACGGTGCTCAGCAGCCGCTCGACCGCGTTGGCGGTCGGCGGCCACACGGCCGTGCCGATCAGGCCCGCGACCGGCGCGTCGAGCGGGGCGCGGGGCGCGTAGCTCGCGGGGTCGAGCGGCAGCGGCGCGACGCCGACGTGCGCATGCGGCGCGATCCGCTGCAGCGGCTCGGCGACCTCGCGCGAGTTGGCCAGCAGCCAGCGTGCCTGCCCGAACACGCGGCGCTCGGCACGCAGCAGCTCGAGCGCCGTGCGACCATCGCTGGTCCAGGGCGGACGAATGTCGCGGTCGCGGCGTGTCAGGCAGTGGATCTGCACGACCGCCGGTCGATCAACGAGGGGAATGAGCGACGCTGCCGCCAGCTCGACGAAGTGGACGATGTCGGCGTCGCGCGCGCGCTCGCGCACGAGCGGCGCGAACGACGTCGTCGTCAGCAGCCCGTACGGCTTCGCGAAGCGCAGCCAGCGCGTGCGCGCGCGACTCGGGTGCGGGATCGCCGGCAGCTCGAGCGGCAGGTCGTCCGGCAGCGCTCCGTGCAGCTCCTCGCGCACGTCGTTGCGGAGATCGGCCGCGAGCACGTGGAGGTCGACGCCGTGACCCGCCAGGCCGCGCAGCATCCCGATCGCGCAGCGCGAGGCGGCTCCGCCTTCGACCAATGGGGGGAAGGGCAGAACGACGAGGACGCGCAAGGCTGCGAGAGTATTCCACACATGTCGTCGCGGATCCGAACGCTGCCGCGCCGCTTTCTGAGTGCCGGCAGCGCGGGCGCCGCCACCCAGGCCGGCGGCCGGCAGATCGCCACGAACATCAGCACGCAGGTGGCGCTGCGCGTGCTCGTGATGCCGATCAGCGTCGTCACGGTCGCCCTCACCGCACGCACGCTCGACCCGTCCGGGCTCGGCGTGTGGACGGCCGTCGGCGCCTACGTCGGCATCTGGGGCGTGCTCACCGACATCGGCCTGACGACCGTGGCGATGCAGCGGATGGCGGCCGAGCCGGAGCGCGAGTCGGAGTGGCTCGGCGCGCTCGCCGGCCTGCGGCTGGCGCTGTCGGTGTTCGTGGCCGCATTGTGTGCGGTGACCGTGCCGATCTTTCTCGCGACCGGTCACGTGGCCGCATGGATCCTCACGCTGACGATCTTCTCGACGGGCGGCAGCGCCCTGATGTCGGTCTTCAACTCGCGCCTGCGCTCGGGGCTGGCGCTGTCGTTCAGCGTGCTGCAGAACTTCCTGTGGCTGGGCATCGTCATCGCCCTCTACAAGACGAACGGGGACGTCGTCGCGTTCGCGATCGCCAACACCATCCTGATCGCACTCATCTGCGGACTGCAGATCCGCTCGGCGCACCGCCACGCGCACATCGCCTGGCGCGCCGGCCGCGCGCTGTGGAGGCCGATGATGAAGGTCGCCCTCCCGCTCGGCGTCGCCAGCATCTTGATCACGATCTACTACCAGATCGACTCGGTGCTGCTGCTGCAGCTGTCCACGACCGACGAGGCCGGCTTCTACGGCGCTGCCTACCGCTTCATGGCGCCGTTGCTGGTGCTGCCGGCGGCCGTGATGTCATCGTTCTTTCCGGTCCTGTCGGCCGCCAACGTGCATGACCCCGACCGCGTGCGGCGTCTCGTGCAGCGCGCCGCCGAGCTGATGGCGGTGATCTCGCTGCCGGCGCTTGCCGGCGCGATCGTGTTGTCGGACCCGATCGTCGCCAAGCTGTACGGCGCGAACTTCGCGCGCACCGCCGAGGTGCTGCCGATCCTCGTGATCGCCTACGTGTCGATCTGCTTCGGCTCCCTTGCCGGCTTCCTCGCGCCGCTGCTGAACCTGCAGTGGCGGCTCGCGATCTACTCGGCGATCGGCGCGGCGGCGAACATCGGACTGAACGTGTGGCTGATCCCGCGCTATGGAGCGCTCGGCTCGGCGTGGGCGACGGTCGCGACCGAGGTGCTGACGATGACGCTGATGCTCGGCACCGCGCTGCTGACACTGCGGCTGCGCGTGAAGCCGGGCCGGCTGCTGGCGACGCTCGCGGTCGCGCTCGCGATGGCCGGCGTGATGCAGCTCGCGACGCCGCTCGGCTGGGCCGCCGCCGCGATCATCGGCGTGGTCGCCTATGTCGGCGGGCTGTTCGCACTGCGCGTCGTGCGCGTCGACGAGTTGCGCGCGCTGCGCGCAGCGCGCAGCGGGGCCGCGTAGCTACGCCGCGTTCGATTCAGGCGCGAGCGGCACGCATGCGGTGACCGGCCGGCTCCAGCCAGCGGCGCCGCAGGGTGTCGGCAAGCGCCTCCGCGAGCTCGCCGCGACCGTCGTTCCCGCCGGCGCCGAGTGACACGCCGTCGAGCGAGCGCACGGGCTCGACGCCGCGGATCGAGCCGGTCGTCAGCACCTCGCGCGCAGCGTGCAGCGCTTCGCGCGTGAGCGGCTCCTCGCGCACCGCGACACCGAGCTCGCGCGCAATCGCGATCGCCTGCGCGCGCGTCGTGCCGGGCAGAATCGAGCCGTCCGCCGGCGGGGTGCGCAACACGCCGTCGGCGCCGAGCGCGAAGACGTTCGCGCGCGTCGTCTCGAGCACGCGGCCGTCGCGCTCGACCAGCAGCGCGGCGGCCGGCGCCGCGACCGCCTCGAGCTGCTCGAGCAGGCGTCGGTCGACCCACTTGTGCGCGCCGTGCCAGCCGTCGACGGGCGTGCTGCGCAGGTCGAGCGCGTCGTCCGGTAGGACGAGCGCGCCGTCGATCGCTCTCGCCGTCGCCTCAAGCCGCGGCACGCCGTCGGACTGCACGTGGCACGCGAGGCGCAGCCGCCCGAGCTCGACGCCGTGGGCCGCGTCGGCGACCAGCGCGGCCGCCCGCGACGGCAGCTCGATCGCGTACAGGGCACGGATGCTCGCGCGCAACTGCGCGAGGTGCGGCTCAAGCTCGACGGGCCGGCCGTCGACGACCAGCATCGTGGAGAAGACGCCGCGGGCGGGGTCTGGCTGGAGCGCGTGATCCATCTGACCGCTTCCTTGCAACATGAGGTTCCACGTCGCAGCCCGGGAAAATTCATCCTATAGCATCGCCCGCCGGCTGCCGACCATCTTCGAGTGACCAGCTCGCCGTCCCCGCCCCGGCCGATGCACCTCTCCGAGTCCCTCGTCTCCCACATCCGCACGCTGCGCCGTCGCTTCGCCGCGGAAGGGCTCCGCGGGGTGCTCGCGTTCCTGGCGTCGGGGCTCCGAGCGCAGGTCAGCAAACACGAGACGCAGCTCGTGATCGTCAAGCGGCTCGATCAGATCGTCGTGCCGCTGCGCCACGGACAGGTGCGCATCGAGCCGATCGAGCAGCGGCACATGCCGGCGCTGCGCGAGCTCAACCGCGAGCGCGGGGACCTCACCGGCGACGCGCGCTTCGCCGCCGACCTGGCGGCCGGGCACGGCGGCTTCGTCGGCTTCAAGGAGCAGCAGCTCGTGAGCTGCTACTGGTGGGTCGACGGCAACGCGCCGCCCCATCGCGACATGCACGCGCTCGGGCTCGGAATCCAGCTCGGCCCCGGCGACGTATATGGATACGACCTCTACGTGCACAAGCGCCATCGTGCCGGCGGAACCGTGAACGACTTCCTGTTCCAGATCGAGACCGCGCTCCGCGAGCGTGGCTACAAGCGCCTGTGGGGCTACGTCGCGGGCGACAACCGCACGGCGCGCTGGACGTATGAAGCACGCGGCTACGAGCCGCGCTGGACGGTGGAGCGCACGCGCACGCTGCGGCGCTGGAGCAATCGGATCGTGCCGCTCGAGGCACACGAGAGGGGAGCCGCATGAGCGTCGCGACGGAGGTCGAGCAGTTCCTGCTGGACGAGGTGATGACGGGCAGCGCAGTCGACTCGATCGACCATGACGAGGACCTGCTCGGCGCCGGGGTGGTCGACTCGCACGGGCTGATGCAGCTGGTGGCGTTCTTGCGAAGCCGCTACGGGATGGCGGTCCCGGACGAGGCGCTGACGCCGGAGAACTTCCAGACGATCGCGGCGATCGCGGCGTTCGTGGAGCGCGAGCGGGCGGGGCAGGTCTGATGCTCCTGATGGAGCGGCTCTACGCGCAGGCCGCGGAGCGCCCCGACGCGATCGCGATCGTCCACGGCGCGGAGCGGATCGCGTGGCGCGAGCTGGTCGAGCGGGTCGAGCGGCTCGCGCACGGGCTGCGCGATCGCGGACTCGGCGCGGGCGACGCGGTCGGCCTCGTGCTGCGCGACGACCCGTGGTTCGTCACGGTCTTCCATGCCGTCACCGCGCTCGGCGCGATCGTCGTGCCGGTCAACCCGGCCTTCAAGCAGACCGAGATCGCGTTCAGCTTCCGCAGCGCCGGCGTGACCGGCATCGTCAGCGACGAGCGCACCGCGGGCGTCTGCGAGCGCATCGCGGCCGGCTTCGAGCAGCCGGTCGAGGTCATCACGACGACGGCCGCCCACGGCCAGTCGCTCACGCTGGAGGACCTCGTCGAGAGCTACGCCCCCGAGCGCCTCGCGCCGCGCAGCCCCGACGAGCCGTTCGTCTACCAGTTCTCCTCGGGCTCGACCGGGCGCCCGAAGCGCGTCCCGCGCACGCACGGGCAGATCGCCGCCGAGGCCGACCTCTACGGCGCGCTCGACATCGGTCCCGACGACCGCGTCTTCAGCGCGATCCCGTTCTTCCACACGTGGGGGATGGGCGCGTGCCTGGTCGCGCCGACGACGTGGGGCGCGACGGTCGTGATCCTCGAAGACCCGAACCCGTTCCTGCTCAAGCGCCACCGCGCGCTCGAGCTGATCGAGCGCGAGCGCTGCACCGTCTTCCCCGGCGTGCCGTTCCACTACCAGCTGATGGCGGAGGCGCCCGGCAGCGCCGACCTCTCCTCCCTGCGGCTGTGCTTCTCGGCCGGGACCGCGCTCGCACGCGAGACGTTCGACGCCTTCGGCGAGAAGTTCGGCGTGCTCGTGCGCCAGCTCTACGGCTCGACCGAGACGGGCTTCATGGCGGCGAACCTCGACCCCGACCCGGTTGCGACGTTCGCGTCGGTGGGGCGCGGCATCGGCGCCGTCGACTTGCAGATCGTCGACGACGAGGGCTCGCCGCTGCCGGCCGGAGAGGTCGGCGAGGTGACCGTCGCGAGCCCGGCGATGACGGCCGGCTACTCCGACCTGCCGGACGTCAACGCGCAGGCGTTCGCCGGCGGACGCTTCCAGACCGGCGACCTCGGCATGCTTGACGACGACGGGCGCCTCACGATCACCGGGCGCAAGAAGCTGCTGATCGAGGTCGGCGGCTACAAGGTCGACCCGATCGAGGTCGAGGACGTCGTCGGCGCGCATCCGAAGGTCGCCGAGGCGGTCGTCGTCGGCGTGCCCGGCAACGGCCCGGGCGAGGAGCTCGTGAAGGCGGTGATCGTTCCGAACGCCGACGTGAGCGACCGCGAGTTGACGGACTTCTGTCGCGAGCGGCTCGCGAACTACAAGGTGCCGCAGCTCGTCGAGCTGCGCGATGAGATCCCGAAGAGCCCGTTGGGCAAGATCCTGCGGAAATACCTCGTATGAAGACGCTGCTGATCGACAACTACGACTCGTTCACCTGGAACCTCTTCCAGCTGCTGGCGGAGGCCAACGGCGACGAACCGCTCGTCGTGCGCAACGACGAGGCGTCGTGGGAGGAGCTCTCGCGGCTGGAGTTCGACAACGTCGTCATCTCCCCCGGTCCCGGTCGCCCCGACCGCGAGGCCGACTTCGGCGTGTGCGGCGCGGCGATCGAGCAGGCGCACGTGCCGCTGCTCGGCGTCTGCCTCGGGCACCAGGGGCTTGGCTGGAAGAGCGGCGCACAGGTCGTGCACGCGCCCGAGCCGATGCACGGCCGCGTCAGCGCGGTGCTGCACGAGGACTCACCCCTGTTCGCCGGCATCCCGCGCGAGTTCCAAGCGGTGCGCTACCACTCGCTGTGCGTGCAGCCGCCGCTGCCCGACGAGCTCGAGCCGATCGCGTGGACCAGCGACGGCGTGCTGATGGCGGTCGCGCACCGCAGCCGCCCGCGCTGGGGCGTGCAGTTCCATCCCGAGTCGATCAGCACCGAATACGGTCGCAAGCTGCTGGCGAACTTCCGCGATCTGACGGCCGCGCACCAGGCGGCGAACGGCAATGCGCGCGTCGGCAATGGGGCGCTCAGCGAGCCGGTCGCGCCGCGGCGGGTGGGCGCGATCACTCGCACCCGCTTGACGTTGAGCGTCAAGCGGCTCGACACGCTCGTCGACACGGAGCGGGCGTTCGTGCATCTCTACGGCGAGGCCGAGAACGCGTTCTGGCTCGACAGCAGCAAGGTCGACACCCGCGCCCGCTTCTCGTTCATGGGCGCGCCCGGCGGACCGCTGTCGGCCGTCATCACCTACGACGTCGGCGAGGGCGTCGTGCGGGTGGACCGCAACGGCGACGTCGAGACCTCGGAGGAGTCGATCTTCGACTACCTGAGTCGCGAGGGGCGCCGTCTGCGCTACGCCTCCGATGACCTGCCGTTCGACTTCAACTGCGGCTTCGTCGGCTACCTCGGCTACGAGCTGAAGGCCGACTGCGAGGGCGACGCTGCGCACGCCTCCTCGATGCCCGACGCCGCGTTCGTGCTGGCCGACCGGCTGATCGCGTTCGACCACCTCGAGCGCACGACCTACGTGCTGTGCGTCTCCGAGCCGGACGGCGTCGAGGAGGCCGAGCGCTGGATTCGCGACACGAGCCTGCGGCTCGTCTCGCTGCCGCCGATCGAGGCGCCCGACTGGGAGCGCCTGTGGGCTGAGCGCGGCGACCCGCCGGTGACCTTCCGCCTCAGCCGCTCGCACGAGCAGTACCTCGCCGACATCGCGCGCTGCAAGCAGGAGCTGATGGACGGCGAGTCGTACGAGATCTGCCTCACAAACAAGGTCACCGCGGAGGTGCGGCCCGACCCGCTGGCGCTCTACCGCACGCTGCGCCGCGTGAACCCGGCGCCCTTCTCGGCCTTCCTGCGCGTCGGCGAGGACGCCGTGCTCAGCTCCTCGCCCGAGCGCTTTCTGTCGGTCGGGCGCGATCGCTGGGCGGAGGCGAAGCCGATCAAGGGAACCTGCCCCCGCGGCGCGACGCCGGCCGAGGACGTCCGGCTCGCCGAGGAGTTGCGCGCGGACGAGAAGACGCGCGCCGAGAACCTGATGATCGCCGACCTGCTGCGCAACGACCTTGGCGTCGTGTGCGAGGTCGGGACCGTGCACGTCCCCTTCCTGATGCACGTCGAGACCTACGAGACCGTCCACCAGCTCGTCTCGACCGTGCGCGGACTGCTGCGCGAGGACGTCGAGCCGCCGGATTGCATCCGCGCCTGCTTCCCAGGGGGATCCATGACCGGCGCGCCGAAGAAGCGCACGATGGAGATCATCGACGAGCTCGAAGGCGAGGCGCGCGGCGTCTACTCTGGCGCGATCGGCTACTTCGGCCTCAGCGGCGGCGTCGACCTCAACATCGTGATCCGCACGATCGTGATCGAGGGCGACCATGCGACGCTCGGCGTCGGCGGCGCGATCGTGATGCAGTCCGACGCCGAGGACGAGTACCAAGAGATCGTGCTGAAGGGCCGCGCGCCGATGCAGGCAATCGACCCGCGCGTGGACCCGCAGGCCGCGCTCGAGGCGACGCCCGCAGCCTGATGCCGGACGCCGAGCTGGTCACGGACGCCGCGGCGCTCGCGGCGCTGGCACCGAAGTGGGACGCCCTCGCGGGCGCCACCGGGCTGCCGCAGATGAGCCCCGCGTGGGTGCTTGCGTGGTGGCGGCACATCGCGCCCGCGGAGGCGGTGCCGCGCACGGTTGCGGTGCGCGACGGCGACCAGCTCGTCGGCCTCGCGCCGTTCTACTGCGCGCCGGACGGCGGCGGGCGGCTCGACTACCGCCTGCCGGGCATCGAGCTCGCCGCGCGCTTGGAGCCGCTCGCGGTCGCGGGCCGCGAGTGGGACGTCGCGGCGGCGATCGGCGCGACGCTCGCCCACGCCGACCCGCGCCCGGACGCGCTGCGCTTCGAGGGCATCCCGTTGGAGGGCCACTGGCTCGCTGCGCTGCGCGACGGCTGGCCGGGGGCGCTGCGACCGCCGCTGCACCTGACAGCGGTCGAGGGCAACCCGCTGATGTCGCTGGAGGCGCCCTCTTTCGAGGACTGGCTCGCCGGCCGCAGCGCCAACTTCCGCCAGCAGATGCGCCGGCTGCGGCGCAGATTCGAGCAGGCGGGCGGCGTCTCGCGGGTTGCGACGCACGCGACGCTCGCCGACGACGCCGACGCGCTCGCGCGTCTGCACGCCCAGCGGTGGGAGGGCAGAGGCCACTCGAACCTCGTCGACCTCGGCGAGCGCTTCGCGGCCTTCGTCGCGGACCTCGGCGAGCAGCTGCTCGACGAGCAGCGCTTCGCGCTGCGCCTGCTGGAGCTCGACGGCGAGCCGATCTGCGCGCAGCTGTTCGTGCGCGCGGGCGGCACGACGCTGTTCGTCAACGGCGGCTGGGACGAGCGCCACGCCGCATTCAAGCCGTCGCTGCTGTGCCTGCTCGACGCGGTCGAGGAGGCGTTCGCGCTCGGCGTCGAGCGCTTCGACCTCGGCGTCGGCGTGCAGTCCTACAAGCTGCGCTTCGCCGACGGCAGCGCGCCCCTCGCATGGGGCGTGTTGATGGCGCCGGGCGCGCGCCTGCCGCTGACGGCCGCGCGCAGCGCTCCCGCGCTCGTGCAGGCGCGCCTGCGCGACGGCGCGCGGCGGATGCTGAACGAGCAGCAGGTCGAGCGGCTGCGCACGGCGTGCCGGCGGATGCGGGGCGGGCGATGAGCCTCGACGTCGAGGTCCTCACCACGCCCGAGCAGCTCGACGCGCTCGCGCCCGAATGGCACGCGCTCGCGACCGCCTGCGCCGAGCCGGCCGCGACGCCCGCGTGGGTCCTGACGATGTGGCGCCTGCTCGACCGCGACACGCAGGAGCCGCGCGTCGTGACGATGCATGAGGGCGGCCGGCTCGTCGCGCTCGCGCCGCTGTGCTTCCACCCCGCGCACCGCAGCGACGGCGGCTACCGGCTGCTGTCCGGCGACATGCCGCGCACGACGCCGCTCGCGCTGCCGGGCCGCACGTGGGAGGCCGCCGGCGCCCTTGCCGGGATCGTCGGCGAACTGGATCCGCAGCCGCACGTCGTCGCGTTCGAGAGCATCGGCGCCGCCTCGGCGTGGCCGCTCGCGCTCGCGCAGCAGTGGCCGTCGCGCATGCGCCCGTGGCTGCGGCGCTACTTCACGATGAGCTCGCCGACCGTCGCGCTCGCGCAGGACTCGTTCGACGACTGGCTCGGTGCCAAGAGCTCGAACTTCCGCAGCCAGATGCGGCGCATGCGCAGAAAGTTCGCGCAGGCCGGCGGGATCGGCCGCTTCAGCACGCACGAGACGCTGCACGACGACATCGCCGCGCTCGTGCGGTTGCACGCCGGCCGCTGGGAGGGTCGCGGCGAGTCGTCGATCGTCGCCGGCGGCGCCGCGCTCGCGGAGGCGTTCGAGGCGGTCGGGCGGCAGCTGCTCGACGAGGGCGGCTTCCGCCTGCGCATCCTCGAGCTCGACGGCGCGCCGATCTCGGCGCAGCTGTTCGCGGCCGCCGGCGGCGACGTCATCTATTACAACGGCGGCTGGGACGAGCAGCACGCCCAGTTCAAGCCGGCGATGCTCGGGATCCTCGACGCGATCGAGGACGCGTTCGCCCGCGGCGAGCGACGCATGGACCTCGGCCCCGGCGCGCAGCCGTACAAGCTGCGCTTCGCCGACGGCACCGACCCGCTGTCGTGGTGGGTGCTGGTGCCGCCGGGGCGGCGGATGCCCGCGACGCTCGCGCGCACGCTGCCGATGACGACGTGGCGCGAGCTGCGCACGAGCGCCAAGCGGGCGCTGCCGCCGGAGCGCGTCGAGCGCCTGCGCACGCTGCGCGATCGCGGCCGCTGACGTTCCCGCTCCGCGAAATGGAGCTTTCGGTTACGGTTTTCACCGAAAGCTCCATTCCCGCCGGCAGGATGCCGGCGCGGAGCGCTCGCGAGAAAGAGGATCCGGATGACCCGCGTTCGTGTCGTGTTCGTGCTGTGCGCGCTGCTCGCGCTGACCGGGGGGCCAGGCCTCGCGCGCGCGGCCGGCGTAACGAACGCCGGCGACGACCTGCGCACTGGCTGGTACTCCGACCAGTCGTCGCTGACGCCGCAGCTCGTGAGCGGCGGGACCTTCGGCCAGCTGTGGTCGGCGGCCGTCGACGGTCAGGTGTACGCGCAGCCGCTGCTCGCGAACAGCACGCTGCTCGTGGCGACGGAGAACAACGCGGTCTACGGGCTCAACCCGGGCACCGGCGCGGTCAAGTGGACGACCAACCTCGGGGCGCCGTGGAAGGCGGCCGACATCGGCTGCGGCGACCTCGCCCCGAACGTCGGCGTGACCGCGACGCCGGTGATCGACGCGGCGACGAACACCGCGTACCTGACGCACAAGACCTACGCCTCCGGCACCACGGGCCCGGCCGCCTACTGGCTCGACGCGCTCGACATGACGACCGGCGCCGAGAAGGCCGGCTTCCCGGTGAGACTGACCGGCACCGCGCAGAACGCGTCCGCGCAGACGTTCGACGCGACGCACGAGCTGCAGCGCCCCGGCCTGCTGCTGATGGACGGCGTCGTCTACGCCGCCTTCGCCGGCCACTGCGACATCACGCCGTATCAGGGGTGGGTCTTCGGCGTCTCGACGGGCGGCGTCGTGAAGGCGCGCTGGGTCGCCGACCAGACCGGCAACGGCGCCGGCATCTGGCAGTCAGGCGCCGGCATCACCTCCGACGGCTCCGGGCGCATCCTGCTGTCCACCGGCAACGGCGGCGCGCCCAACTCCGCGATCCCCGGCTCGACGCCCCCTCCGAACCTCGGCGAGTCGGTCGTCCGGCTCAACGTCCAGTCCGACGGCACGCTGAGAGCGACCGACTTCTTCGCCCCGTTCGACGCCTACTCGCTCGACAGCTGGGACGCGGACTTCGCCTCCGGCGGCGTGACCGGCCTGCCGGCTCCCGTCTTCGGGACGGCCACGCTGCCGAACCTCGCCGTCGCCGTCGGCAAGCAGGGCTACGTCTACCTGCTCAACCGCGACGACCTCGGCGGCTCGCGCCAGGGACCCTCCGGCTCGGACCGCGTCGTCCAGCGGATCGGCCCGTACGGCGGCGTGTGGTCGCGGCCGGGCGTGTGGCCGGGCGACGGCGGCTGGGTCTACATCCCGACCGCGTCCGGCGGCACGACCGCCGCCGGCTCCTCCGGCAACCTGCGCGTCTACAAGTACGGCCTGTCGGGCACCGGCCAGCCGACGCTGTCGCTGCAGGCGACCTCGACCGACGCGTTCGGCTTCAGCTCCAGCGCACCGATCATCACCTCTGACGGCACGACGTCCGGCTCGGCGCTCGTGTGGGTGATCTGGACGCCCGGCGGCTCGGGCACCGGCGCGCAGCTGCGCGCGTACGACCCGGTGCCGGTGAACGGCGCGCCGGTGCTGCGCTGGAGCGCGCCGATCGGCACCTCCGCGAAGTTCAACGTGCCGGGCGTCGGCGCCGGCCGCGTCTACGTCGGCACGCGCGACGGGCACGTGCTGGGCTTCGGCTCGCCGGTGACGCCGCCGCTGACCGGCTCGGCGACTGCCTTCCCGACGACGACGGTCGGCAGCACGAGCGTCAAGACGGTGACGCTCACGGCGACCGACGCGATCACGCTCTCGTCGTTGAGATCGAGCAACAGCCAGTTCTCCCTCGGCATGCCCTCGAAGCCGCTGCCGGCGACGCTCGCGGCCGGCGAGACGATCGGCGTGCCGGTCACCTTCGCACCCACGCAGACCGGCCCGATCGGCGGCACGCTGACGGCCACCACCAGCACCGGCAAGACCGCCGACTTCGGTCTCTCCGGCAGCGGCCAGGCGGCAACCGCGCAGCTGTCGGTCTCGCCGCCGCTCGTGTCGTTCGGCGGCACGACCGTCGGCGGCCACCTGTCCGGCAGCGCGACGTTCACGAACGTCGGCGGCGCGCCGCTCACGATCAACGCCGTCCACCTGCCGAGCGCGCCGTTCGGCGCCTCCGGCGTGCCCGCCGTCGGCGACACGATCGCGCCGGGCGCCTCGGTCACCGTCACCGTCACGTTCGACCCGACGAGCACCGGCACGTTCAGCGACGCGATCGGCCTCGACACGACCGGCGGCAACGACTCCGTCGGCCTCTCGGGCAGCGCCGGCAGCGCAGGTGTGCTGCAGATCAACAGCGAAACCAACGATTACGGCACCGTGACGGTCGGCCAGAGAGCGACGAAGAGCTTCACCGTCTCGAACACCGGCGGCGTGCCGGTCACAATCACGAAGAGCAAGCCGCCGACGGGCGGCGCCTTCGCCGCCACGACGACGCTGGCCGAGGGCACGACGATCAACCCCGGGCAGACGCTGACCGAGAGCGTCACGTTCGTGCCCAACGCGGCCGGCGCTCTGAGCGGCACGTGGGCGATCAACGGCGACGACTCGACCGGCCTGCACCAGGTGGCGTTCACCGGCGCCGGCAGCGTCCCGCCGCCGGGCGCGCCGTCGTGGACGCTCGACGGCAACGCGACGTTCCCGAGCGCCGGCGTGCTGAAGCTGACCGGACTGACGAGATCAGTCGCCGGCTCTTCCTTCTTCACCGTTCCGCTCGACTCCAGCCGCCATCTCAACGTCGCGTTCGACGCCACGATCGGCGGCGGCGGCACGACTGGGGCGGACGGGCAGACGCTCGTGCTGGCGGACGCCGCGGTCGCGAAGCCGACCGCGCTCGGCGCGAGCGGCGGCGGCCTCGGCTACAGCGGCATCCCGGGCATCGCCGTGGCGCTCGACACGTACAAGGGCGCGGTGGATCCGTCGAATAACTTCGTGGGGATCGCGAACGGCACGAACGGCGCCGTCGACCGGCTGTTCTGGCTCGCGACCTCGACGGCGATCCCGAACCTGCGCACGGCCACCCGCCACATCGTCGTCGACGTCAACGGCGGCGTCATGACGGTCAAGGTCGACGGCACGCAGGTGCTGTCGCAGGCGGTCACGCTGCCGCCGAACGTGCTGCTCGGCTTCACCGGCGCGACCGGCTGGGTGCTCGACAACCATCAGGTCTCGAACGTCGTCGTCTCCGGCGACGGCGGGACCCCGCCGCCGCCCCCGCCGCCCGCCGCCGCGACGCTGAAGATCACGAACGCGGTCAGCGCGCCGTCCGGCTCGACGCAGGCGGCGCAGACCTTCACGTACAGCGGCTCGTGCCCATCCGCCTTCACGACGAGCGCGCTCGGCAACGGCGGCAGCGCCACGCCGACGCTCACGAACGCGGTCGAAGGCGCCTCATGCGCGGTCGCCGAGACGGCCCAGAGCGACGCGAACTGGAGCACGACCGTCTCCGTCAACGGCGGGACTCCGGTGAGACTGACGGCGTCAGGCGGGAAGCTGACCGTGCCGACGTTCGCGCTCGTCGCCGGCACGAACACCGTCGCGTTCACGAACACGTACACGCCGCCGGTCAACTCGACGATCCCGAGCCCGGTGCTCGGCGGCTGGCAGATCAACGGCAGCGCGTCGATCTCCGGCAGCTCGCTGCAGCTGACGCCGGCGACCGGCACGCTGCTGGCCGGCAGCGCCTTCTGGCCCACGCCCGTCGACCCGCGCGCGATCCGCGTCGACTTCGACGCCTACATCGGCGGCGGCACCGGCGCCGACGGCATGACGTTCGCGATCCAGAACGCGGCCGCGAGCGGCGCGGCCCCGACGAAGGTCGGCGTGCGCGGCGGCGGGCTCGGCTTCTCCGGCATCAGCGGGCTCGCGGCGGCGCTGGTCGAGTACAAGAACTCGGTCAACCCGTCGAACAACTTCACCGGCATCACCGACGGACCGATCTCCGGCAGCACCGACCTGATGCACTGGATCGCGACCGCCAACCTCGTGCCGATCCTCCAGAACCAGACGCACCACGTGACGGTCACGACCGGCGGCGGCCTGCTGACGATCGCGGTCGACGGCACGCAGGTGCTCTCACAGGCGGTCACGCTGCCGGCGTCGGCCTACGTCGGCTTCACCGCCGGCGACGGTTCGCTGACGAACAGACACGCGGTCTCGAACGTCGTCTTCTCCTGAGGGGCCGGCGCGGCGGGCGGGCGCGCGGCGCTCAGGCGACGGGCGCGGCGACGCCCGGGGGCGGGGCGACGCTCAGGGGGCGGGCGTGTCGACGCCGAGCGCACGCTCGACCGCCTGCAAGGTGCACTCCGGGTCGTGGCGCACGAGCGTCGCCTCGCGCCCGGCCGCGCCCTCGCGGCGGCGCCGCTCGGGGTCATCGCGGTAGGCGACAAGCGCAGCCGCCAGGGCGCTCGGGTCGTGCGACGGCGAGCAGATCGTGCCCGTGCCGGGGGGCAGCAGCTCATCCGCGCCCTCCGCGTCGGTGCTGATCACCGGCACGCCGACGAGCTGCGCCATCACGATCACGCGCGGCGCGCCCTCCGTCGGGCTCGGCGCGAACACGAGCACGTCGCACGCCGACAGGAACGCCTCGACGTGGCCGCGCACGTTCGGCGCAAAGCGCACGCGGGTCCCGTGCGGCGCGGCGCGCTCGCGCAGCGCGTCCTCCTCCTCGCCCTCGCCCGCCAGCACGAGCAGCACGTCGCCGTCAACCTCGCCCATCGCGTCGATCACGACGTCGTTGCGCTTGCGGCGCTGGAAGCGCGAGATGCAGCCGGCCACGAGCGTGTCCGGTCCCGCACCCCACTCGGCCCGCAGCCGCTCGCGCGCCTCAGGGTCGAAGGAGACGTCGTCCACGTCCACCAGGTTCGGCACGACGAGCACCTTGTCGGCCGGCACGCCGGCCCCGACGACCGTGCGCTTCGTCCCCTCCGAGACGGCCATGATCGCGCGCGCCCGGCGCGCAGCGAGCGCGTACAGCAGCCGTGGCACGCCGCTGCGCATGCTCGGCGGCACCGGCCCCCACTCCGCCCACGCGATGCGGCCGGTCAGCCGCGGCGGCAGCAGTGCGCACAGCAGCTGCTCCTTCTTGAAGTGCAGGAACGTCACACCGACCGGACGCGCGGCGCGCAGCGCGCGCGCAAGGCGCCACAGCGTGCGCGGCGCCGCGAGCGCCGTCTGCACGACGCTGCGTCTGTTGAGCTTCGGCCCGAGGTCGATCGCAACGACCGGAACTCTGGTCTTCGCCGCGATGTCGGGGACGTTCGTGACGAGCAGCACGTCATGGCCCCGTTGACGCAGCGCCTCCAGCAGGTCGGCGTTCGCGTACTCCGCTCCGCCGCGCTCGTTCGTGGTCTGAATGGAGACGATGCGGTCACGGGCCACGGCGCGCGCCATACTATCCCGGTGCGATCGGTCTCCCCTTCCGGCCGCCGCGCGTGAGCTCCACGATCTCCTCGACATCCGACGCCGTGTCCGCCCTGCGTCCGCTCGTCGTGGAGGAACCCGAGCGGCTCGCGCCATACCTGGCGGCGTGGGACGCTCTCGCGGCCGCGGCCGGACGGCCCTTCTGCGCACCGGCGTGGCTGCTGGCGTGGTGGAGAGAGGGACGCAGCGGCGACGCGCGCCTGCGCGTCGTGCTGGCACTCGACGCCGACGGCGAGCTGGTCGGCGTGGGCCCCTTCTTCGCCCAGGTCGGTCCGCTGCGCCTCGCCGAGTACCGCCTGCTGGGTGCCGGCTTCTGCCATCGCATCGGGCCGCTCGCACGCAGCGGGCGCGAGCGCGAGGTGGCGGCGGCGATCGCGGCGGGACTGGCGAGCGCGTCACCGCCGGTCGCGAGCGTCGTGTTCGAGGGGATCGACGGCGCCGACCTGTGGCCGGAGCTGGTCGCCGACGGCTGGGTTCGCGCCCGCGGTGGGCGGCGCCCGCGGCTGCGCACGGACGTGACGATGGACGCGCCGACGCTCGCGCTCGACGCCGACTACGAGGCGTGGATGGCGCGCCGTCAGCGGAGCTTCCGCAAGGAGGCTCGCCGCGTGGCGCGGCGGCTCGAGGAGGAGGGCGTGACGCGACGGCTCACGAACGAGCCGACGGCGATCGCCGCGCTGCTGGACCTGCACCACGCGCGCTGGGACGAGCGCGGCGGCTCGAGCGTCGGCGATGAGGCCAAGCGCGTCGCGATCGAGGCGAGCCGCCTGCTCGATGACGAGGCGCGCATGGCGGTCGCGCTGCTCGAAGGGCCGGACGGCCCGATCGCCGCCGAGCTCGTGCTGCGCGCCGGCGAGGCGGTCGTCTTCTGGACCGGCGGCTTCGACCCGGCGTGGGCCAAGCTCGCGCCCGGCACGCAGGCGATGCTGCTCGCGCTCGAAGCGGCGGCCGCCGGCGGGGTGCGCGAGGTCGACCTGGGCGGCGGCGCGCACGAGTACAAGTGGCGCATGGCTGACGGCAACCGTCCGCTCGCGTGGCGCACGCTGTTTCCGCTCGGCCGCCGCTACCCGTTGATCCGCCTGCGGCTCGCGCCGAAGCACGTCCGCTTCGCCGCGCGCGAGCTGGCACGCAGACTGCCCGCGGAGCGCCAGGCGCAGCTGCGGCGGCTGCTGCGGCGGGGGTCGCGATGAGCGCCTCCGCGTGGCCGCACGTCGTGCTGCTGGAGCCGCACAGCGCCGGCTTGGCGCTCGCGCGCACGCTGCGCAGAGCCGGTGCGCGTGTGACGATGATCGCCCAGCCGGGCAACGACTGGGAGACGCACAGCCGCGGCGTCGAGTCGGTCGTGACGCCCTTCGGCGAACAGGGAGACGCCTGGATCGCGGCGCTGCACGAGCTTGCGCGCGGCGGCGCCGAGGTGGTCGCGTTGCCCACCTCCGACCGCGCCAGCGCACTGCTCTCGCGCGCGCGTGAGCAGCTCCCCGACAACGTGCGCGCGTTCGAGCGCGCCGACAGCGCGCATCTGGTGCTGATGCACAAGGAGACGGCTGAGCCGATCGCGCGGCGGGCCGGCGTCAACGTGCCATGGACCGCCGCGGTGCGCACGCTTGACGAGCTGGAAGCGCTGGCGGCCGAGGCGCCGTGGCCGTGCGTCGTGAAGCCGATGCTGACGCACCAGTGGGACGGGCGCTACGGCGACGCTCACGTGTTCGTCGTGCGCAACGCGGCGGAGGCGGAGCAGCGCCTCACGGACCCGCTGCGGCGCGGGCTCGGCATGTTGCTGAGCCAGTACATCCCCGGCGGTGACGACCACATGGAGGAGGCGATCGTCGTCCGCCTCGCCGACGGCAGCTACCCCGTCGCGTTCGGCTGTCACAAGCTGCGCCAGTCGCCGCGCGGCTTCGGGGCGACCGCGCTCGGCGTCTCCGACCCGCTTCCGGAGACGACCGCGCTTGCCAGAGCGGTGCTCGACGAGGCCGGCTTCGTCGGCGTCGCGGGCGTCGAGGCGAAGCGCCATGCCGAGACCGGGGAGCGCTGGTTCATCGAGGTCAACGTGCGCATGCCGGCGCAGTGGGGCCTCGGCGACGCGTCAGGCGCCGACGCGAGCCGTCGCCTCGTCGCCGCGCTTGCCGGCCGCCCGCTCGGACCCGCGCCGGTCCCGCGGGCGGGCGTGAACATCGTCGTGCCGTTGCTCGACGCGCGCGCGACGCGCGCGCTGCTGCGCGACGCGCCGGCATGGCGGCGTCCGCTGCTGGCGGCGCGCCTGTTCGCGCCGTATCTGCGGGCGCGCGAGCTGGGGCTGCTCGATCCGCGCGATCCCGGGCCGGGCGTCGCGGCCTTGCGCACCGTCGCCCGGCGGCGCAGTCGCGCACGCTGAAGCGCTGCGCGTGTCTGGACACATGCCGCTGAGAGCGGTGTGCGTCCGTTGTCGTCCAACGTGTCCAGTTGCGCCTTGACAGGGCGAAACCGTGGCACCATCGTGGCCACTTCGCACATGCGTCCACGCCTGTTGACATTGCTCACGTTCGTGCTCGTCCTGACGAGCCCGGCCGCGGCCCATGCCGCGACGCTGCTGTATCCGAACCTGAAGACGCTGCCGCCGCGCGAGCTGCGCTTCGACCGCACGGACGTCAGCGCCGACTCCTCGGGCGACTTGCACAACGTCCTGCGCTTCTCGAACACCGTCTACAACGCGGGCGACGGACCAGCGGAGATCCGCGCGACGATCAACATGAGCCTGAACCCACCGTCCGGCCAGGCCTACCAGCGCGTCTACGACGACCAGGGCGGTCACACCGACATCCTGCTGCCCGGCAGCACGCTCTACTACCACGCGGTCCATCAGCACTACCACTTCGACCACTGGGGCGGCTACGAGCTGTGGACGAAGGCCGGCTACGACAACTGGATCGCGAGCGGCAAGACGGAAGGCAGCCCGGACCTCGTCGGCTCCAAGACGACGAGCTGCGTCGAGGACGAGGAGTTCGTCGTCTCGCTCGATGTCTCCGTCTTTCCGGCGCAGTACCCGCCGTCGCAGTGCCTGCCGAACGCGGGCAACGTGATCGCAGAGGGCCTCTCCGCCGGCTGGGGCGACACCTACGACTACTACCGCTTCGAGCAGTGGATCGACCTCGGACAGTCGACGCTGCCCGACGGCACGTACGTGCTGCGCTCGGTCGCCGACCCGCTGAACCTCGTCTACGAGAGCCCGAACAAGTCCGACAGCTCGCGCGAGAGCTCGGCCGACAACGCGGCGATCACGACGTTCGTCGTCTCCGGCGGCAAGCTGGTCGACAGCGACCCGCCGAGCGGGACGGTCACGATCAACCACGTCGACAGAAGCACGAGCACGGGCGCCGTGAGCCTCGACGTGCTCGGCCGCGACGACGTCAGCGGCGTCAGAGCGTTCAGAGTCTCCAACGACAACGCGACCTGGAAGTCCTACACCAACACGTCGTCGGGCTCGATACCGCAGACGATCTCGTGGGACCTCACCGACCCATCGACCGGCGGCTCGAACGCGACCGGGACGCGCACCGTCTACGTCCTCTTCCAGGACAACACCGGCAAGTGGAGCTCCTCGCCCGCGACCGACACGATCTCCTACGACCCGCCGCCGCCCCCGCCGCCGCCGACGTCCGCGTACGGACAGGCGATCTCCGGCGACCAGCCCGTCGGCTGGTGGCGGCTCGGGGACGCGTCGGGCACGACCGCGACCGACCAGGAGGGCCTCAACAACGGCGCATACGCCGGCGGTGTCACGCTCGGCCAGCCCTCGCTGCTGGCGGCCGACGCGAACAAGGCGGCCGCGTTCAACGGCTCCACCGGCTACGTGAGAATCCCCGCGGCCGTCGCGTTCAACTTCACGAACGCGTTCTCGCTGGAGGCATGGATCAAGCCGACGAGCCTCCCCGCCTCCGGCGTCTTCCGCTCCGTCCTCACGAAGCCGGAGTCGTACTCGCTCCAGTTCAACGGGCCCAGACTGGAGTTCACCGTCATCCAGAGCGGCACGCGGCGGCGCCTCCAGACGCCGTCCGGCCTGATCGTCGCCGGTGGCACCTACCACGTCGTCGGCACCTACGACGGCACGACGCAGCGCCTGTACGTCAACGGCGCACTCGTCGCCTCGGCCGCGCTCACCGGCCCCGCCACCGTCACGACCAATCCGATCTACGTCGGCTCCTGGAACGGCTCGCTCGAGTACTTCGCGGGCACGATCGACGAGGCCGCCGTCTACGGGAAGGTGCTGAGCGCGTCGCAGGTGAGCGCGCACTACAACGCCGCCAGCGCCGCGACGCTCGCCGCGCCGAGCAACCTCACCGCGATCCCGCGCTCGCCGTCGCAAGTCGACCTCGGCTGGCTCGACAACTCCAGCGGGGAGACCGGCCAGGTGCTCGAGCGCGCCACGAACTCGTCCTTCAGCGCGCCCACCGACCTCGCGCTGAGCGCGAACCAGCAGTCCTACTCGGACACCGGCCTGGCCGCCGGCACGACGTACTGGTACCGCGTCAAGGCGGTCTCGGGCGGCAGCTCGTCGGCGTGGTCGAGCGCCGTGCAGGTCACGACGCCGGCGAACGCCTCGTACGCCGCCACCGTGATCGCCGACCGGCCCGTCTCCTACTGGCGTCTCGGCGAGACGAGCGGCACGATCGCGGGCGACCAGACGGTCGCGAACCCCGGCACGTACGAGGGGCCACCGACGCTGGGCGCGGCGAGCCTCGTCGGCGCCGACACGACCGACCCGGCCGTCGCATTCGACGGCGCCAGCGACGACGTGCGCGTGGGTCAGTCCGGCTCGCTCGACATCGGCGGTGCGCTGACGCTCGAGGCGTTCGTGAAGCCGACCAGCCTCCCGGCGGCCGGCAGCGTCCGCCAGATCGTCGCGAAGACCGGCTCGTACTCGCTCGACCTCAACGGCCCGGCGCTCGAGCTCACGCTCTACCAGCTCGGGGTCGCGCGCCGCGTGCAGGCGCCCGCCGGGACGATCGTCGCGGGCCGCGGCTACCACGTGGCCGGCACGTACGACGGCAGCACCGAGCGCCTGTACATCAACGGCAGACAGGTCGCCTCGACCGCCGTCTCGGGCGCGACCGACGTGACGATCAACGGCCTGCGGATCGGCTCGTGGGACGGCACGCAGCAGTTCTTCGCCGGCACGATCGACGAGGCCGCCGTCTACAACAAGGCGCTCAGCGCGACGCAGGTGGCGGCGCACTTCACGGCCTCCCAACTGCCGCTGGGCGACCCGAGCGACCTCTCCGCGACGGCGGCATCCGCCTCGCAGATCGACCTCGGCTGGAGCGACAACGCCGGCGCCGAGACCGGGCAGATCCTCCAGCGCAGCACCGACGCGGCGTTCAGCGCGCCGACGTCGATCGCGCTCGGCGCAAACGTCACCGCCTACTCCGACACCGGCCTCACAGCCGGCACGCAGTACTGGTACCGCGTGAGAGCCGTCGACGCGAGCAACGGCTCGGGCTGGTCGCCGGTCGCGACCGCGACGACGCAGGCCGCGCCGCCGCCCGCCTCCTACGCGAGCGTCGTCGGCGCGGACACGCCGGTCGGCTGGTGGCGCCTCGGCGAGACGTCCGGGACGAGCGCGGCGGACCAGGCCGGCGGCAGCGCCGGCACCTACGCCGGCGGCTACACGCTCAACCAGCCGTCGCTGCTCGCGACCGACATGGGCAACGCCGGCGTCGCGTTCAACGGCAGCACGGCGCGCGTGAGCGTGCCCAGCACGACGGCGCTGCAGCTCACGAACAGAGTCTCGCTCGAGGCCTGGATCAAGCCGACGAGCCTGCCGGTCTCGGGCGCCTTCCGCTCGGTGCTGACGAAGGCCGAGTCGTACTCGCTCCAGTTCAACGGGCCGCGGATGGAGTTCACGATCATCCAGAACGGCACGCGTCGCCGGCTGCAGGCGCCGTCCGGCGCGATCGTCGCCGGCGGGACCTATCACGTCGTCGGCACCTTCGACGGCACGACGCAGCGCCTCTACGTCAACGGCGTGCAGGTCGCCTCCGCAGCGCTGTCCGGCTCGGCGACCACGAACACGCGCCCGGTGATGATCGGCTCGTGGGACGGCGCCAGCGAGTTCTTCGCCGGGACGATCGACGAGCCGGCCGTCTACGGCACGGTCCTCAGCGCCGCGCAGGTCGCCGCGCACTACAGAGCCGGCACGACGGGCTAGCGTCCGCCGGGCGCGTCGTCGAGCCGGCGCCACCGGCCGCGATAGCCTGCCCGCGCATGAGCGTGCCGCGGGTCCTGTTGGTCGAGGAGGGCGGGGTCGGCGGCGTCGCCGACTACACCGCGGAGCTGGCGGCGGCGCTCGCGCGCGCCGGTTGCGCGGTCGACGTCGCGACCGCGCGCGACCACCGCTACCCGGCCGCGCCGGGCGTCGCGCTGCACGGTCTCTTCCCATACGTGCGCGGGCGCACGGCGCTCGGCCGCGCGATCCGCCGTGCGCGGCTGTCGAAGGTCGTCAACGGACTCACGCACGGCGCCGCCCACGTCCCGCTGCTGGCGCTCGCGCGCCGCGCCGACGTCGTCCACGTACAGGGCGGCGAGTGGCCGCCGCTCGGCGCCGTGCAGGCGCTGCTCATGCGCGCCGCGCGCCGCCCGTTCGTGTGGACGCCGCACAACACGTTCGAGCGCGGCGAGCGTGCATACGCGCGCTCGCGCGCGGTAACCGACCGCTGCGCCGCGCGGCTCGTGATCCACGCCGAGCACGATCGCGGCGCTTTGCCGCCCGCGACCGCCGCGAAGGCGGTCGTGATCCCGCACGGCGAGTACGGCGGCCTCGCGCGCCGCGGGGCGCCTGACGCCGACGCGGAGGCAGCGCGAGCAGAGCTGGGCGCCGGCGCGGACGAGCTGGTCGTGCTGCTGTTCGGCCAGCTCCGCTCCGACAAGGGCGTGCGCGACCTGCTGCTGGCGGCCGCCGAGGTGCCGGGCGTTCGCGTCGTACTGGCGGGCGAGGACAAAGGCGCGCTGGCCGACGTCGCGGACCTGCGCGCCGACGCGCGCCTCGATGGCCGGCTCGTGGTGCGCCAGGGCTTCGTGCCGGCGGAAGAGGCAGGCCGCCTGTTCGCCGCCGCCGACGTCGCCGCGCTTCCCTATCGCCAAGCGAGCGCGAGCGGCGTACTGCTGCTCGCCTACGGGTACGGCCGGCCGGCCGTCGTCTACCCCGTCGGCGGGCTGCCGGAGTACGTCGTCGACGGCGAAACCGGCTGGCTGTGTGCGCGCGCCGACCCGCAGGCGCTCGCCGAGCGATTGCGCGAGATCACGGCCGCGGGACGGGCGACGTGCCGTGCCCGCGGCGCAGCCGCGCGTGCACTCGCCGACGAGCGCTTCTCGTGGGACGCGATCGCTCAGCAGACGATCGCGTTGTACGCGGAGGCGATCGGCGAAGGGTCCTGAGCGGCCGCGTCGTATCATCACCTCGTGTCGTCTGACCCTGCCGTGGCCGCGAGCGCACCGTCCGATTCCGCCGTGGCCGAGCTGGCGCGCTATCTGGAGCAGGGCGAGACGGGTCCGCCGCCGCCGCCGATCTCCGGCGGGCGCATGATCCGCCTGCTGCCCGCGTGGGCGCCGGGCCTGCTGCGCAGCACCGGCACGGCCGTCTCACGCCCGCGCTCGAAGCGCAAGTGGGAGCAGGTGCCGACCGACGGCAGCGCGAGACTGCACCTCGGCTGCGGCTGGGCGCACAAGGACGGCTGGGTCAACGTCGACCTGTTCGCGACCTCCGCCGACATCGTCTGGGACCTGCGCCACGGCATCCCACTGCCCGACGGCTCCGCCCAAGCGATCTTCCACGAGCACATGCTCGAGCACCTCAGCCTGCGCGACGGCCACCTGCTCGCACAGGAGTGCCTGCGCGTGCTGGCACCGGGCGGCGTGCTGCGGATCGGCGTCCCCGACGCCGGCCTCTGCATCGACTCCTACGCCGGCAAGGCCGACCCCGACTGGGCGCAATCGCGCCCCACCGGCATGCTGGCGGTGCAGGCACTCTTCTACGAGCACGGTCACCGCTCGATGTGGGACGGCGAAACGCTCACGCGCGCGCTGCTCGCCGCCGGATTCGCGGAGGCGCGCCGCACGGACTTCGGCGAGAGCTGGATCCAACCGCCGCCGGACTCCGACGACCGGCGCGAGGGCACCCTCTACGCCGAGGCGCGCAAGGGCGCGTAGGTGCCAATGCGGCCATGGGCACTGGAGCCGACGGCAGCGCAAAGTAGCATCGTGTGGATGCGCACGGACTCTGACGCTGGACGGCCGCTCGCATGACCCCCTCCGCCAGCGATCTGCCCACCGCCGTCGGTACGGAGCGCGAGACGCTCTCGGCCTTCCTCGAGGTGCTGCGGCGCCGCTGGCTGCTGGTGCTCGGCGTCGTCGCAGCCTGCATCGTCGCGGCCGTCGTGCGCTACGAGACCGGCACGCGCAGCTACGAGTCGACCGCGAGCGTCGCCTTCGGCAACGCCACCCTCACCGAGCAGGCGCTGCAGGTCACGCGTGGCAGCGGCGATCCCGAGCGCGACGCTGCGACGAACGTGTTGATCGCCTCCTCGCGCGACGTCGCGCAAGGCGTCAGACGCGAGATCAGATCGCCGGCGTCGCCCGACACGCTGCTGAGCGCCGTCGACGTCGAATCGGCCCCCAACGCGAACGTGATCAACATCACCGCGCACACGAGCAGCCCGATCTTCTCGGCACGGCTCGCGAACGCGTTCGCCGACCAGTACCTCGCGACCGAGACACAGCAGCAGCTCGATGCGATCGACACCGCGCAGCGCGACCTGCAGCGCCAGATCGACGCGCTGCCGGTCGGCTCAGGCGACCGCGCCATTGCAGCAGTCAAGCCAGCGGCTCGACGAGCTGCGCGCGATCGCGAACGGCGGCCTGCAAGTCATCACGCGCGCCAGCCCCGCCCACAAGGCGAGCGGCTCCTCGCTCAAGACGACCGCGATCCTCGGCCTGCTCGTCGGGCTCGCGCTCGCCGGCGCGCTCGTGTTCCTGCTCGAGTCGCTCGACCGGCGCGTGAACTCGGCGGAGGCGTTCGAGCGGCTGTACCGCCTGCCCGTGCTGGCAACCGTGCCGCCGACCGCGTTCAAGCACAGCCGCGCGGACGACCGCGGCCGCTCGCTCGAGCCATACCGCATCCTCCGCAGCGCGCTCGACTTCGTCGCCGTCACGCGCCAGCTCGACACGCTGCTGGTCACGAGCGCGGTGCCGGGCGAGGGCAAGTCGACCGCCTCGATCGACCTCGCGCACGCGATCGCGCTCGCCGGCCGCCGCGTCGTGCTGGTCGAGCTCGACCTGCGCCAGCCGAGCTTCTCGCACCACTTCGCGCTCGACCCGATGCGCGGCATCACGACCGCGCTGACGGGGCGCGAGGAACTGCAGGACCTGCTGTTGCAGCCGTTCGCGCAGCTGCCGAACTTCCAGCTCCTGCCGGCCGGCACGCTGCCGCCGAACCCGTCCGAGCTGCTCGGCTCGCCGGCCGTCTCGACGCTGCTCGCGGACCTTGCGTCGGACGACACGATGGTCGTGATCGACGCGCCGCCGCTCAACCCGGTCGCCGACGCGCAGGTCCTGCTCAACAACCCGGCGATCCACGCCGCGCTGCTCGTCGCGCGCCTCGGCTACACGACGCGTGACCAAGTGCAGAGAGCGCGCTCGATCCTCGACCGCCACATGCTCCAGCCGGTCGGGCTCGTGGTCACGGGCGTGCGCGCGCCCGGCCGCAGCGGCTACGAGGTCTACGGGCCGGCCGAGCCGGCGCTCGTTGAGGCGGAGGCGTTGGCCGCCGCGCCGCGCCGCCGCCGCGCGCCCCGCTGACACCGGAGGCGGCAGTGCTCGCGCTTCGTCAGCGGCTCCGGAGCAATCAGGCCGAGACGCTGCTGATCGCGCTGACGGCGACCGTCGCGACGCTGGCGATCGCCGTCTTCGCCGAGCGACGAATGGGCGGCTTCGGCCTCTTCGTCCCGCTCCTGCTCGTCGCCGCCGTGCTGCTCGCACGGCGCCCGGTCGCGGCGGTCGCGCTCGCGGTCGCGGCGCCGATCATCTGCGAGGGCGACACGTTCGGCATCCCCGTGATGACGAAGCTCTACCACCCGGTCTTCAAGCAGCTGACCGCGCTCGACGTGCTCGTCCTGTTCGCGATCGCCACCGTCGCGCTCGACCTTGTCCGCCGCCGTCGGCAGCCGCACCTGCCGGCTGCGCTCGGCTTCCCGATGTTGTTCGTGGCGCTTGCGATGGCGGCCGGCCTCGCGGTGACGCTCGGCCAGGGCTGGAGTACGCGCGACACGATCTTCTCGATGCACGTGCTCGGCTACCTGCTGACGCTGCCGATCGCGGTCGTCAACCTCGACCTCGACCGCGATCAGGCGATGCTGCTGCTGAAGGGCGCCGTGGCGCTGGCGCTGCTGAAGGCCGGCATGGGGCTGATCGTGATGGCGGCGGGCGGCAGCGCGGCGCTCGACAGCGGCACGCACCTCACGTACTACGAGCCGACCGCGAACTGGCTGATGCTGGTGACGCTGCTGGGGATCGTCGCCGCGATCAGCGGCGGGATGCCGAAAGAGCGCTGGATGCTGGTGGGGGTGCCGCTGCTCGTCGCGGCGCTGCTGCTGTCCTACCGCCGCTCGTTCTGGATCGCGGCCGTGCTGGGGCTGCTGCTCGTGCTGCTGCTGGGCACGTCGCGGCGCGGCTGGCGCGTGCTGCTGCCGTCCCTCGTGCTCGTCGGCATCGCGATCTGGACGATCAGCTCGCTCGAGTTCCAGGCGCAGACGCCGCTCGCGAACCGCGTGCAGTCGCTCGCGCCGTCGAGACTCGAGACGAACGCGGAGGATCGCTATCGGCTCGACGAGCGCGTCAACGTGATCGCCGACATCGAGCGCCAGCCGGTCGCCGGGATCGGACTGCAGCAAGGCTGGCAGGCGAGCAAGCGGCCGCTGCCGGTCGAGCACGTCGACGGGCGCCACTACGTCCACTTCGCGCTGCTGTGGTGGTGGCTGAAGCTGGGCCTCCTCGGCGCAATCGCGTTCGTCTCACTGATCGCCGCCGGGATGCTGATGGCATGGCGCACCTGGCGGGCGAACCGCGAGCCGCTGCTGCGCTGCTTCGGGCTCGCGTCGCTGTGCGGGATCGCGGGCCTTGTCGCCGTCGAGACGACGGCGAGCTTCACCGGCGTCGACGCGCGCTTCACGGTCGTGATCGCCGCGCAGCTCGGACTGCTGGCGGCGCTCCAGCGCGGCGCGCCGCGGCCCCGCCGCGAGGCGAGGGCCGCGTGAGCGGGGAGCGACGGGCGGCCGCGCGGCCGCTGCGGGTGCTCTCCGCCGGCAACCTCTACCCCCCCCACTACGCCGGCGGCTACGAGCTGATGTGGCGCGCGTGGGTCGAGCACGCGCGCGCGGCGGGACACGTCGTGCGCGTGCTGTGCAGCGACGAGCGCACCGGCGCGACCGGCCCCGACGACCCCGACGTGCACCGCGAGCTGCGGCGCTACTGGCGCGCCGACGGCACCCCGCGGCTGGGGCTGCGCGAGCGGCTCGCGCTCGAGCGCCGCAACGCCGCGGTCGTGCGCCGCCACCTCGACGAGCTGCGTCCCGACGTCGTCGTGTGGTGGGGCATGGGCGGGATGCCGCTGTCGTCGATCGAGCAGGTGCGTCGCGCCGGCCTGCCGGCCGTCGCGTTCGTGATGGACGACTGGCTCAGCTACCAGCCGCCCGGCGACGCCTGGCTGCGGCTGTTCGCGGCGCGGCCGCTGCTCGGCCGCGTCGTCGACCGCCTCAGCGGGATCCCGACGCGCGTCGACTTCGCGGGCGCGGCCAGCTACGTGTTCGTCTCCGAGACGCTGCGCCGCCAGGGGCCGCCGCTGCCGCACACCGCGGTCGAGCCGTCCGGCGTCGCCGACGACTTCATCGACCCGCGCCCGCCGCAACCGTGGGCATGGCGGCTGTTGTCAGTCGGCCGCATCGACCCGCGCAAGGGGATCGCGACGGCGATCGAGGCGCTCGCCGAGCTGCCGCCGGAGGCGACGCTGACGGTCGCGGGAACCGGTCCCGAGTCGCTGCTGGCCGAGCTGGCGGCACATGCCGAGCGGCACGGCGTCGCGGCGCGCGTGACCTTCGCCGGCGCGGTCGCGCGCACGGACCTGCCCGCCCTCTACGAGCGCCACGACGCGGTCGTGTTCCCGGTTCAGTGGGAGGAGCCGTGGGGGCTCGTGCCGCTGGAGGCGATGGCGCTCGGGCGTCCGGTCAGCGCGAGCGGACGCGGCGGCTCCGCCGAGTATCTGCGCGACGGCAAGAACTGCCTGCTGCACGTCCCCGGCGACGTCGCCTCGCTGGCGGCGACGATCCGGCGGCTGGCGGACGACGCGGCGCTGCGCGAGCGGCTGCTGGAGGGCGGCCTGCGCGCCGCGCGCCACTACACCGAGTCGCGCTTCAACCGCGCGGCGACCGCTGCCGTGGAGGCCGCGGTCACCGCGCGATCGTGAAGCTGCGAGCGGCCGCTCAGCCGTTCGCGGCCAAGTCGTTCTTGACCTCGGTCGTGTAGGCGCCCTTCGGCGCGCCGTTGCTCTGCTCGGAGCCGAAGTAGGCCTCGCGGCCGGTCTGCGTGCCGGTCGCGTACTGGTCGTGCGCCTGGTAGAGGAAGAACGCGCCGAGGCGGCTGCCGTAGCGGCTCTCCATGCCCGACAGGACCGAGTGCAGCGTGCTCGCCGCCGCGTCGTAGGTCATGCACGGGTCGAAGCCGTAGTTGTCGGACAGGCAGCGCCCGTTGTCGGTCGACAGCCCCCACTCGGTTACCCAGATCGGCAGGTCGCGCGAGCCGGCGGTCTTCGTCGAGTTGACGGTCGAGTCGATCCGCGTCGCCCAGTTCGGGCCGTACGGATGGATCGTCCAGCCGTCGACGTAGTTGCCGAGGTCCGGCACCGCCTTGAACATGTTCACGACCCAGGCGTCCTGGTTGACGGCGTTGTCGCCGATCGCCAGCAGGCCGACGTTCGGGTTGGCGGCCTTGATCGCGACCGCGGCGTCCTTCGCGCGCTGCGCGTACGTCTGCGCGCGGGCGGCGTAGGTCGACAGCGAGTTGTCGGAGAACTGGTAGCTGTAGCTCGTCTCGTTGCCGAACTCGATCTCCTTGACGCCCGTGTCGGCGGGGTAGTTCTTGCCCACCCAGAACGTGCCGCCGGGCCCGTACGCGGCCGCCCAGGTGGCGAGGCTCTGCGCCTCGACGGTCGTCGCGTTGCGGCCATAGAAGGTCGCGAGCAGGATCGGGCGAATGCCCGCTCTCGCGTACGCGTCCATCGCGGTGGCGAGGTTCGAGGCGGGCGTGCCGATCGGCCACACGAGGCGTGCGGTTCTCGCGCCCATCGACTGCAGGAAGGACAGCTCGTAGGTGGCGGCCGAGCCGGCCACGAGGCCCATCTGGAAGCCGCTGGGGGTCGGCGTCGGCGTCGGTGACGGCGCGGGAGCCGGCGCCGGATCGGCCGGGTACGTGATCGAGACCTCGGGCGACCAGGCGCTGCCGTCGATCGCCGTGCGCACGCTGTAGCGCGCGGTCTGGCCGGCGACCGGCGCCGGCGTGGCGGTCGTGCCGCTCACGGCGGTGTACTGGTCGGCGAGCCCGGCGACCTTGCGCACGAGCACGTAGGTCGTGACGGTGCCGACCTGCGTCCAGTTCAGCGTCGTGCCCGACGCGGTCAGCAGCGGCGCGGCCAGCAGGTCGACGCTCGGCGCCGAGCTGCTGCTCGTCGCCTCGACCGCCGGATACGTGATCGAGACCTCCTGCGCCCACGCGCTGCCCTTCGTGTCGGCGCGCACGCTGTAGCGGACCGTCTGGCCCGGCACGACCGGCGGCGTGATCGAGGTGCCCTTGATGACCGAGTACTGGTCGGCCTGGCCAGGGACCTTGCGCACGAACACGTAGCGGTTCACGTTGCTGACGGCGTTCCAGGACAGCGTCTGGCCGGAGACCGTGATCGTCGGCGCGGGAGCGGTCGCTCCGGCGGCCGCACGACGCGCCTGCCGGCGGGCGATGCGGTTGAGGCGGCGCTGCGCCTTGTGGAGGCGGACGCCCGCGATCTGGACCGCGCGGCGCTGCGCCTTGCAGGCGCCGTGGTGACGGCGCAGGCAAGCCTTGAGCCGGTGCGCCTGCACGACGAGACGGTGGTCGGCGGCGCGCTGGAGCTTCGCCGCGTGGTTGAGCCGTGCGACAGAGGCGCGCGCCTGAGCGGCCTTCGCGTGCGGCGCCGCCTGCGCGCCCGCAGCCACGGCGAGCGTGCCGAGAGCGGCGACGAGCAGTGCGGTGACGAGCCGGCGCAGCCGGCGCTGGGGGAGCGCGAGCATCGAGTCTCCTTCGGTGGCCGGGCTGTCTCGGGGAGACCCCTGGCTTTGCGGACCCACCTCGCGGTGGGGGTGCCGTTTGTCGGGAAAGCGAGCTCGCGCCGCGCCGCCGATGTCCCTTCCGTTGGACGAGGCGGGCAACCGTGCCCACGCTCAAGTTCGGCGGCGTGCGGTCGAAGCGAAAGTCTAGGGTCGGTCGTTGGACAGATGTCCAGACGGCCGGCCGCGCCACTACCCTGTGCCGCCATGACCGCGCTCGTGACCGGCGGTGCCGGCTTCATCGGCTCGAACCTCGTCGACGCGCTCGTGGCGCGGGGCGAGCGCGTCGTCGTCGTCGACAACCTCTCGACGGGCCGCAGGGAGAACCTCGACGGGGCGCTCGCGCAAGGCGCCGAGCTGCACGAGCTCGACGTCTGCGACGCGGACGCGCTGCGTGCGCTGTTCGAGCAGGCGCGGCCGGAGCTGGTCTTCCACCTCGCGGCGCAGATCGACGTGCGCCGCTCGGTCGCCGACCCGGCCGCCGACGCGCGCGTGAACGTCGAGGGCACGATCAACGTGCTCGCCGCCGCGCACGCCGCGGGCGCGCGCCGCGTCGTCTACTCGGCGACCGGCGGCGCCGTCTACGGCGAGGCCGAGCAGGTGCCGACGCCGGAGGACGCGCCGGCGCTGCCGCTCGCGCCCTACGGCATGGGCAAACTCTCTGGCGAGGGGTACTGCGCGCTGTTCGCGCGCCTCCACGGCCTCTCGACCGTCGCGCTGCGCTACGCGAACGTCTACGGGCCGCGTCAGGACCCGCTCGGCGAGGGCGGCGTGATCGCGATCTTCTGCGGCTGTTTCGCCGAGGGTCGCACGCCGACGATCTACGGCGACGGCGAGCAGACGCGCGACTACGTCTACGTCGGCGACGTCGTGGCGGCGAACCTGCGCGCCGCCGACGGCGACGCGACCGGCCCGATCAACGTCGGCACCGGCGTCGAGACGTCGGTGCTGCATCTCGCGGCCGCGTTCCAGGCGCTGCCGGGCGGCGAGGCGTTTGCGCCCGAGCATGCGCCCGCGCGAGCCGGCGAGGTGCTGCGCAGCTGCCTCGACGCCGCGCGCGCGCGCGAGCTGCTCGGCTGGGAGCCGCAGGTGGGACTCGTCGAGGGGCTGCGGCTGACGCTCGCGACGGTCAGCGGCGCCGCGGCGCCGTGAGCGCCGCCCCGCTCGAGCCCGCAGTCGCGCGGTGGGCGCCGGCCCTCTTCATGCCCCCAGTTGTGCGGTGGGCGCCGGCCCCGCTCATCGCTGCAGCAGTGCGGTGAGCGCCTCGATCGAATAGCGCTCGGCCGCCAGCGCCCGCCCGCGCTCGCCCAGCTCGGGCGCGCCGTCGCGCAGCACATCCGCAAGCGCGTGCGCGTAACGCTCGGGCCCGTCGGCGAGCAGGCAGTGCACGCCGTCCGCGACCGCGAGCCCGGCGGCCGCGCGCGGCGTCGCGACGACCGGCAGCCCGTAGGCGAGCGCCTCGACGAACTTCAGCGGCGTACCGCCGCCCTGCAGCAGCGGCACGGCGACGGCCGAGACGCCGGCGTAGGCGTCCGCGAGCTGCTCGACGAAGCCGAGCGCCTCGACGCGCGGGTCGTCCGAGGGCGGCTGGCCCAGTCCCCCGCCGACGAGGCGCAGGCGCGCGTTCGGCAGCTCGACCCACACGCGCGGCATCACCTCGTCGAGCAGGAACTGCAGCGCGGTGCGGTTCGGCTCGTAGGAGAAGTTCCCGACGAACAGCGCGCGGCGCGCGGCGACGTCCGGCGCGACCGGCTCGATCGCGCGCACGTCGACAACGTTCGGCACGAGCCGCAGGCGCGCGTCCGGGCACAGCTCGCGCGCGGCCGCCATGTCGGCCTCGCTGACCATCCAGCACTCCGCAGCGCGCGCGAGCACACCGCGCTCAAAACGGCGCAGCGTCGCCGGCGAGCCAAGGCCGGCGCTCGCCGCCAGCTCGTGGCGATACGCCGACTCGACGTTGTGGGCGTTGTAGATCACCGGCCGTCGGCGCGCGAGGCCGGCGAGCGCGGCGGCCTCGGTCGGACCGTCCGCAATCACGCGCGTGGCTGCTTCGGGCGCCAGCCGCCGCACCGTCGCGGCCAGCTCGGGCGAGACGCCGCGCGCGAAGTCGTCGGGAACGCCGCGCGCGCGCGCTGCCGCGTAGGCAAGCGCCCGCCGCAGTCCGCGCGAGGGCTCGACCGCCTCGAACCGCACACCGGGGATCGCACGGTGCGCCGCGTCAGGCTCCTCGCCGCCGAAGCGAACGTAGACGAACGTGACGCCGTCGCCGGCGGCGGCCAGCGCGCGCACGACCCCGTACGTACGGACCGCCCGACCGGAGCGCAGGATCGGCGTGTGGACGGAGACGAGGACGTCGCTTGGCCCGCGGCCGGCTGCGCCGCTCACACGCGGCTCCCGGCCGTCGGTGCCGCGGCATCGAGGGCGGCGATCGCGTCCGCGATCTCGGCGAGGCGCGCGTCCCACGAGTGGGCCTGCGCAGCGCGCGAGCGCTCGGCGCGGCGCGCCGGGTCGTCGTGCGCGAGCGCGTCGTCGAGCAGCGCCGCGATCCCTGCCGCATCTGGCGCGATCGCGATCTCGGGAACGCCGGCGATCGACGGCAGCTCCGTCGCGACGACCGGCAGTCCGGCGGCAAGGTACTCGTACACCTTCATCGGGAAGATCCCGTCCGTCAGCTCGTTGCGCGCGTACGGGATCAGGCCGGCGTCCGCCCCGCGCAGCACGTCGGGAAGCTGCTCGTAGCGGCGGGCGCCGAGCAGGTGGACGTTCGGCTCCGCGCTGAGCGCCGAGACGTCGGTGCGCGGATCGCCCGCGCCGACCGGGCCGACGAGCGCGAACGACCACTGCGGCCGCGCGCGCGCCAGCTCGATCAGCAGCGGCACGTCGAGCTTCGTCGCGACGACCGCGCCGGTGAAGACGATCCGCGGGTGCGGCAGCGCGTCGAGCGCGGCATCGACCGGCCCCGGCTCCAGCGCGCGCGCGAACAGCGGGGTGTCGGCGACGTTCGGCGCGAACAGCACGTTGCCGTTGAGCGTCCGCATCCGCTCCGCGAGCGACGGCGCGCTCGCCAGCACGAGCTCGGCGCGGGTGGCGAAGCGGGTCTCGGAGGCGCGGAAGGACGCGCCGTCGATGCCCGGCTGGGCGGCGATGTCGTCGACGCAGTGGTAGACGACGAGCGATGGGTCGAGCGCGTCCAGCAGCGCCTCCGCCTGCGGCACGTACGCCCACAGGATCGGCCGCTCGAAGCCGAGCCGGCGCGTCGCGCGGCGCACGAGCAGCGGCAGCAGGCGGCGATTGAGCGCGCGCACGGCGGCGAAGCGGTGGAGCGGGATCACGAGCGGCGACAGGACGTGCAACCCGTCGACCGCGCGCGGCGGTGCGAGACCGCGGCGCAAGCGACGCGCGATGCGCTTCACGTCGCGGCCGGCGAGCTGCGGCTGGCGCAGGCCGAGCGACTCGACGAACAGGACGCGGTTCTCGCGCGCGAGGCGCGACATCAGGTGGTGCTGGTTGGTCCACAGGTCGGTGTCCCAGTCGGCGAAGCCGACGCAGACGATGTCGCGGCCTTGGAGCACCGCTGGATCATGGCAAGGAGCCCGGGCGCTGCTGCGGGCGGGTCCTGTCGCCGGTGAAGACGATTTCGCGAACGGGGTCGCGAAATCGTCTCCACCCGCGCCACCCGCCCGATCGGCCGCCTCGCCGCTCGTCCTTGTAGCCTCGCGGCCTTGACTGGCTCCCCCGATCTCGACGTCGTACGCGGCGCTCGCCTGCTGTTCGACGCAGAGATCGCTTCAGGGCGGGTCGCTGCCGACGCGGTCGCGGTCCCCGCCGTCCTCGATGCCGTCCGAGCGCGGCCGGTGCCGGCGGGGCCGGTGCGCTTCGTGCAGGACGTGTGGCGCAAGCTCGGCCGCTATGACCATGCGCGTGCGGTCGACGGGCCGCTCGTCGCCGCCCGGCGCGCCGTGCTCGGTGAGCGCGCCGCCGCTCCGTCGCGCTTCCTCGTGCGCGTCGACGAGTTCCCGCACTACCAGGCGTGGGACGAGCCGGAGCGCTTCGGGTCAGCCGGCTTCGAGCGCTTCCACGACATCCTCCAGTCCGCCGGCGTCCCGTACCTCGTGGCCGTGCTGCCGCGTGTGAGCAGAGCGCCGCTCGATCCGCGCGGTACCGAGTCGCGCGTGCTGACGACCGAGGAGGCGGGGCTGCTGAGGCAGGTCGCGGGTTCCGCCGGCGTTGCGATCGCGCTGCACGGGCGCGACCACCGCACGCGCTTCGCCGATCCCCGTCGCCACTCGGAGCTGTGCGGTCTCGACGAGCGGGCGACCGCCGCGCTGCTCGACGACGGGCTCGCGGAGCTCGACCGCCACGGCGTCTACCCGGACGTCTTCGTCGCGCCCTACAACCGCTTCGACGCAACCCAGTGGGCGACGCTCGCGCAGCGCTTCGCGATCATCGGCGGCGGCCCCGAGTCGATCCGCAAGCTCGGCTTCCAGCGGGCGCCCGTATGGCGCGAGGACGCCATCTACCTGCCGTCCTACGCGCCCTATTACGGCCGCGCGCGCGACGTGCTGCCGGCCGTCGAACGGGCGATCGCAGCACAGACCGGTCTGTGGACGCCGCTCGTGCTGCACTGGGGCTGGGAGGCCGACGCCGGCTGGCGCGAGCTGGAGGCGCTGTGCGCGCGGATCGCGCCGTACGCCGCCGAGTGGACCGCCTTCCGCGATGCCATGGAGCGCAGCCGGTGAGCGAGGCCCCGCGCGCGCCGGCCGACGGCGGCCCGCTCCCTGCCCCGCGGGCGCCGGCCGACGCCGCCGCGCTGATCGATGCGCTGCGCGAGCGCTTTCCGCGCGTGGCGGTCGTGCACGACTGGCTGACGATCCCCGGCGGCTCTGAGGACGTCGTGATCGAGCTGCTCGAGTTGTTCCCGCAGGCCGAGCTGTTCACGACCGTCTACGACCCGCGACCGTGGCCGGCGATCATCACCGAGCGCCCCGTTCACGCGTCCTTCCTGAACCGCATCCCGACCGCGACGCGCAACTACCCGAAGCTGCTGCCGCTGATGAACCGCGCGTTCGAGTCGTTCGACTTGTCCGGCTTCGACCTCGTGCTGTCCAGCAGCCACGCGAACGCGAAGAACGTGCACACCCCGCCTGGCACGCTGCACGTCTGCTACTGCCACACGCCGATGCGCTACGCGTGGGAGCCGGAGTTCCTCGCCGGCGAGGAGATCGGGCGCGCGACGCGGATGCTGCTGCCGCCGCTGCTCGGCTGGCTGCGCCGGACCGATCTCGCGGGCGCGAGACGGCCAGACGTGTTCGTCGCGAACTCGGCCTACGTCGCGGCCCGCATCAGACGCTTCTACGGGCGCGACGCGCACGTCGTGCACGCGCCGGTCGACGTCGACCACTATCTCGGGATCGCGCGCGAGCCGGTCGACGGCGACGACTTCTATCTCGTGTTCGGGCGCGTCGTGCCGTACAAGCGCGTCGACGTCGCGCTCGCGGCGGCGGAGCTCGCCGGGCGCCGCGTCGTGGTCGCCGGCGACGGTCGCGCGCTCGACGGCCTGCGCGCGCAGGCCGGTCCGCACGCCGAGCTGCTCGGCCGCGTCTCCGACGCGGAGCGCGACCGGCTGCTCGGGAGCGCACGTGCGCTGCTGTTCCCCGGCGAGGAGGACTTCGGGATCGTGCCGGTCGAGGCGCAGGCTGCGGGGCTGCCGGTGATCGCCTACGGCGTCGGCGGCGCGCGCGAGACCGTCCGCGACGGCGAGACCGGCGTGCTGTTCGAGCCGCAGAGCGCGGACGCGCTGGCGGCGGCGATCGCGCGCTTCGAGTCGCTGGAGCTCGACCCGCAGGCGCCGCGCGAGAACGCGCGCGGCTTCGGGCGCGCGCGCTTCCGCGCCGAGATGGCGGCGGTGATCGCACAGGCCGCCGGCGTCGGGGCCGGGTGAGGCGCGTGGCATCCACGGCACGCGGTGGCACCGCGCCGCCCGCGAGCGCGCGCCGCCGCTATGCTCCCCCGCGGACCGTGCTAGGCGGGGAGGTAGCGGTGCCCTGTACTCGCAATCCGCTCTAGCGGGGCCGAATCCCCTCCCGAGGGGCGCCGGCTCCGAGGGTCAGCTCGTCGCTTGCCAGCGTCGATGGCCAGGTCCCGCGCGATGACGACCCGTGAACCAGGTCAGGTCCGGAAGGAAGCAGCCTTAAGCGGCCTCCGTCATGCGTTGCGGGAGTGCCTGACCGGAGCCGGCGGCGGCGTCAGCGCCTCGGAACCCGCTTCGACGGAGGGTGCACGGTCCACTTACAGCCCACGGGGGCCCGCCTCCGCCGGCCATGTGGCCGACTCCGGCACCCCTAGCGCGCGGCGCCCGGCGCGGCAGCGCGGCTACTCGACGTCGTGGCGCCCGAGCAGCGCCGGGACCGTCATCAGGATGATCTTCAGGTCGAGCCAGAGCGACCAGTTCTCGATGTAGTAGTTGTCCCACTCGACGCGGTCGGTCAGCGACGTCTGGCCGCGCAGTCCCTGCACCTGCGCCCACCCCGTCAGGCCCGACTTCACGCGATGCCGATCGCCGTAGCGGTAGACGTGCTCCTCGAAGCTGCGCACGAAGCTGGTGCGCTCGGGGCGCGGACCGACGATCGCCATGTCGCCCTTGAGGATGTTGAAGAGCTGCGGCAGCTCGTCGAGCGAAAGGCGGCGCATGCTCTGGCCGATGCGCGTGCGGCGGTCCTCCCCCTCGACGCCGCCCGGCGCCACGCCGTCGGCGGGCTTGAAGTCGTGCTCCGCGGCCGCCGGCGCGACGCGCATCGAGCGGAACTTGAGCATGTCGAACTCGCGGCCGTCGAGGCCGATGCGGCGCTGGCGGAAGAACACGGGGCCGGCCGAGCTGAAGCGCACTGCGAGCGCGAGCGCGATCAACAGCGGCGAGAGCAGCAGGATCGCAACGCCCGCCACGATGCGGTCGACCGTGTACTTGATGCCGAACTGCCAACCGCGCGGGTCGACGGTCGCGGCGCGCAGCAGCGGCACCCCGCCCAAGTGCTCGACCTCGACGCGGTTGGAGACCTCCTCGAACAGGCGCGGCACCACGACGACCTCGACACCGAGCTCACGGCAGCGCCGGATCATGCCGAGCAGCACCGCGTGCGGCGCGGTGGAGAACGTCACCACCACCTGCTCAACGTCGTAGCGCTGCACAACCTGCTCGAGGTCCCAACTCGCGCCCAGCACGCGCAGGCCGTCGCCGTCGTCAGTCTCGATCAGCGGGTCCTTGTCGAGGAAGCCGATCGGTCGCAAGCCGAACTCGGGCCGCTCGCTCAGACGGCGCGCGATCAGGTGGCCGACGCTGCCGGCGCCGATGATCAGCGTGTTGAAGCCGGTCTCACCGCGGCGCAGCGCACGCCGGCGGTCGAGCGTGATGCCGACGCGGCCGGCGCCCAGGAACACGAGCGCGAACGCCCACAAGCGCACCGTCTGCGCGGTCAGCGTCGGATCGTCGGTGAGGATCGCGCGTGCGGCCGTGAGCGTCATCGCGGCGATCGAGGTCGCGGCGAAGATGCGCGCGACGGCGTCGACCGGCGTGTCCTGCAAGCGGAAGCCGTAGAAGCCGCGCGCCTCGAGGATCACGAGCGTCAGCAGCGCGTAGGCGATCCCCCAGGAGAAGTTCGCGATCGAGTTGGGGACCGGGGCGGCGAGGATCGCGGTCACCGCCGCTGCGAGCAGCATCGCGGCGTCGGCGCTGCGGTACGTCACCCGCGCAAGGCGCGAGCGGCGACGGCGGCGATCCAGCGTGGCCTGAAACTCAGCGGCGGGCCGGGCGCTGCTGTCAGTCGTGAGGTGCTCGGTGAGGGCTGAGGCCACGGCGCTCTGACTGTCTCTTCGGCAGCTTTCGGCCGAGGGTTGAGCGGCTGGCGTGCGCGCACGGAGCGACGGGTCATCCTCCCGGCGCGACGGCAGGGGCGCGGGGCGATCGACTGTCCTCGTGTCCGAGTCGATCGCCACCGCGAATCATCTCCCGCGCGTCCGGGCGGAGCCCATCTGTCCGTCAGGTCGTCTAGCTGAGCGGCCGCGCGAACCGGCGCAAGCCAACGCCCACACCGACAAGCGCAACGCCACCGAACGCGAGCAGGCCGATGTCGAGGCCCGTGAACGGCAGCGAGCCGTTGCCGCTCGTGTTGGCGACCTTGACCTGCTGCGGAGTCGACGCGGTCGGTCCGTTGCCGCTTTCGACAGTCCCGACGATGCCACCGCCCTTACCGGCGTAGGCGTCGCTCACCGCATTCTGCGCGTACGCCGGAGCGGCGACGGCCAGCGCGACGGCGACCACTGCCATAAGCAAGGCGAGTCGCTTCATTCGAACCAATCCCTTCCCATCCTTGTATTGGTTGGCACGAAGCGCGCCAGCGCGCTTCAAACCTACTTTTGCGTGCGAATATGGCGAATTGCGCAAGAAAGTAGCACCCTTCCTGCGCAGTCACAACCGCGAAAGCGTCCAGAAAGCGTCCAGTCAGGGCGCGAACCTGTGCAAGAACTACGCGCGCGGATGTCCGCTGAGGCGTTGGACGTCCCGGCGCAGCCGGGCGAATGCCTCTTGCGCGGTCATGCGATCGTGACCGTTCAGCCGCCCGAGCGCCTCACGCACAAGCGGCTCCGCAGGGTCGAGTTTCCGGGCGCGGCGATAGTCCTGGCGCGCAGGTGTCAGGTCGCCGAGGGCCGAGTGCGCCAGCCCGCGCCCGAACCAGGCGAACCAGTCGCCCCGGTCGCGGCCCAACGCCTGGGAGAAGTTTCGCTCGGCTGTACGAGACCGCTTCAGTTCCAGGGCAATGACCCCTGCGACGAGCTGCGGACGCGCACTCAGCGGGTTCAGATCGGCGGCGCGGTCGAGCTGCGCGAACGCGCGCGCAGGGTCGCCCGCCCAGCCGCTCGCGGCGACCGCGATCTCGCGCTCGGCGAGGTACGGAAGCGCGAGCGCCGCAGCCGCCAGCAGCGCGAGCGCAGCGCCGGCGAGCGCCAGCCCGACCCGCCGGCGAGCGGAGCTGGTCCCCGTCCCAGCGGGGACCGCGAGATCGGAGCCCGAGTCCGAGCGCGTGTCGCCGGCACCGTCGGCCGACACCGCAACGTGCGCTCGTTCCGCGGCTGACGCCGGCGCAAGTTGGCGCGTCAACGCTCCACCGAGCGCCAGGAAGGCAAGCGCGGGGCCGCTCAGCGCCGGGATCTCCCAGAACCAGTCGACCGACCCGTGGACCAGCCACACCACGAGCGGCAGCAGCCCGGCCGCCGCGGACCCAGCGGCCAGCCGGCCCGCGCGGCGGCGCGCGCTCGGCGCCAACGCGGCGACCAGCGCCGCAACGAGAAAGCCCGTGAACAGGAGAAAGCCAACCGCCCCGGTGTGCGCGAGCAGCCGCAACTCGAGGCTGTGCGTCCAGCGCGGCTGCTCAGCGCTGTGCCGCTCGCGCAGGTAGTAGGCGCTCCAGTTGTCCTGCCCGAGGCCGCCCAGCGGGCGCGCCGCGAACGCTTTCAGCGAGACGCGCCAGAAGTCGGGCCGGTTGCTGCCGACGGCCGCGAAGCGCGAGCTGCCGGGCGTCATCGCCTGGTAGCCGTTCGAGCGCTTCCAGTAGTGGCCGATCGCACGGTCGGGCCGTCCGTGCGTCAACACCAAGCCGGCGGCGATGCCGGCGAGCACCGCGAGCAGCGCGACCACCGCGCCAAGGCGGTTTGCGGTGCGCGCGACCGTGGGCGACACGCGTGCACGGCCGTCGAGCGCGGCCAGCGCAAGCCCGGCCACGAGCACGCCCGTGCAAACCAGCAGCGTGACGTCCGCCACGTGGTCGGAGGTGCGCACGAGCGCGGCCAGCGTCGCTGCCCCGGGCGCCGCTGCGTCCGCCTGCTTGAACACGTCGAGCAGCGCGGGCAGCGCGAGCGCACTCGCGCCGAACGGCAGCAGCGCCCACAGCGCGAAGCGCAGCCGCTCCGCCCCCGGCAGGATCAGCAGCGTCAGCATGACCACGATCGGCAGCGCGAACAGCCAGCCGCGGCTCTCGCACAAGACCGACAGCTGCAGCGCGGCGGCCGCCAGCGCGAGCAGCAGCCCGCGCAGGATGACCGGCAGGTCGCGCCGCGCGCCAAGCGCGATCGCGAGCATCGCCTGTGCGAGCAGCAACGCAGCGGAGCCGTTCACGTAGCCGACGGGCGCGTCGAGCCGCGTGCCGTTGAACAGGGCGGGGATCTGGTCGGCGTGCCCGAGCCGCGCAAGCGTGACGACGGCGATCGCCCCGATCCCGAGCGCGAACGCGGTCAGCGTGACGAGCGCCGTCCAGGGCCGCCACGGCAGCACGGCGAAGAGCGCGAACAGCAACAGGTACAAGAGCGCGCGGTTGCTGCCGTCGAGCGCATCGCCGGGCGCCGCCGCCCACGCGATCGACAGGTACGAGAACGCGACGTAGCCGCCGAGCAACGCCAGCGCGAGCCCGAGCGGGCGCGCAACGCGCAGCCGGCTCGGTCCGAGACCGGCGACCGTTGCGACGAGCAAGCCGAGCACAAGCAGCGCGGACGGCTCCCAGGTCGTCGCCTCGTAGCCGCCGCCGTGCGCGCCCCAGTAGACGAACAGCGCCACCGCGGCCAGGGCCGGAACGAGGACGACCGCTTCCGATCGCAGGCGCTCGCGCACGGCGGCAGCATAGGGTGAGCGGCGGTCGGGGGCCCTGCCCGCACGCGGCGCGCGCCGGGGCCGCAGCCGGGTGCGCGGGTAGACTCAAATGTCCCGTGTCCGCCGGCCCGTCGCTCTACCGCCGCCATCGTCCCCGCACGTTCGACGAGGTGGTCGGACAGACGCACGTCGTGCGCACGCTGCGCAACGCGGTCGAGCGCGGGAAGGTTCATCACGCTTACCTGTTCGTCGGCTCGCGCGGGACCGGCAAGACGTCGATGGCGAAGATCCTCGCCGCCTGCTTGAACTGCGAGCAGGGCCCGACCGTCAGACCGTGCGGCGTCTGCGACTCGTGCGTGTCGATCGCGGCGGCGTCGTCGCTTGACGTGATCGAGATGGACGCCGCCTCCAACAACTCGGTCGACGACATCCGCGACCTGCGCGACAGAGTCGCCTACGCGCCTGTCTCCGGTCGCCACAAGATCTACATCCTCGACGAGGCGCACATGCTGTCCTCGGCCGCGTGGAACGCGTTCCTCAAGACGCTCGAGGAGCCGCCGCCGCACACGATCTTCGTGCTGGCGACGACGGAGGCCAACAAGGTGCTGCCGACGGTCGTGGACCGCTGCCACCGCTTCGACTTTCAGCGCCCGACGGTCGAGGAGATCGCCGGCGTGCTGCGACGCGTCGCCGACCAGGAGCGGATCGCGGCCCCCGACACGGCGCTGGCGCTGGTCGCGCGTCATGCGACCGGCTCGTTCCGCGACGCGCTCGGGACACTCGAGCAGCTCGTCACGTATGGCGGCGGAGACGGATCGGAGATCACCGTCGAGGAGGTGCTCGCGGTGCTCGGCGTGGCCGACGCCGAGGCGCTGTTCGGGGCCGTCGACGCGGTCGCCGCGCACGACGCGCGCGCTTCCCTGCTGGCGGTCGCGCGGCTCGCCGAGTCCGGCCGCGACGCCGGCCAGCTCCTGCGCGAGCTCGAGACGCACGCGCGCGAGCTGCTCGCGGTGCAGGTGCTCGGCGAGGTGCCGGCCGAGCTGCGGCTGACGCCCGAGCGCGACGAGCGGCTTGCGGCGCAGGCGGCGGCGCTCGGACGCCAGGACGTCGTGCGGCTGCTCGACCTGCTGTCGGACGCGCTCGAGGCCGTCGCCAGCGGTGCGCAGGCGCGCATCCAGCTCGAGCTGGCGCTCGTGAAGGCGGCGGCGCCGGAGGTCGACCCCTCGGCGAAGGCGCTGCTGGCACGGATCGACCGGCTCGAAGCGCGACTGGCAGGCGGTGCGGCGCCCACGCCTGTCGCGCCGGCGGCCACTCCAGCGGCCGCCGCGCCGGTCGCCGCCGCGCCGCCGCCGGCCGAGTCGCCGACGCCCGTCCCGGCCGCGCCGACGCCCGTCCCGGCCGCGCCGACCCCGGCCCCGGCCGCGCCGACCCCGCCCCAGCCCGCGCCGACCGGTCTCGGCCCGAGCACGGTCGCGGCCGTGGCGGCCGCCGCCGCACCGGAGCCGGTCGCCGCACCGGAGCCGGTCGCGGCGCCGGAGCCGGTCGCGGCGCCGGAGCCGCCCGCGGTCACGGCGCCTGAGCCAGCCGGCGAGCTCGACCTCGCCGCGCTGCGCGAGCTGTGGCCAGCGGTCGTCGAGGCGGTGCGCGGCGCGAACGTGCTCGCTCACGCCGCCATGGAGCGCGCCCAGCCGGCCGCCGTCGCGGACGGCGAGGTGACGCTCGCGTTCGCCTCGGGCGACTCCTTCTACAAGAAGAAGGCGGAGGGCGAAGACCACCGAGCGGTGATCGTCGAGGCGCTGCGCTCGCTGTCGGGCCGCATGCTGCGGATCCGCTGCGAGCTGCGCGACGACGTGCCGACCGCGGCGCCTGCCGCGCCGGTCGCGAGGGCCGCGCCGACAGACGACGAGCTCATCGATCGCTTCGTGGCAGAGTTCGATGCAGAGGAGCTGATCGACGACGAGGAAGGCACCTGATGCCGCAGCCGAACATGCAGCAGATGCTCAAGCAGGTCCAGAGAATGCAGGCCGACATGATGGCCGCGCAGGAGCAGCTGAAGGACGAGGTCGTCGAGGCCTCCGCGGGCGGCGGCATGGTGACCGTCAAGGTCAGCGGCGACCTGGAGATCAAGTCGATCGCGATCGACCCGGAGGCGGTCGATCCCGAGGACGTCGAGCTGCTGCAGGACATGGTGCTGGCGGCCGTCAACGAGGCCCTGCGCGCGGCGCAGGAGCTGGCCTCGAAGAAGCTCGGCGGGATCACCGGCGGGCTTGGCGGGCCGGGCGGCCTCGGCGGGCTCGGGCTGCCGGGGTTCTAGCGGTGCGCGCACGGCGCGAGCGGCCGGCCGGCTGACGCGTGTCCTCCTTCTCGCCACCGGTTCAGCGGCTCGTCACCGAGCTCGGCAAGCTGCCGGGGATCGGCGGGCGCACGGCGCAGCGGCTCGCGTTCCATCTCCTGCGCGCGCCCCAGGAGGAGGCGCTCGCGCTCGCCGACGCGATTCGCGAGGTCAAGGAGAAGATCGGCCTGTGCGAGATCTGCTTCAACCTCGCCGACGGGCCGCGCTGCCGCATCTGCGCCGACGAGCGCCGCGACCCGACGAGCGTCTGCGTCGTGGAGGAGCCGAACGACATCATCTCGATCGAGCGCACGCACGAGTTCCATGGGCGCTACCACGTGCTCGGCGGCGCGCTCTCGCCGATCGACGGCGTCGACCCCGAGGACCTGCGGATCGCAGAGCTGCTGAGCCGCGTGGCCGGGACGCATGAGCCGGCGCAGCGCGACGGTCAGCCGGAGGGCATCCGCGAGGTGGTGCTCGCGACGAACCCGACCACGACCGGCGAGGCGACCGCGCTGCACATCGCCGAGCAGCTGCACACGCGCGCGCCGGAGGTGACCGTCACGCGCCTCGCGAGCGGCTTGCCGGTCGGCGCCGACCTCGAGTACGCCGACGAGCTGACGCTCGGGCGCGCGTTCGTCGGCCGCCGCAGACTGGGCTGAGCTCCGCACACGCGCACTGCGGTGCGTGACGTGCACTGGTCGGCATCGAGGGGGAGGGCGGCTGCGCTCCGCTATGCGGTCGCGCTCATGGCCGACGGAGCTGAGGCCGCTTTAGAACGACATCGACCCGCTCCGGTGAGCGGGTCGAGCGCGGGTGGTTAGCCCGGAGCACCTGATAAGCGCTATTCAGTCTATCCACGTCGTGCAGGGACGCAACCTTGCTTCTGGCCGGCGACCGAGGAAGGCACGGTGGGCGGTGACCCCACGGGCGCCTGATCGTCGCGCCTCCTTCACACCGGTCGCCGGTCAGCAAGGCTTGGCGGAGGGCGGGAGACTCGAACTCCATCCGAGGGACCACCCCGGACTCACACTTATCAGGTGCTCACGCCACCTTGGCGCTTCACCCTCCGTCCCGGCGGACTCTAGGCTCGCGACGGCCATTCGTCTACACAGGAGATATGGCATCGCTCAGGCCGGGACCGCCGCGCGGTCGGCGGCGGGCTCCTCGGCGAGCACGTCGAGCACCGGCACGCCGGGCAGCTCGCCCGCGATCCGGGCGCGCAGCTCGTGCGGGTCGAAGCGGTGGCGCAGCGGCGCGACCGGGTTGGTCGTGACCGCCAGCAGCGGGATCGGCTGCAGCACCGCCAGCTCGACGCCGCGCGCGCGGTAGCGCGCCACCGTGCCGCGTGCGAGGAAGACTCTCGTCGCGTCGTCGGCGATCAGCGTCAGCGGCGTGCGGCGTCGCATCCGCGCAAGCTGGTCGAGCAGCGCCTCGACGAGCGCGCCTCTCACGACGACCGCGCGCACATCGCAGCGCCCGCGCAGCAGCGGCACCACCTCCTCAACGCGGTCGTGCACGATCGCCGAAGCGAGCGGAAGCGCATCGCCGTCCTCCAGCACGAGCGCGCTCGACGACAGCGCCGTCGCGCGCGCGTGCAGCGCCGTGTCCTCGACCGCCGGCAAGGTCATCAGCTCGGCGGCCGCCTTCGTGCGGCGCACGAGCTGGTCGAGGTCGGCGCTCAGCACCGCGCCGGTCGACATCACGACGCCGTCGGCGAGCCGCGGCGAGGCGCCCGCGCGGCGGTCGATCGAGCCGTCGACGAGCAGCCGCTCGGCGCCGAGCCTGCGCATCGTCTCGACGACCTCCCCCACGTCCTGCGCGGCGGTCGGGCCGGCGACCTCGACGGCCCCGCGCTCCAGCACCCGCGCGACGACGACCCGGCCGAGCGGCGTGCGGTGCTCGGTGCGGACCGCAACCTCCGCGCGCGCGGCGCTGCGCTCCAGCAGCGGCTCGGTCGTCGCGACGAGCGCCATCGGCGGCAGCTCGATCGGCGGCTTCGCTATCGCGTCGTCGAGCGCGTCGGAGGCCTCGCCGTCGCGGCCTATCGACGTGACGCCGACCGTCTCGCCGCGCGCCTCCAGCTCGCTGAGGATGGCGCCGAGCGTCACGGTCTTGCCGGTGTTCTTGGCGAGCCCGACGAGCGCCACCCGCGCAGCGGGCTCGATCGCCTCCGAGATGCGCACGGCCTAGCTTCCGTTCGCGGACGCGGAGGCCTCGGCCACCGGCCTGGTGCGCGCGGCGACCTCCTGCGCGATGAACGAGGCGACGTCGTTCGGATACGTGCCCTTCGAGAAGCCGGCGTCGAAGCCGAGCTCCTTCGCGAGCTCGTCGGAGATGCGCGGCCCGCCGCACACGAGCAGCACGTCGCGGCGGCGGCCTTCGGCCTCGACCAGCTCGACGAGCTCGGTCAGGTTGTGCAGGTGCAGACCCTGTTGCGTGACCGTCTGGGAGACGAGGATCGCGTCCGCCTTCAGCTCGAACGCCTTCGCCAGCAGGGCGGTGTTCGGCACCTGGCTACCGAGGTTGTGGGTGCGGAACCAGTGATAGGCCTCCAGCCCGTGGCGCCCGTCGAAGCCCTTCAGGTTGAGGATCGAGTCGATCCCGACGCTGTGCGTGTCGGTGCCGGTGCTGGCGCCGATCACGACGAGCGGGCGACCGATCCGCTCGGACACGAACGCGTCGACCTCTTCCTCGCTCATCGAGCGCGTCGCCGAGCGCGCGGAGGACAGCTGGGTGCAGTCGACCGCGTGCTGGCACTGCGCGAACAGGACGAAGTACGTGTAGCCCTCGGTCAGCGCTCTCGCGTGGACGACCTCCGGCTTTATCAACCCCATCTCGCGCACGAGCGCCAGCGCCGCCTCGCGCGCGAGCGGGCTGTTGTCGACCGGCAGCGTGAAGCTGAGCTGCACGAGCCCGTCGTCGAGGTGGTCGCCGTAGGGGCGGACCGCGTCGAGCGACGCGCGCGGCGCGGGGTGGGTGGGACCAGACAAACTAGACACCGGCCGGCGCCTCCACCGCGCCGTGCAGCGGGTTGAGGTAGTCCTCGGCGACCGCGTAGATGCCGTCGCTGCCGCGGCCGCCCTCGAGCGTGCGCGAGACGTCGCCGAACATGCCCTTGCCGAGCGCCGCGAACAGACCGGTGTCGACGATCTCCTCGAGCATCGCGTGCGCGTCGCGCAGCACCTCGTGCGCGCGCCTGACGATGAAGCCGTCGGGCTTGAACTCGATCTCGTCGCTCAACGAGCGAGCCGCCGTGAAGACGTAGTTCGAGCACTCCATCCCGAGCACGCGGTCATGGATGTGCGGCGTGAAGATGCCCTCGGTCGGGATCCCGATCGTCTGGATCTCCTGGTCGGTCGCGACCGTGATCAGGTTGAACAGCGTGTCGCACGCGTGCGTCATGAAGAGGTTGCCGTCCATGTGCTTCGTCGGCGGCATGTACTTGACCGGGCAGTCCGGGAACAGCTCGCGGGTCAGCTGCGCGTGCGCCCACTCGTACAGCAGCCCGTTCTCGACCGACGGGCTGATCTCGAACGAGTTGCCGATCGCGATCTGCTCGTCCGGCACGCCGCAGTCGCGCGCGAGGAAGTAGTTGATGAACTGCGAGGCGACGACGGACGGCGCCGCCTCGATCGCGTCGGCCGTGCGCAGGTAGTTGTCCTCGCCCGTGTTGATGACGATTCCGAAGGAGCCGTTGACCGCGCGCGAGACGCGCTGGTCGATCATCGTGCGCAGGATGTTGAGGTCGCGGTAGAGGATCCCGTAGAGCGCGTCGTTGACCATGTTGTCGAGACCCTCGGCGGCCCCCATCGCCGCGATCTCCGGCATGCAGAGGCCGGAGCAGAAGCTCGACAGGCGCACGTAGCGCCCTCTCTGACGCGACCACTCGTCGAGCGCGTCGCGCATGATGCGGAAGTTCGCCTGCGTCGCGAACGTGCCGCCGTAGCCCTCCGTCGTCGGGCCGTAGGGGACGAAGTCGAGCAGGCTCTGAGCCGTCGAGCGGATCACGGCGATGATGTCGCCGCCTGCCTCCGCAACGGCCAGCGCGTGGTCGCGATCCTCGTAGACGTTGCCGGTCGCCGTCAGCACGTAGCGGTGCGGGCGCGCCTGCTCGCCAAGCTCCTCGCGCAGCGCGTCGCGCTGTGCGCAGCGCGACCGCATCGCCGCCAAGGTGGTGTCGTGCGCATCTGCCACCGCCCGCTCCACAGCCTCGCGCTCTGCCCACGGCAGGTCGTTCAGCGACACCGCGCCCTCGCCGACCGCGGCCGCGACCTCGGCCGCCGAGCGGTCGGTCTGCACCATCGCATTGCCGATCCAGGCCGCGACGCCGCGCGAGAGGCCGCCGAAGTCGGCGACATGATCGACGAGCGCGTTCGGGAGCGGGACGTCGTGCGGGTCGACGCCGTCGATCCCCAGCATGCGTGTGACGGTCCGCTCGACCGCCACGGTGGTCCTGCCCGCGGTCGCCTCGGCCACCTGCCTCGCGACCCTTGCCGCGGCAGCGCGGCAGGAGTCCACAAGTCCGGCGTCGAGTGCAAGCTTCGACCGCATCAGATCCCCCTCATCGCAATGTCGCGAGGCGTCGGTCGCGTCGTCTGTGGCGGCCCCCTCGCTCCCCCAAAAGGTGCATCGCACGACGATGCACCGACGCGTTCGAGACTACCTGCTCACTTCTTGGATCGCAAAGGATCAGGAGCCAACCCGACCGCCCGCATCCCGCACTCCAGCAGGCCGCGCATCGCCCGCGCCACGCTCGGCGACGGCGCCTCCTGCGCAAGGAACCACTCGGCCGCGTGCACGTGCATCCCGAGCACGGGACGAACGTCGAGCGCGCGCAGGGACCGCTCGGCGAGGCGGCGGTGCAGCTGCGAGCGCAGCACGAGCGAGCGGTAGTCGTCGTCGTCGGGCGCCGGGCTCGGCGGCCCGTCGAAGCGCGGCTGCCAGGCGCGCGCCCACGCGCGCGCGAGCGTCCAGCCGCTGTTGGCGCGCTCGTCCAGCAGCATCTCCCGCTCCAGCGGCAGCGCCTTGCGCGGATGACAGTCGATGCAGATGCCGAGCGCCGCGATCGCCGCCAAGCGCTCCGCGCTCGCGCGCTCATGGACATGCGCGTGCAGCCGCGGATCGGCGACGAGGTCGTCGAGCAGTTGGTCGACGAGCCACGGAGCGCCGCCGCTCGACTTGATCGCGCCTCTCGTGCTGGTGACCATCCCATGCACGACCCAGTGCGTCGGGTGCACCTCGCCGCCGGCCGCGAGTCCCTCCAGAATCGCGGGGCCCTGCTGCACGAGCGGCTCCCACTCGTCGCCGACGAGCGCGAGCGAAGTTGCGCCGGCGAGCAGCTCGCGGCCGGTCAGGTGCCACATCCCCATGCAGCGCATGTGCGTCGTCGGGAAGCCGTCGGGCCGGTGCAGCAGCAGGTGGCCGTCTTCGCGCTCGTGCGAGATCACGGCGCCGTCCTCCGAGCGGCGCACGAACCCCTCGTCGAGCGCACTCGCGGTCAGCGCGTGCGTGTCCTGCAGAAAGTCGACCTCGTAGATGACGCGATCGAAGATCACGCCGAGCCGCGCGAACGTGACGTCGTGGCCGTCGAGCGCCCAGCCGCGCATGCGCTCCCACAACTCCACGATCTCCGGATCGCCGTTGCCCAGGCGGGTCAGCAGCCGCTCGGCGAGGTCGTCGTACGAGCCGTCCTCGCGCGAGAGGGCCGGGTCGCGCTCGGCGCCGCCGCCGACCTCCGGCGGCGCCAGGTCCTGCACGTAGCGGCTGTAACAGGCGCCGACGAAATGGTCGCTCTTCATCCCGACGCTCTCCGGCGTCTCGCCCGCGAAGTGCTCGAGGTAGCCAGCCATCGCCTCGCCCATCTGACGACCGACGTCGCCGATCTGCGTCTGGTGCACGACGTCGGCGCCGCAGGCGGCAGCGAGACAGCCGAGCGCGTGCCCGAGCGCGACGGTGCGCAGGTGGCCGACGTGCAGCGCCTTCGTCGCGTTCGGGTCGCAGTAGTCGACGACGAAGCGCTCCGTCGCGGCGAGGTCGCGGCCGAGGAACGGCTCGACCTGCACGCCCTCCAGCGCCGCGCCGAGCGCCGCGACGCGCTCGTCGGCGAGCCGCAGCAGCACGCGGTTGCGCGCCGGGTCGAGCTCGGCGTTGCGCACGATCGGGTGCGCGGTCAGCGTGCCGCCGACGGCGTCCCCGGCCTCCGCCACCCAGCCGCTGCGCCGGCCGGCGAGGAACACGTCGCAGCCGGGCACGTTGTGCGGAACCACCAGCGAGACGAGCGGGCTTGCCTCGTCGGTCACCCGCTCCAGCGCGCGGTCGAGCTCGTCGAGCAGGTTCGGCGCGGCCGCGACGGCGGCCTCGTTGGCGTCGGTGCGCACGGTCGTTCCCCCAGCAGGTCGGGCGCGGCGTCCCCGGCGATCCCGCGCCGCGCACGGTCGAGCATAGCCGCGCAGCGGGCCTGCGCGCGACGGCTTCCTGCCGGTTGACAGCCTTCTTCGCGGCTGGTTATGGTTGCCGCAGGAGGGGGACGCTCGGCGCCGGGGGATTCACGCCGACGCCGCGCATCAATTGCTCGATCTGATCGAGCGCGGGCGAGCACCCGTACCTCAACTGGCTAGAGGGGCCGCCTCCTAAGCGGAACGTTGCGGGTTCGAGTCCCGTCGGGTGCGCCTCGACGGCGGACGGCTCATCAGAGCCGTCCGCCGCCGACTCGCCCTGCCCGCACCACGCGGCTCGCCGCTTTACCCTGTGCACCCATGTCCGGAACGGTCGTGATGAAGTTCGGTGGGACGTCCGTCGCCGACGCTGAGCGCCTCAAGCGCGCCGCGCGGCGCATCGTCGCCGCGCGTGAGCAGGGCAACCGCGTCGTCGCGGTGCTGTCCGCGCGCGGGAAGACGACCGACGAGCTGATCGCCGCCGCGGAGGAGATGTCGCCGACGCCCGATCCGCGCGAGATGGACATGCTGCTGTCGACCGGCGAGCGCATCTCGTGCGCGCTGTGCGCGATGGCGATCAACGACCTCGGCCACCGCGCGATCTCGCTGACCGGCTCGCAGGCCGGCATCGTGACCGACGCCTCGCACACGAAGGCGCGCATCCTCGACGTCAGAGCCGACCGCATCGAGGCGGCGCTGGAGGAGGACATGATCGTGCTCGTCGCCGGCTTCCAAGGCGTCTCGACGACCTCGCGCGACGTCACCACGCTGGGACGCGGCGGCTCGGACACGACCGCCGTCGCGCTCGCGGCGGCGGTCGGCGCCGACGTGTGCGAGATCTACACGGACGTCTCCGGCGTCTACAGCGCCGACCCGCGCATCGTCCCCGACGCGCGCAAGCTCGAGGTCGTCTCGTTCGAGGAGATGCTGGAGATGGCGGCCTCCGGCGCGAAAGTTCTGCAGCTGCGGTCGGTCGAGTACGCGCGCAACCACGGGGTCCGCATCCACTGCCGTTCCAGCTTCGAGGACGGCCCCGGTACATTCGTCGTCGGAGAGCAGGAGACCATGGAGCACGCCCTCATCACCGCCGTCACCCACTCGACCGAGGAGGCGCGCGTCACGCTCACGAGCGTGCGCGACGAGCCGGGCGCGGCGGCGCGCATCTTCGAGGCGCTCGCCGACGCGAACTGCAACGTCGACATGATCATCCAGAACGAGCCGCTCGGCGAGGGCCGCGAAGGCGCCGAGCTGTCGTTCACGGTGCCGCGCGACGATCTGCGGATCGCGCGCGAAGCGCTCGAACCGCTCGTCGAGGAGCTGGGGATCGGCCGCATCGACGACGAGCCGGAGATGGGCAAGGTCTCGATCGTCGGCGCCGGCATGAAGTCGCATCCGGGCGTCGCCGCGAAGGTCTTCGGCACGCTCGCCGAGCAGGGCATCAACATCGAGATGATCTCGACCTCGCCGATCAAGATCTCGTGCGTGATCCGCGCCGATCGCGTCGGCGACGCGGTGCGGGCGCTGCACGACACGTTCGAGCTGGGCGCCGACGCGATCCAGCAGGAGCGGCCGATCGGGGAGCAGGCGCGGTGAGCGCAGGGTCCGCGCCGCGCGAGGGCGGGTACCGCGTCGCGGTCGTCGGCGCCACCGGCCAGGTCGGCGGCGTGATGCTCGAGCTGCTGCGCGAGCGCGGCTTCCCGGCGCGCGAGATCGTGCCGTTCGCGTCCGAGCGCTCGGCCGGCAAGCAGCTGGACGGCGTCGGCATCGTGCGGCCGCTGACCGACGAGACGATCGAGGGCTTCGACGTCGCGATCTTCTCCGCGGGCGGCTCGACGTCCGGCGAGTGGGCGCCGCGCTTCGCGGCGGCCGGCGCGATCGTCGTCGACAACAGCTCGAAGTGGCGGATGGACGACGACGTGCCGCTCGTCGTCTCCGAGGTCAACCCGGACGCGCTCGCCGATGTGCGCAAGGGGATCGTCGCGAATCCGAACTGCTCGACGATGCAGATGGTCGTCGCGTTGAAGCCGCTCCACGATGCGGCCGGGATCTCGCGGCTCGTCGTCTCGACCTATCAGGCCGTCTCGGGGACCGGCAGGAAGGGCGTTGACGAGCTGCTCGGCCAGTCGCACGCGCTGCTGCACGGCCAGGACGCCGAGGTGTCGGTCTACGCGCACCAGATCGCGTTCAATGCGCTCCCGCACGCCGGCTCGTTCGCCCCCGGCGACGACCACACCGACGAGGAGCGCAAGCTGATCAACGAGACGCGCAAGATCCTCGGCGATGCGTCGATCCGCATCAGCGCGACGTGCGTGCGCGTGCCGGTCGTCAACGGGCACTCGGAGGCGGTCAACGTCGAGACGCGCTCGGAGCTGTCGCCGGAGCGCGCGCGCGAGCTGCTGAGCGCCGCGCCCGGCGTCACCGTGCTGGACGACCCCGGCGCCGGCGTCTACCCGATGGCGATCGAGGCCGACGGCAAGGACGACGTGTTCGTCGGCCGCATTCGGCGGGATCCGGGCAACGAGCGGGCGTTGGATCTGTGGGTCGTCTCCGACAACCTGCGCAAGGGTGCGGCGACGAACGCGGTGCAGATCGCGGAGCTGCTGCATTCGCGGGGCATGCTGGGCGCTGCTGCTGCTGCGCGTGCGGCGTAGCCTCTCCTAACGAGGCCCGCCCGGCGCCGAAGGGATCGTCTCGTGCGCCCAGTCGATTGCCACGGTCGCCACGGCGATCGCAGCCGCCCGGTCAAGGCTCAGGTTCGGGCAAGCAGACGACCCTCGCGCAGCACGCGCTCCACCACGGTGCCGCGCTCGATCGCGCGCCGTTCGGCTTTCGCCTCGTCCATGACGATCAGGTCGACGGGCACGTCGAGCTCGTCCAACTCGCTGCGGAGGCGGACGGCCTCTTGGATCACGTCCCCGACCGTGGGCTCGATCACGAGCACGTCGAAGTCGGCGTCCACGTCGGCGTTGCCGCGCGCGTGCGATCCGAACAGGACGACGCGCGAGTTGGGAGGAGCCGCTCTTGCGAGCCGCTGTCCGATCTGCTCGATCACCTCGGTGGAGGTCATCGGGGGAAGGTAGCCCATTGGCTACGCGGATCGGCGCACGGCCGCCGTCAGCAGCCGTTCAGCGCTGCGGCTGATGCAGCCGCCTCGTCCGCGAGCGCGCGGCGGTCGAGCTTGCCGTTCGGGGTTGTCGGGAGGCTTGTGCGCAACTCGATGCGGGCGGGGACCATGTAGTCCTCGAGGTGCTGTTGGCAGTGGCGGCGCAGCGCCGTGGGCGTGAGCTGCGCGCCATCGCTGGGGACGACGTAGGCGACGATCGCCTCGCCGAGCAGCCGGTCGGGCGCGCCGACGACGGCCGCCATGCGCACGCCGTCGGCGGCGTGCAGGACTGCCTCGACCTCGCGCGGCGCGACCTTCTCGCCGCGCGACTTGAGGATGTCGTCGCGGCGGCCGACGAAGTGCAGGAAGCCGTCGTCGTCGGTGCGGAACATGTCGCCGGTCTTGAGCTCGCGCTCCCACGGCCAGCGCCCCGGCCGCAGCCGCTGCACCGTCGCCTCGGGGTCGTTCCAGTAGCCCTGCATCACGTGCGCGCCGCGCACGATCAGCTCGCCGACCTCGCCCGGCGGCAGTCTGGCACCGGCGTCGTCCTCGATCCACACCTCGGTGCCGGGGATCGGGATCCCGACCGATTCCGGCCGCGCGTCGAGCTGCTCGGGCGGCAGGTAGGAGACGCGCTTGCACTCGGTCAGGCCGTACATCGAGAACAGCCGAGCGCCGGGGAACGCGGCGCGGAGCGCCTCGATCGTGGCGGGTGCGAGCGCCGCCGCGGTGTTGGTGATAAAGCGCAGCTCGGGCAGGTCGGGCGCGGTCTCGCCGAGCGCGGCGCTCAGCACCTGGAAGATCGTCGGGACCCCCGGCAGGCCCGTGATGTGCTCGCGCTCCAGCAGCTCCAGCACGCGGCCGGGGAACGCGAAGCCCTTCTCGATCACCAGCGTCGCGCCGACCTGCACAGACATCAGCAGCTGGTAGAGGCCGTAGTCGAAGCTCAGCGGGATGACGCAGAGGACGCGGTCTTGCGCGTTCATCCCGAGGTACTCGACGATGGACCCGGCCGCGAACGTCATGTTCGCGTGGGTGAGCGTGACGCCCTTGGGGCGCCCGGTGGAGCCTGAGGTGTAGACGATCGCCGCGAGGTCGACGCTGATCGGCAGCCCGCTTGCGGACGCCACTGCGGACGCGCGCGGGGCGCGATCTTTCCCTGCGGCCAGTGTTTCATGGCCAGGCAGGGAAAGATCGCGCCCCGCGCCTGCCACCAGCGCCGGACCTGCGGACATGACGTGCCGCACGCTCGGCGCCTCGCTGCGCGCTTGCTCGGCGAGCGGGGTGAGCTGGTCGTCCGTGATGACCGCGACCGCCTCGCAGTCGCGCAGGACATAAGCGAGCTTGTCGGCCTTGATCGTCGGGTTGAGCGGGACGAAGGCGGCGCCGGCGCGGAGGGTCCCGTAGATGGCGGTTGCCGCCTCGATGCCGTTTGGCAGCAGGATGGCGACGCGGTCGCCGCGCTCGACTCCGCCGGCCTGCAGGCGGGCGGCGAGCGCGGTTGCGGCGGTGTCGAGCTCTGCGTAGGTGAGGCGGCGGTCGCCGGCGACGAGCGCCTCCTTGGCCGGCGCGGCTGCGGCGGCGCGGCGCAGGTCGGCGTCGAGCGTCGTCACCTGCGGCCTCCGCGCGCGGTGAGCGGCACGCGCGTCATGCCCGCCGCCGCTCGACGAATGCGACGAGCGCGTCGAGCGAGCCGAAGTTCTCCTCCGTGATCTCGAGCGCGTCGACCGCGATCCCGTAGCGCGTCTGCACCTCCTCGACCAGCTCGACGAACCCGAGCGAGTCGATCACGCCCAGCTCGAGAAACTGGTCGTCGTCGCGCAACTCGACATCGGGGTGCAGGTAGAGGAACGCCTCTTCGATGTAGGCGCGCAACTCCGCGCGCAGCCCTGTGCCGACCTCCGTCTCCCCCATGCGGTCTCCCCCTACTGAGTGGTGATTCCCTCGGCGGCCTCGAGCCGGACGCGCGGCTCGCTGCGCTCGACGGGCCATGCCGCCCCAGCTCCAACGCGTGCGCAAAAGCGCTCGTGCCAGACCTGGGTCGAGAGTATGCCGACGAGCGCCATCCCCTCGCGAAAACCAGTCGCCTTTCCGGTGTGACAGCGCCGCAGCAAGCTGGTGACGCGTGCCGGGTCGAAGATCGCGACGGCGTCGAGCGCGCGTGCTTCGAGCCGCTCCTCGACCCACTCCGGCGCGTGCGTGCCGAAGAACGGCGCGACCTCGGGCGCGCGGTAGGGCTGTTTTGAGCGCTCGGCGACCGCGCGGGGAAGCAGCCGCTGCGCGAGCGCGCGCAACTGCGCCTTCTCGCGCAGGCCGGGGCCGAGCTTGCGCTCCGGCGCCAGCGCGACGGAGTGGGCGAAGACGCGGTGGTCGAGGAACGGGAAGCGGCCCTCGACGCCGTGCGCCATCGCGACACGGTCGCCCTGCGCGGCGAGCAGGTTCGGCTCCAGCAGCGTCGTCAGCTCCAGGTAGGCCGCGCGCTCAAGGGCGCTCCAGCGGGCGAACCCGGCGGGCAGCTCCGCGCGCAGGCGGGCAAGGGGGTCCTCGCCGTTTGCGCGTGCGAGCGTCGCCGCGACCTCGGGCCGGTAGAAGGCCCTCACGACTCCGGTGGCGGCGATCCGCGGCTGGTGCGAGAAGAGCGGGTCGCTCGCCGCGCCCGCCTCGAAGAAGAAGCGCGTCCAGGCGGGCCCGCGCCGCTCGGCGGGCGTGTCGAGATACGGGTAGAGCCTGTCGAGCAGCGCCTCCGCGCGCGCCGGCTCGCGTGCGTGCAGCTCGCGCAACGCGGTCTCCTTGAAGAGGTCGTAGCCCCAGAACAGCTCGTCCGCGCCCTCGCCGGTCGCGACGACCGTGATCCCGCGCGCGCGGGTCGCCTCCGCGAGCAGGTAGAGCGGTACGGGCGCGGTGCGGATCAGCGGCGTCTCGGCGTGCGCGACGACCGCGCGGAAGCCGTCCGCGATCTCGCGCGCCCCGACCTCGACGACGTGGTGGCGCGTGCCGAGCGCATCGGCGACCTGCTGCTGGAAGCTGCGCTCGTCGTAGCGCGCGTCGTGGAAGGCGACCGAGAAGGTGCGCAGCTCGTGGTCGCTCGCGCGCTGGGCGAGCGCGGTGATGAGCGACGAGTCGAGCCCGCCGGACAGGTACGTGCCGACCGGCACGTCGGCGCGCAGGCGCAGGCGCACGGCGTCGGCGAGCAGGTCGGCGAGCTCGCCATCGGCGGCCGGCGACGACCCCGAGCGCTCGCCCGAGCCGCCGCCGACGGCCGCACGGGCCGCGGGCGCGTCCCGATCGTAGTCCGGTGCCCACCACCTCCGTTGAGCGATGACAACGCCGTCCTGCCACACGAACAGGCCGCCCGGCGGAAGCTGGGCGACGCCGGCGAACGCCGTGCGCGGGGCGCGCGCCCCCCATGTCGTGAAGACTTCGTCGATGCCGACGAGGTCTGGCACAGCGGCGACCTCGCCGCTCGCGAACAGCGCCTTCGCCTCCGACGCGAACGCGAGCCCGCCGTCCGGCAGTGCGGCCCAGTACAGCGGCCGCACGCCGAAGCGGTCGCGCACGAGCGTCAGCCGGCGCTCCGCCGGCTCCCACCAGGCGAGCGCGAACTGGCCGTTGAGGCGATGCAGCGCGGCAGCGCCCTCGCGCTCGAGCAGGCGATGGACGACCTCTGTGTCGCTCGTCGTGTGGAAGTCGCCGCCCAGCTCGCGCCGCAGCTCCGGATGGTTGTAGACCTCGCCGTTGTAGACGAGCAGCGTGCCGCGCTCGCCGCGCATCGGCTGCCAGCCGCCGGGCACGTCGAAGATCGCCAGCCGCGTCGAGGCGAGCCCCGCGCCGGCCTCGCGCGCAAGCCCCCAGCCGTCCGGACCGCGGTGGCGCAGCGCACCAGCCATCCGCCGCAGCGCCTCCTCGGCGACGGGTGCGTCGCGATCAGCGCGGACGATCCCGGCGATCCCGCACATCAGTCGACCGCCGCCGCCTCGCCGTCGAGCGTCACCGCGGGCGCGTGCAGGTAGCGCGTCGCGACGCGGCGGCGGTCGATCTCCCAGTAGGCGGCCTCGACCGCGTCCGCAGGCAGGCCGGCGCGCGACGCGAGCTCTGCCGCTCCCACGCCGCCGTCGCGCCCCCACACCAGCAGATCCATCCGCTCGTACGGATGGCCGAAGTAGAACTCCTCCTGCGTCTGCGGCAGCGAGAACGTCTCGGTCGTCGGCGCCCGCCGCGCGATCGCGTCCGGCAAGCCGAGCGCCTGCGCCAGCGCGTAGACCTGCGTCTTGTAGAGGTGCGCGATCGGCTTGACGTCGGCGAGCCCGTCGCCGCCTTTGACGAAGAAGCCCTGGTCGAACTCGAGCAGGTTGGGCGTGCCGATGACCGCGTAGCCGAGCTGGTCGGCCCACGTGTACTCGATCAGCTTGCGCACGCGCTGCTTCATGTTCGTGGCGGCGATCAGCGCACGGTAGGCGGCCGACGGAAGGACGCGCTGCTCGCTGCTGCCGTCGGGCCGCTCGACGACGAGCGAGAAGACGATGATCCCGCCGCTCGGCGCCGAACGCACGAGCTTGTGGCGCCAGCTCGGCTCGTAGTCGGGGAAGACCGTGCGGATCGCCGCGTCGCGGCGGCGGTAGCAGCCGAGCGCCTCCAGCGCCGCCGTGATCGGCTCCTCCTCGCTGGGCGCCCCGAGCGCCTGCGCCAGCTCGAGGCCGAGGTCGGAGGCCGTGTCGCCGATGTCGCGCTCGGGCAGCCGCAGCAGCAGCACGCGTTGCGGACCGAGCGCGCGGACTGCGAGCGCCGCGCACACGCCCGAGTCGACGCCGCCGGAGACGGCCACGACCGCGCCGCGCCGCCCCAGCGCGCGCACCGCCTCGCGCATGCGCTCGGTGAGCTGCGCGATCGCCGCCTCGACGTCGAGCGCGAGCGGATCCCCCGATCCCCAATCCCCCATGTTCCGGACCATAGCGGGCGGAGCGCCCGCTGTGGCGCTCAGCGGATCAGGACGACCTCGACGCCGACGTCGACTCTGCGCCACGCGCGGTCGGCGGTGTGCGCGGGCACGTCCAGGCGCAGGGCGAGCGCCAGGCAGGTGCGGTCAGCAAGCGAGAGGCCCGCGCTGCGGGTCGGCTCCCACAGCGCGGCCGCGATCTCGGCGTCCTCCGGCGCGAACGCCTCGATCGCGATCCCGAGCGCTTCGACGCTTTCGCGCTTGTCAGCGGTCTGGACCCCGTGGGCGTGAAAGCGCTGGAGCACCTCCGCCCAGTTGACGGCGGAGATGACCGCTCGCCCGAGCAGCCGTTCGACGAGCTCGGCGCCCGGCTCCTCGCGCAGCAATGCGATCAGCGCGGAGGCGTCGAGGACGGCGTCAGGCACCGCGCTCGAGCTCCGCCGCCTCTCGTCGAGCCTCACGACGACGCTCGGCGAGGAGCTCGTCGACCATGCTCGTCTCGGGTGGCGTCGCTGCACGCAGCTCGGAGCGCAGACGGTTGAGGATCTCGCCCCTGCGCTCGAGCACGAGACGGCCGGACTCGACGTGCGCCATCAGCGTCTCGCCGGGCTCGATCCCCAGCTCTCGGCGCAGCTCGGCGGGGATCACGACGCGACCTTGCGGGCCGATGCGCAGCGGGACAGATTGGGAACGACGTGCCATAGCCCAGCCATTGTGGCACGCACTCGGAAATATGCCAATACTTACTTACGTGCCAGCTCACGCCGCGAGCGCACGCCGAGCTTGCGGTAGATGTTGCGCGCGTGGGTGCGGACGGTCTCGACGCTCACGTGCAGCTCGGCCGCGATCTCGCCGTTCGAGCGGCCGCCTTGGAGCAGCTCCAGCACGGCCGCTTCGCGTGGCGTCAGCAGCTCCGGGCCGCTCTGCGGCGGCGCCGCCGCCGCGTCGCTGCTCATCCGTCGCAGCACCTGGAGCCCGCGTGAGGCGAGGTGGATCGCGCTCAGCACGTCGCGCGCCTGCGTCTCCTTCGACAGACAGGCGGTCGCGCCGAACGCGAGCATCTGGTTGCACTCCTGCGGGCTGGGGCGGTTCGCGAGCACGATCAGGCGCGTGTCCGGATACGTCGCGACCAGCTCGCGGACTTCGAGCGGCGTGCGCAGCGAGCCGTAGTTGAGCAGCGCCACCTGCGGGCGATGCTCGGCGATCGCCGCGGGGATCCGCTCGTGGGGGACGCCGGCGGCGAGCAGCTCGACGTGGTCGTCCTCCTCGACGAGCGACCGCAGGCCGCGGTCGATCAAATCCTCGAAGCGGGCGACGACGACACCGACGCGGGCGTGGGGCACGGCCACGCGCCGATCCTAGCGTCCCACGGGTGAGAAGCGCCTCACCCGCACCTCCCCCGGGCGGTCCCCCGAAGATCACCCGCCGCAGGGGACGACAGCGGACAGCGCAGCAGCGAGGATGCCGACACGGCGGGCAGGGAAGCTACCGACCGCCGTGAACCACCCCGGAGCGAGGCTGGTCCCCCCTCCCTCCGCTCGGGGTGCGTCGCCCGGGTCCGGCCATCCTCCCCCTGGCCGGGCCCGGGCCCACTTCTCGCGACGGCTCCGGTGCGAGGCGGGCGCCGGGCTGGAGCGCGCGGGCCGCTCGGCCGCGCCCGTCGACGTTGCGGCTTCTTGCGACTTACTGTAAATCGCTGTACCGTTACGCAATTGGCGCCTCATCGGGGGACCGGCGCCGCAAATGGGGGAGGTGTCGGCCTGACGGAACCGTTACGCCGCGTACGTCTGCGCGCGGCTGGCTGCATCAATCTTCGACCAAGGAGTCAGAATGACGCGATCCAAGGCCTTGATCGCGGTGCTCAGCGCATGCCTTCTGCTCACGTTGACAGGCAGCGCATCTGCATCGTTCTTCATCAGTCCTGGCGGAAGAATAACGATGCCCTCCACCAGAGGCTGGACGATGTCGACGTCGCTCGGGAGCGTCGCCTGCAACCTCACGATGAACGGCTCGCTTGAATTCGGTCCAATAGCCGAAACGAGAGGATCGAGATTCGGCTCGGTCTCGAGCACGACGTTCGGCTGCTCGGGCGGCTGGACGATGACTCAGCTACCGACGGCGATCCTGCGGTTCAACTTCTACCTAGTGACCGCAGAAGGCAGGAGAATCGGCAAGCTATACACAATTGAAAACTATGCGGTGCTAGTCAGAATGTCTGAAGAACTCGGCATGTACATAGAGTGCCTATACAGGGGAGACGTGGGCCTGCTAGCGACCGTGGAATCGTTCGGGAACGTCGGCACGTCCTCGACCCTACCCGGTCAAAACACGCTGGCCCTCTGGGAAAGCGGTCTAAACAGAAACCTGCTCCACTCCTGCCCGTCCGAACTCACCGTTTCGGGCAGCGTGGGCTGGTCTCCCACGCAGAGGCTAGACTGACGAGCCGTCGCCCGGCGGCAGCCGCTGCGGCTGCCGCCGGCGTCAGGCCGGTGCGGGCGTCAGGCCGGCGCGGGGGCGCCGACGACGGCGGCCGACCAGTCGATCACCGACGTCGGCTTGACGACGTGCTTGCTCATGCCGAGCTGCTTGGGCTCCAGGCCGAGCGCCAGCCCCACGAGCTGCGGCAGATGCAGCACGGGCATCGAGAGGTCGTCGCGGCCGACGGCCTTCGCCGCGCCCGGCTGCTGCAGGTCGAGGTTGAGGTGACACAGCGGGCAGGGCACGACGAGGCAATCCGCCTCGGCGTCCTGCGCGTCCGACAGATGGCGGCCCGCCTGCTTGAGCGAGACCTCCTTGTTCATCGTGACGATCGGGAAGCCGCAGCACTTGTGCACGCCGGCGTAGTCGATCACGGTCCCGCCGAGCGCCTCGATCACCCAGTGCAGGTAATGGTCGCGCGGGTGCTCGTCGTCGATCCCGAGGCGGTCGGTCGGACGCACGATGTAGCAGCCGTAGAAGGGACCGACCTTGAGGTTCGTGAGCGGGCGCTTGACCTTCTTCTTGAGGTTCTCCAGGCCGATCTCCTCGACCAGCAGCCACAGGAAGTTCTTGTTCGTCAAGCCCTTCTCGTAGGAGAGCCCTTCGGCCGCGAGCGTCCCGTTGACGTGGTCGCGGTACTCGGTGTTCGCGTCAAGCCGCTCCTGCGCCTCGCTCTGCGCGCCCTGGCAGGTCGAGCAGATGTTCATCATCAGGTCGGCTCCCTGCACCGCCTGAGCGAGCGCGAAGGTGCGTGCGTTGAGCGTGTCCGCGAGCTCCTGTGAATGCTCGGCGATCACGCCCGCGCCGGTGCAGCAGGCGCGGTCGAGCTCGACCAGCTCGATGTCGAGCAGCGGCGCGACCGCCGCCATCGAGCCGTGCAGCTCGGGGGTGAAGCCGCGGCTCACGCAGCCGGGCCAGTACGCGACCTTCATGCGGACTCGCTTTCGCTCGCGGCCGTCGGCCTGTTGGGATCGGGCCCGGGCGCGGACGGCATGCCGTCGTCGCTCGCGGAGACGCCGGCGGGCACGGCCGCGCCGGTCTCCTCCTCGTCCTCGTAGCCCGAGATGTAGAGGTTCAGCTCGTAGCGTCTGGGCTTGCTCTCGACCTTGTCGTAGATCGCCTGGACGGCCTTGAGGTCGGCCTTCGGGATTCTGTGGCCGAACATCACGAGCTTCAGGCTCACCTTGCGGCGCAGCAGCCCCTTCGTTATCGACGGCAGCGAGTCGAGCAGCTCTTTGCCCGCAGCCGGGTGGAACTTCGCGAACCACGAGTAGCCGCCGTAGGAGCGCGGCAGCATCTCGGCCTCGTGCAGCAAGCCGTAGTCGCGGATCAGGCCGGTGATCGAGCGCTCGTGCCGCTCACCATTGTTGCGGTCGACGATGTGGTGGTCGTTGCCCGAGATGCGGCGCAGGCGCATGATCTGGTTCATCGGGGCGACGCCCTTCGGGCACGCCTCGATGCAGTTGAAGCAGTGCGTGCAGTCGTAGATGCCGTGCGGATCCTCCGCGAGGTCCTTGAGGCGCTCGAACTGCTCGGCGTCGCGCGGATCGCCGACGAAGCGGTACGCCTTCGCGGAGGCGGCGGGGCCGACGAACAGCGGGTCGACTTCCATCGAGAGGCAGTCGGAGACGCAGGCGCCGCACTGGATGCAGGCCATCGTCTGCGTGACGTCGACCATGTTCTCGTGCGGGACGATGTACTCGCGCTCGGGCACCGGCTGCTTGTTGATCAGCCACGGCGTGACGCGCTGGATCTTCTTCCAGTGGACCGCGTCCATGTCGACGATCAGGTCCTTGATGACGGGCATGTTGCCCATCGGCTCGACGAGGATCGTTCTGCCGTCGGCGTTGACGCCCGTCTTCGCCGCGTGGTCGAGGTGCGTGTGGCAGGCGAGGCCCGCCTTGCCGTTGATCCGCACGCCGCACGAGCCGCAGATCGCGGCGCGGCAGGAGCAGCGAATGCCGACCGAGCCGTCCTGCTCGGCCTTCACCTGGAGGATCGCCTCGAGCACCGAACGGTGCGGCTCGAGGTCGATCTGGAACTCCTCGTAGTAGGGCGCCTCGCCGGACTGCGGGTCGAAGCGCCGGAGCTTCAGGGTGTACTCGGCCATCTCAGATCGTCCCCATGATTAGTACGTCCGCTCCTGCGGCTCCCACTTGGTGATCGTCACCGGCGCGGTCCCGAGCGCGGGCCCGTCGCCGTTCTTCGAGACGGTGATGTGGTGCAGCCAGTCGGCATCGTTGCGGGTCGGGAAGTCGGTGCGGAACTGCGCGCCGCGCGACTCTCTGCGCTCCTGCGCGGCCATCACGATCGCCTCGGCCACGTCGAGCATGTACCCGAGCTCGATCGCCGCCAGCACGTCCTGATTGAAGACCGTGCCCTTGTCGTCGATCGCGGCGTTCGGCGCCTCCTGCTTGAGGCGCTGGACGATCTCCCGCGCGGTCGCGAGGCCCTGCTCGTCGCGGTAGACGGCGACGTATCTGTTCATCGTCTCGCCGAGCTCGTTCTTGATCTCGGAGATGCGGCGGCCGCCGGTCGGACGGTTGAGGATGCCGTCGATCTCTGCCTGCGCGTCGTTGAGCACGCTGACGGGCGATCTCGGCATCGCCGTGCCGCGCGCGCGCTGCGCCGCGTGATCGCCCGAGCGGCGCCCGAAGATGAGCGTGTCGAGCAGCGAGTTCGCGCCGAGGCGGTTGCCGCCGTGGACCGAGACGCAGGCGACCTCGCCGGCGGCGTAGAGGCCGGGGATCGGCGTCTGGCCGTCGAAGTCGGTCTTGACACCGCCCATGATGTAGTGCATTCCGGGCTTGATGTGGATCGGCTCGCGCGTGATGTCGACGCCGGCGAAGTCTTTGCCGATGTTGACGATCTCGCGCAGCGCCTCGAGCGTGCGCTTGCGCGGGACCTTCGTGATGTCGAGGGCGATCGTGCCGTCGGGGAAGCCGCGGCCCTCGTTGATCTCCGTCTGCTCCGCGCGCGAGACGACGTCGCGCGAGGCCAGCTCGAGTTTGTTCGGTGCGTACTTCTCCATGAAGCGCTCGCCGAGCGCGTTGTAGAGATGCGCGCCCTCGCCGCGGGCGCCCTCGGTGATCAGGAAGCCGTTCTCCGCGAGCGTCGTCGGGTGGTACTGGATCATCTCCATGTCCATCAGCGGCGCGCCGATGCGGTACGCCTGCGCGATCCCGTCGCCCGTGCAGATGAGCGCGTTCGTCGTCGGCTTGAACGCCTGGCCGGCGCCGCCGGAGGCGAGGATCACCGACTTCGCGTTGAAGACCTCCAGCGCGCCGGTGCGGATGTCGCGCGCGACACAGCCGATACACGCGCCGCTCTCGTCTTGGAGCAGCGTCGTCGTGAACCACTCCTCGTAGCGGGAGATGCGCTCGCCGTGCATCATCAGGCGCTCGTAGAGCACGTGCAGGATCGCCTGGCCGGTGATGTCGGCGACGTAGTACGTGCGCGCCTGCGAGGCGCCGCCGAACGCGCGCGTGCCGAGGTGGCCGGTGCCGTTGCGGTGGAACGTGACGCCGGCGTGCTCGAGCCAGAGGATCTCGTCAGGCGCCTCGCGGCACATGATCTCGATCGCGTCCTGGTCGCCGAGGTAGTCGGAGCCCTTGACGGTGTCGAATGCGTGCGACTCCCACGAGTCCTCGGGGTTGAGGGCCGCGTTGATGCCGCCGGCAGCGGCGACCGAGTGGGATCGGACGGGATGAACCTTGCTGATGATCGCAACCGACGCCCCGGCGTCGGCGGCCGCAAGAGCGGCGCGCTGGCCAGCGAGGCCCGCGCCGATGATGAGGACGTCGTGAGCTGGCATAAGCCGCGATCCTAGCGCCGCACCTTGCGGCTTGATCTCCGAGCGCCGTGCACGGAATTGGCGGCGCTTCCGCCATTTCCGCGCACTTATCGCTCCACCCTCCTGACCATCGGTAGAGTGATCCGCCGGGGAACACGGACTACGACGGCTTGGGGGAGGGCGCGCCGCGCCCGCACGATCGATCGATGACCGGACCGTTGCTGCGCAGCGAGGCCCGCGAGCGCGTGGCGGCGCCGCCACGCGCTCGCGACGGCCGTGGGGTCGACTGGCGCGCGCTCGTCTGCCTCGCGCTCGGCCTGGCGCTGCTCGGCGGCGGCCTCGCGACCGCGCTGTCTCACACCGCTCGGCCACGCGCCGGGTCGAACGGCGTCTGGCCGCAAACCGCGCTCGGCACACTCGGACCGGGGCAGCACGCCTGCCAGAACGGCGAGCTGCTGCCGGCGCGCGCCGCCGTGCTGCAACTCGTCGTGGCGCCGGTGCAGGCGGTCGGGCCGCGCCTCGCGATCACACTCAGCCGCGGCGGCCGCCTGCTGCAGCGCACGTCCGCGCTCGTGACTGCGCGTGCGGGCCTGGGCGCGACCGCGCCGCTGCGCGCGCCGGCCCGAGACCTCGACGGCGTGCGCGTGTGCCTTGCCGTCGCGGGGCGCGGCCACGTCGGCCTCGTCGGCGGCCCGACCCCGCCCGGCGGCGGCGAGCTGACCGCGAACGGCCGCGGGACCGGCGCCTCGATCCCGCTGACGTACCTCACGGCGCACGACGCGTCGTGGTGGAGCCGCGCCGGCACGATCGCGGACCGCATGGCGCTCGGCGGCGGCGACTGGCGCGGCGGCTGGGTCCCATGGCTGAGCGGAGCGTTGCTGCTCGCATCGCTCGCGCTCGTCGTGCTCGTGCTCGTGCGCGCGCTGATCGCGCCGCGCGGGCGCTGGCAGGCGACGGCGGGCGCGATCGCCGCCGTCGCCGCCTGCAACGCGATGGCGTGGTCGCTGATCACGCCCGCCTTCCAGGTCCCGGACGAGCAGACGCACGTCGCGTACGCGCAGCAGGTCGCGGAGACCGACCGCCCGCCGGTCGATCGCCGCGGCGAGGAACGGCTCGCGCCGGAGCTGGTCGCCGCCCTGCGCGGCACGCGCTTCGGGGCGCTGGAAGCGCGCACGTTCGCGGCCGCGGTCACCTCGCCGCTGCAGCAGCGTCGGCTCAACGCCGACCTGCACGCCGCGCTCGCGCGCCGCAGCCCGAACGGCTCCGCCGGTCCGGCGGCGCCGGAGCCGCCGCTCTACTACGCGTTGGAGGCGATCCCCTACCGCATCGCGAGCGGCGCGACGCTGCTCGACCGGCTCGCGCTGATGCGGCTCTGCTCGGCGCTGCTGGCCGGCGCAACCGCGCTGTTCGTGTTCCTGTTCGTGCGCGCGTGTCTGCCGGGCCGACCGTGGGCCTGGAGCGTCGGCGCGCTCGGGGCGGCGCTGCATCCGCTGCTCGGCTTCGTCTCCGGCGGTGTCAACCCCGACGCGCTGCTGTTCGCGATCTGCGCGGCGCTGTTCCACGCGCTTGCGGTCGCCTTCCGGCGCGGCCTCACGCCGCGCCGCGCAGCATGGATCGGCGGCCTGATCGCGCTCGGCGTCGTCGGCAAGATCAACTTCTACGGGCTCGTGCCGGGCGCGTTGCTGGCGGTCGCGCTGGCGGCGCGCGCGAGCGCCGGCGGCGTCAACCTGCGCGCGCTGCGGCTGCTCGGCATCGTCATCGGGATCGCGGTCGCCCCCTACGTGCTGCTGAGCGCGCTCGACGCGCTCGTCTGGAACCGCGCGTGGATCCTCGCGCGCACGCCCGCCGAACGACCGCAGGACCACGGCGGCCTCGGCGGGCAATTCAGCTACCTGTGGCAAGTGTTCCTGCCGCGCCTGCCGGGACAGGCGACCGCGTTCCCGGACTTCTATCCCGGCTGGCAGCTGTGGCTGAAGGGCTTCGTCGGCAAGTTCGGCTGGACCGTCATCAGCTACACGGAGTGGGCCTACCGGCTGGCGGCGCTCGTGCTGGGAATCGTCTGCGCGCTTGCGCTGCGGACGCTCGTGCTCCGGCGGTCGCTCGTGCGCGCGCGCCTGCCGGAGCTGATCGGCTACGCGGCGATGGCCGTCGGCCTGCTGCTGCTGATCGGGCTGGTGGCGCTGCGCGGCTTCGCGCCGGGGATCGCGGGCGCGATCCAGGGGCGCTACCTGCTGCCGTTGCTGCCGCTGTTCGCGGGCCTGCTCGCGCTGGCGGTGCGCGGCGCCGGTGCCCGCTGGGGCAGAGCAGCCGGCGTCGCGCTCGTGCTGCTCGGCGTCGCGTGGAGCGTGTTCGGCCAGTTGCTGACGATCGCCTGGTTCTACGGCTGAGCGGCACCGCGCAGGGAGCGCAGCGGCGGCCGCTCCTCGACGGCCACCTCGACGAGCGCGAGCGAGCCGTCGGCGCGCGGGCGCGCGAGCGGCAGCGGCGCGGTGGACGCCGGTTCTTCGTCGTCGCCGCGCAGGCGACGCTCGGCGGCGACCAGCACCGCGTAGGCCATCGCGCTGAGCGCGTGCAGCGACTGATGTGCGTTGCGGCGCTCGCCGAGGTCGACCTGTGCGAGCGCGTCAAGCCCGGCGTGGCGCAGCGCATCGAGCAGGTTCGCGATCTCGACGCCGTAGCCGACCGGGAACGGCAGCGCCTCCAGGAGCGTGCGACGCGCCGCGACCTCGCCCGCCAGCGGCTGGACGATCCCGGCCAGCTCGGGCACATGGAGGTTCAGCAGCGGGCGCGCGAGCAGCTCCGTCACGCGGCCGCCGCCGTCCGGCACCGTCTCGCCGCCGACGCTGAGCGGGCGGCGGTACGCGCCCTTCACGAACGCGACCGCGGGGTCGGTCAGCAGCGGGCCGATCAGCCCCTGCACCGCACCGGTCGCGTCGAAGCCGGCGCTGTCGGCGTCGACGAACGCGATCACGTCGCCGCGCGTCGCGTGCACGGCGCGCCACAGCGCATCGCCCTTCCCGCGCGCAGGGCCGTGCTCGGCGAGCACGTCGGCCTCCTGCACGACGGTCGCGCCGGCCGCGCGCGCGACGTCGGCGGTGCCGTCCGCCGACGCGGCGTCGATCACCACGAGCTCGTCGAGCAGACCGGCGTCGCGCAGCGGCGTCAGCGCGGCGAGGATCGGGCCGATCGTGGCGGCGACCTCGCGCGCCGGCAGCACGACGCTTACGCTCGTCGCGCCCTTCGCGGCCAGCAGCCGCTCGCGCGGGAAGTCGGACGCCGAGTACGTGCGGCGCGCCAGCCAGTCGGCAACGAGCTCGCTGCGCACCGTCGTGCTCATGCCCGCACGCTCCCCGCGGCGGGTCGCGCCGGCGTGGCGCCCGACGCCGCGCGGTGCAGCGCGACCGCCTCGCGCAGGTGGCCGGCGAGCGTCGTGAGCTGCGTGCGCGCGTCGTAGTGCCGCTCGGCGTGAGCGCGTGCGGCGTCGCCAAGCCGGCGCCGCGCGTCGGCGTCGCGCACGAGCGCGAGGATCGCCTCGCGCAGCGCGCGCCGGTCGCCGTGGTCGACGAGCACGCCGGCCTCGCCGCCGGCGAGCATCTCGGGGATCCCGCCGATGCGCGTCGAGACCATCGGTGTGCCGCACGCGAGCGACTCGGTGATCGTCCACGGGTTCGTGTCGCCGTAGGTCGGCAGGCACGCCACGTCGGCCTGCTGCTGGAGGTCGAGGAGGCGCGGGTCCTCGCGGATGAGGTGGTGGACGCGCAGCCCAGCGCGCTCCGACACCGGGGCGGGCGTGACGACGTCGAGGTCGAGCTCGACGCCGAGCAGATCGTCGAGCGCGGCGAGCAGGTCCTCGCCGCCCTTCTCCTTGAAGCGGCTGCCGACGAACAGCACGCGCGGCCGCTCGCGTTCGCGGCGGGGCGCGGGCCGGAAGCGCTCAAGGTCGATGCCGGGGTGATGGACCAGCACGCGCACGCCGGGCGCCTCCTGCTCGGTCGCGCGGCACGCCCAGCCGGTGCGGGCCAGCACGAGCGCGGCGCCGCGCAGCGCGCGCCGTTCGAGCAGCCGGCTGGGAGCGATCGTCGCCTCCGCGAACGGCACGGTTCTGCGCCACGCCGGCATCGCCCACCAGTCGCGGATCGTCGCGCCGGTCGACAGGACGACCGGCGTCGTGCGCATCACGTCGGCCATCGCCAGCGCGACCGCGGGCGTGTAGAGGTGCACGACGTCGGCCGGCTCGCGCGCCAGCTCCGCTCGCAGCGCGCGGCGAGCGCGCAGCGACTGCACGAGATGCCAGCGCAGCACGACGAAGTCGAGGTCGGCCTTGCGCAGCAGCCGGATGCGCTTGCGCGCGAGCGCGTCGGCGCGGCCGGCCAGCGGCGTGAGCTGGGCGAAGCGCACGTCGAGCCCGTGCGTCCCCGCGCGGCCGGCGCGCACGGCGTCGTCAAGGCGACCGTGTCCGAAGACATGCGTGTCGAGGTTGCCCTCGTTGAAGAACAGCGCACGCACGGAGACCGCGCACTGTAGCCGCCCTGTACGCTTCGGTCAGCGCCAGCGGCAGCGCACTCGGAGAGGTGCCGGAGCGGTTGAACGGGCGCGACTGGAAATCGCGTAACGGGGGTTGACCTCGTTCGAGGGTTCGAATCCCTCCCTCTCCGCTGCTGTCGTGCGCGTCGGCGCGGACGCGCCAGCCGCTACCAGCGGACCAGTAAAGGGTTTGCAAAGCGGGATGTTCGAGTACGAACATCCCGTTGCTAGCATCCGGCCCGCCTCCGGCGCACGTCCGTGCCCCGCCGCGCGCCTCCCCCCGCATGAACGTCCGCGTCAACGACATCTCCGTCGCCAACCCTGCGTCCGCCTACACGCAGGAGGAGATGCTCGGACTACTCGGCCTCGCTGAAGATGAGTTCGCGCGGATGATCTTCGACAGATGCGGCGTCGAGCGGCGTCACTTCGAGCTGACGCCCGAGCTGCTCGGCACGACGTTGCAGGAACGCACCGCGCAGACCGAGGAGCAGCTGCAGCGGCTCGCGATCGAGGCGATCGACGGGCTCGGGCTCGACCCGGCGCAGATCGGGACCGTCGTGACCGCCACCTACTACTCGCTCGGCGGCCCGACGCTCGCGCACAAGCTGATCGAGCACTACGACATGGACCGCGCGACCGACAAGTACCACGTCGTCGGCGTCGGCTGCGCGAGCGCGGTCCCGCTCTTCAAGCTCGCGTCGCAGTCGATGCGCGACCACCCCGGCAAACATGCGCTCGTCGTCGCGGCCGAGTCGATCACCGGCTTTCTGACCGCAGTGGACGAGGACGACGACCAGGTCAAGACGATCGGCTCTTCGCTGTTCGGCGACGGCTGCGCCGCCGCCGTGCTGACGAACGGCACCAGCACCGCCGGGCCGGCGATCGTCGCCGCGCGCCAGCACCAGATCGCGAACACGCTCGGCACCGTCCACTTCCGCCTCGACGCCGACGACAGCTTCATGCAGATCGGGCGCGAGCTGCCGAAGCTCGCGAGACGCAAGCTGCTCGACCTCGTCCACGACTTCCTCGCGCAGGAAGGCACCGAGCTGGACGGGATCGACCACTGGATCGTGCATCCGGGCGGCCGCGGGATCATCGACGGCGTGCAGAGAGGCCTCGGGCTGACCGACGAGGATGTCGCGATCAGCCGCGACGTGCTCGCGCGCTTCGGCAACATGGGCACCCCGAGCAGCTTCTACGTGCTGCGGGAGACGATCGCGCGCCGCGCGCCGCAACCCGGCGAACGCGGACTGGTTGTGACGATCGGGCCCGGCGTGACCGTCGGCCTGATGCTGCTGAGCTGGTAGCCGAGCCGACGAGAGGAGACGCAGTGGCGGACGTGCAAGTGATCGGGGCGGGCTTCGGGCGCACCGGGACGTGGTCGCTGAAGGCGGCGCTGGAGCAGATCGGCTTCGACCCCTGCTTCCACATGATCGACCTGATCCAGCATCCCGACCGTGCGCCGCTGTTCGTGGCCGCGCTCGACGGCGAGGACGTCGACTGGAACGTCGTCTTCGACGGCTTCAGCGCAACAGTCGACTGGCCCGGCTGCACCTTCTACGAGCGGATCCTCGCGACCTACCCCGACGCGAAGGTGATCCTGTCGGTGCGCGACCCGGAGAAGTGGTACGCAAGCGCCGAGAGAACGATCTACGCGCTCAAGGAGGCGGCCGTACGCGGCGAGCTGGAGGGCGATGGGCCGGCCGCGCCGCCCGAGGTGCTGGGGATGATCAAGCGGCTGATCTGGGACCACACGTTCGAGGACCGCTTCGCCGACAAGGACTTCGCGATCGACGTCTTCAACAGACACAACGAGCGTGTGAAGGAGACGGTCCCGGCCGATCGGCTGCTCGTGTACGAGATCCAGCAGGGCTGGGAGCCGATCTGCGACTTCCTCGGCGTCGACGTGCCGGAGGGCGACTTCCCCCACCTCAACGACGCCGAGTCGTTCCGCCGGATGTTCGGCGTGCCGGCGACCGCGTAGCCGACGTCAGGGGCCGGCAGCCCGCACGCCGGCCCCGTCCGCGGCGGCCTCGTCGAGGACCCACGTCACGCGGCCGCCCGCACGGCGCACGGTCGCGATCGCACGCGCGATCGGGAGCTGCTCGTCGTCCGCGAGCGCGCGGCGCAGCGCGTTGGACTTGGCCGCGCCCGTGACGAGCACGACGCAGTGGTCGACGCGCTGGAGCGCGCGCAGCGTGAGGCTGATGCGCGTCGGCGGCGGCTTCGGCGCGTCGCGCACCGCCACGACGAGCTGCGCGCGCTCGGCCGTCTGCGGCTGCCCCGGAAACAGCGACAGCGTGTGGCCGTCCTCGCCCATCCCGAGCCACAGATGCTCGAGCCGCGGCACGTCCGCCGACGCGGGAGCGAGCTCGCCGAGCGTCGCGGCGTACCGCTCGGCCGCCGCGTCCGGATCGAGCTCCATCGGCGGGACGAGCAGTCGCGCCCGCTCCCACGACGGTGAGCCCGCGAGCCGGTCGCGCATCTGCCCCCAGTTGGAGTCGGGGTCGTCGAGCGGCACGCAGCGCTCGTCGCCCATCGCGACCGTGACGCGGTCCCACGCAATCCCATCGTCGGGGCGCTCGGCGAGCAGCTCGTACGCGCGCAGCGGCGTCGATCCGCCGGTCGCGACCCATGTCGCGGCGCCGTGATCGTCGAGCGCGGCGCGGAGGTCAGCCAGCAGCGTGTCGACCGCCCAGCCGGCCACCGCCGTCACGTCCGAGCGGATGACGGTGGCCGCAGGGCTCACAGCGAGGCGCGGCGGCGCTGCGGCGCCGTGCCGAAGACGTGATCCCAGAACGGGGCGCTGACGCCGTAGCCGGCGTCGTGGTCTTGGAAGTGGTGGCGCATGTGCAGCTCGTGCAGCGTGCGCGGCAGCCACGCTCTCGGTTTGCGGCCGCCCGGCAGGTGGTGCACGTAGTAGTGCAGCATGTCGTAGCCGAGATAGCCGGCCCAGAAGCCGGCCGCGAACGGCAGCGCGCGCGTGTCGCCGAGCACCAGCACGAACAGGCCGTAGAAGGCCGCCGCGAGCGGGATGCTCACCGACGGCGGCATCACGAGCCGCAGCGGGTCGTTCGGGTGGTCGTGATGGACCCCGTGGATGATCCAGTGCAGTCGCGCGCCGATCCCCTGGTCGGGCTCGAAGTGGAACACGATGCGGTGGAGCCAGTACTCCGTCAGCGTCCAGAAGACGTAGCCCCCGAGCGCCCACAGCACGACCGCGACCGCGCCCATGCGGTCGAGCGCTGTCGCGAGCACGATCGCGATCGCCGGCAGGAACACGAACAGCGGCACGCTCCAGTGCACGCGCGAGAGCTTGTCGAGCAGGTCGGACTCGAACATGCGCGGCGAGGCCCGCAGGACCTCGGATCGCTTCATGTCCGCCAGATCAGCGCGCCGGGGGTAGCTCGCCATAGCGTCGAGGATACCCAGCGGGCCCGGATGCTCAAGAGGATGAGCGCGGTCAGGATGCGCCGGAGGCGGCGCCGTCCAGGCTCGTCGCGAAGACGATGTGACGCCGGCCGAGCGCGACGTACTCGTGGCGCTCGGGCGCACGCGACGGCTCGTCGAGCGAGGCGATCTCGACATCGGTCAGCGCGAGGAACTCGCGCTCGCCGGCGTTGAGGTGGTCGGTCAGGCGGCTGCGGTAGCCGGCGGCCGGCAGGCGCACCGTGCCGGTCAGCCGGTAGCGCTCCGTCTCGACCACGATCCGCTCATCGCGCTGGTCCATGCGCGCAACGGTATCGGACCATCCGTCGCCGTCCCGGGTAGAGTCGTGAACGTGCGTGTTCATGGGAGGGCCGCCGCCGTCGCAACCGCCGCGCTCGTCGCGCTGCTGCTGGCCACCGGCGGGGCGGGCGCGAGAACGCTCGTGACGCTGAGCGGGACGGTCACGCCGCCGATCAGCGACTTCACGCTCACGCCCAGGTCGCTGAGCCTGACGATCGACACGAGATTCGCGAGCGACGTCGCGGACGAGCTGCCCGGCACGGTCTCCAAGGCGGTGATCCTGTTCCCGCACGGACCCCGCGTGAACGGCCGCCTCTTCCCCAGTTGCGACCCGGCCAAGCTGCGCAGACTGCGCGGCGCCTCGCGCGCGTGCCCGCGCGGCTCCCGGCTCGGCGGCGGTGTGGCGATCGGCACCTCGCCGCAGTTCAGCGGCGTGGTCGAGCACGCGAAGGTCGAGCTCTACAACGGGCCCGGCGGACGCAGCCTGATCTTCTTCATCCACGGCGAGAACCCGGTGCTCGTGTCGGGCATGATCGTGGCGCCGCTGGTGCCGCTGCACGGCGGCAGATGGGGCTACCGGCTGACGCTGAACGTGCCGCACGACCTGCAGGAGATCGCGCCGGACATCTTCGTCTCGCTGCTCGACTTCAAGGTCAGAACGAGCGGCAGCGTCGTGCGCGGCGGACACCGCTACGGCTACATCGAGGCGCTCGCCTGCCCGCCCGGCGCGCTCGTGCCGGTGCGCGGCGTCTTCTCGTTCCGCGGCGGCGGGACGGCGGCGACCGACTCCTACATCGCCTGCGGACACCGGTAGGGTCGAGCGCGACAGACGGCGAGCCGAAGGGGGATCGGCGATGGGGGATCAGCTCGACGAGTGGGTCGCGCAGCTGCGCGCGATCCCGGACGGCGCGCGCGACTTCGCGGTCGCGGCCGAGCAGGCCGAGCGCGAGTTCGGCTTCGACGCGGAGGCGGTCTCGGAGCTGGTCGCGCGCGGGCTGCCGTACGCCGACGGCGACGCCGGGCGGCTGCTGTGGGAGACCGACCTCCAGTACCTCGGCCTGCGGCTCGGCTGCGCGCGCGTGTACCAGGGCGTGCTGAACCGCTGGGCGAGCGCGTTGACGTCGCTGTCCGCACGCGCCGAGACGTCGCTCGCGATCCGCTGCCGTGCGTACGCGCCGCCCGGCACCGTCGCCGAGCTGCTCGTACCCGACGGCGGACGGGTGCGCGCGGCGGCGCACGACGCGGCGGCGCTCGGCTTCGAGGTGACGATGCGGGGGGAGCTGCCGCCGCTGTCGGGTGCGCCGGCGGCGGCGCTCGGCGAGCTGCTCGACGAGCTGGCGGCGTACGAGTTCTGTTGGCTGCGCCCGCCGCTGGAGGCGGACCTCGCGTTCGTGCGTCGCACGCGGCTGGCGAACTGCCGCTCGACCGCCGGCCTGCTGCTCGAGGAGGCGCCGCGGCTGGGGGTCGAGGCGCGGCTCGCGCACGGGCTGCTGCTGTCGCCGCCGTACTCGACGCCGCACAACTGGGCGGAGGTGCGCACGGACGACGGCTGGGTCGCGCTCGACCCGCTGCTGCTGGGCGCGCTCGTGCGCTTCGCGGGACTCGACGCGCGCGCCTGGCCGCCGACGCGCTCGCCGAGAGCGGTTCTGCTGCGGCTGTGCGAGCCGGGCACGCCGCTCGTGACGGCGGCGCAGGACGGCGCGCCGCTGGAGGCGACGTTCCTCACGAGGCCGCTGGTGCAATCAGCGACCTGATTTCTGTTAAGCGTCACTCTTTTCTCTGGTACGTTGTGGCCGACCGGCGGCCACCGCCCATGGGGGATACGTGGGGGCAGGAACGACGGCGGTCGACCCTGCGCTGCGCGCCATCTGGGCCGAAGTGCTGGACGTCGAGGCGCCCGACATCGACGACGACTTCTTCGCGCTCGGCGGCAACTCCCTGCTCGCGACGCAGATCACCGCGCGCGTGGCCGACCTGCTCGGCGTCGACGTCGCGCTCGACGCGCTGTTCGAGGCGCCGACGCTCGGCGCGTACGCGGAGCACGTGCGCGCCGCCGGAGCGGCCGCGCCCCAGACGGCGCCCGTCAGCCGCAACGGCAACGCGCCCGCCGCCGAGCGACGACGCGGCAGCGGGCTGCGCGGGCTGCTGCGCAGCCGGCGCGACGGCGCGCGCGCCGAGCGGCCCGCGCGGGCTGGCCGAGCGGGCGCGAGCGCCGCCGGCCCCGATGCGCTCTCGAAGCTCGAGGCCTCCGCCTGGGCGGTCCAGCGCTACAACCCCGACCTCCATCCGCACGTCGGCGAGGTCTTCTCACTCCAGGGGGCGCTTGACGTCGACGCGCTCGCGCGCGCCGTGACGACGCTCGTCGCGCGCCACGAGCAGCTGCGCACGAGCTTCCCGCTCGTCGACCACCGGCCGCGGGCGCGCGTGCACCCGCCGGAGCCGGTCGAGATCGAGCAGATCGGCGGCGCGAGGCGCATGCGCGACGAGGAGCTGCGCCTCCACATCGAGGCAGCACGCAGCGAGCCGTTCGACTACGAGACGAGGCCGCCGCTGCGCGTGCGGCTGATCCGCAGCGGCAGGAACGCGTTCACGCTCGCCTTGCTGCTGCACGAGACCGTGTGCGACGGCCAGGCGTATGACCTGCTCGTGCGCGAGCTCGGCGAGCTCTACGCGGCCGAGCTGCGAGGCGAGCAGGCGCCGCTCGCCGACCCCCCGTGCTCCTACCGCGACGTCGTCCGCGAGCTCGGCCCGCACCTCGGCGGGGCCGGCGCGGACGCCGCGCAGGCGTACTGGCGCGAGGCGCTCGCCGGCGCGCCGCTCGCGCTGCCGCTCGCGCACCGACAGCTCGACCCGGCGCCCGCACGCGGCGACCGGTACGTCCGCAGATCGACACAGCTTCCGGCGGCGCTCGTCGCGCGACTGCGCGCGCTCGCGCAGGAGGAGGCGGCAACCTCGTTCATGCTCCACCTCGCCGCGTACAGCGCTCTGCTGCACCGCTGGAGCGGCGAGACCGACGTCCTGATCAAGTCGCCGGCGGCGAACCGGGCGCGGCGGGAGTGGGAGCAGATCGTCGGCTTCTTCTCGATCATGCTGCCGCTGCGCAGCGACCTGCACGACGACCCGAGCTTCCGCACGCTGCTGCGGCGCACGCGCGAATGCGCGCTCGCCGCCTTCCGGCACGCGTCGCAAGCGCCCGAGGACAACGCGCTGCGCGCGCTTGCCGGCATGCGCGGGCTCGGCGGCTGGACGCCGCTGTTCCGCCTGTGGGATCCGACAACCGAGCAGCCGCTCACGCTGAGCGGGGTGAGCGCCAAGCCGCTCGGCGACGACGCCGAGGGCGGCGAGCTCGTGCTGGTCGTGACCGAGCGCTCCGACGGACGCACCGTCGCGCAGCTCAGCTCGTCCGGCACCGACCTCGACGCGCGCGCGATCGGCGAGCTGCTGCGCCACTACGAGCGCTTCCTCGAGCAGGTCGCTGCCGACCCCGATCGACGCATCGGCAGCGAGGTCGCGCTGCTCACGCCGGCCGAGCGCGACCAGCTCGGCGGTCGTGCGCCCGCGCGCGGCGGCAGTGGCGAGGGCGACGGAGGTCTGCACGGCCTCATCGCGCAGGCGGCGCAGCGCACGCCCGACGCGGTCGCGCTCGACGCGGGCGACGGTGCCGCGCTCACGTACCGCGAGCTGATGGCGCGCGCGGCGGGCGTGGCGGCGCTGCTGCGGGCGCGCGGCGTCGGCGCCGGCGTGCGCGTCGGCCTGCGGATCGCGCCCTCGGGCGAGCTGCTGATCGCGCTGCTCGGCGTGCTGCAGGCGGGCGCGGTGGCGGTGCCGTTGATCGAGCCGGGCCTGGAGGACGATCCGCTCGCCGACCTGCCGCCGCTTGCGCTGGAGCTCGACGCGGCGGCGCTCGCGCAAGCCGGCGCGGCTGACGGGGCGGCGGCGGCGGACCCCGCGCCGCCCGCGGCCGACCCGGACGCGGCCGCGTTGATCGTGCGCACGACGGGCGTCGCTGCCGGTCCGCGTGCGGTCGAGCTGACGCACCGGGCGCTGTGCCGCGCAGCGCTGCGCCAACGCGACGCGCTGCGGCTGACGGCGCGCGACCGCGTCGCGCAGGTTCCCGGCCGCGGACCGTGGTCGTGGGCGCTCGCGCCGTGGGCAGCACTCGCCGCGGGCGCGACGGTCGTCGACCCCGCGCGCGCGCCGCGGGCGCGCAGCACGACGTCGCCGAGCGGCTGGCTCGATGCGAACGCGGTCTCCGTCGCGGCAATGGACCCGTGGCTGGCGGACGCCGCGCTCGCGCACCCCGCCGCGCTGCCGGGGACGCTGCGGATGCTGTGCGTCCAGGGCGCCGGGCCGCTGACCGTCCCGCCCGAGGCAGGCGCGCGCGGACGCCTCGCGGTGCAGCGCTGCTACGGGGTGACCGAGGCGGGCGGGCTCGTGCTCGCCGCCCCTGCCGCAGCCGGCACGTACCGGGCCGGCGCGCCGCTCGTCGGCGAGCCGCACGGCGTGCGCGCACGCGTGCTCGATCGCTACGGCAACGTGGCGCCATGCGGCGTGCTCGGCGAGCTGGCGCTCGAGGACGGCGGCGACGACGTGATCCGCACCGGCGACGTCGCCCGGCGGCGCGCCGACGGCGCGCTTGAGCTGGCCGGACGGGCCGCCGACGAGCTGCGCTGGCGCGGCGAGCGGCTCGGCCCGATCCTCGTCGCATTGGAGACGGCACTCGCCGCGCATCCGGGCGTGGAGGCGGCGGCGACCGCGTGGGTGCCGGCACAGGAGGCGCTCGCCGCCTGCGTCGTGCCGCGTCGCGCGGAGGCGCCGGATCGCGCACAGCTCGACGCGTGGCTGCAGCGCACGATGGAGGACTGGATCCTCCCCGCCGCGTACGTGGCGGTCGACGCGATTCCGCTGCGCGCCGACGGGCTGCCCGACCGCGACGCGCTCGCCGCGCACCCCGCGGTCGCACACACGCTCACGGCAGCGGCTGGCGCCGAACCGCGCACGCCGAGCGAGCGCCGGCTCGCCGAGATCTGGTCGCGCGTGCTGGGCGTCCGCCGCCCCGGCGCGCACGACAACTTCTTCGCGCACGGCGGCGACCTCGCGCGCGGTGTCGAGCTGGTCGAACGAGCGCGCGGCGCGGGGCTGCGACTGGAGCCGGGCGACGTGATGTATCGCCCGACGATCGCCGAGCTGTCCGCGACCGCGGACAGCCGCTGACCGCCGCAGCCGTTTGGCGGCCCAGCGGCCGGGTAGTCCTCACGGCATGGCTGGTGGCATCGCGATACTTCTTCTCATCATCATCTTGCTGGTCGTGGGCGGGATCGCGCTCGCGCTCTACGGCACCGGCGGCTTCCTGTGGTTCCGCAAGACCGACCCGCGCGGAGACCGGGCCGAGGACGCGACCGAGGACCCGTCCGGGCGGCGCGAGCGGCGCCCGCAGCACACGCGACCGACGCAGCCCGCGCAGGAGCGCACGGACTTCGTCGGGCGCGAGGCGCACCCTCACGGCTGAGCGCTGACGCAAAGGAGCGGCCGTGTCCGCGCACGCTGCCGACGAACCGATCGGGGGGGGCCCGCCTCCGCCGGCCACATGGCCGGCTCCGGCACCCCAGGCGACACCATCGAGACGCGCATCCCTGCCCGGCTCGACCGCCTGCCGTGGGCGCGCTTCCACTGGCTGATCGTCATCGGGCTCGGCACGGTGTGGATCCTCGACGGGCTCGAGGTGACGATCGTCGGCGCGATCGCGAGTCGTCTGACGGAGCCCGGCAGCGGGATCAAGCTCGACCCCAGCAAGATCGGCACGGCCGCCGCCTTCTACGTCGGCGGCGCCTGCATCGGGGCGCTGTTCTTCGGACAACTGACCGACCGCTTCGGCCGCAAGAAGCTGTTCCTGATCACGCTCACGCTCTACCTCGTCGCGACCGCGGCGACGGCCTTCTCGTTCGCGCCCTGGTACCTCTACATGACCCGCTTCTTCACCGGCGCCGGCATCGGCGGGGAGTACGCGGCGATCAACTCCGCGATCGACGAGCTGATCCCGGCGCGCGTGCGCGGCCGCGTCGACCTGATCATCAACGGCTCCTACTGGCTGGGAGCGGCGGTCGGCTCGGTCGCGGCGCTGTTCTTCCTCGACACGAGCATCTTCGCGACCAACGTCGGCTGGCGCCTCGCGTTCGGCGTCGGCGTCGTGTTCGGGCTCGCGATCCTGTTCGTGCGGCGCAACCTGCCGGAGAGTCCCCGCTGGCTGTTCATCCACGGGCGCGAGCAGGAGGCGGAGGAGATCGTCGGCGAGATCGAGCAGGAGGTCAGACGCGACACCGGCCAGGAACTGGAGGAGCCGGACGATTCGATCGTCGTGCGGCAGCGCAAGACGATCCCCTTCCGCATGATTGCGCGCACCGCGTTCCGCGACCACCGCCAGCGCACGGTCTTGGGCTTCGCGCTGTTCATCGGCCAGGCGTTCATCTACAACGCCGTCACGTTCGACCTCGGCACGCTGATCTCGAGATTCTTCGGCGTCTCGTCGGGCAGCGTGCCGTACTGGTTCGCCGTCTTCGCGGTCGGCAACTTCCTCGGCCCGCTGACGCTCGGACGGCTGTTCGACACGGTCGGGCGCAGACCGATGGTGTCGCTGTGCTACCTCGGGTCGGCCGCGATGCTGGGGCTGACGGCGATCCTGTTCGTCGGCAACGGGCTCACGATCGGCTGGTTCATGCTGCTGATCGGCGTGACGTTCTTCATCGCGTCGGCCGGCGCGAGCTCGGCGTACCTGACCGGAGCAGAAGCCACTCGAGCAGGTCGCCAAGCCGCTGACGGCGGTCGAGGCGGAGGGTGCGGGCGGCCGGCGCAGGCGCGCCGGGGTCGGCGCAGGCGGCGGGCGCCGCGCGGCGCGCTACCGGCCCGGCCCGGGCACCGGCTCGGCCGCCTCCTCCCCGGGCATGTGGGCGGCGATCCCGTCGCCGGCCGTGCCGATGGACCGCGAAGTCGACGCGATCGTGCGTGCGCTGGAGCAGAACGGCCCCACCGATCGCAGCGCGCTGGCGCGCCTCGTGGGAGCGCGCTACTGGGGCCCCGGCCGCTTCCGGAGTGCGATCGTCGAGGCGCTGCTGGAGCATCGCATCCACCGCGTTGAGCGCGGCCGCTTCGACGCGACGGCGCACTGACGCGGGTCGGCCGCGACACCGCGGCGGTCCGGCGTTTTGGCGGTTCGGCGTTGCTTTGCAACGGACTGGGCGCCTCGGCGCCAAGGCACACATAACTCCGATGCTCGTTGGGAAGCCCCACAGGAGTGACGCACACGTCCGTCAAGCCGCTCGCCTCAGAGCCGCTCGGACGTCGGGCTGGAGGGGACGACCTGTTGGCGCTCTACCACCGCACCGGCGATCCGCGTGCGCGCGACCGCGCGATCGAGTGCTATCTGCCGCTCGCACGCCGGCTGGCGGCGCGCTACCACCGCCGCCAGGAGCCGTTCGAAGACCTCGTGCAGGTCGCCAACCTCGGCCTCGTGAAGGCCGTCGACCGCTACGACCCCGCGCGCGGCACGCGCTTCAGCTCCTACGCCGTGCCGACGATCTCCGGCGAGCTGCGCCGCCACTTTCGCGGCACCGCGTGGAACCTGCATGTGCCGCGCGGCGTTCAGGAGGACGCGCTGCGCGTGCGCGACGCGGCCAGCAGACTGACGCACGAGCTGGGGCGCGCGCCGCGCATCAGCGAGCTCGAAGCGGAGACCGGGCTCGACGCCGAGGCGATCAGCGAGGCGCTGCACGCGCGCGCCGTCCAGGCGACGGCGTCGCTCGACCAGGCGGTCGGCAGCGCCGACGAGGGCGACGCGACGCTCGGCGAGCTGATCGGGACGGAGGACGACGGCTTCGAGCTGGCCGAGCGCCATGCCGATGTCGGGCCGCTGCTGCGCGCGCTGCCGCCGCGCGAGCGCGAGGTGTTGTTCCTGCGCTTCGCGCGCGACCTGACGCAGAGCGAGATCGCCGAGCGGATCGGCTGCTCGCAGATGCAGATCTCGCGCATCCTGCGCCGCACGCTCGCGCAGCTCAGCGAACAGGCGGAACGACCGCTGCCGGACGCGCTGACGGCGGGGTTGAGAGCGCGCTGAGCGCCGCCAGCACGTCGGCGGGCTGCAGCCGCAGCAGGCCGGGGTCCGGCGTCGGTGCGTGCGGATCGCCGTGCGCGGCGCGCGCGCCGGCCCACAGCGCCGCGTGCCACGGCCGCCCGGGCGGGGGGCCCCAGCGGGCCGGGTCGGTCGGGCCGAACAGCACGGCCGACGGGACCCGCAGCGCAGTCGCGAGGTGGGCGACGCCCGTGTCGCCGCAGACGACGCGGCCAGCGCTCGCGACCAGCCGCGCGAGGCCCAGCACGTCGCCGGTGGCGCCGGCGCGGTCGGCGGCGCGCGGGAGGCGGGCGCGCTGCGCGATCTCGCGTGTGAGCGGCGCCTCGGCGGCGCTGCCGCTCAGCAGCACCTCGCGCCCGGCGGCCCGCTCGGCGCGCGCGACCTGCGCCCACCGCTCGGGCGGCCAGCGGCGCGCCGCGCTGGCCGCGCCGGGGTGGATCAGCGTCGGGCCGTCGGGGTCGTAGGCGGGCGCGTCCGGCACCATGAGGTCGAGATCGTCCGCGTCGGCCGCGATGCCGTGATGCGCGAGCAGACGGCACCAGCGCGCGACCTCATGCGCGGGCTCGTCCCATGCCGGGCCGCCGGGCAAGTCGAAACCGATCAGCCGCGCCGGCTCGGTCGCGCGCAGCAGCGTGTGGCTCTGCGGCCCGCGTCCGTGCAGGTTGACCGCGAGCGCGCCGCGTGGGAAGCGGGCCGCGAGCGCCGGATCGGGCGGTACGCCGCCGACGAACGACGGCGTGTCGAGCAGCTCGAAGCCGGGCGCCGCGAGCGGCAGCAGCGGCGCCAGCGCGCGCGGCGCGGCGAGCACGCGGCGGCGGTCGGCGAAGGCGGCGTCGAGCGCGCGCAAGGCCGGGACCGAGGTGAGGAAGTCGCCGAGCCCGAGTGCACGCAGGACGAGGACTACGGCCAGGACGTCTCCTCGCTCGGGCACACCACCAGCTCGCGCAGCTCGATCCCGCGCGGCCGCTCCAGCGCGAACACGACCGCCGCGGCCACCTCCTCCGGCGGCGCCAGCGGCGCGTCCGGCGGCGGCTGGTACGCCGGGTCGCGGCCGTCGAAGAAGTGCGTCCTCATGCCGCCGGGCACGAGCATCGTGACGCCGACGCGACCGGCCAGCTCCAGCGCCAGTGCACGCGAGAAGCCGACGACGCCGAACTTGCTCGCGCAGTAGGCGGTCGCGTCGGAGAGCACGCGCAGGCCGAGCGTCGAGGCGACCGTCACGACGCGCGGATTCTCCGCCCGCAGCAGCGCGGGCAGCGCCGCGCGCACGATCGCGGCGGTGCCGAGCAGGTTGACCTTCACGACGCGGTCCCAGTCCTCCCCGGCCACGTCCTCGAGCTTGCCGCAGCTATCGGTGCCCGCGGCCGTGACAACGGCGTCGAGGCCGCCGTGGCGCTCGATCGTGCGTGCGACCGCCTGCTCGGCGGCGCGCGCGTCGGCGAGGTCGACCTGCTCGAAGTCGACGCCGTCGTGGGCGAGCGGCGGCTGGCGGTCGAGCACGATCGGCGTGCCGGCGCCCTGCGCCACGGCCTCCACGATCGCCGCGCCGAGCCCGGACGCACCGCCGGTGACGAGCACGCGGCCGAGCGCGGCGCGCGGTTCGCCGGCCTCCCGGGGGTCGGGCTCCGGAGTCGTGGCGCGCGCGGCCTCGACGGCGGCGCGGGTGGCGGTCGCGAGATCAGCTGGCTGCACGGTTGGCTGCCTCCTCGATCAGTCGGGTGGTCGAATGGCCGGTGTGATGCGGCAAGACGACCGCTCGCCCGCCCCAACCGGCGAGCGCGGCCGCCTCCGGCAGCGGCGTGCCGGCGTAGTCGCCGCCCTTCGCCCACACGTCGGGACGCAGGCGCTCGAGCAGCGCGGCCGGGGTGTCCTCGCCGAACACGACGACGGCGTCCACGCAGGCGAGCGCGGCGAGCACGGCGGCGCGGTCGCGCACCGGCACGAGCGGCCGCGCGGAACCCTTGAGCCGCCGCACCGACGCGTCGTCGTTGAGGCATACGACGAGGCAGTCGCCGAGCGCGCGGGCCGCTTCGAGCGTTCGGACGTGCCCGGCGTGCAGCAGGTCGAAGCAGCCGCCGGTGGCGACCGTCGTGCCGCCGCGTGCGCGGACCGTCGCGAGCAGCGCCTCGGCGGCGGCGAGGCCGCTTGCGGTGGGGGCGCGAGAGCCGGCGGCGGTCGGCGGCAGCGCCGGCGCGCGCCCGACCGGAGCCGCGACGACGTCGTCGCCGGGGAGCCGGAAGCTGGTCGCACCACCGGCCGCCACGAAGCGCGAGGCGGCCTCGACGGCGGCTTCGACGGCCTCGTCGCAGCGCGCGCCGTCGGCCAGCAGCGCGGCGGCCTTCGCGGCGAAGCGGTCGCCGGCGCCGCACGGGTCAGCGGCAAGACCTGCGGCGGGCGCGGAGACGGCGAGCGGCGGTCCGTCGCCGCCGTCGAGCAGCGCCCCGTGCCGTCCGCGCGTGACGCACACGTGCGCGGCGCCCCAGCGGCGGCGCAGGCTGGCCGCGCGCTCCGCGATCGCCGCCAGCCCGTCGCCCGCGACCTCTGGCGCGAACGCCGCCGCCTCGCGCTCGTTCGGGGTCGCGAGCAGGACGCCGGGCGTCGGCGCCGCGCCGCGCGGGTGCGGGTCCCACGCGAGCGGGACGCGGTCCTCCGCCGCTGCCCGCTCGGTGAGCGCCGCGCGGATCCCCGGCTCGGCTGCCACCCCGCGCCCGTAGTCGGCGACGAGCAGCGCGGACGCCCAGCCGATCGCCGCGCGCGCAGCGGCGGTCGCACGGCCGACCGGGCAGCCGCGCGCGGAGCCGCGGTCGAGCCGCAGCAGCGGCTGTCCGGCGGCGGTGCGCAGGCGGATCTTCTCCGGGGTGGCGCCGTCGAGCCCGAGGTCGACCAGCTCGACACCGGCGGCGGCGATCAGCGCGGCCAGCTCGACACCGGCGTCGTCGCCGGCGAGCGCGGTGACGAGCGTGACGGGACGGCCCTCCGCCGCGGCGAGCGCGGCCGCGAGCGCGGCGCCGCCGGGGCGGGCGCGCGTGCGCAGCTCGTCGAGCACCGGCACCGGCGCGTCCGGCGCGAGCCGCTCGACGGCGCCCTCGACGTCGCGGTCGAGCAGCGCGTCGCCGATCACGACAAGCGGGGCGTCAGCGCTCACCGCGCGGCCCTCCGGCGCAGCGCGGGGGCGTCGCGGCCGTCGCGGCGGCGCGCGCGACGACGGCTGTGCGTGGCCGCGTGCGTGGCCGGCGCGCGCAGCGCCAGCTCGCGATCGACCGCACCGCACACCACGTGCAGCGCGACGAGGTGCAGCTCCTGCGTCGTGGCGGCGTCGGCGCCGCGCATCCGCAGCACCTCGTCGCAGAGATCGGCCAATGGACTCGGCTCCGGGCCGGTCAGCGCCCAGGTCGCGATCCCGAGCGCGTTCGCGGCCTCGACCGCGTGCACGACGTTCGGGCTTCTGCCGGACGTGCTGAGCGCGATCAGCACGTCCCCCGGGCGACCATGCGCACGCACCTGGCGCGCGAACGCCTCCTCGGCCCCGTAGTCGTTCGCGATCGCGGTCAGGCTCGAGGTGTCGGCGTGCAAGCAGATCGCGGACAGCGGCTGACGCTCGATGCGGAAGCGGCCGACGAGCTCCGCCGTCAGATGCTGCGCCTGCGCCGCCGAGCCGCCGTTGCCGACCGCCAGCAGGCGGCCGCCGGCGGCGAGCACGTCGGCGAGCCGCTCGCCCCACGCTTCGAGCCGCTCCACGTCCGCCTCCAGCTCGGCGAGCGCGTCGCGCAGGCTCGCGAGGTGGTCGGCGCCGCGCGGCACGAGCGCGAAGCTGCCCGCATGTTCGGAGCCGGCACCGGCCGCGCGCCGCCGCGGGCGGCCCGCGACGCGTGCGTAGACGTCGAGCGTGGCGGCGGCGATGCGCGGCCAGCCGAAGCGACGACGGGCGCGGTCGACGCCGGCGCTGCCGTAGCGCGCGCAGCGCTCGGGGTCGGCGAGCAGCGGCGCGAGCGCCTCCGCGAGGCGCTCGGGGTCACGCGGCGGGACGTGCACGCCGGTGACGCCGTCGACGACCGAGTCGATCATGCCGCCGACGGCCGAGGCGACGACCGGCGTGCCGCACGCCATCGCCTCCAACGGGACGATCCCGAACGGCTCGTACCACGGTACGCACACGACCGCGTCGGCCGAGCGCAGCAGCGCCGCGACGTCGGCGCGGTCCATGCGGCCGCGCAACTCGACGCGGTCGGCGATGCCCGCCTGCTCCGCGAGCGCGCGCAAGCGCCGCGCCTCCGGGTCGGCGTCGAGCTGGGCGCGCGGCGGCCCGCCGGCGATCACCAGCTCGGTGTCCGGCAGCGCGGCGAGCGCGGAGATCGCGTTGCCGATCCCCTTGCGCTCGACGAGCCGTCCGACGCAGACGATCCGCTTGCGGCCGGGACGGCGCCTGGCGCGGCGTCCATCAGGCGTGAAGAGGCCGAGGTCGACGCCGCACGGCACGACCGTCAGCCGCCCGCGCACGCCGCCCATCCGCACGAGCTCGAAGACCTCGTCGCTGCAGGTCGCGACGACGTGGTCGGCGCGGCGCAGGATCTCTTTCTCGATGCCGATCCGCTCCGCGGGGCTGGTGTCCATTTCGCCCTGATAGCGGCGCTTGACGACGCCGAGCGCGTGGAACGTGTGCACGACCGGGATCCCCAGCTCGCGCGCCGCCATCAGCGCGGCGTGGCCCGACATCCAGAAGTGCGCGTGCACGACGTCGGGCCGCTCCTCGCGCCACTGCACGGCGAGGTCGGCGGCGAACGCGTCCATGTACGGCAGCAGCTCGTCCTTCGGGATCGGCGCCGCCGGCCCCGCCGAGACATGGTCGACGACCGCGCTCGGCGCAAGCCGCGCGCGCTGCGGCAGGCGCGGGTCGTCGCGGCGGGTGTGGACGACGACGTGCGCGCCCTGGCGCGCCATCTCCGTCGCGAGCGCGGCGACGTGGACGTTCTGCCCGCCGGCGTCGACGCCGCCGAGCGCGGCGAGCGGGCTGGCGTGCTCCGAGACCATGGCGACCTTCATGCGACTCTCCGGTGTGTGGGGGATGAGGCCGCGGGGTCTCGGCGGCGTGACATTGCATTCGGGCGGCGGTGCTCGGCGACGACCTGCGCGAGCAGCGCATCCCAGTCGGCGAGGAAGCGGGCGAGGCCGTAACGCGCGAGCGCGGCCTCCCGCGCCCGCTCGCCGGCCGCACGCGCGTGCTCGGGCTCGTGCGCGAAGTGGCGCACCGCGTCGACGAGCCGGTCGACGCGCGTCGAGATCGCGCCGGCCTCGGACGGGACCGCCTCACATGCCTCGGTCGTAGCGAGCGCGACGACCGGCATGCCGAGGTGCATCGCCTCCAGCAGCGAGAGGCCGAGCGAGGTCCAGCGGATCGGATGCAGGTAGACGCGCCGCTTGGCCAGCTCGTCGTGCATCAGCTCCTGCGGGATGTCGCCGTGGCCGCCGAGCGACTCGGCGTCGATCCCGAACAGGTCGAGCGGCGCGGCGGAGGCGAAGCGCAGCAGCAGGTCCGTGCCCGTGACGCGTCCGCGCCGGCGCGCCTCGTTGATGACGACGGCGGCGTGCGGCAGCTCGCCCGTGTAGCGGTAGCCGGGGTCGACGATGCCGTGCTCGATCACGCGCGTCGGCGTCGAGCCGGCGTCCCAGAAGAGGTCGTTGAAGTGGGTGACGTGGACGAGCGTGAGGTCGGGGCGGTCAGCCGCCGGATGGCGCATCTCGGCGATGCGGCCCTGCGGCGCGTTGTGCTCGACGTAGATCGCCGGCAGGTCCTTGCCGGGAACGCGGCCGCCGAGCCAGCGTTCGGCGAGGCCGCCGTGCGTGAGCTCCTCCGGACGCTGCAGGATCACCACGTCGACGTCGGCCTCGGCGGCCTCCTCCGGCGTCACCTCGACCGCGTTGTCGGGCCAGGCGTACGTCTGCGCGCGGCCGCGGCCGTCGGGGCCGCGGTCGGGCAGGACGGGGATGAGCGTGCGGTGGACGCCGTGGACGAAAGCGGTCGTCCAGCTGCCGTGCACATGCCAGAGCAGGATGTTCATGCGGCGAGCACCTCCGGAGCGGGCGTGGCGAGCTGCTCGACGGCGGCGAGCACTGTCTCGAGCGGCAGCTCGTCGATGCACGGGTGGCCCGGAACCGGGCAGGTGCGCGCGCGGCAGTCGACGCATGGAACGCGCTCGTTGAGGATCGCGTGCGGGACGCGCCACGGTCGCCAGCGCACGGCCGGAACGGTCGGCGCGTACAGCGAGACGACGGGCGTGCCGACCGCGGCGGCGAGGTGCGCCGGCCCGGTGTTGCCGACCACGACGGCCGCGGCGCCCTCCAGCACCGTCGCGAGCTGCGCGAGGTCGGTCGCGCCGCCGAGATCGCGGGCGTGAGCGCCGGCGACGTATCGCGTCAGCTCGCGCTCGCTCGGCGCGCCGGTGACCGCGACGTTCCAGCCGGCCTCGGCGAGCGCCTCGACGAGCTCGGCGTGCCGCGCCGGCGCCCACGCGCGCGCCGGCACCGACGCGCCGGGGTGCACGACGACGTAGGGCGCGTCGCCGTCGAACGGGCGCGCGGCCGCCGCCGCAGTGCCGTCGAGCTGGCGCACGCGCAGCGCGCCGTCGTCGTCCGGCGCCAGCTCGTGCCCCATCGCGCGCATCAGCGACAGCGAGCGCTCGACCTCGTGCACGTCGTCGTCGATCTGGTGGCGCACGTCGAGCAGCGAGCCGGGGTAGTCGACGCTCGTCGCGCCGATGCGCGGGACGCCGGCGAGCCGCAGCAGCAGCGCGAGCGGCAGCGGGCTCTGGTGGAACGACGTGAGGACCACCGCCTCGTCGACCGCACGGCGCGCCAGCTCCAGCAGCAGCCGCTTGACGGGCGCGTTCTCGAACGGCACCGGCTCGGGGTCGATCCACTCGGCGCGGTGAACGAGGATGTCGTCGACGCACGGCAGCAACGTTGCCGCCTGGAACCCGCGCGGCCCGCACAACAGCGTGAGGCGCTCGGCGTCGCGCTTGGCAGCGCGGATCGCCGGCCCGGCGAGCAGCACGTCACCGTCGTTGTCGAGCCGCGCGACGAGGACGTGCGTCATGGCAGCACCATGCGGATCGCGCTCGCCAGGTCGGGTGCGACGGCCGGTGCGGCCGCCACCTCCTCCGGGCGCGTGCGCGGCGTCGGCACCAGCACCGCCTGCGCGCCGGCGGCGCGGGCCGCCTCGACGTCGGCGCCGATGTCGCCGATCACGACGCAGCGCTCCGGCGGCACGCCGAGCCGCGCGGCCGCCTGGCGCACGAGGCCTGGCGCCGGCTTGCGGCAGTCGCAGCCGTCCTCCGGTGCGTGCGGGCAGAACAGCCACGCGTCGAGCGGGCCGAGCAGCGCGTCGGCCTTCGCGTTGACCGCACGCACCTGCGCCTCCGTCAGCAGCCCGCGGCCGATGCCGCTCTGATTGCTGATGACGGCGGTCGGGATGCGCGCGTCGCGCAGCGTTCGGAGCGCCTCGCGCGCGCCGGGCATCGGCTCGACCTTGGCCGGGTCGCCGTTGTAGGGGACGTCGAGGATCAGCGTGTCGTCGCGGTCGAGCAGGACGGCGGCGGGGCGGTCGCCGCGCGGGACGCCCGCCCCGCGGTGGTCGGCGGCGCGGATCGCCGCCACGCGGGCGTGGCCGCGCAGCCGCTGGCCCGTCGCGGCGAACGGCATCAGCGCGCTCGTGGCGAGCATCGTGGCGAGCTCCTTCGGCGTCTTGGGGCCCGGTGCGATGCGCCGCGTCGCCAGCTCCAGCGTGCCGACTGCCCAAAGCGCAGCGGCTGCTTTCGCCGTTTGCGGCCGCCGGAAAGGCAGGGCTACGAGGGAGAGGGCAGCGGCCGTAGCGGTCAGCGCGTGTCGCGGCAGGCGGCCCGGGGGCGCGCCGGCGCGGGCGCGCCAGTCGCGGCCGTGGAGCGCGCGCATCAGCGCGTCGTCGGCGTTGCCGTCCTGCGCCCGCAGGCTGATCCACGGGCCGCTCGCGCCGACGGGGTGGACGATCGTGCGCCGGCCGCGCGCGATCGTCCACCCGGCGTCGACGATTCGAAGCCCGAGGTCCGCGTCCTCGCGGTAGTTGCGTCTGAAGCGCTCGTCGAAGCCGCCGGCCTGCAGGAGCGCCGCACGGCGGTACGCCATGTCGGCCGTCGCCCATCTCGCGCGCTCGAGCCCCTTGACGTTGCGCTCCCAGTCCGTCGGCCGCCGCTCGGACGGCAGCGGCACGACGATCCGGCCCTGCACGCCGCCCACGCGACGGCCGGCCGCCGCGAGGTCCGCCACGAGCGCTTCGGTCCACCCGTCCGGCGGCACCACGTCGTCGTCGAGGAAGACGATCCACTCCGCGCTGCTCTCCCTCCACCCCACGTTGCGCGCCGCCGCCGGCCCGCGGCCGCCGCTGCGCAGGAGCGTCACCCGCTCGATCACTGCACCTTTTGCCTCGCTATGCGAGGTCAAAGATGCAGTGATCGGGGCGAGGCGGTCGTCGACGAGCCAGATGCGCTCGGGGCGCGGCCCGGGCTGGGCGGCGAGCGCATCGAGCAGGCGGGCGAGCGAGGCGCGGCCGACGGTTGGGATGACGACGTCGTAGGTCATGCCACCGCCGCCGGCTCCTCGGACCGCGCGCGGGCGCCAACGTCGTTGGCGCGCCGCACGACGAACGGGCCGATCGCGAGCAGGTCGATCGGGGCGGAGCCGAAGCACTCCAGTGCGTCGCGCGGGTCGTCGACCATCGGGCGGCCGGCGGTGTTGAGCGACGTGTTGACGACGACCGGCACGCCCGTGCGCGCCTCGAACTCGCGCAACACGCGCGCCATCAGCGGCTCGTCGACCTCCGACACCGTCTGGATGCGCGCGGAGCCGTCGACGTGCACGACGGCGGGGATCCGCTCGCGCCAGTCCGGCGCCACGTCGTGCGTGAACAGCATGTGCGGCGACGGCAGCCGACCGGAGAAGATCTCGGCCGCGCGATCCTCCAGCACCATCGGCGCGACCGGGCGGAACTGCTCGCGCCCCTTCACGTCGTTGAGGCGCTCGGTGTTCGCCGCGTTGCGCGGATCCGCCAGCAGCGAGCGGTGCCCCAAGGCTCGGGGACCGAACTCGCTCCGTCCCTGAAACCACGCGACGATCCCGTCGCGCGCCAGCTCCTCCGCCACCACCGACGCCACGTCGTCGACGCGCTCGAAGGCGACGCCCGCGCCGGACAGCCAACCGCGCAGCTCCTCCTCAGACCATGCCCGACCGAGCGCGGCAGTCCGCATGGGGCGAACGCGGTCGCCGAGAGATTGGGCTACGAAGAGGGCGGCGCCCAGGGCGGTGCCGGCGTCGCCGGCCGCCGGCTGCACCCAGACCTCCTCGAACGGGCCGTCGCGGTGCAGCCGCGCGTTCGCCACGCAGTTCAACGCGACCCCACCGGCCATCGCCAACCTTGCGCAGCCGGTCTGCGCGTGCAGCCACGACGCCAGCTCCAGCAGCATCTCCTCCAGTCGCCGCTGCACGCTCGCGGCAAGGTCGAAGCGGTCGGCCTCGCCGAACGCGCGCCAGTCGGGCGACTGCGCGACGAACCCGCCGTCGCCGGCCGTGTACACGCACGCGCGCAGCTGCTCCCGGAAACGCGGCCGCCCGTAGGAGGCCATCGCCATCACCTTGTACTCGTCGCTCGCGCGGCGGAAGCCGAGGTGCGCCGTCAGCTCCTCGTAGACCAGCCCGAGCGAGTGCGGCAGCCGCTGCGCCGCCAGCACCTCCAGCCGCCCGCCGCGCACGACGCCGGCGAGATGGGAGGCCGACTCGCCGCGGCCGTCGAGCACCAGCACGGCGCAGTCGCGCCAGCCGGCGGCGGCGTAGGCGGAGGCGGCGTGCGCGACGTGATGCGGCACGAACCGCACGAGCTCAGGGTCGAGCCCCGGCAAGGCGGTCCGCAAGAAGCGCGGCGCGCGCTGGACGTAGAGCGTGCGCAGCCCCTCCCACAGCTCGTCCATCACGTCACTCGTCGCCGGCGCCAGCGCCGGGTCGTACGAGTACGCGACGGCGTCGAGATCGGCGGGCGCGAGGCCCGCGTGCCGCAGGCACCAGCGCGCCGACTGCTCCGGCAGCTCCCACGTCGAGAACGCGACCGGCGGCTTGCCGTGCTTGCGCCGGCTGAAGCGCTCCTCCTCGGCGGCGGCGACGATCTCGCCGTCGACGACAAGCGCGGCGGCGGGATCGTGGAAGACGGCGTTGACGCCCAGCACCTTCACGGCATGAGCTCCTTCCCTCGGGGGGTGGCCGGAAACTCCTCGGGAGGCCGGCACTACCCGGAGGAAGTGCCGACAAACAAGCGCTTCCCCGAGAAGCGCTTCTCGCTTACATGCGCTGGCGCGTGCGCGTTGAGACGGCGTGGGTGCGGGTAGGTGGGCGCGTGTGTGCGCGCTCGAGCCGCCGCACCGCCGCCTCGAGCTCGCGCGGGTGCGGCCGCCGCTCGCGCAGGACCCACGGCAGGCCGCGCACGGCGGCGGCGGCGCCGCGCAGCGTCTGCCAGCCGGCGCCGCCCGCCGCGAGCGCGTGCAGCGTCGCGACCGGCACGCTGCTTGCCGGGCGCCGCAACCACGCCGACCACAGGTCGTTGCGCACGATGTCGGCACGCCGGTGCGCACGCCGCCCCGGTGGCGCGGGCGGCGGCCAGTGGCGCACGACGAGCTGCGCGTCGTAGCGGACGAGCCAGCCGGCGGCGGCGAGGTCGCCGGCCAGCAGCCGCTCCTCGCCGCCGATCCCGTAGTGCGCGTCGAAGCCGCCGACCGCCAGGAAGGCGGTGCGCCGCACGACCGCGCCGCAGGCGACGAAGCCGAGCACCGGCACGCCGGGCACCGCAGCGCCGCCGGCGTCGGTCAACGGGCTGCGCGCCATCGCCGCACAGGTCGGATCGAGTCGCCGCTGCGGCCCGACGAGCACGCGCGCGGCCAGCAGGCCGATCCGCGGCTGTTGCGCCAGCGTCCGCGCGGCGCGCGTCAGCGAACCCGGCTCCCACCACGAATCGTCGTCGGCGAACGCGACGTACGGCGTCGCCAGCGCCTCCACCGCGACGTTGCGGGCGGCGGCGCCGCGGTTCTGCGCGAGCGCGATCACGGCCACGTCGGGGCAGCGCGCACGCACGGCCTCGACGGTCCCATCGGCCGAGGCGTTGTCGACGACGAGGAGCGGCGGCCGCTCGGGCAGGGCGCGCAGGCGGCCGAGCGTCTCCAGCAGCCGCTCGCGCCGGTTGCGCGTGGCGATCGCGACCGCGAGCGGTGCGGGCTCTTGCGGGGGCGCGCGGTCGCCGTCCCCCGCCGGGACGGCGGCGCTCACGGCGTGGCGCCGACGCCGGTGCGCAGCTCGCGCTCGCGCAGCGGCGCGGTTGTCTGCGACGACAGCGGCGGCGTCGGGAAGTCGGCGCCGTCGCGCAGGCCGGCGAGCAGCTCCTCGAGCGCCTCGACGGAGCTGCGGCGGGGCTCCCAGCCCAGCTCTCGCCGCGCGCGCGTCGTGTCCATCAGCGGGACCGCGAGGGCGAGATCGACCCAGCCGCCCGGTGAGGGCTGCAGCCGCAGCCTCCACGACAGCTCCGCGGCGCCGCGCAGCAGGCCGGCGCGCACCGGGACGCGCCGGGCGTGGAGCGCCGCGGCGAGCACGCGGGGGTCGAGCACCGGCTCGGCCGCGACGTTGAACGCGCCATGCGCGTCCGGGTTCACGATCGCGAGCCGATAGGCCTCGCCGACGTCGAGCGAGTGCACCGCCTGGAAGCGCAGGCGCGGCACGTCGGGCACGAACGGGATCAGCTCGCGGCGCACGAGCGGGCCCGGCAGCAGCGGCCCCGCGAACAGGCGGCGGATGCCGGTCGCCGCCTCGCGCTTGAAGATCAGCCCCGGCCGCATGCGCACGACGCGCACGCCCGGGCGGTCGCGCTCGAAGCGGTCGAGCATGCGCTCGGTCTCGGCCTTGTGGCGGGAGTAGAAGAGGCTGGAGATGCCCTCCGTCGGCCACGACTCGTCGACGCGGTGGTGCTTCGGGCCGGGCGAGTAGGCGCCGACTGACGAGGCGTAGACGACCGCTCTCACGCCCGCGTGCGCGGCGGCGCCGAGCACGTTGCGCGTGCCGTCGACGTTCACGGCGCGCGTCACGCGCTCGTCGCGCGACGGCTGGATCAGCCACGCGAGGTGCACGACCGCGTCGAGGCCCGCGAAGTGCGGCGCCAGGTCGGCGCGCGCGATGTCCGCCGCGACCATCCGCACGCGCGCGTCGCCGACGTGTGCGGGGCGCCGGGCAATCGCGACGATCTCCTCGACCGCCGGCTCGTGCGCGAGCGCGGCGAGCAGGCTCGTGCCGACGTTTCCGGTGGCTCCAACGATCGCGATCCGCATCCCTCCCGGCTACCCGCGCCGAGTCGGCGCAAACGGCGGCTGCGACTGCGATCGAGCGCGTTTTCCGATGTTGTCTGCGCGCGCCTCCGGGGTATTTTTCTGAGCGATGGGCGCAGTACGGGGAGAAGAGTCCGGCCAACGCACGATCCGTCTGCTCGACTACGACCCTGAGCTGGGCGCGACCCTCCGCGCGGAGCGGCTCGCGGAGGCGCGGGTGACGGCGCAGGCGACCGCGATCGACATCCCGCGCGGCGCGCGCAGCGCGGAGGAGCTGACCGGGGGCCGGGAGCTCGCCTACGGGGTCCTGCTGCTCGACGGCCTCGCCAAGCGCACGGTCGTGCTCGACGGCGTCGTCTCCGCGCAGTTGCTCGGCCCCGGCGAGCTGGTGCGTGTCGCCGGAACGGCCGCCGGCGCTGCACTGGTCCCGACCGACATCCACTGGACCGTGCTGGAGCCGCTCACGCTGGCCCTGCTCGACGAGCACTTCCTGCTCACGGTGCGGCGCTGGCCCGAGATCGTCGCGGCGCTGTTCGAGCGGCTTGCGGCGCAGGAGGAGCGGCGCGACGTCCATCGCGCGCTCGCGCAGTTGCCGCGCGTCGAGGACCGCATCCAGGCGCTGTTGTGGCTGCTGGCGGAGCGCTGGGGGCACGTCACGCCGCAGGGCTTGACGCTGCACCTGCAGCTCACCCACGAGCTGATCGGACAGCTCGTCGGGGCGAAGCGGCCGACCGTCAGCCTCGCGCTCAAGACGCTCGAGGAGCGCGGCGGCGTGCATCGCCGTGCCGACGGAAGCTGGCTGTTGGAGCAAGGATGGACGCTGCCACCGCATGGGGATCCCGACGTAGCGTCAGACGGCGCCGCGCTCGTGTAGGAGCAACTGGGCGCCGACGCAGGGGCGCTGCTCAGCTGACGAACTCGAACAGCGGCGCAAGCGCCGTGATCTCGAACACGCGCTGAACGGCATCCGGCCCGCGATGCAGCAGCAAGCGCCGACGCGCTTCGACTGCGCGTTGACGCGTGTTCAGCATCAGCCGCAGGCCCGTGGAATCCATGAACAGCAGCGACGACAGATCCAGCTCGAGCAGTGATGGACGGAACCGCTCGGCCTGCACGATCGCCTGCTCAGCGCTCGGCGCGGAGGCGAGGTCGAGCTCGCCGATCAGGCGTACGAACGCCCGCTGGCGGTCGCCTGCGACGTGCGTCGCGAATGGGCTTCGAGGGCTTGACTGCAATCCGGTCATTGCAGAAGGACCCTACGCCGTACCGCCGCTGCGTCCAACCGCGCGCGCCATATCGGTTGCTTTGCAACCTCGTCAGCCGCCCTCCACGCCGGTCGCGGCGTGCGAGGCACCGACCGGCTTCGACTCCGGCGAGCCGCGCTGGCGCAGGTACACGGCGAAGATCGCCATCGAGCCGACGGCGAGGAACTCGGACTGCCAGTTCTGCAAGGTGCGGTTCCAGAAGTCCGCGCGCGTGAGGTACTCGGCCCACGAGATCGCTCCCTCGCCGTGCGCGGCCTGCTGCTGGTTGAAGTCGGCGACGCCGGCGATCGACTGCCCGAGCCACGACAGCACCCAGATCGTCGTCATCAGGATCAGCAGCGAGTTCGAGTACACGAACGTGCGCACGCCGCCGACACGCGCCCACAGCGGCGAGTCGGCGTCGGCGTGCGCGCCGAGCTCCTGGTCCGCGTCGCTCTCCGTCCCCTCCTTGCCCGGTTCCTTCGACTCCGGCGAGCCGCGCTGGATCAGCCAGACGGTCAGCAAGATGAACAACGTGAACTGCAGGTACTCGGACTGCCAGTTCTCCAATACGTCGGCGGCGAAGCTCGACGACGTCACATAACGGGACCACGACAGGACCGACTGGTGGTGCTCGAGTTGGTCGGCGTTGAACGCGTGCCAGCCGGCGATCGACTCGAACGCCAGCGCGCCGAGGAACAGCGCGAGGAAGACGAGCGAGAGGCTGTTGTCCTTGAGGAAGCGGCGCATCGGTTGCCCTCCGCGGATCAACGCTGCAGCAGACCGATCAGCGTGAAGCCGACGAGGCCCGCGAAGATCAGCGCCAGGTAGAGGAAGAACATGGTTCGCATGGCGGGCGCTCACATACCCGCATCAGCGCATCAGCGCCCGTCCAGTTTCCGGTTTGGCTTTCCGCAGAGCGGGAAGCTCTCCGAGCGGCGGACCGATTTCCCCCAGATCGACCCCCAACGATCCCGGGATCGCCTTCGCCCCGGCCCTTCGGTTCCCTTCGCCGAAGGGCCGGGGTGCCCGTCCCCGGCGCAGGCCACATCGGAGTACGCTCATGCGGCCAGCGACGACGGAGGACAAGACGGGAAATGAGCGAGCCGCAAGGCTTCCGGACCGGCGACCTGTTCGAGATGGCCGAGCGCCGTGACGGCGATGCGACCGTCGTCGCGCTGCGCGGCGAGCTCGACTTCGGCACGGTCACCCAGGTGCAGGCGCGGCTCGCGGAGCTGCGCGACGAGCGCGCCCCGACGCTGCTCGACCTCGACGCGCTCACGTTCATGGACTCGACCGGCATCCGGCTCGTGCTGACCGCCTGCGAGGACGCCGAGCGCGAGCGCTGGAGCTTCCGCGTCACGCGCGGATCCGAGCGCGTGCAGCGCGTGCTCGAAGCAGCGCAGGTGATCGACCGTCTGCCCTACGACGACGCCCAGACACGGTAGGCGGCGCACCCGTGCAACGCCGAACGCTGCCACGGGATCCCAGCGCAGCCGCGCTGGCGCGACGAGCCGTCGAGTCGGACGCGGCCCGGTTGAGCGCAGCGCAGCTCGACGTCGCGCGCCTGCTCGTCTCCGAGCTGGTGACGAACGCCGTGCGCCACGGCGCGGGCGAGGAAGTCGTGCTCGCGCTGCACGTCGACGACGTGCGCGCGCGCTTCGAGGTCCACGACGCCGGCGGCCAGATGCCGGCGCGACGCGAGCCGCGCGGCGCCGAGGGCGGCTACGGGCTCAACCTCGTCGCGACGCTCGCGAGCCGCTGGGGCGCCGACCCCGACGCCGGCGTGTGGTTCGAGCTCGACCGCGGGGAGCGCGACGGCACGGCCACCGTCGCGCTCGCCGGCGCTGGCCGTCGCCGCCCGCCAATCGACGACGCGGTCGCCCGCCAGTTGACGATCGTGCTCGACGGGCTCGCCGAGGCGGTGACCGTCTCCGACGAGCGCGGCCGCACCGTCTACGCGAACGACGCCGCCGCGCGCCTGCTGCACCTGACGCCCGAGGAGCGCGACGGCGGCGCTGCGGGAACCGCGCTGATGGAGCGCTTCGAGGTCTACGACGAGCACGGCGCGCCGGTCGCGCTGGAGCAGCTGCCCGGCGCGCGCGTGCGCGCGGGCGAGCTCAAGCCGCCGCCGATGCTCGTGCGCAATGTCGTGAAAGCGACCGGCGAGGAGCGCTGGCTGCTCAACAAGACGACCGCGATCTGCGACGAAGACGGCCGCGTCGTCGGCGTCGCGAACGTGATCGAGGACGTCACGCAGGCGAAGCGCGCCGAGCTCGCGCAGCGACTGCTGGCGCAGGCGAGCGACGCGCTCGCCGCCTCGCTCGACTACGACGCGACCCTGCAGCAGGTCGCTGGCGTCGCGGTGCCGGAGCTCGCCGACTGGTGCGGCGTCGACGTGCCGGGACCGGGCGGGATCGCCCAGCTCGTCGCGCTCGTGCACCGCGACGCGGAGAAGGTCGCGCTGGCGAAGCGCATGCGCGCGCTCTACCCCGTGCCGCTCGATCGCAGCGAGGGCATCGCGACGGTGATGCGCGGCGACTCGCGCTTCGTGCGCCTCGAGATCGGCGACGCGGAGCTGCGCGCCTACGCACAGGACGAGCAGCACTTCCAGATGCTGCGCGAGCTGGGGATGGCGTCGGTCGTCGTCGTGCCGCTTGCGGCAGGCGGACAGAAGCTCGGCACGTTGATCCTCGCGCGCTCGACGCCCGGCCGCCCGTTCGACGAAGACGACGTGCGGCTCGCCGAGGAGCTCGGCCGCCGCGCCGGCACCGCCGTGCTGAACGCACGCGCCTACACCGAGCGCGCGGCGATCGCGGCGACGCTCCAGCGCGGTCTGCGGCCGCCTGAGCTGCTCGCGCCGCCCGGCTTCGCGGTCGCCTCCCACTACGGCGCGGCGGGCGCGTTCAACGAGGTCGGCGGCGACTTCTACGACGTGTTCGCGACGCCCGGCGGCTGGATGCTCGTGATGGGTGACGTCGCCGGGCACGGTGCGGAGGCGGCCGCGCTGACGGCCCTCGCGCGCTACACGCTGCGCAGCACCGGGCAGCTCACGAGCGACCCCGCCCGCGGGCTCCAGCAGCTCAACGCGACGCTGCGCGACCTGCCGCAGCTCTCCCTCTGCACCGCCGTCTGCGCGCACGTGCACGTCGCCCGCGCCGGCGGCACCGCGCTCGTGACGCTCGCCAACTGCGGACACCCGCGGCCGCTGCTGCTGCGCGGCGGGACGCTCGAGGAGGTGGGGCGCGTCGGCCCGATGGCGGGCGCGTTCGACGACGGCGTGTGGCCATGCACCGAGCTCGCGCTCGAGGCCGACGACGCGCTCGTGCTCTACACCGACGGGGTGCTCGACACCGTAGGCAGCGAGGATCGGTTCGGGGAGGCACGCCTGCGCGCAGCGCTCGAACACGCCGGCACGACCGACCCCGACGCGCTCGTGGCGGCGCTCGCGAACGCGGTCGAGGACTTCCGCCACGGTCCCCAGCGCGACGACACGGCGATCGTGGCGGTGCGCTTCGCCGGCGCGCCGGCCGGCGCATACGAGGCGGCAGCGGCGGGAACGTAGAAGCGCGTGCCGCGCACGCGCCGCGTCGACTGCTCCGGTCCCGGGATCGCACGCCTGCGGCGCGGCCGCGGCTTCGCGTACGTCGATGCCGACGGCGTGCGCGTCACCGACGAGGCGACGATCGACCGCATCCGCGCGCTGGCGATCCCGCCCGCATGGAGTGACGTGTGGATCTGCCGCGACCCGCGCGGTCACATCCAGGCGACCGGCATCGACGCGGCTGGGCGCAAGCAGTACCGCTACCACGACGACTGGCGCAGACGCCGCGATCAGGCGAAGTTCGACGCGATGGTCGCGTTCGCGCGCGCGCTGCCGGCTCTGCGCCGGCGCGTGGCGGCCGATCTCGCGCCGAACGGCGGCGGCGCCGGTACCGACGACCTCGGCGAGGCGCGCGTCCTGGCGTGCGCCGTGCGGCTGCTCGACGTCGGCCTGTTCCGCATCGGCGGCGAGGACTACGCGGCGCAGAACGAGACGTACGGGCTCACGACGCTGCGCAAGCAGCACGTGCGCGTGGAGCGTGACGGGCTGCTGTTCGACTTCCCCGCCAAGCACGGCGTGCGGCGCGTGCAGCGCGTCTGCGACGCGGACGTGCGGCCGGTGATCGTGGCGCTGAAGCGCCGGCGCGGCGGCGGCGAGGAGCTGCTGGCGTTCCACCGCGCGAGACGCTGGGTCGACGTGAAGGCCGACGACGTCAACGCATACCTGAAAGAGGCCGCCGGCGGCGACTTCAGCGCGAAGGACTTCCGCACCTGGCACGCGACGGCGCTGTGCGCCGTGGCGCTCGCGGTGCGTGCTCAGGAAGCCGGCTCGCGCACGTCACGCACGTCGCGCAGACGGCTCGTCAAGGCGGCGATCGACGAGGTTGCGACGTTCCTCGGGAACACGCCGGCGGTCGCGCGCGGGTCCTACGTCGACCCGCGCGTGATCGACCGCTTCGAAGAGGGCTTGACCGTCGCCGCCGCGCTCGCCGCCGATCACGAGCAGATCGAAGAAGACGAGCCGGTGCCGGAGCAGAACGTCAGCGAGCGCGTGCGACGCGCGGTGCTCGATCTGATCGCCGGCGAGGAGGACGCGCCGGGCGTCGAAGAGGTCGAGGCGCTGGCGGCGTAGGCCGTCAGCCGCCGCCGACCTCCTCGTCGGCGGCGTCCGGCGCCTCGTGCTCGTAGGCCTCCTGCTCGGCGTCGTCGCGATAGCCGCGCTCGGTTGCAGGGTCGTGCGACTGCTGCTGCGCGCGCTCGCTTGACGCCTGGCGGGCGGCGCCCTCGCCGGACTCGCCGGCGTCGTCGGGCACCTGCTCGGCCGGCCCTTCCTCGGGCAACTGGTCGGACTGCTTGGGTGTCTCGGTCATCGTTGGCTCCGGGGGTCAGCTCACGCCGGGCGGTTCCGTGTCCGGCTCCGGCGGCTGTGGGTCGTCGGGGATCTCCGGTCCGGTCGGGTCGGGCGAGGGCACGTTCGGCTCGCCCGGCTCCGGCTCGACCGGCGGCTCAGGGTCGGGTACCTCGGGGGCCGGCGGCGTTTCCGCCGGCTGCTCCGGGGGCGTGGGGTCGGCGGGCAGGTCCGGGCCGCCCGGCGGCCCGGTCGGCGCCTCCGGCGGTCCTGGATCCGGCACCTCGAGCGTAGCCGTCATCGGTGTCATCGCTTCGCTTCCTTTGCGCGTTGGGGTCAGCGCTCGCCTACCCCGGCGAAGTGCCGCGAAACGTGTCGAGCAGCAGCGCGACGGCGCGTAGATCCGCGACGAATGCGGCGTACGCCGCGTGCCGCGCTTGCTCGTCGGCGGCGCGCAGCAGCGAGGACGGATGCACCGTCGCGAGCACGTGCTCGGCAAGCGGCGAGTCGAGCGGACGGCCGCGGTCCTGCGTGACCTTGACGTGCCGGCCGACCAGCGCCTGCGCAGCGGTCGCGCCGAGGCACACGATCACGCGCGGTCTGACGATGGTGAGCTCGGCTTCGAGCCACGGCCGGCACGCCGCGACATGGACCGCGTCGGGCTTCCGGTGGATGCGGCGCTTCCCTCTCGCTCTGTAGCGGAAGTGCTTGACGACGTTCGTCACGTACACGCGCGCCGGGTCGATGCCGGCATCGGCGAGCCCTCTGTCGAGCATCCGCCCGGCCGGCCCCACGAACGGCGCGCCCTCCAGGTCCTCTCTGTCCCCCGGCTGCTCGCCGACGAGCATCGCGTCCGCCGGCGTCGTCCCTTCGCCCAGTACCGCCTGCGTCGCGCCGGCCCACAGCTCGCACGCGCGACACGTCTGCGCGGCGCTGCGCAAGCGCGGGAGCGTGGGTCTGGCGGGGACGGGGGCGCGTGCTGTCGGCACCTCCGGGGAGTACCACCCGCCGGCGTGTGGCTAACACGCGCCTTGAGGACCCTGCCATCTCATTGGTTAACGATGTGACATCTTTGTTGACTATGGCGATTACTCGTCCTAAGCTGTATTACCAACCGGCCGGTAGTCGCGATGAACTACGGGCGCCCATGTCGGGCGCCAGGGGGAACACATGATGAAGTCGTACACCAGAGTCCTCGCAGGGGGAGCCCTCGTCACTGCGATACTGATGCTGTGCACAAGCGCCGCCTTCGCGGGACGGTTTCAGTTCAGCAACGCTACGAGCACCACCTTCTGGAGAGCGACGTGGAGCAGCTTGGAACTCAGAGGCGGATTCGGCACAGTCAACTGCACGCTTACGCTCGAAGGCAACCTGCACAGCAACACCATGACCAAGACACCCTCGACGCTAATCGGCTATGTCAGGGTCGCCAGGACAAACGGCTGCGGGTCGTTTGGGGGCACGATCCTAAGCGAAACGCTGCCCTGGCATCTTCAGTACGAAAGCTTCACCGGAACGCTACCGAGCATAGCGTCTTTGTCATTCAAAATCATCGGTTTCTCTCTCAAGATCAGGGAACCTACCTTCGGTATTACATGCCTATACACAACGCCTGCAGAAGGTCCGATGCGCGAGACTTTGAACCGTGAAGCCGGTGGCGTTGTGAGATCGGCGACCATCTTCGCCTCGCTCAACACGAGGGAAGGGTGCGGATCGACGACGCTCAGCGGGACCAGCGCAACGTATGAAATCCCGCCGGCAGTGTCCACCGCCATCACGCTCACCCTAATATGAGTTGAATCACCTGCGGGGCGGCTCGTCAGGTCGTCCCGCGGCGTTCAGTGAATGGCCGCGGCGGCATGGTCCGGCAGCTCGAAGACGTGGAAGTCGCGGCCGAGCACGTGGACCGAGACGTTGCGGACCGGGACGGTGCCGATCGCCGCGGCGAACGTGCCGGCGTGCGCGTGGCCGTGCAGCACGAGCGTCGGCTCGTGCTCGGCGATCGGCGGCGCGAGGCGGTCGGTGCCGAGGAACGCTTGGATCCCCGGCGCCTCGCCGGCGAGCGTCGCGTCCGTCGGCGCGTAGTGCAGCAGCACGATGCGGATCGGGCACAGTGCGATCGCGCGCAACCCGCGGTCGAGCGCCTCGACGTCGCGCGAGGTCTCCGCGTACACCTCGCGCAGCAACGGCTCGCCGAAGTCCGGAAGGTGCGAGCCGGGGAAGCCGCCGACGAACCCCTTCACGCCGACGACCCCGACCTCCACGCCGGTCGCCTCGCACGTGCGCCAGTCGCGCTCCAGCACCACGATGTCGCCGTGCTGCTCGATCGCCGTCACCAACTCGTCGCGGCGGTTCGCATGCCAGTCGTGGTTGCCGAGCACCGCGAAGACCGGCATGCCGATGTCGCGGCACGCGTCCGCCAGCACCGCGCCCTCCTCCGGCTCGCCGGTCGTCGTCAGATCGCCGGCGAGCAGCAGCAGGTCCGCCTCGCCGCGCAGGCGCGCAAAGCTCTCCAGCGTCGCCTCGCGATGGTCGACGCGGCAATGCACGTCGCCGGCGGCGGCGACGCGGATGACCTCCTGCGCATGCGCGCGCCCGTTCGTCGCGGCCCGCTCCGCTGTCGGCTGCTCCTGCACCAGAGGGAGCCCTACCCCGCATCGCCCCGCGGCTAGCGTCGCGCGGGCGCGGGTAGGGCTTCGCACATGGGCAGCGGCGTCAACGAGAGCTTCGACGGCATCATCGCGGCACTGCGCGCAGCAGTGCCGGTGCTGCGCGAAGCGGAGATCCCGTTCATGCTCGGCGGCAGCATGGCCGTGTGGGCCTACGGCGGCCCCGAGCCGACGAACGACCTCGACTTGATGCTGCGCGAGCAGGACGCCGAGCGCGCGCTGCAAGCGCTCGCGAGCGCCGGGATGCGAACCGCGCATCCGCCCGAGGAGTGGCTCGTGAAGGCGTGGCACGGCGACGTGCTGATCGACCTGATCTATGGGCCGCGCGGACTGCCGATCACCGACGAGGCGCTGGCGCGCAGCGTCGTCCGCAACCTCAGCGCGCTGCGCGTGCCGGTGATGGCACTCGAGGACGTGCTGGCGACGAAGCTGCTGTCGCTCGACGAGCACCAGCTCGACCTCTCGTGGCTCTTGCAGATCTCGCGTGCGGTGCGCGAGCAGGTCGATTGGGAGGCGCTGCGCGCGCGCACCGACGAGTCGCCCTACGCGGCCGCCTTCTTCACGCTCGTCGAGCGGCTCGGGATCATTGGCGAGCGCGTGCCGGAGCAGCTCTAGACGAACCGGCGACGGGGGTCGCAGTTGCCGCTGCTGTTGACCCCCGCCTCCGTCCGGGCGCCTCCCTGGCGCAGCTTCTGCAGCCGACCGTGCCCCGCGCGCGCATGTGCCAAACGCGCCAACTCAGTCCGGCAGCAGCCGCCGCGTGACCGCCGTCGCGCTGATCCCGTGCACGACGATCGAGACGATCACGCACGCGATCGTCGTCCACAGCACTACGGGCGCGTGCGTCCCGAGCAGCCCGCTCGCCGCCGCGACGACGGCGTAGTTGAGCGCCGCCACGCCCTTCACGCCGAACCACGCGACGTACAGCCGCTCGCGCGGCGCGATGCCTGAGCCGATGAGCGCGAGCAGCGCGGTGAGCGGCCGGATCACGAGCAGCAGCAGCGGCGCGAGCAGCCAGCCGGCGAGCCCCGGCTCGCCCAGGCCCGACGTCGTCAGCGCGCTGCCGAGCAGCAGCAGGACCGCCAGCGTGAGCACCGTCTCGGCCTGGCCTGCGCCGTCGTGGAATTGGCGGTTCGCGTCGCTGTCGTACTCATGGCGACGGAATGCGAGCCCGCCCGCGAACGCGGCGACGAAGCCATAGGCACCGACCAGCTCCGCCGTCGTGAACAGCAACAGCGCCGCCGCGACCGCCGCCCACGCCTCGTAGCCCTCGTCGAGCAAGTCGCGGCGGCGCATCGCATGGAAGCCGGCGGCGAAGCTCCAGCCGGCGACCGCGCCCCCCACCGCCGCGAGGCCGACGCCATACACGAGGTCGCTCGCCAGCCACGATCCGAGCGTGGCGGAAGTCGCGTCGTGCGCGGTCAGCGTGAGCCCGAGCACGAGCAGCGGCATCGCGGCGCCATCGTTGGCGCCCGCCTCCGCGGTCAGCACCGCCCGCGCGCGCGGCTGGCGCTCGGAGGTGCCGGGCGGACCAAGGCCGACGTCGCCAGCGAGCACCGGGTCGGTCGGCGCGAGCGCGGCGCCGAGCACGATCGCCGCTGCGACCGGCAGCCCCATCGCCAGCGAAGCGTACAGCGCGATCGCCGCGGTCGTCAGCGGCATCGTCACGGCCAGCAGCAGCACGAGTGTGCGCCAGCGCCGCGGCGGCGCGCGCCGCAGCCGCAGCGCCGTCGCGAAGACGGCGACCGCGATCGCCACGTCGGTCAGCACCTCGACGGTGTCGTGGCCGGTCAGCAGCCGGAACGGGTCGATCCCCAGCGGGCGCACGAGCAGCGCGCCGAGCGCGCCCATCGCGAGATACACGAGGCTCGCCGAGAAGTGGCGCTCCTGTTCGTGCGAGAGCGCCCCGATTGCGCCGAGCGCCGCAAGCGCGACGAGCAGCAGGGCGGCCGGGATCTCGCCGCCCGGCGAGATCCCGGAGGCGGCGTTGGCGAGAACCGCGAGGAACACGCCACTCGATACCCGCGGCTGTGAGCGGACAACCACGCGCGCGCACTCGTTTCCGCGGCTCGCGGCCCGGCCGGCCCGGGCGACGAGCGCTGATCGATCAGTCGCCCAGCGGCTGGCGCTCGAGCCGGTGGACAGCCGGGCCCTCCAGCACCGTGCCGTCGAGACCGAAGCGCGAGCCGTGGCAGGGACAGTCCCAGCTCCGCTCGGCGTTGTTCCACTGCACGAGGCAGCCGAGGTGCGTGCAGCGTGCGGAGACGGCGTGCAGCGTGCCGTCGTCGTCGCGCGCGGCCGCGACCCGCTTCCCGCCGAGCTCGACGATCGCGCCCTCACCGCGCCTGAGGTTCTCGAGCGGCCGGTGGTCGGCCGAACGAAGCCGGTCGCCGACGAAGCGCGCGCCAACCTGCGCGTTCTCCTTCACGAGTCTCGGCAGCGACTGCCGCAGCGTGAGGCGGTTGGGGTTGAACAGGTCGGCCCACATCGCCTCGCGCCCGAGGCACAGGTCCGTCAGCAGCAGCGCCGCGGCGGTGCCGCCGGTCATCCCCCACTTGCCGAAGCCGGTCGCCATCAGCACCTTGTCGCTGTGCGGCAGCAGGCGGCCGACGTACGGGATGCGGTCGAGTGTCACTGGGTCTTGCGCCGACCAGCGATACGCGACCTCGCGCACGTCCCAGTGCTCGCGCGCAAACGCCTCAAGCCGCTCGTAGCGCAGCGCAGTGTCCGACTCGGTGCCGGTCTTGTGGCCCTCGCCGCCGACCAGCAGCAGCTCCTTCCCGTCTGGCATCGGAATCGCACGCACCGAGCGCGTCGGGCTGTCGCCGGAGATGTGCATGCCCTCCGGCGGCGCGCCTGCGATGCGGCACGCGATCGCATAGGAGCGCGCCGGGTGCAGGCGCGCGAACGCGAGCGAGCGGTCGAGGAACGGGAAGTGCGTCGCGATCACCACGCGCTCGGCAAGCACGCGGCCGCCAGGCCCCTTCGCCACCTGGCGGCCCTCGTGCTCGCCGACCTCGACCGCATGCGAGCGCTCGAAGACGCGCGCGCCTCCGTACACGCCCAGCCGCTCGGCGAGCGCGAGCAAGTACTTGCGCGGATGAAACTCCGCCTGGTGGTCGAAGCGGACCGCCGCGGCGACCGCGTACGGCAGCGGCGTCTCCGTGACGAGCGACGCCGGCAGGCCTGCCTCGACTGCCGCCTCCGCCTCCAACTCGATCTGCGCGCGATCGTCCGCGCTCGTCACGTAGGCGTAGGACGGCTGGCGGCGGAAGTCGCAGTCGATCGCGTCGCGCTGCACGCGCGCGGCGATCCACGCGAGCGCCGCCTCGTTCGCCGCGCCATACCGGCGGGCGGTGTCACGCCCGTGCTGGGAGCGCAGCGCGTGGTAGATCAACCCGTGCTGCGAAGAGACCTTCGCGGTCGTGAAGCCGCTCGTGCCGCCGGCCAGCCGCCCAGCCTCCAGCAGCACGACGCTCGCGCCCGCCTCGGCCAGCAGCAGCGCGGTCGTGATGCCGACGATCCCGCCGCCGACCACTGCGACGTCGGCGCGCACGTCGCCGTCGAGCTGCGGATGCAGCGGCGGGTCGGGCGCCGTGTCGACCCACACGGAGGTTCTGCGTGCGGTCGGGACGCCGGGGCTGCGCGCGGCGCTCACGACGGCGACCGTCCTGCCGCTCTGAGCGCAAGCTCCTCCAGCCGCATCAGCGACTCGACGTTGCGACCTTTGAGCAGCAACTGGACGAGCGGATTGAACGCGAGCCACGCGGTCACGCCGTCGGGCTCCTCGCTCATCCGCACGCGCGTGCCGCCGTCCTGCGGCGTCATCGTCAGCGTCACCACGGCGGTGCCAAGTGGGCGCGCCTTCGCTCTCATGCGCAGCAGCCGCGGACGCTCCGCCTCCAGCGACTCGGTGTGATCGCTGACGCGCAACGGGCGGATGCCGACGGTGTGGTGAAAGCGCGCGCCGGCCTGCGGCCAAGCGCCCTCCACGTCGCGGATCTCGCTGGAGCCGACGACCCAATAGCCGAAGCCGCGAGCGTCGGCGAGCGCGTCCCAGACGGCCTCGGGCGGGACCGGCATGAAGCGCTCGTTGCTCGCCATGCGCGTCCGGCTACCCGCGGTGCGGGGCACCGGAAACGGCTTGCGGCGCGTCGGCGCGGGGTACCGCAGCGGGGTGCGCTCAGACGTCGACGCGGTCGTGATCGGAGCGGGCCACAACGGCCTCGTGGCCGCCAACGTGCTGGCCGAGCACGGCTGGCGCGTGCTCCTGCTGGAGGCGCAGGCCGTCGCCGGCGGGGCCGTCAAGAGCGGGGCGATCACCGAGCCCGGCTTCACGAGCGACCTGTTCAGCTCGTTCTATCCGCTCGCCGCCGCGTCCCCCGCTCTGGGCGCCATGCAGCTGGAGCGGTTCGGCGTGCGCTGGCGGCGCGCGCCGCTGCCGGTCGCCCACCCGCAACCGGACGGACGCTGCGCCGTCCTGTCGCTCGACGTCGACGAGACGGCCGCGTCGCTGGAGCGCTTCGCGCCCGGCGACGGCGAGCGCTGGCGAGCGTTCTACGGAATCTGGGAGCAGGCCGGCGGCCCGTTCATGGACGCGCTGCTGCGCCCCTTCCCGCCGCTGCGCGGCAGCGCCCGGCTCGCCGCGGCGCTCGGGCCGAGAGGGCTGCTGCGCTTCACGCGCTTCGCGCTGCTGCCGGTGCGGCGGCTGGCGGAGGAGCGCTTCCGCGGCGAGGGCGCCGCGTGGCTGCTGTCCGGCAACGCGCTGCACGCCGACCTGACGCCCGACTCGGCCGGCGGCGGACTGTTCGGCTGGGTGCTGTGCGGGCTCGGGCAGCAGCACGGCTTCCCCGTGCCGGAGGGCGGCGCCGGACGGCTGATCGACGCGCTGGTCGCGCGGCTGCGCGCGCACGGCGGGGAGCTGGTGTGCAGCGCGCCGGTCGCGCGGGTGCTCGTGCGCAGAGGGCGCGCGATCGGCGTGCGGTTGGAGGATGGCTCGGAGGTCTCGGCCGCGCGCGGCGTGCTGGCGACGACGCTCGCGCCGACGCTGTTCCACCAGCTCGTCGGCGACCAGCACCTGCCGCGCGACTTCGTCGCGGCTCTCGGCCGCTTCCAGCTCGACAACTCGACGGTGAAGGTCGACTGGTCTTTGGATGCGCCGATCCCGTGGGCCGCGGAGGAGGCGCGACGGGCGGGGACGCTGCACATCGCCGACGGGATCGACGCGCTCACGCGCACGACCGGGCAGCTCTCGCAGGGCGCGATCCCCGACGCGCCGTTCCTTGTGATGGGGCAGTACGCGTGCGTGGATGCGACGCGGATGCCGGCCGGCAGAGATGTCGCGTGGGCCTACACGCACGTGCCGCAGCGCGTGCGCGCCGACGCCGGCTCCGAGGGGTTGACCGGGACATGGGACGCGCGCGAGACGGAGCTGTTCGTCGCCCGCATCGAGGCGCAGATCGAGCGGCGCGCGCCCGGCTTCGGAGCGCTGATCCGCAGACGCCACGTCTTCACGCCGTCAACGCTGGAGGCCGCGAACGCCAACCTGCGCGGCGGCGCGATCAACGCCGGGACGGCGCAGCTCCACCAGCAGGTCGTCTTCCGCCCGGTGCCGGGCTTGGCGCGGCCGGCGACGCCGCTGCGGGGGCTGTGGCTCGCGGGCGCGTCGGCGCATCCGGGCGGCGGGGTGCACGGGGCGGCGGGCTTCAACGCCGCGCGGGCGGCACTGCGGGCGTGGCAGTTTCGGCGCCGTGGTAGGCCCGGGGCGCGAGCATGCCCTGCCTGGCGATGAAACACTCGCCGCAGGACATGCTCGTGCCCCGGGCCGTCGCAGCCAGCTAAGGCTCGCTCGCCAGCGCGCGGTACGTCGCGTCGCCGGCTGCCATGTAGGCGGCGTGGTGGGCGGCGCTGATCGCGACCTCTTTGGCGCCCCAGCGCCATGGCGGCGGAGCGGCGCCGGCCGCCGGCACGGCGACGAGGTCGGGGGACCAGGCGATCGCGAAGAAGGCGGCGCGGGCCGCGTTGCCGCGGACCCCGGCAAGGTCGAGCAGGCCACGGGCGACGCCGAGCGAGGTGCCGGCCGTCAGGTGCGCGACGGTTGCGAAGCGGCCGCCGGCGCGCTTGCGCGGCTTGACGCCGAGCAGCTTGCCGGCGACCTCCGCGGGCGCCGCGCTCGGCTCGCGTCTGCGCAGCTTCATCTCGACGGTCGAGGCGACCGTCATCGCCGCGGTTCCGGCAACGCCCGCGACGAGCCCGCGCCCGAGCGCGACGGCGAGCGCGTCGAGCGCCTCGACGGGGGCGGGGCGGCGCGGGGATCTGCCGCGCAGCAGCCGCCGGCCGGCAGCGCGGTGCGCGCGCCGCGCGTGGTCGACGCGTTGGAGCTGGCGGTGGGCGTGGCGGCGCGCTGGCGATGCCCGCCGCAGCGGCGCGTTCACGACCCGTCCACCCCTCCGGGCGGCCGCGTGCCGCGCAGTTGCAACGCCGCGAGCAGGCTCGGGCGCCCGTGCAGGTCCCCGCCCAGGTCGCCTTCGCCCGACGGCTCCCACAGCCCGCGGGGGGCGTCGTCCGGCTGCGCGCGGGCGCGCGCGAGGCGGCCGACGAGCGCGAGCGCGCGCTCCATCAGCGGGCGCGCGTGGCGCTCGGCGAACGACAGCAGCAGGGTCGAGCCGCCGACGGTGATCGAGCGGCGCGGCGCGATCGCGCATGCCACCACCGCGCGCGCGACCGACTCGGCCGTGTAGGTCGTGAGCGGCGGGATCGTCGGCGGCGCGAGCCCGGCGCGGTGCGTGAGGTGCAGCCAGAAGGGCGTGTCGACCGCGCCGGGTCGGACCTCGGCTACGGTCACCTGCGAACCGCGCGAGCGCAGGTCGGCGCGCAGGCTGTTGAGGAAGCCGTGCAGCCCGTGCTTGGCGGCGACGTAGGGCGACAGCAGCGGCAGCTCGACCTCGTCGACCGCCGAGCCGATGACGACGAGCCGACCGGCCGTCCGCTCCAGCTCCGGCATCACCGCCCGGATCGTGTCGACGGCGCCGAGCAGCGAGACGCGCACACACCGGTCGAAGTCCTCCGGCGGGATCTCCTCGAAGCGGCCGAACGCGCCCGCCGCCGCGGCGACCACGACGACGTCGAGGCCGCCGAACTGCCGGACCGCCTCCGCGATCGAGAGCTCCAGCGCGGCGCGGTCGCCGACGTCGGCCTGCAGGATCAGCGCCTGCCGCCCCTCCTCCTGCACGCGTGCGGCGACGCGCAGCAGACCGGTCTCGCCGCGCGCGAGCAGTGCGACGTCGGCGCCCTCGCGCGCAAGCAGCTGCGCGGTCGCGGCGCCGATCCCGCTGGACGCGCCGGTGACGAGCGCGCGCTGTCCGTCGAGCCGTCTCACCTGCGTTCGGATACCCGATCTTTGGGGTGGTACGCGTGGGGAGGCGGCGCTACGCTCTTTGCACAACACGTGGTCGAGCACGACCAGCATGAGGGTCATGGCAACTGAGTCCATGGACACCGGGTCCCGGGGTGACGACCTCGGGACTCACTCGTTAAGGCGCCCCGACGCCGCACGTTACGGCGCCGGGGCCTCAGGCCGCTTATCGTCTCAACACACGGTCGAGAACCCAGAGCAGCATGAGGGTTGCGACAACTGAGTCCATATGCATCACCCCCTTTCGCGGGGCCGTCGCCCCGGGCGGAGTTGGAGCTCCGGCAGATCGGGAGGTGCGCCGATGGAGGCTGTCGCTGACCGCCGACGACGTTAGGCGCGCTCAGCCGAGCCGTCTACAGCGTGAAGTGGTGGATCGTGCGAGGTCTGCGCAGCGCTGCGCGAAACTCCGCGGCGCTCGCGTCAGAGCGCGTCCTCGGCCTTGCGATACGCGATCTGCAAGACGTCGGAGGCGAACACGACGGTGAAGACCGACGCCACCCAGCGGGTCGCGCGCGGGGCGATCAGCAGGCTCGCGGTGAAGAACGTCGCGAACCACATCGAGAGGCAGTACGGGCAGACGATCAGCTCGCCGATCACGCGCCGCAAGCCCCGGCCGCGCGCCGCCTCCTCGACCTCGTCCGGACCGCCGTCCTCCTGATAGCGCGTGAACGGCGCGCGCACAGCGCTCATGACGCGCGCCTTGCCGAGCAGTCGCGAGCCTTTGTGCGCCGCGACGGCGAGCAGCGCGAGATCGCGCGCGTCGACCCGCTCCGGCAGCGGGCGGCCCGAGCGGCGGAACCAGGCGACGAAGCCGGCGAACAGGCTGACGTAAGTCGAGATCAGCAGCGCGTACCAGCCCAGCGGCCGCTCGCGCTCGGGCGAGTGCCCGGCGAACGGCGGCAGGTCCTGCACGCGCGTCTCGGTCACGGTCACGCAGGCTCGTGTACCCGCGCGCCGTGGGCCGAACCGTCCGCGCGTCATGCGGTCGACGCGGACGGGTATGGATGCCGGCATGCCGTCCGCCGCGCTGCTCGTCGTCGACATGCTCAACCCGTACGACCATGAGGACGGCGAGCAGCTCGCCGACCACGTCGCGGAGATCGTCAAGCCGCTCGCGGATCTGGTCGCTCGCGCGCGCGCAAGCGACGCCGTCGAGCTGATCTACGTAAACGACAACCTGGGCGATTTCGCGGCGACGCGCCACGATCTCGTCAGACGCGCGCTCGACGGCCGCCGGCCGGAGCTGATCGAGCCGTTGATCCCCGCGGACGACCTGCCGTTCCTCCAGAAGGTCCGCCACAGCGTCTTCTACGGCACCGCGCTCGACCACCTGCTCAGACAGCGCGGGCTCGACACGGTGATCCTCACCGGCCAGGTGACGGAGCAGTGCATCCTCTACAGCGCGCTCGACGCCTACGTGCGCCACTACGACGTCTGCGTCGTGCGCGACGCGGTTGCCCACATCGACGCCGAGCTGGGGGCTGCGGCGCTCAGGATGATGGAGCGCAACATGCGCGCCCGGGTCGTCGAGGCGTCGCGCTGCCTCGACGACCTGCGCTGAGCGCCCCGCGCTCCGCCCTACGACTCGATCTCGTGCGGGTCCTCGGTCCCCGCGAGCTTCACCGAGCCCGCCAGCACCGTCTCGTAGTGCCGCTGCTGAATCGGCAGCGCCCACTGCACCAGCTCGCCGATCGCGGGATCGCGCGCCTGCTCGTTGAGCTTCTCGACGATCGCCCAATGGCCGACCTCGCCGGCCTCGGCCATCGTCAGAAACTCGAAGCCGTCGAGCGGATCGTCCTCGCCGGCGAGATAGGTTCTCATCATCTCCTCGGCCTCTCTGCGCGTCTCGCGCGCGGAGTCGAGGATCGCGGTCTTTCTGCCGTCGCGCTCGCCGGCGACCTGCGTGCAGCGCTCCTCCGTCTCGCGCGCCTCCTCGTGCATCCGCTCCAGCTCGGCCTTCAGTTCGTCGTCCTGACCGTCGAGCAGGCCGGCGACTCTTCTCGTAGCGCCTTGCGCCGCCATCGCGAGGCCGAGCACCTCGGCCAGCTTGCTCTCCAGCTTCGTCAACTCCGCCATGACGGGACCTCCTCGGGGGTTCTCTCTGCGTGCGGGCGGACCGCTACCCGGTCGGCACGGCCGGCAAGCACCAGCAGCTCCTCCTCGCGTTGGCCGGGCGCAAGCAGCCCGCGCGCCTCCAGCAACGGCGCGCGCTCGCGCATCAGCGGCCCGAGCGGGCCGCGCTCGGCCGCGACGCGTTCGGCGCGCAGGCCGGCGGCCGCGAGCCGCGCGAGCGTTGCCTGCTCGCCGCAGATCGCGGACTGCACGAGCAGCAGCGTGCCGCCCGGCGCGAGGTGGGCCGGCGCCTCGGCGCACAGGCGGTCGAGCAGCAGGCGGCCGTCGCCGCCGCCTTCCCACGCGCGCGCGGCGCCGCTTCGCGGCAGCGCGTCGTCGGGACTCGGGACGTACGGCGGGTTCGCGAGGATCAGGTCGAAGCGCTCGCCGGCGACGGGCGCGAACAGGTCGCCGCGCCGCAGCCGCAGGCGCGCGCCGTTGCGGCGCGCGTTGAGCCAGGCGGTCGCGAGCGCCCGCCGCGAGACGTCGACGACCGTCACCTCCGCCGCACCTTCGCGCGCCGCCGCAACCGCGACCGCGCCGCTGCCGGCGAACAGCTCCAGCACGCGCGCGCCGACGGCGAGGCTGCGCTCGCGCATCGCGCTCGCGAGCAGGCGCGCATCGCTGTGTGGTTGGAAGACGCCGGGCAGGGTGATGATGCGCACGGAGCGCGCCATGCCCGCTACGAGCCGACTCCAAGCACCGCCGACGGCGCATGAGCTGCGCGCGCGGTGCGATGCGGTGACGCCGTTCACGGTCGGGATCGAGGAGGAGGTGATGCTGCTCGACCCGGCGACGCTCGATCTGACGCCGCGCGTCGACGAGGTGCTCGCCCGCCTCGACGGCGACGCGCGCTTCAGCCGCGAGCTGCCGGCCGCACAGGTCGAGATCGCGACCGCGCCGACGGCGTCGGCTGTCGACGCGCTCGCGCAGCTCGCCGCGGCGCGCGCCGCGCTGCGCGCCGCGTGCGAGGGCATCGCCCGGCCCGCGGCCGCCGCCGTGCATCCGTTCGCGGCGCTGTCGGGCGAGCTGAACGCGGGCGAGCGCTACGACGCGATCCGCGCGGCCTACGGGCCGGTCGCGCGCCGCCAGCTCGTCGCCAGCCTGCAAGTGCACGTGGCGGTCGGCGGGGCGGAGCGCACGCTCGCGGTTCACGACGCACTGCGCTCCTACCTGCCCGAGCTGGCGGCGCTCGCCGCGAACGGCGCGTTCCACGGCGGGCGCGACAGCGGGCTTGCCTCGGCGCGCCCGCTCGTGTGCGGACTGCTGCCGCGCCAGGGCGTGCCGCCGGCGCTGGAGAGCTGGGAGCGCGCGGCGGGCGAGCTGGCGTGGGGCGCAACCGCCGGAGCGGTCGCCGAGCCGCGCCTGTGGTGGTGGGAGCTGCGCCCGCATCCGTTGTACGGGACGCTCGAGCTGCGCGTGCCAGACGCGCAGACCACGCTCGCGGAGGCGGCCGGCGTCGTCGTCTTCGCGCAGGCGCTGGTCGCGTGGCTGGCGCAGCGCTGGGACGCCGGCGAGCCGCTGCCGGTCGCGCCGACCTGGCGGATCGAGGAGAACCGCTTCGCCGCGCTGCGCGACGGACTGGACGGCGAGCTGGCGGACCTTGAGACCGGCGCGCGGATGCCCGCGCGTGAGCGCCTGCACGCGCTGCTGGATGAGCTGGCGCCGGTGGCGCGGCAGCTTGGGGCGGGCGCGCTGCTGCCGCACGCGCGGGCGCTGGCGGAGCGCAACGGCGCGCTGCGCCAGCGCGCGGTCGCCGCCGAGCGGGGTCTGCGCGGCCTTGTCGCATGGATGGCGGAGCGCTACGGCGATCCGCTTGGAAGCGCTGTCGCGTGGGTATCCCGCGAGCCGTGAGCGCCGGCCCGGCCATCCCCCACGCCGCGATCGCGGCGCCGCCGCGCCTCACACCGCTGCCGCGAGCGCGCGGGCCGGTCACCGGCATCCTGCTCGACGTGCTGCGTTGCGCACCGGGGATGCCGGTCGAGCTGCCGGTGCTCGAAGCGACGCCCGCGCTGCTGGCCGACGACGACGTCCAGCTCGGGCTCTACCTCTGTTACGAGCTGCACTACGGCGCGCTGGCGGGCGTCGACGACGATTGGGAGTGGGATCCCGGTCTGCTCGCGTTCCGCGCCGTGCTGGAGCGGGCGTTTGAGGCGGCGCTGCGCGCGGCGGTCCCGCAGCCGGACGCGCCGCCATCGGCGACCGACGTCGGCGGGGCGCTGCAAGCGCTCGTCGCGGCCGACGACGCGCCACCGCTGTCGCGCTTCGTCGAGACACGTGCGACCGGCGAGCAGGTGCGCGAGCTGCTCGTCCACCGCTCCGCGTACCAGTTGAAGGAGGCCGACCCGCACTCGTGGGCGCTGCCGCGCCTGAGCGGCGCGCCGAAGGCGGCGCTCGTCGAAGTGCAGGTGGACGAGTACGGCGGCGGGCGCGCCGAGCGGATCCACGCGGCGCTGTTCGCGAAGGCGATGGCGGCGCTCGGACTCGACCCGCGCTACGGCGCGTATCTCGACGCGCTGCCGGGGGTGACGCTGGCGACCGTCAACGTGATGTCGCTGTGCGGGCTGCACCGCCGCCTGCGCGGCGCGATCGTCGGCCACCTCGCAGCGTTCGAGATGACCTCCTCGCTGCCGAACCGCCGCTACGGCAACGGCCTGCGCCGGCTCGGCTGCGGCGCGGACGCGACCGACTTCTTCGACGAGCACGTCGAAGCGGATGCAGTCCACGAGCAGGTTGCGGCATGGGACCTCGCCGGCGGCCTCGCGCGCGCTGAGCCGGAGCTGGTGCCGGACATCCTCTGGGGTGCGGCCGCCTTGCTGGAGCTCGAAGCGCGCTGGGCGCGCTGTCTGCTCGACGCGTGGGAGCGCGGTGAGTGCTCGCTGCGCGCGCGGTCAGCTTAGTTAGTGAACTGACGCCGTTCTTCTTGACACCGGTCCGTTAGCTCGTCTAGCCTTGCCTGGGGGGCCGCTTCGCATGCACGCAATTGCGGCTGCCTGAAACGTTGGCCAGGAAAGGGGGTCCTGCCAGCACAGACACGTGGGCGACACCTCGTGTGTCAGTTTGCGCGTTAGTAATTACCTGTATACCGAAACAAGGATCTTTACATGCGATTCAGCAAGCTGCTCCTTGCCGTCATAAGCGCGGCGGTGCTCCTCGCGGGGCTCACCGGGTCAAGCACGGCCGGGCGAATATCGTTCTCACATCAGAACCTCCGAGGCACGTGGACAAGGATGAACTTCACGGGCGGATTCGGCACCGTCGAATGCGAAGTCGTCGTCGAAGGCACGCTCCACACAAGAACGATAGCCAAGACCATAGGGACCCTACTCGGCTACGTCACCGCCGCCAACGTGACAAGGTGCGCGAGGGGCGGTGCCTCAGTCCTAAGGGAAACCCTTCCCTGGCACGTCCAATACGCCAGCTTCTCCGGCACGCTACCGAACATAACCGGCGCGGGCACCAATATCATCAATGCGTCCTGGAGAATAAGGGAACCGACGTTCGGTGTGACATGCCTATCGAGGACGAATGCGTCGACGCCGTTGACCGGCTCGTGGGAAATCAACGCCAGGGTCATCGAATCGATAACGGTAGGCGGGACGATACCCTGCGGCAGCTTCAGCGGAACGATAAGCGGCACCACCGCCACCGCGGGAAGTCAGGAAGGCGCGAGGGTTACCGTCACACTAATATAATTCGACAGCAACGACGGGCGGCGCTGCGTGTCACGCAGCGCCGCCAATCGTCAACGTTCTATCGATGCGCTAGCGGTGCGAGCGCTTGCGACCTCCGCAGCCGTGGATGTGCAGCCGCTGGTGGCGGGTGATCACGGCGCCGTTCTGACCGCGCAGCTGCACCGACGCCGTCGCGCGCTTCCCCGCCTTCGTGCAGAGGTTGTGCGAGACGCCAAGCGGCCCGTGGCTGCCGGAGACGATGCTCAGCGTGAACTTCGACACCGGCGCATCCGGAATCGTGTCGAAGTTCGTCGCCAACTGCTTGCCGCCGGGGATCGTCACACGACCGACAAGGTCGATGGCGATTTCCCCACGCAGCCGGACCATCAGGTCAGGGAGCGCGTGGCCGGGGTGTCTCACGAAGTACGCACCACCGCGCAGCGGGTGCTTCAGCAGCGGCGTCACCGCCACCGCGGACCCGGCCCGCGAGTCCTCGCATCTGCCGGCCTCGTACTCGCTCAGCGTGCACGCGTGGTTGACCACGTTGAGCAACGCCGCGAGCGTCTGCGGCAGCACGACCCGCACCGATCTGAGGTTGCTCTGACCGGGCGTCTGCGTGAGCACCGCCTTGAACGGGGTCGAGATGCCTGTGCTCGTGTGGCGCTTGCTGCCCACGAAGAGGCTGAGTCGCGGCGCGAACTTCAGGCTCTTGCAGCCGCCCACCTGGAACCGTTCGGCAAGGCGCGCCGTGGCGCCATCGACCGAGGTGGCGACGGCGCCGACCTGCTGCTTCGAGCAGTTCGTCGGTGCGACCATGAAGTTCGGCTTCTCGATCGACACCTGCACGGACCGGATGTGCAGCGGCACACCCTTGATGATGGTCGGGAACGGATCCGAGACGACGCTGAGCTGCGCTGTGCGCGGATTGATCTGGATCGCCTGACGGACGACCACCGTGCCGAGGTTGAAGGGCCCGGCGACCGCGTCGACCGCAACAGCGAGGCCGTACGGCGCTCCGCGATACGGACCCGTCAGATACACCCGACCCGTGGTGATGAAGAACGGCTGACTGCCGACCCCCGCGCCCACAATCGCACCACCGATGAGGGAGTCGGTCGGGCAGTTGCCGGTGTCGGCCGCAGCGTTCGAGCACTGCTGGGCGTCCTTGACGCGCGCCAGCAGGCCCTTCGGCGTGTCGATCGTCACCGATCTGAACTCCTGATCGTCGTCACTGCGTGCGAGCACGACGTTGAACGGGCTGCTCGAGCCGGCCGCCGCGTTCTCGACGCCCGCCAGGAAGCTCGGCGCGAATCTCGGAACCTGGCAGCCGCTCGTCGTGAACGAGCTGCTCGTGTCGACGACCTTGTTGTTCCACGCGACCAGCTCCACGTTCGTCGTGTGGTCCCCGCACGTGCTCGGGGAAGCGAGCGGCGCGCGCGGGCCGCTCTTGAAGTGGAGCGTCATCGAGTCGAATGGGAGCTGCGGCAGGTCGTCGAAGACCGTCGTGAGCTGGCCGGTGTTCGGATCCGCTCTGATCGAGCCCGGCAGCTTGATGTCGATGCCGTCCTGGTCGGAGCGGATCTCGACCGCGATGCGGAACAGCTCGCCCGATTGCGGGTCCTCCGAGTTCTGCGTGCGCAGGAAGATCGTCCCGCTGACCGGATGGTCGAGCAGCGGCGTCTGCAGCGTGACGGTGCCGAGCTTCGAGCCGTCGGGACACGTCGCCGTCCCGTCCTGTCTGAGCAGCAACTGCGCGTCCGTGCACGCCTTGAGGCCGTCCGCCGAGGAGGGGTTGATCGTCATCCCGTCCGGCAGCGTGACGGTCACCTTTCTCAGGTCGGCCGGCGCGATCCCCTGCGGCCCCCAGTCCTCGTTCAACGTCACGCCCGCGTCCAGCCCGCTCGGCGCATGCGGCGCCTGCGTCGCGGGCGTCAGCGCAAAGCCCGGCTGGAACGGGTTGAACTCGCACCCGGTCATCGCCGGCGTCGTCGCCTGATTGTGCACGAACGTGCCGACGTGCTGGTAGGTGTCCATGTCGATGCTCCACAGCAGCGGCGTTCCGGGACAGGACGTCGGCGTCCGCAGGAACGGCACGGTGCTGCGCGCTCTCAGCGAGCAGTCGCCGATCGTCGGGTTGAAGCCGAAGCCGCCGTTGAGGCAGAAGCCGCGCAGCGAGTCGTGTGAGCTGTCGTTCGGGACGCCCCACAGCGTAACCTCGAACTTCGGGATCGGGATCGACGACGGCGCCTTTTCGGTGACGATGTCGATTCCGTCGTCCGACGGGCGCAGCTTCGCCTTCAGCGTGACGACCACGCTGTTGTAGAAGAAGCCGAACGCCGCGGGGGTGCCCGCCGGCGGCTCGACGTTGTAGAGGGGAACGATGTCGCCCGCGTTGAGCTGGACGAGTCCGACCTGGCTCTCCGGCGGGCACGTCGGCTCCTGAATTGGCTCTGCCTGTGTCGTCAACTGCGACGGCGTGCACCGGACCGGTGTGGCGGTCGGGTTGCCGACGAACCCCGGGGGCACGTGGACGATGACGTCCCGGAAGCTCTCGGTCGGCGCGGTGATCGCGAGGTTCGGAAGCGGGAAGTCGAGGTTCGTCTGCGCCTCGGACAGCAGTCTGACCCCGGTGGTGAGCGTCGCGGGGTCGCTTCCCGCTTGTGCGACTGGCCCGCCGGAGGCGTCGCTCATGCCGACGTCGAAGGCCTTGATCGCGAACGGGTCGCTGGGACCGACGACGATCGAGAAGGGATCGGTGAGCACGCCGGGGGCGCCTCCGCCCGACACGCTGATGTTGCCGGTCAGCGTGCCCGCCGCGGCCGAGTCGACGGTGGTCGTCGCTCTCAGGCGAATCTGCCTGCCCGGCTCGATGCCCGTCACGTCGGCCGTGCACTCGTACGCCTGGCCCACCGTCTGGCACTGGAAGCTCAGATTGCCCGGGTCCACAGCGGGGTCTGCCGGCGGGATCCCCGGCGGCAGCTCATAGCTCACGGTCAGGTTCCCGCTCAGAGGATCGGTCCCCGTGTTCTGGACCGACACGACCGTGTACATGAATCTTCCCGGCGTCACATAGTCCGGGACCAGCGTTCTGAGGGTGAGCGCCGGCGCGGCCACGGCTGTGGCGGCGGTCGCCGCGACGAAGGCCGCTGAAATGACAAGGCTCGCCCCGAGCCTGCGGATCGTTCGAATGGGCTTCATGTCTCTCAGCGTCCCTTCCTGACGGCGGTGAACGTAATGCGCGTCGTGCGCTTCACCTCGTCGCCCCCGGCGGCGACGAACGTCAGGTGAACGACTGTCGTGTAGCTGCCGGACCTCCGCAGCTTCGCCCGAGCGACACGCGTGAGACGCACGATCACGCGATAAGTCCCGCCGCGGCCACGCTTGATCGACCCCGGTCTGAGGCCCGTGCCGCGCCATGTCAGCGCTCCGGCGGCGCTGAGCTTGACGCGAAGACTGGCGGCCGCCCCGCGCACCGTCAGATGGCGGCGAACCGCGAGACCGGCGGCGCGGCTCGCTCCGGCATCGCTCTGATCGAAGGTCGCGCTTCCGAACGTCTTGTTCGGGGGGCTCGCGGTCGGCGACCCCTGGCACGCATCCTCGACGCATGGTGCGGGACCAGGCGGCGGCGGGGCCGGCAACGAACTGCCCTCGCGCGCGTCGTAGACGTCCACGAGATCGTCGTGGTCGCTGCTTGCGAGGCGCTGGCGCGTCAGGAGGAAGACGTCGTCTCCACTCGCGCTCGCGTCCGCGAACTCAGTCGGATCGCTGCCGGTGCCGGTGGAGACGAGCCTGACGCTGCCGGTGCCAGGGTCGTACTCGTACGTGTCCGACACCCCGTTTCTGTCCTCCGGCACCAGCGCCTCCGCCGTCGAGAAGAAGACGTTGCCGCGATCGCTGAGGAAGCGCGGGCGGAATCCGGCGTTGATCGGCTGCGGGCTGTCTGAGGTCACGTCCGGCTGGATCGCGACGTCGGCCGTCGCGGGGCCGGACGGACAGGAGACGCACTGGAGTCTGCCGCTCTCGAGGCTATAGAGGTACATCTCGCGGTGACCGTTCGTCACGTTCCCGAGCACGTCGGTGACACTGGGCGAGCCAAGTGCGAAGGCGAGATCGCGACCGTCCGGCGTCACGCGCGCGAGGCCCGGCTCCGAGGCCATCACGCCGAGGCCGTCGGTGAAGTTCCCCGGAAACTGGACGCCACCCGTGATCAGGCGCGTGGTCCCGTGATCCCACACGAACACCTGGCCGGCGGTCGTGTGGTAGTAGACGCGCTGCCCGTCGTCGCTCATCCCCATGATCTCGGCGCCGTCCAGGCCGCCGTCATGCGAGATCATCGTCAGGTTCCCGGGCCCGGACGGGTCGGGACTGTCGGTGTAGCGGTACAGATCCGTCGAGCCGTTCACGTCCCCGTCCACGAGGCCGGCATCCGTCGTGAAGAAGACCGTATGCCCATCTGGCGTGACGGCCTGGAGCGTCGCGCCGCTCTGGTTCGAGCCGTCTTGCGTTGCGTCGCTGAGCTCCGGCTGGGAGATCCACACCGTTCTGCTGCCATCGACGCGCATGAACAGCTGGGACGGGCCGTACTGCGACGACGCGGTGAACACGAGCCGCGTGGCATCCGCGGACATGGCGCTGCGGTAGAGCGCGGGCACCAGGTCGGACCCGGCGTCGGGAACGGTGCCGTCCGGCAGCACCCCGGCCAAGCTCAGGACGCCGTTGTCCCACTGATAGACGTTCGGCACCCCCGGGGCGGCGCCGGGCAGGAACTGCGTCGGCGTCACGAACGAGACGTGCCGGGCATCCGCGGAGATGCCCCAGGTCGTGATGCTGAGGAAGTCGAAGACGCTCGGCTGGTCGAGTTGCGACACGGTGATCGGCACGAGCGCACGCGTCGTGGTGTCCTCTGCGTAGATGTTGTTGCGCAGCGGCGCATCGCCGGTGACCGCGGGCAGGTCGTAGGCCCACACGATCGCGGTCCGCAGGTCGTCCGAGTAGATCTGCACCAGCGTCGGCACGAAGAACGTCTGAACCGCATCGGGACGCGACGTCGGCGTGATCGCATGCGTCGTCCAACCGTCGGCGCCTCGGCGCGCCACGTACTGCGACTGACCGGCTGCACCCGAGCCCAGCGTGTCCCCGAACAGCGCGTGCGAGGCGAATGCGGCCGCGTCCCCAGCGCGCGACGCCACGGTCGTCAGTCCGTCGCCGATGATGTCGCCTTGCCCCTTGTCGCTCGGCGAGACCTGCTCGTAATGCCGGGCGGCGCTGGCTCCGGCGGGCGCGAGCCCGCACAACAGACAACCGGCGAGCGCGGCGCCGATCACAACCGTCCTTGCGCGCATTCGCGACCTCATCTCTCCAAGCACAGACACCTGCCTCTCCCCTATGGACCACCTTTCTGGAAACGGCGCCGGCTACCATAGGACTTCGCTGATCCACCAACAAGTAGCTAAACGTTAGTCTGTCTTTTTGCTGACCCCCAGCGCGACGCGCTGACAAGGTCTCTTCGATGCACTTGACAGTGGTGCATTGCGGGGCCTACGTTGCGCCTTGGCGATGAGTCGAGCAGTCGCCTACATCATGCGGTCGGGCGAAAGGGGGAACGGTCGAGAGTGACTTGAAGCGCGCAGTGCGCGCGTTGACCTTTTGTATGAACTACGACTCACGAGGAATCGATGAGACTCCATAAGTTGTTTCTGGTCGTAGTGAGCGCGACGGCGCTGTTCGCCGCGCTCGCGTCGACGGCCTCAGCCGGCCGACTCTCACAAAGCAGCCAGACGTTGAGAGCAACGTTTAGGGAAGTGAGATTCAGGCTGCCGTTTGGCACCACCAACTGCGCAGTGACACTTGAAGGCACCCTCCACTCAGGGAGCATACGCAAGGTCGCCGGCACGCTAATGGGCTACATCACGAGGGCCGCGGTGACCACTACTTGCCTCAGCGGGTCCGCCACCATCCTAAGCGAAACGCTTCCTTGGCACGTCCAGTATGAAAGCTTCACTGGCACGCTACCGAACATACTCACGATCAGAACGAGAGTCATCGGCTCGTCGTTCCGTGTGAGGGAACCGAACGGAATCACCTGTCTAGCAAGGAGCACGACGACAGAACCGGCATTGGGAACCTACGAACGGGAAGCTGGCGGCGCGCTGTCAGGTGTCGTAATCGGCGGCAGGATCAGGGTCGGCTCGGAATGCCTCGGGGCGACCGGGGAATTCACCTCCGACAGGGGCACCGTCACGGTCCTAAACAGCACCACCAGGATCAGCGTCACCCTAATATAGGTGACAGAACGACTCACCGTAGACGAGTAGCAGAGTAGATGAGCTTGCGTAAGGCGGCGCTGCATCCGTGCAGCGCCGCCTTGTCTTTGCAACCAATCCCGGGGGGCCCGATGAACCGCTTCAACTTGCTTGTCGCCGTGGGGGCGGCAGCGCTTCTCAGCGTATGCGTCTCGACCGCAACCGCCGGACGTCTCTCGACGAGCAGCCCAACATTCAGATCGACATTCAGGGAACTGAGATTAAGGCTTCCGTTCGGCACCACCAACTGCCCGGTGACGCTCGAAGGCACCCTGCACTCAAGCACGTTAGCCAAAGTCGCCGGTTCCCTAATCGGCTACATCACGAGGGCCTCGGTGGCCAACGTTTGCACCTCCGGTCCGCCACGATCCTAAGCGAAACGCTCCCGTGGCACATTCAGTACGAAGGCTTCACCGGCACGCTACCCAGCATATTGACGATCAGGACTAGAGTGATCGGGCTCGCCTGGCGGATCCGGGAACCAAACGGCATTACCTGTCTACTGAGGAGCACCGCCGTTGAACCCTTCCTCCTCATATACAATCGCGAACTCGGCGGCGCGCTGACAAGTGCCGAAATCGGCGGGAGGATAAGGGTCGGCTCGGAATGCCTCGGGGCGACCAGCGAATTCTCCTCCGACAGGGGTCCGGTCACGGTCCTAAACAGCACCGCCAGGATCACCGTCACCCTAATATAGGTGACGCGAACCGATTGGTAGGTAGGCCCTAGTAGGAAGAAGTAAGACAAGGCGGCGCTGCGTCCAGCAGTGCCGCCTTTTTCTCCACCAATCCCGGAGGCCCAATGAAACACCTGAACTTGATTGCCGCCGTGGGAACCGCAGCGCTTCTCAGCGTATGCGTCTCGACCGCGGCGGCCGGACATCTCTCGACGAGCAGCCGAACACTCAGAGCGACATTCAGGGAAGTCAGACTTAGGCTGCCGTTCGGCGTCACCAACTGCTTGGTGACACTCGAAGGCACCCTGCACTCAAGCACCATAGCCAAGGTCGCCGGCACGCTAATGGGCTACATCACGAGGGCCGCGGGTCCTACTTGCCTCAGCGGGTCCGCCACCATCCTAAGCGAAACGCTCCCGTGGCACATCCAGTACGAAAGCTTCACCGGCACACTACCGAACATACTGACGATCAGGACCAAAGTGATCGGGTTCGCCTGGCGGCTAAGGGAACCAAACGGCGTCACCTGTCTACTGAGGAGCACCGCGGCAGAACCCGTCCTCCTCGCCTACAACCGCGAACCCGGCGGCGCGCTGACAGGTGCCGAACTCGGTGGCAGGATAAGGGTCGGTTCGGAATGCCTCGGGGCGACCGGCGAATTCACTTCAGACAGGGCTCCGGTGACGGTCCTAAACAGCACCGCCAGGATCAGCGTCACCCTAATATGAGCGCTCGGACCGGCTCAGCGCCCCTCCACCCCGCTCGGCGCGACGAAGCCGATCAGCTTGTGCGTGCCGTCGCAGAACGGACGCGTCTGCGAGCGGCCGCAGCGGCACAGCGCGACCGTGCGCCGGCCCGTCTCGATCACGTTGCCGTCCTGGTCGAGCAGCTCGAACGGCCCGCGCAGCAGGTACGGCCCGTCGCGGTACGGCGTCACGCGCACCGGCGCGTCGCCGCGCGGCGGGTCGGGGGGGCGCGCGGCGCTCACGGACCGTCGCCGCTCGCCGGCGGATCGGTGTCGGGGTCCTCGTCCGGGTCGTAGTCGAGGTCGTCCTCGTCGGCGTCGAACGCCTCGTCGTCGTCCAGCTCGGCGTCCTCGTCGTCGAACTCGTTCTCCTCGACGCGCAGGTGAATCTCGTCCTCCAGCTCCGCGCGGCTCAGCGATCCCATCGCGCCTTTCCTCCTGTTCGCATGAGCGGTCCTCCGCGCGATACCCACGACGGGCCCCGCACACACACCGGTCGGCGCTCGGACCGCCGCGCTTGGCGACCGCGCGTCGCGGAAACGCACAGAGCAGCGACGAAACGACCGAGAGGAGTCCGCAGCGATGAAGGCGGTCACGTTCCACGGCAGACGCGACGTGCGCGTCGACACCGTCCCCGACCCGACGATCCAGGAGCCGACGGACGCGATCGTGAGAATCACGTCGACCGCGATCTGCGGCAGCGACCTGCACCTCTACGAGGTGCTCGCGCCGTTCATCGAGCAGGGCGACATCCTCGGGCACGAGCCGATGGGAATCGTCGAGGCGGTCGGCTCGGAGGTCACCCACATCAGACCGGGCGACCGCGTTGTGATCCCCTTCAACATCTCGTGCGGCCACTGCTGGATGTGCGACCGCGGCCTCTACTCGCAGTGCGAGACGACGCAGGTTCGCGAGCAGCACAAGGGCGCCGCCCTGTTCGGCTACACGAAGCTCTACGGCGAGGTGCCGGGCGGCCAGGCCGAGCTGCTGCGCGTCCCGCAGGCACACTTCGGCCCGATCAAGGTGCCTGACGGGCCGCCCGACGAGCGCTTCCTCTACCTCTCCGACGTGCTGCCGACGTCATGGCAAGCAGTCGACTACGCGGCGATCCCGCAGGGCGGCAGCGTCGCCGTCTTCGGGCTCGGACCGATCGGGCAGATGTGCGCCCGCATCGCGAAACACCAGGGCGCGAGACAGGTGATCGGGATCGACCTCGTGCCCGAGCGGCTGAGAATGGCGCAGGACCACGGGATCGACACGATCGAGGTGGCCGCGCGCGACGGCGTCGCGGACCAGTTGCGCGAGCGGACCGGCGGCCGGGGTCCCGACTCCGTGATCGACGCAGTCGGGATGGAGGCGCACGGCGCGCCGTTCGGCAAGCTCGCGCAGACGCTCGCCGGCTACCTGCCCGACCGCGTCGCCGCGCCGCTGATCGAGAAGGGCGGCATCGATCGTCTCTCGGTCCTCTACAACGCGATCGACGCGGTGCGCCGCGGCGGCACGATCTCGTTGAGCGGCGTCTACGGCGGGATGGTCGACCCGATGCCGATGATGGACCTGTTCGACAAGCAGATCCAGCTGCGGATGGGCCAGGCCAACGTCAAGAGATACGTCGATCAGATCCTGCCGCTGCTGACCGGCGAGGACGACCCGCTCGACGTCGAAGGCCTCGCCACGCACAAGGTCCCGCTCGACGACGCCCCGCACATGTACGAGGTCTTCCAGAAGAAGCAGGACGGCGCGATCAAGGTGGTGCTGAAGCCGTGAGCCCGGTCAGGAGTCTGGATCAGCCCTCACGATCGCGCTCCCCGCCTGCCTCGAGGCGGCTGGGGCCGGAGTCAGCCGGTGACGCGACATCGAGTCCGGTGCTCCGGCGGCGCATCGCCCAGATCGCGGCCGCGCCACCGGTGAGCAAGCCGGTGACGCCCACGACAGGCCGGTCGTACCCGATCGCGACCAGCGCGACTGCGAGCACGCCGAAGATCGCCAGAATCGCGAACGTCTGGCCTCGCCTCTCTGCGGCGTATTACGTGACCATCTCCTCGTGGTCGGTCGTTCGCAGGCTCGTCACCGTTTCGTGACGGTGGCACGTCTCGGCCTTCCACTGGTCGACGATCTCGCGTGCGAGACCCGGGAGAACGCGGTCGTACTCGGCGAGGATGCCCGGAGCGGGGAGCGGGCCGGTAAACGTGCTGCGTATGGTCAATCGTCCGTCCTGGGCGTGACGCTCCCCGATCACCGGGTCGGAGCTCGGGTTGCCCGCGGCGACCTCGTGACCGGGCTCCGGAGCTGTCGCCTCACGAGCGCTCATGGAAGAGACGCTCGCCATCGCGCTGAAGTGCCCACCAATCCTCGATGAGCGACCCATCACTGCGGCGAAGGCGTATGGGCACGGGACGAGGCCCTGCCGCGCTCGCACGGAGGACCGAGGCGACGCCATCGGCAATGCCGCGCCGGCGCGCCTCCCGAAGACGGTCTTCATGAGCGGACGTCGAGCTGTTGGCGCGCTGCTTGATCATCGTGCCGCCACGCTATTGACCGCCCTCGGCGTCGTCTACAGCAGATGCCTGGTATCTCAGCCGAAAACCGGGATAGTCAGCCGACTACGCCGCTGTGGACTGCCGCACCTGCGGCAGCAGCTCGCGCTCGCAGAAGCGGAAGAAGCCCTCCTGGTCGGGCCCGACCTGGTGCAGGAAGACGTGGTCGTAGCCGGCGGCGGCGAACGCGCGGATGCGCTCGACGTGGGCCTCCGGGTCGGGCCCGCACACGACCGCCTGCGCGACCTGCTGCTCCGTCACGAGCTGTGTCGCCTGCTCGAAGTGCGCCGGCTGCGGCAGCACCTGGCCGAGTTCGCCGGACAGTGCGGCGTTCGGCCACCACTCCAACGCCGTGCGCCGCGCCTGCGCCGCGGACTCCGCCCAGCAGACGGTGATCTGCCCGTAGCGCGGGCGCGGCGCGCCGCCGCCGTCGCCGCCGGCCTCGAAGCGCGCGATCAGCTCCTCGTCGGGCGCGGTGCCGCAGAAACCGTCGCCGATGCGACCGGCGAGCGTCGCCGCCTCCGGCCCGGCCGCCGCGACCACGATCGGCGGCGGCTGCTCCGGCAGCGTGTACAGGCGCGCGTTCTCAATCGTGTAGTGCCGCCCGCGATGCTCGACGAGCCCGCCGCGCCACAGCGAACGGATCACCGCGACCGCCTCCTCCAGCATCTCGCGCCGCACCGCCGCGCTCGGCCACGGGCCACCAAGGATGTGCTCGTTGAGCGCCTCGCCGGTGCCGACGCCGAGCACGAAGCGCCCCTCGAGCATTGCCTGGCAGGTGGCCGCCGCCTGCGCGACGATCGCCGGATGCTGGCGCACCGTCGGGCACGTCACGGCCGTGCCGACGCGCAGCCGCTCCGTCACGGCCGCGACGCCGCCGATCACGCTCCACACGTACGGGCTGTGCCCCTGACGGTCGGTCCACGGGTGATAGTGGTCGGACGCCATCGCGAACGCGAAGCCGGTCTCCTCCGCGCGGCGCGCATACGCGACCAGCTCGCGCGGCCCGTGCTCCTCGCACGCGAGCGTGTAGCCGAGCTCGATCGCCATGTCGGAGTGGCTACCGCCGATCACCGCACGGCAAACGGCGCGATGACGCGTGAGCGTTTCGCCGCCTCGGCCCCGGGTAGCGCCGCAGGCATGAACGAGCACCACAGCGACGAGCCCGCCACCGGCTTCCCGGAGCCGCCGGGCCGCGACCCCGACGACCGCTCACACGACCGCGACCCGCACCACATGCTCAACAACCCGGCCGTCGATCCCGACCCCACCGAGTGGCCCGACCCCTACGACAAGCGCGAGGATCCGCGCGACCCGCCGGACCCCGACGGGCTGCCGTTCGGCGAGGAGCCGCACCCGCAGACCGGCAGCCGCAGCACAAGCGAGCCGCACCCGTCGCAGGACCCTGAGGCGATCGGCTGGGAGGGTCCGAAGCGCGACAAGCTCGATGATTGAGCGGTCGGATCGCCTGGACGGCGGTGCGATACTGTGGCGGCGAGGCGCGTCACGTCGACGCGCCTGGGGGACGGGGGACGTCAGATGCCGGAGTTGGTCGAGACGGCGGCGGAGCGGCCGTCACGCGACAGGTCGCGGATTCACTACAAGCGCTTCCACAACATCTATCTGTACATCACGGAGCGCTGTCAGCTCCGCTGCGGGCACTGTTACATGGGCGATCGGCTCGAGCGCGGTCTGATGCTCGGCTACGAGGAGGCGGTCGGCATCATCGACCGCTGCCGCACGCTCGGCGGCGAGTACATCACGTTCCTCGGTGGCGAGCCGACGCTGCATCCCGACCTGCCGCGGATGGTCGACCACGCGCTCGCGGTCGGCTTCCAGCAGGTGATGATCAACTCCAACGGCCTGCTCGAGCGGACGATCGACACGATCGCGCCGGAGAAGCTGCACTACATCTCGTTCAGCCTCGACGGCGCGAGCGCCGCCACGCATGACGCGATCCGCGGCGAGGGCACGTACGACAAGACCGTCCCCTGCATCGCCCGCACCGTCGCGGCCGGCTACCCCGTGCGCCTGATCTGCACAATCTCGCAGCAGAACATCCACGACGCGCCGGCGCTGCTCGAGCTCGCCGACGCGCTCGGCGTCGCGATGGTGAACTTCCACGTCTTCTCGGAGGAGGGGCGCGGGATCGCGAACGCGAGCAACTGGTCGCTGCACCCGGAGGAGTGGATCGCCTTCTATGAGCGCCTCGAGCAGATCAAGGGCGACTACAGGACCTCGATCTGGTACCCGCCGACATACGCGACGCCGAGCAAGCTGGAGCGCTACGTCGACGAGGGCTACCGCGGCTGCGTCGGCTGCTCGCTCGACCGCCTGTCGATCTTCCCGGACGGCAAGGCCTACGTCTGCTCGCTGCTGTTCGACGAGCCGATGCACTTCGCGGTGATGACGCCGCAGGGCCTGCGCCTCAACCGCGAGCAGAATGAGTTCGAGCTGTTCACGCAGGCGGTCTTCCAAGCCGGCGAGGAGCCATGGCTGAGCGGCTGCCCGGCCGAGCGGGTGCTCGCGCGCAACGGCAAGGCGCCGACGCCGGACGGGCTCGTCTCGATCTGTCGGCTGTGGAAGTCGCAGGCGTAGCGGCCGACGCGCCGGCCGTCGACTCGGCCGCCGACGCGTACGCGCGCGTGCGCGCGACGTGGCGGCGCATGCCCGTGCTGGCGGTGCTCGAGCGCCAACTGCAAAGCACGCGCCCGCTCGCCGGCGCGCGCATCGCCGCGTCGGGCCGGCTGACGAAGGAGCGCGCGCACCTGCTGACCGTGCTCAAGCGCGCCGGCGCGAGACTGCTCGTCGCCGACGACCCCGAGCCGGTCGCCGAGCGCGAGGGCTTGCGGCGCGCGCTCGGCGCGGTCGACTACTACGACGCCGACCAGCCGGCGGCCAAGTTGCTCGCAGCCTTCAGCCCGCACCTGCTGCTCGACAACGGCCGTCTGACGGCGACGGCAGTCGCGGAGCCGGCGCTGCACGGCGAGCTGCGCGGGGGAACGCTGCACTCGCGCAACGCCGAGGCGCTCGTGCGGCGCGCGCTCGCGGGCGCCGCGCCCGCGTTCCCGCTCGTCGTGCTTGCGTCATCCACGCTCAAGGAGCAGATCGAGACGGCGCACGGGACGAGCCAGTCGACGGTCGCCGCGATCGTGACCGCCACGCGCCGCCAGCTCGCCGGCGCGATCGTCGCGGTGCTCGGCTACGGCGCCAACGGCCGCGGCATCGCCGCCCACCTGCGCGCCGCGCACGCGCGCGTGCTCGTCGTCGAGCGCTCGGCGACGGCCGGCCTGCTCGCCGTCTACGACGGGATGCAGCTCGCGCCGCTGGAGACGGCGCTGCCGGTCGCGGACATCGTGATCACGGCGACGGGCGAGGCCGACGTGCTGCGCGACGGACATCTCGACCTGTTGAAGGACGGCTGCGTGCTCGCGAACGCCGGCCGGCGCGCGGGCGAGATCCGCGTCGCGGACCTGCTGGCGCGCGCGGACGCAGTGCACGACTACGGCGGCGGCGTCGTCGAGCACACGCTCGGCAGCCGCCGGATCGTGCTGCTGGCAGACGGCCAGCAGGTCAACCACGCCTGCGGCGAGGGCAACGCCAGCGACGTGATGGACCTGTCGCTGGCGCTGCACGTCGTCTGCCTGCGCGCGCTGTGGGAGCGCAGCGAGCGCTACTCCGCCGGCCTCGTCGCGGTCGACCCGCGCGACGCCGAGCAGGTGGCGCAAATGAAGCTGCGCACGCTCGGGCTGGCGGCGACGGGCGGCGAACGATGAGCGGTCGGCCGCTGGTGCTGACGATCGGGCCGACAAGCCGCGCGGGCGAGCGCGTGCTGCGTGACGCGCTGCACGACGCAGCCGAGCTGCGCTTCCACCCCGACGCAGGCGCCGCGCTCGACGACGCGCCCGACGCGGCGGTCGCGATCGTCGGCGGCCCGCCGCTGCCGGAGGCGTTCATCGAGCGGGCGCAGCGACTGGAGCTCGTGTACCGGCTCGGCGGCGCGCACGCGGCGCGCGACGAGGCCGCGGCGCTGCAAGCACGCGGCGTCGAGCTGGCCGCCCCGCCGCCCGGACTGTCCGCCGCCGCCACCGCCGAGCACACGCTCGCGCTGTTGCTTGCCCTCACAAAGCGACTCCCCGACGGCGACCGCTACGTCCGCGCGGGCAACTGGCGCGTGCCGAGCACGTTCGACGACACCACCCGCGAGCTGAGCGCACTGACAGTCGGCATCGTCGGCATGGGCCACGTCGGCACACACCTCGCACACCTGCTCGCCCCCTTCGGCACGCGGATCCTCTGCGCGCGCCGCACGCCGGCCGATCCGGCCGGGCGCGGATCGGCGCGATCGGCATCCCCTGTGAGCGCAGCGAACGAGGATGTCGAGCGCGAGCGATCCGCGCCCGGTCCGGCCAAGCACGTCCCAATGCCCGAGCTGCTGCAAGCCGCCGACGTCGTCTCACTGCACGTCCGCGCCAAGCCGGACACCTTCCGCTTCGGCCCACACGAGTTCGCCACCATGCGCCCCGGCAGCTTCTTCGTCAACACCGCCCGCGCTCACCTGGTCGACCACGAGGCGCTGCTGCACGCGCTCGACGAACGGCTCGCCGGCGCCGCGCTCGACGTCTTCCCGCACGAGCCGCACGTCGATGCGCGACTGCGCGCGCACCCGCGCGTGCTGCTCTCGCCGCACGCGGCCGGGCGCACGGTCGAGGCCGCGGCGCGCTACTACGGCGGCGCGGCGCGCGCCGCGCTGGCGGTCGTGCAGCGCGTCGCCATCGGGAGCTGAGCGCTTGCCCGCGCCCGCCACGCTCGCCGACGTGCGCGACGCGACCGTGCTCGTGCGGCTCGACCTCAACGTGCCGCTCGACGGCCGCGCGATCGCCGACGACGCCCGCCTGCATGCGGCGCTGCCGACGCTGCGCGCGCTCGCCGCCGGACGCAACCGCGTGCGCGTCGTCGCGCACCTCGGACGGCCGCTCGGCGTGCAACCGGAGCTGACGCTGCGACCGCTCGCCGACGCGCTCTCGCGGCTGCTCGACGAGCCGGTCCCGCTCGCGACCGAGCGCCGCGCGCCAACCGGCGCGAGCATCGCGCTGTTGGAGAACGTGCGCTTCGATCCGCGCGAGACGAGCCGGTCGGCTGACGAGCGCCGCGCGCTCGCCGCCGAGCTGCGTGCCGACAGCGGCGCCGACGTCGTCGTCGCCGACGCGTTCGCCTGCCTCCATCGCCGCCACGCGTCGATCGTCGAGCTGGTGCAAGCCGGCCCGTCGCTCGCCGGGCCGCTCGTCGCGGGGGAGCTGCGCGCGCTCGCGGCGCTGCAAGAGGCCGGCGATGCGCCGCTCGTGCTCGTCGGCGGCAGGCGCGCGCGCGAGAAGCTGTCGCTGCTCGCCGCGTTGGCGAGCACGCCGGCGACGATCGCGCTCGGCGCCGAGATGGCGGCCGGGCTGCTGGCGCTCGCCGCGGAGGAGCGCCCGCACGGACCGGTGGCGCGCGCGCTGCTGCAGCGCCCCGAGACGCTCCTGCCGGAGGACGTCGTCGCGCGCGACGAGCGCGGCCGGCTGCGCACGCTGCCACTGTCCGACGTCCACCCCGCGGTGCGGGTCCTCGACCTCGGTCCGCGCGCCCGCGCGCACTACGCGGAGCTGGTGCACGCCGCGCGGGCGGTCGTCTGGAACGGGCCGCCGGGCATGCAGCACGACCCGAACGCGCGTGCCGGCGCGGAGGCGCTCGCACGTGCATGCGCGACGACCCGCGCGGTCACGCTCGTCGGCGGCGGGACGACGAGCATGCCGCTGCGCTGGCTCGGCCTCGCCGAGCGCGTCACGCACGTCTCGACGGGCGGGACGGTGCTGCTCGAGCTGCTGGCGCAGCGACCGCTTCCCGGACTTGCGGCATTGCGTTCGAGCCCCACGGCCACCACCAGTTCCACTGCCGCATCAACACGACCGCGGCCGGCACGAGCAGGCACCGCACCAGCGTGATGTCGATCACGACCGCCAGCGCGAGGCCGATGCCGAGCTGCTGGAACGGCAGCAGGCTCGAGGTGCCGAACGCGAGGAAGACGACGGTCAGCGTGAGCCCCGCGAGCGTGATCGAGCGGGCGCTGCCGACGAGCCCGCGGCGCACCGCCTCGCGGTGCTCGCAGCCTTCCGCGGCCGCTTCGCGGATGCGGCTCAGCAGGAACACCTCGTAGTCGACCGACAGCCCGAACAGGATCGCGAACAGGAACAGCGGCACGAAGAACTCGAGGTGCGGCTGCGGCGCGTCGCCCTGGAACAGCCGCAGCAGCAAGCCGAGCGTCGCGGCGATCGACAGCAGCGTCGTCAGCACCGCCTTGAGCGGGATCACGAGCGAGCGCAGGCCGATCGCGAGCGCGGTGAAGCAGACCGCGATCGCGACCAGGATCGCCAGCGGCGCGCGCGCCTTCATGCGGTCGACGAGGTCGACGCTGCCGGCGATCGTCCCGCCGACGTGCGTGGAGCGCGTGCGCTGCGCGAGCATCGTGCGCAAGCGCTCGACGAGGTGCCGCGCCGCTTCCCCGTCGGGGCTCGATCTGCCTATCGCCTGAAACGTGGACCAGCCGTCCTCTCCCCTCGCTTCGCTCCACACCTGCGCGACGCCGGGAAAGCGCTGGACGAGTTCCTTGACCTTGCCGAGGTCATCGCGCGTGACGACGAGGATCGGCGCCGGCGCACCGGGATAAAGCGCACGCGAGACGAACGCGATGTCCTGGCGCACGGGATCGTCGTGCGGCAACAGCCGCTGCGTGTGGACGTCGAGCCCGAACGAGCGGACCGGCAGCGCCAGCACCAGCAGCAGCGCGAGGCTGCCGAGCAGCGCGGCGACGGGATGACCGGTCACGAGACGCGCGAGCCGGCTCCACAACGTCGCGCGCGCCGCCGCGCGCGCGACGCGGTCGATCCGCAGCCACTCGATGCGGTGCCCGGCGAGACGAATCGTCGCCGGCAGCAGCGTGAGCGCCGCGGCAGCCGCCGCGAGCGTCGCGATCCCGGCGCCGAGCGCCATCGTCGAGAAGCTCGAGATGCCGACGACCAGCAGCGCGACGAGCGAGGTGGCGATCGCGCAAGCCGACAGCAGCACCGCTCTGCCGGTCGTCGTGATCGTCGTCGTCAACGCCTCCTCGACCGAGCCGCTGCGCGCCAGCTCCTCGCGGTAGCGCGTGACGATGAACAACGAGAAGTCGACGCTCAGCCCGAGCGCGAGGATCGTCGCCGTGTTCGTCACGAACACACTGATGCCGATCCAGGTGCCGATCAGCGCCAAGCACGCGAACGCGACCAGCATCGCCGCCGCCGCCAGCACGACCGGCAGCAGCGCCGCGACGACCGCCTGGAACGCGATCACCAGCACGAGCAGCGTGAGCGGCAGCGCAAGCTCCTCCGCATGCCGCAGGTCCGCGCGGGCGATCGTCGCGTAGCGCCGCTCCAGCACCGGCGCGCCCAGCAGCCGCATGCGGACGCCTCTGCCTTCGGCCCGCGCGAGCGCCGCCTCGAGCGCCGGCACGCGCGCCTCCGCCTGCGTCGGGCCGATGCGCAGCAGCACGCCGACGAGCGCTATCCCCGTCGCGGGGCGCGTCTTGTCGGCGCCGTAGCGGACGGCCGCGCCGTGGCCCGCCAGCGCCGCCACCTCGGGGCGCCGCGCGAGCGCGTCGTGCACGCGCTGGGTCGCCCTCCTTATCCAGCCTTCTTCCGTGCCCGGCGGCGGATGCGGGACCGCCGCCGCGACCAGCAGCTCGATCCCGCGGTGGCCGGGAACGTGCTCGGTGAGCAGCTCGGCGGCGCGCATCGAGTCCGAGCCGTGCACGGCGAAGCCGCGATCCGACAGGTTCCCCACCAGGGCGGTCACGACCAGGCCGCACACGGCCGCCAGCAACCAGCCGGCGATCACCGCACGCGGCCGCCGCACCGCAGCGTGCGCCAGCAGCCTCGTCACGTTCCCCCCGAGCGCGACTCGATCGTACGAGCGAGCCAGTTTACCGACGTGCTGGTGGCTGCTAGCGTTGCCTCGGTTCGGGGAGTGCGTCGAGGGGGACGACGTGACGACGTTCTGGGATGAGCTGCTCGCGCCCGAGAGGCTGGCGCAGGAGCTGTGGGAGTGGACGGGCGAGCGCTTCGAGCGCCAGCGTTTCGACGACGTCTTGCAGACGGCGCGCCACGTGGCGGCCGGCCTGCGGCGACGCGGCGTCGGACGCGGCAGCGTCGTGCCCGCCGTGATCACGAACATGCCGGACGCGACGGCCGGCTACGTCGGCATCTGGGCGGCCGGCGCGGCGATCGCGTCGCTGCCGATCCCCGCGCGCGGGATGAGCATCGACGGCTACATCCGCCAGCTCGACGCGCTCTGCAAGCGCGTCGGCGCGGACTTCTTCCTGGCGGAGGAGCGGTTCCTGCAGTTCATGCCCGACGACGCGCCGATCTCCGCCGAGGGCGTCGGCTACCGCGCGCTGATCGAGACGCCGGAGCGGCTGGAGGTCGAACCGCCCGATCCCGACGACACCGTCTTCGTGCAGTTCTCCTCCGGCACGACCGGCGAGCCGCGCGGGGTGCAGCTGAGCGGGCGCGCGATGGACGCGCAGATGCGCATGCTGATGGAACGGATGCAGATCGACCCTGCGCGCGACGTCGGCTACATCTGGCTGCCGCTGTCGCACGACATGGGCTTCTTCGGCTGCAACCTGCTCGCGATCTACACCGGCATGAGAGGGATCCGCTCGACGCCCGAGCGCTTCCTGATGGAGCCGCGCTCGTGGTTCGCGGACTGCGCCGAGATGGGCGTCACCGTCACGGCCGGGCCGCCGTCGGCGCTGCAGCTCGCCGCACGCGCGGAGCGCGCCGCCGGCGGCGCGGGCGCCCCGCTGAAGCTGCGCGTGTGCCTCGTCGGCGCCGAGCCGGTGCACTGGGAGGCGCTGGAGACGGCAGCCGACGCGCTCGCGCCGCGCGGGCTCTCGCTCGACGCGTTCACCGTCGCCTACGGCCTCGCCGAGACGACGCTCGCGGTCACGATGGGCGACCTCGCCGGGCCGCCGCACTCCGTCCACGTCGACGGCGACGCGCTCGCGAACGGACGCATCGAGGAGGTCGCAGCCGATGCGCCGGGCGCGCGGCGGATCCTCTCGACGGGGACGCCGGTCGGCGCGACGGAGATCGAGGTCGACCCCGACACGAGCGAGATCGTCGTGCGCTCGCCGAGCGTCGCCGACGGCTACCTGCATCAACCGGAGGCGACGGCGGCGCGCTTCCGCGACGGCGCCGTGCGGACCGGCGACATCGGCTTCGTGCGCGACGGCGAGCTGTACGTCGTCGGCCGCAGCGACGACGTGCTGATCGTCGGCGGCCGCAACGTGTACGTGCACGAGGTCGAGGCCGAGATGGGCTCCGACCCGGCGATCCGCGAAGGCAACTGCGCGATCGTCGAGAGCCACCACGACGGCCGCCCGCGCATCGGCGTGCTGTGCGAGCTGGCGTCCGCGCGCGGGAACGGCCAGGGCGGCGGGGACGACGCGGCGGACGACCGCGACGCCGTCGCCGATCGGCTGCGCACGATCGCGCTGGAGCGCGCGGGATTGTCCGTCGACGAGGTCGTGTTCCTCGACCCGGGCGCGTTCCCGAAGACGCCGAGCGGCAAGGTCCAGCGCTTCCGCTGCCGCGCGCTGCTGAGCGAAGCGTGAGCGCCGCGCTTGTCGTCGAGGACGTGCACAAGCGCTACGACGGGCGCGTCGCGCTCGCCGGCGTCGACCTCGAAATCGCCGCCGGCGAAGTCGTGGCGCTGCTCGGCCCCAACGGCGCCGGCAAGACGACGCTCGTGTCGATCGTCGCGGGCCTGCGCCGCGCCGACGCCGGCCGCGTGGCGGTCGCCGGGCATGACGTCGCGCGCACGCCGCAGCACGCGCGCGCGCAGCTCGGACTTGCGCCGCAGGAGCTGGGCGTCTACCCGACGATCAGCGTGCGCGACAACCTGCGCTTCCACGGCGAGCTGGCCGGGCTGAGGCGCGGCGAGCTGACGCGCCGCGTGGCGGACGTCGCGCAGGCGCTCGCGCTCGACGCGCTGCTCGGGCGCGCAGCGCGCACGCTGTCCGGCGGCGAGCGGCGGCGCCTGCACACGGCGATGAGCGTGATGGGCCGCCCGGCGCTGCTGCTGCTGGACGAGCCGACCGCCGGCGCCGACGTCGGCATGCGCGCGCAGTTGCTGGCGCTGGTGCGCCGGCTCGCGGGCGACGGCGTCGCGGTCTGCTACTCGACGCACTACCTGCCGGAGGTCGAGCAGCTCGGCGCGACAGTCGCGATCCTCGACGCCGGCCGCATCGCCGCGCGCGGCTCGCTCGACGCGCTGCTCGCGCGCTACGGCCGCGCCCGCGTCGAGCTCGTCAAGCCGAGCTTGGAGAGCGTCTTCCTCGACGTGACCGGGCATCGCTACAGCACCGCCGGCCGCAACGGAGACCTGCTGTGACGGCGCGCGCGCTCGCGATCGCGCGCAACGACCTGCGCATCGTGCGACGCGACGCGTTCCCGGTCGTGCTGCTCGTGATCGTGCCGCTCGTCGGCATGGTCTTCATGAAGTCGGCCTTCCGCCCGACGCTCGTGGCCGAAGGCGTCGCGCACGCGAACGGCGCCGAGCAGGCGGTGCCCGGAATGCTCGTCACGTGCGGCTTCCTGCTCGTCAGCTACGTCGGCTACGGCTTTTACCGCGAGCACGCGTGGGGCACGTGGGAGCGGCTGCGCGCGAGTCCAGCGACGGACGCCGAGATCCTTGCCGGCAAGGCGCTCGGGTCGCTCGCGCTGGCCGCGTTGCAGTTCGTGCTCGTGTTCGGCCTCGGCAGCGTGCTGATGGGGCTCGACGTGCGCGGCTCGTGGGCCGGCGTCGTGCTCGTCGGCGTCGCCTTCGGGCTGTTCGTCGTCGCCGCCGGCCTGGCCGTCACCGCGGTCTGCCGCACGGTCATGCAGGCGAACACGATCGCCTACCTCGGGACGCTGCTGCTGGCGTGTCTCGGCGGCGCGCTCGTGCCGGTCACGCTGCTGCCGGGCTGGGCGCGCGCGATCGGTCCGGCGGTGCCGAGCTGGTGGGCGATGCGCGGGTACCGCGCGGCGATCCTCGGCGGCAGCGGGCGTGCGGCGGCGTCGGCGGCGGTGCTGGCGGCGGGCGCGCTCGCGCTTGCGCTGCTCGCGGTCTGGCGGCTGCGCGTGGAAGAGACGAGGACGGGCTTCGCATGAGCACGCCGGGTGCAGCGGCGGTGCAGGCGGAGGCGGTGCGGATCGTCGTCGCGATGGCGCCGCGGCGGGTCGCCGAGCCGAGCGCGAGCACGCGGCTGGTCGAGGATCTCGGCTACGAATCGCTGCGGCTGGTCGAGCTCGGCATCGCGCTCGAGGAGCGCTTCGGCGTCGCGGTCAGCGGCACGGCGGTGGCCGAGGCGATCCGCGTCGAGACGCTCGCCGACGTCAAGCGGCTCGCGGTCGCGCTGCTCGACCAGCTCGGTCAGCCGGATCAGCCCGACCAGCCAGCCGGCTGAGGCGCAAGCCCGGCGAGCACCGTGTCGACCGGCGGCGGCGGCGTGCCGACGAAGCCGGTTCGCATCGCGTAGTCGATCAGGCGCCGCAGCAGCAGCTTGCCGCTCGCGGCCTGGCGCGCGCGCGTGAACTGCTGCGCCTGTTCGGAGGCGAACACGACGTGGCGCGCCAGGTACGGCGTGAAGAGGTGTGCGACGCGCGCGTGGTAGCGGCGCTCGAGCGAGCTGAGCGCCTGCTCGTCGAAGCTCTGCGGCGGCACGAAGCGCGGGATCACGAACGACGGATACTCGGCCAGCACGTCGCCGATCTCGCGCAGCGTCAGCGGCGTCGCGCCGACGAGCTGGAGTGTCCTCCCGGCTGCCGCGTCGAAGCGCCGCGCCATGTCGGCGATCGCCGCCGCGACGTAGTCGACCGGGACGAAGTCGACGAGCGCGTCGTAGTTCGCCGGCACGACGCTGAGGCGTCCTTGCACGAGCAGCTTGACGAACAGGTAGAAGCCCTTCAGTTCGCGCGTGACGCCGGAGCGCGCCGCGCCGACGACGATGCTCGGCCGCGCGATCGCGACCGGAAGACCCTGTGCCGCGGCCGCGCGCACGAGCAGCTCGGCGTCGTGCTTGCTGCGCTCGTAGGCGTTCGCGAACGCCTGGCCGACCGACAGCTCGTCCTCGCCCACGAGCCCGTGCCGCTCGCCGCACACGTACGCGGTCGAGACGTGCAGCAGCGGGATCGCGCGGGCGCCACCGCTCGCCAGCGCCAGGACGTTGCGCGTGCCCTCGACGTTGACGGCACGGTAGACCTGCTCGGGCCGCCCGAAGTCGGTGATCGCGGCGGAGTGGACGATCAGGTCGAGCTCGTCCCGCAGGCGGTTCCACGCGTCCGGCGCGAGCCCGAGGCGCAGCTGGGTGACGTCGCCATGCAGCGGCTCGATGCCGTCCTTCACGACACGTCCGTCGTTGCGCACGATGCGCCGCTCGCGGTGCACAAGCGCGATCACGTCGTCGCCGCCGCCCGCGAGCAGCGCGGCGACCTCAGCCCCGATCGCGCCCGAGGCACCGGTGATCAGCACGCGTCCCATGTCCCCCGCGTCCGACCATAACGGCTGTGCGCACGCCGCGCCGTCGCCTCCCCGCGCGCCGCCCCAGTTCCCGCGCCTATGCTTGACCCGATGTCGGTCTGGGGGAGATCGGACGCGTCGGCGACGCTGCTCGACGCGGCGGGGCTGCAGGCGCTGCTGGCGCTCGCGCTCGAACGCATGCGCGTGCCGGACGGCTGCGCGGCAGTCGTCGAGGGCTCGATCGCGGAGGGCTTCGGCAACCCCTCCTCGGACGTCGACTTCCTGCTGCTCGACGACGGCGACGAGACGTACGCCGGCACGCCGACGGTGCTGTTCGCGGGCGGGCGCCGCATCGAGGTGCGGTTGCGCTCGACGCGCGAGGCGGCCGAGGACCGTGCCGCGTTGTGGCGGGTCGCAGCGGGGGGACCGCGCGCCGACGGCCGCATCCCGGAGGATCTGCTGAATCGCTGCCAGCGGCTCTCGCGCGCGCTGCCGCTGCGCGGGGAGCGGTTGGTCGCGCGCGTGCAGGCAACGCTGCCCGACGCCGAGCTGGGGCCGATCGCGTCACGCTGGTTCGCGTGGCGCAGCCGCCAATGCGGACGGCTCGCGGTCGCGCAGCTCGCGCTCGGCGAGCACGCCGCGGCGGCGGGCTGGGCCGAGACGGCGCTGACGTTCGCCGCGAAGGCGTGGGCCGCGCTGCGCGGCGAGACGTACGTCGACGCGAAGTGGCTGCCGGAGCAGCTCAGGCGCGTGCGCGAGCATGGCCCCGAGCTGGTCGCGCGCTGCGAGGCGCTGCTGCCGCGCGCACAGGTGGCAACCGACGACGAGCGCTACGTGACGCGGGCGCTGGAGCTGCTGCCGACGCTCGGCGTCCCGGGCTGCGAGCCGGACCCGCAGCGCGTCATGTTCCGGCGCCGGCCCGGCGTGACGACGTGGTCGGTCGACGGGCGCCTGCACGTGCTGCGCGACGGGCGCGACGTGTTCGTCCTCAGCGACGTGGCAGCGCGCGCGTGGCGTGGTGTGGTGTTCGAGCAGCCGTTGCCGGCGTTGGAGGTGCTCGCCGAGCTGGCCCCCACCGCTCCGCCGGACGCCGGCCGCCACCTGGCCGCGTTCCACCGGCTCGGCTTCGTGCGACTGGCGTGGCGCGGCGGCGGCCTCGTCGAGGCCGCGGCGCCGGTCACCCCAGCGCCGGGGATCGCGCGCCCGCCGCTCACGCTCGGCGGCGCGACACCGGAGGAGGGCGACGCCGGCGTCACGCTCGTGCCGTTGCCGGCGCAGCGCTTCGCGGCGGCGGGAATGGCGCTCGTGTGGTCGAGCGTGATGGCGGAGAACGCGCGCGAGGACGTGATCGGCGCGCTGGCGCAGGGACAGTGGGGCGTGGTGAGCGTCGTCGTGCGACGGCTGCTGCGCTGGACGTGCCTGTCGCTGCTGAGCGCGTACGGCGTCGACCCGAGGCCGGCCCACGAGGACGCGTGCGCGCTGCTCGCGGAGCTGCCGACCGTCGACCGGCAGCTCGCCGCCGACGCGCTCGCGCTCGACGCGGAGGTCTGCGTCGATGACGAGCGCAGCGCACGCGAGGCGCTCGCTGCAGTCGAGGAGGTCGTGGAGCGCATGCGCGGCCAGCTCGGCGCCGCGCGCTTCCCGAGCTCGTTCGCGGACGCGGCCGGCTGGCGCAGCACGCTCGAGACGTTCTACGACTGGGTCCGCATCGGCGCCCACCTCGACTCTGACTTCCCGCTCGACGACCTGCGCGACGTGCTCATGTCGGTCGACCAGCGCCGCGCGCCCGCCGCGCCCCGAGCGGCAGTTGCAGCACCACCGCCGCAACCGTGACGAGCGCTCCGCCGGCAAGCTGCACGGGACCGAGTCGCTCGCCGAAGACGAGGAAGGCGAGGCCGACCGCGAGCGGCGGCTCCAGCATGCCGAGGATGCTCGCGCGGCTCGGTCCCAGCCGCGCGATGCTGGCGAGGAACGCGGCCAGCGCGGCGACTGTCGAGGCGAGCACGGCCAGGCTCCAGCCCCAGCCGGCGGCGCTCATACCGAAGTCGAGCCGGCCCGAGACGGCGCCCGCGGCCGCGAACGCGACCGCCGCCCCGGCGCAGGTGAGCGCCGCCAGCGCGAGCGCGTGGACGCGCTCGCCGACCCCGGCCACGACGAGCACGTAGATGGCGTAGAGCAGTGCGGCGCCCAGCGCGAACGAGACGCCGACGGGCTCGAAGGAGCCGGCGTCGCCACCCGCCAGCACGAGCACCACGCCGGCGCTCGCCACGGCGAGCGCGACGGTGCGCCGGACGGAGAACGACTCGCGCCCGAGACCGACCGCCGCCAGCATCACGACGGCCGGGTAGCTGAAGATCAGCAGCTCCGTCATCGACGCGCCGATCCGCTCCAGCGACGCGAACACGAGCCCCGTCTCGGCGCTGTAGACGGTCGACCCCATCGCAAGCACCGCGAGCAGGTCGCGCCATCCGACGCGCATCAGCCCGCGCCGCGCCGCGACCGCGCCCAGCAGGCTCGCGCCGAGCGCGAAGCGGACGGTCAGCAGCGTCGTCGTCTCCACACCGGCCGCGTACGCGAGCTTCGCGAAGACGACCATCGCCGCGAACGAGCAGGCGGCGAAGACGCACAGCAGCACACCCTGCCACTCGCGCGAGGCTGCCGGCGTCTCGCGGGGCGTCAACCCGCGGCCGGCGGGCCGCCGCCGGCGAGCGGGTACGTCATCAGCAGCGACGCGGTGACGGGCGCACCGAGTGCCTCATAGACGTGCGGGCCGTCGGCGTCGAAGCAGACGTAGTCGCCTGCTCCGGCCTCGACCGGCTGGTCGAGCGGCCCCGTCAGCAGCCGCCCTTCCAGCACGAGGATCCGCTCCTGCACGCCGCCCGCGTGCGGTGCGCCCTCCTGGCGGCCGACGCGCACGTGCATCAGATAGACCTCATGCAGCGTATTGCCGGAGGTGAACGTGTCGGTGAGCGACATGTCAACCGCCGCGCCCTCGATCACCGGCCGTCCCTCCACACGCGAAACGTTGATCGGACCCGCGCCGTTCTCGTGCAGCAGAACGCCGAGCGGGACCCCGAGCACCTTCGCGAGCGCGAACAGCGTCTCGATCGTCGGATTGCCCTTGGCGACCTCCAACTGGCTCAGCGTCGCCTTCGCGATCCCGGAACGCCGTGCCAGCTCCGCCTGCGACAGCCCGCGCGCCGTCCGCACCCGCTTGACGTTCTGGGCCACGGCCTTCACGACCTCCGCGAGCGGCGGCCCATCCCCCACCACGCTGCCGTCGAACGCGTCGCCGCCCCCGACGGCGTCGATCGTCTGGTCCGTCATCGCCTCACCGGCCCGCAGCATACGCAAGCCCCCTCACGCCACCGCGACCAGCTCGCGCGGATGGTGGTGGAGGATCTCGGCCCCCGCCTCGGTCACTAGCACGTTGCAGCCGAGGATCGTCGTCTCGCCGCGGAAGCCGGCGATCGACGGCTCAAGCGAGAAGACCATCCCCGGCTCGAACGCGTGCGGAGCGCCGACGAGGATCGACAGCGCTCCCGTCAGAAACGGCGGATACGACAGCTCGATCCCGTAGCCCGCGCGCGAGGGGATGAAGTCCGCGTAGCGCTCGCGGACGCGCCGCGTGATCGCGTCGACGTCGCCCACCGGCCGGCCCGGCTCGACCGCCGCGACGCCGGCGTGGAACGCCTCGTGCACGATCTCGTAGCGGGCGCGCTGCTCAGCCGACGGCTCGCCGACATAGATCGTGCGCACGACGTTGGAGTTGTAGCGGCGCGCGGCGCCCGTCACCTCGATCTCGACCGCGTCCCCCGGCGCCAGGCGCCGCGTCGTCGCGAGCGGGTGGTAGAGGCCGCTGCGCGGCCCCGAGCCGACGAGGCCCGGAAACGAGCTGTACTCGGAGCCGGCGGCGGCGAGCGCCTGTTGCGCGGCGGCGGCGAGGTCGACCTCGCGCACGCCGCTCCCGGCGGCCGCGACGGCTGCCGCCATCCCCGCGTCGGCGAGCGCGGCGGCGTGGCGCAGCACCGCGATCTCCTCGGCCGACTTGACGAGCCGCAGCTCCGTCAGCGCAGCGGTCGCCTCGACCCACGTCGCGCTCGGCACCGCGGACTCGAGCCGCGCGCGCTCGGACCAGCGCAGCGCATACCAATCGCCCTCGTAGCCGACACGACGAGGCCCCGCGGCGCGGACTGCGCCGGCAACCGCGTCGATGACGCGATCGCCGCGGTCGACGGTGACGATCTCGATGTCGACCGCGAGCTGCTCGCGCTGCTCCTCGACGAGCGGCGTCGCCGCCGCCGGAAGCCACACCACCAGCGCGCCGGCGGCGTCGAGCAGCCCGGCGGCCGGCTGCTCGAGGTCCGCGAAGACGAGCCCCGTGAGCCACGTCAGATGCTCCTTGAGCGAGACGACGAGCGCGTCGAGCCGCAACGCCTCGAGGCGCGCGGCGGCGCGCTCGCGGCGGCGCGTCAGCTCCGCTGCGGAGAACGTCACGCGCCGACGCTCCACAGCTGCGGTCGGTGCGTAAGCGGCGTCGCGGCGAGGTCGTCGAGCGCGTAGGTGCGCGCGGCGAACGCCGCGCTCGCGCCCGCGCGCACGCGCGGCGCGACGCACACGACCTGCCCGGCGGCGAGCGCGCCGCCGCCCGGCGCGAGGCGCCAGCGCGTCGTCGGCCGCAGCGGGAAGGCGAGCGCCAGCCCGAAGCCCGCCGGCTCGTCGAGCTGCGCGCCGGCGGCCGCGGCGACGCCGGCGGCCTCCTCCCACAGGCCGGCGCCGGTGGCCGATGGCCGCAGCGCCGACTCGACGACGTCGAGCACCGCCTCGAGCGCCTCCCAGGCGGTGAGCAGGTCCTCAGCGGGGGCGCCGGCGACCGTCGTCGTCGCCGCCACGGCGGCGCAGCGGCGCACCGTCGCCCATGCTTCGAGCGCGACGGCCTCGCCCGCGGCCAGCCGCCGGTCGGACGGCAGCGCCCGCGCGAGCGGGAGGCGCGGCCCGGAGCGAACCGAGAGCGGGACGGGCTGCTCCTGGCCGCCGGCGAGCGCATAGCAGCGCAGCGCGGCCGCGGCGATCTCGTGCTCGCCGACCCCGCTTGCGACGGCGCTCGACCCGACCGCGATCGTCATGTCGGCGATCCGTCCGGCGGCGCGTGCGCGCGCGAGTTCCTCGCCCTCGACGCGCTGCCGCAGCTCCTCGACCTCCGCGCCGACGTCGACCCACGTCAGCCCCAGCCGATCGGCGATCGCCGCGAGGTCGCGCGGGCGCAGCCAGTCGTCGAGCTCGACGCCGACGCGACGCCCGGCGAGCGGGCCGACGCGCTCGGTCAGCCACGCGCCAAGCGCCTCGACGTGGTCTTGCCCATGGCCCCACACCGCGATTTCGTCGAACGCCGACTCCTCGCGCGCCATGTCGAGCTCGGCGCGGTGTACGAGCAGTGCGGGCGCGTGTTCCGGCGTCACCAGGGCGGCGGTGAAGTAGAACGTCCCGACCATGTCGAAGCCGCTCAGCCACAGCACGTTGGCCGGCATGCCGAGCACGAGCGCGTCGAGCCCGTGCGCGTCCGCGAGCTTGCGGAGACTCGACAGGCGTTCTTTTTGCTGGGGCATTGGATCAGTATAGTAAACGCAATGACGACGACCGGATGGGTCTGGCACGAGCGCTTCATGTGGCACGACACGGGTTCGGGCGCCGGTGCGCGCTCGGCCGGCGGCTGGATCGAGCCGGCCACGCACATCGAGCACCCGGCGACCAAGCGCCGCCTGCACAACCTCGCCGCGGTGAGCGGCATCCTCGACCGGCTCGTGCCGATCGCGCCCGCGCCGGCGACCGAGGACGACCTGCGCACGGTCCACGACGCCGCCTACGTCGCGCATGTGCGCGAGGTCGCGCAAGGCGGCGGCGGACTGGCCGGCGAGAACGTCCCGATCGGCCGCGACAGCTACGAGATCGCGCTGCTGTCCGCCGGCGGCGCGCTCGCCGCGACCGAGGCGATCCTTGCCGGCGAGGTCGCGAACGCGTACGCGCTGATCCGCCCGCCCGGCCACCACGCCGAGTCGCGGCTCGGACGCGGCTTCTGCATCTTCAACAACTGTGCGATCGCCGCCCGCCGCGCGCAGGCGCGCGGCGCCGCGCGCGTCGCGATCCTCGACTGGGACGTCCACCACGGCAACGGGGCACAGGAGATCTTCTGGAACGACCCGACGGTGCTCACGATCTCGGTGCACCAGGACCGCCTCTACCCGCCCGACGCCGGCGACCTGGACGAGGTCGGCGGCCCGCACGCGGGTGGCACGAACGTGAACGTCCCGCTGCCGCCCGGCAGCGGCTCGGGCGCATACCTCGCGGCCTTCGAGCGCGTCGTGATCCCGGCGCTGGAGCGCTTCGCGCCCGACCTGCTGATCGTCGCCAGCGGCTACGACGCCGCCGCGCTCGACCCGCTCGGGCGGATGAACCTCACCAGCCACGACTTCCGCGCACTCGCGCGGCTCACGCTCGACGCAGCCGAGCGCATCTGCCGCGGCCGCGTGCTCGTCTGCCACGAGGGCGGCTACTCCGAGGCCTACGTGCCCTTCTGCGGGCTGGCCGTGCTGGAGGAGCTGGCGCGGCTGCGCACCGACGTGACGGACCCGTACTTCCCGCCCGAGCGCCGGCTCGCCTATGCCGACCTGCAACCGCATCAGGCGCGCGTGATCGAGGCGGCAGCGGCGCATGCGGCGACGATCGGCGCGCCCGACGCCTAGCGATAGACGCGGGCGCTGCTGAGCAGCTCGGCGCCGCCCTCTACGACGAGCACGTTCTCCTCGTGCTGGGCGCCGCCGACGCCCGGCTGCTCGATCCGCAGCTCGACCGCGAGGCACATGCCCTCGACGAGCCCCAGCGGGTTGTCGGCCTCGATCCACGGCGCCTCCCAGCAGACCCCGAGGCTGTGGCCCCACGACCCGAGCGGCGAGGCGGCGACCTCGAAGCGCGCCGCGTAGTCGCTCGCCAGCAGCGCCGCCTCGCAGCGCTCGGCGATCGCCCCGATCGTCGCGCCCGGCCGGATCGCCGCGACCCCTGCCGCGACGCAGTCCACGACCGCGTCGAGCAGCGACTGCTGGTCGCCGTCGGGCGCGCGGCCGACCACGCGCGAGCGGGCGAGGTCGAACAGGTACCCGTCGATCGAGCCGTACAGGTCGAGCCGCACCATGTCGCCCTCCGCGAAACGGCGGCGCCCGTCCCAGGCGGCTGGGCGCGTGGGCGAGAACGTGTGCGCCCACGGGCCGGCGGAGAGGCCGAGCCCGTACAGCGCGCCGCCCGCGCGCAGCACGTGCTCGGCCGCCGCCGCGACGACGTCGGACTCTGAGGCGCCCGGCACCGCCGCGTCCATCGCGGCGTCGAGCGCCGCGCTCCCGACCACGCCGGCCGCCCGCAGCAGCCGCTGCTCGGCCGGGCTCTTGACGAGCCGCAGGGCGTGCCCGAGCTCGTCGACCTCGACGAGCTCGTGGCGGGGAAGGCGAGCTGCCAGCCAGCGGCTCCAGCGACCCGCAAGCGCGTCGCCGCCGAGCAGCGCGACGCGGCCGCCGGATGGCAGCGCGCGCTCCAGCGCCTCCGCCAGCCCGGCGAGCGGATCGCTCGCGAAGCGCACGTCGTCCGCGACCGGACCATCGTCCGGGCGCAACTGGCGCACGTCGACGACCAGCTCCGTCCCGTCGGGTCCCAGCACGGCGGCGCAATGGCCCCGCGCGCGACCGCTGCCGGCGGCGTCGCCGATCGTCGGGAAGTGCGTGTAGAAGCCGGTGAGCCAGAAGACCTCGGCGTAGCGGTCCTGCGTGGTGCCGCCGCGGCTCCAAGCGGCGAGCGCGTCGAAGCCGCGCTCGGCCGCGAGCGCCCGCGCGCGCGCCTGGCGCGCGCGGTGCTCGTCCGGCGCGATGCGCGGGACCGCCGCGAGATCGATCACCGGAGCCGACATGCGCTCAGAGGATCTTCGAGAGGAACTGGCGGCAGCGCTCGTGCGTCGGCGCGCTGAAGACCTGCTCGGGCGGCCCGTCCTCCAGCACGATCCCGCCGTCCATCATCACGACGCGGTCGGCCGCCTCGCGCGCGAAGCCCATCTCGTGCGTGACGCAGATCATCGTCATGCCGTCGCGCGCCAGCTCCTTCATGACCTTCAGCACCTCGCCGACGGTCTCCGGATCGAGCGCGCTCGTCGCCTCGTCGAACAGCATCAGCGCCGGCTTCATCGCCAGCGCACGGGCGATCGCCACGCGCTGCTGCTGCCCGCCGGAGAGCTGGCGCGGGTACGCGTCGCAGCGCTCGCCAAGCCCGACCCGCGCGAGCAGCCGCTGCCCCTCCTCCTCGGCCTGCGCGCGCGGGACGCGGCGCACGCGCAGCGGCGCGTCCATCACGTTCTGCAACGCGGTGCGGTGCGGCCACAGGTTGAAGCGCTGGAACACGAAGCCGATCTCGGCGCGCTTGCGTGCGATGCTCGCCTGGTCGTCCTCCACGAGCCGGCCGTCCGACCGCTCGCGATAGCCGACCAGTTGGCCGCCGACCTCGATGCGTCCGCCGTCGATGCGTTCGAGATGGTTGATGCAGCGCAGGAACGTCGTCTTGCCCGAGCCGGACGGACCGATGATGCAGACGACCTCGGCCGGCCGGACCTCGAGCGAGATGCCCTTGAGGATCTCCGTGTGGCCGAAGCGCTTGCGCACGTCCGTCGCCCGCATCACGGGCGTGCTGTCACCCGCGGACGCAGCGCGGTCGACGTTCGTCGCGTTCATGGTGGCAGTGCCAGCAATCATCCGATGCCTCGCATCTCGGGCCGCACGCCGAAGAGGCGATCCCGCCACCGGCGGCGCACGACATCACGTTCGCTCACGGCCAGACGCCGCTCGATCGCGGCCTGGACCAGCTGCCAGACGGTCGTGAGCGCCAAGTACCACAGGGCGACCGCGGCGAAGTACTCGACTGGCTTGAAGTCAGTCGAGTAGTGCACCTGGGCGTCCTGGAACATCTCGTAGACGCCGATGAAGGCGAGCAACGAGGTGGACTTCATCATGCTGTTGAACTGGTTCCCGAGCGGCGGGATGATGATCCGCGCGGCCTGCGGCAGGATCACGCGCCGCATCGCCATCCGCGGCGTCATCCCGACCGACAGCGCGGACTCGCGCTGGCCCGGGTCCACGGACGAGAGGCCGGCGCGGATGATCTCGCTCATGTACGCGCCCTCGTTGATCGCGAGCGCGACGATGCCGGCGACGACGGCGCCCGACACCTCGACGCCGAAGAGGCCGACGGTCCGCGGGAAGAGGTCGAAGCCGAGGAAGATGTTCGCGCCGAAGTAGATGAAGAAGATCTGCACGATGACCGGCGTCCCGCGCACGATCCACGTGTAGAGGCCCGCGATCGTGCGCGGGACGAGGTGGTGCGAGCGACCCGCGAGCGCGGCGACCAGCCCGAGCAGCACCCCGATCACCTCGGCGAACACGGAGATGTAGATCGTCGCCCACAGCGCGCGCCCGAAGTCGCTGTCCGGGCTGAACAGCCGGTGGGCGATCAGGCTCCAGTCGAGGTTGAACGCGGCGGCGACCATCATCTCTTCTCCGGCAGCAGCATCGAGGTGAGGCCCCACTTCTTGTAGATGCGCTGCATCGACCCGTCCGCGTAGGCGGCGCCGACGGCCTTGGTGAGCGCGGCGGCGAGCTCGGTGTCGTCCTTGCGCAACGCGATGCCGACGGGGCCGCTGGCGATCTGCTTGCCCACGAACAGGAACGCCGACGGGTCCTGGCGAGCGGTGTAAGCGACCGGCGCCGCGTCGGCGACGTAGGCGTCGACGCGACCGGTGCGCAGTGCGTTGATCGCGTCCGTGTTCTGCGGGAAGGCGACGACGTCGACCGGGTCGAGGCCCTTGGCCTTCAGTTGCGGATCGACGACCTGCTCAAGCACGTCCTTGTTGCTGGTGCCGACTTGGACCGCAACCGACTTGCCGCTGAGGTCGTCGGCGCTCTGGATGTGCGCCGGGTTGCCGGCCGCGACGATGATGCCGGTGCCGAGCTGGGCGTAGTCGACGAACGCGACTTGCTTGCGCCGCGCCGGCGTGTCGTTCATGCCGCTGATGATCGCGTCGCACTTGCTCGACTGGAGCGCGGCGATGACGCCGTCGAAGCCGGTCTGGTCGAACTGCGCGGTGACGCCGAGGCGGCGCGCGAGCTCGCTGCCGACCTCAACGTCGGCGCCCGCCGGCTGGCCGCCCTGCTGGAACTCGAGCGGCGGGTACGTCAGGTCGCTGCAGAAGACGAGCTTCTTCGCCTCCGCTATCCGCGAGGGAGGCGCGATGGAAGCCTTCGCCGTCGGCGCGTCGACCGGCTTGTGCTTGCTCTCGCCGCAGCCAGCGAGAGCGACGGCGGCTGCCATCGCGAGGACGACGAGCGAGTGAGCGCGGCGTGAGGCGCCGGCCCGGGCGGGTCGTTGCATCTCCTTCTCTCCTCTCGGGAAGCGGGCGGGTGGGGGGTGACGCCGCTTCAACAGCTAGTCGGTCTAGTCTAGTGGTCTATCGTTCTTTTTGCAATGCCAAAAACGTGCTTCTCACGGATACAGACCGCGCGTTCGATGCGCGTCGAGCACGCGCATGACGCCGATGCACTGCGCCGCGTCGCGCAAGCTCAGCGAGCGTGCGGTGCTGAGATCGCGCACCTCCTCAAAGGCGCGCTCCAAACGGCTGAGCAGTTCGCGCTCGAGCTGTGCGACCGGCCACGAGAACGCCTGCCGATCCTGCACCCACTCGAAGTACGAGGTGGTGACCCCGCCGGCGTTCGCGAGCACGTCCGGAACGACGGTGACCCCGCGCGACCGCAGCAGCTCCTCTGCGTCCGGCGTCGTCGGGCCGTTCGCGCCCTCGACGACGGCGCGCGCATGCACGCGCTCCGCGTTGCCGGCATGGAGCACGCCGCCGACCGCAGCGGGAATCAGCACGTCCGTCTCGGCTTCGAGCAACGCGTCGCGCTCCAGCGGCGTGCCGACGTCGAGCTCCGCGATCGACGCGCCGGCGTCGATCGCCGCGTCGACGACGTCGAGCGGCAGCCCCTCCGGCTCGTAGCGCGCGCCCGTCTCGTCGCTGATCCCGACTACGACGCAGCCGTGCTGGGCGAGCCGCCGCGCCGCGGTCCGGCCGACGTTGCCGTAGCCGGCGACGATCGCGCGCAGCGGCGTCGACAGCCCGAGGTGGGCCGCCGCCAGCAGCGTGCAGTGGGCGACGCCGATGCCGGTCGCGTCGCGCCGGAACGACGAGCCGCCGACGACGACCGGCTTGCCGGTGACGCTCCCGCCGCCGACGATCCCGCTCAGCACCGAGTACGTGTCCATGATCCACGCCATCTCGCGCTCGCTCGTGTTGATGTCCGGCGCGAGGATGTCCGTCTGCGGGCCGATCAGGCTCACGATCTCGCTCGCATAGCGGCGCGTCAGTCGCTCCACCTCGCTCACCGAGAGCGTCGTCGGGTCGCAGCGGATCCCGCCCTTCGCCCCGCCGAACGGAAGCTCGAGCAGCGCGCACTTCCATGTCATCCACATCGCCAGCGCCTTTGCCTCGTCGAGCGAGACATCGGGGTGGTAGCGCACGCCGCCCTTGCCCGGGCCGCGCGTGCTGGAGTGCAGCACGCGGTAGCCCGCGAACACCTGGAGCTCGCCGTGGTCGTCGCGGATCGGCACGGCGACCTCGACGGCGCGGCGCGGCATCGCGAGCATGCGGTGCGTGCCGTCGTCGAGCTCGAGCAGCTCGGCCGCGCGCGCGAGCTGGTCGAGCGCCTGGCGCCATGGCGAGCGGGCGCCGTCCTCCGCGGCGAGCGCGACCGGCGTGCCGCCGATGGCGGTCGAGGGAGCGCTCACCACAGCCATTCCCGCAGCCGCTCGGGCGCCACGTTGGCGCCGCACAGGGGAATCCCGACGCGCAAGCCCTTCAGCTCGTCGCGATGCGCGATCGCCGCCGCGAGGCCCACCGCACCGGCCGGCTCGACGACGATGCCCTCCTCGAGGAACACGCGCCGCAGCGCATCGAGGATCGCATCGTCGTCCACGAGCCAGAAGTCGTCGACCAGCTCGCGCATCAGCTCCAGCGCCTCCGGCACCGGCACGCGCGCGGCGACCCCGTCGGCGATCGTGTCGGCCGGCGCCGGATCCATCGCGCCCGTGCGCCAGGCGATCTCCATCGCCGGGGCGCCGGCCGCGCCCGCCGCGATCACGCGCGTGCGCGGATGGCGGTCGCGCATCCAGCGCGCGATGCCGTTGATGAGCGAGCCGTTGCCGACGGGCACGATGATCGCGTCAAGCTCGCCGAGCTCGACGGCGATCGTGCCGGCGCCCTCCGCGATCGCCGGATCGAGGCCGTCCTCGACGAAGCGCCACTCGCGCCGCTCGGCCTCCGCTCGACCGGCTTCCTTGGCCTCGTCGAAGTCGCCGTCGTGGACGTGGACGTGAGCGCCCAGCTCCCGCATGCGCCGCAGTTTCAGCGGGTTCGCGTCAGCAGCCGTGAAGACGTGTACGGGCACGCCGTAGGAGCGCGCGGCGTACGCGAGGCCCTGACCGAAGTTGCCGGCGGAGGCACAGGCGAGCGGCGTGTCGCGGTCGGGCAGCGTCGCCAGCAGCAGGCTCGTCCCGCGCCCCTTGAACGAGCGGATCGGGTTGAGCGTCTCGACCTTCAGCACGACGTGCGCGCCGACGTGCGCGCTGAGCGCGCGCGAGCGGTACTGCGGCGTCCCGAGGAAGACGGGATCGATCAGCGCGAGGGCCCGCTCGATCCGCTCGCTGCAGATCGCGGTCGTGACGCTGCGCCCGGAACTCATGACGCCGACACCCGCCCCGCGACGGCCTGGATCTCGATCAGCAGGCCGTCGAGCACGAACCCGGTCGTGACGGTGGTGCGCGCCGGCGGCGCGGTCGGGAAGACCTCGCGGTACACGCGGTTCCACGCCTCGAAGTCGCCTGCGTCGGCGAGGAAGGCCTCGACGCGCAGCACCGTCTCCAGCGAGGCGCCCGCCGCCGTGAGCGCGCGTTCGAGCGCGCCGCATGCCTCGCGCGCCTGCGTCTCGGCGTCGGGCGCGAGCGGATCGAGGCTGCCGACCTGGCCGGCGGTGAAGACGAGATCGCCCCAGGCGGCGGCCTGCGAGTAGGGCGCGCCGTCCGTAGCGCCGACAACGGCCCGCGGGGTACTGGGTGGTGAAGAAGTCATGGCCTTAGCCTAGCATAATGAACGCTGTTCGATATACTGTTCGTGTGCCGATGACGTCACTTCCCATACCTCCCCTCGACGCGGCCATCCGCGAGATCGCCCACGAGCTCGCCGCCGCGTACCCGTCCCCCGCCCGCGCGCCCCGTCGCGCGTTCGAGGACGCCGCAATCGCCCGTTCGAGCGCGCACGCGGATCTGCGCGCCGCGCTGTTCCGCTTCGTCGACGTCGCCCCCGCATGCACCGGCATGCGCGATCGCGGCGCCCATCTCGCGGCCCTGCTCGACGAGTCCGGCGCGACCCCGCGCCCACTGCACCATCAGCTCGACCGCGCGGGCATTCAAGGCCTGCTCGGGCGCGGCGCGGGCGCCGGCGTGCGTCTGATGGCGCAACGCTTCATCGCCGGCGAGGACCCGCGCGACGCCGCCCCGACGCTGCGGCGCCTGTGGCGCTCCGGTCGCGCCGCGTCCGTCGACTTGCTCGGCGAGGCGACCGTCACCGCCGCCGAGGCCGACCGCTACGCCGCCCGCTGCGCCGACGCGCTCGCACAGCTCGGCGCCGCGGCACGGCGCTGGCCAGAGCGGCCGCTGCTCGAACGCGACAGCGTCGGACGCCTGCCGCGCGTCAACCTCTCGATCAAGGTCTCCGCCCTCACCGCCGAGGTGCGCGAGCTCGACCCCGCCCGCGGCGTGCGCGACGCGCTGCCGCGCGTCAAGCAGCTCGCGCTCGCCGCCCGCGAAAGCGGCGCGCACCTGCACCTCGACATGGAGTCGTTCGGCTCGCGCGCGCTCGTCATGCAGCTCCTCGGCGAACTGCTGCACGACCCCGCGCTGCGCGACGGCCCGTCGCTCGGGATCGTGCTGCAGGCGTACCTGCGCGACTCGCCGGAGCAGCTCGACGAGCTGCTCGCGATGGTCCGCAGCGCCGACCGCGCGACGCCGCTCACCGTCCGCCTCGTGAAGGGCGCCTACTGGGACCACGAGATGGTCGACGCCGAGCAGCACGGCTGGCGCTCGCCGACGTTCGCCGTCAAGGCCGAGACCGACCGCAACTTCGAGGCGCTCACGCGCCGGCTGCTCGACGCGCATCCGACCGTCCGCCTCGCCGTCGCATCGCACAACCTGCGCTCCGTCGCCCACGCGATCGCGTACAACCGCGCGCGCGGCGGCGAGGACCGCGACCTCGAGCTCCAGGTGCTGCGCGGGCTCGGGGACGACCTCGGCTGCGCAGTCGCCCGGCTCGGCCTGCGCGCCCGCGTGTACACGCCGGTCGGCAGTCTCGTCGAGGGCATGGCGTACCTCGTGCGCCGCCTGCTCGAGAACACCTCCAACGACTCGTTCCTCGCCGCGCGCGCGCACGGCGAGGAGCTCGACCGACTCCTGGTGGCCCCATGACGACCTTCATCAACGAACCTCTCCTCGAGCTGCGCCGCGCCCCCGTGCGGGAGGCGCTCCAAACAGCGCTCGCGACCTTCGACGCAACGCTCCCCCGCACGGTCCCCGTCGCGATCGACGGTGAAACACGCAGCGGCGAGGACTTCGTCTCGACCGATCCCGGCCAGCCGAGCGTTGTCGTCGCACACGCGACGAGCGCCCGTCCCGAGGAGGTCGAGGCAGCGGTTGCGTCGGTGCGCGCGGGCGGCCGCGCGTGGGCGGCGACGCCGGTGCGCGAGCGCGCCGCCGCGCTCTCGCGCGCGGCTAGCGTCCTGCGCGTGCGCCGTCACGAGCTGGCGGCGCTGGAGGTGCGTGAGTGCGCGAAGCCGTGGGCGGAGGCCGACGCCGACGTCGCGGAGGCGATCGACTTCCTCGAGTACTACGCACAGCAGGCGATCGCGCTCGACGAGGGTCGTGAGCTGACGCAGCCGCCCGGCGAGCGCAACACGCTGCGGTACGCGCCGCGCGGCGTCGCCGCGGTCGTCGCGCCGTGGAACTTCCCGATCGCGATCGCCGCCGGCATGACATCCGCGGCGCTCGCGGTCGGCAACGGCGTCGTCCTCAAGCCGGCGGAGCAGGCGCCGGCGTGCGGCCATGCGATCTACGAGGCGCTCGTCGCCGGCGGCGTGCCGGCTTCGGCACTCGCGCTGCTGCCCGGCGCCGGCGACGTCGGCGCCGCGCTCGTCGCGCATCCCGACGTCGACGTCATCGCCTTCACCGGCTCCTCCGCGGTCGGCCTCCAGATCCTCGCGAACGCCGCGACCGTGACGGAGGGCCAGCGGCACCTCAAGCAGACGGTCATCGAGATGGGCGGCAAGAACTGCGTGATCGTGGATGGGGACGCGGACCTCGACGACGCGATCCCCGCGATCGTCTACTCGGCGTTCGGCTTCGCCGGCCAGAAGTGCTCGGCCGCCTCGCGCGTGCTTGTCCACGAACACGCCTACGAGCCGCTGCTGGAGCGGCTCGCCGGCGCCGTCGCCGCGCTGCGCGTCGGCCAGGCCTCCGACTTCGGCGTCGACGTCCCGCCCGTGATCGAGCAGGAGTCGCAGGAGCGCGTCCGCGCGTACGCCGCGATGGGCGCCGAGGAAGGGCGGATCCTCGCGCAGGCGCCGGTCGAGCACGAGCAGGGATGGTTCGTCGCGCCGACAGTCGTGACCGACCTGCCAGACGACTCGCGGATCCGCACCGAGGAGATCTTCGGGCCGCTGCTCGCCGTCGAGCCGGTCGCCTCGATCGACGCCGCGCTCGAACAGGTCGAGCGGCTGCCCTGGGCGCTCACCGGCGGGCTGTTCAGCCGCAACCCGCGCACCGTCCAGCATGTCGCCGAGCGGATTCCGGTCGGCAACTTCTACGTCAACCGCCACATCACCGGCGCGATGGTCGGCCGCCAACCGTTCGGCGGCAACCGGCTCTCGGGCAACGGCACGAAGGCCGGCGGGCCGGACTACCTGCTGTCGTTCGTCGAGCCGCGCGCGATAACAGAGAACACCGTCCGCCACGGGCTTGTGGTGTGACCGCCGCGATGACCCGCTCCTCCACGCAGCCGCTGTACGTCGACGCAGCGCGGCTCGAGGCCGCGCTGCCGTTCGCCGCCGCGGTCGACGCGCTCGCGGAGGGCTTCGGCGCGACGCTTCCGGAGAGCCCCGAGCGCAGCCATTTCACGCTCGCGGGCGGCGGTGAGCTGCTGCTGATGCCCGCGCATGGACCGCAGGGCGCCGGCGTCAAGCTGGTCACCCTGTGCCGCACGAACCCGTCCCGCGGGCTGCCGCTGATCCACGGCGTGTTCGCGCTGTTCGACCCCGACACGCTCGCGCTCGAGGCGCTCGTCGACGGGGCGGCCCTGACCGCGATGCGGACCGCCGCCGTCTCGGCGCTCGCGACGCGGCTGCTTGCGCGCGAGGATGCGGAGCGGCTCGTGATCTTCGGCGCCGGACGTCAGGCGCGCGCACACCTTGACGCGATGCTGGCGGTGCGGCCGATCCGCTGGGTCGGTGTCGTCGACCCCGACCGCGGCCACGCCGACGCACTGCTCGCGGAGGCGCGCCGCCACGGGCTCGCGGCGGAGGCGGTCGACGCGGATGCGGTCGCAACGGCCGACCTCATCTGCACCTGCACGACGAGCGCGACCCCGGTGCTCGACGGTGCGCGCGTCATGCCCGGCGCGCACGTGAACGCGATGGGCGCCTACCGCCCGCACGACCGCGAGCTCGACGCCGCGTTGATGGCGCGCGGTCGGATCGTTGTCGAGACGCGCGCGGCGGCGCTTGCCGAGGCCGGTGATCTGGTCCTGGCGATCGCGGAGGGGGCGATCTCGGCAGACGACGTCGTCGCCGACCTCGCCGAGGTGCTCGCCGGCGCGCCGGCGCGCCGCAGCGATGAGGACGTCACCGTCTTCAAGTCCGTCGGCGTCGCCTTCGAGGACCTGGTGGTCGCGCGCGCCGCCTGCCGGCGGCTGCGCGCCTAGCGCGATGGCCGCTTTCGACGACGCGCGTCGCCGTCGCGCGCTGGAGCTGCTCGCCGAGCTCGGCGAAGGCTCGTTCGCCGCCCTGCTCCAGGACGGCGGCGACGCGCTCGGTGGGCTCGTCGTCGACGTCGTCTTCGGCGAGATCTACCAGCGACCGGGCCTGGCGCTGCGCGACCGCGAGCTCGCGGCGGTGGCGGCGCTTGCCGCGCTCGGCCGCGAGCCGCAGCTCGACGCCCACCTGCGCGCGGCGCAGGCGGCAGGCGTCACGCGCGAGGAGCTCGGCGAGGTGATCGTCCAGACGGCCGTGTTCGCGGGCTTCCCGGCGGCGCTCAACGCGATGCGCCGGCTCGCCGCGCTCGACGCCGATCAGGCCGCCGCGCCGGATCCGAGCGGGTAGCTGATGAGCAGCGACGCGACGACCGGCGCATCGAGCGCCTCGTAGAAGTGGGGGCGGTCCGCGTCGAAGCAGGCGTAGTCGCCGGGTCCCAGTTCGACCGGATCGTCTGTGGGGCCCGTCAGCAGCCGCCCCGCGGTGACGAGCCAGCGCTCCTTCACACCGGAGGCATGCGGCACGCCCTCCTGACGACCAGACCGGACGTGCACGAGGTACGCCTCGTGCAGGCGCCCGCCGGCGGAGAAGGTGTCGGTGAGCGACATGTCGACGGCGGCGCCCTCGATCACGGGCCGGCCCTCTGCGCGCGAGACGTGGACCGGGGTGTCGGCGGTCTCCTGAAGCACCACGCCGAGCGGCACGCCGAGCACCTTCGTGAGCGCGAAGAGGGTCTCGATCGTCGGATTGCCCTTCGCGACCTCGAGCTGGCTCAACGTCGCCTTCGCGATCCCGGACCGGCGCGCCAGCTCGGCTTGGGAAAGGCCCCGGGCCATTCGCACCTGCTTGATGTTGCGCCCGATCGTCTCGACGTCGCTCATCGGCTCACCGGCGCCAGAGCATACGTCGCCGCGCCAATCCCGCCGTCCAGTCTTGTAAAACGAATGAGAGATCAATATATTGATTCAAAGGCGGCCTCAGACGGCCGCTCCCCCCGACGTCTGGAAAGGTCGCCATGAAGGTCACCTCCCTCTTCTGCTGCGCCCTCGCGGCCACCGTCCTGCTGACCGCCTGCGGCAACAACTCCGGCAGCGACGCCGGCACGACCGCCGGCTCGGCGACGGCACGGATCGCGACGCCCGCGGCGGTGAAGTCCGCCGGGCAGCTCGTGTTCTGCAGCGACATGACGTTCCCCCCGTTCGAGTTCACGGAGGGCGGGACACCGAAGGGGGCCGACATCGAGCTCGGCCAGCAGGTCGCGAAGCTGATGGGCAGCAAGGCGACGTTCGACCAGACCGGCTTCGACGGCATCGTCGCGGCGATTCAGTCGCACAAGTGCGATGCGATCGTCAACGGCCTCTACGAGACGCCCGAGCGCAAGCAGGTGCTGGGCTTCGCCTCCTACGCGCGGGTCGGCCAGGCCGTGCTCGTCCGCAAGGGCGACCCGTCGCACGTCGGCGGCGTCGAGGGGCTCAGCGGCAAGACGGTCGCCGTGCAGGTCGGCACCGCCAACCGCGATTATCTCAAGCATGTCGTGAACGCACGCTTCCGCGCGCAGGGCAAGCCGGAGACGAACGTCGTGGCGTTCCCCCAGAACAACGACGCGGTCAACGCGCTGCGCACCGACCGCGTCGACGCGTACTTCGCCGGGACGCCGGAGATCGCGTACCTCTCCACGCAGCAGCCGGGCCAGTTCGAGATCGCCGGCGACCAGGTCGGGACCGCGGTCATCGGGATCGCCGTGCGCAAGAGCGACACCGAGCTCCACGACGCGATCCAGCGGGCCGTGAAGATGCTCTACGCGGACGGGACCGCGCAGCGGATCCTCGCGCACTGGGGCCTGCGAGACGCGATTCTCAAGCAGTGAGCGGGCGCCCCTCCGTGCAGGAGACGCTCGCCGCGCTCGTGGGCGCCGGCTCCTGCAACCCACCCGGCGACGAGCGCACGGTCGCCGCGGTCGTCGAACAGCACGCGGCGCGGCTGGGGCTTCCCCGGCCGCGTCGCCTCGCGGCGCGGCCGGAGCGGCCGAACCTGCTGATCGAGGTCGGCGCCGGCTCGCCGCGGCTGCTCGTCGGCGCGCACATGGACACGGTCCCCGCCGATCCGGCCGCCTGGACGACGGACCCGTGGACGCTCACCGAACGCGACGGCGCACTGCAGGGGCTCGGCGCCGTGGACATGAAGGGCGCGCTCGCCGCGCTGCTGCACGCCCTGGCCGCGTACGCCGAGCGGCCCGCCGCCCACGGGACGGTGGTCGCGGCGCTCACCGCCGACGAGGAGGCCGGCTCGGCCGAGGGCATGGGCTGGCTGTGCGCCGAGGGGCACGTGCGCGCCGACGCGGCCGTGATGGTCGAGGCCTCCTCGCAGGGCGTCAGGTCCTGGGACCGGCTCTACGTCGCCGAGCGCGGCCTCTGCATCGTGCGCGTCACGGTCCGCGGCCGGCCCGGCCACAGCAGCGAGCGCGTCGCGGTCGCCGAGCGCGCCCCGCGGCGGCTCGTTCGCTGCCTGTCAGCGCTGTGGGACGCCGAGCTCGGCGCGGACGCCCGCCATCCGGTCGACGGAATGCCGCCGCTGTTCAACGTCGCCCCGGTGATCCGCGCCGGCACGATCCCGACGGTCTACGAGGAGACCTGCCACGCGCTCGTCGAGGTGCGAACCGTGCCCGGCATGTCAGCCGAGGAGGTGCTCGCGGAGCTCGAGCGCGCGCTCGCGTCGACCGGCCTGCCGCGCTGCTGGGAGCTCGAGCTGGAGACGTGGTCGCCGCCGACCGACCCGGTGAGAGACACGCGACTCCTCAACGCCGCGCGAGCAGCGTGGGAGCAGGTGCTCGGCACGACCCCGGCGAGCGGCGTCTTCCCGGCCGGCACCGACGCCGTCCATCTCGCGCAGATCGGGATCCCGACGCTGTCGGCGTTCGGCCCCGGATCGCTAGCCTCAGTCCACCAGGCCGACGAGGCGCTCCGCGAAGACGAGCTGCTGACCTCCATCACCCTGTTCGAGGCGCTGATCCGCCGCTACCACGACGGCGGCGCGCACCGCTGCCCTCCGGGGCCGGCGCAGCGCTGGTAAACGGCGGCGCTCCGCGCCCGCGATAGCACGCGGCCGCGTACGCTTTCCGCGATGGGCGACCACGAAGAGGCCGGCGGCGCCGCCACGAGCCGTGTCGCGTTCCTCGGGCTCGGCATCATGGGGTCCCGGATGGCGGCGAACCTGCGCCGCGCGGGCGTCGAGCTCAGCGTCTGGACGCGCACGCCCGGGAAGGCGCGCGCGTGGGCCGCGGCGCACGGGGCGCGCGCCGCCGCCACCCCCGCGGAGGCCGCGCGCGAGGCCGCCGTCGCGATCACGATGCTCGTCGACGGGCCGCAGGTCGAAGCCGTCCTGCTCGGCGACGACGGCGCGGCTGCGGGCGCGGGCGCCGGCACGCTGTTCGTTGACATGTCGACGATCGGGCCGTCGGCGACTCGCCGCATCGGCGAGCGGCTCGCGACGCGCGGCATGCGCGCTCTCGACGCGCCCGTCACCGGCTCCTCCCCTCGCGCCGAGGACGGCACGCTGACGATCATGGCCGGCGGCGCGCGCGAGGACTTCGTGCAGGCCGAGCCGCTGCTGCGCGCGATGGGCGAGCTCGTGCTGCACGTCGGCCCGCTCGGCCACGGCCAGACGGTGAAGCTGATCAACAACGCCGTCGCGGCCGCCAACGCGGTGACGGTCGGCCAGGCGCTGCTCGTAGCCGCCGCGCGCGGCGTCGACCTTGACGCGCTCGTGCGCGTGATGAGCGCCGGCTCAGGCGCGAGCGCGATGCTCGCGCTCAAGGCCGACGCGATGCGCGCGCACGACTACACCACCCTCTTCAAGCTCGAGCACATGCTCAAGGACGTTCGCCTGTGCCTCGAGGAGGCGGCCGACGACGTCCCGTTCCCGGCCGCCGCCGCGGCCGGCGAGGTGCTCTCCGCCGGCTACGCGAACGGCCACGCCGACGCCGACTTCGCCGCGCTGATCGAGGTGCTCGAGCGGGACGCCGGCCGGCGGCTGCAATAGCCGCCGCTCAGCGTCCGAACGCGCCGCCCTCCGCGGCCAGCACGTCCTCGGCGGCCCACACTTCGGGCAGGCGCTGACCAAGACGTTTCCCTACGAAGCCGACGGGCTACGCCGTCGCCACCTCGGCGCTCGTCCCACGGTGGCGGGCGTAGATGTCCTCGACCCACTTGAACCCGGGGCGGTCCTTGAGCGAGTCGCGGAACCGTCGTGACTGGGGGGTCCGGTCGTCTGGCTGGAGCTTGATATACGGGAACTCGGGTGGCATGACGATGGGCGCGAGGAGCGAGGCGGCCGTCAGGTCCGCGACGGTGAACGACCCGCCGACGAGGTAGCCGCTTGAGCCGACCGCTGCCTCAATCTCGTCGAACGCCGCACGCACCTTGTCGCGCGACCGCTCAACGGTCTCTGGCCGGATCCGATAGCGCAACTTCACGGCTTGGCCGAGCAGCGGACTCAGCGCCTTGATCAGACCGATTCGCGGGTGGTCCGCGCCGTAGAGCATCGCGAGGAACTTCTCCGGCTCCGCCAAGTTGTCGTTGAACAGCACCCGCCGCACGTCATGACCGCACCGCTCGTCGAAGTACTCCTCGAGTCCGAGCGCGCGCCTGCGCGCCTCCGGATCGACGGGGTAGAGCGGCGGCTCGGGCCACCGCCGCTCGACCTCCTCAAGGATCATCGTCGAATCGCCGAACGCACGCCCGTTCATCTCCAGCACCGGCAGCGTGCGGCCCGCGCGCAGGCGCCGCGCCGTGAACTCCTGCAGCGCGGGCATCACCGCGCGGCGCACGTGCGCGACGCCCTTGTAGTCGAGCGCCCACCGGGCCTTCTCGTTGTAGTGCGAGATCTCGAGGTGCCAGAGGACCGGCGTGTCGACGGCGACACAGCCGCTCCGAGACCCTTGGAGATGCCCATCTCGTGCCGCCATCGCTCTACGACCTCCTGGCTCTGTGGTCTGGGCAGCGGGCTCAGCTCAGTTCGCGATCGTATCCATTGAACCCGGAAACGGCCTATAGCAGAAACTGCCGATCAGACCGTCCGCGGCGAGGTGTCGAGCCCCTCTGCCAGATCATCGACCACACCGGCCAGCGGCTGGTCGGTGTGCGCGTGCAGCACGCGCCCAATCCCCGGCTCATCGTCGACGGGCTCGAACTCCGCCCCGAGTGCTTCCGCGACGGCCGCATCCGCGTCGGACACGCGCCTCGGGTCCGTGAGTCGCGCTCGCGCGCGGGCGCGCCGGACCGCGCCGGGCGCGGCGCAGACGACGGCGACGACCGGTCGATGGTCGCGGATCCGGCTGACGAGCAGCTCGCGCAGCGCACGACTGCGACCGGTCGCGTCGACGATCGCACCCCCGCGGTCGGCGATCGCTTGCGCCGTCCGATCGGCCAGCGTCCGATAGACCGTCCGTGTGACCTCGTCGCAATAGGCGTCGGCGCCCAGGCGGTCGGTCGGCCGCACGCCCTGGAGCTCCTTGCGGATCCTGTCGCTGCCGAGCACGGGCAGCCCGCTGCGGCGTGCGAGCTCGGCGGCGAGCGTCGACTTCCCGGATGCCGGCGGGCCGACGACGAGCAGGACCGCCGGCATCCGCTCGCGCCAAGCGAGACGGTCGGCGAGGTCGAGGAGCCGCACCGCGCTCGGCTCGTCGTCGCGCAGCAGCGCGACCTTCACGCGCACGAGCGCGCGCTGCCAGGCGAACAGCGCGCGCAGGCGTGCGTCGCCGGCATCCCCGCCCGCCCGCACATAGGCCTCGACGAGGCGGTCGGCCGCCCAGGCGTGCCCGAGCGACTCGAGGTCCATCGTGAGGAACGCCAGATCGCTGGCGACGTCGGCGCGGCGCAGGCCGGCGTCGAACTCGATCCGATCGACGATCAGCAACCGCCGCTCGTCGAAGACGACGTGCTCGGCGCGGAGGTCGCCGTGGCCGTCGCGCCACAGGCCGCGCGCAGCTCGCGCATCGATCTGCGCGGCGCGACGCGCGACCGCGGCCTCGGCGAAGCGACTGAGCCCATCCGTGCGGACCTGCGGGAGACCGGCCGCGAGCGCCTCGACCTCGCGCACATCTGCGCGCACGCGCGCGCGGAACGCCTCGGCACCCCCGTCGCAGCGCTCGGCGCCCGCGTGGAAGGCGGCGAGCGCGCGGGCGACCCGATCAATCCCCTCCGCGTCCAGGCGCCCGTTGGCGCAGAGGACGTCCAGCGTGCGGCGGTCGTCGAAGCGACGCATCTCGACCGCGTACTCGACGGCGTCCTCATGCCAACCCAACCCGCCGACGACGAGCCGGCCATCATGCTCCAGCAGCGCACGCACGCCGAGGTACACGCCCGGGGCGAGCGCCTGGTTGACGCGCACCTCCTCGACCGCCGCGGCGAATCGCCGCTCGAGCGTCGAGTAGTCCAGAAACGCGAACCGCACCGGCTTGCGGATCTTCAAGCCGCGCTCACGGTCCAGCAGCACCCACGCCCCGTGCGTCTCGCGCCGCTCGACCGGCGCGACAAGACCCGTCTGAAGCCGGTCCAGCAGCGATGGCACGGCGCGCGCGGGCATCGGCGCAGCCTGACGGCCGCGCGATTTCCGGCCATCCGCCGCGCGCGCGGTTCGCGATCCGTAGTTCGCCCGGGACGGGGTCGCGGCGCCGCGGTGACCGCTGGAGGAGGCCGGCCGACGCCGATCGTCGCGGACTTCTACTGACACGGCTCCGCGCCACCGCGGGATGCCGGTGCTCCCACGGCTCCATACGGTCGTTGCTCATGCACGCCCCGATCGCATCCGGCCCCGACGGCGCACCGTCCACACACGCGGCGATCCGGCCATTCGGCGATCTCTCGCGCGACGACGTCGAGTGGGCCGGCGGGAAGGGCGCGAACCTCGGCGAGCTGACGCGTGCGGGCCTGCCGGTCCCGCCGGGCTTCGTCGTCGGCGCCCCCGCCTATGCCGCGATGTGCGCGGCGAGTGAGCTGCGTGCGCATCTCACCCGTCTGCTGAGCAGGCTCGACGTCGACGACACGGCGGCGCTCGAGGCGAGCGCCGAGCAGGCGCGATGCCTCGTGCTGGGGGTGGCCGTGCCGCGCGACCTCGATCGGGCGATCCGCGACGCGTACGCGGAGCTGTGCGCCGGTACGGAGGACGCCGCGGTCGCCGTGCGCTCGTCGGCGACCGCCGAGGACACGGCGTCGGCGTCGTTCGCGGGGATGAACGAGAGCTTCCTCAACGTGCGCGGCGCGGACGCCGTGGTGAGAGCGGTGCACGAGTGCTGGGCCTCCCTGTTCGGCGCGCGCACCGTCTTCTACCGCGCCAAGCGCGGGCTCGGCCAGGCGGACATGGACATTGCGGTCGTCGTGCAGCGCCAGATCGCGTCGCAGCGCGCCGGCGTGATGTTCACGATCGATCCGGCAACCGGCGCGCGCGACCGGCTCGTGATCGAGGGCTCGCTCGGGCTCGGCGAGGCGGTCGTCTCGGGCGCCGTCTCGCCCGACCGCTACGTCGTCGACAAGCACGACGGCGCGATCCTCGCGCGCGAGGTGCGCCGCAAGCGGATCGCGATCGAGCCGCTGGCCGACGGCGGCACGCGGCAGCGCGAGCTCCAGGGCGACGAGGCGCTGGCGCCCGTGCTGAGCGACGACGAGGTGCGGCAGCTCGCCGAGCTGGGGACGCGGATCGAGCGCCACTACGGCGCGCCGCAGGACACCGAGTGGGCGTTCGACGCCGACGGCGCCGTGTGGATGCTGCAGTCGCGGCCCGTCACGACGGCCGGCGGCGCGGCAGCTGCGGCTGAGCCTCCGGGAGACGGGCACCCGCGCGGCGAGCTGCTCGCGAGCGGCCTCGGCGCCGCGCCCGGCGCCGCGAGCGGGCCGGTGCGCGTGATCGAGTCGCTCGCCGGCGCCGAGCGCCTGCGCGAGCGCGACGTGCTCGTCGCGCCGATGACCGCCCCCGACTGGGTCCCGCTGCTGCGCCGCGCCGCCGCGCTCGTGACCAACACCGGCGGCATGACCTGCCACGCCGCGATCGTCTCGCGCGAGCTGGGAATCCCCTGCGTCGTCGGCACGGGCGACGCGACCGACACGCTGCGCGACGGCGAGGTCGTCACGGTCGACGGCAGCCGCGGGCAGGTGCGCGCCGGCGCGGAGGGACCCGCGCCGGCCGCGCCAACGCCGGCCGCGGCGCCCGCCGCCACGGGCGCCGCGGCCGCTGAGCCGCCGGTGACCGGCACGCAGCTGCTCGTCAACCTCTCCGAGCCCTCGCAGGCCGAGCGCGCCGCGGCGCTCCCAGTCGACGGCGTCGGCCTGCTGCGCGCCGAGCTGATGCTGCTCGAGGCGCTGCACGGCGATCACCCGCGCGCGCTGCTCGAGGAAGGCCGCGGCGAGCAGGTCGTCGCACGCATGGCTGACGGCCTGACGGCGTTCGCCGCAGCGTTCGCGCCGCGCCCGGTGACCTACCGCACGATCGACTTCCGCACGAACGAGTTCCGCGGCCTGCGCGGCGGCGAGCGCTTCGAGCCGGTGGAGGCGAACCCGATGATCGGCTACCGCGGCGCGCTGCGCTATCCGCGTGAGCCGGAGGTCTTCGGGCTCGAGCTCGACGCGATCGCGCGCGTGTGGGACGCCGGCCATTCCAACCTGCACGTGATGCTGCCGTTCGTGCGCAGCGCGCGCGAGCTGGCCCGCTGCCTGACGCTGATCGAGGCGAGCGGCCTGCTCGGCCGGCCCGGCTTCGAGCTGTGGATCATGGCCGAGGTCCCCTCCGTGCTGTTCGCGCTGCCCGAGTACGCGCAGATGGGCGTCGCCGGCGTCTCGATCGGCTCCAACGACCTCACGCAGATGCTGCTCGGCGCCGACCGCGACTCCGACCTCGTCGCCGAGGCGTTCGACGAGCGCGACCCGGCCGTGCGCGCGTACCTGCAGCAGATGATCCCCGCCGCGAGAGCGCTCGGCCTGCGCACCTCGATCTGCGGCCAGGCACCGTCCGTGCATCCGGAGTACGCCGAGCTGCTGGTGCGCGCCGGGATCGACGCGATCTCGGTCAGCGCCGACGCGGTCGGGCGCACGCGCCGGCTCGTGGCGGCCGCCGAGCAGCGCCTGCTGCTCGAGGCGGCCCGATGACCGCGCTGCGCGGCGCCCCCGTCCCGGCGCGCATCGCCAAGGCGCTGCGCAGCGGCGACCCGCCGCCCAACCTGCGCGACTACGAGCAGGCACGCCGGGCGTTCTCGTGGGAGCAGGCGCGCGCGCAGCTCGACGGTCTGCCGCACGGCCGCGGGCTCAACATCGCGCACGAGGCGGTCGACCGCCACGCCGCCGGCGCACGCGCGGACACGGTCGCGCTGCGCTGGCTCGGTCGCACGGGCACCCGCCGCGAGATCTCCTACCGCGAGCTGGGCGAGCTGACGAGCCGCTTCGCGAACGTGCTCGCCGGCCTCGGCGTCGAGCCGGGCGCGCGCGTCGCATCGCTGTTGGGGCGCGTGCCGGAGCTGCACGCGGCGGCGCTCGGGACGCTCAAGCGCGGCGCCGTCTTCAGCCCGCTGTTCTCCGCCTTCGGCCCGGAGCCGGTGCGCCAGCGGCTCGCACTCGGCGAGGCGCGCGTGCTCGTGACGACGCCCCGCCTGTACGCGCGCAAGGTCGCGCCGGTGCGTGAGGAGCTGCCGGGCCTGCGCCACGTGCTGCTCGTCGGCGAGCCCGACGAGGTCGCGGCCGCTGCGGTGCCGGGCGGGATCGACCTGCACGCCGCGCTCGCGGCCGCCGGCCCGGCCTGGGAGATCCCCCCGACCGATCCCGAGCAGCTCGCGCTGCTGCACTTCACCAGCGGCACGACCGGCATGCCGAAGGGCGCGATGCACGTCCACGAGGCGGTCGTCGCGCACTGGGCGACCGGGTCGCTCGCGCTCGACCTCCACCCCGGCGACGTCTTCTGGTGCACGGCCGATCCCGGCTGGGTGACCGGCACCTCGTACGGGATCGTCGCGCCACTCGTGCACGGCGTCACCGTCGTCGTGGACGAGGGTGAGCTGGACGTCGACCGCTGGTACCGGATCCTGCAGGACGAGCGCGTGAACGTCTGGTACACGGCGCCGACGGCGGTGCGGATGCTGATGCGCGCCGGCGCCGACGTCGCGCGCGAGTACGACCTCTCGGCGCTGCGCTTCGCCGCGAGCGTCGGCGAGCCGCTCGCGCCGGAGGCGGTCGCGTGGGGCGTCGAGGCGCTCGGCCAGCCGCTGCACGACAACTGGTGGCAGACGGAGACCGGCGGGATCATGGTCGCCAACTACCGCGCGATGGACGTCAAGCCCGGCTCGATGGGGCGGCCGCTGCCGGGGATCGAGGCGGCGATCCTGCGCCGCGACGACGAGGGCCGCGTGCTGCTCGACGCGGACGGCCGTGCGGTCGAGGCGGCCGACGGCGAGCAGGGCGAGCTGGCGCTGCGGCCCGGCTGGCCGTCGATGCTGCGCGGCTACCTCGGCGAGCCGGAGCGCTACGCGCGCTGCTTCGCCGGCGGCTGGTACTGCTCCGGCGACCTCGCGCGGCGCGACGCCGAGGGGTACTACTGGTTCGTCGGCCGCGGCGACGACGTGATCAAGTCGGCCGGGCACCTGATCGGCCCGTTCGAGGTCGAGAGCGCGCTGCTGGAGAATCCGGCGGTCGCCGAGTGCGGCGTGATCGGCGTGCCCGACGAGGTCGCCGGGCAGGTCGTGAAGGCGTTCGTCGTGCCCGCCCCGCCCGCCGCGGCGGACCCGGCGCTCGCGCGCGAGCTGCTCGGCTGGGCGCGCAGACGGCTCGGCCCGGCCGTCGCTCCCCGTGAGATCGCATTCGCCGCGTCGATCCCCAAGAACCGCTCGGGCAAGATCGTGCGACGCCTGCTGCGCGCGCGCGAGCTGGGGCTCCCGGAGGGCGACGTCTCGACGCTGGAGCCGGAGCCGCCGTCATGAGCGCGCCGCCCGTCGAGCGCGAGCACGCGCTGCACCTGCTGCGCGAGATGACGCGCATCCGCCGCTTCGAGGAAGCCTGCGTCCAGCTCTACAGCGCGACGAAGATCCGCGGCTTCCTGCACCTCTACATCGGCGAGGAGGCGGTCGGCGTCGGCGCGATGCAGGCGCTCGGGCCCGACGACGCGATCGTCGCGACCTACCGCGAGCACGGCCATGCGCTCGTGCGCGGCGTCCCGGCGCGGGCGCTGATGGCGGAGATGCTCGGCCGCGTGGAGGGCTGCTGCCGCGGCCGCGGCGGCTCGATGCACATCTTCGACGCCGCGCGGCGCTTCTACGGCGGCAACGCGATCGTCGGCGGCGGGCTGCCGCTCGCGGTCGGCCTCGCGCTCGCGGACAAGCTCGCCGGTCGCGACGAGCGCGTGACGGCCTGCTTCTTCGGCGAGGGCGCGATGGCCGAGGGCGAGTTCCACGAGTCGATCAACCTCGCCGCCCTGTGGAAGCTGCCGGTCCTGTTCCTGTGCGAGAACAACCGCTACGCGATGGGCACCGCGCTGGAGCGCTCCGAGTCCGAGACCGACCTGTCGCTGAAGGCGGCGTCGTACGAGGTGCCCGCCTGGCCGGTCGACGGGATGGACGTGCTCGCCGTCGAGCAGGCCGTGCGGCGCGCCGCGGCGATGGTGCGCGGCGGCGAGGGGCCGGTCTTCCTCGAGCTGCGCACGTACCGCTTCCGCGCGCACTCGATGTACGACCCGGACCTGTACCGGCCGAAGGACGAGATCGCCCGCTGGCGCGAGCGCGATCCGCTGACGACCTATCCCGAGCTGCTGCGCTCGCAGGAGCTGCTGGACGACGCCGCGCTGAGCGGCATCGAGGACGAGGTCGCGGCGGAGGTGGCGGACGCAATCGCCTTCGCGGAGGCCGGCACGCCCGAGCCGGTCGAGGAGCTGGAGCGGTTCGTGACGATGGACGAGGTGCCGGCGGCATGAGCGAGCCGGCGATCACCGCGGACGCGGCGACGCGCACCCTCACCTACCGCGAGGCGCTGCGCGAGGGCCTGCGCGACGCGCTGCGCGCCGACGAGCGCGTCTTCCTGATGGGCGAGGACGTCGGCGCCTACGGCGGCTCGTTCGGCGTCAGCCGCGACCTGCTGGCCGAGTTCGGGCCGGAGCGGATCCGCGACACGCCGCTGTCGGAGTCGGCCTTCACGGGCGCCGGGATCGGCGCCGCGCTCGGCGGAATGCGGCCGATCGTGGAGGTGATGACGGTCAACTTCAGCCTGCTCGCGCTCGACCAGCTCGTCAACAACGCCGCCACGATCCCGCACATGTCGGGCGGCCAGTTCAGCGTGCCGCTCGTGATCCGAATGACGACCGGCGCCGGCCGTCAGCTCGCCGCCCAGCACTCGCACTCGCTGGAGGGCTGGTACGCGCACGTGCCCGGCCTCAAGGTTCTGACGCCCGCGACGCTGGAGGACGCGCGCGGCATGCTCGCCCCCGCGCTCGCCGACCCCAACCCGGTGCTGATCTTCGAGCACGGCTCGCTCTACGGGATGGAGGGCGCGCTCGCGGACCCGCCGCCGGAGGTCTCGCTGAGCGGCGCCGCCGTCCGGCGCCCCGGCTCCGACGTAACGCTCGTCGCCTACGGCGGCTCGCTGCCGAAGGCGCTCGACGCCGCCGAGGCGCTCGCCGCCGACGGGATCGACGCCGAGGTGCTCGACCTGCGCGCGCTGCGGCCGCTCGACGACGCGGCGGTGCTGGCGTCGGTCGCGCGCACGCACCGCGTCGTCGTCGTCGACGAGGCGTGGCGCACCGGCTCGTTCGCCGGCGAGGTCGTCGCGCTCGTCGCCGAGCGGGCGCTGTACGAGCTCGACGCGCCGCCTGAGCGCGTCTGCAGCGTCGAGGTGCCGATCCCCTACGCGAAGCACCTGGAGGACGCGGCGCTGCCGAGCGCCGAGCGGATCGCCGCCGCCGCGCGCAGGACGGTGGGCCGATGAGCGACTTCACGATGCCGTCGCTCGGCGCCGACATGACGGCCGGCACGCTGCTGGAGTGGTACGTCAGACCAGGCGACGCGGTCAGACGCGGCGACATCGTCGCCTCCGTCGACACGAGCAAGGCCGAGATCGAGATCGAGATCTTCGAGGACGGCGTCGTCGGCAAGCTGCTCGTCGAGGTCGGCACCAGAGTCCCCGTCGGCACGCCACTCGCGACGATCCTGCCGGCCGGCGGCAACGGCGCCGCAGCGACGCCGGCGGCAGCCCCGGTCGCGGCCGCGCCGCAACCCACCGCACCCCCGGCCGCGCCGACGCCCACCGCGCCTCGCGAAGGCCACCGCGCGCGCGTCTCGCCGCTCGCGCGCCGGGTGGCAGAGCAGCTCGGAGTCGACCCGACGACGGCGCACGGGACCGGCCCCGGAGGCGCCGTCACACGCGAGGACGTCGAGCGGCTCGCGAGGCCCACGGCACCGCCCGCGCACACGGTGTCCGCACCGACGCCGCCGACGGCCGAGCCGGCGCCCGCCGACCGTGGCTCCGCCATGCGCAAGGCGATCGGCGACCTGATGGCGCGCTCGAAGCGCGAGATCCCCCATTACCACCTGGAGACCGCGATCGACATGACCGCGGCGCTCGCCTGGCTCGCGGAGCGCAACGCGACGCTGGCGCCGCCCGAGCGCGCGATCCCGGCCGCGCTGCTGCTCGCCGCCTCCGCCCGCGCGGCGGCGAAGCATCCCCAGCTCAACGGCTTCTTCACCGACGGCGCGCCGCAGCCGGCCGAGCACGTCCACCTCGGCGTCGCGCTCGCGCTGCGCGGCGGCGGGCTCGTCGCTCCCGCCATCCACGATGCCGACCGCCTGCCGTTCGACCAGCTGATGGCGGCGCTGCGCGACCTCACCGCGCGCGTGCGCGCCGGCACGATGCGCGGCTCGGAGATGGCCGACCCGACGATCACCGTCACGAGCCTCGGCGACCGCGGCGCCGACAAGGTGCTCGGCGTGATCTATCCGCCGCAGGTCGCGCTGATCGGTTTCGGCGCGATCCGCGAGCGACCGTGGGCAGCCGGCGGGATGGTGGGAGCCCGCCCGACCGCGATCGCGACGCTGGCCGCCGACCACCGCGCCAGCGACGGGCACGACGGCAGCCTCCTGCTCGCCGAGCTCGACCGCCTGCTCCAGTCTCCCGAGGAGCTCGCATGAGCACGACCGACGAGCTGCGCGCCCAGGTGCTCGAGGTGCTCGGCGCGATCGCGCCCGACGCCGACCTCGCGACGCTGCCCGACGACGCATCGCTGCGCGACGAGCTGGACCTCGACAGCATGGACGTGCAGGGCCTCGTCGTCGGCCTCTACGAGGCGACCGGCGTCGACGTGCCCGAGCGCGACTACGGCAAGCTCGACACGGTCGCGGCCTGCGTCGCCTACCTCGCGGCGCACCGTACGTCGTGACCGCCATGCGACTCCTGCTGAACAACCGGCGGCTCGCGGCGTGCCTGCTCGCGCTCGCCCTCGCCGGCGCCGTGACGGCTCCCGCCGCCGGACGGCTCGTCTACACGAAGCGTTGGTGGACCCCGTACTCCCAGCTGTGGGTTGCGCAAGACGACGGCAGCGGCGCGCGTCGGCTCGTCTCCAGCAGGCTTCCGTGGGTGCTGCTCGGGCCGGCGGCGATCTCGCCGGACGGCGAGTCGGTCGTCTACGCGCTCACGCGGCTCGCAGGTCAGGGCGGCGAGCGGCTGATGGTGATCCCGGCCGCGGGCGGCCAGCCGCGCCTCCTCGCGCGGGAGACCGCCTTCGCGGCGTGGTCGCCGGATGCGCGCACGATCGCGGCGACGCGCTTCGTTCCGGGCCCGGTGCGTCGCCAGCAGCTGCTCGCGATCGACGCCGCGACCGGATCGCAGCGCGTGCTGGCGGAGGCGCCGCGGATCGAACACGTCTCGTTCTCTCCCGCGGGCGACGCGCTCGCCTACGCCGCGGGCTCCGGTCGCTCATCCGACGTCTACACGGTCCCGCTCCTCGGCGGCCCCGCAAGGCGCCTGACGCGCAACGGACACAGCGTCGCGCCCGCGTGGGGCCGTCGCTTCATCGCCCTCTCGCGCTGGTATCCGACGCGCCGCGCGGGGCACCCGGCCCAGAAGGCAGACCTCTACCTGATCCCGCCGACCGGCGGGCCCCTGCACCGCATGACGCACCTGCACGCGACCTTCCTGTGGCCGACTGCGTGGCCGACCGGCGGACACCGGCTGCTGCTCGAGATCGCCACCGGCACGCCGCCCTCGCTGACGCATCCGAGCGCGACGGACTGGGCCGCGACGATCACGATCCCGCGTGCCCAAGTGCGGCAGATCGGCCGGCCCTCGCGTGGGAACGGGCCCTTCGGCGTGGCCGGCGCTGCAATCTCCCGCGACGGGAGAGCCGTACTCGCAACCAAGTACTCAGGCGATCGCGTGGGCGGCATCGACGTCGTCACGCTGCCCTTCCTCGGTGGGCGCCCGCACGTGCTCGCCCGCCATGCCATGGACCCGAGCTGGAGCCGCTGACGCACGTCAAGGCGCATCCACCAGGACACGCGTTCACGAGGCCGAGGATGCGCGGCCGTCGTCAATGGTTGCGGAAGTCCACGATCAGGCGGGGCGGCGCGCTGAGGGTCCTCACGCGGAAGTCGACCGGGTCCCGAAGTCCGACGACCCATGTGAGCACGCCCTCGAAGGCGCCGGAGCGGGCCAGCTCCGCGACCTCGGGCGTCGCCGGCGTGAAGCGCAGGGGCCCGGTGTAGGTGAGCGGCGCCCCTGCTCGACTGAGGTCGGCGTCGAGCGCGCGCTCCATCCGGATCCGCACGACCGAGCTGCCGGCGAGCGGCACGATCCTGCCCGACGCGTCTTGACGGATCGGTCGAGAGACGTAGCGGACGTCATAGCCCGGCAGTGCGTTGCGGAAGTCGAAGACGATCCGGTCGAAGCCCTCGTGGCGGGCCGCGCGCACGTCGGTGAGCAGCGCGGTTCGCCTATTGGCGCCCGAGACGTGCACCGGGTCCGTGCTCGCGCCGGCCATCGTGTCGATGCCGCCGCCCTGGGGCGTCGTCACACCGGTGGTCGTCTGCGTGGTCGAACCGGAGGTCGACGTCGTCGGGCTCGTGGTGACGACGTGCTTTGACTCGTCGCCGCAGGCCGCGAGCTGCACAGCAACAGCGACGGCGAGGACGGCGAGGAACGGACGGAGCACCATCACTGACCGCCGATCCGCTCCAAGGCGGCGAGCCCGTCGTCGCCGCCGGATGCCGGCGCCTCGACCGGCCGCGGGACAAGCAGCAGCGAGCACGGCGCGCGCCGTGTCAGGTCGTCGGCGGTGCTGCCGAGCGCGATCCGCGCGAGCGGCCCCCACCGGCGCGAGCCGACCACGAGCAGGTCGGCGCCCTTCGCCGCCTTGGCCAGCGCGTTCGAGGGATCGCCGACCACGACCTCGCCGCCCGCACGGCTGCCGGCGGTCGCCTCGTCGATCAGCTCGGACGCTTCCTGGCGACGTGCTTGGACGATCTGCTCCCAGCTGCCGGTCTCGGGTGGTGCGCCGAACGGGACCATGCTCGTCGGCAGCTGGTCCTCGACGACGGCGACGACGGTCATGCGGGAAGCGTCGTCGCCGGAGAGCGCCTTCGCGGCCGCGAGCGCGGCGCGCGACTCGGGCGAGCCGTCGAAGCCGACGACGATCCGCCGCAGCGCGCCCGGGTCCTGTGCTGCGTCGCGCGCGGCGAGCGCGACGGGGCAGCTCGCGTCGTGCAGCATCTGGCGACCGCGCCGTCCGACGCCGACGTCGCCGCGGTCAGCGCGATGCGTCGAGCCGATCACGAGCACGTCCGCATGTTCGCGCTCGGCGACGTGGCGCAGAGCGCGTGCGGGGAAGCTGTCGCAGACCGCCTCCGTGCGCGCTGTCGGGGCGTGCGTCTCACGCACCTCGTGCAGCACGCCCTCCGTCTCCGCTCTGAGCGACGCGTCACGACCCAGCGTGAGCGGCAACGGCATCAGCGGGTCGCGATAGACGCCGACGAGCAGCACGTCGGTCTCCGACTCGGCAAGTGCGGCCGCCAACGCCGCGGCGTCGGCTCCGCCGGGCCGACCGTCGACGCCGGCCACGATCTTCCTCAGCATGGATCTCTCCCTCATGGAGTCGGATGGACTGCAAATTCCCTCAGGACGAAAACGCATGGGGCGGCCCCCGCGACCTCGACGGCCCGCTAGCGGAACAGCAGCTCGCGGATGTCCCGCGGGAGCGTCGCGCGGACGTCGTCAAGCTCGCCGGCGGACACGTGACGGCCAAGCACCGCCATCGCGGCGCCAACCGCGATCGACGCCTCCGTATGGCCCGCCAACGCGCCCTCGCGCGCGACGTGGTCGAGGAACTGCTCGCGCGTGCGCTCATGCACGGGGGTCCTGCTCGGGTCCCAGCCCTCGTAGTAGATGCCGCGCAACAGGTCGGGCAGCTGGGCTGCGAGCTGAGCGGCCTCGTCGACCGTCAGGCGGTCGCGCAGCGCGTGCAGCGTCGCGCGCAGGACGCGATAGGCGTACTGGCGATCGGCGCCGTCGAGCTCGCCAGCGACGTCGCCGAGCCACGCGTTCGTCTGGTGGATGCCGTGCTCCAGCGTCGGCACGTGGGTCGTCGTCGTCATGGCGGGTCCCTTCTTCGAACACAGAACAGCACCCATCCTCTCGGCGCCCTCCGCGCGCGTCATCCGCCGCCGACGCGGCCCGCAATCCGTAGAACGCCACGACCCCGAACCGCAATCGCGGCCGATGGTCTGCACACGCCGCGAACGTACCGTCAGAGCACGCCGTGTCCTGTCCTCGTGACCGCCCTTGGGGGTACCCGATGTTCACCGGCCGAGCCGTCGCCGCATCCTCACAACCCGTGGCCCCGATGGCGAGGACGCCCTACCCCGGTGACCACGACACGACCCGGATGCTGGAGCTGTTCGACGCCGCAGCCTCGCGTCCGCTGACGTTCGCCGACCTGCAGGATGGCGGCGTCGCGATGCCGGGCCAGGCGCTCTACGAGCTGCAGCTGGCCGGCTACCGCATCGCACGCGTCTACGGCCGCGATGGAGCGCGGCGACGGATGCTGCTCGGCTTCCGGCTGGAGCGCCTCGGCGGGCGCCCCCAGCTCACGCCGACGGCGGCCTCGCGCGAAGAAGCTCCTCAAGCTGCACGGTGAGCTGCTCGACCGCCCGGCGCTCCTGCTCGAGCGTATTGCGCAGCTCCTCGTCGGACTGGCGTGGCCGGAACGCCCATCGGCCCACCGAGATGGTTGCCAGCAAGGCCGCAAGCGCCACGACGACGACCACCGGCCATGACGAGCGGCTCCCGTCGACGCTCGCGGTCTGGATGTCGCCGCCGAAGACGCCGACGAACAGCACCGCCAACCACATCGTCACCAGCGTGACGCCGCCCCAGAACGTCCCGCTGAGCGGCCATGACCGCCACTCGCTCAGTCCGGCGGGGCGACCGTGCGCGAACGACAGCGCGGGACTGCTGGCGCTGGGCTGGGTTGCGCGCGACATGGCGGTGACTCCTCTCATCGAGTGGGATGCCAGCAACGGTACGCGCGCATCGCATCGCCGCCATCGGTTCGCGCACGGGACGCACGTCCGTAGTTCGCCGGAAGCCAGCGCAGATCACTGCGGATGGCGCGCTCTCGACGTCGCCGTACGGTGAGCCCATGAGGAATCCGGCCACCGCAACGCCCGTCTCGCAGCGCAGCGAAGACGTGCAGCAGCGGCTCGCGCGACTTGAGCGCGTCGTCGAGCAGTTGCGTGCGATCGAGCGCGGCCGCGACGGTGCCAGCCCACGAAGCGGCGAGCTTTCCGCAGCCGTCCGCGCGTGGGCGCGCGAAGCGACGACGACGCGCCGGCGTCTGACCGGGTCGGCCCACGAGACACGCACGATCACACCCAAGGCGGCGTAGCCCCAATCGCGATGAGCACCACGGCGCCCACCTCGCCCACCTCCCCCTCGCCGATCGCTGCCGGACAGATCCCCGCGCCGCTGCGGCCGTCGCCGCCCTCGAGCGACGGCCGCATGCGCGGCACGCTGCGCATCGCGCGCATCTCCGGCATCGAGATCGAGGCGCACTGGAGCTGGACGCTGATCGTCGCCCTGTTCGTGTGGTCGCTCGCCGCGTCCGTCTTCCCCTCGACCAACCCGGGCCTGAGCGACGCCACGTACGTCGCGATGGGCGCGGGAGCGGCGCTGCTGCTGTTCGTCTCGCTGGCCGCCCACGAGCTCGGGCACGCGCTGCAGGCGCGGCGGGAGGGTGTGCCGATCGAGGGCATCACCCTGTGGCTCCTCGGCGGGGTGGCGCGCTTCAGCGGCGCGTTCCCGTCCGCGGGCGCCGAGCTGCGGATCGCACTCGCGGGCCCGGCCGTCTCGCTCGCGCTCGGTGTCGTGCTGCTGGCCGCGGCCGTGACGATCCCGTTGCCGGCGGCGCTCGACGGCGTGCTGCATTGGCTCGGATCGATGAACCTGCTGCTGCTGGCGTTCAACATGATCCCGGCGCTGCCGCTCGACGGCGGCCGCGTGCTGCGCGCGGCGCTGTGGGCGCGCAGCGGCGACCACGCCGCCGCCACGCGGCGCGCGGTGGCGATCGCGACCGTGTTCGGGCGCACGCTCGTCGCCGGCGGCGTCGTGCTGGTGCTGCTCACGGGCGCGCTCGGCGGCCTGTGGTTCGCGCTGATCGGCTGGTTCCTGCTCAACGCCGCCGCCGGCGAGGGGATGCTCGCGGCCGGCGCGGCCGTCGGGCCGCACGTCGCGGAGGTGACGGTGCGCGACCCCGTGTGCGTGCCCGCGACGACGACGGTGCAGGAGTTCCTCGAGCAGATCGTCGCCGAGCACCGCCATCTCGTCTACCCGGTCGTCCAGGACGGCGGACCGGTCGGGCTGGTGTCCTTCCGCGACGCGCTGCGGACGCGTCCTGACGCGCGTGCCGCGCTGCCGGTCTCGCAGGTCATGACGCCGCTCGCGCACGTGCTGATCCTCGACGGCGCGCGACCGCTGACAGAGGTCGTGGGCGAGTTGATGCGAGCGCCGCTGCGACGCGCGCTCGTCCTCGACGGCTTCGACTGGATCGGCCTGCTCTCGCCCACCGACGTGATGCGCCGCATCGAGCTGCTCAATCACCGTTGAATCAGTGGCCGCTCCGCTCCATAAGCCGGCTCAACTCCCCGTGACTTCACCTGCACACAAGACCCTCAGATCTCCCCTTGGCGATCTGGCCGTGCGCCCAGCGCACGAGCCAGTGGCAGCGCCACGGCCGCTACTTGCCGGAGTCGATTCCAATGGCGCTGAGGCAGCCTATAGTCGTTCTGTCAGTTCTTGCTGCAATCTTGCTACAGTTTTGCCATGCCTTCGACAGCCCTCGCCACCCGCCCCCTCATCCGCGAGGCGGTCTACCTGCACGAGATCGCGCAGCTCAGCGACGCCGACATCGCGCGGGCGACCGGCGTCGCGCGTAGCACGGCGCGGGCTTGGCTCGGGCACACGCGCCAACCGACGGGCGATCGCGCGGAGCGGCTGATCGAGCTCTCGGCGATGGTCGAGCGACTCGCGCGCGTGATGGAGCCCTCCTACATCGCCGTCTGGCTGCGCAAGCCCGTGCCGGCGCTCGGCGATGAGAAGCCGATCGACCTGATCGCGCGCGGACAGTACATGCGCGTCGCGAGACTGATCTCGGCGCTCGAAGAGGCCCCTTTCACGTAGGCCGAGGCCGCCCCAACTCGGTGGCGCTCAAGGTTGATCGAATCTCGGTCGCCGGCACCTGGTGGCGGCAGAACCCGCACGGCTCCGACCCGCTCTGGCTCGCCACCCCGCCCTCAAGCGGCCGCTGGCAACGCGGCGAACGAGTCGCCGCGCTCTACTTCGCCGACGAGCCGGAAACCGCCTGGGCCGAGTGGTACGGCCCTCTGCCTCTTCCGTGACAACATCGCGGTACCCGGTGCCGAGCCCGCCCGACCGCCGCAGACCCACCGCGACCCGCCCGCGCCACCAAGAGGCATGCGCACCTGAGAGCGACGAACCAACGCCCGCCATCGGTTCGAAACAGTATGGGCGCGGGTGGTTTCGAACCACCGACCTCTCGCGTGTGAAGAGGCCGAGCGTGCTGGCGGCTGAGCGGCCGGATCGCCCTCCGCACCGGGCGATACTCGCGTTCGACGCGAGGTCCGAGACACCGCCGATGCAGTCGGATCGGGGCGGATCCGGCTCGATCCGGGCAGTACTGCCCATCCAGATGTTGTTGACCTCCGGGGGGCCTGACTTACGCTGATCCCCATGGAGCGACGCGAGTACGACGTGGTGCTGGTCCCCGAGGCGCAAGGCGGCTTCAGCGTCTTCGTGCCCGACCTAGCTCCTCAGACCGCCGGCATCAGCGCGACGAGCTGCGCGAGTTGCTGTAGCCGACACTCCTCCAACCGGTTGGCCAAAGCTGCGTAAGCGAACGTAGGCGTATGGCGCACCAGAGAGTGTCGAGTGGGCCTCTTCGTGCCCCGCTGGGCCCCTCAGGCACAGGATTGCTCAACCGCATTCGCCCAGACCAGAGCGGAGTTACCGTCGGCCAATGACCGACAGATGGCGACGTAGGTCGCTGAGATTCACAGACGCGATGGATGCCGAGCTCCGTGCTCAAGCGAGACGCCGCGGCATGTCCGATGTCGAACTGGTCCGCGAAGCGCTCGCGCGTGACTTCGGTCGCGTGCAAGCACGCGACGAGATGACGGAACTGCGCAAGGCAGTCTCTGAGCTCACACGCGCGGTCCGCATCCACAGAGACCTTCGACTGTTGCTCCAACGCCTTCCCCGGGTGCGATGAGGTCGCGCCCAAACACAGGCCGGTATCGGATCCTGGAGCGAAATCCGCCATTGGTTGGCGCCCCACCCCCCACAAAGTTCGCTAGCCCAGCGACGCGCACGTCTGGGCGCGGCTCGCTTCGAACCAGCGACCCCTCGCGGGTGGAGCGCCTGGCGGTCGGAGCGGGTCGATCGGGCTCGATTCGGCCAAGCACCACCCCCTCTGCGGCGCTATCGTTTCTCCCGTGGTTCGCGAACTCGATCTGACGATCGTCTATGAGCCTGGCGAAGACGGCTGGATCATCGCCTCGATCCCCGAGGTGGCCGGTGTCTTCAGTCAGGGTCACACGCGGGAAGAGGCGCGCGAGAACGTCCTCGAGGCGCTCAAGCTGATGCTTTCGCCGGAGCCCCGCGCCGACGACGATCGGCGCGAGCGCGAGCCGTTGCACCTGACGATCGCCGCATGAAGCGGCGCGATCTCGAGCGCCATCTACGCGCTCACGGCTGCCGCCAGATCGACGAAGGCGGCAACCACAGCCGTTGGGCTGGACCGGAGGGCGCTCGGTCGGCCGTGCCGCGTCACCGCGAGATCGATTACGGGCTCGCACGGAAGATCTGCCGGCAGCTCGAAGTTCCGGCTCCAAGCGGAGCCCGCTGAAGGCCATGGGCGCGGGTGGTTTCGAACCACCGACCTCTCGCGTGTGAAGCGAGCGCTCTCCCACTGAGCTACGCGCCCTACGGCCAGGGATTCTATGCGTTCGCGCTGAGCGCGTCGGGCAGGGCCCGGCGGCGGCGGACGAGCAGCGCGCCCGCGAGCCCGACGCACAGCAGCAACCCGACGGCAGAGATCGCCGCCCCGGCGCGCAGTCCCGGCACGCGGTAGCGCCACGTCACCTGATGCGTGCCGCCGGGCACGGCGACGCCGCGCATCACATCGTTGACGCGCACCGGCACGGCGTCGCGGCCGTCCACCCGCACCCTCCAGCCGGGCGCGAAGCTGTCGTTCAGCACCACCAGGCCGGGCCGTGCGAGCTGCGCGTGGATCGCCACCTCGGCGTTCGAGCGGTCGGACACCGTCACCCGCCCGGACGCGCCGCCACCACCACCGCCGCCACCAGCCGGCAGCGTGCCGGCCCCCTCCGTCCCGCGCTCGACGACCACTTCGCGCCGCGGGTCGAACGTCGCTTCCAGCAGCGTCGCGCGCGTCGCCGCCTCATCGTCAGTCACTCGCACGCGCGCGGGCACGAGTGCGCGCGGTGCCGCGCGCACGTTGGCGAGCACCTGCGCGTCTATGCCGTCGTAGGCGGTGTGCAGGCCGGCGAAGGCCGCACCACCGGCTTCCACGAGTCTCGTCGCGTCTCTGCTCGACAACGTGCCGGCCGGCACCACGATCCAGCGGGCACCGAGCACGCTCGCGAGCTGGAACGCCTGCGCGCTGAAGACTTCGATCCTGAACGAGACCCAGTCCGGATACTGGGCTTCCACCGTCCTCCACAGCCGCGCGAAGCGCCTCGACGGCTGCGGCGGGTCGTAGCCGCGCACGTCGTGCAGCCCGTACGTCAGCGTCCAGTCGTTCGGCAGCACTTCTTCCAGGCCGAGTATGCGGCCCTCGTTGCGGTGCTGCTGCAAGAACACGATTGCGTCGGTGCGCGGCGGGATCGACTTCGACGCCGGCGCCATCGGCTGATAGCCGATCGCGAAGTGCAACATGTCCGCGGCCGCGAGCAGCACGACGCCGGCCGCGATCCAGGCGCGGCGTTCGGGCCACCTGTGGGCGGCCAGCAGGGCCGCGCCGACGCCAAGCGCGAACAGCAGGTACCAAACGACGCTCGTCAGCGCGAGGAACGCGCGAGCATGGAAGTCCTTGCCGGTCGCGAAGTGCGTGACGACGTGGCCGACCGCCCCCGGGCCGGCCGCGATCGCCGCGACCGCGCCGAGCGCCAACGCCCCGACGACGATCGCGGCACGCCGCCGATCGCCGGCCGGCTGCTCGAGCAGCGCCTGCAGGCCGAACGCCGCCAGCACCGACGTGCCCATCGCCCACAGGAACAACAGCCGCTGGTTCTGCACCTGGTCGAACGCGGGCAGATGCGTGATCAGCTGCCACAGCCCGGGGAAGTGCAGCGGGATCGCGAGCCCGAGCAGCGCCAGCACGACGAACGGCGCCTTGCGACGCCAGCGCCCTCGCCTGCAGACGCCGACGAGGGCCATCAGCAGCGCGACCGTGCCCGCGTAGAAGGTGCGCTCGTTGTAGTTGACTTCGACCGACAGCTTCGCCGCGACCCTGGTCAGCGGGCCCCTCACTTCGACGCCGTTCGGCCGCCCCCACCAGTCCGGGAACAACGCCGTGCGGATCGTCGTGAGCGGCATCTTCGTGCCGGGCAGCGTCCCGCTTCCGTGCGCGCGCGAGGCGGTGCCGACCGTTTCACGGCTCGACAGCGCCTCCGGCAGCAGCATCACGCCCATCAGCAGCGCTCCGAGCGCCAGCCCGGCGGCGGCGATCCCGAGCGGCTGCAGCCGCTCCCCGAGCGGCGTCGCGCGCGGCATCACGACGGCGCGCAGCACCGCGTACGTCGCCACCGCCGCGAACAGGTGCACCTGCATGCCGGGGTGGCCGCCGCCGAGACCGATCGCCGTCGCCGCCGCCAACCCCAGCAGCGCGCCGAGTCGGCCGCCGCGATAGATCCGCTCGACGAGCCACAACATCCACGGCAGCAGCGCCGCGACCGCCGGCAGCGTCTCGTGCGTCAGCCACACGATGTCGATCGCGCTGAAGGCGAAGCACACGCCGGCCAGCAGGCCCGGCAGGAAGCCGAGCCGCAACTCGCGCACGAGCAGCCAGGTGCCGAACGCGGCCGCCCACAGCTTGAGCGCGGCGCCGACGCCAATCCCGTAGTTCAGCGGCAGGATCCACAGCGGCAGGCTGAACAGCGAGAACAGCCCCGTCTGCGGGTTCGACCACAGCGGAATCCCGCCGAAGATGTAGGGGTTCCACGACGGGAACGTGCCTTCGTGCAGCATGTGGCGGATCAGCCAGCGCCACGGGTAGTCGGCGAACGGGACGTCCGACAGCAGCGGGTTGGCGTAGCTGCCGACGTCGTCCGGCACGAGCGCCTTCCACGGCGGGCTGCCGTACAGGACCGATATCGGCGACAGCAGCTCGCCGCGCACGAGCGCCGGCCACAGGTACACGAGCACGAGCAGGCCGAGCAGCAGTCCCGCGGACAGGTGCGGGTGGGCGAGCAAGTACCGCGACGGAGCGCTCGCGCGCAACCGCTGCGCGAGCGTCCCGCCACGGGCGACGCGACTTCCCCCTGGAGCATGCCGCCCCCTCGGCCGCACCGGCCGCGTCGCTTGGCTCCCCCGGGCCATCGCGCGATACTCGCACACCGCGAGCGAGCGATGTGCGGCTTAACCGGCGCTGAATCGACCTGCTCGCGATCGCGCGATATTTCGGCTTCCCGAAGATTGATTATCGGTTTGCGTGACACTGCGGTGAACTGCGCCGCCGGTTGACAGCGCGCCATATAATTGCTGGGGATCGTCCGCAACCAAGGCTTCGTGGGGGAGCGGCGGACGCATCAACGCAATGGTCTGTCAGGCGCCGGCACGGGCGCCCGACGGCCGCTGCACGTCAACGAGGCCCTGGGGGACCGGCATTCCATGCGTTCTGCCTTCGCTCACACGCTGCTGGAGCTCGCTGAGACAGACGAGCGCATCGTCCTGCTGACCGGCGACCTCGGCTTCGCCGTGCTGGAGCCGTTCGCCGAGCGGCATCCGGAACGCTTCTGGAACGTCGGCGTCGCCGAGCAGAACATGGTCGGGGTGGCGACGGGCCTCGCCGATGCGGGCTACACGCCGTACGTCTACTCGATCGCCACGTTCGCCTCGATGCGCGGCTACGAGTTCGTCCGCAACGGCCCGATCCTGCACGAGCTGCCGGTGCGCGTCGTCGGCGTCGGCGGCGGCATGGACTACGGCCACAACGGCGTCACGCACTACGCGCTGGAGGACGCGGGCATCATGCGCGTCCAGCCCGGCATCGCCGTCATCGCGCCGGCCGACCCGGAGCAGACGCGCGCAGCGCTGCCCGCGATTCAGGGCCTGCCGGGGCCCGTCTACCTGCGCCTCGGCAAGGAGTCGCAACCCGTCCCCGGCCTCGACGGGCGCTTCGCACTCGGCCGCGCCGAGCGCATCGGCGGGGGCCGCGACGTCGCGCTGGTGACGCTCGGGGGAATGGCCGCGACCGCCGTCGAGGCGGCCGAGCGGCTCGCCGCCGATGGCGTCGACGCGAGCGTGCTCGTCGTCTCGAGCCTCAACCCGGCGCCGACCGACGACCTCGCGGAGGCGCTCGCCGACGTGCCGGTCGCGCTCAGCGCGGAGGCGCACTACGTCAACGGCGCGCTCGGGTCGCTCGTCGCCGAGACGATCGCCGAGCAGGGCCTCGCCTGTCGGCTCGTGCGCGCCGGGCTGCGGGCGATGCCGATCGGCGCGACCGGCAGCCGCCCGCACCTCTACGAGCGTCACGGGCTCGCGCCCGACCAGCTCGCCGCGAGCGCCCTGCGCGCGCTCGAGGGCGTACCCGCACCCGTCACAACCGGAGCCACACAACCACGATGAGCACGAACGGCAGCACCGACACCGTCACGCCTTTCGCCTCGCTGATCCTGCCGATCCACAACCAGGCCGACCACATAGCGAAGGTCGTCAACGGCTTCCTCGCCGACTTCGCGAAGCTGCCGCGCCCGGTCGAGCTGGTGCTCGTGCCGAACGGCTGCCACGACGCCTCCGCCGAGATCTGCGCCGAGCTGGCCGCGCTGCATCCCGACAGAGTGCAGCTCGTCGGCCCGCTCAAGCGCGGCGGTTGGGGCCGCGCGATCAACGCCGGCCTCGAGGCCTGCCGCGGCGAGGTGGTCGGCTACACCAACTCGGCGCGCACGACGCCGGAGACGGCGACGCTCATGCTGGCCTACGCGATGGCCTATCCCGACGCGGCGCTGAAGGCGCAGCGGCGCATCCGCGAGAGCGCACTGCGACGCGCCGGATCGGTGCTCTACAACTTCGAGTGTCGGCGTCTGTTCGACCTCGCGACGTGGGACATCGACGGCACGCCGAAGTTCTTCCCACGCCGCTACCACCACTTGATGACGCTCAGCAGCGACGCCGAGCTGTACGACCTCGAGTGGATGCGGGCGTGCCGCTACGCCGGCTACCCGGTGATCGAGATCCCGATCTACCCGACCGAGCGCTTCGGCGGCAGATCGACGACGAGCTACAAGTCGGCGCTGCGCATGCTGCTCGGCGCCTACCGCATGCGCGGGTCGTTCCACAGCGCACCCCCCGGCGGCGTGCTCCCGGGCGAGAGGGCCGACGGCGCGAGCGCCGAGGAGCGCCTGCCGACGGGGCAGCTGGGCCGGGTCGCCGGCTGACCCGATGTTCTCCCCCGGCCGTACCAGCGCGCGGCGCGGCGCGCCGGCCGGCCCGCCTGCGCCGATGGCGCCGGCCACGGTCGCGACGGCAACGGGCGTAAGGCGCCAGCCGAGCAGCGGCGAGCTCGCCTGGCTGCTGGCGCTGCCGTGCGCCGCCGTCACGCTGCTGTTGATCGTCGTGCTCGGGCCGCCGCTCGGCGATCTGCTGCTGCCGCCCTCGTCGGTCGCCTTCTTCTCCACGCCGGCGAGCTCGCTCGCGCCCGAGCCGCACGAGCAGGGGCGCTTCCTGATGGCGCTGCTCGGCCCGCTGCTGCTGGCCGGCGCGACGATCGCGCTGAGCCGGCGCGGCGTGCGCGTGCGCGCCGCGCTCGTGCAGCCGCTCGCGTGGACCGCGCAGGCGGCGCTCGTTGCGTTCGCGGTCGTCGCCTTCGTCGCACAGGTCGATCACGTCTTCGCCTATCCCAACGACGAACCGTTCACGCAGCGCTACTTCACCGACGCGACGCTGCTGGCGGCGGCGCTCGGAACAGCGGCGATCGTGACCGCGGCGCGCAGCGCGCGCGTGCGCTCTCTCGCCGGCCGCTGGGCACGCGAATCGCGCGCGCGCCGCTGCGGCTGGACGCTCGCCGCCGCGTTCCTGATTGCCGTCTGGCTGCTGCACGCGCTGCAGACCGAAGGGACTGTGGTCCACGAGAACGTCGCCTCCGCCTACCACCTCGAGTTCACGCTGGACGAAACGTTCGCGGTGCTGAATGGACGCACGCCGCTGGTCGACTTCATCGCCCAGTACGGGTCGCTGTGGCCCTACCCCGTCGCTGCGGCGATGGGGCTGCTCGGCGCCACCGTCGGCAGCTTCACCGCGCTCATGTGCCTGATCAGCGGCATCGCGATGTTGGCGATCTACGACCTGCTGCGGCGCGTCGCGCGCAGTGCGCTGACCGCGCTGCTGCTGTTCGCGCCGTTCCTCGCCACGAGCTGGTTCATGGTGCGCGGGCCGCTCGAGAACCGCTACACGGTCGCGACGATCTTCGCCGACTACCCCATACGCTTCGCCGGTCCCTGGCTGCTCGCATGGCTGACGGCGCGCCACCTGGGCCGCGCGCCGAGCGAGCGAGCGCCGCGTGCGTGGCCGCTGTTCCTGCTCGGCGGCCTCGTCGCGCTCAACAACGTCGACCACGGCTTCCCGGCGCTCGGCGCACTCGTCGCGGCGTTGCTGTGGACGACTCCGCTCACGCGCGCGCGCTTGCGCCGGCTCGCGCTCGACGCGGCGATCGGGCTGCTCGCCGCCTACGCGCTGGTCGCGCTCGTGACGCTCGCTCGCGCCGGCGCGCTGCCCGACCTCGCGCTGCTGCTGCGCTACACGCGCCTGTACGCCCGCGCGGGCTTCGCGATGCTGCCGATGCCGACGCTCGGGGTGCACACGCTGATCTACGTGACGTACGCGGCGGCGCTCGCGACCGCGACGGTGCGGGCGCTGCAATCCGGCGCAGCCGGCGCGCCGGACCGCGCGCTGACGGGGTCGCTGGCGTTCGTCGCCGTCTTCGGGCTCGGCAGCGGCGCCTACTACGCCGGCCGCTCGCACCCTGAGGTGCTCGTCACGACGTTCGGGACGTGGGCGCTGGCGCTCGCGCTGCTGACGCTGCTGGCGCTGCGCCGCCTCGCCGCGCACGGCGGCCGGCGACCGGAGCCGGCGGTCCTGCTGTGCCTGTTCGCCTTCTGCGTGACGGGCTGCTCGCTCGCGCAGACGCCGACGCCGTGGTCGCAGCTCGAGCGTCTCGGGACGACGGGCCCGCCGCGCCTGCGCGCGCCCGCCGGCCAGGTGTTCGTCGCCGCGCACGTGCGGCGCGGCGAGCGCGTCGCGATCCTCCAGCAGCTCGGTCACCGGATCGCGGAGAACGTCGGCGTCACAAATGTCTCGCCCTACACGACCTCGTTCGCGACGCCGGCGGTCAGCCAGCTGCAGGACGTGGTGCGCGCGCTGCGCAGGGCAGGCGGCACGAAGGTGTTCGTGCCGACGACCCCGTCCGCGATACCGGACGTGCGGCCGGCGCTCGCCGCGGACGGCTTCGGCCGCGTCGCCGCCGACAGCGACGGCAACGAGCTGTGGGTCGACGGCGCGCCCCCGACGCCGGTGGAAGGATCCGCCGGCGAAGTCGGGAACGCGCCCTGAGCGGCCTCAGACGCGCCGCAGCACCGCGAGCAGCGAGAGGCCGGCCGGCAGCGTGCGTCTGCCGCGGTCGAGCCAGCGTGCCTCGAGCTTCATCGGCAGCTCGAGGATCGGCGACATCCACGGCGGTGTCAGCTCCACGTCGGAGGCGTGCCTGCCGTGCTGCGACTCGTTCGAGACGTCGCCGTTGCCGTCGATGACGTCCCTGTGGCGCACGCGCTGCAGCAGGCGCACCGCGGCGGCGGGCGGCAGCAGCAGCGAGTTGAAGTACGTCATGCGCTCGATGCTCCAACCGGTGTCGGCCGCGAGCGCCCGCATCATCTTGCGGTCATAGCGGCGGAAGTGGTTGTTGAAGACGTCGTGGCTCGACCACAGCGCTCTCAGCGCCGGCACGGTCATCAGGAAGTAGCCGCCCTGCTTCGTCACGCGCCGCAGCTCGCGCAGCGTCACGCGGTCGTCGACGGTGTGCTCGACCATGTCGAGCGAGATCACGAGGTCGAACGTCTCGTCGTCCCACGGCAGTTGCTCGACCGGCCCCTGCACGACGTCCTCGTGACCGCGGCTGCGCGCGATCTCGACCGAGTCGGGGTTGAGGTCCAGGCCCGTGACGTGCCCGTAGTCGCGCAGCTCGTCGAGCAGGCGCCCGGAGCCGCAGCCGGCGTCGAGGACCCGCATCGTCGGACCGGTCGGCAGGTGCGCGAGCTCTTCGCACACGATCCTGCGCCGCCCCCGGTACCACCAGTGGCGGTCCTCCTGATTGAGCATCGCTTGTACCTCGACACGGTCCATGGCGCCCTCGGTCCCCCCTTGGTCGGTTACTGATGTTGGTTCGTCATATGGTGCGCGTTATGGTCAACTTGCGCGGCGGGCCGGGAGGGCGCGGCGTGCCTCCTCCGCGGACGATCGCGCTGGCGATCGCATCCTCCCACAGCCGAGCGTTGGCCGAGATCGCCTGCGCTCGGCCCCACTTGCGCGCCTGCTTGGCGAGCTTGCGCCGCTCGCGCGGCTTCTCGACCAGGCGTCCGATCGCCTCGACCCAGCCGTGGTCGGGCACGAGCCGCCCGCCCTGCTTCTCGCCGAGCGTCGCGTAGGGCCCGACCGGCGAGGCGAGCCACGGTCTGCTGAGGATCGCGTATTCCTTGACCTTGATGTTCGAGCGCGCATGGTTGAACGGAATGTCGGCGACCGGGGCCATGCCTATGTCGAACTCGGCGAGCTTGCGCGGCAGGTCGAAGAAGTCGACGTACGGGACGCAGCGATAGCGCTCGTGCTGCATGCCGATCTTGCAGCCGACCGTCTCGATCACGAGCTCCGGGTAGGCGTCGAGGACGCGTTCGAACTGCTCGCGCAGCGGCAGCCGCTCGATGTCGACATGGTGCTCGTTGCCCGCCAGCCAGCCGGCGATGACGGTCTTGCCGTGGGGCGGCGCCGAGGCGTCCAGCGCACTGTCGGGACAGTAGTTCTCGATCACCTGCACGTGCTCGGCGCCGTACTCGCGAAAGCGCTCGGCGATCGGCTCGCTTGAGGCGATCGCGACGTCGGCGAGCTGCACGAGTCTGCGTATCTGGCGCAGCGCGCGGTCGCCCGCGAAGCCGCGATAGTCCTCGGCGGCGCGGTTGTTGGCGGGCACCGCCCGCACGTCGTCGTCGTTGTCGTAGACGACTGTCATGCCGGCCTGCTTGGCGGCCCTCGCTATTTGCAGCACCTCGTCTTCGTGCGAGCGGTAGACGAACAGCACGTCGTACCCCGCCGCGCGTTCGCCGCGGATGCCGACCTGCGGCTCCCACATCTGACAGATGTCGTGCCCGCGCTCGGCGAGCGCCATCAGCGGCCCTATCCCGCGGTACCAGCCCCCCGGCGCTTCCGGGTTGGCGATATACGCTATTCGCACGCCGTTCCTCCCAGTCGCTACACGGCCGTGCGCGTTATCGCGACCGGTTTCGGCGGCCCGGCGGGACGCGGGGTCCTACCCGCCCGCACGACCGCCTCCGTCAGCACGCGCTCCCACCGCTCCGCGTTGGCCGAGACCGTCTGCGTACGCCCCCACTTGCGCGCGTGCTTGGCGAGCTTGCGCAACTCGCGCGGTTTTTCGACCAGCCGCACGAGCGCCTCCGCCCAGCCCTCGTCGGGCACGAGCCGACCGCCCTGCTTCTCCCCCAGCGATGCGTACGGCCCTATCGGCGAGGCCAGCCACGGTCTCCCGAGCGCGGCGTATTCCTTGACCTTGATGTTCGAGCGGGCGCGGTTGAACGGGATGTCGGCGATCGGGGCCATGCCGACGTCCCATCTGGCGAGATGCGGCGGGAGGTCGAAGAAGTCTCTGCGGTCGACGTGGCGGTAGCGCTCGTGCCGCAGTCCGATTGCGCAGCCGAGCGTCTCGATGACGAGCTGCGGGTGGGCGTCGAGCGCCCTCCCGAACTGCTCGCGCAGCGGCATCAGTCTCACATCCAGGTGGTGCTCGTTGCCGCCGATCCAGCCGGCCACGACGGTCCTTCCGTTCGGCGGCGCGGACGCGTTCAGGACCTCGTCGGGCACGAAGTTCTCGATGTGCTCGACGTGCTGCGCGCCGTACTCGCGGAAGCGCTCGGCGATCGGCACGCTGGCGGCGATCGCGAGGTCGGTCTGCGACAGCAGCTTGCGTATCTCGCGCAGCGCGCGCTCGCCGGCGAAGCCGCCGTAGTCCTCGTGCGCGGCGTCGCCTCTGGGTATCGCGCGCATGTCGTCGTCGTTGTCGTAGACGACGGCCATCCCGCTGCGCTTGGCGTGCCGCACGATCTCGAGCACTTCCGCCTCGTGCGAGCGGTGGATCAGCAGCACTTCGCAGCCGGCCACGAGTTCGCCGCGGATGCCCTGTCTGGGGCGCCACACCTGCATGATCTGATGGCCGCGCCGGCTCAGCGCGACCATCGGTCCTATCCCGCGATACCAGCCCCCGGGCAGCTCCGGGTTGGCGATGAACGCTATACGCACCGGAAAACCCCCCTTCCCCCAATGTGGTGCGGGACGAGCCTACCATCAGCGCTTCGACCGCTGGTAGAGTCGCTCGAAAGGCATCGAAGGGGGATCGATGGAGGGGGAGCGGCTCGCATACGAGATCCGCCGCGCCGTGATCGACGAGTCGATGCGCGCGGGGGTCGGACACATCGGCTCGGCACTGTCGATCGCCGACCTGCTCGCTGCGCTGTACGGGCGCGTGCTGCGGATCGACGAAGCCGCCGATCCCGACCGCGACCGCTTCGTGCTCTCGAAGGGTCACGCCGCGCTCGGTCTCTATGCCGCGCTCGCCGCGACGGGCCGCATCGAGCGCGAGCTGCTCTCGACCTACTGCGGCGAGGGCTCGATGCTCGGGGCGCACCCCGAGCACGTGCTGCCGGGCGTCGACTTCTCGACCGGCTCGCTCGGGCAGGGCCTCTCGATCGCCGCCGGCGCCGCGCTCGCCGCGCAACGCCAGGGCTCGGGACGCCGCGTGTTCGCGCTGCTGAGCGACGCCGAGTGCAACGAGGGCTCGATATGGGAGGCGGCGATGTTCGCCGGCCACCATCGCCTCGCCAACCTCGTCGCGCTGATCGACGTCAACGGTCAGCAGGCGCTCGGTTACACACGCGACGTGATGGATCCCGGCCCGGCCGCGCGCGAGCGCTGGGCCGCATTCGGCTGGGATGTGCACGAGGTCGACGGGACGAGCCCCGACGCGGTCGCCGAGACGATCGAGGCGCTCGACCTGAACGACGGCCCGCCGCACGTGCTGCTCGCGAGAACGGTCTTCGGCCGCGGCGTGTCGTTCATGGAGAGCAAGATCGAGTGGCACTACCTGCCGCTCGAAGCGGAGACGCACCGCCAGGCGGTCACCGAGCTGGAGGCCGCGTGCCCGCCCGTTCCGTCGTAACGGGCGCCGCCGGCTTCATCGGCGCGGCGCTCGCGCGACGGCTCGTCGAGCGCGGCGACCGCGTCACGGCGCTGGCGGGTCCGGGCTCCGACCCGTGGCGGCTGGACGGCCTGCGCGACCACGCCGACGTGCTCGAACTCGACCTGCGCGACGCGGACGCCGTCGCCCGGCTCATGCGCAGTGCCCAGCCGGAGGAGGTGTTCCACCTCGCCGCGCACGGCGCCTACTCGTGGCAGCGCTCGCTGCCGCGGATGATCGAGACGAACGTCGCGGGCACGGCGCACGTCGCGGAGGCGGCGCTCGACGCCGGCGCCCGCGCGATCGTCAACGCCGGCTCCTCCTCCGAGTACGGCCTCAAGGACCACGCGCCGCCGGAGCATGAGCTGCCAGAGCCGAACAGCGCCTACGCCGTCACGAAGGCGTCGGCGACGCTGCTCGGCGGCTGGCTCGCGCGCGAGCGCGGCGCGGCCTTCACGACGTTGCGCCTCTACTCCGCCTACGGCCCGTGGGAGGAGCCGAGACGGCTGATGCCGGCGCTCGTGGCGGCGGGGCTGGAGCGGCGCTTGCCGCCGCTCGCCGATCCGGCGATCGCGCGCGACTTCGTCTACGTCGAGGACGTCTGCGACGCCTTCCTGCTCGCGGCGCAGCGCGCGCAGCCGGGCGCCGGCGCGGTCTACAACATCGGCAGCGGCGTGCAGACGACGCTGCGCGAGCTGGCCGAGGTTGCGCGCCGCACCTTCTCGATCGAGGAGGAGCCGGCGTGGGCGGCGTTCCCGGCGCGCGACTGGGACACCGACGTGTGGGTCGCCGACGCGCGCCGCGCCGACGCGGAGCTCGGCTGGCAGGCGCGCACGCGGCTGGAAGCGGGGCTGGCGGCGTTCGCGCGCTGGATGGACGAGCAGGACGCGACGGTCGCGGGGCGTTACCGCACCGCGGTCGGCGCGGCCTGAGCACGCCGCACCGCAGCCGCGATCCCACACATCGTGTGTTGAACCCCCGCGACAGCGGGACTAGCGTGATCGCATGGACCTCTCGTCGCTCCCCTGGCTGCAGGTCCGGGTCGAGCTCGAGGGCAGCGCGCGGCTCAGGTGCGACCCGCGTCCGGGGCGAATCGTGATCGTCGGTCCCGGCCACACGTTCTTGCAGTTGGCGGAGACGATCGACGACGCGTTCGCGCGCTGGGACCTCGCGCACCTGCATGCGTTCGAGCTGCCGGACGGGCGCTTCGTCGGCCTGCCCGGGGCCGGGCCGCCGCTCGGCGAGGAGCCGCGCTGGCTCGACGACCGGGCGATCGAGGTGCTCGCGGCGGTCGGGCCCGGCGACCGCTTCCGCTACACGTTCGACCTGACCGCCCGCTGGCGCCACGACTGCCGGGTGCTCGAGGAGACGATCGCGCCGCTCGACGTCGCCGGCGAGCGCCCGCGGCGTCCGGCGATCACGTACGGCTGGGGCTGGATCCCCGACCAGTACGGGAGGACGGAGGGGGAGGGATTCGAACCCTCGATGGACGGAACCCGCCCATAACGGTTTTCGAGACCGCCGCATTCAACCGCTCTGCCACCCCTCCAGGTGGGCACGGCCGCAACAGCGTAGCGGCTGGCGGGCGGCGCGGGCTCGGCCGGCGGCACGCGCGCGCCGCTCACCGCCGTCCCGCGAAGAAGCTGCTCAGCAGGCCGCCGCACTCCTCCGCGAGCAGCCCGCCGGCGACCTCCGGACGGTGGTTGAGTTGCGGCTGGGCGAGGACGTCGAGCACGCTGCCGGCCGCGCCGGCCTTCGGGTCCCAGGCGCCGAAGACGACGCGTGGCACGCGCGCGAGCACGATCGCGCCGGCGCACATCGCGCACGGCTCGAGCGTCACGTACAGGACGCTCTCCAGCACGCGCCACGTGCCGAGCTTCTCCGCCGCCTCGCGCAGCGCGAGCACCTCGGCGTGCGCCGTCGGGTCCTGGCGCAGCTCGCGTTCGTTGCGGCCGGTCGCGAGCACCTCGCCGTCGTGGACGATCACGGCCCCGATCGGCACGTCGTCGTGCTCCAGCGCGCGCTGCGCCTCGCGCAGCGCAAGGCGCATGAAGTACTCGTCGCGTGGGAAGAAGTGGCTGGTCACGGGGTTCCGGGGCGTCCAATGCACCGACTGCGGGCCTTGCGGCGAAACCTTTCCCCGCCGATGATGTCTTAAGTGCAACGCGGCAGGATGGCTGCAGCGTTTCCATCCTCCGCCGCTCATGCCCCTCCGTCCCCGCCTCCTCACCATCGCCCTCGCCGCGCTCGCGCTCGGCGTGCCGGCCGCATCCGCCTCCGCCGCGGCCCCGCCCACGTATGCCGCCGGTGAGGTCGTCGTCGGCTACGCGGCCGGCGCGGCGCGCGCTGGCGACACGCTCACGCGCGTCGTGCACGTGCCGCCCGGCCAGGTGCGCGCGACGGTCGCGCGGCTGCGCCGCACGCCCGGCGTCGCCTTCGCGGCGCCGAACCCCATCGCGCACGCCGCCGACACCGCTCCGCTGCCGGACGACCCCGGTCTGCACGGCTTTCCCGGCGGCCTTGCGGCGCTGCAGTGGAACTTCTTCGGCCCGTGGGGCGTGAACGCGCTCGAAGCGTGGTCGAACCTCGCCGGCCGCGCGCCCGGCGGACGCGGCGTGCGCATCGCCGTGCTCGACACCGGCATCGCATACCGCAACCTCGGCCGCTTCCACCGCTCGCCCGACTTCGCCGGCACCCGCTTCGTCGCGCCATACGACTTCGTCGGCCGCACGCGCTTCCCGGTCGACCGCAACGGCCACGGCACGCACGTCGCCGGCACGATCGCGGAGGCGACGAACAACGCGATCGGCGTCACCGGGCTCGCGTGGGGCGCGACGATCATGCCCGTGCGCGTGCTCGACGCGCGCGGCTACGGCGACGCGACCACGATCGCGCAGGGGATCCGCTACGCGGTCCGTCACGGCGCCAAGGTCATCAACATGAGCCTCGAGTTCGCGACCAACGTGCGCAGCTCGGAGATCCCGGACATCACGTCCGCGCTGAACTACGCCAACAGACGCGGCGTCGTCGTCGTCGGCAGCTCCGGCAACGAGGGCGAGGCGCGGATCGCCTACCCGGCGCGCACCGGCAACGTCATCTCCGTCGGCGCGACGACCGACGACGGCTGCCTCGCGGACTTCTCCAACGACGGCTTCGGACTGGACGTCGTCGCGCCCGGCGGCGGCGACGACGCCGACCTCTCGAACGACCCGAACTGCCATCCGGGCCATCACGGCAGCGACGTCTACCAGATGACGTACACCGACTCGGTCGCCCGCTTCGGGCTCCCGTCCGGCTACGACGGCACCTCGATGGCGGCGCCGCACGTCTCAGCCGCGGCCGCGCTCGTGATCGCCAGCGGGGTGCTCGGCGCCAGACCGACGCCGAGCCAGGTCGAATGCCGCCTGAAGGACACCGCCAAGCAGCTCGGGATCCCCGGCCCGAACCGCGTCTACGGCGCGGGGCTCGTCGACGCCGGCGCCGCCACGTCGGCGGCCCGCGCGACGCCGCAGTGCATGAGCGCCGCCGCGCGCTCGCGGCGGTAGCCGGCGCGACACAGGCCGTCCGACGGTTCCCGCTTGCCCGCGGCGTCCGCACCCAGGCATGCTGGGCAGATGCGGATCGCATATGTGGCCGATCCCAAGACGGGGAACGGCTTCTATCGGGGGATTGGTCCGATGACCGCGCTGCAGCAGGTGCGCGGTCATCACGTGCGCGAGGTGCCGATCAACCTCGGCGACCCGCCGCTCGCCGCGGTGCGCGACGTCGACGTCCTGCACATCCACCGCTACGCCGAAGAAGGCGCCGTGAGCCTCGCGCGCACGGCGAAGGCGCACGGGGCCGCAGTCGTGTGGGACAACGACGACGACATCGGCTCGGTGCCGAAGGGCACGCCCGGCTACCGCAGGCAGGGCGGCATGATGTGGGAGCGCCGCCTCGCCGGGATGCGCAGGATCTTCCAGCTCGCCGACCTCGTGACGGCGCCGAGCGCACCGCTCGCCGCGCGCCTGCGCGAGTACGGCGCGCGCCACGCCGAGGTGATCGAGAACCACGTCGCCGACCAGTGGGTGCTGCGCACGCGACCGCCGCGCGAGGGCGTCACGATCGGTTGGATAGCCGGCCTCGAGCACCAGATAGACGCCGAGCGGCTGCCGATCCGCGAGACGCTCCAGCGGCTGCTCGACGAGCGGCCGGAGGTGCGCGTCGTGTCGTTCGGGCTGGGGCTCGGGCTGCGCGACGAGCGCTATCGTCACGTCAGCGTCGTGCCGCTGCTGAGGCTCACGGAGGAGGCGGGCGTGTTCGACGTCGGCATCGCGCCGCTGTCGGACATCGCGATGAACCGCGCCCGCTCGAACATCAAGCTCAAGGAGTACGCGGCCGCCGGCGCCTGCTGGCTCGCCTCGCCGATCGGCCCGTACGTCGGGCATGGCGAGAAGCAGGGCGGTCGCCTCGTGCCCGACGACGGCTGGTACGACGCGCTCGCACGCCTGCTCGACAAGCCGCGCGAGCGCGCGAAGTTGACGAAGCGCGCCGGCAAGTGGGTCGCCGGCGAGACGCTGTCGAAGGCCGCCCGCGTCTGGGAGGCGCGCTTCGAGGAGGCGATCGCGCGGTCCCGCAGGGCCGCCGCCGCCTGACGCCGCGCGTTACGTCGTGCGGATGATCAGCACCGAGCAGGGCGCGTGGTGGCTGACCTTGTTCGGCACCGAGCCGAGCAGGAAGCGCTTCGCGCCCGTCATGCCCTTGTTGCCGACGATGATCAGGTCGCTGCCCTGCTCCTCGGCGACGTCGAGGATCGCGTCGGCCGGGTCGCCCTGGCGGGCGTAGGTGCGCACGTCCGCGACGCCCGCGGCGCGCGCCTCGTCGGCCACCTCGGCGAGCGTCGCGTCGACGTCCTCACGCGGGTTGACCGACCACTGCAGGTCGCGCGGCGTCTCGATCGCCTCGTCCTTCAGGCGCTGGCCGGAGACCGGCTCGTAGGCGCTGACGACCTCGAGCGTCGCACCCGCCAGCCTGGCCAGCTCGACGGCTTGGCGGACTGCCTCGCGGGCGGTCTCTGAGCCATCGGTTCCCACGACGATCGAGCTGAACACGGACGCTCCCTTGGCCGGCGACACGAGCGCGCGGATCATATCCGCGGCCGTCGGCCGTTACGCCAGTTTCACGATTGCGATCACGATGCCGGCGACCACGCACGCGACGATCGCGACCTGCGTCCAGATCCAGAAGGGGGACATCGCGCGACAGGCTAGCCGCTTACGGGCGTATCCGCCCGCGTCCGGCCGCGCCCGCGCCGGCCGCGAGCCAGGCATCGGCGAGCGCGCACCAGCCGTCCTGGACGCGCTCGAGCGGCCAGTCGCGCTCAGAGCGCAAATGCATGTGCAGGCGCGCGTCAAACGCCATCACGAGCGAGTTGACGGCGTACTCGACGTCGAGCGCCGGCGCCGCCTCGCGCAGCAGCACGGCGAGGTGCGTGCGGTAGGCGGCGTCCGGCCCGCGCAGGGTCGGGCCGCCGGCGTCGGCGGTCGTCAGCAGCATGCGTGCCTCGCCGTCGTCGAGCAGCGCGATGCGCGCGCGGCCGAACGCGTGCAGCCGCTCGCGCGCGGGCGCTCCGGGGCCGAGCGGCGGGACCCCGCGCAGGAGCTGCTCTTGCAGCTCGCGGTGGCGCTCGCCGAGCAGCGCGAAGGTGAGGCCGGCGCGGTCGCCGAAGCGGCGGTACATCGTCCCCATCCCGACGCCCGCCGCCTTCGCGACGTCCTGCATCGACACGCAGTCGGGCCCGCGCGCCGCGAACAGCTCGGTCGCCGCGGCGAGGATGCGTCTGCGGTTCGAGGCGGCGTCGGCGCGCTCGGTCTGCTCGGTCGGCAGCGCGATCAGCGGGAGCTCCTCCACGATCGAGGCATCATGCCGCCTCCAGGATCGTTGCGGGCTCAACTTCCTGCGCGAGCGCGCCAACCAGCTCGGCGAGCGCGGCCTGCAAGCCAGGATCGGCGAGCGTGCCGTCGGAGGCCCAGGCATCGTCGGCCTGTCCCACGGGCAGCTCGCGCTCCAGCACCCGCGCGCCGATCGTCTTGAGCACCTTGCGCGCCTCCGCCTGCGCCCACACCGCGCCGAACAAGCCGGTGCTGGCACCGATCACCGCTGCCGGCTTGCCGCGCAGCGGGTTTGAGGCGTAGGGACGCGAGACCCAGTCGAGCGCGTTCTTGAGCGCTCCGGGGATCGAGGCGTTGTACTCCGGCGTGGCGATCAGCAGCGCGTCGGCGCCGGCGACCGCCTCGCGCAGCGCCCGCACCGGCTCGGGCACGGACGCCGCGTCGAGGTCCTCGTCGTAGGCGGGCAGCTCGGCGATGCGATCCCACTCGACCAGCTCGGCGCCAGGCGGCAGCGCCGCCGCGGCGGCGCGCAGCAGCGCGCGGTTGTGGGAGTTGCGCCGAAGGCTGCCGGCGAGACCGAGCACCCGCATGGCGCTAGGCCTCCTCGCCGGCGGCCGCGACCGGCAGCAGCGTCAGCTCGACCGTCAGCTCGACGTCGTTCGCGAGCGCCTTGCCGCCGGTCGGCAGGTCGGCGTTCCAGTTGAGTCCGTACGCGCTGCGGTCGACCGTCGCCGTGAGCGTGATCCCAGCCTTGCGATAGCCGAACAGCTCGCCCTCGGGCGTCCAGTTGCCCTCGGCGTGGACGGGCAGCGTCGTGCCCTTGATCGTCAGCGCGCCGTCGACGATCGCGCGGCCGTCGTCGGCCAGCTCGACGCGCGTCGAGCGGAACGTCACCGCGGGGTGGTTGGCGACGTCGAAGAAGTCCTCCGCCAGGACGTGATCGCGGAACTGCTGCGGCGTGCGGATCGAGATCGACTCGACCTGCGCCGTTCCCTCGAGCGTGGCGCCGTCGGGTGCGACGGAAAGCGTCGCGGCAACGTCGCCGAGCGTCCCGCGGAAGGTGGAGACGCCCATGTAGCGGACGGCAAACGCGAAGCTGGAGTGGACGGGGTCTGCGGTGTAGGTGCCGGCGAGCGGCTGGACGGCGGTGCTGGTGGACATGCGAGCCTCCGATTTCGATAAGCGGACTTCGTTCCGCTTCGTACTCTAGCACGAAGCGGAACTGATTCCGTTTATTCCGGTCCGGCGGCCCGTTGTCGCAGGCGGTTACAGGCCCGGCAGCTTCACCACCGTCACGAAGAACTCGTCGATCTGGCGCACGACCTCGATGAAGCGCTCGAAGTCGACCGGCTTCGTGACGTACGCGTTCGCATGCAGCTGGTAGCTGCGCAGCACGTCCTCCTCGGCGTGCGAGGTCGTCAGCACGACAACCGGGATCGTCGCGAGCACAGGGTCGCTCTTGATCTCGGCCAGCACTTCGCGACCGTCCTTGCGCGGCAGGTTGAGGTCGAGCAGGATCAGATCGGGGCGCGGTGCGTTCGCGTACTCGCCCTCTCTGCGCAGGTACTGCATCGCCTGCACGCCGTCCGCGACGCACTCGAGCGCGTTCTTGACCTTGTTGTGCTCGAACGCCTCGCGGATCATGAGCGTGTCGCCCGGGTCGTCGTCAACGAGCAGGACGTCGATCGCGTTCAGCATCTGGGGCGGGCTCATGTCGGGGGGTCTCCTCCTCGAGGACGGGCAGCGTGAAACGGAAGGTGGTCAGGCCGGCAGGTGCATCCGTGTCGAGCCAAATGCGGCCGCCGTGGTACTCGACGATCTTGCGGCACATCGCGAGTCCGATGCCGGTGCCGGCGTACTCGTCCTTGGGATGCAACCGCTGGAAGATCATGAAGATGCGCTCCGCGTATTGCGGCTCGATTCCGATGCCGTCGTCCACGACCGTGAACGTCCACTCGTGAGCGGCGCCGCTGCGCTCGGCCGAGATCCTGACATGGGGCGGGCCGCCGTTGCCATGGAACTTCAGCGCGTTGCCGATCAAGTTCTGGAAGACCGCCGCGAGCAGCGCCGGCTCGCCGCGCACCTGCGGCAGCGGCCCCGCCTCGATCTGCGCGCCGCTGTCCTCGATCGCGTGGCCCAAGCTTGCAAGCGCCTGCCGGAGGACGTCGTCACCGGCGACGACCTCCGCGGCGGCGGCGCGGCCCACGCGCGAGAAGGCGAGCAGGTCGTTGATCAGCTGCTGCATGCGCTTCGCGCCGTCAACCGCGAACGCGATGTACTGCTTGCCGCGCTCGTCAAGCTGATCTTCGTAGCGCTGCTCGATCAGCTGACAGAAGCTCGCGACCTTGCGCAGCGGCTCCTGGAGGTCGTGCGAGGCGACGTATGCGAACTGCTCCAACTCCGCGTTGGAGCGCGTCAGCTCGCGCGCCTGCTCGTCGAGCCGGTCGTGCGCCTCGCGCAGGCTCGACAGCTCGGCGACGATGCGGCGGCGCATCGAGTCGACGTCGTCGCCCAGCTCGACCACGTCGCGTGCGCCGTTGCGGGCGATGTCGTGACCGTACTCGCCGCGCGCGACGCGCCGGACGCTGCGCCCCAGCCCGCGCAGCGGGCGCGTGATCGTCACGCGCAGCGCGACCAGCGCCCCGCCGATCCCGATCGCGATCAGCACGACGATCGCGACGAACGCGGCCGTCAGGAAGTTCGCCATGCTTCTGAAGTGCGCACGGCCGGCGCTGCGCACCTCCGAGAGCGCGGCCGCCTGCCGCGCGAGCGCCCCGCGCAGCGCGTCGAACAGTCTGGCGCCGCGGGCGGGAGGCAGCGCCGTGGTCGCGCCCCGCCCGTGCGCCCGCACCGCCGCGATCAGCGGTGCCGCGTACCGCTCGTGCCAGGCGCTGGCGCGCGCCCTGACGAGCGCGGTGTCACGGCGCGCCGAGGCCATGTCGTCGCCCGTCAGCACGCGGTCGAGCGCCGCGTACTGCTCGCGCTCGGAGATGCGTCCGTCGCGATACGGCGCGAGGAACTGCTCGCGTCCCGTCAGCGCGAAGCCGCGCAGCCCGCTCTCCTGGTCGACAAGCGCCGTGCCCAACTGCATCTGTGCGAGGACCGCCGGACCGTTGCGGTCCAACACGATCGTGCGGGCGTTCGTCAGCCGCACGATCGCGACCACGCCGAGCGCGGTGCCCGCCGCCGTGACGAGCGCAAGCGCGCTCGCGGCGAGCGCAAACCACTGGCTCGTCGTATAGCGGCGCACGAGCGGCGGCCGAGCGGACCGCCGGCTCACGCGGCGCCCCGGGCCGCCACGACGATCATCGCGACATCGTCGGTGAGATCGCCGCCGTGCAGGCGCTCGACCTCCGTCACGAGCTCGTCGAGCAGCGGCGAGGCGTCGGCGAGGCGCGCGACGTCGCCGTCGATCCGCTGCGCGAGCAGCTCCATGAGGCGCTGCTCGCCGAGGCGCTCGGCGCCATCGCCGATGCGCCCGTCGATCAGGCCGTCGGTGTAGAGCAGCATCGCCCAGTCGCCCACGAAGCGCAGCGCGTTCCCGCCCCATCCGCCCGGCTCGACGAAGCCGATCGGCTGCGTGACGTGCGGGACCTCCAGCACGCGCAGGCCCGCGCCGTCGACGACGACCGGCGGCGGATGGCCGGCGATCCGCAGCTCGCCGCCGGCGCGGCCGGGGTCGATCGTGAGCATGCAGGCGGTCGCGAAGATCGCGGGCGCGTGGCGCTCGTGCACGAGCACCTCCTGCAGCAGCGCAAGCGCGTCGTCCGGCGGCGCGTCGGCGAGCATCAGCGTGCGCCAGGCGACGCGCAGGCAGACGCCGAGCGCGGCTTCGTCGGGACCGTGGCCGCTGACGTCGCCGATCAGCACGTGCACCGTGCCGTCGTCGAGCTCGACGGCGTCGTAGAAGTCGCCGCCCAGCAGCGAGCGGCGACGGCCCGGACGGTAGGTCGTGCTGACCGAGACGTGCGGGTCGCGCACCAGCGCCTGCGGCAGCAAGCCGCGCTCGAGGCGCGCGTTCTCACGCGCGTGCAGCCGCGCCTCGATCAGCTCGCGCTGCGAGCGGTCAGCACGGCAGCGCTCGATCGCATAGCGGATCGCGCGCGCGAGCAGCGGCCCGTCGACGCCGCCCTTGACGAGGTAGTCCTCCGCGCCGCGCGAGAGCGCGTCGACGCCGCGCTGCTCGTCGTGGTGGCCGGTCAGCACGACGATCGCGGCATCGGGCGCGGCCGCGCGCAGGCGCTCAACCGCTTCGAGCCCCATCGCGTCCGGGAGGCCGAGGTCGAGCAGTACGCAGTCGATCCCGCCCGGCAGCATCTCGGCGGCCTCCTGCAACCGCTCGACGCGGATCACGTCGACGTTCGGCGCGACGCCGGCGAGCAGCGACTCGACGAGCAGCGCGTCGCCCGGATCGTCCTCTACGAGCAGGAGTTGGATCGGGAAGGAGAGGGACATCCCTGGGGTGAATCCTGGCAGCCGCGCGCAGCGAGCGTGTCCTTAGCTCAGCGGTGCCACCGATCGCGCACGTCGATCCATTTCTGGAACCAGTCCGGCAGCAGCCAGAGCGCTGCGAGCACGAGCGACGCCCAGGGCGAGATCGCCATGCTCGCCGGTATCGCGAGCGCGAGGGGCTTGACGCTGCGGATCATTGCCCTTGGTCTTCCGGGGCCTCGCCGGAGGCTTCCACTTTACACCGATATAGGGAGGTATTACACCCTAAAAGGTTGGGTTGGTCAAGGGCGTTTATCCCGCTTCTGGGACGACATGCCAACCTGGCAGGCCACCATATTTCTCCTGCAAAGCCGCTTCTTTTGGTCGCCCGAGGCGGTATAAGCGTCCCGTGTCCGAGCCGTCCCCGAGAGCGCTGGCGGTCGTGCGGACGCTGCGCAAACGGCGGCGCATGCTCGAACTCAGCCAGCGCGAGCTGGCCGCGCGCGCCGGCATCGGCGAGAAGCATCTCGGCGAGATCGAGCGCGGCCTGCGCGACCCGCGCCTGTCGACGCTGATCCGCCTGCTCGACGCGCTCGACCTCCGCCCGGACGAGCTCGCCGCGTTGTGGGAGGAGGCGGTCACGCTCGCGACTCCTCGGCCCGAGCCTCGGCGCTGACCGCTCTCGACGAAGTGGGGGGAGCAGGTTCGACTCGGCGGACATCACCCGCGCGACGGGTCCTAAACGGCGGCTTCGAGAACCGCTCGCGCCCACTCGATCGCGCGCTCGGCACCTTGCAGGCTCTCGTCGCGCGAGAACCCAACGATCTCATGCTCGTCGTAGCGGAACTCGGCTGCCCACGGCGAGAGCCATCGCGTCGCCGCTACGTCGTCGGGCACCTCAACGCTGCCTTCCTCGGCGACCTGGAGCAGATAGTTGAGGTCGTGCGCACGTCGAAACGCGACACCGTGGACCACCAGCACCGCCTTCATCGCCTTCTCGATGGCCTGCTGGGCATGGAAGCCGATCACGTCGTCCGAAATCGACTCGTCGTCCAGCAGCGCCCGAACGGCCGCTCGATCCTCTCCTGCCTTCCGCAAAAGCAGCATCGCGAAATCGCGCTGGTCAGGACTCAGCAACCAGCCGACCCTCACGCATCGCCCAATAGGCCAATGAACCCGGCACGTCCTTCCGGCGCCGCACGAGATCCTCGCTCATCACGATCACGTCGACGGGCACCCCGAGCGGCGGCAAGGCGTCCCGCAGGCGCATGATCTCCTGTGCCGTCGGAGGCTGATCTCCTCTCTCGATCACGAGGAAGTCAAGGTCGCTGTCAGCCGTCGCGTCGCCGCGCGCGTGCGACCCGAACAGGAAAACCTGTGCGGGAGCCGCAGCTTCATCAGCAAGCGTGCGTCCAGCCTGCTCGATCACAGCGTCGCTGAGCACACGAAAACGGTACCTCAGGGGCAGGCGACCGGCAGGTATCCGCCGGACGACAACACCACGACTGAGACCGTCCCTCCATATCGCGAGTGCGCTGCGCTGTCCCCTTAGCGTCCTCAGAGCCGGCGGGTTCGCGTGTTCAGAAGCCCCGCAAAGTGCGGAGATCCTGCCCCCCTACGACCGGATGGAGAGTCCAAGGCGGATCTCCGCCATTTGCAGGAAGATCCGGCTCCGATCCAATACACCGAATAGTGGGGGGAGCAGGATTCGAACCTGCGTAGGCAGAGCCAACGGGTTTACAGCCCGTCTCCTTTAACCACTCGGACATCCCCCCGAGCAGGGAGCGGAAGTGTAGCGAGCGCGGGGCCGACACGGGCGGTGCGCGCGGCCGAGCTGAGCGCGCGTCCCGCGCCGCCGCCTGACACAAGCGGCGGCGCGGAAATGGCGCCGTGCGATTCAGCTAGGACGCGTCGCGCAGGCGCTGCGCCTCGGGCAGCGCCTCGAGCTTCTTGAGCGTGTGGTTCTCGATCTGGCGGATGCGCTCGCGCGTGACGTTGAACGCGCGGCCGACCTCCTCCAGCGTGCGCGGGCGGCCGCCGGCCAGCCCGAAGCGCATCTCGATCACCTCGCGCTCGCGCTGCGGCAGCGCCGCGAGCGCGCGACGGACGTTGTCACGCCGCAGGTTCTCCGAGGCGAGCTCGAACGGCGACTCGGCCGTCTGGTCCTCGACGAAGTCGCCGAGCTCCGACTCCTCTTCCTCGCCGATCGGCTTCTCGAGCGAGACCGGCTGCTGGGCCATCCGCAAGATGTCGCGGACCTCTCTGACCGGACAGTCGAGCTCGGTTGCGATCTCCTCCGGCGTCGGCTCGCGGCCGAGCGTCTGCACGAGCTGGCGCTCGACGTGCACGACCTTGTTGAGCTTCTCCACCATGTGCACCGGGATCCGTATGGTCCGGCCCTTGTCGGCGATCGCTCGCGTCACGGCCTGGCGGATCCACCAGGTGGCGTACGTCGAGAACTTGAAGCCGCGGCGGTGGTCGAACTTCTCGACCGCGCGGATCAGCCCGAGCGAGCCCTCCTGGATCAGGTCGAGGAACGTCAGCCCGCGACCGAGGTAGCCCTTCGCGATCGACACCACCAACCGCAAGTTCGCCTCGATCATCTGCTGCTTCGCCACCATGTCGCCGCGCTCGATGCGCTGCGCCAGGTGCACCTCCTGCTCGGCCGTGAGAAGGCTCACGCGACCGATCGAGCGCAGGTAGAGCCGCAGCGAGTCGAGGCTTGGCTCCACCGTCAGGTCGATTTCCGGGCGCTTCGACGACGTCCGCGGCTCGGGACGCTCGCCGCCCTCGCTCGCTCCACCCTCGGTCGCCGCACTGGGGCGACCGTCCGCTTCGATCACGTCGATGCCGTGCTCCTCCAGGTGCGCATGCAAATCCTGGATTTGCTCCTTTGTGACATCGACCTCCTCGAGGCATCCGGTGATCTCCTCGAAGGTCAGGTACCCCCGTTCCTGCCCCTCGGCGATGAGCGTCCGCAGCTCCTCCAACTCGAGCAACGGCGTCTCCTCCGCCGACAGCACTGCCGCCTTCTCCGTCACGTTGTCGTTCCTATCGAGACGCGATTCGGACCCACGCGAACGCGAGCCCCCCTCTCCTCACTGCACCTCGTAACTGAAACGCTACGTTCGCGATGTCGATCGCGATGGGGCTAAGCCATTCGTGCTCTCCCGCCCACGAGCGTGGAGGCGGCTTCCAGCCTGTGCGGAGTGATACCACAAAGCCGGCGAGGCTCTGCTGGTTCTCCGGGGAGTCCCGTGGCAGATGGCGCGTCGCCCGTGTCGAAGCGGGCTCGCTACCCTTGTGCGGGATGTCGAGCTCCCGTACCGCCTCCATCGCCGCACCCGACGTCCAGGCTCAGCAGCCGACGCTGCAGGTCAGCCTCTCGCGCGTGGGCGTGACCGGCGTCGAGAAGGTCATCCGCATCAGACAAGACGGCGTCGAGCAGATCTTCTCGGCGCAGATCGAGTGCTTCGTCGACCTCGGCCCGCAGCAGAAGGGCGCGCACATGTCGCGCTTCGAGGAAGTCGTCAACGACGCGATCGGCGAGGTCATCCTCGGCGAGGCGACCTTCAAGGCCGAGACGCTCGCGACGCACGTCGCCGAGCGCGTGCGCGACCGCCAGGGCGCGCGCCGCGCCGAGGTCACGATCGCGGCGCGCTACCCGGAGCACAAGCCGGCGCCCGTGTCCGGCATCCAGACGCAGGAGATCTACACGCTGTTCGGCTCCGCCGCCGCATCCGAGCGCGGCACGCGCCGGCTCGTCGGCGTCGCCGCCCAGGGCATGACCGCATGCCCGTGCGCGCAGCAGCTGATCGCCGGCGGTTCGCGCGAGCGGCTCGCGGCCGACGGCTTCACCGACGACGAGATCGAGCGGATCTTCGAGCACGTGCCCGTCGCGACGCACAACCAGCGCGGACTCGGCACGCTGCACATCGGCTGCACCGAGGAGTGCGAGGACGAGATCGAAGCACGCACGCTGCTGGAGATCGTCGAGGGCTCGATGTCGTCCGAGATCTACGAGCTGATGAAGCGCAGCGACGAGGCGGCCGTCGTGGAGAAGGCGCACCGCCGCCCGCGCTTCGTCGAGGACTGCGTGCGCGAGATGATCGGCGGGGTCGTCGAGCGCTTCCCCGCGCTGGCCGACGCGGCGTTCGTCTCGGCGCGCCAGGAGAACCTCGAGACGATCCACCAGCACGACGTCGTCGCCGAGCGCTTCGGCTTGCTCGGCGAGGTGCGCCGCGAGCTGGCGAGCGGCGAGCCCTCCCTGCATCACGTCTCGCGGCGCGCCTGGCTCGACGGGGCCGGGCTCTAACGGAGCCCGCTGATGGCGCTTCCGGCGGGCGTGCGCCTGCACCATCCCGCGGGCGACGACGAGGACGCCGTCGCCGTGCTCGTGCTGACGACCGCTTGCCAGGTCGCCGACACCGGCCGCTCCGATCGGGAGCTGGCGGATGTGATCGAGGACTGGGACCGCCCCGACGCCGACCTCGCGCGCGACGCCTGGATCGCACAAGACAGCGGCGGGGAGACGATCGGCTACGCGTTCGTCGCACCTCCCTCAGCGGAGGTGCGGGTGCATCCGCGGGCGCGCGGCCGGGGGCTCGGCTCGCACCTGCGCGAACTGATCGAAGCGCGCGCCGCCGAGCGCGGCGCCGAGCTGCTCGAGCAATGCGTAACGGCCGGCAATCGCATCGCCGAGCGCCCGCTCGAGCTGGCCGGCTACCGGCCGGTGTGGCACACGTGGCGGCTCGAGCGCCCGCTCGACGTCGCCCCCGAGCCGCCGAGCTGGCCGAGCGGCGTGACGGCTGGGACGCTCGACGACGAGCAGGGCGCCGCGCAGGTGCTCGCGCTGCTTGAGCGCTCGGAGGCGCTCGGGCCCGACGGCGACCGCTTGCAGCTTGACGTCTTCCACGCCGAGCACCTCGCCGAGGAGCGCCTCGATGGGGAGCTGTGCGTCCTCGCGTGCCGGCGCGAGACGCTCGTCGGCGTCGCGATCTGCGAGAGCTGGAACGACGCCGACGGGATCGTCGTGCAGCTCGCGATCGCGCACGATGAGCGGCCGGAGCCGCTCGGCCGGGCGCTGCTGCTGGAGGCGTTCGTGCGCATGCGGGCGCGGGGGATCGAGACCGTCGTCGTGCCCGTCGGCGCCCCCGCCGGACGCGGCGGACCGGAGCTGCCCGAGCCGTACGAGTCGGTCGGCCTGCGTCCGGTGTGGCAGCAGACGACCTGGCGCAAGCGGCTCGGCTGAGGACGCCGCGGCGGCGGCTCAGGTCGCGTCGGCGGCCTGGTCAGACCCGGCCGAGCGATCGCGCTCGCCCAGTCGGCGGCGCAGCCCGAGGAAGTAGTCGACCCCCGACGCGACCGTCACGACGACGGTCGCGTCGACGAGCAGCTCGAGCCACAGCGGGCTGTCGTCGCCGACCGCGATCAGCGCGAGCACCATCGCGATCTGCAGACAGGTCTTCGCCTTGCCGAACATGCTCGCCTGGATCACGACGCCCTGCGCTCCGGCCGCCATGCGCAGCGCGGTAACGGCGAACTCGCGCGCGATGATCACCATCGCGACCCACGCGGCCAGCCGGTCGAGCGAGACGAGCGCGACGAGCGCCGCGACGATCAGCAGCTTGTCGGCGATCGGGTCCATCAGCTTGCCGAACGTCGTGACGGCGTTGCGCGTGCGCGCGAGGTAGCCGTCGAGCAGATCGGTGAGCGAGGCGACGGAGAACACGATCGCCGCGAGCAGGTCCCCGCTCGGAGTCGCGTCGAGCAGGGCGACCACCAGCACCGGCACGAGCAGGATGCGAAAGACCGTCAGGACGTTGGGCACGTTGACCGGAAACACTGCGGCGGAGCGTACCCGCCGCGGGCGCCCGCGCGCGCGGCCCGCGAGGCTCCGTCAGGCCTTCAGCTTGCGCCCGGTGGCGAACAGCCAGCTCGACCACGCGACCATCAGCGCGGCGAGCGCAGCGACGACGGCGAGTGCGAGCGCGGCGCTCACGTCGGCCGTCCCGAGGAAGCCGTAACGGATCGCGCTGACGACGTAGAAGAGCGGGTTCGCGTGCGAGATCTCCTGCCACGGCGACGGGAGGCGCTCGACCGAGTAGAAGGTCCCGCCGAGGAAGCTCAGCGGCACGATCACGATGTTCTGCACGAAGCTCGGGTAGTCCCACGACTGCGCGTAGACACCGACGATCACGCCGAGCGAGGCGAACGCGACGAGTGTGAGCGCGACGGCGAGCGCCAGCACGAGCGGCTCGCGGATCGGGACGCCGGTCACCGGCAGCGCGAGCGCGACGAGCGCGCTCGCGATCAGCAGTGCGCGCACGACGCCGCCGAGCGAGAGACCGAGGTTCACCTCCCAGCTGCGCATCGGCGCGGCCAACACGTCGTGGATGTAGCGGTCGAAGCGCGCCTGGAAGACGGACGTCGCGTTGTTCGAGAAGGCCGCCTGCACCATCGCCATCGTGATCAGGCCCGGCACGATGAAGACGTCGTAGGGGATCCCGTGGACGCGCTTGATCGAGCCGCCGAGCGCGAGCCCGAACACGAGGATGAACAGGAACGAGGCGATCACCGGCGCCGCGATCGTCTGCATCCACAGCTTCGTCACGCGCAGGATCTCGCGGCCGGCGAGCCACGCGAGGCCGCGGCGGCGGACGGCGAAGCCGGGCTCCGCCGCGATCTGCTCGGGCGCCGTCGCGCTCATGCGGCGCTCATCGCCTTCACGTAGACGTCCGCGAGCGAGTCGGCCTCGTACGTCGCGCGCAGGCCGGCGGCGCTGTCGCGCGCCAGCAGGCGGCCGCCGCGGATGAGCGCGATCTCGGCGCACAGCTCCTCCGCCTCCTCGAGGTAGTGCGTAGTGAGCAGGATTGTCGTGCCGCCCTCATGCAGGCGACGGATGTAGCGCCACAGATCGAGCCGCAGCTCGAAGTCGACCCCGGCGGTGGGCTCGTCGAGGATCACGAGCGGCGGCTCGTGCATCAGCGCCCGTGCGAGCAGCAGCCGGCGCCGCATGCCGCCGCTGAGCTTCGGTGCCCGCACGTCGGCCTTCCCCAGCAGGTCAAAGACGTCCATCATCTCGCGCGCCCGGCGGCGCGCATGGGCGCGCTCCATCCCGTAGTAGCCACCGTGGTAGATCAGTGTCTCTTCGACGGTGAGGAAGCGGTCCAGGTTGACGTCCTGCTCGGCGAGACCGATCAGCCGCCGGGCCGCGGCCGTTGCGTGATCCTGGCCGAACACGCGAATCTCGCCGTCCGTCACGCGGATCAAGTTGCAGACGGCGCTGATCAGCGTCGTCTTGCCGGCGCCGTTGGGGCCGAGCAGGCCGAAGAACTCGCCCGCGGGGACGGTCAGGTCGAAGCCCTCCAGCGCGAGCAGGCCGTCGTCGTAGCGCTTCGTGAGCCCGCGCAGCTCGAGTGCCGGCGTCGGAGTGGTCACGGGCGCCATCGCAATCGAGGCTAGCGCGTCGCCGTGGGCTCGTGTCGTCAGGCCACGATAGGTCGATACCGCGCTACCAGCATAGGTATGCTGCGCGAATGCCCAAGACGATGACATTGCGGTTGAGCGACGAGCTGGCGACCGATCTCGAGGCGATGGCGCGTGTCGATGACGTGCCGGTGTCCGAGGCGATCCGCGTGGCGATCGACGAGCGCATCAAAGCCCGCCGCGATGACAAGCAGTTCCAGGCGCGACTGCGGCGCCTGATGGCGGAGAACCAGCGCGCGCTGGAGCGCCTGGCTCATCAATAGCCTACTACCAAGACACCGTGGTGGCGTGCTGCTTGCGCGTCGCGCCATCATGTACGTATGCGAGCGATGGTCCTGCACACGCCGCGAGAGGCGCTGCGGGCGGTCGAGCTGACCGATCCATCGCCGAGACCCGAGCAGGCGCTTCTGCGTGTGCTGGCGTGCGGGATCTGCCGCACCGACCTGCACCTGCGCGACGGCGAGCTCGATCCCGGGCATCTGCCGCTCGTGCTCGGACATCAGATCGTCGGCGAGGTCCTCATCCCGGACGCGGCCGGCGCGCACCCCGTCGGCGCGCGTGTCGGCGTGCCGTGGCTCGGCTGGACCTGCGGCGCGTGCCGCTACTGCCGCAGCGAACGCGAGAACCTGTGCGAGCGCGCGCGCTTCACCGGCAAGGACATCGACGGCGGCTACGCCGAGCTGGCGGTCGCCGATGCGCGCTTCTGCTTTCCGCTGCCGTCGGAGTCCGACTACCCGGACCTGCAGGTGGCGCCGCTGCTGTGCGGCGGCCTGATCGGCTACCGCGCGCTGCGCATGACCGGCGATGCCGAGCGGCTCGGCCTCTACGGCTTCGGCTCGGCGGCGCACATGATCTGCCAGGTCGCCGTCCACGAAGGCCGCGACGTCTACGCCTTCACGCGCCCCGACGATTCCAGGAGCCAGGCGTTCGCACGCGAGCTCGGCGCCGCATGGGCCGGCGGGAGCGACGACGCGCCGCCGGAGCCGCTCGACGCGGCGATCGTCTTCGCGCCCGCCGGTCCGCTCGTCCCGACGGCGCTGCGCGCGCTGGCGCCGGGCGGCACGGTCGTGTGCGCGGGCATCCACATGAGCGACATCCCGTCGTTCCCGTACGCGGACCTGTGGCAGGAGCGCTCGATCCGCTCCGTCGCGAACTTGACCCGCGCGGACGGGACCGCGTTCCTCGCGCTGGCGCCGCAGGTTCCGGTCCGCACGACCGTCACGACCTACGAGCTCGCGCAGGCCGAGCAGGCGCTGTCCGACCTGCGCGCGGGCGCGTTCGAGGGGGCGGCCGTGCTGACGCTCCCCTGAGCGCGCGGCCGAGCGCCACGATGTGCGAGCCTTCGGGCCATGCCCCTCATCCCCATGGTCATCGAGCGCACCGCCCGTGGCGAGCGCGAGTTCGACATCTACAGCCGCCTGCTCAACGAGCGCATCATCTTTCTCGGCTCCCCGGTCGACGACCAGATCGCGAACCTCGTCGTGGCGCAGCTGCTGCACCTCGAGTCGCAGGATCCCGACAAGGACATCTCGATCTACATCAACTCGCCGGGCGGCTCGATCTACGCGGGCCTCGCGATCTACGACACGATGCAGTTCATCAAGCCCGACGTGGCGACGATGTGCGTCGGCGTCGCGATGTCGATGGGCTCCCTGCTGCTGACCGGCGGGGCGAGAGGCAAGCGGATGGCGCTGCCGAACAGCCGCATCCTGATCCACCAGCCGTCGGCCGGCTTCGAAGGCCAGTCGACCGACATCGAGATCCACGCCAGAGAGATCCTCAGAACGCGCAAGCGGATCGACGAGATCTACGCCCACCACACCGGGCAGAGCGAGGAGAGAGTGCACGCGGACATGGAGCGCGACCGCTTCTTGACCGCCCAGCAGTCGGTCGAGTACGGCTTGATCGACCGCGTCATCGAGCACCACTAGCCAGGCACGAGCAAAAGGGGAAAACGGGATGGCGATCGCAGAGCGCAGCGCGCAGACGACCTGGAAGGGCAGCCTCGCAAAGGGCGAGGGGACGCTCACAAGCGGCAGCGGTGCGCTCGGCGAGCTGGCCGTCACGTGGGCCTCTCGCACCGAGCGCTCGGAGGGCAGGACGAGCCCGGAGGAGCTGATCGCCGCCGCGCACGCCTCCTGCTTCGCGATGGCGCTCTCGCACGAGCTGACGCAAGGCGGCAACGAGCCCGAGCAGCTCGACGTCAGCGCGGTCGTGACGTTGGACAGAGTCGATGACGCACCGACCGTCACCCGCTCGGCGCTCACCGTCACCGGCCGCGTACCGGGCATCGACGCCGCCGCGTTCGAGGCGGCCGCCCAGGGCGCCGGCAAGAACTGCCCGATCTCGCGCCTGCTCACCGGCGGCAGCGCCGAGATCACGGTCGAGGCGACGCTGGCGTCCTGAGCCAGCGCCGCCCGGCCACCCGCGTCAGAAGATCGTTATCGTCTGTGTCGGAGCAAGGCTGAACGTTCCGCTGAATCTGCCGCTTCTCGGACAGAAGAACGGTCCGCTCACGAAGGGAACGGTGTTGGGCGGGACTTCATATAGCGTCGAAACGTAGGGATTTCTTCCGGACACCGCGAGTAGGCCTCGTATGTCTCCTCCGTATAGACAGGTCCCGAATATTTCGGTTCTAATACTGAAAGACACCCCTTCGAGCGTGAGATCCGTCGCAGTGACGGCTTCTGGCAGGGTTCCTAGTATCCCGTTGTAGATCACCGGCCAGGGCGTACCTCTTAGGATTGCGATTGGACGGTCACAGCTCGTGAACCCGGCTGATTCGATGCTCCCATACGAGGTTCCAGCGACCAATGGGGTTCTGGCACTCGTGATCGTTCCGGCCAGTGTCATCGAGCAGCTCGCTCTGAAGCCTTCGGTGCTGAATATGACCTGCCCTAGTGAAGTCCCGGTGAGTCTCCCGCCAGGATTAAATTGAAATTCGTAGGCGCTCGCCGCCTCCGCGCAGATCGCCGCGACGAACACGGCGCCAAGGATCGCGAAGACCCGCCTTGATCTACCTGACATAGCTCCCCCAATTGAGTTTTTGACGCGACATCTCGACCCTACCGTCGAGTCGGCCGGGGAACAAGCAGTGGGAGTATTCAGGCGATCGCGTGCTCGATCGCGCCGAGGCGCTCGATCTCGATCCGCACGACGTCGCCGGACGCGAGGAAGCGGCGCGGGTCCATCGACATGCCGACGCCGCTCGGCGTGCCGGTGAGGATCAGGTCGCCCGGCGCCAGGGTGCACGTCTGCGCGATGAAGTCGATGAGCGCCCAGCAGCCGAAGATCAGGTCGGACGTGCGGCTGTCCTGACGCAGTTCTCCATTGACCCAGGTGCGCAGCGCGAGGTCCTCCGGGTTCGGCACCTCGTCCGCGGTCGTAACCCACGGTCCCCAGGGGCAGAACGTGTCCGCCCCCTTCGCGCGCGTCCACTGCGGCTCGCGGCCCTGCAGATCGCGTGCGCTCATGTCGTCCGCCACCGCATAGCCGGCGATCGCGTTGTCCGCTCCCATCACGATCGCGAGCTCGCCCTCGTAGTCGAGCCGCTTGACGACCTGCGGGCAGCGGACCGGGCCGCCGGGCGGTGCGGAGGAGCTCGGCAGCTTCATGAAGACGATCGGCTGCTCCGGCAGCGCTCTCCCCTGCTCGGCCGCATGTGCGGCGTAGTTCAAGCCGATGCCGAAGATCGCGCGCGGCTGCGGCACGGGCGCGAGCAGCGTGACCTCGCTGAGCGCGTGCTGCGGCCCGTCGGCCGGCGTGCGATCGCCGCTCGCGAGACGGTCGCGCACGCTGGCGCCGTCGGCGAATGCGACGACGGAGTCGCCGCGCACCTCGCCGGCGAGCGGGACGTCTGAGCCGGGAGGCAGGAAGGTCGCGAGCCGCATCGCGGCCCGCAGGCTATCCGGTCGTCGCGTGCTCCCGCTCGGCCGCCTCGACGTGCGTCACCGGCAGGCCGGTTCCGCGCGCCTTGCTGACGAGATCGAGGTGCAGCCAGCGCGACAGCCGCCGCGGCAGCGTCGAGATCACGATCTCGTCGTACGGCGAGCGGTTGATCGCGTCCTCGATCGCCATCAACGGCTCGTGATCGCCAACGTGGCCCGTGACCTCCGAGCCGGCCGCCTCGCTCAGGCGCGGGAGCGCCGCGGCAAGCACGCGCTCGGCCTCGCCCGCGTCGCCCTCCTGCGGGTCGACGAGCTTGTGCAGCCCGTGCGGATGTGCCGGGACGATCAGGTGAAACGTCGCGGCTCCGCGCCGCGCGCGCTCGCGCACCGCATCGAGCAGGCCCTCCGTGGTCGCCGTACGATGCGCGACGAGCAGCACACGGGCCGGAGTCGGATCGGTCATGACGCGCCCCCTTGTCGTTCGGACAGGTTCCAGCTCGATGATCCCCCGTGGGCGGTACGAGCGCAACACGGGGCCGTCGAGGGCGGGTAGCGTTGTCGCATGCGCCGCACGCGTGGCCTCAACGCGCGGCTCGTCGCCGCGATATGCCTGCTGGCCGGACTCCACCTGACGGTGTTCGGGGTGCTGCTTACGACGCTGCACGATCTCGGCAGCGCCGACCATCAGGCGCGCAACGCCGCGAGGGTCGCACTGGCTTCGAGCGACTCGCGCATCGCGCTCGCGCGCGGCGACGCTGCCGCGATGCGCGTCGCGGCCGGCGCACTCGCGTCGTCGGGCACGGCGGCGGGCGCACCGGAACCGGCGATGCTGGCGCGCGCGCTGCGGCGGGAGGCGAGCCGGCGGCGGGCACCCCGGGCCGAGACGCCCCGGGCGCGAGCGCTCGACGACCAGTTGATCGCGCTCGCGCTGCGCGAACGCGCCGCCCGCACAGCCGAGCGCGACCGCGTCACGCATCTCACGAAGCTCGCGTGGATCGCCGGCGCGGCCGGCGTGATGGCGACGATGCTGTGCGCGCTCGGCTTTCTGCTGTACATGCGCAGGGCCCTGCTGGCGCCGCTGCGCGCCGTCGCCGGCGCGGCGCAGCGGCTTGCCGCCGGCGACCTGCGCGCACGCGTCGGCGACCAGGAAGGGATCGGCGAGGTCGGCGAACTGGCGCGCACGTTCGACCAGATGGCCGACTCGTTGGAGGACAGCCGCGCAGCGCTCGAACGTCAGAACCGTGAGCTCGCCCAGCAGCGCAGCGAGCTGATCGAGGCGGTCCGCTCCGCACGCGAAGGCGCGAGCATCGTGCGGGCCGTGCTCGACACGACGCCGGACGCGATCGCGCTGCTCGACGGCGACGGCGCGGTGATCGTCGACAACCCCCCGATGCGCGCCGTGCGCGCGGCCTTCGCGCAGCACGCGACGACGCTCGACCCGCGTGCGCCGCTGGGACGCGACACGGCAGCCACCGACGACGTCGAGCGCCGCGACGAGGTCGTCCTGCCGGGCGCGCGCCGCACGTTCGCGCGGTACGTCGCACCGGTGCACGACGGCCGCGGTCGCCTGATCGGACGGCTGCTGGTGGTGCGCGACATCACCGGCGAGCGCGAGGCGGAGCGCGCGAAGCAGGACTTCTTCGCGCTCGTTTCGCACGAGCTGCGCACGCCGCTGACGGCGATCCTCGGCTACGTCGAGCTGCTCGTGAGCGACGACGCAGCCGCCTTCCCCGCCGAGCACGCACGCCACCTTGAGGTGATCGAGCGCAACGCGCGACGGCTCGTGCGGCAGGTCGGCGACCTGCTGTTCGCTGCGCAGGTCGAC